>ERZ778025.115-NODE-115-length-264896-cov-13.835237_pt1 | contig 264896 bp, 224 predicted proteins | sample MGYA00375755_ERZ778025 | MGnify/ENA primary metagenome ERZ778025 (study PRJEB29350, sample SAMN05389825) | bioreactor metagenome | isolation source: Thiocyanate bioreactor | place: South Africa: University of Cape Town | collected 2014-03-17 ...
GACGCGCCGCCCCGAGGTCGCGTCCGATTCTTCCGTTTCGGTGTGGCCGGCTACAGACATCGTGATGACCGCATCGACCGGCCTCGGGGCGTCCTCGTCAGCCACCACCCAACCGGCAGGAGTCAGGTGGTGGATCGTTTGCTCTTCTTGCGCCATGGCTAACGATTGAGCGGCACCGGCACGGTCACACCATTGCACGATAGCTCTCGACCAGGAAGACGATGTTGGTCGCCGCGAGGTGGAGCGCGTAGCCCGCAAGATGCTTGGAGACCTCGCGCGGTGCGGCTCCCGCGCCGTGCCCGGCATTCTTGTTGCGGACGGTCGCCAGTCCGGTGAGGCACTTTTCCAGGTTGCGCAGCTGCTCCTCGTCCCACGTGGGGATGAGCTGCTTCTGGAGGACGATCCCGATCAGCGTGCTCGCCGTCGCCTTGTTCTTGTCGTACGTCCATCCCTTCGCGTCGCAGATCACCCTCATCGTGCTCTCGAACGCCTTGCCGGCATTCATGATCGCCTCCTCGAAACGACCGTGGCGAAGGTGCTCGTGTGCCTCGAGGAACTCCTTGTTCGGCCCCTCGAAGCCCGGACTCGACAGGAATCCCAGGGCCGGGACCACCGCCTCCGCGTGAAGGAGCTGGGAATCAACGCGGACGATCTGCCCGCTGACGAACTGGTAGCCGACACCGGCCCTGAGGAAGCGTTGGTTGATCTCCTCAATGGCGTCCTTCGCGTCCTGCCTGGGCGAGGTGGATAGCAAGCGGAGACACTGCTCGATCATGTCGAGCGCCTTCTCGGTCTCCGACGCCGTCAGGATGTAGTGGAGGCAGTCGAGACGATAGTTCCGCGGCTCGTGGCGCGACCTGAATTTCTGGGCTTCAGGGAGCGACAGCATCTCATGCTCCTTGGCGATCGAGCGAGCAAGGGTGACCCAGAACGAGCCCGCCACGTTCATGGCGTCATCCAGCGTCATGTACACCTGCTTCCTCAGCCCGTCGGGCAGGTAGTAGGTGAACACGTCGTGGGCAGGCTGGTTGCGCTTGGAGAAGACGTCGAGGATGGTCACTTGAAGATCGCTCCGGGGCGTGCTGGGGATCCTGCAAAGATGGCCTCTCCGGGGAAACCCCGCCAGTCCCCCGGAAGCCTCTTAGTCTATGCCCAGTTCCCTCAGCGACCCGCGGCGGTCGATACCGGCAGGATGAACGAGGCCGGCGGTGCCGGAGGAGGAGCCGGAGGGCTCAACTCGAAGCCGCCACCGTTCTCGGTCATCGCCTTCATCGTGTAGCGCTTGTCCATGAAGGACTCGAAGGCCATCTTGGCGACGATGACCATGACGATGAAGCCCGCCACGTAGGCGAGGACGACCTTCCAGCGATGCGCGTCCGGCGTGCCCCTGAAGAACGCCATGAGCCCCGCCCCAACCTTCGCCAGGGCGCTCACTTGCCACCGTCCTTCGTGGGCTTCGGCAGGTTGAGCGCGGCAGCCACAGAGGACTTCAGCACGAACTTCCTGGCCACTTTCGTCGCGAGTGCCACGTCGGACGGAGACATGTCGAGGAGGTTCTTCGACGATGCACCATCCTTGACCTGCTCCAAGAGGGTGCCATCGCGATCACGCACGCTGAGCGAACCAACGACAGCCTGAACGGCGCGATTGCCCGGTCCCGCTGCCTTCTGGATGCCGTTCGCCTCGTCGACCATCTTGCCGACGTTCTTCACGACCTCGGTCGCCTCCTCGACCTCTTCGACCTGCTTCTCGGCCTTCTGGATCAGCGCCTCCAGGAGGTCGGGCATCCGGTGCGCGCTCTCCAAGCGCAGCGCCTTCGAGGCCTTGAGCAGGGGATTCATGTGCGCGGGCGCTTCGTCGAAGTCCTGCCCGGTGCGGATGGTGAAGATCCAGTCGGCGTTCACCTTCTCGAACCACAGAACGCGGTAGAAGTGATGTGCGTCCTCCTCATCGGTGGTCGTGAGCGAGACGCACGCTTCCACACCGAGCCTCAGCGCGGAGAGCTTCTTCTGCAGTTCCGTCAGCTCGATGTTCAGGTCGTCGGTCGCCGCATTGATCTCGTTGCTGAGGTCGCGCGCACGTACCAGCCGCTCGGCCAGGGTGGCCGGCTTTCTTGCCTTCGTCATGGCGAGTTCACTCCGGGGGCTACTTCAGCGACGCCATCGGTCCTGGGGAGCACTTCGACTTCCAGGGTTGATGGGTCAATTACGTTAGTGACATAAGGACCGCACTTCGTCAAGGACAGCTGCCGCGGGCGGGCAACTGCGCGACACCAATAGTTAATCGGCGCGGTCGACAGACGCCGCCTCCGCAACGACCGAATCCTCAGCCAGCCAGGTCCAGAGTCACCCCAATCCCTCTGGAGAGGCCTGGACACCCGAGACCAAGGAAACCCCTTCGGTCGAGTCCAGGCCCATAGAGAGTGACGTCGGGTCGCCGAGCGTCGGCAGGACCCGAAGACGGCGTCCAAGTTCGCCGCCCTTGCCCGACGGAAGAACGAGATCGCGGAGAGGGAGGGTGCGCTTGCCGAGAAGGAGGCCCGCCTCGCGGCCCTCGAGACCGCCGAGAAGGCCCTTCTGGAGGCCCCGCTCGGGTTCATGGATCGCTACGCGCCTCAACTACAAGCGCCTCACCACCGACTACGTCCTCAGGCAGGACAGCGAGCCCCCCTGAGGAGAAGCTCCGTCTGGAGGTGGAAGCCCTCAAGGAGCGCGAAGCCAAGCGCGACGAAGAAGCGAAGGCGGCCAAAGAGCGCGAGGAGCGCGCCCGCTACACCCGCGCCGCGACGAGTACCAGACCGGGCTCGTCGACCACCTCAGGTCCCGTCCCGACGACTACGAGCTCCTTCTCTCTGAGGGAGACGCCGGCATCGACGCCGTGGCCGCCCACCTGGGCGAGACCCGCGAGCTGCTTCCGTTCGAGAAGGCCGTCGCAGCCTATGAGCGCGGTCTTCAGCTCGACTACGAGGAGCGCCTCGAGCGGCTCTCCTCGCTCAAGGAGCTTTCGTCCCGCTTCAACAAGCAGGACGCCCCCCCGCCGAGGGTCAAGTCGGCTCGGACCGTGCCAGCGGGTCCTCTACAACGCGGCTCGCTTCAGCCGGAAGCCAAGACGGCAGCGACGACACCGGGTTCAGCAACCGGATCGTCCTGACCAACGGTCGGACGACGCACGTCTCCACGCACTCCCCGTCACGGACGAGGCCGAGAGCAGGGAGTCCGCCGTCCGCCGCATCGTTGCCAAGTACGCGGGGTCATCCGGCGCCGCCCGTATAGAGGAATTCGCCCCTTCGGCCGACACCGGACGTCTAGCCAATCAACAGTCTTCGCGAACCGCAACTCATCAACGCGAGAGGCAGACAACGGACTTTTGACAATGACACTTAACCTAACCACGGGAGTCGCTCCAAGTTTCGAGTAGAGAATTTCGTCTTCGACAAGAATCCGCTCCTCGCTCTTCTCTCCAAGAAGGAAGACGTTGGAGGCAAGCACTTCGACTTCATGGTCACCTACGGGCCGGGTGCCAGACGCTCCGCCACGCTCGGTGACGCCCAGACGGCGGCTGCGGATATCGCTCGAAGTGAACGGCAAGATCGGCGCAACGAGAACACCGCGATCGTGAGCAAGCGCATTCATGGGTGGCACTTCCGAACGACGGTGAGTGTCAAAGGAGATGCCGGACAATTCGTCACGCGGCCGCCGCGTGACGTTGCGATTCTGACTCTGGATTCAGCCGCACGAGAAGTGGGGCCTTCCAGGCTCGTGTCGAGCCGGACCAGCGCTCGGGATGACGCCGTCGAGCGCGGTCGTAGACCGCTCGACAATCCACGAGAATCGCCGTGTCGCGTCCGGCATGGCGGTCGACACGACCGATCGAACGCGCGGCATTTCCCTACGTGCGCGCCTTCCTGCGGCGCCCCGGCGCCCTTTTGTTAGCGCCCGGGCCGGAAGGTGTGTCTGCGGAAGTCGCTCTCTCAACGGCAATGAGGTGCTCGCGGAGCACGGTAGCGAACGGACGGTCGTCCCTCAACACTGGCAAGCCCGCCCTAACGACCGTCGCGTCCGGGGTACGGATGTAGTGCATCTGTGAGGCCTCCCAGACCGCCGAAAAAGCGTCCGCGAGGGTCAAGATCACCTCGGCGTACTCGAGGAACCGTGCCTGTGTCGCGAGAAACGCGTTCCGGCCACCTTCCACGCGAATGAACTCGAAGTGATTCATGTAGTCGACATGAGTCTTGTCGCTGAGAAAGCCATACAGCCTCCCCGCTGCCGCGTAGAATTTGGTTAGTGTCGAGACTGTTCTGGTGGTCTGGAGTGCCTTGATCGCAGCAACATCATTCAGGGGCGCCGCGGCGGAAGCCCAAGCAATCTGTTCCAGAATGTGGCGGCTGACGGCGTGTCCTTCGTAGCGGTGACCGAGCCGGTACAGAAGGTGTGCGCTGAAGAAGCTGTGAGGAAGCCTCTCCAATGCAACCGAGGCGGCGAATTCACCCATCGTGGGCAGGCGCTTTCCAACGGTGTCGAGCTTGGTCAAAACCGCAAACACGTGGTGCTTCGCTGCGCGATAGGCAGCGATGTAAGCCACCGCGGCGGGGTCGTGCGGTCGCGTAGGACGTTCAGCCGGAATCCCGTCGACGTACGTTCTCCTAACCTCGTCGATGCTCTTCCGTCGGAGCATCCGCGCGATCAGAACGGCCATCAGCGGGCGGCCGAGCGCTTCGCTATCTGCGCGAGGAATGAGCACCTGACCGGCTACGTCGTCGAAGTCCTCCAGAATCGTCCGCACGGGGTCGAAGCCCGCAGTGACGCGCAGTTCAGCGTCGTCAGACGTGTTGCGTGACGGATCCGGAGTTCGACGTGGCGGAGTACGGACCATCCCCAGCCTTGATGCTATCCCGAACCGAGCACCTGCGGGAAGGTAAGCTCAAGCCCGAACGCAGCGGGTGGAAGACGAGCGCGGGCAACGAACGGTCCCAATCGAACCCGCGCTCTTGCCGCTCCTGAACGTACTTCGTGGACAGGGAACCGAGATCGTCGCGCTGCTCCTCTCTCGCGGCGAGGATCGCAACGCCGGCATCTTCCGCGGCCACCTCGCCGCCGCGGGCGTCACGCGCGCGCGTCTCACGGCCGACAAACGCGCGCGACAGAGGAGCCGGTCGACCTCCGCTTCGCTCCGCGACTCCTACGCCACTTGGCTTGTCCTTGCCGGCCTCCCGGACAAGCGCATCCAACGCCGCCTCGGTCACGCCTCAAACAGCACGACAGATCGCTACATCAAGACAGCCGAGGCGCTCGACATCGGCGCGCTAAGCGAGCCCTTCCCTCGCCTCCCGCCGACGCCCTCTGTGCGGCCAACGCGTGGACACAAAACGACGAAGCCCCGGACTTGCCGGGGCCTCTTCAGTTGCGCGGGTAGGATTTGAACCTACGACCTTCGGGTTATGAGCCCGACGAGCTACCAGGCTGCTCCACCGCGCGTCACGTCCGCCGAAGCGGAACGAACGCGTAAGTAGAACGCTTCGTGACCAAGGTCAACACCTCAAAACGACGATCGAAACGTCTGAGGCGCCGAGGCCTTGTTTTGCCGGGCTTTCGCGCAGCATTTTTCGGTCGAGCGTTCATTCTCGTCGTGGGCGGGCTGAGCTCGTCGATCAGCGAACGTCGAGCGTGCCGATCATCGCGGAGGGGTTCGTGGACTCCCCCTGCGTTGATCCCGCCGAGCGTGGCTCCGCCGCCGATCGTGATGGACTCAACCGCGACGATCTGAATCGCGCCGCCGCCTCCCCCGCCCTTCGCTTGCGGACTGCCAGCGCCGCCGGAGTCGCCGACCAGCGGGACCAGCGTCGGGCCGCCGTAGGAAGCTCCGCCGTCACCGCCCGTGAGCGTCGTGTTGAACGCCGGTCCGACCATACCGCCGACGGCCGCGTGACCGCCACCGCTTGCGCCGTTCGCGCCGACCTTGACCTGCTCCAGGCCCCATCCCAGCGGCGCCTTGCGCTTCGCCCGCGAATCCGCCCGGTCCCGGCGTGGCGTTGTCACCGCAGGCGACGAGCCCGCTGTAGCCACGCGCGTCGACGATGCCGGCGATGGTCACCGTCTTCGCGACGAGCGCGGCTGGGTTCGTCGAGGAGAAGCGGATCGTGAGCCTTCTCGAGCTCTCCAGTGTCGGTCACGAACCTCGCACTCTGCACGATCGTGACCGCGGTCGCGAGGTGCGAGGCCTCGGTCGTGCCGTCGCACTTTGCGAGCCCCCGCTCCGCCCCCTCGCGCTCGCGGGGCGGCGGTGTATCATCCGCCGGATGTCCGACGCCCAGGACAAGCGCGGCAAGCTTCCACCTCCGCCCAAGCTTCCACCGAAGCTTCCGCCCCCGCTTCCGCCCAAGGCGGCAGCGCCCAAGGCGGCAGCGCCCAAGGCGGCGGGGACGGCTCCGATCCCGACGCCGGACGGCTTCATGTCGACCTCCGCGAAGATGTCGCTCGCGGACGTCGCTCTCCAGCTCCGTGATGAGCAGCTCCAGGCGAAGGTCGTGCACTACAAGGCCGACCTCGAGACCAACGCCGAGCTCGACGCGGTGACCGCGCAGGTCATCGCCGACCTCCAGAGCCTCCAGGCCGAGGCGCGGCGCGTCGGTCCGTCGAGCCGCCCCGACGCGATGGCCGATCGCGCGCAGATCGAGATCGAGCTGATCCAGAACTTGAAGGAGATGCTCGGGCGCATCTTCCGTCCGGGCAAGCTCGCGACGCTCATCGAGCGGAAGCTCGGCGAGGTCGCCAAGCGCTTCGCGCGCCTCTTCTTCGAGAGCGAGCTCGCCGACAAGATCCGCGGCTCGAACCACGAAGTGAAGGCGATGCGCTTCTCCGATCAGGCGCTCTTCCACGCCCTCACCCGCGCGCAAGATGCGATCCTCGCCCAGCTCGACGGCCTCCAGTACGTCCAGCCGAACGTGAAGCAGCGCGCGCAGGACTCGTACTTCGCGCTCGTGAAGAACCTCCGAAACGACTTCCTCGCCCGGACGACGCCCGAGCTCAACGTGCTCGTGAAGTACCTGAACGAGGTGCTCTCGCAGTTCTTCACCCAGGAGCTGCCGCCGATGCTCGGCGAGCTCGCGTGGGAGGTCGTGAAAGAAGCGCGCCTCGCGGAGGCCAAGTCGCGGGCCGGCTACAAGATCAGCGCGAGCGCGTTTCCCGTCTTCCGGCAGGCCTTCGAACGCAAGTTCCTCCAGCGGCTCGTCCCGTTCACCGAGGACGAGATGCTGAAGCGCGTCCGCAACACCGAGGGGCAGTTCCGCGAGGAGACGCTCCGCTTCGTGGCCGCGCCGGCGATCTTCAGCGAGCTCTGCGAGGTCGTCTGCGACGCGGTCTACGACATGCTCTACAACGACGGCTTCCTCGACCTGCCGTCCGACTGGCGCGCGCGGCTCTCCGCCGGCGAGTAGCAACGCCGCGCTGCGCTCGTCAGGGCGTGAGGAGACCGAAGTCGGTGACGAGCGCCACCGGCCGCCGGCCTTCGTCGAGTCCCCAATACGATGAGTAGACGCCGTCGCCCTCGCCCGACCGGAAGACGACGAGGTTCGCGCCGGTCGCGGCATCGACGATCAACGAGGCCCAGTCACGCTCCTTCGCCTTCGTCCCGTAGCCGGCGGCCCGCAGGCGCGGGAGCAGATCGCCGCCCCGCTTCGCGTCCTCGGCATCGAGCCTCGTTGCCATGGCGCGATCGACGAAGGCGCCGGTCCCGGCATCCACGGGGTAGCCGATCGAAGCGCCGCGCGCGATCTTGTCGGGGGCGTCGCCGCGGCCGATCGCGAGCTCCCAGCTCCTCGCACGCTTCTCGGCGAGCTTCACCATCGCGAATGCACTGAGCCGCGGCTCGAGTCGCCCGAGCAGGACGGGATAGCGCCCGCCCGGCAGGGCATCGATGAACGGCTCGGTGTTCGTGAGAAACACGAGCGGGTCGCACGCCACGAGCTGTCCCGAGACGAGGACGAGATCGGCGATGGGCTCGAGCGCGGGCGAGCCGGCTTCGCCGATGCGTGCGAGCCACGCGGGGGCCTTCGCCGGAGAGCGCTTCGGCAGGACAGGCAGGGCCGACGATGGTTGCGGTGTCGTCCCGCTCGCCGTCGCCGCTGCGCTCGACGTCGCCGGCGCGTCGGGGCCGGCGCGGGCGCTCGAACCGCTCGTCGTGCTCGACGGGCCCGTCGCTCGTGCGGCCGAAGAGGCGTGCTTCGGGCTCCCCCCGGCCGACGCATCGAGATCGGCGCGGCTCGCCCCGTTCCTTGCGCGCGTGCATCCGACTCCGGTCCCGATCGCGGCGGCGGCGGCTGCGAACGCATGGAGAGCCTGCCGACGGTCCATCCGCGACGCGCGCGACTTCATGAACCAGGAGTGTACGGGGAAGCGCCCACGGTCAACCGACCAACCGCCGGATTTTCGTCCTCGTGCCGCGCTCGCGAACGTCACAGCGGGCCCGCCCGCATCGCGCTTGATTTCCGTCGCCTCGCTGCGAGGATCGGCGACGAGACACGAACGATGAAACACATCGCCGTCATCACCACCACGGGCAACGCGGACGAGGCTCGCCGGATCGCCAAGAGCGTCGTCGAGCGACAGCTCGCGGCCTGCGCGCACGTCTCGGAGATCGAGAGCTTCTACGTCTGGAAGGGGGCGCTCGAGAACGAGAAGGAGCACCGCATCATCTTCAAGACCACCGCCGACCAGTACGACGCGGTCGAGAGCGCGATCAAGGCGCTACATTCGTACGAGGTGCCCGCGATCTACTCGGTGCCGCTCGAGCGGATGTTCGCGCCGTACGCGGCGTGGCTCGAAGAGAACAGCAAGGGCGACGGCGGAGCCGCCTAGAGCGACAAGCGGTTTGCGGACCGAGTATTTCCGCCGAGTTCCGAGCAGCGCGAGGAGCGACGACGACGGATACTGAAGTATCCGGAGGAGGAGCGACGAAGCGATGCGACGGAAATCGGCGGAAAGACGACGGGAGCAAACCGTTTGTCGCTCTAGGTCGAGGCGCGCTCGTCAGGCGCCGCGCGTCGACGCACGGCTGAAGCGCACTCGCCCGATGTTGTCCCACCAGTCGCGGTAACGCGCCTGCGCGCGTTCGCGCTCGCGCTTCGGGAGATCGTCGTAATACGCGAAGTACTCCTTCGTGATCGTCCTGAGCTCCTCGCTCGCGGAGCCGCGAAGGGCGCGCTGCTCGTGCATGAGCGAGTCGATGAGCCACTCGAGGCGATGACGCCCCCGGTTTTCGTCCCACCAGGCGAGCCACTTCTCCGTATCGCGACCGAAGTCCTGCTGCGTGATGACGACGAGCGCCGCGCGCGTGGCGACCACGACGACCACCACGTCGTCCTCGAGGAGCGGCATCAGCACGGGGACCGCAAGCGGCTCGCGCGTCTCGCCGAGTGCCTCGATCGCCTGGACGCGCCGCACCACCGACTGCGTGTTCGCGATCTCGCCGAGGCGCTCGACGACGGGCTGCGGATGCGCCTCGGCAAGCGCACGCGCGGCCGCACGCGCCACACGTCGAACGCGCGTGTCCTCGTCGAAGGTGCGCGAGATCGCGGCATCGATCGCGTCCGGGTAGACGAGCTCGGTGAGCAGATACGTCGCCCAGAACCGAGACTCCGCATCGGCGCCCTGGACGTGCGAGAGGACGAACGGCAGCGCCGTACGCCGCTGGCTCGCGATCAGCCGGATCACCGGACCGCACTCGGCGACGCGCGGGAGCACGGCGCCCTCGAGGCGCTCGGGCTCGATCGCGATCGGTCCCGGGAACTTCGCCATGATCGCGGGCATCGCGTAGCCGCCGGCACGGAGGAGATCGGTCTCGGCCTCCTCGTCCGGCCCCGCGAGCACGCGCTCGACGAGGCTGACGTATTCGCTCGCGACGTCGACGATGACGCTCGGAAGGATGCGGGAGTGATCGCTGCGCGACGACGGCGGCTTGTGCGCCGGGACGCTCACCTGCTGCTCCGACATCGGCATCGGCATCGGCTTCGCCGTCCGCGGCAGAACCGGCGGCGCGCCCTTGCGCTGCGCGAGCGCGAGCACGACCTCGCTGCCGCCGCGGCTCGACGGCTCGACTTCGCTCACTAGAGGCGTCAGTTCGAAGTCCGGATCGAAGACCGGCGGAACGAGCGGCGTCTCGGCGAGGTCCACCACGGCCGCCAGCGAGACGGGCTTCATCTCCTGCTCGGGCGTGACGACGACGAGCGGAGTGACCGGCTTCGGGTTCGCGTCGACCGTCGGCTCCTTCGCCTCGAACATCGGGAGGAGCGGAGAGCCTGCGACGAGCGTGGTCGCCAAGTTCGACGGCCCGCCCGGCGGCGGGATCGACGGCGTGTCCTCGCTGACGAGGACACGCTGCTCGAACGGCTGCGGCCGGATCTCGAGCGACAGCGGAGACGCCGCGTCGAGGGCGCCCGGCTCGATCGATCCGCCCGATCCGATCGGCCCGATCGGCTGAGGCGAGAGGTCGGTGACCGCGGCGGCTCGCATCGGCGGCGGTGACTCGGCACGCGGCGAGTGCTGGATCTCGTCCAGCGCGGCAGCAGCTCCACCACTGCGCCCCCGAACGCGCGACGAGCTCGATGGATCACGATCGCCGGACCAGCCGCCGATCTCCGAATCGCGCGTCGTTCGCGGCGGCTCGGTGGGGTGCCCCGGCTGGCCCTGGATCTGCGCGATGAGCTGGCGCTCGACGGAGTCGTGCGTGGTGCTCGCCCCGAAGCCCCAATTGGTGCCCTCCGTGACGATGCTCGGCATCGTCGGGCTCCCGAACTCGAACGCCGGCGCTTCCGCGCGCTTCAGCGCCTGCGATCGCGTCCGCGGCGGACCGGACGGCATCCGCGGCGGCGTCGAGGGAGCGGTCGTCGCCGGAGCGCTCGTGACCTCGAGCGACGCGACCGCCGGGTCGGGCTCCTCTCGCGGGATCGGCCGTCCGCTCGGACGCCTCACCGCGAGGAGGTTCGGCGGCGGAGGACGATCGCTGCGCACCGACATCGGATCGGCGCCCATCATCGCCGCCGTCGCCGTCGGCGCGCGCGTCGTCACGACCGCGCGCGATACCGGCTCCGTCATCAGCTCGCGGATCGGCGATGCGAGCTCCTCGTTCGTGGGCCGATTGCGCACGCTGAAGGGAGCCGGAGCGGGCGCAGGAACGGGCGGCTCGGGCGCAGGCGGGGCCGATACCTGCGTCGGCGGAGGAGCAAGGCTCTCCGCCACCGTCTTCGCCGCGGCGGGTTCGCCCTCGACGGGGGCCGCAACGGGCACCGTAACGGAGGCCTCCGCCGGGGCCGCAGCGCCCTTGAGCTTCCGGCGCATGATCACGCGCTCGAACGCGCCCGAGGCCATGTCGACGAGCGTCCCGACCTGACGAACGCCGGCGTCATCGATGCCGGACGTACCGCCGTCACCGAAGAGCAGCGCGACGACGCGCTTGCGGACGACGATCGGGAAGACCACACACTCGGTGGTGCCGTCACGCGCGAGATCGGCCAAGAGGACCGGATCGAGCCCCTCCGGCGACGGGATCGCGCGAACGACCTTCCTCTTCTCCCGCGCCGTCGCGAGGATGTTGCGGAGGTCGAGGGGCACCCCTACCCGCGCGACCTTCTCCCGCGATGCGCCGTCGCCGAAGGCATCGCGACCCTCGGCGAGATCGCCGTGAACGATGAAGAGCGCGGTGTAGTCGAAGAACTGGCGCGCGAACTCGAAGAGCACGTCGAAGATGACGTCTCGCTCGGCCGCCTCCTCGAGCTCCGCCTTCGCGAGATCCAGGGCGAGCGGCCCGCGCCGTCGACGCACCGGTCGCGCCGGTGGGGCCTCCATCTTGCGGACGAACGTCCCTTGCGGCGTGGTCCGCTTGCGCGCGGGCTCCACGGAACGCGCGAGCGGCGGCGGCGGCGCGACGCTCGGCGGGCGCGGCGGCGCGCGATGCACCGGCGACGACTCGAGCGGCGGCGGGAAGGTGCTCGCGATGCGCGGCCCGTTGTGGACGATCTTCGTGATCAGCCGCGCGGTGCGCTTGTCGAGCGGGAGGCCGTAGTCGCGCGTGAGCGCCTGACGAATGCGAAAGAGCGGAGCGATCCGCTGCTCGATCGGGAGCGCGAGGACGAACGCGAGCTCCTGCTCCACGTCGCGAGGGAAAGGCTCGGCCACCGCGACGACGAGCGCCGCACCGACCTCGAGCGGCACGAAGGCACGCTCGGCCGCGACCTCGGCGGCGACGAGCCTCGCAGCCTCCTCCGGCACCCTGGGGAGCTCGCCGGCGGGCACGACGGGCAGACCGTACGACTCGGCCACGACCGGCATGAGCGCCGACTCCTCGATACGGCTCACCTCGAAGAGGTTGGTCACGAGATCCCCCCCGTAGAGGACCTGCCGTGCCAACGCCTCTTCGATCTCGCGGATCGAGGCGATCGCGCGCTGAACGATGAGGGAGCTCAGGGACATAGGGTCAGGTCGCCGTGGACCGGTAGGGTCGCTTGCAACCCCATGCATGTCAACTCGGCGGCTGACACGGGCAAGCGCGCTCAGACGCTCAGATGCGGGCGATCGTTCGCGTTCCGGTCGAGGTTAACTCGAAGTATCCCTCCACGGCCGCGACGAGACCGGGGATGGTGTGCTCGCTCGCCGTCACGTCCACCCGCAGCCCGCGCCTCCGCGCGGTCTCCGTCGTCACCGGACCGATGCTCGCGACGCAGGTCTGGGCGAGGAGCTTCGCTGCTCGACCTTCCAGCGCATCGCAGAAGTGATCGACCGTGCTCGACGACGTGAACGTGACCACGTCGATCTCCTGACCCTCGAGCAGCGCCGCGAGCGCCTCGAGGAGCGGCCTCGGCGGCGCGTGTGTCTTGTAGACGGAGACGACGTCGACCTCGCACCCGGCCGCACGAAGCGCGTCCGGAACGACGTCACGAGCGACCTCCGCCCGCGCGATGAGGACGCGGGGCCGGCCCTCCCCGATCGCCGCGAGGAGATCCTCCGCCAGCCCTTCTCCCTTGTAGACCTTCGCCACCAGATCGGGCGCGAGCCCGCAGGACTCGAGGGCGGCCGCAGTGCCCGGCCCGACCACGGCGATCTTCGCCGACGCGAACGCGCGCGCGTCCTTGCCTTGGCGGCGCACCTCCGCCCAGAGGCGCTCGACGCCGTTCGCGCTCGTGATCACCACCCAGCCGTAGCGGCCAAGCGAGCTCACGGCCTCGGTCATCGGTCCCGGATCGACGGGCGCTTCGATCTCGATCGTCGGCACCACGACCGGATCGGCGCCTCGCTCACGCAGGAGCGACGCCGTTCTCTTCGCCTGCTCTCTCGCGCGCGTGACGAGCACACGCTTGCCGAAGAGAGGCAGCCGCTCGAGCCAGGAGAGCTCGGTCATCGGCGTCGATCGCTCGCCGACGACGAGGACCACCCGCGCGGCCTTCGGCGGCGGAAGGAGCGGCAGCTCACCGAGCGTCGTCTCGTAGATCCGCTGCGTCGGGAGGGAGACGTTCTCGACCCGCGTCGCGGGCTCGCTCGCCTTCCGGCCATGGAACACGAGCGAGCGCGCCGTCTCCGCCACGCTCTCCGCGTCGGCGACGATCGCGAGCGTGTCCGTTGCAGTGGCGAGCTTCTCCCAGTCGTGCAGCGTCTCGTGCCCGCGGGTGACGCTCACCGCCGCGACGCTCGGAGACGCGTCCGTCGTCCGCGTGAGCGGGACCCCCGCAAACGCGCCGACGGAGATCAGCGGATGGACCCCCGGGACGATCTCGAGCGGCACCTTGTGGCGCGCGACGGCGGCGGCCTCGACATCGGCCGTTCCGAAGAGGAGCGGATCGCCCCACGTCAGGCGAACGGCGTGGCGGCCCTCCTTCGCCTCGGCGGCGAGGATCTGCCCGATGCGCTCGGGCGTGAGCTGCGCGGTGACCGGATGACGAGGCGTGCCCTCGCGCACCCGACCAAGGATGTCGGGATGCACCGTGGGATCGAAGAGGATGAAGTCCGCTTCCTCGAGCACGTCGGCGGCGCGCAGAGTGAGAAGCCTCGGATCTCCTGAGCCAGCACCGACGAACGTGACCTTACCCGTCATCTCCCTCTCGCTAGTGTTGAGGCGCGCACGTCGACACTCCCGCGCCCACGATCCTGAGCGGGGTGGTGGCGACCTGCGTGACCGAATCGTCCGACGGGCGCCATCGCGTGACGCGCGTGGATGCGTTGTTGCCCGTCCCGGGCGCGTGGAACATGTAGAAGTCGCCGCCCCAGTAGGCGAACGCCCAGCCGCGCCCCCGATCCACGTTGGCGAACCGCCGCTCGCCGATCACCTGCCCGGTGTTCGGGTCGATCTCGCCGATGTACGAAGGCAGGCTGGCTCCCTGCTTGCCGTAGAACGCGAAGAGGCGTCCTTCGCCGGTCCCCGTCAGCTCGGCCGACTCGATCCTGGGAAAGAAATCTCCGACCGGGGTGAGCTCGAACGTCCCCGGCGTGATCCGCGCGAGGCCGCGAGCGCCAGGGGGCTTTCCATCCCACGCCTGCTCGGCCCCCGCGACGTAGAGCGTCTCCGTCGGACCGACGCTGTTCGTCGCGAAGCCCATCCCGAAGAGCCCGTAGTTCGACTGGCGCGGCGTATACGGCGTCGCGATGCACGCCGCCGTCGCCGTGCTGACGCGGAAGAGCTGCTCGTTGGTGAAGAGGATGTACGCGATGCCTCTCCGATCGACCGCCATCGAGAACGGCGTCGCGCTCGACGGCGCCGGACACGCGATCTTGCCGATCCGGCGGAACTGCCCGGTGTCCGGGTTGAAGCTCTGGAGCTCGTGCGAGTCCGTGATCGTGTAGACGAGCTGCGCCTCGGCGTCGGGACAGTCCCGCTGATCGACGTCGATCGGGGGCCTCACGTCGAGCAGAGGCGGTGCGTCCTCGAGATCGCTCGCGTCGCGGCTCGCGTCGCGGCCGCCGTCGCGTCGCGCGTCGGGCCCGGCGTCCTGCACGGGGATGTCCGTGAAGTCGTCGTCGTCGACGAAGAGCCCGGTCCGCGAGCCACAGGCGACAAGGAGCAGAAGGAACGCGATGCGGCGGACCGCCGGAAATGACCTTCGCATGGTTGTGCCTGAAGAGTGTTCTCGGAGGCCGAAGACGGTTCGGGAACGAAGAGAGGGAGGCGAGGCTCCCGTAAGCCCGCGCTAGCGTCGCCCGGCTCGCTGCGCGGTACAAGGGTCACCGGACGTGTAGGGGCCTGCCCTACCCTTTACGGCTCGCGGGCGCGGGCCTCCCTCGTCGCCAACGGTCAACGCTTCGCGCCGGCGTCGGCCGGCGGCGCGAAGCCACCATCGGCCGCGGCCGGTGCGCTGCCGAATGCGAGCGTGACGATCTGGCTCTTCTTGTTCGTGTTGCTCGTGTCGAACGTCATGGCCTTCACCGTCGCGAGGAGGCAGCCGACCATGTCCTCGTTCAGCCCATCGCGCTTGACGAAGCGCGCCGAAGCCACGCGCCCGTCCTTGCCGATCGTCGCGTCGAAGGTCGCGTTGCCTCCGATGCCCGCCTCGGCCGCGAGCGCCTTCTTGTAACATGCATTCAATCGCGAACGCACCGGCGCCATCGCCTTCTCCACCACGGGATCGGACTGAACGCCGCCGGACACCACGTCCTCCGACGGCTCCGGCGCGCTCGGTGCAAGTGAGCCCTCGCTCGCGGCAGCCGCGGCACGCGCGGCTTCACCCGGCGGTGGATCCGAGCTGACCTCCATCGTGACCTCCGTCTTGTCCGGCGGGCGCGGAGCGTTCTTCGGCACCTGCGGCGGAGGTTCGGGGGCGGGATCGCATGCCGAGACCGCCGCCGCGACGCCCGCCACGACGCAGAGGAGGATGAAGGATCCTAGCCGCATACTCATGAGCTAGACCATAACACCCGTCGCCTCGTCGCCCGTACTCTCCGTCAGCCGATGCGGAGCTCGAACAGCCCTCGCGACGCGGAGGAGACCGCGCCGCCGTGCCTCACCGATCTCGCGCTGATAGCGGACGTGGAGGCTCGCCGCCTCCTTGCGGGCGCGCGTCGAAGGGCGCTGCGCGCATCGCGGGCTACTTCGCGTCGTTCGAGGCTCCCGCGAGGCTTGCGAGACCTTTGCCTCCGACCGGCGTGAAGCGCGTGCTCTCGGGCACCGACGACACGAGCGGCATCGTCGACCGGATGAGATCACGCACGCCCGGCATCGAGAGCGATGCGCCATGCGCGGTCTCGTCCTTCCAGACCTCCGTCACCGACACGACGTCGGGCTGCGACGCTGACGTGCTCACGACGTAGAGCAGGCAGGCCGGCACCGCCTCCATCAGCTCCGCCACCTTCAGCAGCTTCGACGTGAGCGCCTCGCGTTGTCCTTCGACGGCAACGAATGTCCCGAACAGTCCGAACAGCATGACGATGGCTTAATGAGGCGCGTCAGGCGCGGCAAGGGTGAAGGTCATGGTCGCTCGTTCGAGGAGCGCGGGACCGAGGCGTAGGTGGTCATGATGCGGACGCCCATGGCCGTGATGCTGCCTCCGACGCCGATGACGATGAGGAGCGGCCAGGCAGACAGGATGTTCTCACGCTCGCCCGGCGATTCGAGCGCAACCACGAGGAACAACATGGAGAGAAACAAGACGAAACCGCCGGGGATGATGAGCGCCAGTGCCATGAGCCGTCGCCCGACGCTGGGCGGGGGAGCGGTCTCGTCGATCGGAGGCGTCAAGGACGGGAGAAGCCAGCGTCTCAGGAGGACGGCGGCAACGGGCGCTCCCATCCACACGACGCCGTGGTCGAGGACGACGAGACTCTGGAGCACGAGCGTTGCGCCGAGGCCTAGAAGCGCCGCGGGAACGTCCCAGAAGTAGAGTCGCGAGGACCACATGTTCAGCCCAGGCTGCATGCGCGCACGATAGGCAAGACGACGACTCAGTAAAATCGATAAAGCCGTTGAATCAGTAGGTTCGGAAGCCCCGGCACCGTGACGTGTGCGTTCGATGCATCGCGTCGTCCGTGATCGCGCTCGAGTTGCCCGCAGGTACCGAGCTCTTGGCCAGCCGAAGCGTCATTTCACGAGGTCGAGCGGGGTGTCGACGAGCTTTCGGATCGCCACGCCGCCGGGATAGCCGTAGCTCGCCCACGTGCCCCACCCCCACAGGGTGGCGGAGAAGGCGCCTTCGCTCCGCATCCGTTGAAGACCGCTGATGCACTCTTGATCGCCGAACTTGTCGCCTGGGCCAAACCGACGCGAGAGGTCCACCCGCGCGTATTCGTAATCGCCGCGCGAGTCGACCGGGAGAAACGTCGGCAGGTTCCCGGCGCACTCGAGCCACACGTCCTTGAACGCGCCGTTCGTCTTCTTCCGGACGATGACGAGTGAGTTCTCGGGGTATGTCGAGTCGGCGTAGAAGCTGTACGAGTTCAAGTATTGCCCTGCGGGGACGACGTTGACGAAGTCGGGATCTCCCTGTCCGGCGCTCGAAGCCGTATCCGTTTGGTTGCCGTCCGCGCCGGACATGTGAATCCCTAGATAGAACGGATGCTCGGCGTCACGCGAGCGGACGACGAACGGCTCGTTCGCGCGCGCACGGAAGAGCGCCAGCTCGCCGGCGGACATCGTCAGCGGTGCTCCCGCCGGCTTGACCGGATCGTAGTCGAGCTCGGTCCCGTCGCGCGCCGCGACCATCCGGTACCAGACGAGCTCTTCGGTCCCTTCAGCGCGCGGTCGGTACCCGACGCCGACGTACTCGGAGCCCCACTGCTCGTAAGGAGGGATCTGTTGCGCGAGAGTGTCACACGGACCGGTGTTCGTCGGGACGAGTGCGCAGCTGTTCCCGCCGAGGGTCACGGTAGGTTTGTTCGAGAACACGAAGCTGCCGGTGAGCTCTTCGGTCTGGACGATCTGCGCGAACTGCCCCTTCGACAGCTTGATCGTCGCCGGTGTTCCGGCGGCGGCACCCTTGAACCCGATGCCGTTCGAGACGTCCTTCTTGCCGATGATCGTCACCTCGGTGTCGTCCTCCGAGGCGTAGATCTGCGTCGCTGGATCGCCGGTGCGGCTCTTCTCCCAACCGTTGACGATCACGTGCTCCTTCGCCCAGGCGCTCACCGGGAAGACCAGCGTCGCAGACGGGATGTGGCTCGTCGCTCCGCCGTAGGGATACATCGACGTGACGCCGACGGGGACGTTGCTCTTCAGGTGGAAGGCGTCGCCGATGGCAGAGTCGAGCGTGGCAAAGTCGACCGCAAGGGCAGGCGCGATGCCGTGTGGACAGCCGGCGTAGTCCTGCTTCTCCCAGAGCGAGCGTTGTTTCGTGGGATCACGATCGGAGAGGAAGACAATCGCGCTCTCGCCCGGGGCGATCGGTCCTTGGAGAAGCTCGAGCTCGGTGCTCCTCGGCACGGCGCGATAGACCGCGTGCGACGGCCGCGACGAGGGACACTTTGGTCCGCAAAAAGCAGGCCACCAGCGTCCGGATACTAGCGAAGCGCGTAGGTCCTTCAAGTGGCATCTGGGCTCATGCCGCGCGCCGAGCGAGCGCGACACATGAACAGCCGTCGCCATGACCTCCGAAGGTCCCGCGCCAAGTCTCGGCTCGCGCAGCGCAGGGGGATGAGGGCACGCGCTCGCGTCGAGAAGCGGGCTCGGGGCGCGCGACGCCCTCAGCGCGCCTCGTGCACGCCGGTCTTCTCGAGCCGCTCTGGTGCCACGCCACGCTGGTCGAGCGCGCGCTTGACGGCGGAGACTCGCGCCTTCGTGAGCGCCTCGTTGTCGCCCGGGGAGCGCGAAGGATCGTTGCTCGGCTCGATCGCGATCGTCGGCTGGCGGTCGGCCGAGAGACAGCGCGCCGCGCGCTCGACTGCATCGCCGGCTGACGATGACAGCTCCGAGGCGCCGCGCGGGAAGCGGACCATCACGTCCCTGCACTCGGTCGTCCGGCTCGTGATGACCTCGCAGCGTCCACGCGTGCAGAGCGCTCCCTTGGCGCAGGTCGCGTGGCTCTCGCAAGCGGGGCCCGCAGCGCCTGGCAGAACGATGCCGGCGTCAGCTGCGAGCTCGGCCCGGGTCGTCGTGGTCTCTCGACTCGCCGACTCGGGCCGGCGGCTCTTCATGAGCACGACAAAGAGCGCAACCCCGGCGAGCACCACGGCAGTTGCGAGCCACCATCCCGCCTTCTTCCGCAAACCGCGACTCTGCGTCATCACCTGCGAGCCTCCGTATGTTCCCGCGGGCTCGTGCAGCACGCATGCCCGACCGCACGTCGCTCGCGGTCGAGAGGAGCCCGCGCTCGGGAGGAGCCCTCAGCCGGAGAGCCTTCAGCCGCGGCGCTCTCAGCGCTCGACCTTCGCCTTCATCACGGGCTCGTTCGACGGCTGGGTCACGTTCCCGCTCGGCTCGGGCGTGACGAGGAGCTCGAAGCGCTCGTGAGGCGTCGTCGTGCTGAGTGAACCTCGCCGGTTCTTTCCCACTACGAGCGAGCCGACGTTCTGCGGCTCGGAATCAGGCACGAGCGGCCGCGCCCAGACGACGTAGACCGTCGCGTCGTGCGCGAGGTTCTGCGGTGGAGCCATGAACTTCACCTCGAGATTTAGGTCGGTGTTGTCGTTGCTCGTGCGTCGCGTCTCGACGAGGCCCTTCGCCGCGGGGTTCTGAGAGGTCGGCGTCATCACCGTCTTCTGCCCGCTCGCGCACGCCGAGACGCCGAGCGCGAGCACACAGATCGCCGCAATGCGGATGTGGCTTACAGCATGAGGGGGCATGCCTCGGGGCATGCAAGCGCGGGTCCGGGGGATGCCTCCGACGCGACGACGCGCAGAGGTAGGCCTTGATCGTGGACGTGGGATTGTCGCGTTGCGCACCCTGGCGGCCGCCGGTGTCGCGCTTCGAGACCACGACAAGGATGTCCGTGCCGCGTCGTCCGTGACCGCGCTCGAACTTCCTACGCGCGGAGTCGATCGTGCGCCTCCCCCGCGCTGGTCACCACGTCACGTCCCACTCGCGTGCCACTCGCCGAGGCTCATCCCGACGGCACGCTCGGCGGATTCGGCTTCGGCGGAAGTGACTGCCGCCGGCAAGACCACGCGGAAGACGGCGCCGCGCGCCTCGCCGTTCTCGGCAGTGATCTGCCCGTTCATGTTGCTGACGATGCCATGGCAGATGGACAGGCCCAGGCCGGTTCCGACCCCGACGGGCTTCGTCGTGAAGAACGGGTCGAAGATTCGCGGGAGGTCGCTCTCCGGTATGCCCGAGCCCGTATCCCGGAACTCGATGACGGCCCGCCCGGCGGTGTCCGTGGAGGTCACCACGCGGATCTCGTTGCCCTCGGTGTCCCCCTCCACGATCGCTTGTGCCGCGTTGACGAGGAGGTTGATGAAGACCTGCCCCAGACGCGACTCGTCCACTTCGACGGGCGGGATGGCGCCGTAGTCCTTCACGAGGCGCGCCCGGTGGCGGATCTCGCTGAACGCCATGTCGATCGACTGCTCGATGACCGGCCGCACCTCGATCACCTCGCGCTGCTCCTCTTCCGCCCGGCAGAACGTCTTGAGGCCCCGCACGATCTTGCGGATCCGCTCGGCGCCCTCGAGCGCCTCGCGCGCCATCTCGACGCAATCGGCGGCACGTGCCGGGGAGCGCATGGGAGCGCCGCTGTCGATCTCCGTCGCGATCATCTCGAGGTTTGCCAGGACGTAGGCGAGTGGGTTGTTGATCTCGTGCGCCACGCCGGCGGCGAGCGTACCGAGCGAGGCCATGCGGTCGGCAAAGATGAGCTGGCGCTGCATCCGCTCCTGGGCCTCCCGGGCCTGCTTCTCGGCGGTCATGTCGCGGAAGACGAGCACGGCGCCGCTCAGGCTTCCGTCCTCGTTTCTCAGCGGGGAGCGGCTGAATGCGATGGGCAGCTCCGTCCCGTCGCGCGTGACGAGGTGCGGGTGAGAGCCCGCCTCGACGATCTGGAAGACATCGTCCAACGGCCTGCCGACTGCCTCCTCCGAGGTCCAGCCGATGAGGCGTTCGGCTACGGGATTCATCCGGGCGATCGCGCCGTCGGCGCGCGTCGCGATGACTCCCTCGGCGATGCTGTTCAACGTCGCCTTCAGGCTTTCGGTGAGCTCCTGGCGGACACGCTCGGCCTCCTTCTCTGCCGTGATGTCGCGCGCGACCGCGTAGACGAGCTGCCGCTCGACGTTGGACACCGAACGCCACTCGAACCAGCGATAGCTGCCGTCCTTGCACCGGTACCGGTTGATCGGCGGCGGGATGGATTGGCCCGCGAAGAGGCGCTGCCTCGCGACGAGGACCGCCGCTCGATCCTCGGGATGGCAGAACTCGATGAGCGGCCTCGACATGAGCTCCTCGACCGTCCAGCCGAGGGTCCTCGTCCACGACGGGTTGAGCCGCTTCCAGTAGCCGTCAAAGCCGGCCACGCAGAGGTGGTCCAGCGACATCTCGAAAAACTCGGCGTCGCCAGCGTCACGCTGGCTGGCAGAGTCGATGCTGTCGCAGGTCTGCCGCTTCACGGATCATGAACGGTACCACGGCGTAGAACGCGAGGCGCCGTGACCGCGCAGGAACGAGACCATCGCCGCCGATCGCGCGGAGCGAGGTGTCATCCGTGCGGAGGTCCGGCGGTCGACCGCGACGGGCGTGTCAGTCGATGGGGCACATGACCGACGTGCTGAACACGCGGTGACGGTCGAAAGCGAGCGTGGCTCCGCAACGGGCAAACGCGACACCGCTCATGTTGGGAGGTAGCTCCGTCCGCCAGCAGTAGTTGTCCGCCCCGAGCCGCACGAGCGTGTCCTTCTGCCTGAAAAAGGCCGAGCCGATGGCGTCGACTTGAACGGCGCACGAACGGCCGCCCTTCAAGCTGCCGACGACGAGTCGTCCGCTCGCCGTTCGGCCGAGCCACTGCTGTCCGACGACGCCGCTGCGCGCGGCAAGGGCGACGAGGGGTTCGCCGGCTCCGGTATCGAAGGGTCGCACCTCATTGCCTCGAACGAGCCAGGTCGCGCCGTTCGTATCGACCGCCAGGAACTCCACTGCGCCGAGGCGAAGAAAGAAAGCAATCGGCGCACCGAAACTCGCTGGCGCCGCCATCCACGACCACTGTCGCTGCGTCTCGTCGAAGCACGTGATTCCCTGACCGGCCACGCAGCCGAGATTCGACGTTCGAGCGGCCACTTCGTCGGGGACGCGGACGATCTTCTTCACCCGATACGAGTCGATGAGGTCGCACGTCGCTCGCGCGCACGCGAGCACCACGCCGGTCGAGCTGAGTTGAACGCGATCGTACGTCGTCTCGAATCGTCGGAGCTCGCCGACGTTGGGGGGGTGAAAGGAGGTCGTCCACTCCGTCTCGGCCGAGTAGACGACCCATTGTTCTGCGGCGCCGTCGTATCCGAGCAGTCGACTCTCCTCCGCTGCCTGCAGCTCGACGTCCTCGGGCGCTTCGAGGACGAGCGAAAAAGGCGTCTCCCAATCGTTCCTCGAGCACGCCTCCACCTCGGGGCAGGGATCCGGATCAACGGGTTCGGTGAGCTCGGACGCTGCGGATGCGTCAGTGTCGGCAGTCGGCGACTCACCGCAGCCAGCCAGCGCCGGAGAGAGACCGAGAGCGAGAACCGTCCCGAGAAGCAAGCCCATGGCCGTACGGTGCACGGCACGCAGTCTATCGAGGTCACGACCATGCGCGAGATCGATCGCGTGCGCGGGAACCAGTCCGCGCACGAATGCCTCCAGCCCTCTCGCGGTCGGCTCAGCGCGCGCGGCTCGACGAAACAGAGCCGCGATTGGCTGAGCACGGTCCTCGAGCCGCGCATCCGGAGCACGCACGCCCCCTTTACGATAGGATGCTCGGCTGTGGCTTTGGGGGCTAGCCTCGCCGAGCCGCTATGCGTCGTTCCACCCAGTACCGCTTCCGTCCCCGCGTTGGCTGGGCGCGTCGCGGCGGGGCCGAAGGCCGGCGCAGCGTTCGGTGGCTCGTCGCGCTGGCGGCCATGGTCGGGACGCTGGGGACGGCCGTGACCGCGCGAGCGGAGTCGAAGTTCGCCTTCTCGTGGCGGGCCGAGCCTGGCGCGACGTGCCTGACGGAAGAGAAGCTCCGCGCGGCGGTCGAGAAGAAGCTCGGACGGTCCGTCTTCACGTCGCTCGACGAGGCGGAGATCGTGATCGAAGGCGAGGAGCTCCGCTACCGCGATCGCTTCCGCGCGCGGGTGACCCAGCACGACCGGGCGGGACGCGAGCACGGATCGCGCGAGCTCACGGCAGAGACCTGCGCCGCGCTCGAGCGCATGACCGTGGTCTTCATCGCCCTCGTCCTCGAGCCGGGCGGCGCCCGCGATCGAACGCATGGCGAGCCGATGCCGGACGCACGCGCCCCGGAGCAGAACGAGCGCACGGAGAAGGAGAAGGCCGCCCCTCCCATCGCGCCGAAGGACGACGCGGCGATCGCGTCCGCCGATGCCTCGCGCGCTCCGAGCCCGCCCCCCGGCGTCACGCAACGCGCGCCATCTCATCGCGCTGCGGGCGTCGAGCTCCACGCCGGCGCAGGGGCTGGAGCTGCTGTGGGGATGCTGCCGAGCGTGAGCGCGTCGGTGCGGGTCACGATGCGGCTCACGGCGCCGGACAGTCGTCTGAGCGCCGATTGGTCGGCGGGGATGACGCTTCCGCAGATCGTGACCGAGGGCGCGGTCCGGGCGAGCTTGGCCGCCGTCGATCAACAGCTACGCGGATGCTGGGCGTGGCTCGATCGCGCCGCGCGGGTCGATACCTGTGCCGGCGCGTTCTACGGCGCGCTGATCCCGACCTCGACGAACCTCGACAATGAAGACAGCCCGGCGCTCTCCGTGCTCGGCCCCACGGCGTCATTGGCGCTGCGCGGGGCCCACGGTCCCGCTACGTTTCACGTCGAGCTTGGCGTGATCGCGCCGTCGCTCCGCCGCAGGCTCAGCTACCTCGACCGCGGCGGCGTGGACCGAATGCTCTACGCGACGCCTGCCCTGATGGGGCTGGCCACGCTGTCGGCGACGTTCCGCGTGTTCTGAGCTCGCCCGCAAGTCGACACGTGAGCGACGAGCTCTGCCGCTCGCGCGAAGCCCGCTCCCTCTCCTTCCTCCGGGCCTCGGACTCCATGGGGTTCGAAACCTCATCCGTTCGGTCCGATGTCGAATTCGTGATCTCGATCACAAAACAGGAGCGGCCCCTGGATTACCCATACGTGCGAAGCTTTTCCGGCAGCGCCGGCGTGATCGCGGGAGGCGCGGAACACCTCGAGCGAGAAGTGACGACGCCGGAGGCACGCCCCGAGTTTGCCGCGATCTTTCGCGACCTGAGGCCGTACGTTCAGTCGGCGCTCCGGGGCCTGGGCGTGCCTGCAGCCGATCTAGAGGACGCCTGCCAGGAAGTCTTCGTCGTGGTGCACCGCAAGCTCGCCACTTACGAAGATCGCGGCTCGCTCCACGCATGGCTGTACGGCATCTGCGTGCGGGTCGCGAACCACACCCGCCGGCGACGCGTCCGCACCCCCGACGTCGGGAGCGACACGCTCCCGGAAGGCGTCGACCTCACGACACCTGCCGAGCAGCTGACCGCCTCGCAAGGGCGGCAGATTCTCTACTCGATCCTGGACCAGCTCGACGCCGACAAGCGCGCGGTCTTCGTCCTCTACGAGCTCGAGGAGCTCACGATGTCCGAAGTGGCTCGATCTCTCGATATCAATCTCTTCACCGCGTACTCGAGGCTACGGGCCGCGCGCGTAGAAGTTCAGCAGGCCATCGCTCGCTTCGCTCGCCAGAAGGTCGTCCGATGAGCCGTGACCCGCAGCGGCTCGCCGACCTCGGCGCGAACGCCACCCCCGAAGACCGGCTCCTCGCGAGCCTCATCGAGCACCACCGTGAGGCCCGACCGACTGCGGCCGGGCTGCGAGGGATCGCCAAGCGCGCCGAGGCGCTCGCTCCTCCGGGCGGAGTCGCCGGCCGCCTCCACAGGTTCACTCTCTTCGGCGCGGTTGCGGCGGCGTGCGCGGCGATCTCCGTCATCGGCCTGCGCGTCACCTCCCCCTCGGCCGCGGCGTTGCCTGAGGAGCCGAGCGCGTCGTTAGCCGTCAGCGCGACGCCCGCGCCGAGCGAAGCGCCCGCGTCGGCTCACGACGCCGTCCCCGTCGACGTGCTCCCGAGCGAGCCCGTGCTCGCGGAGGGGCGACCGCCGGAGTCTCCGACCAAGGCCGCGGCCGCATCGTCCACGCGACGCGCGAGCATCACGCGGATCAAGCGATCGTGCGACGAGTCCGAGCTCATCGATCGCGCGGAGACACTCCTGCGCACGGGTCAGGCTGCAAGCGCCCTCGAGGCCACCCGTCTCCACGCCGCTTGCGAGGAGACGGTCCTCGATCAAGAGCGGGAGCGCATCGCCATCGAAGCTCTCGTGCTGCTCGGCCGAAACCAAGAAGCGACGACTCGCGCCCGCGCGTTCGCGGCAAGCTATCCCTCGTCGCCGCACCTCCGAAGAATCCGCCAGCTCGTCGGCCTCGGCGCCGAATAGACGTACGCGCATCGCGGCGTCCAGCGCCAAGCGCAGCCATCGCTTTTCGAACGTCGATAGGACGACTCCAACGTTGTTCTCTGCCTCTCGCGCACGCGAGAGGTCGAGGTGGAATCATGAAGACGCGATTGATCATCACCGGACTGGCCATCAGCCTCCTCGCCTTGCCATGGGGCTGTTCGTCGGTCGACCACCGGCTGGGCGTCGAGCGAAGCCCGGAGCCCGCCCCATTCGTCCCCACACCGGAGGACTCCGGCGTCGCTCCGGACGCCAATATGGCCTTGACCAACTACTGCCCATCGTCCGAGTGCCCTGCGGGGTGGATGACGTGTCCGGACTCGCGCTTTCCGTGCGATACGAACATTCTCGCGGATTCACGCAATTGCGGCGGATGCGGAATCGCCTGCCCGGAGGGGAACGGGACCGACGGCTTCATCTGCGTCGAGGGGGCATGCAAGCTTCAGTGCAGTGGCGGCCAGTTCGGAGGCAAGGATTGCGACGGCATCGTCGACAACGGCTGCGAGAGCGGGCGGCTCGACCCCAACAACTGCGGGGCGTGCGGCGTCGCGTGCGACGCCGACGTGGAGTGCACCTGGCAAGACAAGATCGGGGGAGAGGTGGGGTGCGGATGCCCGCCCGGCACGATGAATTGCTCCGGCTCGTGTGTGGACACGACGACGAACGATAGCAACTGCGGCGCCTGTCGCAACGCGTGCAACAAGTCGGGCCCTGGCAAGCCCCCGCGCCCTCACGGGTACTACGGGTGCAAGGACAGCGCGTGCGGCCACTTCAAATGTGAAGCGTACTGGGCCGACTGTGACGGAGACGAGGAGACCGGCTGCGAGACGTCGATGGTCTCGAATGACAGCTGCGGCGCGTGCGGGCGAGCCTGTGCGCCGGGACAGCAGTGCGTGCTGGATATGGACGGTAGACCCTTCTGCGCCTGCGAAGACGATGGCCTCACGTTCTGTCAGCAGCTCGTACAGAACGGCGTTCCCAAAGGCGAGTGTGTCGACGTCAAATCGAACGTCCGCCATTGCGGTGGATGCTTCGTAGCGTGCACGGCGACCACGTCGAGCAACGAGCGCGCCACGTGCGACTACGGCCAATGCTCGGTCGTCTGCGTGGATGGTCAAGCCGACTGCAACGGCGCCCGGTCCGACGGCTGTGAAGTCGATACGAGGAGCGATCCACACAACTGTGGAGGCTGCGGCATCACCTGCGATCTCTCGATCGGGCAAGCGTGCGTAGCGGGCAAGTGCGTGGTCGCTCCGTGCGACGAAGTCGACGCGGGTGAGGTGCCCCGATGAGTGTGTGGCGCTCGACATTGGGCTTCGGCGCGGGCTCCGCATTCGTACTGGCAGGCGTGTTCGTCGGCGCGTGTGCATCGGACGAGACGCCCCTCAATCTCGATCCCGAGTCGACGGAAGTGGTCATTCCCGAGCGCGACGCCGGCCCCGAAGGCGACGCCGGCACTGCGGACGGTTCCGACGGGAGCGAGGCGTGCACCGACGACGACTGCGCGTTCTTTCCCGCCGAGTGTGAGCGGGGGGCGCTCTGCCCGAGCGGCCTGTTCGGAACGACCGCCGCCAACGGCGTGGATTGGCGCACGCGGGTGTCTGCGATTCGCGGACGCTCGGCGACGGATGCGTGGCTCGTCGGGACCGTCGGGCTGGCGGCCCACTTCGATGGTACGACGTGGAAGACCGCCGACGTCGGGACCGCCAAGTCGCTTCACTTCCTCCTGCTCGCGGAATCCGGTGAGCTCGCGTTCGGCACGCCCGACGAACTGTTCACGCGCGGATTCGGCGCTGGTGTCGGCCCCCCATCGCCGGATGGGTGGGTCAGCCGCGGGAGGGTAGCGCAGCCCGCGGGTGCGAGCCGCATTGTGACGACCGCATGGGGACTCCCCGGTTCCCGCGTGATGTGGGTTGCGACGAACGCCGAGGTGTGGCGCATCCGCGTCGGCGATGCCACGCTCACGACCTCGGCAGGGCTCACCAGGGCGGTGTGCAACAGCCTGCCGTGCAAGTACCTCCGAGGTCTCGACGGTGCATCCGCGAACGTCGTCTGGGGCGTCGGCGAGGCGGGAGCTGCGATACGCGTGGTCAACGCCGAGGCCGCGGTGCCGACGGTCGAAGTGTCGAACCCGCTGACGTGGCTCACGCTCAACGGCGTCTGGGCCGTATCCGACACCGAAGCGTGGGCCGTCGGAGCGCAGGGCACGATCATCCACAACGTCGGCGCAGCGTTCGACTGGGAGGTGGCCCAAGTGCCGACGCGCGCGCATCTGTACGCCGTGGCAGGCTCATCGTCGTCGGACATCTGGGCGGTCGGCGACCAGGGCGTGGTGCTCCATTACGACGGAACGACGTGGTCGCGCGTGAAGGTCGCGGGAATGGGGCCGCGCAGGCCGGACCTCCGCGCGGTGTGGGTTCCGGAGCCCGGGAAAGTGTGGATTGGAGGCCAAGGGGTTCTCCTCTCGCTCGGAGACAAGCCATGAGACGACGATTCTTGGTCGCAACGTCAGCAGCGACGCTGGCTACCCTCGTCGCCTGCGCGGCGGCGGATGGAGAGGCAGTGTCGCCGGTGCCCGCTGAGGACGGTGGAACGGTGATCCCGGAGGCGGCACCTCCCATCGAGGCGGACGACGCGGAGGCGCCGAGGCGCGACGCGTCGGTTTCGCTCACGTGCAACGACCAGGGGTGGTGCGAGACGGAGCTGCCGGATCCGGACCTGACGCTGTTCGACGTTTGGCCGTTCGAGAAGAGCGCGTTTGCCATTGCGCAGAGCGAGACGCTGGGAACGAAGCTCCTCGAGTGGACCGAGGCGACGAACAAGTGGGCCTACGTCGACGACAACTCGCAGAACACGTACAAGAGCGGTCACTACACGGGGAAGATGTTCGCCCCGAGCGAGAACGAGGTCTACTTCATCACGGCACCAGGCGTCGTCTTCCACGGAACACGCGCCAACCCACAATCCGCGTTCACGTGGGAGTCGGCGCGTCTTCCCTACGACGGTCCTGTCTACCCCGATCGAGATCCGGGGGTCGCCTGGTCGGAAAACAACCCGGCGATACCGCGGCATCTCGCCTACGCGCTCGGCGTCTTCGGTACGTCGAAGGACGACGTCTACGCGTGGTTTGGCAATCGCATCTTCCGTCGGACTAGCGTCGGCGGCGCGTCTCCGAGTTGGGTCTCCGAGTTCGTCGCAGAAGATCCCGACGTGTCCGCGGACGAGTCTTTCTACATCTTCAACGCCGCGAAGGGAGAAGGCGACGAAACCTGGTTCGTCGGTGGACGCGGCACGTACAGGAGCTCTGGCTACTACGGCTGTCCGACGCTGTACCGTCGCACCGCCGCCGGTTATTCGGCGGTCATCAACGGCTCGATTGCCAACTCCGAGTGCTCAGCGCTGCCGGGATCACTCGACCCAACCTGGTGGATCGACGACGGCTGGGAACTACCGCATGGCGTTCCGTCTTCGGTTTTCGGCTGGGGAGCGGCGGTGATCTCGGTCGGCTCCGGACAGGCCGTCCTTCTGCTCGATAGCGACTACTACTACTTCTATTACGTCAACCTCGCAGCGGACATCGCTCGGGTCAACGTGATCAATTCCGTCGTCCCGCCGAGCATGAGCCCCCCGATCCATCACTCCGGCGTCCGCTTAGGCGATCGGATGTGGATGACCGGTGAGGGCACCACGTTCAGCTCGGAGATCAAAAAGGAGGCGTGGGAGGCGTCGCTCGGCATCGGCTCGCCGGCGGACTTCCAGGGTGGGCCCGGAGTTGGTGCGCTGGTCGAGATGTCCAGCGTGGCGATGAACGGGCGCTACCTGAACGAGCCACTCTACCAAGTCCGAGGACCGTCGACGAACAACCTCTGGGTAGTCGGAAAGCACTATGCACTTCACAAAAAGACGCCTTGACCGGCAACGTTCTGGGCTGTTCGTCGCGATCTCGGTGCTCGCCGCTTCGGCGGTGGCCCTGAGCTGTTCGAGCACGGATGAGCCGGAGCTTCAGACGCCCGCCGATACCGATGCGGGCTCGGAGAGCTCGGACGCGTCCTCCGAGGCCGACGCGAGCGCCGATGCGAGCGATGCGGATGCAGCCATCTTCGACGGGAAGCCGCTTCCCGTCGTGTGCGAGTCGAAGCCGTGCGCGACCGAGCTCGTGACGACGCTCGGTGCCGACGAGAACGATGGCGCCGAGGGGTTCTGCGTATTGCTCGACGATGGCACGGTCGCGTGTTGGGGCGCGAACGGCGCGGGGCAACTCGGCCGCGGTGAGGCCGAAGATGAAGAGCTCTTCGACAGTGCAACGGCGGCCAAGGTCGTTGGCCTCTCGAACGTCGCGGCGCTCGACCGCACGTGTGCGCTGGACAAGAGCGGCGGCGTTTGGTGCTGGGGAAGCGGTCCCTTTCGCTGGGAAGAAAGCGGCGTGGTCAACGCCCGCTCCACCTCGCCGGTGAAGCTCCCGCTACCGCCCGCCACGAGCGTGGCACGCAGCTTCAAGACCGCATGCGCAATCGTGGGCGACGACGATGTTCGTTGTTGGGGCGACAACGGGCTCGGTCAGCTCGGACCGACCACGATGAACTTCAACGGCGAGCCGCAGCAGGCGGAGCTCCCTGCGGGATCACCTGCATCGTCGCTGGCAGTGGGCAACACCACCTTCGTCCTTCGCGCGGATGGCTCACTCGTGACGTGGGGCGGCAACCCGGGCATTGGACGTGTATCGGCGAGCTTCCCGGACCCGCGCCCGCAACCCATCTCGCTCTCGGGCGTCACGCAAATCGACGCCACGCACAACAATACGTGCGCGATAGCGAATGGTAAGGCGTATTGCTGGGGCGCGCGCCTCGTCCCCACCAAGGGAACGGTCGTTGAGCGAGCGCTCCCCGAGCCGGTGGTCGCACCCGAGCCTCTCGTTCGAATCGCGACGACCCACTCGGAAGGGAAATACTATTCTTTCAGCAAGAGGTTCGTCGGATTCAAACCCTACCGCTGGTGCGGCGTGGGCGCTTCGGGAAGCCTCTACTGCTGGGGCTACAACACCAGCGGACAGGCGGGAACAGGGGACCAAGAGTTCGTCACCCGCGCGACGTTGGTCGACGGCCTTCCAGCGAAGGTGGCGCGCGTGCGGACGACGATGAACTCGACATGCGCGCTGCTCACGACCGGCAAGGTGTACTGCTGGGGCAGCAACTATCACGGGCAGCTCGGCAACGGGCTGAATCGAGGCAGAAGCTTCGTTCCGACAGAGGTGGTGCTTCCATGACGAGACGTTTCGCCACCCCCGTGGCCCTTTCGATGGCCTGCCTCGCGGTCGTCGCAGTCGCTGGGGCATGCGCCAGCGATCGTGATGCGTTCGTCAAGGAGCCTGAGCTCATCCCGCCGACGCCGTCGACGCCGGAAGCCGATGCCGGCGATTGTCGGCTCCAGTGCTCCCTCGATGGGCGCTCCGTCATTCAGTCCTGCACCGGAGCGGTCGTGGAGAAGTGTGCCGACACGCTCGCATGCGGCGCGGCCCAATGCCAGGAGCCCTGCGCAGCGGCGGCGGCCGACTCGAGCTCGAACGGCTGCGAGTTCTACGTGCAGAACTTCGCCTACAACGAAGATGGTTGCCTCGCGGCGTTCATCGTCAACACGTCGGCGCAGCCCGTGACGATCGGCCTCGACAAGTCCGGCGAGGCCCTGGACCTCTCCAAAGCCGTTTGGCGCACGAATCCCGGTGACGCCAAACTTTTTGAGCATTCTGGGCCAATCCCGCCCGGGGAGAGCGTCGTCCTTTTCATCGCCAGCCCCAATCCAGAAGCGAAGGCGCTCTACGGCGACGGCGCGGTCGCGTGTCCCGAGGGGGTCGTTGCCGCAACGAAAGGCTCGACCCTCTATCGTTCGGGCATCGCATCATCGCTTCATTTGACGGCGTCCGCTCCCGTTTCGGCCGTGGCCATGTACCCGTTCGGGGGCGCTCCAAGCCACAAGCCCGCGACGACCCTGCTCATGCCCGTCGTGACCTGGGCCAAGGAGCACGTGCTCATCGACGGCTGGGAGTTCAACGTCGGAGTGCCGGCCACGCAGATCGTCGCGGCGCAGGACGGAACGGAGATCACCCTCATCCCGACGAAGTCGGTTCAGGACGGCGCCAAGATCAAGGGCGGGCCTCCGAAAGTGCCGCTGACCTACTCGCTCGACAAAGGGGAGTACCTTCAGCTCAGTCAGCCCGACCAGCTCGCCGGCAGCCTGGTGCTTTCGAGCAAGCCGACGAGCGTCTTCGGGGGACACACCTGCGCGTTCATTCCCTCGAACAACGGCGCATGCGACATGCTCTGGCAACAGATTCCGTCGTTCGACCAGTGGGGGTCGGAGTACGTCGGCGTTGGCTACCGCCAGCGAACGGAATCGCCCAATGAGTTCATGCCCTACCGCATCGTGGCGGCGCAGGACGGGACGCGACTCGACTACGATCCGTACATCCCGCCGGGCGCGCCGACGGAGATGAACGCGGGCGACAACGTGACGTTCCCGGTCCGCGTGAACGAAACGTTCGTCGTCCGAACGCAGGATCCGGAGCACCCCATCTACGTGGCCGCGTACATGACCGGCCGTACCGGAGGCTACTTCGGCACTCCGGACATGGCTGGCAGCGGAGACCCGGAGTTCGTCAACGTCGTCCCCGCGGGGCAATGGCTGAACTCGTACTCGTTCTACGCGGACCCGTCGTACGAGGAGACCTCGCTCGTCGTCGTTCGCGCAAAAGAGCGCGACAAGTTCGAAGACGTTTGGCTCGAGTGCGCCGGCATCCTCGAGGGCTGGACGCCGATCGGAACGCGTGGCGACTACGAGTTCGTGCGTGTCGATCTGCAGCGGAAGGGCGGCCCTGGGCAGTCGTTCGGCGACAAGGCTTGCCGGACCGGGCTTCACCGCATGAAGAGCGATGGGCCGTTCACCGCGACGATCTGGGGCTGGGCGTTCGCCGCAAGCTACGCCTATCCCGGCGGCATGGCGCTCCGGAAGCTCGTCGATACGCCGCTGCTGCCGATCAAGTGAGCGTCGAGCGCCGCTCGCAACCGCGAGCGGCGCCGTCACCGAGCTTCGTCAGCGCAGAGCACCGCTCGCGGCGGGCCCTCCACGGGTAGTGGCGCGCTCTGAGGGCTGCGCGGACCTCGGCGGCAAGCTCAGCAAAAGACGCGGGGCGAGCGTCGGGCCGTTGGTGGTCGAGACGGAGCGGCGGAGTGAGTGATGGTGGCGACGCTGGGCCGAGCGGCCACGGCGCTCCAGGCCCGTCGGTCGCGCTTACGCTCATGCGAGCCAGTTCTCTGCTCGACATCGGCTAGACGCGGCCGCTGGGCGACGTCTATGGTGTCTCACTCTGTCTGCGCTTCGGCAGCCGCTCCACGGGCCGCCGACACGCTGGTACAGTGGCTTCGAGGCGCTGGAAGACGTGGTCGACGCTCGAAGAGCCCGCCGTTCGGCTCAAGCCGCGCTGTTCGAGTGACATGCGCCTGGGCCTACGTCTTGCTCGGGCAGCTCTGTCTTGCGCGTTCGTCATCGCGGGAAGCTCCTCGGCTCGTGCGGCCCCGTCTGGCTCGCCGTCGATCGACGAGGCACTCGAATCGCCCGACAGCGACCCCTGCCTGACACGCGCGTCACTCGTCGGCGGGATCTCACGTTGGCTGGAGCGCGATGATGTCGGCGGCATGCTCCGCGTGCGCGTGCACGGCTCTTCGAAGTCGGAGGTGCGCTTCGAGATCGTGCGCGAAGGAAGCACGGTCGCGCGCGTATTCGATGCACGCACGATGTCCTGCGAGGCGCTGCGCGGGGTCGTGACATTCTCGATCGCCATCGCGATCGAATCTGCGCTTCGCGAGGCGCGTGCCGAAGCGCAGTCGAAGGAGCTCACGGCCGAGATGGAGCCGGAGATCCCGCCAAGCATCGCCGCACCAAAGCCCTCGGGCACACGGACACTCACGAACGACGCGCCGAAGCCGAGGAAGACGGGAAGCCTGCGCGTGTCGCTCGAGGAGGTCGTCCTCGTCGGAAATCCGCCTGGGGTATCGCTCGGCGCGGAGCTCGGGTTCGCTCGACGCTTCGAAAGCGGGTGGGAGCTCGCAGCCGGCGCACTGCAGACGACCGGATCGGCAACCTTCACCCTCGGTGACGAGACCGCAAGGACTTGGCTGACCACAGGGTGGGCACGCGCCTGCCGCGAGCTTCCAACTCCATGGAGGACGCTGCACCTGGCGCTGTGCGCGGGCGGCGGGGCGGGGAGCCTTTCGATGCGTGGCTACGGCCCGAGCGGCCGATCGGCGAGCCTCTTTTGGGGAGCGCTCTACCTGCGCGGCGAGGCCGAGTTGCCGATCACCTCGCACCTTTCGCTGCGTTTCGGCCTCGCTCCGGAGGTCGTCGTCGCGCGTCCGTCGCTCGTCATCGTGGAGACCGGTACCGGCCGTCCTCGCCATCGCCTCACGACGCAGGCGACCGCGTTTGCGCTCTCCGCCGGCCTTGTGTTGTCGTTCTAGGACCGGGCCGTTCGAATTCCTGCAACACAAGTCCTGCTGGCAGCGAGAAAGGGCCAGAAGGAACGTCCGAATGGTCTCCGTCCCCATCGACGAGCTCGACCGTATGCAGGTCGAGCCGAGCGCGCATGCCCTTGTCATGAAGAATCTTCGGGCGGACGTGTCTTCAACTGACGAGTGGCCTCTCCGAGAGCTCTTCCGTGCGCACGCGGGATTCGTCGCGGCGTTCGTACGGCGTTCGGGGCTCTGCGAGCATGAAGTCGACGATTGCGTCCAGGAGGTGTTCCTCCTCGCCCACCGATTGGGTGGCTACCGTCCAGGGCCGGCAAAGCCACGCACGTGGCTCGCCTCGATCGCCTTGAACGTCGTGCGCAGCACGATCCGAAAACATGCGCGCCGACGCACTGTCGCCGACGAGGAGAAGCTTGCGTCGGCGTTGGCCGACGAGACGGATCCGTTCAGCCGCGCGGCGGCGATCGAGGCGCTGTCCGTCATGCAGTCGATCTTGGACGTCCTCGACGAGGACCAACGAACCGCATTCCTTTTGCACGAAGTGCATGGCGAGGAGTGTTCCTCGATCGCGGCCGCATTCGGCGTTCCCGAAGGCACGGTTCGTTCACGTGTTCACCGCGCGAAACAGATGCTCATTGCCGAGTACGAGAAGAGGTCGAGGAGAAGCCCATGAGGGACGAACTGTCAAACGACCAGGAGGTCCCTGCGCAAATGCAGAATGCGCTCGCCTTGCTCGAGCGCGAAAGCGGGCGCGGCTACGACGTCGAACGTGGGCTTGCCTCGCTCGAAAAGATCGTCGGGACGAGCGCGAGCGGTCAGGGCGCTCCACGATCGTCTGCGCGCTCTCCATTCGGATGGACAGCCGCTGGGATGATTGGCGTCGGCGCGCTGCTTGGGATTGTGGCCTACGCAACCGTGTCGAATGCTCCCTCCGAGGGACGAGTAGAAAGCACTGGGCCGGCGCCCTCCGTCGCCTCGCCGGCTCCGCGCACGGCCGATTCGCCAGCCGTCACCGCCCCTGACATCGTTTCGAGCGCGGTCACCGTCGAGTCACTGCCGAGCGCACCCATTGCCGCTTCTACGGCGGGCTCGAGATCCCCTCGCAACGTAGGCGCCGCGCGGTCGGCGCGACCGGACCTGCGCGAGACCGCGCCTCCCTCCGAGGATCTGGCGCACGCGGAGCTCGTACACGCCGCCCGACTTCGTGCGCTGGCGGCCGTCGATCCGAGCGCTGCGCTCCGAGAGGCAGCAGAGGGCGACCGCCTCTTCGCTCGAGGCGTATTGGGCGAGGAGCGCGAAGCGATTGCGATCGGCGCACTGGCGAAGCTCGGGCGTACGCAGGAGGTCCACGCGCGCGCCGCGCGGTATCTCGCGGCGCATCCCACCGGCCCTTTGGCCGAAGAGGTCAGGCAGCTCGCACGAGCGGCTAGCGGCTCGTCGCCGGAGGAGCTTCGATGAGAACGGTTCGTACGATCGTGCTCGCATGCGGCCTTTTCGGAGGCTTCGTGGCATGTTCGACCGGAGACGCCGTAATCGGTGAAGCCGCTCCGGAGCGTCCTGGCGAGTCCTTCGTGAGCGAGGACGCTGCAGTCGCTGCGCCGGAATCCGAGCTCAGGTCGTATTGCGCCTCCAACCAATGTCCCCCGGGCCACACGACGTGCCCCTCGTCGGACTTCCTCTGCGACGTCGATCTCCGCACTGACCTGAACAACTGCGGAGAATGCGGGAACATGTGTCCGCGCCCCGGCATCGGCAGCAGCAGCTACGCCTGCGTCGAGGGCCGCTGCGTGTTGAACTGCATGGCGACTCAAGAGCTCGACTGCGACGGCCTCCCAGACAATGGCTGTGAGACGAAACCTCTCAGCAATGACAACTGCGGATATTGCGGGAACAAGTGTCCGACAGACAAGCCGTGCATCGACCGGGGAATCTACGACTACGCGTGCGGCTGCAAGCCAGGCGAGCTCAATTGTGGGGGCTTCTTCCTGCCTTGCATCGATCCGTCCTACGATGATGCGAACTGCGGAGCGTGCGGCAACGCCTGTCCTCCCCAAGGTGACGGGACCGTCGAGGTGCCACCGAACGCGTACTTCGGCTGTTTCGAGGGTGAGTGCGGGACGGTGAAGTGCGGCGGCCTCTTCGGCAACTGTGACGCCGACCTCACCGGCAACGGCTGCGAGACCCCCCTCACGAGCGAAGACAACTGCGGAGCCTGCGGAAACAAATGCCCGGACGGGATGAAATGCCGCCTGGACTCGTTCATGAAACCGCAGTGCATGTGCCCCGAGGGGCAGACGCTCTGTGAGGGCGGCTGCTTCGGCGACCTCTGCTTCGGCAGCTGCCACGATCTCACTTCGGACAGGATGAACTGCGGAGCGTGCGGGTCACGTTGCTCCGTCGACGTGACGAACGCCGACGAGGCTTGCGTCTACGGAAGATGCGATTGGTCGTGCAGGGCCGGCTGGGGCGACTGCAACGGCAACCGCGATGACGGTTGCGAGACCAACATCTCTTCAGACCCGAAGAACTGCGGCGGGTGCGGGATCGTCTGCGACGGCATCGCCGGTCAGGCATGCGTCGACGGTCGATGCATGGTCGAGCCGTGCGACGAGCTTCAGGATGCCGGAGGACCGCCGCGATGAAGACGACATGGCTCGTCACCGTCACAGGGACCGCGTGCGCGCTCGCCATCCTGGCAGCATGCGCGACCGACGGCGAGACGCCCACGACTCTCGCCGACGACGCGAGCACGCCCTTGCCGTCGGCTGCGCCCGATGCAGGCGGCGACGCAGAGACCGGCGAAGACGCGTCCGTCTGCGTCGACGATTGCGAGTATTACCCGGACGAGTGCACCGACGACGCGCTCTGCCAGACTCCCCTCTTCGGCGCAGTCGCGACGCCGGAGAAGCTGGATGTGCGCTCTCACGTCCAAGCGCTCGCAGCCCGATCGCCGACCGATGCATGGCTCGTCGGCACCGCCGGTGCGGCCGCGCACTTCGACGGCACGTCGTGGAAGCGGTCCGTGACGGGAACGCAGCATTCGTTCTACGCGCTCTGGCTCCGCGGTGACGCCGAGATCGCCTTCGATGATCCGAAGCGGCTCTACACGCGCGGGCTCGGTACGGACGCGGGAGCTCCGTCCGCCGGCGGGTGGTCGCTCTTCGGCTCCGCGACACTTCATCCAGACTGGGGAGAGTCCAATGGGCGTGTGTACACCTCGTGGGCTCACGCGGAGTCGACCTCGCTCTGGGTCGGCGTGACGACGCAGGGCACTCGTGGCGGGCTGTGGCGACTGCGACCGGTCGCCGGCGGAAGCTTCGCCGTCACGGCGGCCACGCTCGACAAATGCGGCTCCAACGCGACAGTCCCGTGCCGGGAGGTCTATGGAATCGACGGTCGCTCCGCCGACGAGGTCTGGGCCGTCGGTCCGCGAGGTGCCGCGTTCCGCGTCACGAACGCCGAGGCCGACGAGCCGACGCTGACCGGCTTCAGCACGGGCACGATCATCGCCCTTCACGACGTGTGGGTCGCCGGGCCGAACGACGTCTGGGCCGTCGGCTCGACCGGCACGGTGCGTCGTTGGCGCGGCGATCCACGCTTCTTCGAGGCCTACGACGAAGTGCCGACGAACCAACACCTTCGCGCGATCGGCGGGTCGTCGCCGAGCGACATCTGGATCGCCGGAGACGAGGGCACCGTCTTTCACTACGACGGCACCACCTGGAGCCGCGTGAAGGTCGCCGGCCTCGACGGACGACGACCGCAGCTCGAGCACATCTGGGTCCCGTCGCCCGGCAAGGTCTGGATCGCCGGACGAGGAACGCTCTTGTCGCTCGGAGGAAAACCATGAGAACGCTCATCGTCTTCGCGTCCGCCGTCGCATCGGTCGCGATCGCCTCTGCCTGCGCGAGCTCGGAAGACGTAGCTTCGGTTGGCGGCGATCCGCCGCCGCCGGCGGTGGTCCCCGACGGCGGCGATGACGACGGCGGCCCCGTCGCCGACGTCGACGTCCCCGATACTCGACTGCCCGACTGCAGCGCCGCCGGCTGGTGCATCACCGGCTTCCCGGACGAAGACCTCGTCTTCCGTGACATCGCGCCCTTCGAGGAGGTCGCCTTCGCGATCGCCGAGAGCGCGACGGAGGGCGTCAAGGTCCTCGAGTGGACGAAGTCGACGAACACCTGGAAGTACATCGACGACGGCACGCAGAACCAGGCGCCCATCGGCACGTTCGCCGGTCGCATCTATGCCCCGAACGTCGACGAGATGTATTTCACCGTCGGGCCGTCGCACATCTTTCACGGCCAGCGCTCCGGTGGCACGTGGACGTGGACGAACCAGGCCCTCCCGGACAACATCGCCGGCCACACGGACAGTCACGGAAGTCCGGTCGAGAACGCCAGCAACCAGCCAATCGCGACGCTCGGCGTCTGGGGAACCGGCGCGGGCGACGTCTATGCATACTACAGCAACACGATCTTCCACCGTGACCCGGCCGACGGAAGCTTCGCCGCGGTCTACGTCGCCGATGACCTCGAGGCGGCCCACGAACACATCTTCTTCTCGTCCGTCCACGGAAGCGGCCCGAACGACGTCTGGTTCGTCGGCGCTCGCGATCGAACGTGGACCAACTGCCCCCTCGTCGTCCGGAAGTCTGCCGCCGGCTGGGAGCGCGTAGCAGACGCCATCGTCTCGGACGACGCGTGGGCGGCCTGTACCGAACGTCCGGAGACGCTCTTCCTCGGCGGCAGCGACAGGGGCGGGTGGCTCGTCGACATCGCCCCGGTGTCGACGACCGAGTACGTCGCGCTCCACAACAAGACCTACCAAGGATCCCTGGAGGACATCTCCGCCACGACGATTCGTGTCACGGACGATGGATACTCGTTCGAGCAGTCGCTCGTTCCGGTGACGGTCGCGCCCAACGCCGGCACCAGGACCGCGACCGCGCTCTGGCGCGGTGACGGCGAGACCTGGTTCACCTCGTGGGGACTCGTCCTTCGCGGGGGCGATGAGGGCACGTTCTCGGTCTCGACGCTCTCCCGCAGCGGCGGGCCGGTCATTGCGCCGTTCTACAGGATCCGCGGCACCTCGAACCAAAACCTCTGGGCAATCGGAGCCCGCCATGCGTACCACAAGACGACTCCTTGAAGCGGAGGCGCGGGCCGCCGTCGCTGAACCGCGCCCACGCGATACCGATACTGCTGGGCGCACGCGTCGCCCGATCGCCGGGCGCGTACCCGCGCTGCTCGCGCTCGTCACGAGCCTCTCGACCGTGGTCGCCATCAGCACGAGTTGCTCGAGCAGCGACGACGACACGCGAGAACCCCACCCTCGCGACGCGGACGGCTCGATGGATGCCGCGCCCGAGGCCGATCGAGAAGACGTCATCGACGCCGGCATCGCCGATGTCGTCGTCGTCGACAGCGCGCCGCTGCCCATCGAGTGCAAGGAGGCTCCCTGCGCCATCGCGCTCTCGACGACTACGGCCTCCTCGCTCGCGGAGGGCTATTGCGCGCTGCTCGCCGACGGCACCGTGGTCTGCTGGGGCGCGAACGCAGAGGGGCAGCTGGGGAGCCCCGAGACGATCGGTGACAGTCCGGTTCCCGTGCGTGTGTCGGGGTTGTCGAAGGTCACGACGCTCGACCACACGTGCGCGGTCGACAGCGATGGCTCGGCCTTCTGCTGGGGACGAGGCCCCTTCCTCCAGAGCGAGGCGTCGGCGACGACAGTGGAGACCAGCCCCGTTCGGCTGCCGCTCCCTGGTCCCGCGACGAAGATCGCATCCAACGCCTCAGGCGTTGGATGCGCCATCCTCCGCGATCGGAGCGTGGCCTGCTGGGGCTCGAACAGCGCGCAGCAGCTTGGCGAAGACATCTCCACGTCCGCGTCCAACAATCCACCCCAGACGATTGGGGCCGCCTTCGGGGCCAAGGACATCGCCGTCGGGACCGCGACGTTCGTGATCGACGACGACGGTACGCTGAAGAGCTGGGGTCGGGCCATCGGCATTGGGCGCTCGATCTCGTTCGAATCCGACGGATGGCCCACGAAGGTGTCGCTCGACCACGTCTCGATGATCGATACCGTCGAACAAGAAGCGTGCGCCGTCGCGAAGGGCATCGGCTGGTGCTGGGGCGCTAAGGATACGCAGGCGACCTCCAGCAGCCTGTACGTACGCGTGCTGCCAACCGCGGTCGACACTCCCGAGCCGATCACACGCATCGCAACGTCGCGGTCGGTGGGCGTGCGGGAGGATGGCGTTTCGCACCACCATAGGCGTCGCTGGTGCGCAACATCGGTGACCGGCGCGGTGTACTGCTGGGGACTCAACAATGCCGGTCAGGCGGGGAACGGCACGAAGCAGTTCGCGCTCGAACCCGTCCAGGTCGTCGGTCTCCCGGGGCCGGCAGCCGAGGTGAAGATCATGCCGTATTCGACGTGTGCAATCCTGACGAATGGGAAAGTCTACTGCTGGGGAAGCAACTTCGACGGCCAGCTCGGCGCCGGACTTCCCAAAGGAAGCGTGCTCCAGCCGGTGGAGGTGAAGCTCCCATGAGGCGCGCGCGCTCGTTCTTCGGCGCGTTCGGCGCCTCTGGCTTCGTCGTCGCGCTGATCGCTGCCTGCGGTGACGATCGCGGCGGCTTCATCCAGAACGATCGTGCATTCGAGACGGAGCCCGAGGGAGGAGCTCCGGACGCAGAGGCCTGTTTCCTCCAGTGCTCGCTCGACGGCCGGTCGATCATCGACTCGTGTACCGGCGGCGTGGTCGAGACGTGCGCCGACGATCTCGCCTGCGGCGCCGCCAAGTGTCAGGAGCCGTGCGCAGCGGCGGAGGCCGACCGAAGCTCGAACGGTTGCGACTTCTACTTCACGAAGCCTAGGCACCGTAGACCGGACATCAGCTCGTGCTTCGCAACGTTCGTCGTCAACGCGTCGAACAAGCCGGCCACGGTGTCTCTCGAGCTGCGAGGTGAAGAGCTCGACGTGTCGCGTGCGCTCTTCCGAGCCGTCCCGAACAGCACCGATCTCGAGCCGCTCGCAGGACCCATCCCCCCAGGAGAGAGCGCGATCCTCTTCGTCGCCGACTGGGACCCCACCAAACAGCGCTCGATTGGTGATAGGAACGAGCATACGTCTTGCCCGAGGGGGGCAAAGCCCGCGCTCGAGACGGACTTCCGCACCTTCGCGTCGGGCGTCGGCGATGCGTTCCGCCTGAAGAGCGATGTCCCGGTCGGCGTCACGTGGATGTATCCGTACGGTGGCGCCGAAACGCACTACCCGACGGCGACGCTCGTCTTTCCGGTGAGCGCATGGGCGAAGGAGCACGTCGTCGTCAACGGATGGGAGGCGAACATGGGAAGGCCGGTGACGCAGATCTTCGCGGCCGAGGACGATACCGAGGTCACGATCTTCGGGACCAAGGACGTCTCGAGCGGAGACGGCATCAGGGGCGCCGCCGCCGGGATGCCGGCGAAGGTCATGCTGTCGAAGGGCCAGTTCGCGCAGATCACACAGGCTCAGGAGCTCACCGGCAGCTTCGTCTTCTCCAACAGGCCGACGGTGACCGTCGGTGGAAATGAGTGCACGTTCCTGCCGTCGACGGTGGGGTCTTGCGATACGCTCGCGCAGCAGATCCCGGCCTTCGAACAGTGGGGCTCGGAGTACGTCGGTGTTGGCTACCGGGCGCGCACCAAGAACACCGACGAGATCGTCTGGTACCGCATGGTCGGCGGTCGCGACGGCACGGAGCTCGAGTACGACCCGGTCAAGCCGCCGGGGGCGCCGCTCACGCTCGAGGCGGGCGAGCTCGCGGTGTTCCGCGCACGCTCGAACGACGCGTTCGTGGTCCGCTCACACGACGCCGAACATCCGTTCTACCTCGGAATGCACATGTCGGGAGGCAGCGGGCCGAGCCTGGCGGAGCCTGATGTGCCGAGTACGAATGGCATGGGCGATCCGGAATTCGTCAACGTCGTCCCTTCGGGCCAGTACATGAGCTCCTACAGCTTCTATGCGGACTCGTCATTCTCGGAGCACTCGCTCGTGATCGTCCGCAAGAAGACGCACGGCGACTTCAAGGACGTATGGCTCGAGTGCGCTGGCAACTTGCCCGACTGGAAGCCGATCGACAACGCGGGGCAGTACGAGTACAGGCGTGTCGATCTGTCGCGCAATTTCGGTCCCGGCGACTCGTTCGGCGACAAGCAGTGCAGGACGGGTCTCCAGCGCATGCGGAGCGAGGGTGCGTTCTCCGCGACCCTCTGGGGCTGGGGCTACGCCTCGAGCTATGCGTATCCGGGCGGCATGGCGTTCCGGAAGCTCGTCGAGACGCCGCTCGCGCCGGTGAACTGATCGCGCGGCCGTTGCTGCGCGACGATGGTGACACCTCGAACGCGGCGCCGGAGCGGACACCGTGGCAGGCCGATCCGGCGCGGCTTTCCGGTGAGCACGACGCGCATATGGTGCGGCGTGAGCAGCTCCTTTCGCTTCACTCGAAGCGCTGCCCGGACGACTCCCCGCGGAGCTCCTCGCTGTAGGACGTTCATCGCGAGACACTCGTCGAGCTCGATGGCTTCATGCCAACCGTGAGCAAGATGGCAACGACAGCGGCGACGGCCCCCGCGAGGTAGGCGCTCGGATACCCCAGCACACGTACGACCGTGCCCACGATGGGCACGAGCCCGCCAAGCGACACGTCGAAGAAGGCGACGTACCCGCCCATGGCCACGCCGCGGTTCTCCGGCGGGGACAGGCGAACGGCCTCTACGCCGAGCGACGTGAAGACGAGCGAGAAGCCAAACCCCGTGAGCGACGCGCCGGCGATCGCGAGCCACGGCCCGTTCGCGGTCCAGAGAAGCAGCTGTCCGAAGAGCTCGATCGTCAGGCATGCGAGCGCGACGCGACGCCCGCCGAGGCGATCCGGTGCGTGACCGAACAACAGCCGCGCGAGGACGAAGGCCGTGCCGAACGCGAGAAGGGCGCGCGGCGCGTGAGGCCAGCCGCGCTCCTGGAAGAGCAGCGAGCCGAATGCTGCGATCGTGCCGAATCCGAGCGTCGCAAGGGAAAGCGCGAGGCCAGGACGCCAAATCATCCCCGCGACGTGATGAAACGCGAGGCGCTTGCCGCCCGAAGGTGTCACGTGGACGAGCAGCGGAAAGCTCGCAAACGCCAGCACGGGTGCCACGATCGTCGCGATCGCAACGCCGAGGAGACCAAACCGCCCGAAGATGGCTCCTCCCAGAGGAGCACCAAGGGCGAGGGCCGAGTACATCGCGATGCCATTCCACGCCATCACGACGCCGGCCCGTTCGCGACCCACGAGGCCGACTCCCCAAGAGAGGGCACCCGTGATGAGCAAGCTCTCACCAAACCCAAGCACGATACGCGCGAGGAGCAAGAGCGTGAGCGCGAGCGTCGCGTTGGGAGTCGTCAGGGCGACCGCCGCGTAGCCGACACCGGAGAGCGCAGAGAGCGCGAGTCCGAGCGAAACAGCGCGACCCGGCCCGCGATGATCGGCGAGCGTGCCGGACATGTGGCGGGTCGCGAGCGTGGCGAGCGACTGCGTCGCGAGGACCATCGAGACCACGAGGGCGTCGAACCCGAGCGTGCCCCTGACGAAGCCGGGAAGCGCTGGGAGGGGGAGTCCGATCGTCGAGAAGCCGAGAAAGACGGCCGCGCAGAGCGGAAGCAGTTTGCGCGCGGTAGGGCGGGCGGGGATCGCTCCCCGTCGAGGCAGCGCCTGGGGGGCGTCGGTAGACGTGTTCATGTCTTCCTTGTGCCGCTCCCTCTGAGTTGCGACCAGCGCACATCACGAATGGTATGAATGCATGGCATGCACTCCGTGGACGCGAACCTCCTCCTCGCTCTCGACGCGCTCTTGCGCGAGGGAAGCGTCCTCGGCGCCGCCCGTCGGATGGGACTCAGTCCGCCTGCGATGAGTCGTACGCTGCAGCGCCTTCGCGATGCGACCGGAGATCCTCTTCTCGTTCGTGCTGGGCGGCGGATGATGCCGACGCCGCGAGCGATCGCGATTCGCGAGCGTGTCCACGTAGCGTCGAGCGAAGTGCGCGCTCTGCTCGACAAGGCAGCGGATCTCGACCTCTCCACCCTGGAGCGGACATTCACCGTTCGGGGCAATGACTACCTCCTCGGCGTCATCGGCCAGAGGCTCGATGTGCGTGTGCAAAGCGAGGCGCCTCGCGTTCGCCTCGCGTTTCTCCCGGAGGGCACCGAGGACGTGGAGGCGCTCCGCAGCGGCGACGTCGAGCTCGACGTCGGTGTCCAGAGCCAGCTCGGACCCGAGCTGCGTGTCCGCAAGCTCTTCGAAGACAAGATGGTCGGCGTCGTCCGCAAGGACCATCCTCTTGGCCGTGGACGATTGACCCCGAAGCGCTTGGCGAGCGTCGGTCACGTCGTCGTCTCGCGCCGTGGCAAGGGTCGCGGAAGTCTGGATGTGGCGCTCGAGGCACTCGGCCTCGCGAGGCGCGTCGAACGAATCGTCCCGACCCACTTCGCTGCCGCCTGGCTCGTCCGCGAGAGCGATCGGATGGCGATGGTGCCCGGCCGCTTCGCCGCACAGGTGTCGGGTCAGCTCGGGCTTCGAAGCGTTCCCCTCGGCATCGAGCTCCCGCCCCTTGCCATCGCGCTCGCGTGGCATCCACGCTACGACGCCGACAAGCCCCACGCGTGGCTGCGGGAATGCTTCTATCGGGTTGCCCAGAAGCTGAAGTGAGCGCGTCCGCTCAGCACTTCAGAGCGCGCTAATCGGCATCCTCGTCGTTCGGAAGACGTGCCGGCGCGTCAGCGGGGAAGGGCATCGAGCCCCCCAGGCTCGCGGGCGGCGAGGGCGAGGGAGCCTACGGGGGCGGAGGCGGAGCTTCGACCACCCACCAGTGGGAGACCGCGGTTCTCGCCGACGGCGCCCACGTTCATCTACCGGGCACCGAGAGGGCGAAGTGGAGCGTCGTACCGTGGGCCGGGCTACGGTCGAGCTCGAGCTCGGGCTCGGGCTCGGGCTCGGCTCGTGTGGGCGTCGCCGAAAATAGCTCGAGCTTGCCTCGTGCCGAGCTCGTGTCGAATGCGTTGGAGGAATCCGCGGGCGGCGACATACCCCTTGTAGGCCCCGATGACGACGCTACGGATGCTTCCGTTCGGAAGTCACGGACGTGGCACCTCAGCCTCAGAACATTGGCGACATCGTCCTTCCGCACGACACGTACGTGTGGCGGCTTCTGCGCAGTGATCTCTACGATGTCTGTCGACCACCGAAGAGTTCGAATGGACCTACGCAGAGCTCACGCGCGACGGCGTGCCCCGAACGCATCCTGCCTGTGGGGGCATCGCCTCCAGAGCGACGGACCGTTTGCGAGACCGTCTGGGCGCGGCCATCTACGCGAGCCATGCTCATCCGGGCGGGACGGGTCTTCGACCGGTCACCGAATTGAAGGTGCCGGTGCCCTGATCTTCGCGGCGATCGGGTGATTGGCAGAGTTGCGTTTCCGAGGCTCAAAATCTGGCGAGCCCCTAGCTGCACAAGCAGTTCTTCGTCGGAGTGCCTTTCTGTCTTCTCGTTGGAGGCAGCAAGGGGGTGGCCTGCGAGAGTTCATGAGATCGAAGATCGGTCTCTTCGCCCTGGAGGATCCTTACGATGCGAGCTCGATTGTCTGTTGTGAGTACACCGGTTCTTGGCGCGCTCGCCGGCTTCGCGATCCTCGTCGTTGCCTGCGCAAGCTCGACTGACGGCGCTTCTGCGCTCAGTGAACCTGACGCCGCTGAGACCGATTCCGGAGGCGGAGCAAAGGCCGAGCCCGACGCCAAGCCAGAATCCGACGCCGAGGCTGAGCCCAAGCCTGATGGGGGCAGCACGGATGCTGAGGCGGATGCGGACGCGGCGGTGCAGACAATCACGGTCAGCGGTCGTGTCGTTCGCGCCGATGGAGAGCCGCTCGCCGGCGTCGGCGTGAGCGTCGCGGGGATGCCGATCGTGCAGACCGGGCTCGACGGAGCCTTCACGTTCGCCGGTGTGACGGCGCCCTATCACGTGACGGTCATCGGCGATATGGAGGGAATGCCACTAGCGCACACGTTCGTCGACCTCAGTACGGCGACGCCGCGGATCGTTCCTCTGACCGAGCTGTTTGCATCGGAGCCGGCCAAGCTCCAGGCGACGGTCAGGGGCTATATCGGGCCAGTCCCGGTGGGCGAGGAAGCGAGAGTCTGCATCGAAGGAGTCGACCGGGACGTGTATGGATGTACCGGCGTCAACCAAGGCAGTAACTCCTACTCGCTCACGGCGGAGTGGACTTCGGCGGCAAGCGTGCCCGTGCCCGTTCGCGTTCGCGTCTTGCGCTTCGTCTCCAATGCACAACGCGCGATCGTCGACTACACGGCGGCGGGGAGCGCGGACGCGCTCTTGTCGCCCGGCGCCTTGCACCCGGTCGACGTCACCCTCGGCGCAGCCCCGGGGAAGGGCACTGTAACCGCCACGGTGAGCGTTCCGACCGGCGGCAAGAACGGCAAGACCACGATGTTCGTGAAGCTCGGACCTTGGCTCAACTTCCCACTCGAGGAGGTACCGGTCGCGCCCAGTAGCAGCTTCGTCGTCCCCGTATTGGCCGGCGCGAGCTATTCGGTGCTCGGCTCGGCCGATGTCGACGGACAGCCGACCTATGGTTGGCAGGCCGGTCTTGCCGCGGGCGCGACCGCGAACCCGAAGCTCGCCCTTCCGCCGACGTTGACCTCGCCGGCGGAAGGAGCGACCGGCGTGACGAACGCAACGAAGTTCGTCGCGGACAATCCGGCGGAAATCCCGATCACGCTCTTGTGTTTGCCAGAGGCGGAGTCGACCGCCATGTTCGCCGTCAGTACCACGAGCTCGAGCGTGAACCTCCCCGATCTCGGCGCCATCGGGATGCCGCTTCCTTCTGGAGCGCCAATGGGGTGCGCATTGCTCGCGGGTGGCAGCCTCGGCGCCGGCCCGGACGCGCTCGTCACCGGCGACGGGCCGATCGGCGCGATCCTCAACATGCGGAGGGGGCTGCCGGTGAATGGTGGCCTCGTTTTCGGGGCAACCGGATCCATCGCGCCGGCGGACTTCAGCATGCGAACCGTGACGACCCAGTGACCATGCGTGGGAGCGGCGGGCGACGGCCGACTGCCGATACCGGGCCAGAGCGGCCCACGGATCGCCCGGGGGGGCGAACGGCCGCGATACGCAGTCGCGATCAACGGTGACGTGAGCGGAGTCAGGCCTGCTCCGGCCTTTCACGCGTCCCCGCGTTTGGTCGACGAGGCTCAGGACCTCCTCGGCCAGGTCCGCCCACGTTCGCGCGTGCAGGTGCTCGCCGACGAGAGCGACCCGGCGCCTTCAATTGGTTTCATATCGGCGTGCGAACCTGCACGCCGATTGAAAGTGCTTGCTCGTCTCCACGCCGGGGCCCGCGGTGCATCTCGTCGATGCTGCAGCACGAGGCCCGGCGGGCACGTGCTCGAGAACTTCGCTGCACGGCATCGGCGGCAATCATGACGGACGTGCGCCTGTCGATCCTTCGCTGGTGCGGGCAAGGCCGCTGAGGGCTCCCGCGAGCACCCAGTACTGGAGCCCGACCTGGGTCGTGAAAGGGGTGAAGCCCAACATGAGCGCGAGCGTGCCCGCGTTGAGCGCGAAGACGACGGCGGCGACGGGGGCGACGGCCGGGTCCTTGCTCCGGCCGAGGACGAGCTCGTGGACGGCGGCCCGCACGAGCGCGACGCCATAGAGGATCAGCAGGACGATGCCGCCGTCGAGGATCCATGCGGGGATCTGGAGCTCGGCCCAGATCGGAGGTGACGCCGAGTTGCTCTCATCGCCGAAGTAGGCCCGCATCATGCCCCAGCGGCCGAGCCCTGCGCCTAGTGGGTAGTCCACGAGGAGGTTGGTGAACCCGTGCTCGAGCTGGTTACCCCGACTTTCGTAATAGACGGCGGTCGGATCGTCCGCAAAGAGCGTGGAGAACCGATCGGCGATGCTGTCGCCTCCAAGCATGAGGGCGGCGACGAACGCGCCCGAGATGATCGCTACGGACGTGCCCGCGAATGCCATCGCATGCGCTCGGCGCCGTTGCGATGCAACGACGATGCAGTACGCGGCGCACATCCCCGCGGCGATGAGAAGGCTCGTGCGTACCTGGCTCAGGTACACCGCCGTGATGCCGGCAAACGAGCACCCGAGCGCGACCAATCTCCGGAGCCACCCGATCGGACGCGTGAAGTAGAAAAGCCCGAGAAAGGCGGCGACCATCCCAGGACCGCAGACCGCGCCAGGACCGTCCGAGAGGCCCGGTGGCCGCACGATGGCCTCGCCCGAAGGTCCGACGTACGTCAGTACGCCCTGGTAGGACTCCACGACGAGCGTCGAGAACTCTTGCGGTAGCCAGCGGTCGGGATCGTAGACTTGGAGGACTCCGACGATGGCGTTGATTCCGCACGAAGCCAGGACGATCGCGAGGATCCGATTGAGCTGCTCGACCGAGGAGACGAGCCGCGGAACCCAGAACGCCGGCGCCATGACGGACAGGTAGAGGGCGGCCTGAGCCAAGCCGGCGACAGGGGAGTTGGTGGTCGGGTGCAGGATCATCACACCGAGGACGACCGCGCCGCTGGCGAGCCACGGGCGCGCTGGATGCCGCGGTTCGTCCGGGGATCGCTCGCTGAGGAGCCACAGCGCGAGACCGACGAGGCTCAGCGCGAAGGGTACCACTCGGATCAGCACACGGAGCGCCTGCGTCCCGGGGAGGTACAGAAGCGCAGGCATGACCGTCTGGGCAATGATGAACCACTCGAGAGCGCCCCATCGCGCAGCGCGCTCGCTCCCCGCTTCGCGCAGCGCAGCCGCGGGCGGTGGCGTATCGCGAAGCGACGCCGATCGATTGGTCACTCCGTCAAGCATCGATCTTCGACGAGGCGAATCGTCCTCTCGAATGAGCCGCACGTCTCGAGCGGTCGAGCACCCGCGGATCGTTCACGGCGGCATGGGTCCTAGAGACGGATGGGACCGGGCTCATGACTCGAGTAGCCTCCTGACTGTATGCTTCACGGAGAAGCGAGCGTCGTAGACGCGACGCGCGACGCGACCGAGCTCTGCACGGGCGTCCGGATCCACGAGCAGACCCTCGGCGAGCGCCGCGATCTCGCGCGGCTCGGGCCCGCTCGCGAGCGCGACGCAACCTGTCTCCGACCAGGTGCCTTCGCTCAGAAAGCCCGTGTTCGTCACGATCGGCGCACCATGCGAGAGCGGCGCCATGATCGTGCCCCTGCGGCTGGTCACGCCATCGGGGTAGGGCTGGACGAGGATCGTGCACGCTTGCAGGTGGAGAGAGAGAGACTCTGCATCGAGCCCGCCCGGCGCAACGAGACGAGGGCCGAGGCTTGGGTGGTGCGCGGCGATCTCGGCAGCCATTCGCGCGGCCCCGCGGCCGAGCAGGAGACCCACGCGGTCGGGGTGGCCCTGCAGGAGCGGGGGCAGGGCCTCTCGGACGAGACGAGCGATGAGCGGACCGTACGTACTGAAGGTGCCGACGATGAGCTCGCCGTTCTTGGCGAGCCGCGCTCTCAGCTCCGAGACCCGGCCTTTTGCGTCCACGAAGGGGACGTTGCTCGGGACGGGGAGCCACGTCATCGGGCGTTTTCGGTCGTACGGTCGCAGATAGCGCTCCCACGCGGGGATCGCGACGTAGACGCGTTCGCTCGCGTCGAGCGCCTGCTTGATCATCCATCGCTGGCCGAGCGCCAGAAGCCAGCGAGTCGGCTTGTCACGAAGGCGCCAGGGGTAGAAGGGTTCATGGACCATCAGCGAGATATCGTCGCCGTGCCGGCTTCGATCGCGCAGCCACCGGCAGAACTCGAGGTTCAACCCACGGCGACCCCAGGCGTGCGGAACGTATTGCACGACGAGGCGGCGCGGACGTGGGAATCGGGCGAGCGACGCGGTCATCGCCATGAGACTCCGACGGCACCAGCCCCCCTCGAGGCGATGCACGGTGACGCGATCGATCGAAGGAGCAGCGCCGTCCGTGGCGGGCGCCCAGACGTGCACACTCGCTCCCTCGGCAGCGAGGCCGGCGGCGAGCTGTGCGCAATAGTCGCTCACGCCGCCGGGCATCGGCGGGTACTCGCCCGTCAGCAGATGCAGCTCCGGAACCTGCGTGTTCGCCACGGTCGACGGATCGCGGGAGTACCCCGCGGCGACGTGGACTTCGCCAGGACCGACTGCGGTTCGAGGCGCCATCAATTGCCGATCTCTCCTCTCAAGAAGATGCTGTGCTTGACGTACCGAGCTTCGACCGCGCCACCGTCGGTGACAAACGCGAAGCTCGTATCGTCGACTTGTACGTTGTACGTGAGGGCGGCCGTGAACCAGGGCCGCGGGCGATAGGCGAGCTCGAGGTTGCCCTCGTAGATCGTGTCATTGCGGGCCGCAGCGTTGTATCCGATGACGCCGATGACCGTGGGAGCCAAGAGGTCCTGGTACTGGCGCAGTCGCACACCACCTTCGGCTCGAGCCGTGAAGTCGCGCTCGAAGGGGTGCGCGTACCCGAGCATGAAATGGTCGTCGGTGTAGAAGTTCGCGAACAGGGATTGGAAGAAGTCGCGCTCATAGCCCAGCGTGACCACCCCTTGCCAAGGCGTCGTGAGGTTCGCTTCGGCGGTTGCCAGTGGGCCACTGAAGGAAGATCCTGCGACGTTGAACGAGTTGCCGTAGCCGCCGCCCGCCGAGACGCGGAGCCACCTCGAGAGCTTGTCCTCGACCACGAGCAGAGCGCGTAACGGGCGAGAATCCAGCTCGGGTCTTCCGTAACGCAAATATCCGCCGCGCACGTGGAGCGATGCGGCGAGCTCGGTGTCGAAGTGCCAGCGTGCGAACGTCTGTGCTTCGACCTCGATGTAGTTGGCGTACCGTACATTGCGTGACTCCCACAATGTCCCCTGGAACGAGCCCCCCGCACCGAGCTCGAGCCGGCCACCACCGATTCGAACGTGGCCGACGAGTGAGGCACGGTTGCTGGCGCGCGTGGAGCGCCCGATGAACGTCTCGGCGTTGCGCGGATCCACGCTATGGATAAACGTATCTGAAAGGACGATGGTGAGAGGTCCGGCGGGCCAGATGGTGAGAGAAGGCTCGGCGAGGAGGTTGAGCAGCGATTGCCCGCGCAAATCGCCTGAGCCGAGGTACTGGCGAAAGTCGACCTGAAGAGGCAGCTTGTAGGCGAGCTCTGGATCGGCAGAGCGAATCTCCGCGTCGGCATCGGCTGGACGACGTGTCGCGAGATTGATCCGACAGCGCAGACGCAGCACGCCGGCTCCGATGGCGTCCTTGGGGCGGCGGTAGAAGAGATTGCTGTCGTAGCCGCCTTCGAGTGCAGCACCGAGATGGAGCGCCTGCCGCTCGTTGATAGGTAGGCCCTCACCTTCGGTGAAGACGGATGCGCTGTAGGGGCTCCACGGCCCGCGGTTGATTGCGTGGACTGCTGCGTCCTGCGCTCGTGCGTGCGAGGCCCAAAGGACAGCGGTGGCCACGGCCAGTGCACGCCGCAGCCACCCGAGCGGGCCAGCTGATTTCACAAACGGCTCATGGCCGCGGCAACCATGGCGACCCCCGCGCGCATGTGCACGCTGCGGCGTGGAGTACACGTTGTATCGGTCGATGATCTGGCCGCCCGAACAGCCGCGGCCGCGCGCTTGTCTACTCGGGCTACTCGGGAGGGGGGCATGCCTCCGACAATCGGCATGCGCTGCAAGAACTTGAGGGAGGATCGTTCGAGCCGGCACCTCGCTCGAGAAATGGTGCCGACCTCGCTCAAGAATGAGTGCCGCCCATCCGATGGTGATGGTGGAGAGTGCAACGGGGAGCTGCTCCAGCTCGCGCCGGCCACTCGATCCGAGGTAACAGGGCAATGCGAGTCCCGCCCATCGCGCGGAACCTCATCTTCGTCTTGGCCGGCTCAATCGGTTGCTCCTCTTCGGCGTTCGATCGGGTCAAGCCCGCCGGGGCGCGGCCGGTCGTCGACGCCAGTCTCGGTCCGGGCGACGTCTTCGACGTCAGGGTGTTCGCAGAGCCTGACCTGAGCGGCGCCTATCGCGTCGACTCGCAGGGCTCGATCGACTTTCCTTTGGTCGGACGCCTCGTTGTCCGTGGGCTCTTGGCAGGTGAGGTCGCCGGCGTGCTCCGCGAGCGACTGTCGACCTACGTGCGCGAGCCTCAAGTCACGGTCTACGTGAAAGAGATGAACAGCAAGCGGATCACCATCTACGGCCAGGTTCAGCATCCGGGCGTATTCCCGTTCAGCGAGTCGATAACGCTGTCTCAGGCCGTTAGCCTGGCGGGAGGCTTCACGTCGATGGCGGCGCCGACGAAGGTGCATATCACGCGCACCGAGGGCAACGTGCAGCGCGTCTTCCAGGTCAACCTTCAGGCGATTTCCGAAGGGAGGGCGAGCAACATGTTCCTCCTTCCAGGTGATGAGCTCTACGTCCCCGCATGGATGTTCTGATGAACCTGGGGGCTCCTGGGGCAACGCGCCGCCTGCGCGCTTGCTCGTCCTCACGGCAGGTCCGCCGCCTGCCCCTGGCGGCCACGAGGGCTGCGCGTATCAGTACCGCAGTGAGGTCCGGCGCTTGAGCCTCGCCGCGGTGGCGGGTGCGACGCTCCGAGACATGCGGTCGGCGCTCGGCTCGAGGACCGGGCGCGCCACCCAGCTCGTCCTCGCCGGGCAGATGATCCAGGCCGTCATGGGCTTCGGGTTGAACGTGCTGCTGCTTCGCGCGCTCAGCCTGGACGACTATGGGCTCTTCTCGCTCTTCAACTCGGCGATGATGCTGCTGGCCGGCTTCATTCACCTCGGATGGCCCGAGACCTTCGTGCGCTTCGGCGCCAAGCATCGCGACGAGGCTGTCTTCGCCGCGCTCCGGGCCCGCTTCTTCCGCCGGACCCTGCTCTCGGCCGGGCTCCTCGCGGCGGGCGCGGCGCTGCTCGCGCCCTGGGTCGCGGAGTCGATCTATGGGCGGCCGGACTTCGCGCGCTACCTGCGCGCCGCGGCCCTCGGCGCCTGGCTGACGTGCCTCTTCATGTTCGTCCAGAACGACTACCGCGTCCGGCAGCGTTACCCAGCCTTTCTCGCGCAGCAGATCGGCTCAGCCGCCCTGCGACTCGCACTCTGCACAGGGGCTTTCCTCGCCGGCACGCTGACCCTCTGGGCCGCCGCTTGGGTCTACGCGCTCGCGCCGCTGCTGTTCGTCGCCTGGAGCGCGCTCGGGGGAAGCACCCGGGAGACGCTCAATGCGCCCGCAAAAGTTGGACCCCACCTCGAAGCCGAAACCAGGACCTACAATCGCTGGCTCGTGGTCGCGATGATTCCATTTACCTTTGGCGGTCAGATCAACTATCACATCATAGCCCATTTTCATGGTAATGCCGATCTAAGCTCTTTTGGCGCAGCTGGACGCCTCACGCTCCCGATCGACTTCGCGATCACCGCGCTCACCACCACCCTCCTGCCCCGGCTGAGCGCAGCGAAGGGGGTGCACGAGATCCGGCACTACCTCTCGAGGCTCAAGCTCTTCCTGATCCCCTTCGCGATGGGCACCGTGGCCTTCTGCTGGCTCGCCCCTCCCCTCCTCATCTGGATCGCGGGCGGGAAGTACGCCGGCATCGGCCCGCTGGTTCAACTGCTTATCGTCAACGCCCTGGTAATACTGCTGGCCAATCCGGTGGACCTGGTCCTCAATGCGTGGGGATGGACGAGGGGGCTTGCGATACTGAGCCTCGCTAAGCTGCTCGTCGGCGTGGTGCTCGGTCTCTGGTGGATTCCGCGCTGGGGCACGATGGGCGCGATCACCGCCTCGCTGGCAGTGAACGTCATGGAGCTGGTCGTCGTCTACGCCGCGCTCTGGAGCGGCCTGCGCAAGAGACAGTGAGATGCTCGTCTGCATCGCGCGCGACTTCCTGACGAGTGCTAGAGCACGCAGCCGTGCGATATAAGGACTGAAGACGAAGCCCGTGTCCAGGGCGCAATTGACCGCAGCTCAAATCGCATTGGCCCACGATGAGCTACCTCACGCTCTACGAGGCGTTCAGGTCCAGAGCCCGGAGCGAAGAGCTCGGCGGCCATGGCGGTCGCGCTGGCGCCCGTGTCGGCGTGGGCAGCGCGGATCGCGGAGAGCTTCTCGTCCTCGATGGGTCGTCGAAGAGGAACGCGCGAGCCGCGTTACCGTCACTCGCATGGACTCAATTCCTGCCGCCGACGCGCACCGCGCAGACACGGTTTCGAAGGCGCTTCATGCCAGTTCCTCGCACAAGCCTAATTCGCGCATCGCCAGCCAGGCGCACCTGCCCCAGTTCCAGAAGCCGACTTCGTCGACATGCGGCGGCGCGGAGAAATGATAGCGGGGTGCCTGCCGGAACAGCTCGGTTTGCAACCCGACATTGGTGAAAATCTCTTTCTGGGTCCGGTGGCATTCGAACATCCGCCGCTTGCGATCCTGTTCCGCGGCCGACAGCGGAAACACGGACACCGGTCCGGCATCGTCGTTCGGCAGGAATTTGCTCCAGACGAGTTTTCCATCGGGGAAGTTGTAGAGCGGCGCTTCCACGATGAGCGGCGGGACACCCCCTGCCTTGGCGATCAAGGCGCAGGCGGCATGGACGGTGAAAGCCGCGGAGTCGTGATCGGTGTGACCGCCTTCATAGGCATGGGTGAGGACGCAGTCGAACCCCGACTTCAGCCTGGGCAAGAGGTGGCGGGCGGCCGCCACCAGGTGATCCACGCTCCCCTGGTCGGGAATGCCAAGATTGTAACTTGGCACATCGCGCCCAAGAAGCGCGAGCGCCGCCTTGGCCTCGCCGTCACGCGTTCGCGCATAATCCATCCAATTGTCGAAGCCCGCATTCTTCGTGAAGCTACCCCGATACGGCGCGCCATTGGTCAAGCAGATTACCCCGGCGCGCGGGAAGCGGCCTAGCAAGCCACCGGCCGAGATCACCTCATCGTCGGGATGCGCCACTACCAGAAGCACGGAACGGGACGGCAATTCGTTCAACGCAACCGTGCCGCGGGGAAGACGGGAGCGCGCTTGCAACCGGCGCCGAAGCGGCCCATCCGCGACCAAGCTCCATTCTCTCTTTGCGCGCGCGAGAATCCTGCGAAGCATCAGGGACCGATCCTTCCGTGTGAGCGCCGCTGCCAGCTGCCCGGATCGGATTGCGGCTGGGAAGCGCCCGCCTCCGCCGGCAGATTCTCGGCACGAACGGCCGCCTGCGCCACGTCAAGCAGCAAATCGATCTGGCGGTCAGGGTTGACCTGAGGCCTTTGCGAATAGCCCAGGAGCCAGCGCGCGCGGCCCCTCTCTGGCGCAGTCGGCGGCACGGGGGCCGAGGCCTGCGGGGGGCGCCCGCGCGACGCCGCGGTGCTCACGGCGTTGCGCTCCGCGAAGCGACCGCGACCTCGAACGCCCGCGCCAGATCCGCGAGCCGCGCGCCCGGGTCGCACAGCTGCTGCGCGCGGCCGGGAGCCGCCGCACCCAGACGCGCGCGCTCCTCGGCGCTGAGCAGCAGGCGCTCGAGACCGGCGGCGAGCGCCCCGGCATCCGGGGGGACCAGCAGCCCGCAGCGCTCGTCGACGATCTCGAGGGCGCCGCCCATCGCCGTGGTGACGACCGGGAGGCCAGCGTACAGCGCCTCGACGAACGTGATGCCGAACGGCTCGGGCCCCGTGTTCGGCTGGCAGTGCACGTCGGCCGCGGCGAGCAGGCTCGGCACGTCGTCGCGCTGCCCCAAGAACCGCACGCGGTCCGCAATTCCGCTCCGCGCGGCCTGGGCCTGCAGCTCCTCGAGGTACTGCTGTTCGGACGGGCGCTGCGCGCCGCCCACGATCCAACATCTCCAGCGCGGCAGGTGGCGCACACGCGCCAGCGCGTCGAGGTGCAAGGCGTGCCCTTTCCAGCGCTCGAGACGGCTTACCTGGATGACGACGACGTCCTCCTCCGTTGCGCCGAGGCGCGCGCGCGTTCGACGGCGCTCCTCGACGCCGCCGGACGGCGCGCCCGGCGCCACGGGAAGGTGCACCACGCGCGACGCGGCTGCGGGGAACATGTTTGGGATCGTTCCGGCGGTGTAGCGGCTATTGCAGACCACCACGTCGGGACGCGTCCGAGACGCCCAGCGCTCGAGCCAGTGACGCCCCTGGACGGCGTCGTGCAGGAAGAACACGAGCGGACGCCGCGCGCGCGCGATCGCGGGACCGAACGCCGCGTGGCTCCACGGCGAGTGACAGACGACGACGTCCGTGGGTTGCCGGCGCAGCACGGCGCGCAGCTCGCCCCGCGCGCGCAACACGGACCAGGGGCGGCTGAACCGCACCTCGCCGAGGCGGTGAATCACGGCTCCCTCGGAGGCCAGCTGGCGCGAGAGCCGCCCGTCGAAGCACAGTGCGAACTCATGCGACAGCGCGGCCGCGCTCGCCCGCTCCCGAGCGAGGGTGAGCAGCAGCGTTTCCACGCCGCCGAACAGGTTGCCGCTGTAGACATGCAGCACCCGCAGGGGAGCCGCCGCGCGCGTCGGCGTGGGCCCCGGTTCGCGGGCCTCGGGATTCCCGCCCGCGCGCCCGCTCCCCGCCGATCCCTCAGGGGGCACGGGCCACCAGCAGCACGTTGTCGCTGAAGCGTTTGCCCCGCAGGACGGCGGGCCAGTTGCGGCCCGTGAGCGGGACACGCCCGGCGTGCGTGAAGCGCAACTCCGGCTCGCGCAGCCCCGCCTCGCGAGCGATCCGCACCAGATCGATGGGGACCAGCGCCGTGATGTGCGCCGGGTACAAGCCGTCTTGGAAGGCGTTGAACTGGTCCTTGAGGACCAGTGTGAGCTTGCTGAGAAAGCTCGCCTGGTTCGGTGTGGTCACCACGACGAGAGCGCCGCGCTTCGCGATGCGCCGCAGCTCACGCACGAACGCCCGGGGATTCTCCAGGTGCTCGATGACCTCGGCCGCGACGACTACGTCGGCGCATCCACCCTCGATCGGAAAGGGCGGGCCGTTCAGATTCGCCTCGACGAATCGCGCCTCCGGACCGCTCGGAAACCCGTCGTAGCGAACCAGGTCGCAGCCGACGTACGTGCGGCACGCTTGGCGAACGTAGGGAAACAGACCGCCGGCGCCCGCGCCGACGTCCACGAGGGTACCCGGCTCGCCGCCGGCCTCGGCGAGCACCGACGCCACGCTCGCGTAGATGGCGTGATTGCTGCTGCCCTTCGATAGCGCTGCGCGCGTAGCGTCGTCGTTCGTCGGATCCAACGTCCCAGCTCCTTCGGCGCCTCGCGGGCACACCCTTCACTGGCGCGCGGCGCCATTCCGGCGGTCGCGAACCCTGTCGTTCAGCGCCAAGCTTCGCTCCGCCATCACGTCGGTGCCCTCGTGAGGTTGCGATCGAGGACGTTGCTCCCGGCCGCCTGCTGCGCGACAAGTCCCATGCGTGCCTCATCGGTCCGCCTTCGCGAACCTTGAGGGCGAGGGCGCAAGTCGGGTGGCTTTCCCGCTTTACCCCGTACGCCCCACCGCGATTTCGCTCCATCTCGTAGCGGAGGAAGCGTGCGTTCGAGATCGGCGGCGGACGTCGAGGCTTGAAAGAAGGCAGCAACGTGTCCGTCCGTGGCGAACCGTGAAGGGTGCGACTCCGTCGCGGCGGAGTGAAGAGGGCGCGCTTGTGGTGGACGCGATCGAGCGGCTTCGCGACACGATGCCGTGTTGCCTCAACGGTCGATGTTGCCGTCGTTGCATCACCGCGATGCTAGCGGTGAGTGTCAAAATAGATGTCGCCTTGTCGTGAAGGCTCATGAGGTCGTTGTGCCGGCGATCGTCTCCTCAGCTCGTTTGGGGTTGAGGAAGACTGCGGGAGCGGGTGACCAGTTGCGGAGCACACCGGACCAGCGGTTCGGATTCTTCCGACGCGCTCGTTCGTAGACGCGCTCACGGTGCGCGACGACGGCATTCTATCGGCCGTTGTGTCGCTCGTTCGGCGTCACGAAGCGAATGCCGCTGTGCCGGTGCTCGGGTGGTGTGCCAGCCGACGAAACCCGCGACCCACGCTCGCGCGGTGTCGAAGGGTTTGGGTGGGTACTCCGGTCGGTATTTGAGCGTGCGAAAAAGGGACTCGATGAAAGGATTGTCGTCGCTCACCTTCGGACGACTGAAGGAGGGCACGATGCCGAGGCGCTGCAGTGTCGCCAGCATCGTCGATGCCGCGCATCGGCCCGCCGTTGTCGGAGTGCAGGACGAGCCCGCGAGTCCGCACCGCGCTTCCCAGCCCGCGTTGCCGCACGCCGCCGGAGGCCGCGTGAGCGCCACCACTCGCATGCCCTCGGCTCACCGGCGATCCATTGGCGATCGCGGGACGGCATTCCTCCGCCCGCATCTCCGAAAGAGCCCGCCGTATCGGCGCTCCACGCCGTCCGATCGCCGACGCGACCCGGCTCATCGACCGCGCGACACGCGAAGAAGGCTCGCTCGAGCCACCTTCCGCGCTTCCCGTCGCCATGCGCTCCGCCAACTTTCCCATACCCCCGACTGACACGGCCTCGTCGCTGCCGCGCATCGGCTCCGTCCAACGATAGATTACGGAACCGCGTACAGCGCTGGGCCACCGGCACCGCCTCGACCGCGCCCCCGCAATCTATTGGTCATTGGAGTCACAGTGACGCTGTGGCGCGGACCGACTTGGTGCTGTGGCTCGCGGGGGCGAAATATGGCAATCTGGAGGACGTGCTGCTGATCTCGGGGGCGACGGCGCTGGGCGTGTTCGGCGGCTATTGCGTGCTGGTCTTGCGGGTGAAGGGCTGGAACCGGTTCGAGCCGGTCTGCACGCTGATCCAGGCCGGCGGTCAGGTCGGCCTGATCCTCACGACTGATTTGAGCACGTTGCACTCGGTCGTGCTGTTCGGGCTCTATTCGGGGCTGCTCTATTCTCTGCCCTATCTCGTCCTCAACCAGATCGGGTTCGCGCGCCCCTCTTTGTTTGCCAGGCGCGGAACGGAGCCATCGACATGAGCGGCCCCGCCCCCCTGCTCTCGATCTGCATGCCGGTCTACAACGGCATGCCCTTCCTGGAGAGCACGCTCGACAGCGTGCTGGCGCAGAGCTTCACCGACTATGAGGTCGTCATCCGCGACGACCGCTCGACCGATGGCACCTGGGAATGGCTCAACCAACGCTTTGGCGACGATCCTCGCTTCGTGCTCCATCGCAACGAAACCAATCTCGACGTGGGGCCGCAATATGAGCGGCTGTTCCGCGAAGCGCGCGGCACTTATGTACTCAAGCTCGACAGCGACGACCTGATCGAGCCCGAGATGTGCGCGCGGCTGATCGCGCTGGCCGAGTCCACCGGCGCGGACTTCGTCGCCGCGCGCTTCGAATGGCTCGACACCACGACCGGCGCGCGCACCCTGCCTCGGGTCGCCACGACGATCCCGGAGGGCGACGATCCCGAACCGGTCGCCACGGTACTGCTGCACAATCCCTACAGCCTTTGCTTCAGCATCTGGCGCCGCGCGCTGCTGGAGCGGACCGAGTTCGACGGGCAGCATGTGCTGTTTACAGAGACCTGCGACTGGGAGTTCCAACTGCGGCTCGCACTGGTCGGCGCAGGCTTCCACACCACGCGCCAGACTCTCGGTTATTATCGCCTGCACCAGAGCAATCGCTCGTATATGCCCTTCGCCCAGCTCAACTCGAACATTGCCGATGTGCTGCCCTATTGGCGGCCGCGCCTGATCGCCGCGATCGGGCGCGGCCGGTGGGGCGCCTATCTGTGCCGGCTGCTTTCCGACTATCTGCGCGCGGCGCTGCGCGGCGGCCATGGCCTGGACCTGGGCGTCCTGCGCAACTTCGCGCGGCTGTTCAGTGGCCGCACGGTCTTTCCGCGCTGGTGCTTCGATCCCGGCCATATGGCTGCCGAGCGCGCAAGCCGCGCCGCCGCGCGCAAGCGGAACGGCTGAGCCGGGAGAGCGGGGAGCTGATCGTGCGTGGAAAGGGAGGGCGTCTCGACCGGCTCCCCCCTACCTCGCGACGTCGGCGCAGCGGTCGCCGCCTATCTTCGTCGCGTGGCTCGGCCATGAGTCTGTCGAAACCGCCCAGATCTACCTGGCCGCTGATCTCGCGCTGAAGCAGAAAGCGTTCGCCAAGACAGGGCCGATGAAGGCCCGTCCTGGTCGGCGCTTCCACCCGAACGATCGCCTCCTGGCGTTCTTGAAGGCGCTCTGATTATGCCGCGCGCGCAAGATTGTGAGCCCGACGATCGCGGCCGAATTCCGCAAGTCGGACCACAACGCTCGGCATAATCCGGCGCGCGGTATAATGCCGTTTATGCCGAGCTCGGCATACCGCCACACCCGCGCGCCGCTTCATGAAAGCCCATAGATCGCGAGAGCGAACGGGAAGAATTCGGGCGATCGGTCTTGACGATCTCCAAGATCCGGAGGAATCCATGCATCGCCGAGAACGGGTCGTCTCGTAGTCGATCAACGACCGCGAAGTGGCGCCCGATGTGGTTGGCGTCTTGATCGCGGCTCGCCTGATGCCGGTGCAGTCCCGACGCTCCTCGAAGGACTTGCCTCTGTGGCACCGGCAGGCGCTGTCCGTTGTGCTCTGTGCCGACGTCGAGGCGTCTTCGTCCGCGACGAGGATGCTCGAGGACTCGGCTTCGGAACGAAGACCGTTCGCTACGAGGTCGAAGTCACGTTCCGCGCCCACCGGCGCCGAGGTAGCCGGATCCATGGGCTCGGCAACTTCCGCGATCTGCGCCAGCTCTGTCTCGAGGGGGTGGCGTCATGACGATCCTCATCGCCAAGGAGCACCGTCCGGACCGGCAGCCCCTCCACTCGTCGCGGCGCGGTAGATCGGCAGCATGTCCGTGGCGAGGCGGGCCCGTGAGAAACGGGCGACTGCGGCCTCCCTTGCTGCTTGGCCCAGGCGCTCCCGGCGTCCGGGGTCACTGACAAGGTCTTCGATCGCCCCGGCAAGGGCCTCTGGATCGGACGGCGCGACGCCGATCGCCTGGCGCCCGTCGTGGAACAGTTCCGCAGCACCGCCCGCCCGGGCCACCACGACCGGCCGTCCACAGGCCATCGCCTCGGCGATCGTCCGGCCGAAGGGTTCCGGGCGCGTGCTCGCGTGGATGACGATGTCGAGCCACCGGTAGACCGGCGCCGGGTCGTCCTGGAACGGCACGAAACTCACGTGATCATCGATGCCGAGTGAGCGCGCCTGCTGGCGAAGCTCGGTCTCCGAGAACTGCGAGGCCTCGGTCCGGTAGAGCGGCCCGCCGACGATGTAGAAGTGGCAGCGTACACGCCCGCGCCTTCGGATGAGGGCAGCGGCCTCGAGCAGCAGGTCCTGCCCCTTCCAGCGAGCATACGTCGCCACCAGCCCGACCCGCACCGGCCGTTCCTCGATCGCTTCATGGGCACCACCCCATGGTGGCGACACAGGGACCTCACCCGGTGCGAAATGGTCGACGTCGATCGCGTTGAGCACGACGTGCACCGGGAGCCCGGGAAACTGCTGTCGCGCATCGTTGGCGACGGCTTGCGAGATCGCGATTGCGCCGCGGGGCGACCTACAGACCGCTCGCATTGCCTTCGCCACGAGCGGGCGCTCCCCGAGAAAGTCCCTGACATGCCAGACGACCGGCACTCCCGCGAGTGCAGAGGCCGTCAACAGCAGGTGGGCCTTCACGCCGTTCGAGTGCACCAGGTCCGGATTGAACGATCGGACCTGCGCCAGGATCCGGTACAGATAGCCGGCGACGGCCGGCGCCGCGACGCCCAACTGCGTTCCGACTCGAGCAAGCGCGCCGAGGCGCGAGCGACCGATCGCACCGCTGTCGCCCAGGCGCGCAAGAGCATCGGGGATCGGGACGACGAATGTACGGGCCCCGAGCGCAGCGGCTTGCTCCGCCAGCGGGCCGTTCGCGAAGAGCAGCAGGCCGATCTCGATGGACGGCTCAGCTGCGCGGAGGGATGCGATGAGGTCGAGCAGGCTGCGCTCGGCACCCCCGAGGATACCCGCAGGATTGACGAACAAGACGCGCATCAATGAGCCATGGAGAGGTGATTGCGTTCGATGTAGCGGGCCAATGACCACAGCCCGAGGATCTGCAGCGCTGCCACCCGTGGATCACGCCGCTCGAAGCGCTCCCAGAGCCGGCGCGGAGCAGTGGGATCCAGCCCCGCCTGCGACCAAAGATCTCCGCGCGCGAGGGCGCTCATTGCGGATTCACGCATCGGACCCCGGAGCCAGGCGTCCCAGGGGAAGGTAAAGCCGCGCTTCGGCCGGGTGTAGACCAGCGAGTGAAGGCGCGGGCCGACGGCGTCGAGCAACAAGGGCTTCGGTCGCGGATCCGGGCGCTTCCAGGCGCCGGGCATCGCGGCCGCGGCTTCGACGAGATGGTGATCGAGCAGCGGCACGCGAGCTTCGAGCCCCACGGCCATGCTGAAGACGTCCGCGTCCCGCAAGAGCATGTGACGCATGTACGATGCGAGCTCGACGGCGGAGACGGCGTTCTCCGCGTCCAGACCCTCGAGGTGCGCATCCAGATCGTGCAGCACCTGCAGCGGCAGTCCGCTGGCCCGATCGCTGGCCGCCGGCAGCGGCTGCAGCGTCCGGCGCTCGCGTGGCAGGAAGAGCTCCCGGCGGAGCAGATAGAGCTGCAGCAGCGAGGGGGGACGGTCCAGCAACTCCGCGGCCTTCGCCAGGCCACGATGCCGCCCGAGGCGGGCCGCCGTCGTGAGCAGCGGTGCGACGGGCCAGAACCCCGCCGCGCGCTTGCGCAGTCGCATCGCCGCGGGCACGTCGCGGAAGCTTGCGTAGCCGCCGAAGAGTTCATCGCCGCCGAGCCCGCTCAGCGCGACCGTCAATCCCGCCCGCCGCGCGGCGCGCGAGACGAAGTAGGTGTTGAACCCGTCGACGGTCGGCTGGTCCATGGCCGCGAAGACCTCGTCGATCTCCGCCAGGACATCGTCACCACGGAGCCGCAGGGTGGTGTGTTCCGTGCCCAGCGCCTCGGCGATCTGCGCGGCTTCGGGGCTCTCGTCGAAGCCGGCGGCATCGAAGCCGATGGAGAGTGTCTGCACGCGCGCAGCGCTCACCTCCGTGGCAACAGTCGCCAGGGCGCTCGAGTCGACGCCCGCCGAGAGGAACAGCCCCAGGGGAACGTCGGCGACCAATCGGAGTTGCACGGCCTCGCGCAGCGTCTCGCCGAGACGGCGGACAGCCTGCCGGCGCTCCTCTGGCGTCGCGTCGGTGGCTCCGCGTGGGAACGGTGCACGCCAGTAGGTGCGGCGCCGTTCGAGCTTGCCGGACCAGTCCGTGACCAGCGACGTCGCCGACGCCAGCAGTTCGATGCCTTCGACGACGGTATCGGTGCCGCAGACCATCCCCTGCGCGAGATAGCTCTCGAGGGCCGTCGCGCTGAGGCGCGGTGGAACGAGATCGGGGCCCGCGGCGAGGAGCGCGCGGACCTCGGACGCGAAGAGTAGGCCGCCCCGGGCCGGACGGAACATGTAGAGCGGCTTGATGCCGAGGCGGTCGCGACAGAACCAGATGGTCCCGCGCTCCGTATCGAGCAGGCACCACGCAAACATGCCGCGCATTCGTTCGACCGAGGATTCACCCCAGGCTCGGTATGCGCCGAGGATCACCTCGGTGTCGGAGTGGGTCTGCCAGCGAGTGCCGTGCGACGCGAGCTCGTCGCGTAGCGAGGCGTAGTTGAAGACCTCGCCGTTGAACACGAGCCAGTTCGGACGCGCTCCCGGCGGCGTGGTCGTGTCGCGCATCGGCTGATGGCCGCCGGGCGACAGGTCGATGATGGAGAGCCGGGCATGGGCGATGACCGCCGGGGGATGCCCTGCCGGGCCGGGCACGACCTCGATCCCGAGGTCATCGGGGCCGCGGTGGCGGAGGGCAGCGAGCATGCGCTCAGCAGCAGGGCGTGCGATGTCCGCAGGAAGGCCTAGCACCCCGGCAATACCACACATCTACGCGCGTCCTCCGGCCGCGATCGGGCCCGTAGTCTCCGTTGCCGCGCTCAGGGTCTCGTAGAGCGTGAGGTAGCTCATGGCCATCTGGGCCCACCCGTGGCGCTCGGCCACGGCACGTGCTCGGAGCCGCATGTCCCGGCAGCGCGGGTGGGAGAGCGCGAAGGGGCGCAGCGCCGCGGCAAGCGTCTCCACGTTGTCCGGGTCGTCGAGAACAACGCCGCATTCGGGCGTGACAAGGCAGGCCGCACCCACGGTGCGTGTGGTCACGACTGGCAAGCCCGCGGCCATTGCCTCGAGGACGACGAGGGAGAACGGCTCGTAGCGGGACGGACAGACGAGGACATCCACAGCGCGCATGAGCGTCGCCACGTCTCGCCGAAAGCCGAGGAAGGTCACGCGCTGGGCGAGTCCGAGCTCCCGCGCCAACTGAGGATAGGGGCTCCCTTCCACATCGCCGACCACGGCGAGCTGGAGCTCGGGGAGGCGGGCCAGTGCGTGGAGAAGGGTGTCCAGATTCTTGCGCCCCGTGCGGAGGGCGCCGACGAAGAGTGCCAGCGGTCCTGCGGGAGGCAGCCCGATCGATGCCCGATCGACCGCTCCCGGGCGGAACTCGTCGAGGTCCACTCCATTGGATATGACGCGGACCTTCTCCGGAGGGACACCTACCGCCAGCAACTCACCGCGTACCTGCTCCGAAACACCGACCACGACTTCCGCCTGCGCGAATGCGCTCCGCTCCCAGGTCGTATTGGCGCATGTGTATGCCCACTGGTAGAGACTACGGATTCCGCGGCCCTGGGTGAGGCGGCGGACCGGAGAGCGCAGCCACGCTGCATGCACGAAGTGCGCAGTGTTGACGTGGTGGGGTACGGTCAGCGTGTAGCCATTGGCGTGGATGATGTCGACACGGTGCCGAACGCGACGAATTGCCTCCGACGCGCGCCGTGCGAAGTCCCGATCCTTGAACAGCTGCGGGCGCTGGAAACGCGGGTGCAAGGGGTGCCACTCAGCACCATGTTCGACGAGGTCGGGTTCTACATGGTCGGCGAGGAGGAGCACGTCGTGTCCGCGTGCAAGCGCACCACGTACCAATTCGTAGCTAACCCGACCCTGCCCGTCATTCCGGACGAAGTCATGGGAGACCAGTGCGATCCTCAAGCTCCCTCCCTCTGCGCGCGTGGAAGCTGCTGATAGCCTGCGACGGCGCCGTTTGTGCGTGTTCGCCAAGAGTGCTGCTGGGCAGGTGCCATACGGATGGACGGCGTGAGGCCATATGCGCCGAGGATGGTGTCGGCGTGCCGCGACCAGGAATATCGTTCCGCGCCATGGAGGCGCTGGGCACGGGACGGCACCTGCACGGTCCCGAGAAGCACGCCCTCGACCGTGTCCGTCCACGCCTCGACATCACCGGCAGGCCGGTAGAGCGCCGCATCGGCGCCGACCTCGCGAAGGACGACCAAGTCGCTCGCGACGACGGTCGACCCGCAAGCGAGCGCCTCGATGAGCGGGAGCCCGAATCCCTCGGCTTCGGTCGTCATGAGCACGACCGCGGCCCGCCGGTAGAGGCTTGCGAGCACGGGGCGCTCGATCCCCCGGAGCTGCATGACGTGCTGACCGATCCCGAGGCGGGCGATGAGCGCCCGATGCGCTTCGGTCCACGTTGCGCCGACCTGCACGAGACGCAGCTCCGGGACGCGCCGGAGGACATGCGCAAAGACCTCGAGCAAAACGTCGAGCCGTTTGCGTGGGAGGGCGCTTCCCACGTTGAGTAAGAACGGTGCACCGCCGAGCCGAGCGACGATGCCCGCCGCCGGGTCCGGAGTCGCCGGCCCGGGAGCGAACTCCGGACAGATGCCGAACGGTGCCTGAACCAGGCGCGCTGAATCCACGAGCCCGTGCCGCTCGATCTCGCGCCTCACCGCGCCGGTAGAGTAGAAGACCACGCTCGCCGACTGGAGCCCGGACAGGACGCGTCGCGCCATAGCCCGAAACCAGAAGGGGCGCGGCGTCGGCTCGGGAGAGATGAGGCAACGGAAGAGATCGAGGTCGTGACAGAACACGCCTGTACGCTCCCTTGGCAAGTAGTGCACGAGGCCGGCGTAGCTGTGATCGGCGATGTGAAAACGGTCGAAGCCGTCCCGGATACGGCGAAGGTACCGCGGATAGTGTCCGAGTCGGTTGAGCACGCGGTCCGCGTTGATCAGCGTCCTGCTCCTATCCCCTAGGCGCCCGAAGTGCCGCCGGAACGGAGGACAGATGCGCGCGACGGCGACACCGCTCTCGCGCTTCTTCGAGACCTCGTCGACGAGCATCGTCGCGACGAGGTCCATGCTCGTCCAGTTCTCCTCGGCGTAATCGGCGAGTACTGCGATGGAGCGAGCCGCGCTCATGCGGCTTCGCTCCGTGCATCGTCGACGAGCTCGTCGAAGAATCTCAGGGTCTGCCGGCCGACGACGGACCAGCTGTACGTCGTCTCCGCTCGCGCACGGCCTTTTTGGGCGAGCTCGTACCGGCGCGACGGGCTCTCGAGGAGCGTCCCGATGGCGAGCCGCCAGGCGTCGACATCTCGTTCGCCGACGATCTCCCCCGCATCCGCGACGACGTGGGGGATCTCGCCCGAATCGCTCGCGATCACCGGAACACCGCACGCGAAGGCCTCGATGAGCATCCTGCCGAACTGCTCTCGCCACGAGCGCGTCGTCTGACTCGGCGCGCAGAGGATATCCATCGCGTTCAGATGAGATGGCACATCGTCGTGCTTGACGCCCGTCACGATTCGGACGCGATCGTCATCATAGCGGGCAGCCCAGCGCCGCAGCTCGGGCTCCAGCGGACCTCCGCCGACGAAGAGCGCTCGCCACGGAGTCTCGAGCTCCGCGAGCGCGCTCATGAGGAGCGGGAGGCCCTTCTCCGGAACGAAGCGCCCCAGATAGCCGACCACCGGTGCTCCCGACGCACGAAGCCGGAGCTGGGCTCGCGCCGCGGCGCCGGCGCGAAGGTCCGGTCGGAACTGATTCACGTCGAGGCCCAAAGGAACGACACGCCACGGCTTGCTTCGATATCCAGGGCGGTTCGCCAGCGTTTCGGCGACCGTGTGGCCCATTGCCATCCAGCCGGACGCGCGCTCTAGCGACAATCGCTCGGTCCAGCAGAACGGCGGCGGATATCGCTTCGGGAGGTTTTGGGCAGTCGTGTACACGACGGGCGTACGGCGTGGTGTCCACATGGCGACCTGCGCGCCGGCGAGCACGAAGGGTTCCTCCCAGCAATGAACCATGTCCCAATCCTGCGCGAGGATGCGCGCGAGACGACCTCCGTACGCGAAGAGATGTGGCGATCGCGAGAGGTACGCTTGGACGCCTTCGAGCGAGCTCGCCTCGGCCGGCCCGTGCTCGAGTCGGATCGGTCTCAGATCGCCGTGGAAGAAGGTCGGCGCTACCGCCGTTACCTCCCAGTGCTCGCCTTCCTTCGCGATGGCGTGCGCGAGTCGCCGGTTGAGGGCGACGACGTAGGAATGCGCGATCGACAGCAGACGCCGACGGCGGCTCATTGTGCGCAGACTCCTGGGGCGACCGCCCCCCCCTGCATCTGTCGGTAGAGATCGAGAGACTCTCGAGCCATGCGGTCATGACCGAACTTCCGCACGGCTCGCTCGCGTGCACCGGCTCGAAGGCGCGCGGCGAGACTCGGATCGTCCAAGAGCCGGCGAGCCGCGGCCGCGAGCGCGCCCGGATCGTCACGAGGAACCGTGAGCCCGGTCTTTTCGTGCTGGCTGACCCACGCGACGCCGGAGTCAGGGACGCTGCAGTTGATGACGGGACAGCCGCTCGCCATGGCCTCGACTTGCACGAGCCCAAATGCCTCACTGCGCGCATTGCTAGGGAACCAGAGTGCCGTCGCCGCGTGATAGCTGCCGACGAGCTCGGCGTCCGAGATGGCCCCTCTCCAGATCACCCGATCAGCGACCCCGAGCTCCTGCGCTCGATGTCTGAGTTTGGTCTCCAGCGGACCGTCGCCGACGATCATGAGTCGGCCGGGAGCGTGTCGGAGCGCTTCGAGTGCCACCGCGTGGGCCTTGTACGGCACCAGCCGGCCAACGGAGAGCCATAGCGGGGCACCGTACCGGCGCCGGAGCTCGTCGGCGTGCTGCCGCGCAGCCGGACTGGGTGACGTGAACGCGGAGAGGTCGACGCTCAGCGGTACGACCTCGATCTTCGACGCAAACTCGCCGAGTAGCGGTGACCCACTGGCGTAAGGCGGGCTCGTCGTGAGAATGCGCGCTGCGCGCGTGAGGCCCCAGCGCTCGAACGGACGCAGCGCCTTGCCGAGGACCTTCTGGTGCACGACATCGCTGTGGTAGCTCACGACGAGCGGCGTCGGCGGCGGCAAGAGCGCGAGCCCGAGGAGCATCAGAGGATTGGGGACATGGAGGTGCACGATGTCCACGGGATCTCGCCGAAGGTCACCGAGCACGCGCATCAGGTCCGGGCAGACATCGAGCTTTGCCATCGACAGGGGCCGTCCCAAGCGGACGACGTGCACCGCCCCGTCATGCTCTTCCGTAGTTGGTGTCCTCGTGAGGTTGCGATCGAGGACGTTGCTCCCGCTCTCGTCGAGATGATTGACGCAGATCACGCGCACGCTCGCGCCGGCCTCGACCTGTGCGCGTGCCAGCAGGCGTACATGGGTCTCGATGCCACCCCAGTGCGGTGGATAGAACTTGCCGAGGTGACACACGCGGATCGGCCGGGACGCGCGCGGGACCCGACGCGAGCGGGCGAACATCTCGAGCGACGGCGACAGGGGACCGCCATCAGCGAAAGCGCTCCGGGTGGAGTTGGTCATGTGCAGAGCATCGGCTGAGCCCTGACCGTCTTGAGCTACGCACGGGCAGGCACGGAGCGGCGGTCGTCATTCGCCGGCAGGGAGCGATGCCTCGACGGGCGAACGAAGGGGCGGACGAGCGCTCTTCCCATGCTCGCCGACGGCCTGCCTGTGGCGCTCGCCGACGTGCGCGACGATCTCGTCGAGCGAGACGCGGCGTCGGTACCCGGTGGTCAGTGGATTTTCTTCAGTTCGGGTACGCGCCGGCGCCGGTCCTCGAACCTGGCGCCATCCCCCGACATACGGGAATATGCTCGAGCGTCGAGCGCGGAAGGCCTGGCCGTACGCAGCACGCGTCGCGACGAGCTGAATGACCGCGCGGACGTCTTCGATATAGCCAGGGCCCGGCTCACGAATTCGACTGAGACGTCATGCGGGACCGCGTGCCCTTACGGCTGCGTGCGAGTTGGGGCGCTTCCGCTTGCCGTAGCCGTAGCCCGCATCCGACTGCTCCGTTCCGTTGAGGACCACGCCGAGCACCGTCGCGGAGACGTCCGCCAGCGCCCGCTCCGCTCGTGCCAGCTGGTTGTAGGTCGTATGCTTGCTGCGGACGACCACGATGGCTCCGTCGCACGCCTTCGCCAGAATCACTGGATCGCTCACGAGGCCTGCCGGAGGCGAGTCGATGATCACCCAATCGAAGCGCTCCGAGCAGGCGTCGAGGATCTCCTGAAAGCGCCGGCCGCCGAGGAGCTCGGCGGGGCTTGGGGGCATCGGCCCCGCACAGAGCACCCGCAAGTTCGGAATGTGGGTCGACTGGATGGCCTCGTCGAGGGTGGCGGCTCCGAGGACGACGTCCGTGAGGCCCGCGTGCTCCCCCATTCCGAGCGCGGACGCGACGCGCGTCGCGCGCAGGTCGCAGTCGATCAAGAGCACCTTCTTGTCCTCGCATTGGGCCATCACCGTTGCGAGGTTGATCGCGGTGAACGTCCTGCCATCCTGCGGCACGGCGCTGGTCACGAGGACACGGCGCAGTCGCCGGTTGGCATCTGCAAAGAGGAGGTTGGTGCGGATGAGCCGGTACAGCTCTGCGGTGGTCGAGTACGGATCATAGGCGATGGGATGGTCGCCTCTGCCGCGCACGAAGGGGATGGAGGCAAGGACGCGGAGTCCAGTGCGGCCTTCGATGTCCTCCTGCCCTCTGACCCGCCGGTCGGCGGCATGGGCGGCGAACGCGACGGCCACGGCGACGACCAGGCTCGCGAGGAGCGCGAGCGGCGCGTCGCGCATCAGGTTAGGGGTCACCGGGATGCGTGGGGTCCTCGCGTAGTCGAGCACGTGGAGGTTATTCCCCTTTGATTGCGCTGCGAGCTCCGTCTCCTTCATTCGCTGGGCGACGAGCTCGTATTGCTTGGACAGAAGCCCGGTGTCGCGCTTGAGCCTGTTGTAGTCGATCTCCAGCCGATTCACGCGCATGCCGTCCTGCTTGAGGGCAGCGAGCTCACCGGCAATCTTTCGTTCTTCGGCGACCACCTCGTTCGCTCGCGCCTCCGCCCCGAGGACGACGAGGTCCGTCTCCTTGAGCACGGCGGCCCTTGCGACCGCCACCTTCGACTTTTGCCGTCGGACGAGCGGGTGGGCGGGCTCGTAGCGCCCTTCAAGTTCGACGAGCTTCTCGTTCTCCTCGTTGTATCGCGCCTTTCGATCGAGCAACGACATCGGTACGCCGGCCGGCGCGACGCTGAATGGATCGGCGGCTCGCATCTTCCGTAGCTCGTCCCTCCCCGAGACAAGTGCTGCCTTGCGCAGGCGCGCGTCGCTGAGGCCGGTGGACAGCTTGTCGATCTGTTGGGTCACGTTGTTGGCGCGATCTTCGAGCGAGACCGAGAGCAGATCGTGGTCCGCCTTGAACTGATAGAGCTCGTTCTCGCTCTTGGAGAGGCGCTGCCGCAGGCTATCGGCCTGCTCCGCGAGCCAGCGCGAGGCGTCCGCGTTCGACCTCTCGCGGAGCTTCAGATTGTTTTCGATGTAGACGTCGATGATCCCATCGACAGCGCGCTTCGCCTGCTTCGGGTCCCGATGTCGGTACGAGAGGCTGAAAATCTGTGTTCGCGGGACCACCTCCACCGTGAGCGAGGCGACGAAGCGTTCGACGGCATCGTTGGGATCGACGGGCATTCCATCGACCCAAAAATCCGTATCGCTGGCGAGGTGCATGACCTGGATCCCTTGCCGCGCGATCCCGTCGCTGAGCAGAACGCTACGCTGGGTTCGGAGGTAGTCATCCATGGCTAGGAACTGGCCCGGCCCTGTCATCACGTCGCGTACCTGGTCGCCCATGACCTGCGGCGGCATGGCTTCGACGAGGATCGTTCCGGTCGCCTTGTAGACCCTCGGTGTCTGCTTCGCCCACGTAGCGAACAGTGCTACTCCCACGAGGAAGACGAAGAGGACGAGCCAGCGTTGTTCGAGCACGACGCGGGCGTAGCGAAACACCTGGAGCCCTGTAGAAGCGGGCGACGCGCGACCAGCCTGTTGCGCGACAAGTCCCATGCATGAGTCATCGGCCCGCCTTCGCGAACCTTGAGGGCTCGAGGGCGCGAAGGCGGGTGGCTTTACCCGCGTTACCGCGTACGCATCACCGCGATTTCGCTCCATCTCGGTATCCACTGCACGAGCCCCGTCTTTCGCGGCGCTGGCCGGTGATCCATCTTCTCGCGCACGCGGATGAGTGCGGCGCAGTGGACGGAGCTCGTGAGCCAGCGGGAGACGAGCTGTGACGCGACGCTCGAAGCGTTACTCGACGGGATCGCGATCGACTCCACCGAGCCTCGGAAGCGGCGCGCCGCGCATTGACCGTGCACAGGGGGCGATCGAATCGAGGCCGTGCTCCACACTGGCCATTCGACGGAGTCGATCGCGCTGGCTACGAGACATGGCGTGTCGGTCGTGGCGAGACCGCACCATGATTCGGAGGAGGACGCGCTCCGGATGCGCGTCGCCGACTCGAAGCATCGCGCGCACAGGTGACCGCCGAGCGCGACAAGCTCCGTCGTGCGCACTATAGCGGTGCTCACTTGGAGTGACCTCCGATTCACGCCCGCCCGTTGGGCGAGCGGGCGTGAATCTCCGGTCAAAGCGAGTACGTGTGAGCCGACCGCTTCGAGCTTTCAGGATCGGCGCAACTGAGTTGCGCCTTAGCCGCTGAAGGAGCAATTGGAGCTGGTGCGATGGCGCATCTTCTTCGCGAAGGCGGAGCGCGTCGACACACGCCCAGCTCGAGCTCGAGTTTCCCGAGGCCACGTCCGCGAGTTTGGGGCAGTCCGCCGAGAGAAGCCGGTGACTACCTCGCAGACCGCACGCGCACGCGTCTGCTCGGTTAGCGAGATGCACTTCACGACGGACTGCCGATCGCCAACCGGCGTCATCGAGGGCGCCTGTCGCTACCTGGTTAGGGGGACCGCATGACTTCCACGGGGCCCGTTGGTAGCTCAACGGTGCCGAAGCCGTGCTCCAGCTGCGCAGGCTGCGCGCCTTCGGCGACCTCGACGTCTACTGGCAGCCGCGACACATCAGCAGACGGTGAGGCTGCCGAGGCGAAGACGTCTGCCCGAGGGAGCTCGACCAATCGACGAGAGCTGAGCATCCGGACGGCGCGCAGGTAACCCGCGACGTGCGCGAGCGCCATCACCGCAGCGCCGGCGCCTAGCAGAGACGCCAACACGAGCCACGGACGCTCGAAGGCGAGGCTGGCGGCAGCTAGACTCAGGCTGCCACTGACGAGGTAGAGGATCAGCACCGCTCCTTGCGGCGTGTATCTGGCGTCGAGTAGCGCGTGGTGGATGTGCCCACGGTCGGGCGCGAAGACGCTCCGGCCCTGGACGAGCCTCCGCACAATGCAACAGGCCGTGTCCAGAATCGGGACGGCAAGCGCCGTGATCGAAACGAATAGTGGAACTGCCGCCGAATCTCCGCGGGGAGCGAGAAGGGCTGTCGCGGCCACGACGTAGCCCAGGAAATAGCTGCCGGAGTCACCCATGAAGATGCGCGCTGGATGGTAGTTGTGGCCGAGGAAGCCGAGCGCCGAACCTGCGGTCGCCGCCGATACGATGAGGACGAGCGCGTCCCCGGAGAGCGACGCCACGATGAAGCTCGGGCCGGTGGCGAGCAGCACGATCCCAGCGGCGAGTCCATCGAGCCCGTCGATCAGATTGACCGTATTCATTATCGCCACGAACCAGATGACCGTGAGCGGTAGCGTCATCGCCGCCGTGTCGACGTCTCCGACCAGTGGAATGTGCACGGCATCGATTCGAAGACCGCAGGAGAAAGCGATCACGGCGACGATCGTCTGAAGCGCAAGCTTGTGGCGGGCTCCTATGCTTCGCATGTCGTCAACCGCACCAACCGCGCAGATGGCCCCGCCGCCCAGGAGGACGCCGACCACTCGCGCCGGAACGGCGTGGAGGGGCTGCCAAATCGCGGGACTTGCGAAGTGGAGCGCAGTCGTGAGTCCAACGACGAAGCCGCCAACGATGGCGAGACCACCGAGCCGCGGCGTCACATGACGGTGAACATTGCGACCGCCGGGGTGTGCCATGGCGCCGATCCTGACGGCGAGCCTTCGTACGATCGGCACGAGAAGCGCCGTGACGAGCAGGGCAACGACGAACGCTTGCAGGCCGATTATCATGCGCTTTCGATCTCCAGCCGCGTCGCACGAAGCTCAGTTCCGCGAGGCCCGATGTTCGGGGCCGCGCCATCGTCGAGGCGCCTGAGCGCTGGCGCCGATGAAGCTGGGCGTGTTCGTCTCACGCGAGGATGTGGTTGGGGGCGATTCAGATCGGACAAGCAGGATCAAGGCGCGCCTAAGGTATCGACGGGCCCCCTCCCATCTTGAGGAGAAGAGCTGCCCTGAGAAAGCCACTTATCGATCGCGCGAAGGACGATGTTCCGTCTCGGTCTCTGTGGCTCCGGCGGATGGTTGATGTCTCGGATTGCACTCGTGGGAATGCCGGCTGATGGAGTCTCCTGCGTCGGCGTGAGCGCGGGACGGGAAGGCGGCTCTCTGGCGAACGTGGGTGACTGTCGAGCGCGCGATCTGGCGCCCGAGGACACGCCCCGCGGCGCGCGCTTCGCCGCCCACCATCATCGTCGACGAAGCGCACCTCTCCGATGCCTTCCTCCTCGATCTCGCGGGGCTTCTCGACTTCGCCTTCGACAGCCGCGTCTGTTTGACCTTCTGACTTGTCGGCCTCCGTCATGCGGCGCCTTCACATGCAGCAGCATGCTGCTCTCCGCTCGCGCATCGCCGTCGAGACCGCCTCGAGCCCCTCGATCCCGAGGTCTTCGTTGCCGCCATCGAGCACGCCTCGAGGCCGCTGGGGCCTCACAGAAGATCCTCGCCGATACAAGAATGGAGATGCTCTTCCGCTCCGCCCGCGGCGTCCTTCGCGTCGACTCCAAGACGCTGCGCACCGCCATCCGCACGGCCGCGGACAGAGCTTCCTCGCTGAGTCCACCGTGCAGACCGCTCTCGACGAGCTGGGCGCCGCCTCTATATGGCCGAGGGCACCGCGCCCGTCGTCAACTCCGTGGCGTCTGTCGCGCTCGAGCCCTCGAGCTCGCGAGCGTCCTCATCCACGTCATCGTCTCCGCGCTTCTCGGCTACCTCCGCGCGCTCCAGCGGCAGCTCGATCTCGCCGTCCTATCTGTGGGTAATGCACGCAAAGCATGCTGCGGGCGGCAGGCTGGCGTCTCGTTGCGCGGTAGCGGCGACTTTCGCGCGCGGGGCGACTCCAGCCCCTGCGCAGCATCAGGTATTCGATTATGCGAATTGCATCCATTTATCTCGTGCAGAGTTGTGCTCGAGTGATGTGTAAAGTGGTATGTCGATCGTGCCTGCATCATGAGATGCAGCGTGGAGTGGACCTCGCCGAATCCCCACGCAGGCACTGCGCGGCGTGCCAGCGGTGGGCAGGCTCCGGGCGCATCGGATCCAGGCCTGAGCCGTGCGTTTAGCGTTCATCAGAAGAAGTCCGCGTCTCCGGCGGGGAGGGCAGAGCGATCTCCGAGGGCGCCGAAAAGCGCTTGGCGGGCCTCGAGCTTGCTCATGAGCGCTTCTCCAACGGGCCGGCGGCGAAGCAGTGGTTCTCGTTGGTCCGGAACTGAGCCAGACCCGGTAGAGCCACTCGGCTGGCGCTTCGAAGCGGGTTTCGTGTGGCCACTCTCGAGAAGGCCAGCATCGACGCATGATGGCGGGTGTCGAGGAGCGCGCGTGCCGGCCTCATCATGCGGGGGCCGAGCATCGCGAGGCTCACGAAGGCCGCCCGCTCGGGGAGGCTCGCCCATGGACGCGCGGAGGAGCTTGATAGCCTCTGCGCGAAGCTGGCACACGCGGGACTCGGTCACGCCGAGCAGGCTGCCGATGTGACGCATCGTCAGATCATCGCAGTAGTAGAGCTCCAGCACTAGGCCAAGTCGTCGCGGAAGTGCCTCGATGGCCTGCGCGACCGCGCGCCTCGAGTCTGCCTTCGCGAGCTCCTCGTCCGCCGCGATCGCAGACGGATCATTGAACTCCACCGGCGCCTCCCGGTCGTCATTTGCGTGTGTATTGATGCTTATCGGACGGAACTCCGTCAGCGCGCGGATCTGGCGATACGTCTCGAGCGGTAGCGAGAGCTGGCTCGCCACCTCGGCGTCGGTGGGGGCTCTGCCGAGCTGCGTCTGCAGCTGCCGTGTGGCCATGTTCGCCTTGCGAAGCATCGCGCGCAGATCGCGGGGAAGTGGATCGTGCGAGCGGAGCTCGTCGAACATCGCGCCGCGGATCCGAAGCTCGGCGTACGGCTCGAAACGGTCGCAGCGTGCAGCGTCGTACTGTCGGTACGCTTTGACGAGACCTACGAACCCGGCACCGACGAGGTCATCGACGCATACGTGTGAGGGGAGTCGGCGTGCCATGCGGCGCGCCGCCCGACGGATGATCGGGAAATAGCGGACCGCGATCTCACGTGGGAGATGGGGAGTCGTCAGATCCTTGGTCATGCGCGGCCCCGCAGAACGCTGTAAACGCTGATGTCGACGGGCGAACGACAGCAGGATCCTTCTTGCTTCAACGTCATCAACCGACTCCCCCTTTACAGCGATGTGTCGGGACTGCAGGACATATGCCAGAACGACACATGCGCACGTTTGGGTACGTGCGGGATCGCCTCGAGGCGCGCGAGCGACGATGTCGCGGCGAGCGAAGACGCGAGATCGTCGAAACGAGGTGCAGCTGTGTGCCCCGCGGAGCGACGTTGGGTCGCCGGCTGTGACATGGCACGAGCGGCAACTTTCTCTCTGTCAATCAATGCCCGATTCGCAGGAGCACCTCAGTTGAGGCGACAGCGGCACCATCGATTATGTATCGCTCGGCCTCGCCCCAACACGTCGTAGCGAGCACGGCCCTCGTGGCGAAAATGGCAGCGCGCGTTGGGCGTGTATCCGGGCGAGCAAGAGATCGGCGGATGGAACCGCGGGTTACCAGGCGTACCGCATACCGAGTGCCGCGTCCCAGGTGCGGGACTGGAAGATTGCTCGAAGAGGACAGTCCGAGGCCTGCGGGCTGGCCGCATGGTGCTTGCGGCAAGAGGATGCCGTGGCGCGCCGGAGCGCGCGGCTACACGGTTTCGGCTCACCTTCTTGGAGCGATACGCGACGTTTCCATCGCGCAGGATACAGATGCGGCTTCGGTAACGATTGCCTTCCTCTTTCTCATCGAGCCGCCCGCAGCGAGACGACGTGCGTGTTGTGATCACTCGATCGCAGATCGCGTCGGGGAGCGTGGGATCTGCGAGGGACTCGCCAACTTTTTCGTGGGCACCTGCGTGGTGATCACCGTCGACGCGCGGTCGTAGCGATCTTCGAGCACCTCGAGGAGATCGCGTCGCTCCTGCTCTTCGAGCGGTGCGATGAGGAGAGCATCCAGGACGCGGACATCGGCGCGCGCGATCTTCTGGAGCATCGTCGTGTACGAGCCGTCGCCGCGCGCGATCGAAAGCTCGTGAAGCAACCGCGGTGCTCGTGTGCAGAGCGCGCGATTGCCGCTTCGACACGACGCCCGTGCGAGCGCGGTTCCAAGGAAGGTCTTCCCGGTGGCCGTCGCTCCGGTGATGGTCGCATTGTGTTTCGCGCGCCCACTGGCACGTCGAGAGTGAGCGCACGACGGCTCTGTCGAGACCGCGCGCCGGTTCGCACGTGACCTCCTCGACGCTCGCAGCATTGGCCGGCAGGCGTGCCTCCTTCAACCGACGTGCGGGATCAGGGCGCCTCCTCGTTCGTCGCTCGCGCTCCCTCGGTGACGAGGTGATGCGAACGACGAAGCAAGACATGCCGAGACGGCCGTCGAGCTCGGGATCGAGAAGCACCTCACGCAGTGCACGTGCCGGCGCACGCTCGACGAGCGCGCGCGGCGCAGGTCGACGACCTCGTGACGCGCTCGATCTCGGGCCACCTCACCGAGCCCACGCAGCACCATTACTCGACGGTGAACGGTGCCGAGTAGCGCGCGGCGCTCGCGAAGGTCATCCGCCTCTCGACGCCCGCCCAGCTCGCCCTCCGCCTCGTCGACGACGGGCGCAAGTGGTGAGGGTGGTGGGGAGGCACCCTCCGCAGGTGGTGAGGAAAGCAAAACGGGCTGAGTGCCGAAGCACTCAACCCGCTTGTTTTTCGCTACAAAGTTGTAGGCGCGATTGGGGTTGAACCAACGACCCCTACCGTGTCAAGGTAGTGCTCTACCACTGAGCTACGCGCCTAAGAGAGCCAAAGCGTTTACCCTTCCTCGGGTCTCAGTGTCAAACCAGATTCTCGCGCGGGCGCGAGTTTTTTGAAGGAACGCCTCGCGGCCGGGGGTTTTGTGGCTCTAGGCGGTGGAGCGGAGGCGCGGGGTGAGCCCAGCCGTTCACGGCAGGACGGCGCCGTTGCCATGTTTCCGGCCGACTACGGAGGGATGGCACGGATGTCAGGGCATCGCGAGCGTCGAGCCGAGCGCCCGCGGGCGGCTGAGCGTGCGGGATCGCGTGTTTTACGCGGGTTTCGCGGGTAGTCCGGCCGGCGGCACGAGCGTTGCGATAGGTCCTGGCACTTCGCCTTCCTTCGCTTTCGAGGGAGGACGAGCCGCTCCCAGGTCGTCTCGTTCTTCTGGCGTCGCTCGACGCCGACCGGGGTGAGGGGCCGAGGTGCTGGCGGTGGTCGGCGCCTCGGTCCCAGCCCCTCATCCTTGCGCTTCTTCTTTCTTCGCTTCTTTCGCTTCTCGTTCTTCCTTCTCCTCGAACGAGGTGTGACGCGCGGGCGGGGGCTCCGCGCGTCGCAAGCCGCGAAGAGCGGTACTCTGATTGGCAGCGTGCGGTGTCGCGCGCTCGAAGGGTCACGTCATGCAAACGAACAAGGCTCGATCGGTCACAGGCAGAGGGATGGCGATGATGATCGCCACGGTCACTCTTTCCATCGGCGCGCTCGCTGGGTGCAGCGGCAATCCCACGGCCGGCAGCGAGGCGTACAAGGAAGGGGAGCTCGGCAACGGAGACTTCCTCTTCGCCTGCGATGACGGCCTCGCATGCCTTCCGTATTCGGGTGACGCGAAGCGCTTCCCCGACGCGATCGCGAGCGGCGCGACGTTCGACGTGCGCTTCGTGGCCAAGAACCAGCAGGGCCCCGTCATCGTGATCAAGGAGAAGCGCTACGAGGGCATCAAGACCGTGGCCATCGGACCGTACGTCAGCCAGGGCCCCGACGGCTTCGCCGCGGTGAAGCCCGGCTACGGGACGGTGATGGTGCGCGACAGCGGCGGCACCGTGATCGACTACGTGACGTTGAAGATCGTCAAGCCCGACGCGCTCATCGTCTACGACGCCAACTATGACGTTGCGAAGGGCAACGTCCCGCCGCGCATCCAGGCGCTGAACCTGAAGGTCGACCAGACGCCGAGCTACCGCGTCGTCGCCGAGTACAACCTGAAGGCGGTGGCCGGATCGATCCCGGTCGAATGGACGTCGGATGCCAGTGATGTGGTCGTGGTCGAGAGCTACAGCGATCGCGTCGTGAACCTCCGCGCGAAGGGGGTCGGCAAGACCAAGATCAAGGCGGACGCGGGCGGCCTGGTGAAGGAGATCGACGTGGAGGTGACGCAGTGAGCCGCTCGATGAAGAACGTCCTCGGCACGGCCGTCGTCCTCGCGAGCCTCGTCTTCGGCGTCGCCGCGTGCGGGCCCGAGTACGATCGCACCGAGATCTCCGCCGTGAAGGGGCAGGGGACGCTCGGCGGCACCGTCAACACCCAGCGCCTCGATCTGCCCCACGGCCTCGCCATCACGGCTCACATCGCCGTCTGGAACGACGACAACGAGCAGATGCCGCTCGGCGTTCGCTCGAAGGACCCGAGCATCGTCGAGGTCAACCGCGCCGTGAACGATCGGAACTACACCTTCATCGGGTGGCAGCAGGGAAGGACGGAGATCGAGTTCCTCGCCGACGGCAACGTCGTGCTGACGATCCCCGCTACCGTCACCGCGCAGCCCGAGCTCCCCTGAGGCCACGTGGCCGCGGGCGCTCGGCGGCGGCCTGCGCTGGCCCCTCCCAACGGGGCCTCCTCCGCGCTATGAACGCGGCACGATGAAGAGCCGCTGGAACGACGCCGAGGCCGCGAGCGCGGTGGATGGTCGAAAGCCCGAGGTGAGCGAGGAGCTCGCCCTCCGCACGTACAGCGCGCGTCTCCTCGGTGCCGAGCCGGCGCTCGTCCTCCACGGCGGTGGCAACACGAGCGTGAAGGCGAAGGCGACGACGATCTTCGGCGAGACCGTCGACGTGCTCCACGTGAAGGGATCGGGATGGGACCTCGCGACCATCGAGCCGCCGGGGCACCCCGCCGTCCGCATGGCGTCGCTGATGCGCCTCCTCGAGCTCCCCGCGATGAGCGACGAGCAGATGGTCAACGAGCTGCGCCTCGCCCTCCTCGACGCGAGCGCGCCCACGCCGAGCGTCGAGACGCTGCTCCATGCGGCGCTGCCCGCGACGTTCATCGATCACACCCACGCCGACGCTCTTCTCTCCGTGGTCGATCAGAACGACGCGCGCGCGAGGGCCGAGGAGATCTTCGGCGCGAGCCTGCTCTTCATCCCGTACGTGATGCCCGGCTTCGGGCTCGCGCGTGCGTGTAAGGAGGCGTGGGACGCCGCGGTGAAGGCCGGCCGATCGCCGTCGGTGATGGTGCTCGAACGCCATGGCATCTTCACGTTCGGCGCGACCGCGAAGGAGAGCTACGAACGAATGATCGAGGCCGTCTCGAAGTGCGAGCGCTACGCCGCCGGACGGCCCGCGAAGGCGACGGCGACCGCACGCTCGACCGCGACGCCGAGCGAGACCGCCGTCACGAACGCGCTCGCGGTCGTCCGCGGAGCCTTTGCGCGCGCCGCGGACGATGCGCCGGAGCGCGCGCCGATCGTCACGCTCCGGACGTCGCCGCGCATCCTCGCGTTCCTCGATCGCGACGACGCTGCGGCGCTGACCCAGCGCGGCTGCGCGACGCCCGACCATGTGCTCCGGACGAAGCCGTGGCCGCTTCATCTCGTCACGCCGTCGTACGACGACGCGAGCGCGTTCGCCGCGAATCTCGACCGCGAGCTCGCTTCGTATGCGCGCCGCTACGACGCCTACTTCGACGAGATGGTCGCGAAGAAGGGCGTCACGAAGAAGCGGCTCGACCCGTGGCCGCGCGTTCTCCTCCTTCCGCGCATCGGCCTGTGCGCGATCGGCAAGACGAAGAAGGAGGCCGAGATCGCGGCCGACGTCTACGAGCACACAATCGACGTAATCGAGCAGGCCGAGGTCGTCGGCGAGTACGCGCCCGTCGGGCTCGATGATCTCTTCGACGTCGAGTACTGGAGCCTCGAGCAGGCGAAGCTCAAGAAGGAGGCCGAGCTCCCGCTCGCGAAGCGCGTCGCGCTCGTGACCGGAGCGGCGTCCGGAATCGGCCTCGGGACCGCGGAGCTGTTCGTCGAGCTCGGGGCGCACGTCGTCCTGTGCGATCGCGACGAGGCCGGCCTCGACGCAGCGGCGCGCGCGATCGGCAAGCGGTCTCAAGTTGTGACGGTGGTCTGCGACGTCACGAAGGCGGAGGACGTCACCCGCGCATTTCGGCTCGCCGCGCAGACCTTCGGTGGTGTCGATCTCGTCGTGAGCAACGCGGGATCGGCGGCGGAGGGGAAGCTCGAGACGGCCGAGGGCGAGGCAGCGCTGCGCGCTTCGCTCGAGCTCAACCTCCTGTCGCACGTGAACGTCGCCCGCGCCGCGACGCACCTCATGACGCTTCAGCGTCGCGGAGGTTGCCTTCTCTTCAACGCCAGCAAGAGCGCGTTCAACCAGGGGCCGGGCTTCGGCCCGTACGCCGTCCCGAAGGCGGCCCTCGTCTCGCTCATGCGCCAGTACGCGGTCGACCTCGCCAAGCACGGGATCCGCTCGAATGCGGTGAACGCAGACCGGATCCGCACCAACATCTTCGGTGGCGGCATGGTCGAGTCGCGCGCGGCGGCGCGTGGCATCACGGTGGACGACTACTTCCGCTCGAACCTTCTCGTGCGGGAGGTCACCGCGCGGGACGTCGCCGAGTCTTTTGCCTGGCTGGCTCGGGCCAAGGCCACCACGGGGTGCGTGGTCACCGTCGACGGCGGCAACGCCGCTGCATTTCCGCGGTAGTAGCCCGTATCCGAGGATTTGTCGCTCAGTGGCGGTCTTCGGGGCCGCCGGCATTGCGAATGTCGGGCCAAGAGGAGAAAATGGGCCGCTCGGATGGTCGCTCCCCAGAACCCGACCGCCCCCGTCAAGGAGGGTGATGTCCTCGCCGCGAAGTACCGTATCGAGGGGGTGATCGGGGCCGGCGGAATGGGGGTCGTCGTCTCGGCGATGCACCTCGAGCTCGAGCAACGGGTCGCCCTCAAGTTCCTGTTGCCGCAGGCCGCGACGAACGACGAGCTGGTCGGGCGCTTCGTCCGCGAGGCCAGAGCATCGGTCAAGCTGAAGGGGACGCACGTCGCGAAGGTGCTCGACGTCGGTCGCATGGACGACGGGCGCGCGTACATCGTGATGGAGTACCTCGACGGCCGCGACCTCGGCGCCGAGCTGAAGGCGTCGACCGAACAGTTCGCGATCGAGGACGCCGTGAGCTGGATGCTCCAGGCATGCGAGGGCCTCGCCGAGGCGCATGCGCTCGGGATCGTCCATCGTGACCTCAAGCCGGCGAACCTGTTTCTCTCGCGCAGCCCCGACGGGCGCGCGCTCGTGAAGGTGCTCGACTTCGGCATCTCGAAGTCGATCAACCCCAACTCGAGCGACATGCTCTCGCTGACGAAGACGGAGATGCTCCTCGGCTCGCCGCTCTACATGGCACCCGAGCAGATGCGGTCGTCGAAGTACGTCGACGAGCGATCGGACATCTGGGCGCTCGGCGCGATCGCCTACGAGCTGCTCACGCGCAAGGTCCCCTTCGAGGCCGACACGCTGCTCGATCTCTGCTTCAAGGTGGCCCAGGAGGGCTGCCGCTCGGTCCACGAGGTGAGGCCCGACGTGCCGCGCGAGCTGTCCGACGTCGTGATGCGGTGTCTCGAGAAAGACGCGCAGGCGCGCTGGGTCGACATCGGCGAGCTCGCATCGGCGCTCGAGCCGTTCGCAGCGCCGGCCGATCACGGCTCGGCGGCCCGTACGATCGGCATCCTCGCAGGAGGCGAACGCGCGGGCACGCGCAAGCCTCTGCCGAGCGTCCCCTCGAGCGGCGAGACGGCGGATGCGGCGAGCGTCTCGGACGCGGCGCGGACGAGCGATCCCGGACGTACGACGGGACCGAACCCGACCTCCGTTGCGAAGCAGAAGCACATCTCGGAGGAGCACGTCATCACCGGTACGGCCGTGACCGAGCGCGCCGTCGGCGACGATCGGCAGCCCGCTCCGGACGACGGCAGCGCGCCCGACGCAGTACCGGCATCGTCGGCGTGGGGAACGACGAACGCCGCTCGGGTCGAGAAGAAGAGCCGGCGCGGGATCGTCGCCGTCGCCAGCGTTGCGATTGCGCTCGCGGGCGTGGCGGTCGTGCTCGGACGCGGGAGCGGAGCGACGGTGCCGACGGCGGTGACGACCGGCGCGACGACCGCGGTGTCCGCAGCGCCTGCACCTCCGCCCGAGCCGCCGTCACAGGCACCACCGTCGATCGGCGCAAGCGCGACGACGACCACACCGGCATCATCGGCGGCGCCGATCGAAAGCCAGATCCCGGCGCCGAGAGCGAGCGCGCCGACCACGCGTCCGGCTGCGGTTGCTGCGTCGCCTCCGCGTCCGAAGGCGTCCGCGCCCGCGAGCGCGACGTCCGCGCCCTCGAAGGCTCCCGAGCCGGCGAGCACGGGCGGCTTCATCCGGGTGCGGGAATGAAGCGGTCGCGGTTCATCCGCTGCGCGTTCGCGGCGAGCGTCCTCGCCGTCATGACGACAGGTCTCGAGGCACGCGCGGACGAGGTCGTGGAGCCGCGGTTGGATCCACGTGCGCGCGCGCAGGAGCTCTTCGACAGCGCGCTCGCCGACGCCGAAGCGGGTAACTTCGTCGCTGCGTGCCCGAAGTTCCTCGCGAGCCAAGAGGCGGATCCGAAGACGAGCACGTTGCTCAACCTCGCCAACTGCTACGAGCGGAATGGCCAGACCGCGAGCGCATGGGGGGCGTTCCGTGAAGCGGAGGTGCTCGCGCGCAAGGCTGCGAGGCCCGACTGGGAGACTGCCGCACGGACACGCGCCGAGACGCTCGAGCCGAAGCTCCTTCGTCTGTCCGTCGTCGTGGAGGAGTCGAGCCGCGTCGCCGGTCTCGTCGTGACACGAGACGGCGCTCGTCTCACTCCCGGTGAGTGGGGCTTCCCGATCCCGGTCGACCCCGGCGAGCACGTCATCGCCGCGTCCGCCGAGGGACATGCGCCGTGGGAGACGCGCGTGACCGTGGAGGAGCCGAAGGTCGAGGTCGCCGTCCCGCGGCTCGAGCCGCTCCCCGCGCCACCGGCGTCGATCCCGGCGCCGGTGCTGGCCATGCCCGCTCACACGCCTGCGAGCAGCGGGTGGTCGACGATGAAGACCACGGGCGTGATCCTCGCCGGTGTCGGCGGTGCCGCGCTCCTTGCCGGAGGTCTGATGGGCGTCATCGCGCAGGGAAACTACGAGGACGCGCGTGCTCGTTGCAGCGACGCGCCTCGCGGGTGCCCTGCGGACGCCGTCACCGATGCCGACAGCGCCTACGGTCTCGCGACCGGCGCGACGATCGCCGTCATCGCCGGCGCAGTGCTCTTCGTGGGTGGGGCGACGTTCTATGCGCTCTCTCCCGATGGGCGGCGTGCGACACCCCCGCAGGGGGCATCACCCCGCCTAGGTGTCGGCCCGCGTGGGCTCGCGGCGAGCTGGTAGCCTCGCCTGACCGCGCGCGAGGGCCGTGCTATGCGACAAGCCATGGCGTGGTCACGCTCTCTCGCGTTCGGAACGCTCGCGCTTGCGCTTGCCGCCATCGCGGCGGCCTGCAGTGACGATCCGCCCGCTGCCGCAGGTCCGACGACGAAGGACGCGGGCGGAGATGGCGACGTCGCGCTCTGTGTCGACGGCAAGCCCACCGCCGCGTACCCGCCCGGGCCTCATGAGGTCAGCGTGCTCGGCACCGTGCCGGCCGGGCTGTCCTTCGAGAGCGCGGACGGTCCGGTCACGATCGAGAGCTTCTTCGAGCCGTGTGCCGAACGATCGCGCCTCTTGATCGTGCGGTCGAGCGCGGCCTGGTGCGGACCGTGTCTGTGGCAGGCCGCGAATACGAAGCGCTTCCTCGAGGAGCCGCGGTTCGCGGGCAGGCTCCTTCTCCTCGATCTCCTCATCGCCGACGAAGACAACGTCTCGGCGCACCTCCCGGCCCTGGCGCGATGGCGCGCGAAGGTCGACGCTCCGAGCTCGAAGCTCGCCCTCGACCCAGATCACAGGTTCGCTCCGGCGCTCCTCTCGCGCGAGCCGCTCCCCGACTACGTCTTCATCGACACGCGCACGATGAAGATCCTGAGCACGCTGAGCGATCCCGATCCGCTGAGCCTCGCCACGCGGATCGAGGTGGAGCTCGCCGATCTCGATGGCGTACCGCGACCGGAGCTGGTGTCGCCGCCGGTGATCGACGGGCACTTCACCGAGAACCAGATGGACCTCATCCGTGGGATGAGGCTCGACGCCCTCGAGCTCCCGCCGGATCCGACGAACGAGTACGCCGACCTGCCGGCCGCTCGAGCGTTCGGCAAGGTCCTCTTCAGCGACGTCGGCCTCTCTCCGTCGGGGACCGTGTCGTGCGCGACCTGTCACGATCCGGCGCGGGAGCTCGGCGACGGTGTCCCGCAAGCCGTCGGTGTCGAGACGGGGGACCGCAATTCGCCCGCGATCGCGCTCTCCGCGCACTCGCGCTGGCAGTTCTGGGACGGCCGCGCGGACACGCTGTGGATGCAGGCGCTCGGGCCGTTCGAGGACGCGAAGGAGTTCGGCGGGAGTCGCCTCTTCGTCGTGCATCAGATCGCGGAGCGCTATCGGACCGAATACGAGGCCGTGTTCGGGGCGAAGTACCCGCTGCCCGATCTCGAGTCGATCCCGGCGAGCGGCAAGCCCGGCGACGCCGCGTACGACACGCTCTCCGCGGCCGACAAGGAGAAGGTCACGCGCGTCTTCGTGAACGTCGGCAAGGCGATCGCCGCCTTCGAGCGAGGGATGCGCGTGAAGCCGAACGCGCTGGACCGCTATGCGAGCGGCGATCTCGGCGCGCTCACGGCCGTGCAGAAGCGCTCGCTCCAGCTCTTCCTACGCAGCGGATGCGCGCAGTGCCACTGGGGGCCTCGCCTCACGAACGACGCCTTCCACGTGATCCGATTCCCGACGGGCCGCCAGGACAAGCAGCCCGATCGCGGTCGCGAGGACGGGCTCCTGAAGCTCGCGGCGGCCGAGTTCCTCGCATCGTCGAAGTGGAGCGACGCGCCTTCTGCCGCGAAGCCGTTCCTCGTCGACGAGCCGTTGATGCTCGGCGCGTTCAAGACCCCGACGCTTCGCGGCATCGCGGGGTCAGCCCCGTACAGTCATGGCGGCATGCTGAAGACGCTCCTCGAGGTCTCGGAGCACTACGGCAAGCGTGGCCTCGAGCACGCCGATCCGTCGGCGATCGGCACGACCGAGCAGTGGGTGCCGAGCTTCGACACGACCGTCCAGCACGAGCTGCCGGCGTTCCTCGAAGTGCTGACCGGCGAGGTCGAGCTCCCCTGAGCGCCCCGCGCCGCGAGCAGAGTCAGAGATCGCGCGCGCAGCGGCCGCCGAGGGCGCGGTACGTTCGGAGGACCGGGTAGCTCGTGTAGTACTCGATCTCCGCCTTCGTCTGCGCGTTGGCGAAGCCGTTTGCGTTGTCCCACGCGCTGCCGCGGACGGCGCGAGCGCCGCCCTTCCACCAGTCGATGCCGCCGGGGTTCTTGAACTCGGGCTGGTCCATGAACGCCTGCGGATCCTTGTCCTCGCCGTTCGGCCAGTTCACGTTCGCGCAGTCGGTGCATTGCCCCTGAACGATCGGGCCTTCGTCGAGCATCCACTCGAACATGCCACCGGCGAGATCGGCGTGGCCCCACTTGCCGTTGCCGAGCGGCTTGTTGCCGACCGGCGCGATGTGCGCGGCGTTGTCGGTCCTCGCCATCGTCTTGCCGCCGTACGTGAACGAGTAGTTGTCCTCGAAGATGTTCGCGCCGAGCGTCCTGTCGTAGAGCCGGGCGGTCGCGTACTTCGAGCCGTACTCGTAGGTGGGGACGAGCGAGAGATCGTTGCGGTTGGCGATGTGCGCCTTGTCCTTCGCGTCGACGTTCCCCCACGGGAAGTCGCGCTGCTCGTTGCCGCCCGTCGACGCGAAGCCGAACTCGGCGTCGGTGGGGAGGCGCCCGCCGTCCCAGACGCAGAACGCGAACAGGACGTGCCACGGCACGCAGTTGAGCGGCTTGCGGTCGAGCGCCTCCTTCGTGTTCTCCGCGAGGATGTTCGGCTTGTTCTTGTTCCGGTCCTTGACCTTCTTGTCGAGGGCCTCGGTCCACCAGGTGAGCGAGCCCGAGTCGTCGACGTTCGTGCCGAACTGGCAGGCCATGAACGGCTCGTTGGTCTCCTCCGGGCCGAGCATGCGGTCGACCTCTTGCCGCGACGACGGGAGGTACTTGTTCCACTCGGTGCGCCAGCCGCTGCCCTTGATCTTCGGATGAGCTCCGCCTCCGGCGGGAGGCGCGCTCCCGCGAAGGTTGCCGTTCGTCACGTCGACCCAGGTGCGGAAGCGGCCGGCGGTCACCTCGAAGACGTCGAGGGCGAACGGGCTGACCTTCGCGGGGAACGAGGGATCGTTGAAGCGGTTGTACGAGCCGCCGGGGACGGACGCGACCTCGCAGCAGTCTTGCGAGCCCATCGCCTTGTCGTCGTTCGGTTTGCCGCCGCATTTCTTGTCGGCGCCCGAGCCGCCCGTGCAGCTCCGTCCCTTGCTGCGTGCGGTGCCGCCGTCCGGGAGCACGATCACGCCGCCGTCCGCCGACGGTGCGAACTGACCGCTGCTGCTGCCGCCGTCGCTTTGCGTCGGCGATCCACATGCCGCGGACACGGCGAGACCAATGAGCACCGGGGCGGCGCGTCCGAAGCCAAGCATCCCGTTAACAGGTAGCAGGTTGGCTTCTTCGGCGCACGTCACCGGCAGGGAAGCGGAAAACCGCCCGAGAGATCACTCGAACGGCTCGGGGAGAGCCGAGGGCGACGACCCTCAGAACCGAAGCGTCAGCTCGATGCGGGCGCCGCTGAACGCGGGGAACATGCGGCAGATGCCGCTGACACAGCGGAGGCCGCCGCGGTTCTGGCCGGCATAGATGCGGATGTTCGAGTCGGGGGTGAACTTATAGAGGACGCCGCCGTTCACGTAGTAGGTCGGTAGCCCGACGAACGTCGTGTACTCGAAGCCCTGCGAGAGCACCCACTTCGGCGCGATCTTGAGCGCGTTCTGATGCTCGCCCTGCCACCAGGGCTCGCCCGCGAGGTCGGCGGGGTTGGGGGTGTTCTCGCCGTGCTGGATGCGGTAGCGGTGCCGCCCGGCGAACTCGATCGCGTACGGACCCGAGATGTACTTCGTGAGCGAATACTGCGCCGCGAGCTCGCGATAGAACGGGACGTTCGTCCCGGTGACGTCGTTGCGGGCGTTGATGTTCGCGAAGAGGATCGACTTGTCGTCGTCGAACCGCCACTCGACACCGAGGCTACCGTCGGTGATGTAGTTCGTCGTTGCGGCGCGCTCGTCTGCAGTGCTCCGGCCGATGCGGTCGCATGATCCGCTGAAGGACTCGCTTCGCGAGACGAAGTAGCCGAACGTCGCGTAGCCGAGCATCGTCGGCGTGAAGCGATAGTCGAGACGATCGCGAGCGCCGGTGACGCATGCGTTGTAGAAGCCGAACATCGTGTCGCTGATGATCGGCTCCGCCGTCGGCGGCATCGAATACGCGATGTTCGCGAAGGCCGCTGCGCGGCCGATGTGGGCGCTCCCCGCGAGCGGGTAGAAGTTGCGGTAGCTCTTCACCTCGAGCGTGTTCGAGACCGGGCCGCCCGTCGTGACGAGCGAAGCGTAGAGGGCATTGCCCGTCGTGTTGGCCTCGTTTGTCGTACTGGCATCGCGCTTCTGGACCGCGCCCTCGATGAAGAGGTTGCCGTGTCCCCAGAGGCTCGGCACCTCGATGCTCTGGCCCGCGTTGATCGTCGACTTTCGGTCGAGGGTGGGGTTGACCTTGCCGGACAGCTCACCGAGCCAGTCCGATCGTGACGGCTCTTCGCACGTGCCGAACGGCGCGTCGAACGTATCCTCGATGACGTTGCCTTTCGCGTCGTAGCGGTACGGCGCGCACTTCGTCAGCTGGACGGCGTGCGTCGACGCGATGACCGGGAGACCACGCCCAGCCTGCAGCTGTGCGCCGATGATGCGATCGGAACCGAACATCGGCACAGTCGGCTCCGCCGCAAAGCCACCACGCGCCGCGATGCGCTTCGACGGAAAGAGTGCGCGCCCCGTCGGTTCGTCGACGCGTGACGGGTTCGCGAGTCCGGCTACGAGGGTGACGCTGAACGGATCCTTCTGAACCGTCACCTTGCCGCCGAAGAGCGTGGTGTCGACGCCGAGCTCGTCGACCTTACGCATCGACAGGACGAGGCCGCGCCCGAACTGCACGTAGCTGTCGCCGGCGGTGACCTCGATCCCGTCGTTCCGGTAGGTAAGCCAGACCTTGGCGGGATAGATGGCGTCGCGATATCGCGTGGAGCCATCTTTCACGATGGTCGTGTAGTTCGGATGGGTGCTCGAGAATCGGTCCTCTGGGCGCAGCGCGTAGACCGACGAGTCGATGCGCGCGCCGAGCGTGAACTTCTTCCAGCCGAGGACCATGTTGAGGCGGTTGAGCCACGTGAAGTAGCCCTGGTCCTCCTCGAGCTCGCCTTGGCGGGCGGAGAAGCGCTGCGCGATGACCGACGTCTCGGTGATGTCCAGCTTGACGGGCGAGCCAGCGACCGGCGGAAGGTCGACTGCGCGGGCGTCGGACGAAGCAATAAACAGCGCGCCGCCGAGCATCGCAGCGAGGGCGATGGGTCGACGGCTCGCGACGGAGCGGGAAGATGGATACACGTGAGGACTCCCGTAGGGAGAGTCGACGAGCCGAACCGACTCGCCTCACGGGCGCACGGTGAGACTCGTGTCGTTCGTTGGTGGACGCGCTCCGCGGCAGGCGGAGCGCGGTGAGGCTAGTGAGGCGCGCTCGCGGCGTCGAGCAGCTTCAGGAGGTCCGCCTCCAGGTACTCCTCGTCTCCGGGGTTGTACCCTTCGCGGACGACCGCGATCTTGCCCGCCTTGTCGATCAGGATCGAGAGCGGTGCCGACTTCTTCGGGTTGTACACGGCCGCCACGACCGAGTCCTCGTCGAGGAGCACGGGGAAGTTGAGCTGATTGCGCTTCGCGAAGGCAGGGACGTTGGCAACGGTCTCAGGGCCGTCCATCGCGATGCCGAACATGACGAAGCCCTTGTCCTTGTGCGCCTCGTACATCTTCCGCATGTGCGGGAACTCGGCCACGCACGGCTCGCACCACGTCTGCCAGAAGTTGAGGAGGATGACCTGCTTGCCGAGGTAGCTCGACAGTCGGACGGTCTTTCCTTCGATGTCACGTGCGGTGAAATCGGAGGCGGTTGCGCCGGTGCCGCTGTTCCGCTGGACGTCCCCGGGGTTCGTGGGGCCGGCGCCTTGTTCTCCGCCGCACCCCGTGAAGCTCATCAAGACGGCAGCCACCCCCACTGCGCGAGAAAATCGAGAGGACGTTACTTTCGAAATCACTGTGCGTTCTTCCTGAGTGTGCTCTTGGCGGCGAGCTCGAGGGCCTTGTCGACCTCCTCGATGATGCCTTCTTTGGTCGTGACCGCGCCGGTTCCGGAGGTGAGGATCTCCATCGTGGTCGCGTCGATGTTCGCGTTCCACGGGAGGGCCGAGCGGTCATAGAACGGACCGAGGTTCGCGTTCGCCGGATCGAGCCAGTGGGTGTAGGGCGACTTGAACGTGGCGATCCAGCCCTCGAGATCCTTCTGCTTCGAAGCTGTTCCGGGCGTCGGGCCCTCGGCGAGGCTCACGAGCCAGACGACGCCCTTCGCCTCGAGCTCAGCCTTCATCGGGACGACGATCTGCGTCTCTGCCTTGCAGTAGCCGCACCACACGCCGGCCGCCTGGATGTGGACGATCTTGTACTTCTTCCCCGTCGGGTCGAAGTACTGGGCGAGCGAGATCGGCTGGAGCCCGTTCGCCACGTCGGCGTCCGGGTAGCCGAGGAACTTGTAGTTGGCGATGCGGTTGCCGGCCTTCGTGCCCTTGCGCGAGGCGTGGCCGATGCTCTCCGTCGGATAGGGCTCGCCGTCCGGATTCGTGTCGGGAGCCGTGCCGGCCGCCCCGATGCCGTCGTCCTCGATGCCCGGGTCTTGGGGATCCTTCGGGTCGCTCGACGATGCACAGCCAACGAGACCGAAGACGAGAGACGCTGCTGTCAGAACCGCGGTGATCTTCATGGGTGCCGCCTCGGAAGGAGAACGCAGGGAGGACGCCGATAGGGCGCCACGTTTGCGGGCGGGAGGGTACCTCCACGCACGCGCTCGTCAAGCAGCCTCTCCTTTGATTTTGCCTCTACGTGCCGGCTCGTCAAACGGGGCCATCTGCTTTGTCGGGCGCTCGCCGAACGTTTCGAGATCCTGTCGTCGGCGGCGCGTTTTCGGGTCACGGAAAAGTGCGTCTCGGACGCGTCCCTGAGATTTGGGTGGTGCGCCATCGGTACTCGTCGAACGTGGCCGCAGTGTGCACCGAGGTGTGCGTGGTTCGGTGCCGCCTGCGTTGCGACTTCGTCGCCTCGATGCGTCAATCACGACCGCAAGAGATCACTCGTGCGAGCGCTTGTGCCGCTCTTCATGCGGCGGTATTTGCGCCACATGATCGTCGGTTCGAGAAGCTCCTTCGCGACCTTTCTCTCTTCTACATTCGCGCTGATCGTTGGCGGTGTGGCGGTGCTTGCCGCGTGCGCTTCCGATCCTGCGCCGGCCACCACCTGTGACAGCGCCAAGTGCGCGGCGGGTAACACCTGTCTTCCGCTCGATGGGGAAATGAAGTGTCGCAAGACGTGCAGCTCGAACGCCGATCCGGCGACGAGCTGTCCGTTCGGCTACACGTGCACGGACACCGGTGCGGAGTCTCCATTCTGCATCCAGAACACCGCGGTTGGCGCCGACGGTGAGCCGCTCAAGAAGAAGCCGAGCGGGCAGTGGGGCTCGAAGTGTCAGGCGAACCTCGGTATCGAGAACCCTGGCTGCGACGGGGAGCAGGCCTTCTACTGCTACGCCGAGTCGCCGACCGATGCAGATGCATACTGCACGCGTTACGAGTGCGAGGCCGATAGCGACTGCGGTGCTGGTTTCTGGTGCGGGACAGTCAATCGGACGCCGAACGCGAAGACGGCGAAGCGTAAGGGCTTCGGCGAGGTCCAGAAGGTGTGCCTCCGCCGGTCGTACTGCTCCACCTGCAAGGTCGATCTCGATTGCCCGCCGATCCTCGGCAAGACCCAGCACTGCGTCCAGGACGTGGACGGAGCCGGCTTCTGCGCACCCGAGTGCGACGGCAATGCGAGCTGCCCGTTGGAGGCTCGCTGCGCGGACCCCGGCATCGGCGCGAAGGTTTGCTACCCGCGCGCGCAGCGGTGCGTCGGTGACGGCTCGCTCTGCTCGCCGTGCCGCGCCGATTCGGACTGCTCCGAGGGGAGCGTCTGCACGGGGGGCCAGTACACGACCGAGAAGGCCTGCACGAAGAAGGTCGACTCGTGCGCCGACTGCCCGAAGTCGATCGAGAGCCCGGCCCGCGACGCGATTGGCTGCCGAAGCGACGACGCGAACGAGGCCCTCCCGAAGAACCATTGCGTCGGCCTCTACAAGCTCGGGAAGCCGAGCGCGCCTGGTCAGCCGCAGCCTTACGATATCGGCTGCTGGACGCCGGATCGCTGAAGGAGCCGTACGCGTGCGTGATCGATGATCACGCACGCGACGAGGCCCTTCTCTTTCGACGAGCGCAGAACGGATCGAACGTACGGCCCCGGCGCGAGATGCGCCGGGGTCGAGATCAGGCGCTCTCGGTCGTGCTGGGCGCGCGCGGTGGCGCGACCCGCTCGTTCCGGCGCTGCGCGGGCGAGATCGACAGCGCGCGATCGTCGGTCATTGCGAGCATCGCCCACTGGGCGCTCGCGGTGACGAGCAGCGCATGCAGCGGGACGTCGAATGCGCCGTGCGAGAGCAGCGCGAGCGCGAGCGATGCGAGCACCGCGGGCGATTGCGATCGTGATGGTGATCGTTGGAGGAGCGCGACGCCCGCGAGCAGGATCGACGCCGGCACGAGGAACGCGCCGATCGAGCCGACCACGTAAGGCGCCGGCAGCCCAGCGGCGCGCGGCAACGTCGCGTGGAGAATGGCCTCGATCGACGACGCCTGGTCGCTTGCGCGTGCTGCCAGCCACGTGATCCCGAACGCGAGCAGGACGGAGAGGTTCGAGAGGAGGCGTCCACGCCACTTCGAGCGCGTACCGATCCACGCCGCTGCGAGGAGCACGGCGATCGCCTGCAGCGTCACTGCCGCGGTCGAGAACCCGCGAGCGATCTCGTGCAGTCGATGACTGGCGCGCTCGAAGCTGACCGCGGAGGTCTCCCAAGCGACGATGCGTAGGAGCCCGCAGATCGCGAGCAGCGTGAGGACGCCGCCCACCGCGCGCGTCTCCGGGGAGCGAATGACGACGATGCCCGCGAGCAGTGCGACGAGGCTCGTGATGACTGCCAGCGCGAGCGATGGGAGCATGCCCAGACGCTCGATGACGGCAGGCGAGGCCAGCGCGACGATGAGGCCCGACACGGCGACCACGGTGCCCCGCGCGAGGACGTTCACGTTGCGAGCGCGCGCGAGCTCGAAGGACGCCGCGCACACGAGCGCGACGAGCAGGGCCGTGAGCGTGTACGCCAGCGCGCCGGACACCACGTCGAGGGCGCTCACCACCCTGCCGCTCAGGATGCCGCGCGAGCCGGGCGCCACGATCACGCCGGCGATCTTCGCGACGAGCGCGACGACACCGGTGAGGATCAGCGCGCTGCCGGCCCATCCGATGGTCGTGCGACTACCCGGCGACTCCGTCTCCAATGCCGTGACAGGTTACAACGATTCGGGCCCGGAGCGCGAACTACCCCGGGGGATCGAGGAAGATCTCAGCCGCGGCCAGCCGCCCGCGCTCAGCCGCGCGCCGGGAGCCGGCGAGGGGGAAGCGCGCCCTCGCGGCTCTCGTTGATGTTCACCGGCGGAGGCGCGCCGCGCTCGTGCGTCGGGCTCTTCGGGTTCGGCCCGCCCGGCGGCTCCGGCTCGACCGGCGGCTTCGCGGGAGTGTTCAACATGAACGGCCGCGCATGCATGGTGGAGCACGCGAAGACCTCGTCACGGTGGAACTCCCAGTGGAGGTAGACGTTGCCGTCCGGCGAGACGATCGCGCCTGGCGCCGGCCCGAACGGCTGAGCGCGATGGACACTGTCGAGCGCCGCGACGTCGAACGCGGTGATGCCGCTCGTCTTCACGATGCCCATCTTCACGATCCGGCCCTCTTTGGGGCTCACGACGATCTCGAGGCGCGTGACCATCTTCGGGTTGTTCATCGGATGCGTCCTCGGGAGGTTGCCGAGCGACCCGAGGAAGCTGTCCGCGAAGATGGGGTGGATGCGGTTGTGAATGGTGTTGAGGTACGACGCGAACGGGACCGCCGCGGTGTTGAGCGCGGTCTGGTTGCCGGGCTTCACGGTCGACACGTAGTTCTCGATCGCGTTGCGCCACCGCTCGAAGTTCGACGCCGTCCACGACCCGCGGTGCTCGCTCTTGCGGCGCTCGCCGTCCGCCACGCGCTCCTTCCGTAGCTGATCGACGCCGACGGCAGCGACCATGCCCGTATGCGAGAGGTTGATGTTCACCTGTCCCGGTCCCGGTGCCCCGCCAAGGCCGAGCCACTTCGTGTTCGACTTGTTCTGCGCGACCGGCGGCCTCTGGTTGGTCGTTCCGGGAACGCCCGCGCTCGACTCCGACTCCGCGCCTGGGCGGATCGGGTTGAACACGAACGAGCCATGGGAGCCCGGCGCGACGTCGGGCGCCTCCGCAGGCGGCGCGCCCGGGGCGAGCTGCGGCGGGGGCTGGTTCGGGGCGACCATCGACGGGGCACGGCCGTCACCGCCCGAGCGCGGGGTCTGCTCCGCGGGCGGGGCCTGACTCACCGCGACGGGCGCCTGCGCCTTTTCGATCGGCCTGGCCTCGCGCTGGACCTCGAACTCGGTGCCCTTCTCTCCCGGCGCCTTGTCCTTCTCGCCCTTGTGCTCGTCGCTATCGGCGATCTTCGTCCGGTCGCTGTCGCCGACGTTGTCCTTCGGCCCGGCGGTCTTGTTCGAGCCCGGGGTGGGGTTCGGATCGTCCTGATCGTGGGACGTCTGGGTCGCGACCGTCTCCTCCTCGACCTTGTTCGCGTCGTCGGCGATGAACTTGGCGTTCGGATTGTCCTCCTGGTTCTTCTGCGCGTGCTGCTTCACCGCGATGCGGTTGTCTTGCTTCAGCGGGATCTCGTCGAGCTTCTTGAGCGGGTCTTCGTCCTTGGAGACGATCTTCACCTCCGGCTTCGGAGGCTCCTCGGGCTTCTTCGGCTCGTTCGGATGCTTCGGAGCCTCCGGCTCGGGCTTCTTCTCGTCTTTCTTTTTCGCCTCAGGGGGCGGCGGAGGCTCCTCGGGAGTCTCGTCGGCCGGCTGACCTTCTTCGGTCGTGATGATCTCGAACGTCTGGTCCTTGCCGTGCGCAGCGCTGCGCGCGCGCGTGCCCATCTCGAAGATGTAGCTGCGGTCCTCGTGGTAGGTCGCGACCTGGTTGCCGCCTTCTGCGAACATGAAATGAGCGCACACGGCCGCGCAGATCCACAGGATGAGCGGGGTCTCGGGGGCGCGCAGCATTGCGTTCAATCAGAAGCGTGCGGCTTTGGCTGCGACGCGTCCAGCCTGATTACGCTAGCACCCACAGGTGGGGCCTTCCATACAGGCCGGCCAGGTGTCGCGGTGGTGAAATACCCATTGATTCCATGGAGGAGCTCCCCGGGGCGTGCGCCTCGTCGCAGGACGCGACGGTCGCGTCGTGCCTCAGTCGCCGTCGAGCTGGATGGCCTGATGGTCCCCGGATGCGATCTGGATGGCGGTGAGCTCCCGCTCGCTCGACAGCTCGCTCCATAGCCCCCAGGCCTTCACCGTCTTCTCCAGGTAGACGACCCGCTCCGCGCAGCGCGCGATCGCCTGGAGGTTGTGCGTGACGAGGATGGCCGCGATCGAATCGGAGGCGCTGATCTCGGCCATCAGATCGATGATGGCCGCGCGCCCTCCGACGTCGACGCCTGCGGTCGGCTCGTCGAGGATGAGGAGCTCCGGCTTCGTGGCGAGCGCTCGGGCGAGGAACACTCGCTGCGTCTCGCCGCCGGACAGATCGCGCATCCGCGAGTTGGCGATGTCCGTCGCGCCGGTCCGCTCCAGCATCGCCATCGCGAGCTCCCGCTCGTCGTCGCGGATGCGGAGGGGCCATCGTCCGCGGAGGTTGGCGACGATCACCTCGATGGGGGACGCGGGGAAGTCGCGATCGAATGCTTTCCGCTGAGGGACGTAGCCGACCTTGGAGCGCCCCTTCTCCACCGGCAGGCCCGAGATCGTGATCGTCCCCGTGTCGGGATGAATCAGGCCGAGGATGGCTTTGAGCAGCGTGCTCTTGCCGGCACCGTTCGGTCCGCAGAGACAGAGGAACTCTCCGATCGGCAGGTGAAAGGTGACGTTCTCGAGGACGACCTTGTCACCGAAGCGCTTGCCGACGTTGCGGATGTCGAGGACGCGCGGCGCGTCGTCGGGCGGTAGCGTCCCGAGAAACGGTGTCGTGCGAACGACGGGCTTCCGCGACGCCGGACCGAGCCCCATGCTCCGCGGGCCCGATCGCTCCGCCGGCGGGACCGACTCCGTCCCGCTTGCGGCGCTTGTCTCGTTGGGCTCGCTGCCGCCTGTCTCGTTCGCCTCGCTGCCGCTCAGACGCGGCCTTTCACCGGGCGGAGTCGAGCTCATCGGAGGTGCTTTTCGAGCTGGGCGATGTCGAACCGGATCATCTTCTCGTACGAGTCCGTCTCGGGACCTCCGCCGACCGGATCGAGGACGCCGAGCGGGATCTTCGCCTCCTCTGCGAGGATCCTCGCAGGCCGCGGGTCGAGCTGCGGCTCGCTGAAGAGCGCCGGGACCTTCTTCTCCTTGATCACGGCGAGGACCTTCGACACGTATTCGCCGGTCGGCTGCGAGCCCGGGAACGGCTCGATGACGGCGAGGATGTTCAGCCGGTAGCGTTCCGCGAAGTAGCTGAAGCTCCCGTGGAACGTCACGAAGCTGCGTTGCTTCAGCGCCCCGAGGCGTGCCTCGGCTTCCTTGTCGAGCGCGACGAGCGACGCGTCGAGCTCGGCGGCACGCTCGCGGTAGCCCGTGGCGTGAGTGGCGTCGACGCGGCCGAGCTCCTGCGCGATCGCACGCACGATGGCCCGAGCACGCTGCGGGTCGAGCCAGACGTGCGGGTCCTTGGCGCCCTTCGCTTCGTGGTCGTGCTCGTCGGCGCCGATCGGGTCGTTCTCGATCGTGCGCGTCGGGACGTGGTCGCCGACCTTCAGGATGCTCGCGTTCGGCGCAGCATCCTTCATCAGCTTCTCCATCCACGTGTCGAGGCCGAGCCCGATCATGACGCCGACCTTGGACTTCGCGACGGTCTCGATGTCCCTCGGCGTCGGATCGAAGGAGTGCTCGTTTCGGCCCGGCTGGATGAGGAGCGTGACGTCGGCGTCCGGCCCCGCGATGCGCCGTGCGAGGTCGTAGAGCGGGAAGATCGAGACCGTCACGCGCATGCGCTCGGGATCGGCGTCCGGCTTGCCGCATCCTCTGGCGCAGCCAGGGAGCACGGCCAGCAAGGTGAGGAGCACGACGCAAGCGAGCCAGCGCACGCGGCTACATTAGCAGGGCGTCCGAGGGCCTGGAGGGACGAGGTCCGGCCCGTTTTTGCGGGGCGAAGGAGCTGCGGCACGAGCGCAAGCTATGTCGAGCGCCGGCATGTGGTAGTAAGAGCGTCTTCCTCGTTCTCGTTCGAGCTCTCCCCCATGGATTTCATGCGCGCACCCGAAGGACCTCTCTACGAGATCCGTGGTGCCGTCGAGGCGGACGAAGAGCAAATCCTCGCCATCGCGCGGCACCTCAACACGGTGAACCTCCCGGACCAACGCGAGGGCGTGCAGCAGATCCTCTCGCTGTCGCAGAAGAGCTTCACCGGAGCGATCAAGGACCCGAAGCGCCGGCAGTACGTCTTCGTCCTGGTCGATCGGCGGAAGGACCTCATCATCGGCACATCGATGATCTTCGGCCAGCTCGGCCGGAAAGATGCGCCTTACATCTATCTCGACGTCATCGACGAGGAGCGGTACTCGGCGACGCTCGACAAGCACTTCAAGCACACCGCCCTGAGCATCGGCTACTCGTACAACGGTCCGACGGAGATCGGCGGTCTCGTCCTCCACCCGGACTACCGGCGGGTGCCGGAGCGGCTCGGCACCTTCCTCTCGTACGTGCGCTTCCTCTACCTGAAGATGCACCGAGAGTGGTTCCGCGACGAGGTGCTCGCCGAGCTCCTCCCGCCGCTGGAGAAGGACGGCACGAGCCACCTCTGGGATGCGCTCGGCCGGCACTTCACCGATCTCACCTACGCCGAGGCGGACAAGCTCTCGCGGATGAACAAGGAGTTCATCCGTGGCCTCTTCCCGGAAGGCACCATCTACGCCTCGCTTCTCCCGCAGCAGGCGCAGGACGTGATCGGAAAGGTCGGCGCACAGACGCGCGGCGTCGAGAAGCTGCTCCGGCGCATCGGCTTCCGCTACGCCGAGCGCGTCGACCCGTTCGACGGCGGCCCGCACTTCACGGCGATGATCGACGAGATCTCCCTCGTGAAGGATACGGAGCGTCGCGAGATCGAATCGCTGCTGCCGTCCGGCTCGAAGACGAAGAAACGGGGGCTCGTCGCCATCGAGCCTGGCGCGGCGCCGTGGTTTCGAGCGGTCCTGGCGTCGTTCGACGAGCAGCCGAACGGCACGTGTGCTCTCGAGGAGAGCGCCGCGACGAGCCTCGGTCTGAAGCCGGGCGACAGCGCGTGGATCCTGGCGCTCGATTGATGCACGAGCGCGACCGTACGGGCGCGGGCATGGCTCGCTTGCCCCCCGTCGTTCGCGCGGGCGCGGTGTATCGTGGTGTCGATGCTGGCTCAGTTTCGATCGAGCGACGATGGCGCGTGAGGACCGTCAGGCTGCCAGGCGTTCGGCAGCGTCGCAGATGAGCGAAGAAGGCGCGGGCGGCCCTCGGCGCGGTAGGCGGAGGAAGACGTGGGCCATGCGGCAGACCACGTTCGCGCCGCGTGCGTCCTTCGAAGAGCTCGAGATTCACACGTCCGACGGCGCCACGCTGCGTGCGGTCGTCGACGATCCTCCGGAGGGCGTCGCCCTTCGCGGCACGCTCGTCCTCGCGCATGCGATGTTCGCTCGCAAGTCGTCGTTCGGCCGCCGCGATCGGCCGGGGCTCTCGAGCGCGCTCGCGGCGCGCGGGTTCCGTACCGTCGCGTTCGACTTCCGCGGTCACGGCGACAGCAGCCCGCCTTCCGGCGCGAGCTGGTGCTACGACGACCTCGTTCGTCAGGACCTGCCGGCGGTCGTCGACTGCGCGCGTGCGCGCGGCGAGGGGCATCCCGTCCTCGTGGTCGGGCATTCCCTCGGCGGGCACGTCACCCTCGCGGCGCAGGGCACGGGGCGGATCGCGGCCGACGCCGTCGTTGCCGTCGGCGCGAGCGTCTGGCTGCGCGAGATCGAGCGGTCGCGTCTTCGCTGGGGAGCGAAGCGCGCCATCGCACGCGCGCTGCTCGCGATCTCGGTGCGGGCGGGCGGCGTCCCGGCGCGCCGCCTTCGGCTCGGGAGCGACGATGCGTCCGAGCGCTTCCTGCGCGATCTGCGACGCATCGTGGCGGAGGGTGAGTGGCGGAGCGCCGACGGGAAGGACGATTACCTCCGCTCGCTCGCGAGCGTGAAGGTGCCGGTCGCCGCCGTGGTCGGCGACCGTGATCGCGTGATCTGTCCTCCATCAGCCGGCGAGGCTTTCGCGCGCCGGTGCACCGGCGCGGTCGCGTACTTTCGCGCGCCGGTCGGGCACATGGCGCTCGTGACGAGCGCGGGCGGGCATCCGAGCGTCGTCGCCGCCGTCGAGTGGGCCCTCGCCCGCGTTCTCGATCAGGCGCGCCCGTAGACCGGGATCGCCGCGCCGCTGACGTCGCGCGCCTCGTCCGAGAGGAGGAACGCGATCACTCCGGCGGCCGACGAGAGCGACACCCACTTCGAATGGTCGGCGTCGGGCATGTCGGCGCGGTTTGCCGGCGTGTCCATCGTGCTCGGCAGGATCGCGTTGATGCGAACGCCGCGCTCGAGCACCTCTTGGGCGATGGTCTGCGCGATCGTGACGACGGCCGCTTTCGACGCGGCGTAGGCGGCGGACCCCGTGGCCGTCCACGGGCGCTCGACCGCGCGTGACCCGATGACGACGATGCTCCCGTCCTGCGCTGCCACCATGGCGGGGAGCAGGGCGCGGAGCGCTCGGTACGCCGAGTCGACGTTCATCGTGATCATCCGCTGGTAGCTCGCCTCGTCCTTCGTGTCGTGGACGGCCGGGCCGCCGGCCCAGCCGCCCGCGACGAGCGCCGCGTGGGTGGGGGAGCCGCCGAGCGCAGCCTTCGTCGCGTCGAGGGCCGTGCTCCAGGCGACGTCGCTCGCGAAGTCGCTCGCGAACGCGAATGCCTTGTCGGCTCCGAGGGACGAGGCGAGCGCGGCGAGGCGCTCCTTCGCGTGCTCGGTGTCGAACAACGCAACCTTGTAGCCACGGTCGACGAGGGTTCTGGCAAGCGCGCTGCCGAGGGCGCCGGCGGCGCCCGTGATCGCAGCGATGCGAAGGGTCTCTTTGCTCATGCGCGCGCACCTTACAGCGAGAGCGACGCGTCGGCACCGCTCAAGGCAACGTGAACGTCCCGACGATCGGTACGTGATCCGAGAGGCCTCGGAAGGCGCCGTTCTTTTGTCCGAACTTGTGTGTGCCGTCGAAGTGCAGCCAGCGGAGCGAGTTGCCGCTGAAGACGTGGTCGAGGTGCATCCGCATGTTCATGAAGCCTGCGGTCGGCCACCGCACGAGCGTCTCGTCGTCCCAGGCGTGGTGGGCGGCGAAGGCATCGGCGCAGCCAGCGTCGCGGAGGGTGCGGTAGACGGGGGAGCCCGGCAGCGCGTTGAAGTCGCCCACGAGGACCCAGCGGTCGCTCCGCTTCTCCTGCTGGACGAAGCGGATCACGTTCTTGGCTTCCTCGAGCTGGTTCGGCCCCCATCCCATGCGGCGGGGCTCGAGCCAGAACTCGCGTGAGAGGGTCGTCGGCAGAGACAGGTGCGTGTTGAAGATGTCGAGGTCGACGCCCGAACGATGGACGACCCGCAGATGCGCGCAGATCCGTGTTTGTTTCAGGCGCTTCACCGGATGGATGCGCCGGTACGTTATGTCGTGCGGCTGGCCGGCGTTGTGGTGCGAGACCTCGAAGCCGCGCTTGGCGATGACGGCGAGGCCCGTCGTGTAGATCGGCGTGAGGCTGACCTTGTACGCGTGTGCCGGGAAATAATAGGCCTCGTACGTGTCGCGCTTGCCGGCGCGATGGAGCGCCGAGTGGAGCATCCCCATGAGCCGCTCGAGCTGCGTCTCCCCGTTCAGCGTCGGATGCACCAAGTTCGAGCGGAGGGACAAGGTCTCCACTTCCTGGAGGCAGATGACGTCCGCGAGCGGATCCAGGGTCGCGAGGGCATTGGCGATCCGTTCCATCGCCGTGGATGTGCTTGCGAGGCCGCGCGTCCCGTGGCCGAAGTAGCGGACGTTGTACGTGACGAGCCTGACGGGATGCACTCTGGCGGATTGTATCGCGTCTTCTCGTGCGCGGAACGGGCCGAGGACCGGAGACCCGGGACGATGGAGTGAGGTAGACTGGTCGAGTGACGGAAGCGCGAGCGACCCTCGTTCCGGGAAAGCAGATCACCAAGGCGGTGTCCCTGCTCGAACCGCTCAGCTCCGGTGGCATGGGAGCCGTCTGGCTCGCGGATCACCAGGGGCTGAAGACGCGCGTCGTCGTGAAGTTCATGCTCGTCGGGCTCGATTCGAGCGACAGCGCCCGCTCACGTTTCTCGCGCGAGGCTGCGGCGGCCGCGCAGGTCAAGAGCCCGCACGTCGTGCAGATGCTCGATCACGGCGTGAGCGACGACGGTGTGCCGTTCATCGTGATGGAGCACCTCGAGGGCCACGATCTCGGCGATGAGATCGAGAAGAATGGGGCGCTCGATCCCGCCAGGGTCGCCTCGGTCGTGACCCAGGTGGCGAAGGCGCTCTCCAAGGTCCACGCCGCCGGGCTCCTCCACCGCGACATCAAGCCGGACAACATCTTCCTGTGCGCCGGGGAAGAGGAGCTCTTCGTCAAGCTGCTCGACTTCGGCATCGCGAAGAGCTCGGCAGTCGATCAGGGCGATGGCTCGCTCGATGGCGAGACGAAGACGGGGCAGATCGTCGGGACGCCCTTCTACATGAGCCCGGAGCAGGTCACGGCTCAGAAGGTGATCGACCATCGGAGCGACCTCTGGGCGCTCGGCGTGGTCGCGTTCGAGGCGCTCACCGGGCAGCGTCCGTACGACGGGCCTTCGTTCGGCGCGCTCGCGGTCAAGATCGCGACGGGGGCGCCGCCGAGGCCGTCCGAGTCGAACCCCGAGCTGCCGCCGGCCATCGATGAGTGGTTTGCCAAGGCCTGCGCGCTGCGCGCAGCGGATCGCTTCTCGAGCGCGAAGGAGATGGCCGAGGCGTTTCGCGCAGCGTTCGAAGGGGTGGTCAGCCTCCCGCGCTCGGCGGTCGCCAGCGACTCCGGCCAGCGTAGCGGTCTCTCTGCTTCGTCCGGCTCGCGCGTGCCGTCTTCGCCCGAACGCAGCGTGAGCGCGACCTCGGCCGACGGCTCGTTCGGTCTCGCCACGACGGCGCTCGACGACTCCGACGTCGCGCGGAAGCAGCAGCTACCGGCGCTCGGACGGAGCGAAGCCGGTGTGGCCGTCGCCGACGACGCACGGCATGGGGCGCGGAGCTCGCCGCTCCTCTTCATCGGGGGCGCGGTTGCGCTCACCGTCGCGGTCGCGGGCGTCCTCGTGTGGAGCGCGCGAACGCCGGCGAGTGGTGCGCCTCTGCCCGACGCTCGCAGCGCGGCGCCTCCGCCCGTCGTGGTGGCGGTACCGCCGGCTTCGAGCTCCGCAGTCCTCATCCCGACGGCGTCCGCGCCTGCTTCCGCCAGCGCGGCGCCCTCGGCGGCACCGGAGGAGGCATCGGCCGAAGATCCGGAGCCCGCCGGCGTCGACGCGGGGAGCGCAGCGGCAGTGCCGGCGGCGACCACGCCTCGCCCCCCGACCACGACCCGTCCGACCAGCCACGCGCCTGTCGCCTCCAGCAGCGCGGCGCCGCAGCCTTCGGCCGAGCCGACCGCGAAGCCAACAGCGAAGCCCACCAGCACCGAGCCTGATCTATTCTGAGCGCGGCCCTTCGCCAGGACGGCTGAGCTCGAGAATGAAGACAACGTCAGGCTCGCGGAAACGCTCGCTCGCTCTGGTCGCTGCATCCGTCGCGCTCCTGGCGGTCACACCCGCACGCGCGCAGTCCGCGCCTTCCTCGCCCGAGCCGTCCGCGCCGGAGACGCCCGCGCCCGCAGCGTCGACGCCCGCGCCCGCAGCGAAGCGCGAGCCCACCGCGGGTGATCTCGCGACCGCGCGCACCGCGCTTCGTGAAGGGCTCGCGCTCCGGGAAAAGGGAGAGCTCGAGCCGGCGCTTGCGCGCCTGGCGAGCGCGTACGATCTCGTGCCGACACCGGTCACCGGGTTCGAGCTCGGTAAGACGCACATGATGCTCGGCCACGTCCTCCAGGCGCACGAGCTGTTCAAGAAGGTCATTCGCATGCCGCCGTCGATGGAGGAGTCGACGCGCTCGGAGGTGTCACGCGAGGAGGCCGCGCGTCTCGCGAAGGAGCTCGAGCCCCGGATCCCGACGCTCCGGCTCAAGATCTCCTTGCCGCCGGGCGCGAGCGCGGTCGTGAAGATCGACGACGAGGAGATCCCGCTGACCGGGGCCGAGACCACGCGCGCCGTCGATCCCGGACCTCACGAGATCATCGCCAAGGCAGGCGACGGTCCGGAGGAGACGGTGCTCGTCGACGTCGCCGAGACCGAGATCAAGGAGGTCGCGCTCGCGCCGACGTGGGTGCCTCCGAAGAACCCGGTGCCGGGCAAGACACGCGAGGTCATCTTCGTGCGCCAGACGAACCCTCTCGCGTTCGTCGGGTTCGGCGTCGCGGCAGCCGCGCTGGTCGTGACGACGGTCTCCGCGCTCATCTACATCGACGCGCGTGACGACGCGAAGGACAAGTGCGGGGAGAAGTTCTGCCCGCCGTCGCTGCGCAACAGCGGCGTCATCGGGGCCAACTCCGTCATCGACACGAGCTTCCAGGGCGAGAATGCGCGGTACCAGCTCTCCGGCATCGTAATGGTCGCGTCGGGCTTCACCACCCTCGTCTTCGCCGGCCTCGGCATCTTCGGTGCGGCGCGCCCGGTCAAGGAGCGCGTCACCACGAGCGTGACCGTGGAGCCCACCGTTGGTCTCGGCCGTCTCGGCCTCACCGGGACGTTCTAGATGACGCGCTCCTCCCTCTCGAAGCGCCTTCTCGCGCTCGTCTTCACCGGCTGCTCGCTCGTCATCGGCGTCGTCTCGGCGCTCCCGTCTTGCAACGGCCCGCCCGACAAGACGTGCTTTGCCGACAGGGTGCACGCGCTCGGTGTGGACGAGGACACGGACGCGGGGCCCGACCGCGCGTGCACGAGATGCCTCCAGACGAGGAACGCGCCCAACGCATGCTGCGATGCCGTCGGAGCGTGCGACGAAGATCCGACGAAGCAGTGCGTGCCGGCCTTCCAGGCAGCGCATCGTTGCGTCATCGACGGCGGGCCGAGCGAGGAGGCGCGCTGCAAGGCGCTGCTCACGAACGGCGAGAGCAAGAGGCTCTACGCGTGCATGCGCTCGAACTGCGGTAAGGAGTGCAACGTCCCGAGCTGCGATCTCCGTACCGACGTCGATCTCATCGTTAAACCCGAGTGCGACAACTGCATGGGGGGCTTCTGCTGCGAGAAGATCAACGCCTGCTACGAGAGCCGGCGCTGCAAGGTCATCCTCGAATGCATCACGAAGCACTGCCCGCGCACTCTGGGGCCTGCGATGACGCGGTTCGCGCTCGCGCCGGCCGAGCTCCAGGACGCGGGGAGCAAGGCCGTCTGCGAAGGCGTGCCCTCGTCCGGAGACGATGGTCCGGGCGCGTGCCTCCAGCGCTGCCTCGACGAAGGCGATCGCGGGACTGAAGACGATCAGCGTGCGCGCTGCCTCGCCTTCGGCGTCTTCGAGTGTGGCGCCAAGGCGGGCTGCGGGGCGAAGTGCGTGCAGCCCGACGCGGGGCCCTACTCGGGCGATGGCCCATGGCCGGAGGAAGATCCCGGAGCATTCATGCCGGACGCATCCTCCGGCGAGGATGCATCATCGATCCGCGACGCGAGCGCCGACTGAAGCGCATAGACCGCGCGCCATGGCGCGCTGCGGGCGGGCCGTACGCGGTCGCTGCGCATCGGAGGGCACGCATCGATCGCGAACGGACCTCAGGCCTGCCGTGCGCGGTCCTGGCGACTCGCGTCTAGCGTCACGAACCGTGCTGGCGCTCGACCTCGGCGCGCAGACGCTCCTCCTGTGCGCGCAGCTCCGGCGTGAGCTCGGCGCCGAAGTCCTCCGCCTCGAAGACTGGGCGAATCTCGATCTCCGACTCCTGATCGGGCATGGGGTCCGGGCAGCGGCGCACCCACTCGACGGCCTCGTCCATCGACTTGACCTGCCAGATCCAGTAGCCGGCAATGAGCTCCTTCGTCTCGGCGAACGGACCGTCGATGACGGTCTTCTTTCCGCCCGCGAACCGCACGCGCTTGCCGCGGCGGCTCGGGTGGAGGCCGTCGCCAGCCAGCAAGACGCCAGCCTTCACCAGCTCCTCGTTGAACTTCCCCATCTCGGTGAGCAGCTTCTCGCTCGGCATCACACCGGCCTCGGAGTCCTTCGTTGCCTTGACGATCACCATGACGCGCATGTCGTGTTCCTTTCGTGTTGGGGAGACGCTCCGGTGGAGGAGCGTCTCCATTCTTGAACGACGACGAACGAGCCTGAGCGAGATCGACACGCTGGCGGATCTTTTTTTTGCCGCGAGCGGTTGGTCGTAAAAATGCGTGATTCTCGAATGTTACTCGCCGGATGTGCGCGTCGTCGGGGCGCGCGAGGGGCCAATCGGCGCGTATGGCGGTAGGGTATTGCCCATGCTTTCCCGACGAGCTGCCGCGCTCCTCGCGCTTCCGGTCTTCGTTCTCCTCGTTCCGATCGCCGCTTGCGGGGAGGACGCCACGTCCGATGCCGCCGGCGGAGGAACGGCGAACGGCGACGGCGGCACGGACGGCAGCCAGGTCGAGCCCGCCGACTCGGGGGCGCCGCCGACGCAAGCGAAGGGCGATCCGTGCCGCGGCCAGCCGCTCCCCGAGGACCAGCACTACGTCCCGTCCGGGATGTGCGCGCGTCTCGTGTCGGCGCCGACGAACGGCCTCCGTCAGATCGCGTTCGCGCCGAACGGCGACATGATCGGGCAGAGCAATAGCGGCAAGATCTGGCTCTTCCGCGACGAGGACGACGACGGCTTCTTCACGAAGGCCGAGATCCACGAGTGGGCGGACACCGGCGGCAACGGCAACAACGCGCACGTCGACGTTGCGGGCGGCTACGTCTATGCGGGCTCCAACGGCGGCGTGAAGCGCTTTGCCTACGAGGCCGGCGCATTGAAGGGAGGTCCGGGCGAAGACGTCGTCGTGAACCAGCCCGGCGGCGGTCACGCGAAGCACACCGTGCACGTCTACGACGGGTTCCTCTACGTGCACTCGGGCTCGGCGGGCAATGCCACCCACGAGACCAACAGCAAGAGCGAGTACGACACGAAACGATCGCTCATCAAGCGCTTCGATCTGTCGATGTTGACGGTCGGGACGCCGTTCGAGTGGGACGCCGGCGAGCCGTTCACCGTCGGCCTCCGCAACGCCAACGGCTTCGCACGCAACGAGCTCACCAAGAAGATCTACGGCGTCGTCAACGGGCTCGATGAGCAGCGGTACGACGGCAAGGACGTCCACAACGACAACCCGGGCGAGCAGGTCGTCGAAGTCGCCGCCGGCAAGAAGTACGGCTACCCGTTCTGCTTCACCGCCCAGCGGATCGTCCACAACGGCAGCGTGATCCCGCCCGGAACGCAGCTCTGGAACGCCGGCTACCAGGCCAACCCGGACGGGGACGCGTGGTGCGCGGCGAACTCGGAGAAGCCGACCACGTTCGTGCAGGCTCACTCCGCGCCGCTCGACATCACGTTCTTCGACAAGCAGGCGCAGGGCGCGCTCCCGGAGAAGTGGCGCGGCGGCGCGTTCATCGCGTTCCACGGCTCGTGGAACCGCTCGCCGGCGACCGGTTACAAGGTCGTCTGGCAGCCATTCAACGCGGACGGCACGGCGCCGATGCCGACCTCGACGAGCACCACGACGACGTTCCCGTACGAGGTCGTCTTCGGCGGCGGCACCGTCGCGGGGGGCGCCGAGGACAAGCCGTGGTCGTGGTCGAGCGACAGCGCCGGTGAGGCGACTCGCCCGGCAGGCGTGGCGGTGAACCCGATCGACGGTGCGCTCTACATCGCGAGCGACACGGGCGGTCTCGTCTACCGAATCGGCATCAAAAAGTAGCCCGTTCTCCGCGCTGCGACGTCGCCGCTCTCGTCGAGCAGCCGGTCGAGTCGGAGTGGGAATGCCAGCCCCAGCAAGCTCGGCGAACCCGCATCCGACCTGCGACCTGCCTTCCCGCGCGCGGGCGACGAGTGCCGCGGAGCGGGCGTTGTGGTACTTGAAGGCTCGCATGGAAAGCCGCATCCCCGCGCGGGAGCTCGTCAAACAGAAGGGTCAACTCAAAGACGACGTCGTCGCCATCAAGGTGGATGGACGCATCGTGGATCTCCACACGCCCGTCCCCGCGGACGCGACGTTCGAGGTCATCCACGCGACCGACAAGGACGGCATCCAGGTCATTCGCCACTCGACCGCCCACGTCATGGCGGACGCCGTGCAGCGCCTCTTCCCCGGGACGAAGGTGACGATCGGTCCCGCGATCGAAGACGGCTTCTACTACGACTTCGACAAGCCCGGCGGCGGCTTCAGCGACGAGGACCTCGCCACGATCGAGAAGGCGATGCTCGACGTCATCGCGAAGAACACGCCGTTCCGGCGCGAGGTCGTCTCGCGGAACGAGGCGCTCGCGCTGTTCGAGAAGATGAACGAAACGTTCAAGGTCGAGATCATCCGCTCGATCCCGGAGAACGAGGAGATCAGCCTCTACAAGCACGGCACGCCCGGCGACGACGAGTGGGTCGACGTCTGCGAGGGACCCCACGTCCCGTCGACCGGCTTCCTTCGCGCGGTGAAGCTCACGAGCGTCGCCGGAGCGTACTGGCGCGGTGACGAACGCAACCCGATGCTCCAGCGCATCTACGGGACGGCGTTCCCGAGCAAGGAGGCGCTCGAAGAGCACCTCAAGCTCATCGAGGAGGCGAAGCAGCGCGACCACCGCAAGCTCGGGAAGGAGCTCGATCTCTTCTTCTTCGATCAGGTCGCGCCCGCGATGCCGTTCTTCCTCCCGCGCGGCGCGTACGTCTACAACCGCCTCGTCGACTACGTGCGCAACCTCTACGTCGACTACGGCTACGAGGAAGTGATCACGCCGCAGGCGTTCGATCCGAAGCTGTTCCGCACGAGCGGCCACCTCGGCAACTACAACGAGAACATGTACCGCCTCTGGACGGAGGACCTGCTCGAAGAGGGCGCCGTCGATCCGAAGGTCGGTGTCGCGAAGCACGTGCAGGAGGCGAGCTTCGCGCTCAAGCCGATGAACTGCCCGAGCCACTGCGTGATCTTCGGAGCGCGCAAACGCAGCTACCGCGAGCTGCCGTGGCGCGTGGCCGACTTCGGGCGCCTGCATCGTTACGAGCGCGGCGGCGTCGTGCACGGGCTCTCGCGCGTCCGTTCGTTCTGCCAGGACGACGCGCACATCTTCTGCACGCAGGACCAGGTCGCAGAGGAGATCGAGAAGTTCTTGAAGATGTTCTACGGCATCTACAAGGCCTTCGCGCTCACCAAGATCGACATCCGCCTCGCGACGCGGCCCGAGAAGCGCATCGGCAGCGACGACCTGTGGGACATGAGCGAGCGCGCCCTGCAGGAGGGCCTCGAGCGCGCGGGCCTGCCGTTCGAGATCTCGAAGGGCGAGGGCGCGTTCTACGGACCGAAGCTCGAGTTCCATGTCCAGGACGCACTGAAGCGCTCGTGGCAGCTCGGCACGATGCAGTACGACCCGAACCTTCCGGAGCGCTTCGACCTCGCCTACACGGGTGAAGACGGCAAGGACCACCGGCCGGTGATGCTCCATCGCGCCGTGTTCGGAACGTTCGAGCGCTTCCTGAGCGTCTATCTCGAGCACTGTGGCGGGAACTTCCCGGCGTGGCTCGCGCCGACGCAGGCGATCGTGCTCACGGTGAGCGACAAGAGCGAGGCGTACGGGCGAAGCGTCCTCGAGGAGCTTCGCTCGAAGGGGCTTCGCGCCGAAGGCGACTTCAGCGGTGACAAGCTCGGGGCGAAGATCCGTAACGCGAGGACGTATCGCTACCCGTACATGCTCATCGTCGGACCCAAGGACGCCGAGGCGGGCAGCGTCTCCGTCCGCTCGCGTGACGCGGGCGAGCTCGGAGCGATGCCGCGCGCGGAGTTCGTGGCGAAGTTGCTCGCCGAGAGCGCTTCGCCTCGGTGAACGAGCGAGGAGCGACGGCGTCTGCGGCCGTCGCTCCTACGCGTCCGAGGTCACGCGACGGGGTGCCGAATTGCCGTGTTCCATTCACGGTCTTACTTCGGACCCATGCGAACGAATCGCGGTGGACGGAGGCCCACTCCGCTGGAAGGAGTGCGCACTGGCCGGGCGAGAGGGGCCAGTCGAGTCGCCGTGAGGCTCGTCGTGACCTCCCTCGTCTCCGCCGTCTGTGTGTTCTGCGGATGCGGCATGGGCGAGGACGACAAGCCCGCCTGCGAGGAGAACGAGGAGCAGTGTCCGAGGTCGTCCCGTCTCGCGACCGACGTCGCGTGCGACTGTCGCTGCGTCGCGGGGTTCTCGGGCCTCACCCCGACACGCTCGTTCGAGGGAACGATATCCGCGTGTCTTCCTCCGGAGTTGAACCCGGTCACCGCGACGCCGGAGCAGCGCGATGCTGCCCTCGAGTTGCGGAGCGCGCAGTTCAATCAACGCGTCTTCAAGTTCTGCAGCGACAAGGTCGCGGGCTACCTCGACGATCTCATCGAGATGCAGCAGCGCCCGCGCGACCTCCAGGCAATGTGCATGGGGCCGCGCATCCGATGCAAATGCACCACGACAGGCGCGCAGCAGCAGACGTCGGTCTGCAGCACGCCGTGCGTCGATCGTGAGTGCGACAAACAGAACTGCCTCCCGCTGCTCAGGGTCGGAGGGTCGGTCGACGCATCCGGTTGTTCGTGCTCGCGCGTCAATGAATGTGGAAACGTGACGCCGAACATCGGCGAGTCGCCAATCTGCCTGAACCGCCCCGCGGCGATTCTCCGGCGGCAAGCGAATCGACGGCGATCGTCGCGCGAGGATCGTACCCAGGGCGGGCGGTCGCGTCAGCGATCGACGACGGTCTGACGGTCGTTGCTCCTCAGCGCGGCGTTCTCGATCGCCACGGCGGCGAGGTTTGCGAGCGCACGGAGGAGCGCGAGATCGTCGGGACGGAAGCAATCCGGGCGCGAGAGGCTGTCGGCGTAGATGACGCCGATCGTGCCACCGCCGGGATTGATCGGGACGCACATCGCCCCGCGGACGTTGGCGTCTCTGGCGAGGTCGCCCGGCAGGGTGCGGTCGCGGGAGACGTCGGCGAACGATGCCGGACTGCCGTGGTCGACGACCCAGCCGAGCACCCGCGTGCTGTACGGGTATTGGGCGGCCGCCACGAAGGTCTTGATGACCCGCGGGCGCATCTCGAGCGTGACGTCGTCGAGCGTGAGGAGCGCGATTCGGTCGACCTCGAGCACCTGCACGGCGAGGGCGATGAGCTCGTCGAGGACCCGGTCGATCGACAGCTCGCTCACGCAGAGCTCGCTCGCACGGATGAGGAGGAAGAGCTTGTCCTTGTACCGCTGCTCGCCTTCGACCGTGACCTGAGGTCCGGAGCGGAGCGCCGGCCGGCGGCTGGCGTTGGGATCGAGCGCGAACGGGGAGGGGAGGGTCTGGACCGACCGATCCTGGGCCTGCTGGGCCTGCTGGGGGGACGGGCCCCTGTTCGAGACCTTGGTGCTCAGCAGCGTCGTTCCCTCGACCAGGAAGGTGATGTCGCCGCAGCGGAAGCGGTCCCCCTCCATCAGCTCGCACCGGTCCACGCGCTTGCCGTTGACGAAGATGCCGTTCTTGCTCTGGAGATCCGTGATCTTGACCCTCACCCCGTCGAACTCGACTTGGGCGTGTTTGCGGGACAGGCTCTTGTGGAGGCAGAACACGGCGTTGTCCTTGGTCCGGCCGATGGTGACCGTGCCCTGAGACAAGGGGAACTGCTGCTCCTCCGGAAGGCCGGGGTTCATGACCAGCGAGACCACGACGGTTTCAGCCTACCACCGGTCCGCCCCGAACCCCGACTTCGCGGCGTCCCCGCCCTCGGACTGGGACCGGGATTTCGGTGTGGATTTCGTAGCAAAAATGGCAACGTTGGGGGTTGACCGGTGGCGGAGAGGGGGGAAGACTGCGGGCGTCTCGGCAAAGACGCCGAAATACCAGTAGGAGGTCACGGTCAACTCATGTCGATGGGTCGCCCCCGCTTCGATCCGCGCCAGCCGCAGCGCCAGTTTCAGATCCGAGTCAACCACCGCATCCGCGTGCCGGAGGTGCGCGTCATCGACGCGAACGGCGAGATGCTCGGTGTGCTCGCAACTCATGAGGCACTCAGGCGTGCGCAGGAACAGGGACTCGACCTTGTCGAGGTGAACCCCAAGGCCGAGCCGCCGGTGTGCAAGATCCTCGACTTCGGCAAGTACAAGTACGAGGAGAAGAAGAAGGCCGGCGAGGCGAAGCGCAAGCAGACCGTCGTCGAGATCAAGGAGATCAAGCTCCGTCCCAAGACGGACGATCACGACATCGCCTTCAAGACCAAGGCGGCGCGTAAGTTCCTCGAGGCCGGGCACAAGGTGAAGTTCACCGTGCGCTTCCGCGGCCGCGAGATCACGCACCCCGAGAAGGCTCAGGAGCAGCTCCAGATCATCATCCCGCAGCTCGAGGACATCGCGAACGTCGAGACCCGAGCAATGATGGAAGCGCGAGCGATGAGCGTGCTCGTCGCGCCGAAGCCCGCCATCATGCAGAAGGTCGCCCAGATGAAGGCGCAGCGCGAGAAGGATCGCCAGCTGGCCGAGAAGGAAGGCCGCGAGCTCCCGTCCGAGGAGTCGCTGCCGGAGATCGAGGACGACGACGACGACGACGACGACAACGAGGACTGAGGGAGGGGGAGCGCGCCGGCGATTCCGTCGTGCGTCGCTCCCGCCAAACCTCGCAGCTTTCACCTTCTGAACGCTGCGCTTCGCAAAGAGGGCCACGGGAAGCGTGGGCGGGACGAGCCCGCCTCGCTCCTGCAGGCCCTTTCGCTTTTTCTACTCTACTGAGCCGTTCGGCGAGGCTCCGGCTTCGATCGTCCCTCGAACCGCGGGGCGAAGGACGCTACCTTCGCAAGGATGAGATTCGGAGCCGCGCTCCTGGGGGCAGCGATCTTCTTCGGGGGCAGCGCCGCACACGCGGCGCTGACGTCGAGCGAGAAGGGGCAGATCAAGGACTTCGTCGCGGGGGCACGCGCCGAGAACGCGCAGAAGGTCCGCGCGCTCGTCGCGAGGACGGACCTCGCTCCAGAGGAGTCGGTCGCCGCCCTCGCTGCCGCGGTGGCCCCCGTGGCCTTCACCGAGCAGCGTGGCATCTTCCTGAAGGAGCTCGCCTTCGGCGGCGCATCGGCGGCGTCGCGCCCGGTGCTCGTCCTATCGGCGGTGAAGGCGCTCATCGCGCGCGCGGACGCGATCTACCAGCGCTACGTCGGCGGCCTCGATCACGAGCCGCGCGCCGTGCAGGAGCTCATCGCGATCTACGGATGGCTCGATGCCACGATCGCGAACGCCGGCACGCCGACGAGCAGCGCGCACGACGCGAGCGCGGGCATTCCGGCGGCGACCTACGAGGAATGCTCGAAGGTCCTGCGCGAGCACATCGACCAGCAGGCGCGATGGCTGAAGGGCGATGGCGTCATCCCCGACACGGTGAGCCGCCTCCGCGCTCAAGCGCAGGTCACGTTGATCGATATGCTGCCCGACAGCCTCACGCGCAGGGTCGACGCCGCCGACCGCCTCGCGCTCAAGGGCGCGCGCCGCACCATGCTCACCGACTGGGGCGTGCTCTTCGCCGACTCCGGGAAGCTCGACGACGCCAAGGTCGAGCGCGTGCGTCAGATCCTCCAGCGTCTGCCGGGCGCGCGCACCGGCCTCGGGCTCGTCTACGCAGGTGACGCCCGCGGTGGAACGGCGCCGCTTCGCGCGCGTGGTCTCGTCACGTATGTCGTCCCCGGTGCCGAGCGTTACCCGATCGCCGACGAGGCCGCGCCGAGCAGCTACGACGCGACGACGAGCGCGATCGCGCACGACCTCGCCGTGGTCGCGGCGAAGCGCGCGCTCGACAGCAACGCCGAGCTTCGCCTCCAAGCCGAGCGCGACGCCGCCGCGGCCTCCGGCGATCCTGCGCGGCTGCTGGGGCGACCGCGCGCTCCGAGCGTCGAGCATGTGCTCGGCGCCGCGATCCATGCGCTGATGACGGACGCTCCGCGCACGATCGATCACTCGTTCGCGCGCCTCCTCGGCTCGCGTCCCGAGACCGCGGCGCTGCTCTCCGACGCGATCGGCGCGCTCGCGGCGTTCCCGGCGGAAGCGGAGCCGGAGAAGGACCCGAAGGCCCAGGGCTCGAAGATCGAGCTCGGCAAGGCGACCGGTTGGACGACCGCGTCGGCGATCAGCCTCGCGCCGAACGGCGTCGCGCTCGGTTTCACGATCGACGGCCACGCGTGGGCGGTCGACCGCGCATCGCCGTCTTACGTCGTCATGGGCGTCCGTCGCGACGGTAAGTCCGTCTCTGCGAGCCAGCTCTCGACCAAGGGCGTCCTGACCGACGGCAACAGGTGGAGCGACTCGGGCTACACGTTCATCAAGCTGCGCGGGACACCGCGCGTCGCGCTGTCGGCAGGCGCCGACAAGAGCGCGGGGCCGAACGTGAAGCTCCTCGGCGGCGGCGTGGACGGCTTCGACGCGATCACCGTCGCGCCGCCAGGCCCCGACTTCGTCGTCGAAGGCGAGCTCGCCGTCCGCGAGGCGCCCGGCGGGATCGCGCTCCGGGCGTCACCGACGAAGAAGGGCTTTCGCGGCGTCACGCTCGTCGTCGCTCCGGGCGGGCGTACGGTGCTCTCGGTCGTCGACGAGGGCGGGGAGACGAGCCTCGGCGCACCGATCGACAGCCCCGCCGGTCCCGTCGCTGTGAAGATCACGGTGCAAGGAACGAAGGTCGAGGCCGTCGTCGGCAAGGCCACACTCTCGGGCACCCTCCCCGATGCGCTCGGGAAGGGTGACGTCGCGATCATCGGCAAGCGCAACGCGAACGTCGAGATCGCGGGCTTCACGCTGAAGCGGAAGTAGGTCCGCGCGCCCGCGGCCGTCCGGCCCGCATCGAACTTGGGGCTGCGCCCCAACCACCCGCAGCGGTGGGCCTTCGGCCCGCACCGAACTTGGGGCTGCGCCCCAACCACCCGCAGTGGTGGGCCTTCGGCCCGCACCGAAAGTTGGCCGTGAAGGGGCAAAGGTGGGACTTGTGCCCACATGGCCCGAATCGCGGCGATTGCGCTCGCCGTTCTTGCTGTCGGCTGCACCCGCTTCTTCGAGCGCTCGTCGGATGATGGAGCTGTCGCTCCGGCGGCGGCCATCGCCGCTCCGGCCTCGACGGCCGTCGAGGCGCCGGCCATCGTCGTCGCGCCGTTCGGTCCCCCCGCGGTCGAGGTCCCGTCCGAGCCGCTTCGCGTGCTGGTCGGCGGGGATCTCATCCCGCACCGTCCGAGCCTCGCGGCTCCGAGCTCGATCCTGAGCGCGCTCACGCCGCTCACGCCGGTCTTCAAGCAGGCGGATGCCGTCGTCGCGAACTACGAGGCTGCGACCGGCGAGCTGAGCAAGAAGGCCTTCCGTCTCGCCTACGCCGCGTCGCCGGCGTGGCTCGACGCGCTCCCGCAGGTAGGCATCACGGCGGTCACCGTCGCGAACAACCACGCTTGCGACCTCGGGCACGGAGGCGTCGAAGCGACCCTCCAGGCCGCGTCGAAGAGCGGGCTTGGCGTCCTTGGTGGCGATTCGGAGGGCGATCCTTGGGCGCCGCGCACGCTCGTCGAACGTGATGGCAAGCGCGTCTGCGCGGTCGCGTGGACGACGCTCATCAATGCGGAGGGCAGCTGCGCGAGGACGACGCGCCTCGCGATCGCGACGGAGAACGCCGCCGGAAGGCAGAAGGTCGCCGCCGCGATCCAGCGAGCGCGCTCGACCTGCGACGCGACGATCGCGATCATCCATGGCGGTATCGAATACGTCCCGCAGACGCCGGCGGTGATGGCGGTCGCGCGGGAGGCGGCGGAGTCCGGCGCAGACGCGGTCGTCATCCATCACCCGCACGTCGCGTCGCCCGTCGTCGTGCACGCGACGAAGGACAAGCGGCAGATCCCGATCTTCGCGTCCGTCGGGAACCTCGTCTCGAACCAGGGCGAGTCGTGGAAGCCGCCGATGTTTCCGGTCCTCCGCGAGAACCGACGTCTCGTCTGCGTGAATGGCTGGACGCGCCTCGGCGTGCTCGCGGACCTCGCGTTCGACTTCAAGGGAGCGCCGAAGCTCGATTGGAGCTTCCATCTGGTCTGGACCGAGAATGAGCACGCGGACGATCGGAAGGTCCGGATCCCGAGGATCGTGACGCGCGTCCTCGATCCCGAGAAGGACGCCGCCATCGTCGAGCGGCTCACCGCCGACGAGCACGGGCCGCTCGAACTGTTCGACGACCCCTGCTGGGCGCAGCGGCCGGTCTACACCGACGGCGACCGTGGTCGCGACGCGCGCTGCGAGACGACGCTGGTGCGGAGCCCCCCGCCGCCGAGCCAGGTGGCCGCGGCGGTTCGCCCGAAAAAGAAGAAGCGGTCGGCGCCGTCCGGTCACGAGGTCGCCATCGACCCTCGTAAGAGAGGCTCGATTTGACACGTGGCCGCGGGAGGATGATAAGGCGGGAAGCATGTCCGACGCCACCGCCGCCGCTCGCAAGGTCCGAATCCTCGTCGCCAAGCCGGGCCTCGACGGTCATGATCGCGGCGCGAAGGTCGTCGCACGGGCTCTTCGCGATGCCGGCTTCGAGGTCATCTACACCGGCCTCCATCAGACGCCGGAGATGATCGCAAACGCAGCCGTTCAGGAGGACGTCGACGGCGTCGGCCTCTCGATCATGAGCGGCGCGCACAACACGCTGTTTCCAGCCGTGATCGACGCGCTCACCGCAAAGGGCGCGAACGACGTCATCGTCTTCGGCGGCGGCATCATCCCCGAGGGGGATCTGGAGCGCCTCCGCTCCGCCGGCGTGAAGGGCGTGTTCACGCCCGGCACCACGCTCGAGTCGATCATCGAGTGGGTGAAGACGAACATCGTCGCGCGCGCCTGATACGGCAGAGCACGCGTCGGGGCCGCTCCGTCGGGAGGCCTCCCGCGTTTCGACGAGCGCCGGGGGCGCACCATTGTGAGGGGCGGGGCGGCCGCCCCAAGTGTCGTCACGGCTGGTTGCTGGGCGCCCGGATGAAGGGGGCGATCCGCTGCCTGAGCGTGTCGCTCCAGGGAGCGGGCTGACGCGTCGTCGAGTCGACGCAGACGAGGACGCGAGTGCCGCGCGCGTAGTCGACGTCCTGATCCATCGGCAGGACGCGCATGCCGAACGTCAGGCTCGTGCGGCCGAGCTTCTCGACCCAGATCCGGACCCGAACCTCCCCGATCCCGGTGACGGGGCGGAGGTACTCGACCTCGTTCGTACGGACGAGGTGGTATCGGTCGGGGTTGCTCTTCTCGTCGAGGACGCCACCCCAGCCCATCGTGCGCATCCAGAACGAGCCGATGGTCCGCTCGAAGAGCAAGAGGTAGCGCGAGTTGTGGAGGATCTGGAGCGCATCGAGATCGTCGAAGTAGACGCCGTGGATGGCCTCGTAGAAGCGCATGGGCGCATCTTGGCGCCATGTCCCGCCGGCGTCGATGCCAACCCACCGCGCACGCGGTCTTGGGATGGACGGTCGAGGTGGTAGCATCCGCGCCGTGTCCGGCAGCAGCGAGCGTCGCGCGGCGATCGTCGTTCGCGGCCTCGAGAAGAGGTACGGCGACGTCCACGCGGTGCGTGGCATCGACTTCGAGGTCGAGCATGGCGAGGTCTTCGGTTTCCTCGGCCCGAACGGCGCCGGCAAATCGACGACGATCGCGATCCTCTGCACGCTCGCCGCTCCAACCGCGGGCTCTGCCGCCATCGCCGGATACGACGTCGTTCGCGAGCGCGACGCCGTGCGCCGCAACATCGGGCTCGTCTTCCAGGAGACGACGCTCGACGAGTACCTCACCGCGCATCGCAACCTGCTCTTCCACGGCGAGCTCTACGGTGTGCCCGCCGACGTTCTGCCGGAGCGCATCGAGCAGGTGATGCGGATGGTCGGGCTGTGGGACCGAAAGGACAGCGCCGTCTCGACCTTCTCCGGTGGGATGAAACGCCGGCTCGAGATCGCGCGCGGGCTCGTCCACGCGCCCAACGTGCTCTTCCTCGACGAGCCGACGATCGGCCTCGACCCGCAGACGCGCAGCACGATCTGGGGCTACATCGGCGAGCTCCGGGAGCGCCACGGGACCACGGTCTTCTTGACGACGCACTACATGGACGAGGCGGAGCGCTGCGACCGCGTCGCGATCATGGATGCCGGAAAGATCGTCGCCGTGGGCCCGCCTGCGAAGCTGAAGGCGGCGGTCGGGAAGGACCGCGTGCAGCTCCGGACCGACGATGACGCCGCCGCGATCGCCGCCTTGAGGGAGAAGCTCCGTATCGAGGCGAAGATCCACGAGGACACGATCACGTTCGCCGTCCCGTCGGGCGAGGAGCTCCTGCCGCGCCTCTTCGCCGAGCTCTCGGTCCCGATCCGATCGGTGAGCGTCGCGCGCCCGTCGCTCGACGACGTATTCCTGTCCTTCACCGGGACGACGATGCGTGACGCCGAGGCCTCGGCGCGCAGCGAGCAGACGGGAGCGAAGAGGTAGCCGTGTCTGCCGTCGCGCAACGGAACGAGCCGCCCGAGCCGCGCCGAGGAGGCCCCTCGACAGCGCGCGCGGCGGGCCTCACGAGCGATCTCCGCACGATCAAGGTCGTGTGGCATCGCGAGCTCCTTCGCTTCATCGGGGATCGCCCCCGGCTGATCGCGGGCGTGGCCCAGCCGGTCCTCTACCTGTTCGTGATGGGGACCGGGCTCTCCGCGATGGTGCCGGTCACGAGCGGCGTCCCGTTCCGCACGTTCCTCTTCCCGGGCGTGCTCTGCATGGCGGTCCTCTTCACGTGCTTCTTCTCGGCCGGCTCGCTCGTCTCCGATCGCGAGGGTGGGTTCATGCGCGAGATGCTGGTCGCGCCGGTGCGGCGGAGCGCGATCCTCTTCGGCAAGTGTCTCGGCGGAACGACGGTCGGGACGTTCCAGGGGATGGTGATGCTCGTCATCGGCGCGATCGCCGGTGTGCCGATGTCGCTCGAGCTCGTGGTGACCGTCATCCTCGAGCTCCTCGTCATCTGCTTCGCCATCACGGCGTTCGGGGTCGCACTTGCCGCGCGCGTCCGGACCATCCAGGGGTTCATGGCGCTGTTGCAGGTCGCCCTCTTTCCGATGTTCTTCGCTTCGGGAGCGCTCTATCCGCTGAGCGGGCTCCCGGCCTGGCTCGTGGCACTGACGCGGCTCGATCCGCTCACGTATGCGGTTGCGCCCCTTCGCCACGCGGTCCTGGACGCATCCGGTCAGGCCGCCCTCGCGCCGATGGTCACCTGGGGGGGCTTCGTCGTCCCGATCTGGCTCGATCTCGTGATCGTCGCGGCCTGCGCGCTCGTCGCGCTCGCCGTCGCGCTGCCGCGGTTCTCGCGCGACGACGCATGAAGGCTTCAGCGTGCCACTCGCCTTCATCGCCTTCTGGACGTCCTCGTCCAGATAGAAGGCGCCGGGGATGCTCGACCACGAGCATTGTCGCTCGTGAGCTCTCCGTTGACCGGAGATGCCTGAGCTTGCCCGCCGCGAGCGGATCTCACCTTCGCGAACGACCTTCAGCCTCTCGGTGTGGCGCGGCTTCGGGCTCGACACACTGCCGCTTTCCGGACCGCGCGCTAAGATCGAAGCCATGGGTGCTCCGTACCGTGAACAGCCGGTCGACGGTCGCAGGCTCGAGCCTGATCCGGCGGCGCGGCGGAAGGTGCGCCTGGCCGGGGCCACCACGGTCGCGCTCGGCCTTGGCATCGGCGCGACTGCTCCCATGCTCGGACCGTTGGTGGCCGCCTTCGGAGGGGGGCTCGCGTTGCTCGGTCTCGCGCTCTTCAGGGAGGCTCCGAGGAGCCCGGTGAAGGCATCGTGCCCATCGTGCAGCGCGGAGATCGCCGAGTTCGAGCGATCGACGGAGACCGTCCGCTGCCCGTCGTGCGGTGACTACGCCCGCGTCGTGAGCGACATGCTCATCGCGATCCCCGACGACTTCATCGCGAGCACGCCGACCTTCGCCATCCCGCTCGAACGCGTCGTCGTGGACCTCCCGCCGATCTGCGCCGAGTGCGGGAGCCGGAACGCGCGGCAACTCGTACACCTCGAGGTGTACGCGCACGGATCGCAGCTTGGCGCGGCCGGCTCCTCGTGGCTCGTCGGCCTTCCCCACTGCGCGGAGCACGCCAGCGGCGCTGCCGCGGACGTCGCGTCCGTGCGCGTGCGTTCGCGCGCGCTCTGGCTCGCGGCATCGGGAGCGAGCCTGCCTTCTCCGCTCGATGAAGGCAGCGAGTAGGGCGCGCTCGCCCGCCGATGGTTCGCGTGAGCTTCGAGTCAGCCGAGGCGCTCGGCGAGATTCATCGGCAGCTCTCTGGCTTGTCGGGAACGGTACGAAGCAAACGAGCGAGGCGCGTACTGGCCTTGTGAGGAGTGCAGCTCAGTCCTTGAGCGGAGGCGTGAGCGCGTCGAGCGCCCAGCGCGTGGCGTTCGGGAAGTGCCGCGCCATGCCGTACATCCGCGGGTAGACGACACGCGGGCGCTTCTTCTCGACTGCGTCGGCGATCATGCGGGCGAGCACCTCCGGCGTGCCGGTCGGCACGTTGCGCGTCGTCGCGCTGTCCTCGTACGCCGCTCGGCCGGCCGCCTCGAGCTCGCTCGTCACCGGGCCGGGATAGACGGTGACGACGTGGATGCCGTGCTTCTTCACCTCGGCGCGCAGCCCCTCGGAGGCGGCGGCGAGCCCGCCCTTGGCAGCATTGTAGAAGTACATCCCCGGCGTCGGCGCGAGGGCCGCCATCGACGCGACGTCGACGATCGTTCCCGTACCGCGCGGGATCATGCGGCGGAGGAGGAGCGTCGTCAGGTGGAGCGGCACATGGAGGTCGAGACGGAGAAGCCGCTCTGCCGCTTCCCAGTCGGTCTCGGTCGCGCGCTTGACGATCTGGATGCCCGCGTTGTTCACGAGGACGTCGATCGGGCCGAGCGCGGCCTCTGCGTCGTCGACCCAGCTCCACCCGACGTTCGGGTCGGCGAGGTCGGCGGTGACGACATGCGCGCGTCCCGCCCCCGCGCCGGCGATCCGATCGAGGTGTTCCTTCCTGCGAGCTACGAGCGTGACGCTCGCTCCGCGCGCGAAGTACTCCCGTGCGATGGCCTCTCCGATACCGCTCGATGCTCCGGTCACGACGACGTGCATGGCGCCCAGCCTAGCGAGTTGTGCCACGTGCTTCCACGGCGCTTCTCGTGAGGCGGGGGCATGCGAGCAACCTCTCGAATGGGACGCCCGGCTCGATCGCGCCTGCTCGCGGCGGATCATTCGCCACGGGCGGGAAAGTAACTGTAAGAGGACGCCGTTCTCGACGAGCCCTAGCGTTGTAGGGCATCGTCGCCCGGCCGCGTTCCACGCCAACCGGGCGACATCCGAGGACGGATCATGAACTGCAACACTGCGGGTGGTTGGAGCGAGAGCCCGAAGCTCTTCACGACGTTGCTGCGCGCCCTCGTGGCGGGCACCGCCCTGACTGCCGTCGGATCGCTCGCGATGCTCGCGTGCGACCCCGCTTCCCGAGATGGAGATAGCGGCGAGTCACCAACCGGGGCGGCGACCACCGCTCCTACCGGCTCGACCGGCGCGGCCCCGAGCGGCTCGACGAGCGCCGCTCCCACCGGCTCGACGACGAATCCTCCGACTCCGCCGGCAACGGTCGGTCGCCCCTACGGACCGAAGGCGCCGTGGAACGTCCCAGTGGCGGGCATTCCCGTTCACCCGCAAAGCTCGACGTACGCGAATCACCTCTGGAACGACAACGCCGCTCACCACTTCGAGGTGAACGTGCGCAAGTACACGTATCCCGTCTACGAGACGTCGACCGCAACCGACGTCTATACCGTCGTCGACAAGAACAACTGGGGCAACCTCGGCGGGAAGCAGGTGCCGTACAACCCCGCCTGGCTTCCGAACGCCGGCACGGATTCGCAGGTCATCCTGCTCGACCCGGCGACAGGTCGAGAGTGGAACCTGTGGGAGGTGGCCGTCGACGTGAATGCCAAGCGGCTCACGATCGGAAACGGAAACCTCTGTCCCGGTGACTACCGCACGAACAACTGGGACGACCCGAAGACCAAGTGCACCGGCTCGCGCGGCGTGGGCATCAACTACCTGGCCATGCTCGTCCGTCCATGGGAGATCGCGCAGGGCAAGATCGAGCATGCGCTCTCGATGCCGATCCAGGGGACTTCGGGGAGCTCCTACGTGGCGCCCGCCACCAAGCTGGAGCACCCCGGCAAGGTGGGCAACATCCCTGAGGGGATGCGCTTCGCCCTCGACGTCACGGAGCAGGAGATCGACGCGCACCTCGACTCGATCACGGGACTACGGCCGAAGCTCAAGCAGGCCATCCGTGTGATCCTCGTCGCTCTGAAGGACTACGGCTGGTTCATCACGGACACCAGTGGAGGCGCGGCCCTGCAGCTGGAGGCACCCGAGTCCGCTCAGAAAGAGTGGGAACAGGTCGACGTGCTTCCGCAGCAGAGCATCGGCGCCGCGCAGTACCCGCGGACCATCCTGTCGGGCTTCATGACCGAACAGCGCATCCGCGCGTACGTGCCCAGCGATCAATACCCGTGAGAGGCCGAGATCCGGCTGCGCGTCGACATCGGAACGTCTCGGTTCCGACATCGACGCGCGCCTTCCAGCCAGGCTAGGCGTTGTCCGTCTTCGCCTCGGGCTCGCCGAGCAGGCCCTTGGGAAGGAGGGCGCCGAGGTTGTCGACGCCGGTGACGACGCGGAGCTCGCGCACGTTCGACGCGATCTCCTTCAGCGACTCGAGCTCCTTCAGTCGCAGCAGGATCGGCTGCTCCGCCATGACCTTCGCGGTGTTCGCGAGAGAGCGCGTCGCTGCGGTCTCCTCGCGGCGGAGGATGACGTTGGCGGCCGCTTCCTTCTCGGCCTCGATGACCTTGTTGAGCAGCGTCTTCATCTCGCCGGGAAGAACGACGTCCTTCACACCGACGCGATCGACTCGGACCCCGAAGCGACGCGCCTTTTCGGCGGCGTCCTCCTCGAGGAAGCGCGTCATCGCATCACGGCCCGCGAGCAGGTCGTCGAGCGTCACTCCCGCGAGGAACTGACGCGCTCCGAGCTGGACCACGAGGTAGATCGCGTCGCGGACGTTCGCGACCGCGCTCGCGGCGAGCGAGGGATCGACGATCGCCCACTCGATCGTGAGCGACAGGCGCAGGGTGACCTTGTCACGGGTCATGAGCTCCTGGCCTGCGATCGCGATCTGCGTCGAGCGGAGGTCCTGCTTGTCGACATGGACCGGCGACTCGCGGGTCGACCAGAAGGTGTAGCGGCCCGGCCCGAGCGTGCGGGCGAGCCGACCCTGGACGTAGAGGAGGCCGCGCTCGTGCTCGAGCACGGTTGCGTCGACGTAGGCGTCGCGCGGGATGACCGCGGCGAGCTCGGCGGTGAGCTGCGGCATCTCCTCGAGCATCGAGAAGACCTGCACGCGGACGGTGTCGTCGAGACGCCAGTAGCGGTGCGTTCCCGGCAGGAGGAACGCCTTCGGACGCCCGTCGTGCCAGAGGACCGCGCGCTCGGACGAGCCGAGCGTGATCTCCTCGTACCACTCGTCCGGCAGCGCCGCGCGGAGCTCCGGCGGCATGTCGAAGATGAGCTGCGCGGTCGACCAGCGACGGGCCGACAGCGAGAAGCCCCAGAGCCGGTGGCAGCCAGGGCCGAGCGCGCGTACGGGCAGGCCGTCGCGAACGACGACCACGCGCTCCTGGAGATCGACATGAACGGTGAGCAGCACGAGACTCGAGCCTCCAATGGCCGGTACCGCCGGCACAGCGGGCGAAGGCGCGTTGCCTTCGCGAGAGAGCGAAGAGAAGCCGCCGAAGGAGGGGAGTCCGCGGTGGGAACGCCTCGAAGCGATCCCCACGTGTGGACCAGTCACGACGCATGTTCGAAGGGACATCGTCCGGGGCCGACCGGTGGTCTTCGAGGGACGACCTAGCAGCTGCGAACGAGTCGCTGTCGAACGTGGGGCGCGCCCGATCTCTCGCGACCAGCGGTCACGAGAACGGACGCCTCCTCCTCCGGCGAGCTTGGTTGGTTATCAGGTTTTGAGCCTGGTGCTCTGCCTCTGAGCTACGGGGCCAACAGGTGAGGGCGGACGTGCCGCGGTGGCCCCGGTGGGAATCGAACCCACGACTTCCAAGTAATGGCGCGATGACGAACGCGCCGACCGGCACCAGCAAGCGAATCGGTCCGGAGACGCACGACGGACGACGAGCGGAGAAGCTCGGAGCGTCGCTCTCTTCGTAGGAGAGGACGATCCCTGCTTCCGCACGGCGCGTCAGCGTTGTCCCGAATCGCTTCGTGGGAATCGAACCCGCGGTATCGACGACGGGACTTGCACCCGTCGGACCGAGCTTCTCGGTCGCCCGCTCCTCGGGCCACGTCGACCGCCATCCGGTGATGCGGACAGCGCGCCTCAACCTGCGGACACGCCTACCCGCGCGCAAGGGGGGATCGTCACTTTTCGAGATCCACCTTCGCGACGAGGAGACGACGCAGGAAACGCTCGCGGTCCTGGAGAAAGTCTCGCGTGAGCCGGACGTGCTCGGTGTCGTCGTAGGACACGGGTGCGATCCCGCTCTCGTCGAGCTGGTAGATGGTGGCGCCCGGATACGCGAGGACGATCGGTGCGTGCGTCGCAATCAGGAACTGGCAGCCCTGTTCGACGAGCGCGTGGATCGCGATCAGCAACGACAACTGCCGCGATGGCGAGAGCGCCGCCTCCGGCTCGTCGAGGATGTAGAGGCCATTCGGCTCGAATCGGTGGTTCACGAGCGCCATGAACGACTCGCCGTGCGATTGCTCGTGGAGCGAGCGGTCGCCGTAGCCCGTCACCCCGAGACGCTCGATCTCCGAGGCGACGTTGAAGAAGCTCTCCGCGCGGAGGAAGAAGCCCGCGCGCGGGCGGCGCGTGCGCGCGAGACGCAGGTACCGGTGGAGATCCGACTCCGAGCGCCGGGTCGAGAACGAGAAGTTCACCGTCCCTCCCTCCGCATTGAACCCGAACGCGACGGCGATCGCCTCGAGGAGCGTCGACTTTCCCGAGCCGTTCTCCCCGATGAAGTACGTCACGGCGGAGAGCTCGAGCCCGTCCAACGCCTGCACCGCCGGGAGCGAAAACGGATAAACGTTCGGCTTCTCGATCCGCTCGCGCATCAGGAGCACGCTGCGGAGAAACGGCGGTTCGAGTCGATCGGGCGTCATCGGACCTCAGCGTAGCGGGCCGCAGCTTGGCTGTCGGGCTCTTCAGGAGCGGCCCCAGAGGTCGCGGCGCATCTCCTCGACGGCCCGCGCTCGCTCCGTACGCAGGTTCGCGTTCCGCAGCTACGCCAACTGCCCGGCACATCGATCGGCCGGGTCTCGCGCGCGTCTGAGAGCAGCTATCGAATGATGCGGTGACGAGTGCGCGTTGCTGACGCCGAAGGGGGCAATCCCTGCCGGCGTCCGACAGTGATTCGTTCCTCTTCGTGGTTGTGAAGTCCGATCGCCTTCCTGCACTTGGGACGGGGCTTCGTCACGTCGAACTTCACACGCCCGATGCGTCATGGCGCTGAGCCCATGTATCTGCTGGCCGAGGTCGGTATCTCGCACCTACGCGATCGGCGCGCGCCTCGAGCCGATGATCACGCGCTCGAGGCGCACACGGCGTGACGCGAGCCGGGAGATGCGCCATCACGCGATCAGGCCCACCCGAAGGCGGCGCGGCACTGCGTCTGCATGCCTGCGCCCGATCCTGCTGGTCGAGGTTGGTATCCCGTAGGTCGCGACCGGCGCGTGCGTGACGTACGCCTCGAGCTGACGATCTCGAGATGCATACTGCGTGACGTGGGCCGCGAGGCGGCGTCATCACGAGATCGGCCCACCGAAGGCGGCGCGGCACGTGCGTCTGCATGCCTGCGCCTGATCCGATGGAGCGGGATTGGCGTCAGGCGATCGTTCCATGTCCGTCGACGATTTCGTGGTTTGGTCTTGACGCCTCTCGGGACGATGGCCGGTTCGAAAGCGCAGATCGGTGCCTCGAGCGGGCCGTGCTGGCGGAGAGTCACGTCCTCCGTGGCGATCGCGCGCGGAAGTCCTCGCGACGTGGTCGGAACGTCGATCGCCCGCGGACGGGGCCTTCCATCGAGCCGCGAAAGCGCATGTTAGAGGCAGTCATGGACAAGCTGGGGGATCTGTCCGACGAGGAGCTGCTCGCGCGTCTGCGCGGGCATGTCGGCAAGGGGAACGTCTGGTGCGCGGAGCTCATCGCGTACCTCGTCGAGGTCGATGAGCGGCGGCTCGACCGTGTCCACGCGTGCTCGTCGCTGTGGGACTTCTGCACGCGCAAGCTCGGGATGAGCGAGGGGGAGGCGCACCGCCGGATCGCGGCGGCTCGCACCGTCCGGCGCTTCCCGCAGGTGCTCGGCTACATCGAGCGGGGCGAGGTCCACCTCTGCGCTCTCTACGCGCTGCGGAAACATCTGACGGACGCGAACGTCGACGAGCTGCTCCGCGAAGCGTCCGGCATGAGCACGCGGGACGTCGAGAAGATGGTGGCCGCACGCTTTCCACGACCGGACGTGCCAGAGAGCGTCGAGCCCGTCGCGTCGCAAGCGCTCTTGTCGGCGGCGTCACCGGTCTCCGTCGCGACGCCATTGCCGGTGTCCGTCGTCGCAACGCGCTCCGATGCAGCGCCCGCGTGGTCTCTGTCGCTCGCGGCTTCGCCCACCCTCGGACCTCGGCCGAGGGTCGAGCCGCTCTCGGCGACGAGGTCCCGCATCGAGCTCACCGTGAGCGCCACGACGAAGGAAACGATCGACCACATCAAGGACCTGATGCGCCATCGCAACCCGAGCGGCGATCTGGAAAGCATCCTCGACGCGTCGCTTGCGCTGCTACTTGCTCAGCTGGAGAAGGAGCGGCTCGGCAAGACGCCTCGTCCCGGAGGCAGGAGGCGCAAGCCTGCCGAGGAGACGAACGCCTGCGCCGCGTCCGCCCCGACGTGTACGGAGAGCACGACTCGAGCTCCGACCGCGCCCGTACGGGCGGAGTCGACGGCGGGGGATCCGCCCGCGGCCGCGCGGTCGGAGGCCAGGACACACGACCCGGAGGAGCTCGAACGTGTGGAGGTGACGGCACGCGGTCCGGACATGCCCGTGCGCTCGGAGACAAGGATGGACGACCTCGGCGCGCACGTGCACGCGGAGGCGCCCGGTGGCGATCTCAGCACATCGCCGCGCGGGCCCGCGACCGCCGAGCCGAGAACGGGGGAGCCCGTCGATGTCGAAGCCCTTCTGGGGGCCGAAGTTACGGCCGCGGCGCGAAGGACGTGGGCCGCAACGTCCACACCTGCACTGAAGGCGTCGCGGCGGTGCTCTCGGTACGTCCCGGCAGCGGTGCGGCGGGAGGTTTTCGCGCGAGACGGCGAGCAATGCGCTTACGTTGGCCCCGATGGCGACCGCTGCCCCGCGCGCGGGTACCTCGAGCTGGATCACAGTCGCCCGAAGGCGTATGGCGGGACCGAGACGGCAGCCAACCTGCGCGTGAGGTGCCGAGCGCACAACGCGCTCTACGCCGAGCAGGTCTTCGGCCGCGCGCACGTCGCTGGCAGCGTGGACTTGCGACGCCACAAGTCCACGCTGCCGACATCGACCTCCTTCGAGATTGCCGCCCGAGGTTTGCGGTCGCTGGGCTTTCGCGAGCCCGAAGCGCGTCGAGCGCTCGACACCCTCGCGACGATGCGTGAAATGGAGGGCGCTCCTATCGAGACGCTCCTCCGCGAGGCGCTGCTCGTTCTCACGTAGCCATCGTCGCGGAGCGCCGGCGCCCTGCTCGACCGCATCACGCAAGCAGCGCTGTGCGCCCCTTTCAGCGCGCTAGAGCGGGCCTCTAACAATCCTCACATCTCCTTGCCCCGCGCGGAAGGCGGCGCGTGCGCGCGAGAGCGACAGGACGGCCCGTGCGTCGAGACGAGCTCGGGTGTGGTCATCACCGATGTGCTCGTCATGGACCTGTTTGGAAATGTGCAAAATGCACGTTGGTTGAGAGAGGCTTCATCGGTACCTCCGCGAAGTGACGGCTGGCGGAGGAACACAGCAAGACAGCGGAGTGTCGCCGTAGAGGTCGGAGCTCGCATTGGGGGCGCTGATATCGGACTTTTTCACGGTCGTGATCGCGCGTGACGCGAGGCGCTCTGCCCGCATCAGTTCCTCGATACGCACGGGAGCCACACTGCGCGGGGCAGCTCGAGCGCGCATCGCGCGCTGCGCTCGACGTCGGCGTGATGCGTCCGTCGCACCGACATGCACGTGTCGGATGTCGAACAACGGCGTGCTCCGTGATGCCGTCGATCTCGCGTAGCCAGGTCTCCGCGGCACTCGCGAACACCGCGGCACGTGGGATGCACCATCGCCGGGCATCGAGGTCACGACGCTCGCAGCATTTGGGCTGCGTCGCCTTGATCGCTTGCATGAAGGTGAACCATGAACCGAAAAGGAACGATTCTCGAAGGCACGCGTGACGACCACATGCTCCGGAATGCGAGCGCGGTCTCCGGAGCGCTCATCGGAGCGACGACGGGCATCCTCGGTGGGGTCACGGGCGTCGGGGTTGTAGGCCTGCTCGGAGCCTTGCTTGGTGGACTCGGCGGGATCGCGCTCGAACGGAAGTTGCGACTGGCCGATGACGACGGGGACGATGATGCTGTGTGGGCAGCGCTGATCGAGCCGCCGTGTGCCGATTGCGTGAGCGTGCAAACCGAGAGCGGCGGGGCGGTCGCATCGTGTGCACGTCACACGAGGCATCCGCACGTGGAGGCCCAGTTGCACTACGAATATCCGCAGAGCTTTGGCATGGGCTCGATGCTCCTGCGACCGGCGTTCTGAGAAGGGCCGCCGCGTTTCGCCCTCTCCGCCTCCGCGCGGTAGGGTGCGCGCCATGCGAGGGCTGCTCCTTCCGGCGTTCGTTCTCGCGACGGCTGCGTGCGGCGGGGCCGCAACGAGCCCCGCCGTCCCGAGCTCCTCTCCTACCATTCCGACGAGCGGTGCGGTGTTGCCTGCACCGCGTTCGTTCGAGGAGGAAGCGCACGGACTGCTGGTCGAGCTCGTGTCCGTCGACACGAGCCGCGGGCGCGAGACGGACGCCCTGCGGCCGATCGCAGAGAAGCTGAAGCAAGCCGGCGTGCCGGCCGAGATCATCGAGTCGGCGCCGGGACGCGGCAACCTGATCGCGCGGCTGAAGGGCAACGGCTCGAAGCGACCGCTCCTCTTGCTCGCGCACGTCGACGTCGTACCCGTCGAGGGCCAGCCGTGGACGGTGCCGCCGTTCGTCCCGACGGAGAAGGACGGCTTTCTCTGGGGCCGCGGGATCGGTGACGACAAGTCGATGGCCGCCGCCTTCACCGCGACGATGCTCGCGCTGGCGCGAGAGAAGACGCCGCTCTCGCGCGACGTGATCCTCGCATTGACCGCCGACGAGGAGCAGGGCGGCTTCGCCGGCGTGCAGTGGCTGCTCGCGCATCGGCGCGACGTCCTCGATGCCGAGATCGCGCTCAACGAAGGTGGCTCGATCGTCACGAGCGACGAGTTCGAGGGGGTCGAGCTCGTCGGGATCGGTGTCGCGGAGAAGAGCTACCAGAGCTATCGCCTCGTCGCGAAGGGAGGCGGCGGTCACTCGTCCGTCCCGAAGCCAGGTGACGATCCGGCGCTCACGATCGCCCGTGCCGTCGTGAAGGTCGGCGAGCACCGTTTCCCGGCGCGCGTGCTTCCGGAGGTCGCGGGCTGGCTCGCCGCATCCGCGACGTGGGAGAAGCCTCCGCTCGCGGCTGCGCTCCAGCGAGCGTCGGAGACCGCGCCCCGCCTTCGCCCGGAAGACGAGCGCGTCCTCGGCAACGATCGCTCTTACAACGCGCTCGTTCGCACGACGTGCGTGACGACGATGTTGAAGGGGTCGCCTCAGGACAACGTCCTGCCGACCTCGGTGGAGGCGACGGTGAACTGCCGCATCCTTCCGGACGAGACCCGTGAGGCGACGCGCGATGCGCTGGTCCGTGTCATCGGCGATCCGCGGGTCGACGTGACGCCGCTCGTCGACGAGAGGATCGGACCGCCCGCGCCGATCGACGGAGTCGTCCCCTCCGCGATCGAGAAGGTCGCCCGCGCGGCCTTCCCCGGCGCGAAGGTGGTCCGCTCGATGGGAACGGGGGCGACCGACTCGCGGCACCTTCGCGCGGCCGGCATCCTCGCGTACGGCCTGTCCGGCGCGCCGACGTCGATCGAGGAGGGCCGCATGGGCCATGGCGCCCACGGGCCCGACGAGCGCCGACCGACGAAGTGGCTCGGTCCGGGCGCTCGCTTCCTTCGCGACGTCGTCCTCGAGCTCGCGCGCTGACCCGCGGGGGGACGCCTCCAGGAAAAAGTGCAGGCGCGGCGCTACAGCCCGTGGTCGACGTGTGTCTTCCGGTCGAAAGGAGCCGACATGTTCGAGTACGATCTCTTCGCGACCGCCTGGGGGCACGGCGCCAACACCGAGAACATCAAGAAGGAGCTCAACCGGCGCGGTGCCGAGGGCTGGGAGCTGGTTGGCATGACCCGTGACGAGAGCCCGGAGGACGACCACGACGAGGAGCACGTCCTCTTCGTTTTCAAACGTACGAAGGGCTGACCCCGCCGCTTCGAGTCGCCTTGCGCGTGAGACCTGCGCAAGGCGGCTCGAGCCCGGTGGCACGTGAAAGGAACGACGAACCGATGACCGACACGAAGCCGAAGTTGGGACGTTCTCTGCAGGCCGGGGAAGTCACGATCGAAGAGATCCGTGAGCTGACGCAGTCCTTCGACGAAGCCGCACCGCTCTTCGACGATGACATGGTCGACGGCGCGGAATACGACATCGTCGTCGTCGATGGCGATCTCCATGTCGACGGCGATCTCCGCACGTTCGAACACGGCCTGATGGGGCTCGTGGTTCGTGGCTCGCTCACCGTCGAGGGTCTGTACGAGGACACGGACGATCCCGCGTGCGGTGTCTTCGTGCTCGGCGACATGAAGGCGCAGAGGGTGATCACGACCGGCTCGCTCGGCGTTGCCGGCTCGTTGACGGTGACCGAGGCGTTGATCGGTTTCTACAACGACTACGGCGCGATGATCGGCAAGGACGTCATGACGCCGCTGTTCCACCCCGAGAACCACTACTTCGACATTCGCGGAAACCTCGAGGCGAAGGCCGTCGTCGGTCGCGGGGCGCAGTACCGTGTGCCAGCGGCGCTGAAGGCGCGGGTCGAGGGGCTCCTGCCGAAGAACCTCCGCGAGCTGCTCGTCGACGAGGTCTTGCGCGGCGAAGCAGATGACGAGATCGAGCTCGACGACTCGAAGCTGCGAGCGCGCGTCGCGAAAGGGCTGCCGATCTTGCGCTGAGCGTAGAGCCCTGACGAATCAGGAGCAACTGGGCAACGGTCCGTGCTGGAAGGCTGACGTGGCTGAGCTATGCGCTCGGTCCAGCACGGATCGAGGTCCTTTCGCTCTCGCGAAGAGGGCCGGTCGCTCGGCGCCGAACGATGTTCGTCGCCGCGATGGTACTGTGGCGCTGTGCGGAGGGCTTGGCCGGCGTTGGCGATCCTCGGGCTGGTCAGCGTGACCGGGCTTGGGCGAGCGGAGACCACGCCGCTACCGCTGGTGCTGACGTGGGACGCTCCGCGGGGCTGTCCGGAGGCACCGTTCGTCCTCTCCCGGATCGAGCAGCTCCTTCGCGGGCCAAAGGCCGCGCCAACTGTTGTGCTCGCAAGAGCGAAGATCGCTGGCGCGGGTGAGGGGGCTCACCGCCTCACGCTGACCCTCCGGACGGCCGATGTCGAGGAGACGAGGACGATCGACGCCGCGTCGTGCTCCGCGCTCGCTGAAGCGTCGGCCGTCGTCATCGCGCTCGCGATCGATCCGTCGATGGAGGGGGCTCTCGGCACCGAGCCGCCGCCGCCCGTCGAGCCGCCGCCGCCCGTCGAGCCGCCGTCCTTCGAACCGGCGCCCGTCGAGGCGACGCCTGTTCCCCTGCCGAAGGTCGCTCCGACGAAGGCGGAGTCACCTTCACCAACGACGAGCGCAGGGCGGGCGCCCACTTCGCGCGTTGCTCTCGGCGTGGGCGGCTCGGTCGTCTCCGGCGCGTTGCCCAGCGTGGGCGCAGGGCTCGTCGGCTCGGCCGCCCTGCGCCTGAATCGGTTTCGCGTCGGAGTGGTCGGGACGCTGTGGTCTCGTCAGAGTCCGACCTTCGACGGAGCGGCAGGTGCGTCGTTCGACATGGCGGCGGTCGGCGCTTCCGGTGCCTACATGCTACCGGTCGGCAGGTTCGCGATCGGACCGAGCGCGAACCTCGAGGCGACCTTCATGGGAGTGCAGGGCTTCGGCATCCGAGCGCCGCGCGCCTCGTTGTCGGTTTGGCCTACGGCCGTGCTCGGAGGAAGGCTCGAAGCCGGTATCGCTCCCTCGGTTGGGCTCTTCGCTTGCGGCGATCTCGTCATTCCGATCGGAGCCCCGACGATCACGCTCGCGACCACGAGAAATGCCGTGCGGCTGCACGAGCCCAGCTTGGTGGCGCCACGGCTGAGCGTCGGGATCGAAATCGTCTTCCCCTGATCCCTTTTCGTCACGATTCGGCGCGCTGCCGGAAGTGATACGGAAGATGGTCGTCTCGTGGAGTGGTGAGGCCCGTGTCGAGCGGTCGGCGGCAGCGGGGCCCGAGGCGTCAATCTGGCCGACTCCACCCGAATCAGGCGTTCAGAGCGTGTCTCCGCGCGAGACTTCGACCGACTTCGTCGAGCTCTACCGCACGCACTTCGCGTACGTGTGGAAGAGCGCTCGTCGCCTCGGTGTGGCCGCTGCCGAGCTCGATGACGTGGTCCAGGAGACGTTCCTCACCGTTCATCGACTCTTCGATACGTACGAGGCCCGAGGCTCGGAGCGGTCCTGGCTCTTCTCGGTGCTGTTTCGCATCGTTCAGCGCCATCGGAGATCACGTGGTCGGTGGGCCGCGTTCGCAGAGAGCGGAGCGGACCTGGATGAGATCCCGGGGCCCGCTGCGGGCGCACCGGACAAGAGCGCGGAGACCAAGCAGACCGTAAGCATCCTCGAAGCGATCCTCGACGAGCTCGATCCGGAGCGGCGCGCCGTGCTGGTGCTCGCCGAGATCGAGGAGAAACCCGTCAACGAGATCGCCGACATCCTCGGCATCAACCGGCATACGGCCTCGAGCCGTCTGCGCGCTGCGCGCATGCACGTCGAGGAGGCCATGGCGCGACACCGGGCCCGGGACGGCTGGAGGTACAAGTGAGCACCGAGCCCGAAAACAAGCTGTCGCTCCTCGCTCCGCTCGTGGACGAGTACGACCCGACCGATACGGACGCGGACCGCGTCTTCGCCAAGATCCAAGCATCGCTCGCCCAGGCTCCGGCTCCGGCCTCGCCGTCGGGCGCGCGCGCGGGCACCGGCACCGGGAAGAAGGTGCTGCTCGCCGGGCTGTCGTGCGTGGCGCTGGCGATCGTCGGCACGATCGGATTCCAGAAGATGGATGCGTATCCGACGACTGCAGCGGTCTCCGCTCCCGCGCCGGAGCCGGTCGCTCCGCCGCAGGTCGTCGACCCTCCGAGCGAAGTGGAGAGCGCACCCTCGATTCCGTCCGTCACCGTCGACTCGCTTCCGACCGCAGTCCCCGTGTCGTCGGCGGCGAAGGACGTGCGGAGAGTCGCGCTCGCCGCGCCCTCCTCGGCGCCGACGGTCACGCCTCCGGCGAGTGACTCGCTCGCGCGCGAGGCCAGTCTCCTCGCCGAGGCACGTCGTGCGCTCCAGAGCGGGCAGGGCGACCGAGCGCTCGCACTGCTCGACGAGCATGCGCGCACGTTCCCGAACGGCTGGCTCGCGAGCGATCGCGCAGCCGAGCGCGTCGTCGTCCTCTGCAGCCTGGGCCGACGCGACGAAGCCGTGCGCGAAGCGAAGGTCTTCCTCGACGGGCGCCCGAAGGGCCCGCTCACCCGCCGCGTGGAACTGAGCTGCGCTGCGCAGCCGTGACGAGAGCAGAAAAATGAAATCGAGTTGCTCGACCGAAGGTCGACGCCCGACGAATGTCGTTCGGCGTCACGAACGCCTTTCCCTCGCCCATTTCGCGTGGGTCGCCCTACTGCTGCCCGTCGCTGCGACGGTGGCGGCGTGTGTCTCCAGCCCCGAGGTTCCCATCGGAACCGATTGCGAGGACGGCTTCTGCACCGACGGTTCGGCGCCGCCGCCGACGTTCACGCCGCCTCCGTCTGCGGATGGCGGCGAAGCCGGAGTCGAGGAGCCCCCGCAGCTGCTCGAGTGCATCGGGACGGATTGCCCGTACCCGTACGCCGACTGTTCGAAGTCGCCATCGTCGTTCAGGTGCCAGACGAACCTGATGAACGACCCCGCCAACTGCGGCGCGTGCGGCGTCTCGTGTCTGGGCTTCGGCGGCATCAACATGGGCGCGAGCTGCATCGAAGGCAAGTGCGTGTTCGAGTGCCAGATCAAGCCCGACTCGAACGGCGAAAATCAGGACTTCCGCGACTGCAACGGTCTGCTCGACGACGGCTGCGAGGCGAACACCTCCGCGGATCCCGAGCACTGCGGCGCGTGCGGTAACGTGTGCCCGTCCGGGATGCGGTGCATCAAGGGCAGGTGCGGGTGCCCGACCGGCCTGACCGACTGCGACGGCCGCTGCGTCGACACACGGTTCGCCGACAACAACTGCAGCACGTGCGGAAACATGTGCCCCTGGATGCCCCAGGACGCGTGCAGCCCGATGCCGTTCCAAACGCAATACGGCTGCGTGATGAGCGAGTGCGGGAAGCTCAAGTGCAAGAGCGGATTCAAGGACTGCAACGGCGATCTCAACAAGAAGGGCTGCGCGTCCGACGGGTGCGAGACCGAGATCGCGAAGGACCCGAAGAACTGCGGCGGCTGCGGGATCGAATGCGCCCCGGATCAGGAGTGCCGGAACGACGGCTACGGTCCTCAGTGTCTCGACAAGTGCAGCAAGTCGGGGCTGACGCAGTGCAACTCCGGCTGCAAGGACCTCCTCAGCGACCAGGGCAACTGCGGAGCGTGCAACAACTCCTGTCCGAACCCGCGCGCGAACCAGGTCAGGGGCTGCAAGAAGGGCGTCTGCGTCCTCGAGTGCGTCCCCGGGTTTGCGGACTGCAACGGTGATCCCTCGGACGGCTGTGAGGTGGACCTGACGCGCCATCCCGCCCACTGCGGAGCGTGCGGCAACGAGTGTGATCTCGGCGCCGGTCAGCCTTGCATCGAGGGCAAGTGCCGGATGGTCGAGTGCGACGGCGGAGTGGAGACCACGAAATGAAGCGCGCGTGGAAGACAGGAAGTCTCGCCCTGGCGACGGGGCCGCTGCTCGGGACGCTCATCGCGTCGTTTGCGAGCTGCGCGACGAACACCGACGCGGTCGATCTGAACGAGGACGCGAGCGTCTCGCTCCCTGACGCCAGCTCGCCCGTCGACACGGACGGCGGGGTCGAGCTCGATGCGGGCCCCGCCGATGCGGGGTGCGACCCGTCCGATCCGGACTGCACGACCGAAATCGTGACGTGCGACGAGGTCGATTGGTGCCTCGTGCCGACGCCGCTGAGCCCCTTCCATGTCCTGATGGCGCTGTGGGGGACGAGCAAGAACGACGTCTGGGCCGTCGGCTCGGGCGGCACGATCATGCACTACGACGGCAACGCCTGGAGCCTCACGCCGACCGGGATCAAGAACACGTTCTTCGACATCTGGGGCAGCGGGCCGAACGACATCTGGGTCGTCAGCAGCACGGAGGTCATCCTGCACGGAACGGGCTTCCAGAACGGCGTCGCCGTCTGGGAGAACGTGCCCACCTCGCTCAGCACGTTCAGCGCGACGTTCGTGCGCGCCGTCTGGGGAAGCTCCGCGAGCGACGTGCGTATCGGCTCACGGGCCTACAGCTTCAGCGCAGCGGGGAAGAACTACACCGGCGATCAGTTCCTGAGGACCGAGCTCGCGGACGGCGGCGTCGGCTGGCGCCCGATCCCCAGCACGCACACGGTGACGCGGATCTGGGGAAGCTCGCCGACCGACGTGTGGATGACGGCCGACAACAGCACGTACGTCGCGCACGAGCGCGGGATCACGCTCCACGGTACGCCCTCCGATGCTGGAGCGGACGCCGGCGGGGTCGACGACTCGCTCACGTGGGTGAAGGTCGACGCTCAGACGAACGTTTCGCTCGAGTCCATCTGGGGAAGCTCCGCGAGCGACGTGTGGGCCGTAGGCGCGCTCGGAGCGATCCGGCGCATCACCCCGGCAGACGACCGCTGGCAGAAGATCGAGTCGAACACGACTGAGACGCTTCGGTCCGTCTGGGGCAGCGGCCCGAAGGACATCTGGGCCGTGGGCGATACCGGGACCATCCTCCACTACGACGGCACGGCGTTCACGCCGTCGACCGTGCAGCTCCCTCTCGGAAGAAAGCCCAACCTCCGCGGTGTGTGGGGCAGCGGCCCGAACGACGTCTGGATCGTCGGCGACGGCGTCGTTCTCCACTACACCGGACCGAAGGCGGGCAAGCAGGCAGGTGCCCAATGAAGGACGTGGCGATCCCTCGAACGACGCTGGCGGCTGCCGCGAGCTTCCTCGTGTTGACGTCGGCGACGACGCTCGCGCTGACCGCGTGCTCCGACTCGGTAGAGATTGCGATAGACGATTCGACCCCCGACAGCGGGGGCGGCGGAAGCGTGATCCCGGTCACGGACGCCTCGCCCGAGATCGACGCGGGCGAGAGCCCGGATGCGCCTGACGACGCGTCCGTCGACCCCGACGCCGGCGATGCGGGGACGCGGATCTGTTCGGACGACAACTTCTGTCATACCGAGGTGCCGAAGGGACAAAACCTCGCCGGTGTCTGGGGTGATGGCACAGGCATCGTCTGGGCGGTGAGCCGCAAAGGCGACCTGCTTCGCTGGGACGGGAGCGCGTGGAGCGTCCACACGCAGCTCACGAACGTCACGGGCACCACCTTCACGATCTGGGGGAGCGGGCCGACGGACATTTGGGTCCTCACGCCTGGCGGCCTCTTCCACGGTACGGGGCCGAGCTCGGCAACGCTCGTGTTCGCGCCCGTCGTGCTGCCCGGCGATGCCACCATTCCGATCAAGTCGATCGGCGGGACCGGGCCCAACGACGTCTGGGCCGTCGGCGGCGTGACGAACAGCAGCAAGTACCCTTGGGACTGGAGGGGCCGCATCCTTCACTACGACGGGGATCCGGCGGAGGGCGGCTCGGGGTGGATTGTCGACGAGAGCTTCGCGTCGCAGCCAATGGCCTTCAGCGTCGTCGTTGCCAGCCCCGTCTCGGGCGTGTGGCTCGCGGCTCAGGAGTACCGGAACGGGACGAGCCCGTCGCTCGCCGCGCGCCTGTATCGGCGTGCATCGGGAGTGGAGGGGTGGACCGACGTCGGGCTGCCGCTCGATCTCGAAGACAAACAAGTCGGGTGGAACGTACCGGGAGACCTCACCGCGATCGCGATGAGCTCCGCCAGCGCGGTCTGGGTTCGGGGAGCGACCGCCAACTACAAGGCGGGGTTCTGGCGCGGCGCGAGCACCAACGGTGGGAACGACTTCTCCTGGTCGTTCAAGCGGACGAACTCGTGGGACCGGCCCATCGTCGCGCTCTGGGGCACGGCGCCGAACGATACCTGGGGCGTCGGCCCCTCCGGCCTCGTCACCCACTGGAACGGCACGAAGTGGCAGCAGGCCGCCATCCGCGTGACGGACATTCCCGTCGCGAAATCATTCAACGCGATCTGGGGGAAGAGCACCGACGACTTCTGGGTCGTCGGTGACGAGGTCGCGCTCCACAGGACCCCTGCGGGCAAGCCGTGAGGTCCGTCATGAAGAAGCCCATGCGACGATTGGTTTACTGGTTTCCGGCGAGCGTGACAGGCGTCGCCGCGGCGGCGCTCGTCGCCTGTAGCTCGGATGACGTGCAGCGGCCGACATTCGAGGAAGAGCCCGAAGCGGGGCGACCGCCGCCGGCTTCTCTCCCCGAAGCCGCGGCTCCGGAAGAAGACGCGGGCGCGCACGAACCGGAGGACGCGGGGCCGGGCAAGGATCCCTTCGACCCGACGGACGAGCCGGTCGTGTGCGCGACCACGCCTTGCGCGGTGCAGATCGTGGCCGGGGAGAGGCACTTCTGCACCCGCATGAGCGATGGCACCGTTCGCTGCTGGGGCGATGACTCGAAGGGCTCGCTCGGTGTCGATCCGGACGCGGGCGCGAGTGACACCGGCATCGGCGATGCCGGTACGCCCTGGGTGCCGAAGCCCGTCACCGGGCTCACCGACGCGAGCCAGCTCAGCGCCGGTGGGACTACGACGTGCGCCGTCGTCACCGGCGGCAACGTTCGGTGCTGGGGCGGCAACGACAAGGGCCAGCTCGGGCTCGCCGTCGACCCGCCCGTCGGCGACACGAGGGCCCATCCTGCAACGACCCCCGTGGTGCTGCCGGGGCCGGCGAGCCGCGTCGACGTCGGGCAAGTGACCGCGTGCGCGGTGCTCGCGAGCGGCGAGGTCTGGTGCTGGGGGGACAACGCCCAGCGGCAGCTCGCGCGCCTCACGACCACGACCATCGGTGGCCCGGGCAAGGCGGCGCTCGGTGCGTTCGACGTCGTTCGTACCACCGCCGGCACCGCCACCGGCTTCGGGGTGACGGGCGCCGGAGAGATCGTCTCCTGGGGAGCCGTCGCCGGCACCGCTGCTGTCGTGGGGGCGCGTGTCGCTTCGCTGAGCCCCGATGAGCGGCCCCTCGCGATCGGGCTCGGACCGGCCACGAGCTTCTCGGTCACCTCCACGACGTCGAACCGCGCGCACGCGTGCGCCGTCGTGAAGGGGGACGTCTACTGCTGGGGCTCGAGCTCGATGGGGTCTCTCGGCACGGGGCTCGCCGATCCTTCCCCCAAGCCGCGCCGGGTGAAGGTCGTGAGCAAGGAGGCCTGGCCGCAGCAGGTCGCCGCTGCGGGGGAGATCTCCTGCGTGCGTCTGACCGACGGAACGGTGCAGTGCGCCGGCGACAACGCCACGGGTGCGCTCGGAATGGACGCGAAGGAGACCCCCTATTCGATGTCGTTCCGCCCGGTGGACAGCTTCGACGGGCACGCCGTGCAGATCGCGGCGGCAGCGTCGCGCTCGGTCTGCGCCCTCGTCCAGGGCGGCAGCGTCTTCTGCTGGGGGAGCAATCAACGCGGTGAGCTCGGTCAAGGCAACATCGACAACGATCCGCACCACACCCCTGTTTCAGTTCGCTTTTAGAGAATCGAGGGTCCATGAAGAGCTCGGACCGTTCCATCGGCTTCATCCCCGGCATCCTCTGCGTGAGCGCAGTGGGCCTCGCGATCATGGCGTGCTCGAGCCGCCAGGGCTTCGACAAGGAGCCCCCTTCGCTGTTGACCGAGTCCCCCGACGCCGGAGAGGTCTCGGAGCCACCGCCACCGCCGCCGAACTGCGGGCTCCACTGCTCTCGAGACCTCAAGCAGGTTCTCACCGGGTGCGAGGGAGAAGAGAAGGTCGTCGCGCAGTGCAATGCGGACGAAGGCTGCGGCGATGGCTCGTGCGTCGACGCGTGCGCGGCGGTGGGGCTGACGAAAGGATCGGCGGGCTGCGACTTCTGGACGGTTCCGCCGGCCAACGCGGTCGACATGAAGGGCGGTTGCTTCGCGGCGATGATCGCGAACACCTGGGACCGGGCCGTGACGATCTCGGCCGAGCGCGGGACCGCTGCTCTCGACATCTCGAACGCGACCTACACCGTCGAGCAGCAGGACAACCAGCCGGTCTACAAGCGCCTCGAAGGTCCGCTCCCGCCCGGTGAAGTCGCGATCGTGTTCCTCTCGCACGACGATACGAACTATTCGGAGCGAGCGGCGCGATGCCCGCCCTCGGTCACCCCGGCAATGCTCGTCGATCCGATGATCAACAGCACGGGAATGACGAAGGGGTTCCACATCAAGACCGACGCTCCCGTCTCGGCCTACTCGATCTACCCCTACGGCGGCGCCCCGTCCTTCGTGCCGACCGCGACGCTGCTTCTCCCGTCCTCGTCGTGGACGAAGAGCTACGTCGCGGTGAGCCCGGAGAACTTCAATCCGACGTATGCCTATCGTCGTCGATCGATCCAGATCATCGCGAACGAGGACGACACCGAGGTCAGCATTCGGCCGAACGTCGAGATCGCGGCCGGCGGGCCCGTGGCCGGAGCGACCGCCGGTGTCACGCAGACCTGGAAGCTGTCGAAGGGCCAGGTCTTGCAGTTCCTCCAAGCTCCGATGACGGGTAGTCCGATCGAGACGACCAAGCCCGTCGCTCTCTTCGGCGGCTCGGAGTGCACCGAGCTCCCGACACCGTGGTGCGACATCCTCCAGCAACAGATCCCGCCGTTCGAGCACTGGGGGAGCGAATACGCGGTCGTGCCGTTCCGCCCGCGTATCGCGAGCTTCTCGTCCAGCATCCGCGAGAAGGTTCCCTACACGATCGTAGGCGGCGTGGACGGCACGAAGCTCACGTATGAGCCGTCGCGTCCCCTCAACGCACCGGAGACACTCAACGCGGGGCAGTTGGCGAGCTTCATCACCGATCAGGTGTTCGTGGTGAAGAGCCAGGACGCGAAGCACCCGTTCCACGTCAACGTGTACATGACGGGCGCGACCTACGGTAACGGAACGGGCAAGACCACGCTGGGCGATCCCGACTTCGTGAACGTTCCTCCGACCGCCCAGTACCTCGATCGGTACGTGTTCTTCACGGACTTCACGTTCCCGGAGACCGCGCTCACGGTGGTGCGCCGCAAGACCGCGAAGGGCTTCATGCCTGTCGAGCTCGAGTGCGGTGGCGAGATCGATGGCTGGCAACCGCTTGGTTCGAGCGGCCAGTACGAGTTCGCATGGGTCAAGCTGACGAGCGGGTTCTTGCCCCAGACGTTCGCGAAGGGAAAGTGCGGCTACGGCCGTCAGGTCGCTCGGAGCGACGGGCCGTTCGCGATCACGGTCTGGGGAACGGGCCAGGACGCGAGCTATGGCTACGTCGGTGGCACGGGGCTCAGGCCGATCAACGAAGCGCCGCCGCCGGGGGTCAACTAGCGAGCAAAGCACGCGTGAATGAGCCGTTCGTCAGGGGCGACATCGTCCTGACGAACGGCTCGGTCCGTCAACGAGCGAAGCATGCGTGATGAGGCGTTCGTCAGTCGAGGTTCAGGCACGATGAACCCGGCGGAGTAGGGCATTTCCTCGGTGCCGGCGTTTTTGTCGCGCGTTCAGCCCGGTCCGACCGTCGGTGTCAGCGCGATTGGCTTGGGAGGAGTCGGCGCTGCTCCTCTCGGAGGCATCGCCGCCGCTCGGCCGGAGATCCGTTCGAACTCGACGACGTCATGCCCACAGACGATCGCGACCTCTCCTCCATGCGCCGCGCGCAGCGCGCGGAGGCGCCGCTGATTCGTCAGTCGCTGGCGGCGGTCCTTTTCCATCATCGATTGGTAAAGGCGAAGCCCCGGGGTGCAATGGGGCCGAGCGTCGAGCTCGCGGTGATAGAAGTACGCATCACCGGCCATGAGCAGCCAGTCGTTGGCTCGTTTCACGGCGACCCCGGCGTGTCCGAGAGTGTGGCCGACGAGCGGCACGAGCACGATCTCGGGTGGTAGCCCGCGTAGCGTACGAATCCCCTGAAGGCCGAACCAGCTGTCGCCTCCTCCTCCTCCCATTTCATAGGTCTGCCAGTTGCCGCGCGTCGACCATTGAGCGGGCCTGTATCGCATCCGATCGAGGACCGTGCGCTGCGCAAGGGCCGAGTCGCGCTCCGCGGTCAGCATGTGGATGGAGGCCCACGGAAAATCGTCGAGTCCTCCGGCGTGGTCGAAGTCGAGATGCGTGAGAACGATGTTCCGTACGTCGCGAGGATCGAATCCGAGCGCCTCGACTTGCCTTACCGCGGTCATCTCCTCGCGGAGCTCTGGTCGCAGCAGCAGCAAGAACGCCGGGCTCAGGCGGACTCGCGGCTCCGCCACGTCTCGAAGCCCGTAGCCCGTGTCCACGAGAACGAGCCCATCTGCGCTCTCGACGAGCAGGCAATGACAGACGAGACGCCCCCGCAAGCGGACGGTGCGGCCATCCATGACGAAGCCGCCGAGTGGGCAGGACGATACACAGTTGAGGTGATGGACGCGCATCGTGAGGCAACGGCATGCAACGAATACGCCCTGCAGCACGCGCGCTCGTCTTGCCTCGTGCTGGCGCAGCGGGACATCTCTCTACGGACGAAGCTCGGCACCGGACCTCGTCTTCGGCTCATCGCTATGCCTGAGCGTCAGCGAGCATTCCTCGTGCCGACCCGCAAGCTCCCGCTCGACTAGCGGATGGAGTCGTCGAGCTCGATGACGCACCGGAAGCCGCTCGGTAGTTTCGGCCCGGGCCTGGCACGAACTGGCCCGGGCCAGGGAGCGGGGGCGATACTTCGAATGATGTCGCGGGCCAGGTCGCGGCATGGACATCGCTCAGGCGCCTGCCGAACAGGAGGTGCTCATGTTGCGTCGTCGTCTTCTCCAGGGAGCCATCGTCGTGATGGCGTCGGTATCGTTCGCGTGCTCGCCGGCGCCGGAGCGTCGCGCCGAGATGACCCGAGCCGCCGCCGCGGAGGAACCGATCGAGGGGGATGCGGGGGCCGCGTCTCCCTCGGCCCATCGCGTGGAGATCGTCTCGGGGGTGCCGAACCGCGGACGCGATCCTGCGGTGGTCGCGATCGAGATCGGAGGTGAGGGACTCTGCTCGGGCACGCTCATCTCTCCGCGCCTCGTGCTCACGGCGCGACACTGCGTGAGCCGGACCGCGTCGCTCATCGCGTGTCCGCCGTCGGGTGTGCAGGTCTTCGAGGATCGCGCGCCCGACGAGCTGGCCATCCTGGTCGGTGAAGATGTGGTCTCGGCGCGCCGTGTCGCGCGCGGCATCGACGTGCTCGCGCCGAGCGGTCTCACGCTTTGCGATGCCGACATCGCGGTGATCGTGCTCGACGAGCCGGTGGTCGCGGCGAAGCCGTTGCCGCTCCGCAAGCGCGGGCCGGCGGCAGGGGATCACGTTCGCGCGGTCGGCTTCGGCAGGCCCGGTGACGGTGACCCGAGCGGGACGAAGCTCCTTCGCGAGCATGTCCGGGTGCTGTCCGTCTCGACCGCCGAGTTCACCGTCGGCGAGGCCACGTGCCAGGGCGACTCGGGCGGGCCAGCGCTCGACGAGGACACGGGGGAGATCCTCGGTGTCGTGTCGCGAGGAGGCCCGAAGTGCGAGGGCCCGGGCGTGCACAACGTCTACACGCGGGTCGACACGTACGCTTGGCTGATGGAGGAGGCCTTCGCGCGGGTCGCCGAGATCGAGGTCGAGGAGAAGGTCGATGCGGGCGCGTCGTCGCCGACGACCAAGCCTGCGAAGCGCGGCACGAAGCAGAAGCCGCCGAGCGACATCGGCGGACCTTGCGAGACGGGGAGCGACTGCGCCGCCGGCATCTGCATCACGGAGGCGCTAGCCTCGGGGCAGGGGAGCCGCCAGTACTGCTCGCGCCCGTGCGGCTCCGGCGATCGGTGCCCGACGCGCTACCACTGCAAGTCGGTCGCGGGGCTGGAGGTCGGGAGCTCGGCCTGTATCAATGTCCGTTGATCCGCGCGGCTCCGGCTCCGCTCGCCTCTGCGGGCTGGCTGCCCTTCGCGGTGACGGCGTGCGCGTCCTTCAGGGGGATCGAGCGGGCGCCCTCGATGATCGTCGTCTTCCGCGCCCTTCACCGACGTGGTCTGGTCCTTCGTGACGGTGAGCTTGTCGTCGGCGTCGATCGTCACCGTGCGGTCTTCGGCGATCTCGAGCACGTGCCGGCTGCCGACCGTGCGTGCCTCGTTGTCGCCGATCTCCCACGGCCATGTCCCGGGACGCGCGAACGGGGCCGGTGGAACGCCACCTTCAAATTTCAACAGAGAGCGGGACATCGCCTGTTGTCTTGCTGCGCGGGCATTGATGAGGTCGCGCCGCACTCCGTCCCCGATGCGAGCCTCTGTCCGATGTCCGCCACGGAATGACCTCGAGATGAAGCGCGTCCTTCCCTCTCGGTGCCAGGGACGCGATGCTCGCCCCAGTCCGATCCCCCCAGGAGCGAGTCGCATGCGAATCCGGTCGATACCCCTCATCGTCGCCACCCTGCTTACTGGGTGCCCGGAAAACCCGGCCCCCACACCCCAAGACTCAGGCGTCCCGCAGCAGGACTCAGGCGTCCCATCTGACGCGGGCCACCCGCCCGAAGACTCAGGCGTTCCGCCGGAAGATGCGGGCGTCCCACCGGAAGACGCGGGCAATCCACCGGAAGAGCCGCTGCCCACGGGCCCGCCCGTTCCGCAGGGCCCGCCCAACGTGCCCGAGTTCAATCCGGCCTTCCCGGGGCAGACCCGCGTCCCGGCCATCCAATCGCAGACGGCCATCGAGGTCACCGAGATTGCCTCGGGCTTCCGGAACCCCTGGGCCATCGCCTTCCTGCCCGACCAGCGCATGCTGGTGACGGAGAAGCCCACGGGCAGGCTATACATCGTCACGTCGCAGGGCGCGAAATCCCCCGCCGTCACGGGGCTCCCCGCCGTGGATGGACGTGGCCAGGGCGGCCTGCTCGACGTGGAGGTGGGCCCCGACTACGCGCAGACCCAGCTCATCTACTGGACCTATGCCGAGCCCCGCTCGGGCGGAAACGGTCTGGCGGTCGCGCGTGCGCGGCTCGTGGACGGGGCGGAGCCGCGCGTGGAGAACGTGCAGGTCATCTTCCGCATGATGCCAACGCTCGAGTCGACGCTGCACTCGGGCGGCCGGATGGTGTTCACCCCGGATGGCAAGCTGTTCGTCACGCTGGGCGAGCGCTCCATCCTGGCGGGCCGGGCGCAGGCGCAAGACGTGAAGAGCCACTTCGGCAAGGTGGTCCGCATCAACCCCGACGGCTCCGTGCCCCAGGACAACCCCTACGTGAACACGGCGGATGCAAAGCCTGAAATCTGGTCGGTGGGCCACCGCAACATCCTGTCCGCGGCGCTCGACAGCCAGAGCCGGTTGTGGACCGTGGAGATGGGGCCCCAAGGCGGTGACGAGCTCAACCGTCCCGAAAGAGGAAAGGACTACGGCTGGCCCACCATCGGCTACGGCGAGGAGTACTCCGGGGCCCCCATCCACCAGAGCCCGCAGGGCCAGGGCATGGAGCAGCCCGTGTACTACTGGGACCCGGTGATTTCGCCCTCCGGCATGACCATCTACTCCGGGGACCTGTTCCCCGAGTGGCGCAACAACGTCTTCATCGGCGGCCTGTCCAGCCAGGCGCTGATCCGGCTCCGGATGCACAACGACCGCGTGGTGGGTGAGGAGCATCTCCTCAAGAACCGTAACGAGCGCATCCGCGAGGTGGTGCAGGGACCGGACGGAGCCCTGTACCTGCTCACCGACGCAACCAACGGCAAGCTGCTGAAGGTCACGCCGCGCTGAAGTCCCGGATGCGCATGCTCGCTCCCCGAGGGACGTGCATCCTCGGGGATGCGGCATGAGGCATGAGAGGACATGTGCCCTCGATGGCGTGTACGTCGAAGCCGACGACGGCTCCGCGCCGAGCGTCGTGCCGGCGGCGCCTCCGAGCAGCGCGGAGCTCTACGTTCTCGCCGAGCGCGTGGCTCTTCGAGCCATGACATGGCTGCGCAAAGGCGGGCATGCGAAGGTGTCCGTTGATCCGCGCGGCTCCGGCTCCGCTCGCCTCTGCGGGCGACTCGGCCATTGACGTCGCGAGCGGTCGGCACCTAGAACCGTGACGTCCCATGGATTTCACGCTCTCCGAGCATCACGAGCTCCTCCGCAAGACCGTCCGTGAGTTCGCGCGCGCCGAGGTTCTGCCTCATGCCCGCAAGTGGGACGAGGAAGAGCGGTTCCCGACGGAGATCGTGCCGCGTCTGGCGGAGCTCGGTCTCCTCGGCATCCGCATCCCGGAGGAGTACGAGGGCTCGGGGATGGACATCACGAGCTACGCCATTTGCGTCGAGGAGATCGCGCGGGCGGACGGCTCGCTCGCCCTCACCGTCGCGTCGCATAACGGGCTCGGTACCGGTCACATTCTCGCGTTCGGCACCGAGGCTCAGAAGCAGAAGTACCTGCCGAAGGCGGCCAAGGGCGAGTGGCTCGCCGCCTGGGCGCTCACCGAGCCGGGGAGCGGCAGCGACAGCGCCGGGCTTCGCACGACCGCCCGTCGCGAGGGCGACAAGTGGGTCCTCAACGGGACGAAGATGTTCATCACGCAGGGGAGCGTCGGCGGCTTCTGCGTCGTCCTTGCGCGCACGAACCCCGACGTCGCCAAGCAGAAGGGCATCTCGGCGTTCATCGTCGAGCACGGGACCAAGGGCTTCTCGGCGTCGAAGCATCTCGAGAAGCTCGGCTGCCGTTCGAGCGACACGGTCGAGCTCACGCTCGACAACGTGGTCGTCGGCGACGAGCAGCGCGTCGGCGAGATCGATCACGGCTTCACCGACACGATGAAGATCCTCGATCGCGGCCGGATCTCGATCGCGGCGATGGCGCTCGGGCTCGGCTATGGCGTCCTCGACATGGCGGTCGGCTACGCGAAGGACCGCAAGCAGTTCAACAAGCCGATCGCGGACTTCCAGGCGGTGCAGTGGATGCTCGCCGACATGAAGACCGAGCTCGACGCCGCGCAGCTCCTCACTTACCGCGCCGCGTGGCTCGCCGATCAGGGCCGCCCGTTCTCGAAGGAGGCCTCGATGGCGAAGCTCTTCGCGAGCGAGGCGTCGTCACGCGCCTGCAACAAGGCGCTCCAGATCCACGGCGGCTACGGCTACACGCGCGAGTTCCACGTCGAGCGGCACCTCCGCGACGCGAAGCTCTGCGAGATCGGCGAGGGCACGAGCGAAGTGCAGCGCATGGTCATCGCGAAGCACATCCTCGCGGGCTGAGCTGCTCGACTCGACGGCGGTCATCCGCGACGCAGGATGAACTCGTCGTCGTACCAGGTCCCGACGGGATACTTGTACTCTCCAGCTTTCGTGAAGCCGTAGCCGGCGTAGAGCCTCTGCGCTTTCAGGTTGCCGCTCCACACGCCGATCCAGAGCGGGCCGTCGGTGTGAGCCTCCATCCACGTGAGCGCCGTGGTCAGGAGCCGCGTGCCGATGCCCCTTCCTTGGGCGCGCTTCGCGATGTAGAGCCGGCGGAGCTCGGCGTGGCTCGCGCGCGCGTCGGCGTGGGGCAGCGTGTTCGGGCCCGCGTTGGCGAAGCCGACGATCTCGCCGTCGATCGAGGCCGTCCACCAGACCTGGGAGGAATCGAGCAGCCTCTTGCGCGTTGCCTCGGCGCTGAAGCTCGCGTCCATGTACGCGGCCAGATCCTCCGGCGGGTACGGGATGCCGAACTCGTGGATGAAGGTGTCGATGAAGGTCGTCCGTCCCAGTGCCGCCAGGACCTCGGCTTCTTCGAGTCGCGCGGGGCGAATCTCGGCGTCGCTCATTGGTCCTCCGGTGCTCCGAGCTCGTCGAGGTCGTCCTCCACGGTCTCGGTCTCGCGTTCGGGCTCGGGCTCGGGAGGCGACTCGAGGCTGATGCGTCCGATCGCGCCGTGGCGGAAGTCGTGGATCAACGCGTCGGCGGCCTTGTGCAGATCGACGACGCCGCCGGCGCGGAGGCCGCCGCGCCTCTTCCCGATCTCCTGGAGCAGCGCCATCGGCGTCTCCGGAAGCGCCTTCAGCTTGTAGCGGGCCATCAAGAGCGCCGGGTAGCGACCGAGCAGATACTTCGCGCCCCAGAACCCGACGGTCTCGTAGTCGAGCGCGGAGTCGGGGATCGCTCCGCCGAACGCGAGCCGGAGGGAGGCGTCTTCGTCCTCGATCTTCGGCCACATGATCCCGGGGTTGTCCGAGATGGTCATGCCGCTCTTCAGCGTCACGAGCTGCTGGCCCTTGGTGACCGCGGGCTCGTCGCCGACCTTGGCGACCTTGCGATCCATCAGCGTGTTGATGAGGGTCGACTTCCCGACGTTGGGGATGCCCACGATGATCACCCGCGGGGTCTTGCCCGGCCCACGCGGGTGCAAGGCGAGCTGCTTGCACAGCTCCGGCAGCTTCGTCTTCGCCTCGCCGGGGCGTGTGGTCGTCAGCGCGATCGCGACGACCTTGCCGGGGGCGAGCCCGTCGCCTGGGCTCGGGTGAACCTCTTCCTCGAAGAAGCGGATCCACGCCTTGGTGATCGCCGGATCGGCGAGGTCGCTCTTGCTGAGCACCTTGATGACGGGCTTGTGCCGGCGGAGCTCGGTGACGACGGGGTTCTCGCTCGAGCGTGGCATGCGCGCGTCGAGCACCTCGATGACCACGTCCTGCGACGGCATCGAATCGGCGATGAGGCGCCGAGCCTTCGTCATGTGGCCGGGGTACCACTGGATCGGCATCGGCCGTTCCTACCACGGCTTCGCGCGTGCGGCTCGGCTGGCGCTCAGAGCAGCGCCGTCTTCCCGGCCTTCTTGAGCGCGTCCACCACCAGCCGCACGTCCTGGGCGCGCTCGCGGGGGATGACGAGGATGGCGTCGTCGGTCTCGACGACCACGAGGTCGTTCACGCCGACGAGGGCGATGGTCTTCTTCGAGGCGCCGAGCGAGCGGACGAGGTTGTCCTTCCCGTCGATGACGAGATCGCTCGGGCCGAGGGCGTTGCCGTTCGGATCGCGGTCGGCGAGCTCCCAGGCCGACTGCCAGCTCCCGACGTCGTTCCAGCCGAAGTCACCGGGGACGACGGCGAGACCCTCGGCCTTCTCCATGACCCCGTGGTCAATCGAGATGCTCTCGAGGGTCGGAAAGACCTCATGCACGAGCGCCTCGCCGCCCTCCAACATGCGCGCCACGCCGGAGGCGACGGCCGGGAGATGCCGCGTGAGGAGCGCGGCCATGTCTCGGACGCGGAAGAAGAACATCCCCGCATTCCAGAGGTAGCTCGACGGCCCCGCCGCGACGAACGACTCGGCGCGCGCGCGGTCGGGCTTCTCCACGAAACGCTTCACCGCTCGGGCTTCACCGTCGAGGGCGTCACCGACCTCGATGTAGCCGTAGCCGGTCTCCGGTCGCGTCGGCACGATGCCTACGGTGGTCACACGGCCGCGTTCGGCGCTCGCCACCGCCGCGGCGAGGACCCGCTGAAACCCTGGCTCGTCCGTCATGAAGTGATCGCTCGGGAGCACCATCACGACGGCGTCGGGGTCGAGGCGCGCGATCATCGCGTTCGCCCACGCGATGCACGGGGCGGTGTTGCGCGGCGCGGGCTCGCGGAGGATCTGCGGTGTCGGAACGCCGGGGACGGCGCGCGCCGTGGCCTCGGCGAGGTGCTCGCCGGTGACGACGACGACGCGGTCTTCGGTCACCAGCGGCCGGAGTCGCCGGACGGTCGCCGCGAGGAGCGTCTCGTTCTCGGCGCCGGCGAGCGGCAAGAGCTGCTTCGGACGGAGCGACCGTGAGGCCGGCCAGAACCGCGTGCCCGCGCCGCCCGCCATGATGACCGCATAGACCTTCGACATTGGTGGAGACTCCTCGTCCTCTGCATGCGGCCTCCGCCGCTGGCGGGCGGATGCTAGCACCGGGCGACGCTGCAAATGTCTCGGCCTCGCCCCGGCCCGCGAGGGAGGCAGGCGGCCCTGCGATCGAGCGCGAGCATCGGGAGTCGGCTTCGCGAGAGATCGCCGAAAAGTCGTAAACGAAGGGGCCGTCCTCTATGTACGAAGGTCTCGTGGTGTCCCCGTTCCGCGCGGCTTCGAGCCACTTCTTCGCGCTCACCAGCCTCTGGAGGCTCGCGTACCTCTGCGTCGCAGCGCTCCTCGTGATGGGATGCGAGCGACAGATCGCTCCGCCCCTCGTCGAGGTGACGGAGCTCACTCCGCGCGAGATCGAGCCGGGCGATCGGCTCGAGATCCGCGGGAACGGCTTCCCGCAAGGGCGCACCGGCCGGGTCACGCTCGAGGGGACGGTCTTCCGTCCGGGCGAGCCGCCGATGCGCGGCGTGAGCATCGACACCGAAGGCACGGTCGCGACGCCGGACCGCCTCGAGCTCGTCGTGCGCGAGGCCCTCGCAGAACAGCTCTGCGGGCGCGGCGATTGGGCTGCCCATGCGACGTTCCGCGGTGACGTCGAGGTGGCCTTCGCCTCCGACAACCAGGGAGCTCCGCCGCTCGTCGGCGTGCTCCGCGGCGTCGAGCTCGACGTCATGCCGTCGTCCGCGCGCGCGAGCGTCCTCGAGGGGCGGATCGCCGAAGGTCGTCGTGTCCTTGCGTTCTTCGGCATCGCGCCGGGGGCGCCGTCGCCGCGCGGTCTGCCGATCGAGCAGGTGGGCGCGGGCTCGCCTGCGGAGCGAGCAGGGATTCAGGTCGGCGACGTCCTCGTCAGCGTCGACGGCGTCAACGTGCTCTCCGTCGGCGATGTCCTGCCCGCGTCGGCTCGAGCGGTCGAGCTCGCGATCCGGCACGGCGACTCCGGCACGGAAGAGACCAAAACGCTCTCGCTCATCGAGTACTCCGGCGAGCGCATTCCGACCGAATATGCGCCTGCGCTCCTCATCGTGGGGCTCGCGCTCGCGGTGCTCGTGCTCCTCGTGCTTCCGGGGCCGCCGTCGCTCGCGGCGCTCGAGCACAGGATCGCGTCGCGGGTTCGGCGGACGACGTGGCGTGCGCTCCTTCACGCGCTCTTCGGGAGCGGTCGCCATGCTGCGCTCTCCGCGATTGTTTCTGCGGTGATCGCTACATTCGCGCTCACGCCGTACGTCGTCGGGCGCGAGGTCGACGGTGTCGTGCTGCTGGTGGCGTCGACGTCGATGCTGGTTGCGTCGCGCGTCGTGCGCGAGCGCGGTCCGCTCGCGTCGTTGCGCACGCTGCTCCGGATGGCGCTCGCCGTCGTCGCGATGGCAGGTGCCCTCGCGCTCGCGATCGGTCAGGTCGGCGCGCTCGAGCTCGCCGAGATCGTCCGTATCCAGGGCGGTGCGCCGTGGCAGTTCAATGCGGCGAGGCATCCCTCGTGCGCGGTCCTCGCCGTCGTCTACGCGGCGGCGATCGCGGGCGTCCTCCGCACGCGTCCGTCCGAGCAGCCGGCGCAGGAATCGCTCGCGCCGAGCTCGCCGGCTCCTGCGTCTGCGCGTGCGGCGCTCCTCGAGCGCGCGGGCCTGCTCCTCGCTGCTGCGCTCGGTGTGACGATCTTCCTCGGAGGCTGGCAGCTTCCCGGGGTCGTCGTCGTCCGAGGGCATGGCCTCGCCCTGCTCTCGGCGGCGTCGTTCGTGGTGAAGACATGGGCGCTCGCCGCGCTCCTCCTCGGCTCGAGCCGGGTGGCGCCGAGCCTCCAGCCGCGCCACGCGCAGGTGCTCTTCGTGAAGAAGCTCCTGCCCGGCCTCCTCGTTGCCGCCTCCCTCGTCGCCGCGTCGCGGCGGCTGGTGCCGAGTGTCGCCGTCGAGACGGCGTTCGGTGCGACGCTGGTCGCGCTCGCGCTCCTGTTCCTCGTGAGGATGGCGGCCCGCGTGAGGTCGGCGCTCGGCCGGCCCGAACCGCACGCAAGCCCTTTCCTCTGAGCAAGCCAGCGGCATTTCGAGCGCGGCGTTCTCGGCCCGGTCCGAGCCCGGACGTGTGGCTCAGCTCTGGTTCGAGGGGCGAGCCGGGTTCGATCCGCCGCTTGCCTTGCCCTCGTGACGAGGGGATCATCTTCCCACGCGCATGGGGCTCACCCGTCCATCGAACAGCGCCGCCCCGTCCGCCGGTCCACGCGCCTTCGTTTGCTCGCTCCCCGGGCGCGGCTGAGGGCTGATGTTCGAGGTCACCGGCTCGCTTGCGATCGTCCAGCCGGTCCTGACGCTCGTTGGGCTCGTCGTGCTCCCGCTCGTGTGGACTGCGCTCGCGGCAGCGTTTGCACGTCCAGCAAGCCGCAGCGGACGGATGCGCCTCGTCGCGTACGACCTCGTTGCGCCGATCGTCTCGAACACGTGTGCGGTCGCGACCCTCGGCCTCGCCATCGTGCTGGTGACACAGCTCGCGCTGCTCCCTCGAGGTCACATCCTCGTCCAGCATGTCGCGCAGCTGGCGAGGCTCGGTCAGCTCGACCTCGCGTTCGATCTCGCGCTCGACCCACGGAGCGCCGTCTTCGCCCTCGTCGTCGCGCTCGTCGGCTGCGCATCCGCCCTCCAGACGTCGTGGTCGTCTCGCTCGCACGACGGCCTGCGGCACGCCTGGACCGGCCTCGTGACGGCGGGCGCGATGCTCCTCTGTTTGGGCGACGGCTTTGCGCCGATTCTCGTCTCGCTCGGGCTCCTCTCGATCGGAGCGTGGGGCCTCGCTGGCGGAGGAACGCCAGGTCAGAGGACGGCGGCGCTCGCGGGGAACGTCGCCGTCCTGCTCGGGTTCGTCTTCCTCTTCTGGTCCCTCGGCGGTGCGTTCGGTCCCGAGGGCTACGATCCCGACGGCGCGCCCCGCTTCGTGCTCGTCGCGACGAGCTCCCCTTCGAACACGCCCGAGAAGGCCACCCTTGCGATGACGACGCATGCGGGCGCGCTGGTGTCCGCCGACGACGCGGATCTTCCGAGCGAGCCCGTCGCGGCGCCGTTCGCGATCGCCGTGGAGCCCGGCGTCTACACCTTGCGCGTCCACGGTGGGGCTGCCTCGGGCGACGTCGTCGTGCCGCGCGTCGCGCTCGTGTCCGGGCGCACGCACGTCCTCACTCCCTACGGTCCGACCGCGAGCCTTCGCGCGCTCGACGACCAGTTCGCCGTCCCGCGTCTCGCGCCGGGCGGAGGGGAGGCGACGGTACGGGCCGCGCTGTCCGGTCGGACGATCAACGGCCTTCGAGCGTCGGCGATCGTGCTCCTCCTCGTGCTCGGTGGTGCGCTCGCGCATCTTCACTCCCTCGCGAGCAGGCGCGGTCCTTCCACGCTCGTGTCCGTGCTCGAGGCCGTTCCGGCGCCTTACCTCGCGATCAAGCTCGCGCCGCTCGTCGATCCCTCCGGCCCCGATGGCGCGCTCGTCGTCCTCCTCGGCGCCGCGTCGGCGGCGCTCCTCGCATCGCGCGCGGCGTGCGTCGACGACGGACACAAGGCGCTCCGAGGCGTCCTTGCGACCGCCTCCTCCGTCGCGGTCGCCGCCGCGGGCCTCGGCGCACCTGCCGCCTCGCTCATCCTCGCGTCGTCGGCGATGGTCGCCACTAGCGCGGCCCTAGCTGCGATCGAGGCCCGGCGCGACGCGCGCTGGCTCGGGATGGCGTGTGCGGGCGCTGTCGGTCTGCTCCCCGGTGCGGGCACGTCGAGCGGTTACATCCTCGCGGTCATGGCGGCGCTCGGTTCTGCAGGCTCCGGAAGCTCAGGCCGGGTGGTGTTCGCCGGAGCCGTCGTCGTGACCTTGCTCGTCGCCTGTGCGCTCGGCGCGCTTGGGGCATTTCGAGTGTATGATGCAATTGTTCGTGCGTCGGCGCGGGATCCGGGCCACTCCCGCGCGCAGGGCGTCCTGGTCATCGTGCTCGCGGTGCTCGCTCTCGTCGGCGGCGTCGTGCTCGGGGCGGGGACGACGATGTTCGGCGGGCACGTCCTCCCGCTGGCAGGGCGGCTCGTCGGGACAGGCATGCCCCCGGCGTCTCGGGCGATGGCGGCAGCGGCGGTCGTCCTCTCGCTCCTCGCTGCCTCGGGCGGCGTCTTCCTCGCACGTCGGGTGAGCGCGTCGAGCGTCCCGCCGCGGTGGCTGCTCGCCCTCGGGCGTCCGTACGCCGTCCTCACGTGGACGGCGAGCGGCATCGGCCGCGGGGCGACCTTTCTCCAGCGTTCGGTCCGCGCGATGGATCGCGACGTCATCGACGATGTTCCGGCGGCCTTCGGCGAGCTGTCGTTGCGCGCCGTGGCCAGGCTGACGCGTCTCTCCCGCGCGATCGCGGGGAAGGTCGATCGGCCACTCGACCGCGCCGCCGGCGCAGTGGTGGTCAAGCTGGACATGGACGGGCCTCGCGCGGCCGAGCGTGTCTGCACTGCAGTTCTTCTTGTGATGGTGGCCCTCCTCGGCCTGGTCGTGCTCTCCTCCTTCCTTCTCGGCTGACATGGTCTTCGGGCCTCTCTGGCGCGTGCTTCACGGTCTGCTTCTCGTCATCGCGCTCGTCGCGGCGGCGGCGGGGACCGCGCGCGCTCAGGAGTCGCGTCGCGCCGGTACGGTGCGCCTCGAGACGGTCTCCGGAGGTCGCGGTCCGATCGACCTCCGCGCCGATCCCGCGGGAGGACCGAGTCATTCGGCCGAGCTCGTGATCGTCAACGACGGCAAGGAGCCGCTCGTCGTATCGCGGGTCGCCGTGCGCGGCGACGCCGCCGATCCGCGCGTGCCCCCTCGGCTCTCGGCTCGGATCGTCGATGGGAGCTTGCCGATCACCGTCCCGCCGGGCGCCTCGCGCAAGGCGAACATCGCATGGACGCCCGAGCCCTCCGCGCGACAGCGCCAGCTCTTCGGGCACATCGTGGTCACGACGTCGGACGAGCAATCGGGCGAGGTCGCGATGGGCGTGCGCGCTCGGAGAGGCGGCGTCCTCGGTGCGCTGGACGCGCACGTCCTCTCGCTGCTCGTCGGCGTTCCGCTCCTCGGCGCGATCGCGACGTTCGTGGCGCGTCTTCTCGGAAGGCGCGACGAGCGCACGCCTCATCTCGTCGCCATCCTCGCGCTCGGCATCCAGACGCTGCTCGCGGGCTACGTCTATCGAGGCTTCACCCCGGACGTCTCGCGCGCCGACGGCAACGACGGCCTCCAGTTCATCGAGCACGTGGTCTGGATCCGAGGCCTCTCCGCGGAGGTGTACCTCGGCGTCGACGGGATCGCCGCGACGTCGCTCCTCGTCACGAGCCTGGTCACGCTCCTCGCGGTCCTGCCTGAACGTCCGAGCTCGGTTCGTGGAGGAGGAGTCGCGGGCTACCACGCGGGCCTCCTCGTGCTCGACGCCGCCGTGATGGGCGCCCTCGCGGCGATGGATGGTCTTCTCTTCCTCTTCTTCTCGTCGATCGCCGTCGTCTCCGCCGCGCTCCTCGTCGGCACATGGGGTGGCCTCGGCCGCCGAGCTGCTGCGATGCGTCTCGCGGTCCCCGGGCTCTTCGCGCTCGTCCTGCTCGCGATCGCGATCATCGCGATCGCGCGTCACGCGGATCCGACGTTCCTCGTCGACGGTACGAAGGTGACCACGACGTTCAGCCTGCCCGAGCTTTCGCGCGTCGCGCTCGACGCAAAAGGCGCGACGTTCCTCGGCGGCGCGCTCGTGAAGGTCTGCTTCGCGATGGTGCTCGTCGCATCGCTCTTCTTCCTCGCGGCGTTCCCTGGGCACGGGTGGCTCGCCGACGTCCTCGTCGAGGCGCCGTCCGCGACGGGCATCCTCGTGGCGACGGCGCTGCCCGCGATCGGGCTCTGCGCGTTCCTACGCGTCGGCTGCGCGGTGCTGCCGGAGGGAATGCGATGGGCCTCCGGGATCGTCGTCGCGCTGGGCGCGATCGCGGCTGCCTATGGCGCGCTCTCGGCGCTCGGGCAGAAGGACCTCCGGCGCATGGCGGCCTCGGCGACGACGACGCAGGCCGGCTTCGTCCTCCTCGGAGCGGGCTCGCTCACGCCGCAAGGACTCTCCGGCGCGATCGTGCTCGGCTCGACGCGAGCACTCGCGTGTGGCGTCTTCCTTCTGCTAATCGCCGCGATTCGCGAGCGCGCGCGTACGAGTGACGTGACGCGGCTCGAAGGCATCGCCTCGCAGCTCCCCGGATGGGCGACGTCGCTCGCGGCGGCCGGCCTCGCGCAGGCGGGCGTGCTCGGCCTCGGCGGCGCATGGGGCCCGCTCCTCGCCTTGCTTGGCGTCCTCTCGAGCTATGCACCGCTCGCGATCGTCGCTGCGATCGCGCTCGTGATCATCGCGGTGGCCCATCTCTCCGCGATCTCCCGCGTAGCCTTCGGTCCGCTCGCTCCGGAGTGGAAGAAGAGCGAGCTGCTCGAGCCTTTCGGCGGGAGGTTCCCCGATCTGACGGGACGCGAGTGGACGAGCGTGGCTCCGCTCGTCCTGCTCGTCGTCCTCCTGGGCCTGTGGCCGGCGCCGATCGTCTCGCAGGCGACCGGCACCGTCCGCGACCTGGCCAATGCGGTGAGCCCGCCGGGCCCCGACCAGGTTGCCCTGCGCTGACTACTTCTTCGGCTTCGCCGGCGCCTTGGCGCTTGCGCTCGGAACGGTCATCCAGAGCACGGTGGCCACGAGCGCCGCACGCTTCGACGCTGCGCCGCCCTCGGCCTTCACGATCGGCTCGCTCTTGCCGTCCTTCGTCATCGAGACCGTGCCCTCGTCGTCGACGGAGAGCTTCGTGCCGTTCTCGTTGACGAGCTCGTCACCTTCGAACTTGTAGCCGGGCTGCACGCCGTTGCCGACGAGGCTGCCGTCGATGCCCACGGTGAGCATCGAGGTCCCGCCGCTCGAGTCGACCGAGTCGCCCTTGATCGTCGCCGCCGGCTTGCCGTCGATCGTGACGGACCCGTCCGCCTTCAGCTCGACGGGCTTGTCCTTGCTGCCCTTCTTGATCGGGGTGAGCTTCATCGCGGCGAGCTTGATCACGCCGCCGGCCGGGCCGGCGTTCGCCGCGGTGTCCGCCGCCGGAGCTGCGGGCGCATCGCTCTCGTTCGAGGGCGGCGGGGGCATGTCCTCCTTCGCCGACGTCTCGGTGATGCCGGCGTTGCTCTCCGGCGCGTCGGCGGGCTTCGCGCCGCCGCCGCATGCGGTGGCGGCGAGGGAGAGGACGAGGGCGGAGGCGAGGAACAGGCGGGTCTTCATGCGCCGCACGCTAGTCCTGTGCCTACCCGCCGACAAGCGGGGCAGGGCACGGACGCGCTTCGGGGGCGTCCCTCTTAACGCGCGAGATCATCCACGAAAGCCGTCGTGGAAGCTCGTGAGGCGCCAGTGACGCAGGGGGGGCGAGGGGGGGACGGTCACACTCTCCGCCGACCCGGCGACGGAACCACGGCTCCTTGTGAATGTCTGCGCGGAAGGCGTGAGGACGAAGGAGCGTTCTCCGACCGTGCCTGCCAGGCGAAGCCGCCAACATGGGCAGCGGCACGTTCCACCTCCGGAAAGATCCCCGATGAGCGGCGAAGGCGGTGTGGTGACCAACGTTGGCGAGCCGGCGAGTGTCGGACTCGACGTGACCCCCGAGCCGCTCGCCCGTGTCATCGTTGCGGCGCGGCGTCGTCTCGGATGGCTCGGTGTGCGTGCGGAGGTCGCTCGCCATGCAGCGCTCGTCTGCGCCGCCGCAGCCGTCGGAGCGGGGGCGCGACCCTTCCTCTGGCCATTGGCGCATCCCGTCGATCCCTGGAGAGCGGCGGTCCGAGCCATCGTCCTCGGAATCGCCTTCGCCGGCGTTGCGCTCGCAATCGTGGCTGTGAGGGCGTGGCGGAGGCGGCCGTCGCTCCTCGCTTCGGCGCGGCACCTCGACGATGCGCGCGGCCTCGCAGAGGTCATCGCGAGCGGCTTTGCGTTCGAGCGTGACCGGCGCGAAGACGAGATGGCACGTTTCGCTGTCGAGCGCGCGAGAGCGGTTGTTTGCGGGCTCGACGTCGAGCGCGTGCTGGTGCCGTCTCCGCAGGTGCGTTCGCGACGGGAGATCCGGTGGCTGCTCGGAGCCGGTGGGGCGGTGATCCTCGGGCTCGCGGTGGGGGGCATCGATCGCGTCGTCATCGAACGCGTCCTCAATCCCGTGACGGGCCGAGAGGCGGCGGCGGCTGCAGCGCTGAGGAAGGCGGCGGAGGAGGCCGCGGCGAACGCGCCTCGAGTCGCGAGCGAAGAGAAGAAGATGCTCGCGCCGCAACCGCCCGCAGCCGAGGAGCTCGTCGAAGCGGCACGCCGTGCGTCCGAGGCGGCGCAGCGAGGCGACCGGCGGAGTGCGCTCGAGGCCCTCGAGAGCATGCGGAAGGCGGCGCGCGCGCTCGAGGCCGACGAGCGCGACCAGGCGCGTTCGCTCCGCTCGCTGAGAGACGAGCTCGAGGGAGCATCGGCTGCTGCGAAGGGAAAGGCCGCCGACGACACATCCGGCAAGGAGGGGGCGGGCCGTCCGTCGCGTGCGAGCGCGACGGCATCCGAGGCACTCGCGAAGCTGAAGAGGGATCTCGACTCGGCCGGCGGCGACAAGGAATCGCTTCGCAAGATGGTCGAGCGTCTCGAGCGCGCCGAGGCGGCGGCACGCGCGGCTGCCGAGAAATCGGCGGGCAAGGATGCGTCCGGCAAGAAGGACACGTCCGGCAAGGGCCAGGACGGCAAGGGCAAGGAGGGGCAGGGGGCGCGCGAGGCGGCCTGGTCCCGCGCCGCCGCCGCGCTCGCCGAGGCGCGCGACGCGGCCGCGCGCGGCGACAAGGAAGCGGCGAGTCGCGCGATGGAGCGCGCCGAGCGTGAGATCTCCGCCCTCGAGAAGGCGAGCCGCGACGCCGCGAGCGCGAGCAGGATGGCGCGGGTCGTGGACGATGCATCGGAGCTCGATCGAGCCATGCATGCTGCATTGAAAGGGGATCGCTCGGGCGGGGGCCGGGACGGCAATGGCGATGGCCGCGACGGCCGCGACGGCGACTCGGGAAGAGACGGCGCCGGCGCGTCGAGGACGGCGCCTTCGGACAATGGCGATCCGAGCGGCGCGCCCGGCGCAGGCCCTGGAGCGGGCGATCGTGCTCCTGGTCCCGAGCAGCGCCGCGTGACGGTCGGAGGCGATCTCCAGGCACGTGCCGACGTGCGCGAGGGCGAGCGTGCCGTGAGCGCGATCGAGGGGATGGGACGCGGCGGTGACCCGCGCGCCTTCCGCGAAATCTTTCCGTCCTACGACACGGTCGTGGAGGACGGCCTGCGCGAGGACTCGGTGCCGGCGGCACGGCGACCGACCGTACGACGCTACTTCAGCTCGATTCGCCCCGGTGGCGACGAAGAAACCAGGAACCGACCATGACGATTCAGCATCAGCACATGAACGGTCAGGCACTCCCGCCGGTGACGAACGGCCGTGCCCACGACGGTCACGCGAACGGATCGCCGCGCGCCCACGAAGCGGTCGAGGCGCGGATGCACGAGGCCCGGAGGATCGTCTTCGAGCTCGAACAGGCTCTCCGCGCGATGATCCTCGGTCAGGATGCGATCGTCGCGGGGGTCGTCCAGGCTCTCGTCGCCGGCGGTCACGTGCTCCTCGAGGGCGCGCCGGGCCTCGGCAAGACGCAGATCGTGCGGACGCTCGCGCGTCTCGTGGGAGGCTCGTTTGCGCGCATCCAGTTCACGCCCGACCTCATGCCGAGCGACGTGCTCGGCACCAGCCTCGTGGTGACGACGCCGAACGGGGGGAAGGACCTCACGTACCGGCAGGGACCGATCTTCGCGAACCTCGTCCTCGCCGACGAGATCAACCGCGCCACGCCGAAGACGCAGAGCGCCCTCCTCGAGGCGATGGCGGAGCGCACCGTCTCGGTCGAGGGAAAGCCGATTCCGCTCCCCGATCCGTTCTTCGTCCTCGCGACGGAGAACCCGATCGAGATGGAGGGCGTGTACCCGCTCCCCGAGGCCCAGCTCGATCGCTTCCTCGTGAAGCTGATCGTGCGAATGCCGGACCTCGAGACCCTCACGCTCATCGGCGCGCGGGCCGAGGATCCGCCGCCGCCGTCACCGCTCTCGTCGCCCGAGGAGCTCGTCTTCGCGCGGAGCGTCGCGCGGAGCATCGTCGCGGCGCCCCACGTCGAGCAATACGCGGCGAAGCTGGTCCTCGCGACGCACGGCCATCGAGCTGCGCGCTACGGGGCGGGCCCGCGTGCGATGCAGGCGCTGATGGCGTGCGGTCGAGCACGTGCGCTCGCCGCTGGTCGCGGCGTGGTTGCGATCGAGGACATCGCCGCGGCGGCTCCGAACGTCCTCCGTCATCGCATCGGGCTGCGCTTCGAGGCCGAGGCCGAGGGCATGACCTCCGACACCGTGGTGGCGCAGATCCTCGCGACCACCGCCGTGGGCTGAGCGATGTCGGCCGCGACCGCGATTCACGAGCTCTCCGTGCCCGCCGACGACGATGCGTCGCTTCTCTCCCCCGAGATCGCGGGGCGCCTGGGCCGCCTCTCGATCATCGCGCGGAAGCATGCGAGCGCGCGACAGCGAGGGCGTCGGAGAACGCGCCGCGTCGGTGGAGGGACCGAGACGATCGATCTTCGTCCGTACGAGGCCGGCGACGACACGCGCCGCATCGCTTGGCATGCGTATGCGCGTCTCGAGCGCCTCCTCGTGCGCCTCGTCGCGGACGAGGCCCCGCTCCGGCTCACGCTCGTCGTCGATCAGAGCGCCTCGATGTCCTATGGCCGGCCGACGAAGGTTCGCCACGCGGCGCGGATCGCTGCCGGCTTCGCGGCGGTGGCGCTCGGTGGAGAAGACCGGGTCGCGCTCGCGGTCGGCTCGGGAGGGCAGGCGCAGGCGCATCGGCCCGTGAGCGGGCGAGGCGGCCTCCCACGCCTTCTCGCGATGCTCGACCGCCTCGCTGCGGTCGGGAGCACGGACCTTCCGGCGACGGTGCGGACGGTGCTCGATGCAGCGCCCGGGCGAGGCGTGTGCGTGATCATCAGCGACCTCTTCGAGCCGCAAGGCGTGCTCGCCGGTGCGAGCGAGGCGCGGAGGCGGGGACACGAGGTCGCGATCGTCGAGGTGCTGGCGCCGTTCGAAGTCGATCCTCCGGATCTGTCGGGCTTCGAGCTCGAAGACGAAGAGACGGGCGAGATCGTGGAGCTCCCGGAGCGCGGCGCGCGCGAGCGCTTCCAGGAGGCGCTTGCGCTTCATCGCCGGAATGTCGACGACGGAGCACGTTCGCTCGAAGCCGCGGTCGTTCGAACGACGACCGACGAACCGTTCGAGTCGATCGTGACGCGTGCGCTCGGTGCGGGGCTGCTCGGCAGGGGAGCGCGATGAACCTCGTCGCCCCCGTCTTCCTCGCCGGGCTCGCGCTCCTCGTCCCGGTCCTGATCGCCTTCCTCGTTCGCCGGCGCCGGCAGATCGTCCGCGTCCCTTCGACGATGATCTGGCGCCTCGGCGCGCGTTCGGTGGCGAAGAATCGGCGGATTCGCGACGTCCGCCGCCTCCTCGCGCTCCTCGCGTGCCTCCTCGGAGTCGCTGCGCTCGTCGTCGCTGCCGCTCGCCCGACCGGGAAGCGGACCGATGCGACGGTCTACGTCGTCGATGTCTCCGCGTCGATGTCGGGCGTGCCGCTCGACGAAGCGCGCGCCTGGCTCGTCCGCGACGTGGCGAGTCGGGGACCGAGCGCGCGCATCGCGATCGTCCTCGCGGGAGCGGAGCCGAAGGTGGCGCTCGCTCCGTCCGCGCCTGGGCCGCGCGTCGACGAGGCGATCCGAGCGATCGCGGCCGAGCGGTCCGTCGCCTCGATGGACGAGGCGGTAGCGCTCGCCGAGGGGCTCGCGCACGCAACCCGAGCGCGCGTGGTCGTCCTGACGGATCGAGCCGTCGAGTCGGACGTGAGCCGGCTCGGCGCGAAGCCCGAGCAGCGCGTCTTCGGTGGCGGCGCGAAGACCAAGGACAACCTCGGGATCACGAGCCTCTACACGCGGACGCCGCCGGATGCGCGTGACGACGAGGAGCGCGAGGCGTCGATCACGATCGCTACGTCGTCGGAGGCATCTCGCCGGGCGCGTTTGGTCGTCACTCTCGCGGGGCGCGTCGTCGCGGACCGGCGGCTAGAAGTGCCCGCGCGCGACGAGGCGAACGAGCGCGTGCTCCTCCGCGGAGCGGGGCATCTCGTCGCCCGCGTCGAACCGGACGATGGCCGACCCGACGCGCTCGCGATCGACGACGAAGCTTCGCTCGAGGAGTCCGCCCGGCGGCCACCGCGGGTTGCGCTCGTCCGCGACGAGAGCGAATCGTCGTCGGCGTCGTTCTTCATCGAGAAGGCACTTCGCGCAGCCGGCGTGACGGAGCTCGCCCTCGTGAACGCTGGCGGACCGCCGCCCGACAACGCAGAGATTGCCGTCGTCCTCCGCGACGGCACCGGTCGTCCGCAGGGCGTGCCGGCGCTTCTCGTCGGGGTCGAGCCGAAGGAGATCGGGCTCACGGCGCGGAGCGTGGGAAGAGGCGAGACGCATCTGCGGTCGCTGGCGCTCGAGGACCCGATCTTGCGCGGCGTCGCGCTCGACGAGCTCACCGCGCTTCGCGCCAAGGTCGCGTCCTCGCCACCCGGCGCACGCAGCCTCGTCGAGCTCGACTCCGGTCCGGTGCTCGTCGCGGGCGGAACCGGGACGAGCTCGTGGGTGTGGCTCGGGATCGACCCCGAGGCGAGCGACCTCGTCCTTCGCGTCGCGTTCCCCGTGCTCGTCGGCAACGTGCTCACCCACCTCGGGGGCTCGTCGCAGATCGTGGTCGCAAAGACGGTCCCACGCGCGGAGGTGACGCTCGAGTCGCCTGCGCTCGTCACCCCACTCGGGACGGTGGCCGAGCCGCGGTGGCGGCTCCCTGCCAGCCCGCCGGCGACGATCGCGCTCGTGGGGGCGATCCTCCTCGCGCTCGAGGCATGGCTGACGTTCCGCAAGAGGTGGGCAACATGACTCCGCTCCGTGTGATGAGCCTCGTCGTCCGCATCCTCGCGATCGCGATCGTAGCGGTCTCGCCCTGGCTCCAGCCGAGGAAGAAGCCGAGCAGCGCGCGTTCCGTCGTCTATGTCGTCGATCGCTCGGCCAGCATCGGCCATGGCGGCCTGGAGGAGGCCAACGAGTACCTCTCGAAGGCATGGCCGGCGGCGGACGACGGCGTGCGATGTGGTGTCATCGCGTTCGACGGACGAGCGGAGGTCGTAGCCCCGGTCGGGACGGCTCGAGCGCCCGTCGTCGGTGACGGGAGCGAGCCCGGTGCGAGCGATCTCGCGGGCGCCATGCGACTCGCGCTGGGGGCGCTTCCGAGCGAAGGGCATCGCACGATCGTCCTCCTGACGGACGCACGCCCGACGCGCGGCGATGCCTCCAGCGAGGCTCGACGTGCGGCGGAGATGGGCGTCCGCGTCGACGTCGTACCGATCGCCGGAGAGGTACCCGCCGTGCCGACGCTGACGGCCCTGAAGCCGCGCGCATCGCACGTGGCGGAACATCAACCGGTCGCTCTCGACGTGGGGATCCGTCATCAGACTCCCGTCGTCCTCCAATGGACACGCGACGGCGTCTCGATGCCTCCCCGTGTCGAGTACCTAGGCGACGGAAGCGAACGCACCGTCGAGCTGCTCGACCCCGATCCGCCGCCCGGCGTTCACGTCTACGAGGTGAAGGACGGGCCGTCGCGCCGCTGGGGACCCGCGCCGGGAGATGGCGACTCCAAGGAGCAGGAAGCGTCGATGCTGACCGCGGTGAGCGTCGAAGGGAAGGCGTATGCGGCCGTCTTCTCGCCAACGGGGGACATCCCTCCGGTGCTCGCGGCCGCGCTGTCGGAGAGTGGGCTCGACGCGCGCGCGCTACCGATCGAGCGCGCCGCCGATCCATCGTCGTACACCGGCGCCGATCTCGTCGTCCTCGCGGACGTGCGTGTGAGCGGCGCGGCGACGGACGATGCCGGGCTCACGCGTACGGCGCAGGCTTCGCTCGTCGCGTACGTGCAACAGGGAGGCGGGCTGCTCGTCACCGGCGGCGTCTTCGGGCTCGCGCCCGAGTATGCCGGCACGCCGCTCGCGCGCGTGATCCCCGTCGAGATCGAGGATCGAGGTCACGTCGAAGACCCGCCCGTCTCGCTTGCGATCATGCTCGACCGCTCCGGCTCGATGGCGATGCAGGTCGGTGGGCACACCAAGATCGAGCTCGCGATCGAGGCATCGCTCGCGGCCGCCGAGGTGCTTCGACCCACCGATCAGGTCGCGATCGCGAGCGTCGACACGGAGACCCACTGGGACGTCCCGCTCGGACCTCAGGAACGCCTCGCCGAGCTCCGCCCAGCGGTCCGCCGCGTGACCGCAGGCGGAGGCGGCATCTACGTCTACACCGCGATGCGTGACGCTTACGCGGCGCTCGAGCGGGCGAAGACCCCGATCCGCCACATGATCCTCTTCAGCGACACGAGCGACAGCGAAGAGCAGTTCGAGAACTGTCCGTTCGAGGGCGACTGCGGCGGGAAGAAGTCCGCCGAGACCCTCGCGAAAGAGGCGCGTGTGAAGGGGATCACCACCACGGTCGTCGGCATCGGCGAGGAAGCGGCGAAGGACACCGCGTTCCTCCGTCGCGTGGCTGCGTCCGCCGGCGGTCGCTTCTACATCACGAGCGAGGGTACCGATCTGCGTCGCATCTTCCTCTCCGAGACGCGCGTGCTCGCGCAATCGAACCTCCGCGAGAGGAAGACGACGGTGTCGTCGGCCGGCCCGCATCCCGCGCTCGAGGGAGTCGACGCCTTGAAGCTCCCGGAGCTCGCTGCCTACGTCGAGACAGGACGACGTGTGGGCGCGGATACCGCGCTGCTCCTCGCGGACGGCGCACGGCCCGAAGGGCGGCCGATGCTCGCGACGTGGCGCTACGGCCTCGGCAAGGCCGGCGCGATCACGACGGACTTCGCCGACGGGTGGGGAGGCGCGTGGGCATCGTCCACCGAGGCCGCGAAGGTCCTCCGCCAGACCGTCCGCTTCCTCCTCCGCCAGAACGACGCCCGGCGCGCCGACGCCGTCGTCCGGATCAAGGACCGCGTCGTCGAGGTCGACATCGAGTTGCCGCCCGACGCTCCGGAGAGCGCCGCTCCGAAGGCGATCGACGTATTCGGCGTCGACAAGGGTGGGGCCTCACACAAGATCGCGATGCGCCTCGAGCAGCGCGGCCCGGGGCGATGGACCGCGCGAGGCCGCGGGACGGGAGAGCCGATCGTCATCATGCGGGCGCGGGACGCGCGGGGAGCGCTGATGGCGGAGGCCGTCGGTCGTGAGGACCGCGCTTCGGAGCTGGCCGGTGGCGGCGCCGACGAGCGGCTCGCCGCGGAGCTGGCGAACATCGCCGGCGGGCGGGTCATGCCTTCGCCGGCAGCGACGCTCTCCCGGACGCCGCGGCCGGCGCCCGAGCTCGCGCCGACGTGGCCGTACGCGCTCGTCGTCGCCGCCGCTCTCGTCGTCGTCGATCTCGTCTTGCGTCGCCTCGGCGCACCGCGCCGCGATCGGCGCGTGGCGAGCCTGCTCGATCAGATGCCGGGTGCAGCGCCGACCGTCATGCGCTCCGCCGCATAGCCGCACGCGAGGCGCCATCCGCGGAGCGGTCGCCGTGCTCGCCCGTCTCGACAGGAGCGCTTTCCACCCGGACGCGCGTCATGAATCGACGAGCGAAGCCGCTCATTCGATGCTGGCGCTGGTCGGGGACCGGCTCTCGCGGGATGCAACGGCCACGGTAGGGCGAGGCCTCGTCTTCGGACGTCCGAGCCTCGAGCCGGCTACGGATCTCGAGCTCCTGAACGTCACGCCGAAGCGACTCGTGCCCCATCCGGATCCGCAGGGCGAGCGTGAAGAGCACCATCGCCAGGAGGCCCGCGATCGTGAGAGCGATCGCCTCCGCGTTGTCCTCGGCAACGATGACGCTCCGGACCAAGACGGCCGCGAGCAGAGCGATCCCGAGGGCGCTCTGGATCCACTCGAGGGCGACGAGCATGCGGAGGTCACTACGCATGTCACGGACCGCATCGGGCTCGACGGCGCGCGTGGTGCTGACTCGTCTCTCGAGGCGCTTCATGGCCGGTCGGCGAGGGATCGAGCCGGAAGCCCGCCACGGACTCCCGGCTCGAAACCTCTTCTATTGAGATACGGGAAGGTGCGTGTGGGAATTAGCGCCGTTACCCGGCCAGAGCGTTCGGCTGGAAGAACGATGAGCGGCCGCGGCTCCGTACGCCACAAAAGCGCGTCGGCGACGCAGGTTGAACCGTACGTCGCCGACTGCCGGCGCACCGGCCAAGACAGAGAGTGGTGAGCCGTTTCCGGCGCCGCGCTCAGTCCTTGAGGGCCTCGGCGCCGCCGATGATCTCCATGAGCTCCTTGGTGATCGCCGCCTGACGCGCTCGGTTGTACTGGAGCGAGAGGCGCCCGATCATGTCCTTCGCGTTCCGCGTGGCGGCATCCATCGACGTCATCTGCGCGCCGAAGAAGCCCGCCTGCGTCTCGAGGAGCGCGCGGTAGATCGAGATCTCGACGTACATCGGGATGAGGCGTTCGAGCACGATCTGCTCGTTCGGCTCGAAGCCGAACGTGGGCGTGACACCCGTGTCCTTCGTAGGCGAGTGCCCCGCCGTCTCCGGACGCTCGGGCGGCGGGAGGAGGAGCTCCACCGTCGGCTTCTGCGTCATCGCGCTCTTGAACTCGTTGTAGACGAGGTAGACCGCGTCGACCTCGCCGCGCGCGAACTTGGCGGTGACGTACTCGCCGACCTTGCGGGCCTTCGAGATGTCGAGGCCGTCGAGGAGGCGAGGGAAGTCCTTCGCGACGACGCCCTTGCGGCGCGAGAGGTACTCGCGGCACTTGCGGCCCGCCGTGGCGAACGACACCTCGATCCCTTCGGCCTCCTTCGCCTTCCACGCGCGCTCGGCCGCCTTGTTCACGTTCGTGTTGAACGCGCCGCACAGGCCGCGATCGCCGGACATGACGATGTAGAGGACGTTCTTCTCCTCGCGACGCAGGAGGAGCGGGTGGAGCGACTGGACGCGGTTCGGGTCGTCGGCGTCCGACTGGCGCTCGGCCATCGACGCCGCGACGTCCTCGAGGATCTCGTGGACCTTGAGCGCGTACGGTCGGAGCGCCGTGATGCGCTGCTGGGCGCGGTTGAGCCGCGCGCCAGCAACCATCTTCATCGCGCGCGTGATCTTCTGCGTCGCCTTGACGCTGGTGATCCGCTTACGAATCGTCTTCAGAGACGGCATCGCCGATCAGTCCTTCTTCGACTTCTTGTCCGAACCGGACTTGCCGAACGCGGTGCCGAACTCCTTGAGCGCGTTCTTGAGGGACTCTTCCGTGTCCTTGTCGAGCGCCTTCTTCTTGCGGATGTTCTCGAGGATCTCGCCGTGCTTCGACTCGATGAAGGCGTAGAGCTGCTTCTCGTAGTCCGAGAGCTTCGACGTCTCGAGGCTGTCGAGGTAGCCCTTGGTGCCGGCGTAGATGATGAGGATCTGCTTCTCGACCGGGAGCGGCGTGTACTGACCCTGCTTCAGGATCTCGACGAGGCGCGCGCCGCGCTCGAGCATGTTGCGCGTGACCTGGTCGAGGTCGGACGCGAACTGGCTGAACGCCGCCTTCTCGCGGTACTGCGCGAGGTCGAGCTTGAGCGAGCCGGAGACCGACCGCATCGCCTTGATCTGCGCGCTGCCACCGACGCGGCTGACGGAGATACCGACGTTGATCGCGGGGCGGACGCCCGAGAAGAAGAGGTCGGCCTCGAGGAAGATCTGGCCGTCGGTGATCGAGATGACGTTGGTCGGGATGTACGCCGAGACGTCACCTGCCTGCGTCTCGATGATCGGGAGCGCGGTGAGCGAGCCGCCCGACATCGGATCCTTGATGATCTCGAAGCCGTCGCCCTTCGCCTTCAGCTCTTCGCCGGCCGAGTCGTGGCCCTGCTCGCCGATGTGCACTCGCGTCCCTTCGGGGAGCTTGTCCCAGGTCGTGCCCTTCGGGACGACGGCGAGGTGGTCGGCCATCCGTGCCGCGCGCTCGAGGAGGCGCGAGTGGATGTAGAAGACGTCGCCCGGGTACGCCTCGCGGCCCGGCGGGCGGCGGAGGAGCAGCGAGAGCTGGCGGTACGCGACGGCCTGCTTGGAGAGGTCGTCGTAGACGCAGAGGGCGTGGCGGCCGCTGTCGCGGAAGTACTCCGCCATCGTGACGCCGGTGTACGGCGCGATGTACTGGAGCGGAGCCGACTCGCTCGCGCCGGCGACGACGATGGTCGTGTACTCCATCGCGCCGTGCGCGGTGAGCTTGTCGAGGACGGCCGCGACGGTCGACTGCTTCTGCCCGACGGCGATGTAGAAGCAGTGAACGTTCTGGCCCTTCTGGTTGATGATCGTGTCGAGCGCGACCGCGGTCTTGCCGGTCTGACGGTCGCCGATGATGAGCTCGCGCTGACCGCGGCCGATCGGGACCATCGCGTCGATGGCCTTGATGCCCGTCTGGAGCGGCTCCTTGACCGGCTGGCGGGCGAGGATGCCCGGCGCCTTGATCTCGACGCGGCGGCGGTGCGGGGTCTCGATCGGGCCCTTGCCGTCGACCGGCATGCCGAGCGAGTTGACGACGCGGCCGATGAGCGCCTCGCCGACGGGCACCTCCATGATGCGGCTCGTGCGCTTGACGCTCGCGCCTTCCTTCACGTGGGTCGACTCACCGAAGAGCGCGGCGCCGACGTTGTCCGCCTCGAGGTTGAGCGCGAGGCCCATGAGACCGCCGGGGAACTCGAGCAGCTCGCCGCTCATGACCCCTTCGAGGCCGTAGATGCGCGCGATACCGTCGCCGATGCTGAGGACGGTGCCGGTCTCGGTCGTGAGCGCGGCGCGCTCGTAGGTCTGGATCTGCTTCTTGATGATCGACGAGATCTCTTCGGCGCGAAGCTGCATGGTCGGGTCTTCCTCTGATTGCCGCGAATCGAGCGGCGGGGGGAACGAAACTCTTTGAAAGGCGAGAACGGCTCCGCGATCAGTTCGGGAGCATCGTCTCCTTCATCTTGCGGAGGCGGGCGATGAGCGAGCCGTCGTAGACGGTGTCGCCGACGCGGGCCACGACCCCCGAAATGAGGCTGGGGTCGAGCTTGCGGTCGAGCGCAATCCGGCGGCCGGTGACGCGCTCGAGCTGCTGCTGGAGCTGAGTGAAGTACTCCTCGGGGAGCGGCATCGCGGTGAGGACCTCGGCGCGGAGGATACCGCGCTTGTCGTCCGCCATCGTGCGGAGCTCCTGCGCGATGGCAGGCAGCGCCTTGATGCGGCGGCGGTCGACGAGGAGCGCGAGCGCGTTCTTCGTCACCTGTCCGAGCGTGAGGAGCGTCGCGACCTCACGGATGATCTCGTGCTTCGCCTGCACCGGGATGAGCGGATCGGCGAGCGCGGTGCGGAGCTCCGCGCTCAGCTCGAACGCCTGCGCGGCGCGCTGCAGCTCGTCGACGAGGGCGTCGAGCTGGTTCGTCTCGCTCCCGAGCTCGAGGAGCGCGGTCGCGTAGCGGCGGGCAATGACTCCGGGGATCAAGCGACACCTCCAGCCTGCGGCGCGGTGCTGGTCTGCGCGCCCACGCGGGGAGCGGCAGGCTTCTTCGCGAGCTCGGCGAGGAGCTCATTGGCGAGACGGGCGTGATCCTCTGGGGTCGCGCTCTTCTCGAGGACCTGATGCGCCTGCGTCACCGCGAGCTCGATCGTCTCGAGGAGCAGGTCGTGCTCGAGCTGCTTCTTCTCCTGTTCGACGAGGCGTTCGGCGTCGCGCTTCATGCGCTCGGCGCGCTCCTCGGTGTCGAGGAGGAGGCGATCGGCCTCGCCCTTTCCGGCGGCGACGAGCGCGGCCTTCGCGGTCTCGGCGTCGGCGTCGGCGTTCTTGAGGTCGGCCTGGTACTTCTTGGCGCGTTCCTTCGCCTCCGCGAGCATCTTGCTCGCGTCCTCGATGTCCTTGCCGATGTTGACGCGGCGCTGCTTGAGCCCCTCCACCACCGGCTTCTTGCCGATCGTGTAGTAGAGCGTGGCAAGCACGCCGAAGTTGATCAGCAGCGCGATGAACGCCGGCCGGCTCTTGTCCGACAGGTCCGTCCAGTTCATGGGCGCGGGGCCGTGGTGCCCGCCGCCGTGCGCGTCCGCGTGGCCGGCGCCGTGATCGTCGGCGTGGGCCGCGCCATGCTCGCCGGCCGCCTGGCTCGGCTCGTCGTGGCCCTGAGCAAACGCGACCGTGGTGAGGAGCGCCGCGGCCGAGACGAGACCGGCGGCAAAGAGGATGCGGATATTCTGGCGAGCGATCATTGGGACACCTCGCGGCCGAGCACCTGCGACGCGATCGTGCGTCCGAGGACGGCGGCTTCCGTGGCGAGCTCCGCGCGCGTTCGCTTGGCCTCGCCGGCGAGCGCGGCACGGCCTTGCTCGATCGTGGTGGCTGTGGCGGACCGGACGCCGGCCATGACCTCGGCTTCCTTTCGGACGCCTTCGGCGCGGAGGGCATCGCGCTCGGCAGCGCCGGCTTCACGCGCCTTCGCGAGGGCCGCCTCGTACTTGGCGAGCGCCTTTGCGGAGCGCTCGTCCTCCTTCGACGCCTCGCGCCTGGTGCCTTCGATCCGCTTCTCTCGCTCTTCGAAGAGCTTGAGCATCGGCTCGAAGAGCAGCGGCTTGAGGATGACGAGAAGGACGATGAAAAGGACGATCTGGACGACAAGGGTGGCGTCGAAATCGACAGTCACGCCGCCTTCAGACAGCCCGGAGCTGTGAAGTCCGACGTTCAAGGTGTTGCTCACGCTGAGCAGCGACATGGATCCTCGTGGCTCGATCGGCAACCCGGGAGCGGGTCCATAACTACTGACGGACCCACGTGAACCGGAGGGGAGAGACGCGCGCGAGGTACCATTGTCGGCGCCCCATGTCCATGGAGTCCCGTGGTGAACCGGAACGGAGGGACGGGCCGCAATCTCTGCGCGCTTCCGAGACTCAGCCAGGGCCTCCTAAGTGGGCGATTAGCGGTCCCGGCCGCGACCTGCCACCCGCTCGGCGGGGGCCGGGACGACCGGCCGGGGCAAACGTCCGACCTCGGCGTGGCGAGGTGCGGCCGTCCGGGCCATCTCGGGGGCGGTCTGGCGGGGGAGCGGCGCCCGGCCGTACGGGCCGTACGGGCCGCTCTCCTCGCCGGGAGCCGGCCCGAATCCGTGGGGCTGACGGAGGGTCGGCGCGGACGCCTCGTGGACCTCGCTGCCCTCGTTGCGCGGGGCCGGCAAGGTCGCCCGCTCGGATCCGTACTCCGCCGTCCGATCGAGCGTCACGTCGTCGTCGATGGGCAGGTCGTGCGCGGCGGGCTTGTGGAGGCTCCGGAGCACGCCGGGACGGAGCGCCTGGATCGGCTGGGTCCGGTCGATCGCGTCCTCTTCGTAGGGATCCTGCGCGATCTGCGCGGTGTGGGACGCGCGCGGAGTGGGCACCGACGGCGCGAGCACCGGCGCCGACGTCTCGACGCTCACGCTCGGCACGCGCTCGGTCTCGACGAACGGATCTTCGGCCCGGTGGGTCTCGAAACGGGTGACGATGCCCGTACGCACGAGCGAGACGCGACCGCGCTCGTCGACCCGCGCGAAGAGCATCGCGGAGCCGACGCGCGGCATCTCGGCGAGCATGCCCGAGACCGTGGCGTCGAGCGAGGCGACGTATTGAGCGCCCACGCAGCGGGCGGCCAATCGAGCGCTGTCGCGGCCCTTGGCGGACGAGACCGAGCGCTTGTTGCTCGGGGCGACGACGATCCTCCGGCAGATCCCCTCTGCATCCAGCAGGAAGGTGCACGAGGAGGTATGGGCGGCGTAGGTGATTTCGAAGGAGGCGCTCACGGTTCCTTTCGAGGTCTTAGCAAGCGTCGGGCCCGTACATTGTGGGGCTATGTCCTACCCGTAAAGCCCTCATTTTCGCGATTTCCGACCGCCCGACCGGTCGCGACGGGGGCCTTCGTGGCGACCAGCCGATCCACCGCTCCCGCCCCCTGGGCGTGAAGCGACCGGGGTCGCCGGTGCGTAGGGACGCTGGGCGGCGGTCTTGCTTGCGAGGAGGACCGGGCGTCCGCCGTCGACGCCGGGGTGGATGCTCGCGAATCCTTCGCGCGCGGCGAATCCGGCGAGATCCCCCCGGTGCTCCTCCATCCATGTGCTGAAGCGTTCCCAGAGCTCGCGCGCCTGGTCGTCGGGGAGAGCGACGCCGTCCACGAGCACGGCGAGGTTCGCCCTCATGACTTCACGTCGGCGACGATCTCCGCCGCGTGCTGCGAGACATCGACGGAGCGGTAGATCTTCTTCACCTTGCCGTCGGGGCCGATCACGATCGTCTGGCGCGCCAGGCGTCCCAGGGTGCTCGGTACACCGTACGCCTTCGCGATCGCGCCGTCCTCGTCGCTCACGAGGTGGAACGGCAGCTTGTGGTTCTCGGCGAACTTCTTGTGCGACTCGAGCGAGTCGGTCGAGAGCCCGACGAGCACGACGTTCGCCTGCTCGAGCTCTTTCCAGGCGTCGCGGAACGCGCACGCCTCCTTCGTGCAGCCCGGCGTCTCATCCTTCGGATAGAAGTAGAGGACGAGGTGCTTGCCCGCGAGCGCGCTCGGCTTGATCGCGACGCCGTCGTGAGCGGTCGCCGAGAAGTCGGGAGCAGCCTGTCCGACCGCGAGCTCTCCCGGTGCGTTCGGAGCGCTCGTTCCTGTCGACGTGGTGCTGGTCGAGGTAGGCGCGGGCGGATTGGACTCTCGGCTGCACCCGAGGAGGACGGCGAGCCCACACGCGAGGAGAGGTGTCCGCATCACCCGATGGAGGTACGTGGGCTGTCTGCGCGCGTCCAGGGCGTTTCGGGGCTCCATCCCGGCGGCGAAGGCTCCGACGTCCTCGGGACGAGCGGGGCAGGAGGCCCCGGAGCGCACGAGCCTGCGCCATGAGCTCTTCCGTTGTGGCGGGCGCGCGGCGCCAAAAAAGTGCGGTGCCTGGGCCCTCTCCGGATCGCCAAATCGTCGAAATCGTGCATCATCTCGATCCGTGATCGATCTCGCGAGCGTCACCACGAGCGAAGACCTGACCTCGGAGGTGCTGACCTTGGCCGCGAGCTCCTCTCAGGAGCTGAAGCGGCTCATCATGCGCATGGGGGAGGTCGCTCGGCCCGAGCAAGGATGGACGAAGCTCCTCAAGGTGATCGCGAGGGTCGCCGCGGCCGAGTGGCTGGAGGGCGACCTCCAGGTCGACTTCACCGGCGACGACAAAGGGACGAGCGTCGCCTTCCATGCGGTCCTCGGCGCCGGCATCCGCGAGCGCCTCTTCGGCGTCGTGTACCTCCAGGTGCCGATCGACGAGCTCCAGCGCGCGGTCGTGCTCACACCGAGCATCATCGAGCCGCTCCAAGCCCATCAGGGGCTGAATCGCCTCACGCTCGCGGCAGGGCAGCGCGTGGGCAACAGGGACATCCCCGCCTTCGAGCTCGAGGAGATGGCGAAGGGCGACGGCGAGCGCATCACGGCGCCACCTCCGCCCGACCTCGTGATCGACGAGCACGAGGTCCACACCCGGCCCACGACCCCACCGCTCTCGGGCTCGTGATCGGATGCTGTCTCGAGACGAGTGGCTCGACCTCGCGCGCAAGCTCGATTGGGATTTCTCCTACGTCACGGAGCGCGACGTCTTTCCCGAGGTGACGAGCGGCAGCCCCTGGCTTCGGCAGGAGGAGTGGAAGGATTGGGACGAGCCGTTCCGCACGACCTACGCCGAATACGTTGCGAACCAGTCGGCGAAGGAGGCGTCCGTGCGAGCCGTCCGCGAGGCGGTAGGGCAGGCGGCCGACTTCCAGAAGCTCCATCCTCACTGGCTGTCGGCGCTCAAGCTCCACGCTGCGACGTTGCCGCTCGCCGAGTTCGCGGCGGTCGTCGGGAACCTCCGCGCGGCGCGGTTCGGCCGTGACAGCGCCTGGCGGACGATGTCGACGTTCGGCGCGCTCGACGAGATCCGTCACGCTCAGATCCCGCTCGTGCTGCTGCACGACATGGTCCGGCACGACCCGCAGTTCGACTGGACGCACAAGTTCTATCACTCGAACAACTGGGTCGCGATCGCAGCTCGCCATCTCTTCGACGAGCTGCTCCTCGCATCCGATCCGATCGAGTTCGCGATCGCGACGCACTTCGTGTTCGAGACGGGGTTCACCAATCTCCAGTTCGTCGGCCTCTCGTCCGTCGCTCACGCCGTGGGCGATCGCATGTTCGAGACGATGCTGAAGAGCATCCAGACCGACGAGGCCCGCCACTCGCAGATCGGCGATGCCGTGCTCGCGAAGATCGTCGCGCACGACCCGGCGCGCGCGCAGTACCTCGTCGACAAGTGGTTCTGGCGGACGTGGCACCTCTTCGCGGTCGTGACCGGATTCAGCATGGACTACCTCACGCCGCTCGCGAGCCGGCGGACGTCGTTCAAGGAGTTCATGCAGGAGTGGGTGCTCGATCAGTTCGTGCGAACGATGGAGGAGCACGGCCTCTCGCGGCCCTGGTACTGGGACACGTTCGTCGAGAGCCTCGATGCGTACCACCACATGGTCTACGCGAGCGCGTACTCCTATCGCGCGACCGTGTGGTTCGACTTCGCGCTCCCCGGTCCCGAGGAGCGTGTGTGGCTGGCGGAGAAGTATCCGAGCACGTGGCCGATGTTCGAGCCTGTGTGGCGCCGTCTCGCGGACCGATGGCGCGAGTCCGGACCGGGCGTCGAGTGGCACTCGCACGGCGCGACGCCGGTCGGCTTCTGCGATCTCTGCCAGCTCGTTCTCTCCGGTGGGACGCCGGAACAGAACACCGCGGTCACGGTCACCCGTGGCGACAAGAAGCTCGTCTTCTGCTCCGAGCCGTGCCGGTGGATCTACGAGCAGGAGCCGAGCCGCTACGAGGCGCACGATGACGTGGTGAAGAGGATCCTCGCCGGAGAGGCGCCGGCGAATCTCCTCGAGCTCCTGCGGAAGTACTTTGGGCTGACCTCCGCCACTTGGGGCAAGGACGTCGAGCGCGGCGGGTATCGCTGGCTCGGAGAGGAGTGACGTGCTCGTTCCGCTCTACACGTTCGTGAAGGGAGACACCCTCGGCATCGTCGTCCTCGTACAGGACGGCGATACGATCGCGGCTCTGGCGGAGACGATCGCGGACGCAGCGTCGATGCGCGTGGCTCCCGGCTCGGAGATGACGGTCCTTGCTGGTGGTAAGCGGCTCGATCCGCGCGCGACGGTGTCCAGCGCCGGCCTGACCATGCTCGATCGCGTCGACCTCGTCATGTCCTCGGAGCGCGCGGCGCCGGCTTCGCAGGTGGGGATGAGCCGATGACGCTCGAGCGGGCCATCGCGCTCGACGACGTCTGGGGCGGCGAGCTCACGCCGGTCGTCGTTCGGGGCACCAAGGTCCTCCTGGTACGCCTCGGCGACGAGGTGCATGCGTACGAAGATCGATGCCCGCACCTCGGCGTGGAGCTGAGTCGTGGGCGCCTCGAGGGGCGCGTCCTCACCTGCCACGCGCACGAATGGACCTACGATGCCGCGACCGGATGCGGGATCAACCCGGCGAGGGCCCGGCTCAAGCGGTTCCCCGTCGCGGTCGCCGACGGGGCGGTGCTGGTCGACATCGGAGGCGAGCCAAGGCCATGACTGCGGGACCGAGCAGCTTCGACGCGGTCGGCCCGGTCCTCGAGACGGGCGAGGTCGGTCGTGCGATCGCGGAGGCGATCCAGAAGCGACATGCGGGCGCGCAGGTCCTCGATCGCGGCGCGTACCTCCGGGTGTTCGTGCCGGGCCGCTGCGTGGTGCGGACGGCCGATGTCGAGGAGCTCCTCGGCCGGCCGCTCGACCTCCCGGGCGATCTCGAGAGGGTCATGCCTTCGTTCAAGGGCACGTTGACGATCGACCCACGTGGCGACGAGATCGTCTGGGCGTTTCGGGAGCGTCGATGAACCCGCGCACGTACTGGCACCTCGCCGAGCTTCGCCGTCGTCCGACCGAGTACGAGATCGGGAGCACGAAGCTCCTCTATCACCGCCACCTCGATCGCGGCTTCGAGGTGCGGACGCCGGTGGCGCACTGGTACGAGCGCGAGCAACGCTCGGCGATCGAGGTCGCCGACTGGGACGCGTTCCGCGATCCGCGTCAGACGACGTATGCAAGCTACACGGAGCTGCAGCGTGGGAAGGAGGCCTTCGTCGAAGGTCTGATCCGCTCGGCCGAGGTGTCGCGTCACGACGAGCGGCTCGACCCTTCGTGGCTCGCGGTGCTCGCGCGCGTCATCGGACCGCTCCGCTTCCCCGCGCACGGCTTGCAGATGCTCGCGGCGTACGCGGGGCAGGCGGCGCCGGCGAGCCCGATCGTGATCGCCTGCGCGTTCCAGGCCGCGGACGAGATGCGCCGCGTCCAGCGGCTCGCATACCGCATGCGCGAGCTCCAGCGCATCGATCCGACGTTCGGCGCGTCGAGCCGTGAGGCCTGGCAGTCCGACCCGATGTGGCAGCCCCTTCGCGAGTGCGTCGAGCGGCTGCTCGTGACCTGGGACTGGGCCGAGTCGCTCGTCGCGACCTCGCTCGTGCTCGCGCCGCGTTTCGACGAGCTCTTCATGTCGTCGTTCGCGCGGCTCGCGCGTCGTGCGGGAGACGACCTCCTCGAGAAGGTGCTCTTCTCGCTCGGAGAGGACTGCCACTGGCATCGCGAGTGGACCGCAGCGCTCGTCCGTACGGCGGTCGCGGAGCGTCCCGAGAACGCCGAGGTCGTTCGTGGCTGGCTCGCAAAGTGGGATCCGCTCGCGATGGGCGCAGTCCGCGCGTTCGCGCCGCTCTTCGAGGACGCGGGCGAGCCGTTCGACGGGGTGCTCGCCGCCGTCGAGACCACCTGTCGCGAGCAGCGGCGCGCGGCCCTCGTGCTCGACGAAGGACGATGAGCGTGAGCCCCGGGGACATCCTCCTCCTGATTGCACGCTCGACGCCGAACGGGCTGCTCGCGCTCGACCCGAATGGCCGTGTCCTCTTCGTGAACCGCGCGCTCGAGGAGATGCTCGGGGTCGCCCAGGCCGACGCTCGGGGCAAGCCGGTACGCGAGGTCGTCACGGGGTGGAGCGCGGACGACGATGCCCTGCTCGAGCGTGTCCTCGCAGGCGCCGAGCGGCGCGCGGTGCCGCTCCGGCTCGTGCCGGGGGCAACGATGCGCGAAGCCGTCTTCTCCTCGTTCAAGGACGACGCCGGCGCGATTGCAGGTGTCTCCGTGACCGTGGGACAGCCGGTCCGCGCCGAGCCGATCCGAGACGAGGTGACCGATCGGTTCCGCATGATGGCGGATGCTTCGCCGGTGCTGCTCTGGATGGCGGGCACCGACGGGCTCTGTCACTACTTCAACCGACCCTGGCTCGCCTTCACCGGTCGCACGATGGAGATGGAGCTCGGCGTCGGCTGGGCGGAAGGCGTGCACCCGGAGGACTTCCAGCGGTGCATGAGCACGTTCATGGGCTCGTTCGTGGCGCGCCGTGAGTTCCGGATGGAGTATCGCCTGCGGCGTGCCGACGGCGAGTACCGCTGGTTGCTCGACACGGGGATACCCAACTACACGGACGACGGGACGTTCCTCGGATACATCGGGAGCTGCGTCGACATCACCGATCTCCGGGACGCGCGCGATCACCTCGATTGGACGGTGCGCGAGCGGACCAGCGAGCTCGAGTCCTTCGCCTATTCGGTCTCCCACGACCTCCGCGCTCCGCTCCGCGCGATCGACGGCTTCGGCAGGGAGCTCATGGATCAATACGGGGGAGCGCTCGACGACCGCGCTCGGCACTACCTGACGCGAATCTGCGCCGGGACGCAGCGCATGGGCTCGCTCATCGACGGTCTCCTCGCGCTCACGCGGATTACGCGCGGCGAGCTCGTTCGCGCGCACGTCGATCTGTCGGCGGTGGCTCGTGCGATCGTCGACGAGCTCCGCGAGCGAGATCCGAAGCGGGGCGTCGATGTCCGGATTGCTGCCGGGCTATCGGTCCTCGCAGAGGCGCGTCTCACGCATGCGCTGCTCGTGAACCTCCTCGCCAACGCTTGGAAGTTCACGTCGAGGCGAGATGCTGCGACGATCGAGGTCGGGCGCGTCGGCGAGAGCTCCGTCTTCTTCGTGCGCGACGACGGCGCAGGATTCGACATGGAGCACGCGCGGAGGCTCTTCACACCGTTCCATCGGCTTCACACGGCGGACGAGTTCGAAGGGACGGGGATCGGCCTCGCCACCGTCCAGCGGATCGTCTCGCGCCATGGCGGCCGCGTCTGGGCCGAGGCCGAAGTGGACAAAGGGGCGACGTTCTTCTTCACGTTCGAGGGTGCCAGGTGACCAAATATTCGATCATCCTTCTCGTCGAGGACAACGACGACGACGCCGAGCTGACGCGCCTCGCCTTCTCGCGTGCCCGCGTCTCCAATCCGATCGTCCGCGTGCGCGACGGTGTCGAGGCGCTCGACTGGCTCCTGCGTCGTGGGAGCTACACGGACCGCGACGACCTCGAGCCTGCCATCGTCCTTCTCGATCTGAACCTCCCGAAGCTGAGCGGCATCGAGGTGCTCAAGGAGATCCGCGCTCACGAGCAGACGCGGCGTCTCCCTGTCGTCGTCTTGACGTCGTCCGACGACGAGAAGGACCGGCTCTCGGCGTACGACAACTTCGCGAACAGCTACATCCGCAAGCCGGTCGATCACGAGCAGTTCGCGAACGCCGCGCGCGAGCTCGGTCTCTACTGGCTCGTCCTCAACGTCCCGCCGCAGTAGCGCGGCGGGAGCGTGGCGAGGCGCGAGCGTCAGATGATTCCGTAGTCCTTGAGCCTGCGGTAGAAGGTGCGCCGCGGGATCCCGATCAACTTTGCCGCCTGGACGCGGTTCCAGTTGCAGCGCGCGAGGGCGCTCAGGATCTTCTCCTTCTCGACGTCCTTGTACTCCTCTTGCGTGCGCGCGCGGGGGGCGGGGGTCGGGGCTCCGCGCGTCGTCTCGGACGGGACGAGGCGCCCGCTCGGCGCCGGGAGGTCGAGGTCCTCGGTGGAGATCTCGTCGTCCTCCGAGAGGAGCCAGGCGTTGAGGAGGACGTGTTCGAGCTGGCGGACGTTGCCCGGCCAATCGTAGGCCTGGAGGCGCCGCACCGCGGTGCGCTCCACGGTCTTGCGCTCTCGCTTGTGACGCGCGGAGAAGAGCGTGAGGAAGTGATCGATGAGCGCCGGGATGTCCTCCGCGCGCTCGCGCAGCGGAGGCACCTTCAGCTCGATGACATGGAGCCGGTAGAAGAGGTCCTCGCGGAACGTGCCTTCGGAGACCATCTGCGAGAGATCGCGGTTCGTCGCGGCGATCACGCGAGCGTTGCAGCTCTCCTCCTTCGCGCCGCCGACCGGCCGGACCGTCTTCTCCTGGAGCACGCGGAGGAGGCCGGCCTGCATCTTCGTCGGCATCTCGCCGATCTCGTCGAGGAGGATCGAGCCGCTCTCCGCCTCGCGGAAGAGGCCCTTCCGATCGCGATCGGCGCCCGTGAAGGCGCCGCGGACGTGGCCGAAGAGCTCGCTCTCGAGGAGGTTCGCCGGGATCGCGCCGCAGTTGACGCCGAGGAACGGTGACTTGGCGCGCGGCCCGGAGGCGTGCACTGCCTTTGCGATGACCTCCTTGCCGGTACCGCTCTCGCCGGTGATGAGGACGGGGACGTCGGTGTCCTTGATGCGGTCGATGAGCGCGTAGACCTTCCGCATCGCTGCGCTCGTTCCGACGAGGCCGGCGTAGCCGAAGTGGCCGCGCAGCTCCTGGCGTGCCTGCTTCAGATCGCGGCGCGCCGAAGCGAGCTGCTCGGTGCGGGCGCCGAGGCGTTCGGCGAGGCGAGCCTTCGCCTCCTGCAGCTCGGCGTTCGCCGTCTCGAGCTCCTCGGAGCGGCGTCTCAGCTCGTCCATCCGGCGCGCGCCTTCGATCGCGATCGCGGCCTGGTCGGCGAAGGCGGCGAGCGTGGGCAGCTCGCCCTTGAAGCGGACGCCGGGGCGGAGTCGCGTCTCGAGGTAGAGCGCGCCGATCGTCTTTCCGGCCGGCGGGGCGCCCCGGATCGGCACGCACGCGATCGACTGGATCATGAGCTGGTGGATGCTCACGGCCTCCGCGAGGCGCTCGTCGTCCCGGGCGCTCGTCGCGATGACGGGCTCGCCCTCGTGGATGACCCGCTCGGCCACGCTACGCGAGAAGTTCTGGTGCGTCTCCTCGCCCTTGCTGTCGCGCGAGGTGTGGGCGACGACATCGCCGCGTTCGTTCACGACGACGATGAGGCCGCGCTCGGCGCCGAGGAGCTCCACGGCGTGATCGGTGACGCGCTGGAGAAGCCGGTCGAGATCGTTCTCGCGCGCGAGGTCGCGGGTGATCTCGAAGATGCGCTGGAGGCGATCCTCGGCCGGCATCGGCGTTCCCATGCTCGTGATCGACGCCGTCCGTCCCGTGATCGTCGGCGAGCGCACGGCCGCGCCGCCGGACCATGCAGCGGTCGGGAGTGCCGGCATCGTCGCGGTGTGGGCTTGCCGCAGCGCGCGTCGCCGAGGATCGTTCCAGAACACCTCCCGGAGGTCGCGCGGAAGCTTCGAGGCGGTTTCCTCGAGCATCGCGAGCGAGGCATCGGTGTCCCGCCGCGCGAGCGCCGACGCGCCCTGCGCAGCGGCGAGTCGGGCGCGGGCGTCGAGCGCGCGCCACGCCCATTCGCGCTGACCCGCGCTCATCGCGCGCGCATGGGCCTCGTCGAGGGCCTCGCGCGCGCCGGTCTCGTCCCCGCGCGCGAGCGCGAGGGACCCGCGTACGATCCCGGCGAGCGCCTCGTGCTCCTGGAAGCCGCCTTCGCCGAGCTTGCTCCGGAGCGCGTCGAGCTCGCGGGCGAGCGCAGAGACGTCCCGCGCGGGCTCGTTCGGGGTCGCGCCGAGCCGGGTGAGGATGCTCTCGAGTCGAGCCTCGGCGCCGTCGAGTGGGCGGGCGACGGCCTCGTACGCCTCGGCGGAGAGGTCGTAGAGCCGCGCGGCGCGATCGATGTCGCCCATCCGCGTCGCGAGCTCGGCTTGCAGGCCGAGGAGCTGCGCGCGAGCGTTCGGCGCGAGCTTGTCGCGCTGCTCCGCGAGCTTCTCGATCGAGGCCGCCGCGCGCGCATATCGCCCGAGGTAGAGGTCGAGGTTGGCGAGGTTGAACAGCGCCTGCTGGACGACGATGAAGCCGCCTGCGCGCCGTCCCATGTCGAGCGCGCCCTCGAGGTGCACGAGCGCCTGCGCGAGATCGCCGTCCGCCTTCGCGAGCCCGGCGAGGTTCAGGCGCGTCGTTGCGAGTGTCCAGGCGTCGCGCGCCCGCTCGGCGGAGGCGAGGGCGGCCTCGTATGCCTCACGCGCCTCCTTCGCGCGTCCGCCGCGCTGATGTGCGATCGCGAGAGATACCTGCGCGATGGCCTCGATACGTGCATCTTGCACGTTGCGCGCGATCGCGACCGCTTCCTCGAGCGCCTTCTTCGCGTTCGGCTCGTCGCCGGTGAAGGCGAGCGCGAGCCCGTGGACGGAGAGGGCGTCGGCCGTGCTCGCGTCCTTCTCCGCGCCCTTCGCCACGCTCTCGGTGAGACGAGCCGCCTCGCCGGAGTCGCCGGCGCGCATGAACGTGCGTGCGCGTGCGATGCGCCAGGCCCTTGAAGACGTGCTCTTCGGCGCGGCCTCCGCGACGGCGTCGAGCGCCTTGGCCGACCCTGCGGCGTCGCTTCGCGCGAGCAGGATCTTCGACCGAGCGATGGCGAAGTCGACGGACTCGTGATCGCTCGACGGTGGACCGAGGGCCTCGAGTACCTGTGCGGCGGTGTCGAAGCGCCCGGTGTCGAGCGCGCGCGTGAGCTCGGCGAGCGCGTCCTCACGCGAGCGAGAGGTAGGCGGGATGCTCCGGCTCGAGGTCGTGTCGAGGATCTCGTCGATCTCTTCGGTCGACGTGACCGCGCGCCCCGCGAGCCGCTTCACGAACGAGCGGAGCGGGCCCGGACGGCGTCCGGTGCGATCGAGCAGGTGCTTCGTAAGCCGGTCGGGGAGGGAAGGGATCGCGCGCTTGACGAGATCGGCGGCGCTGCTCTCGTCGAGCGGGGGGACGACGAACGTGCTGACTCCGCGCGGTGCGAGCGTGGCGACTGCCTCCTCGTCGGCGACGGCGACGATGCGCGCGCCTTCCTCGGCAGCGCGACGGATCCGTCCGCGCGCCTCGTCGTCGAGGCCGGCGAGATCGTCGACGACGATGACGAGGGCGCCTGCGCTCTGCGTTCCCGATCGAGCCCCGTCGCCCTGGCCTCCAGCGGCCCATGCTCCGAGCTCGAGGTCGACCACCTCGAGCGAGCTCACCATCGCGTCGCGCGAGGGCTCGATGCTCGCGACCGGGGTGCCGCTCACTCCGAGCGACCACGAGAGCCGGTGCGCGAGCGTGCTCCGTCCCGAGCGCCTCGGGCCCACGATCGCCACCCCTTGCCCCGGACCGAGTCGCGCGACCTCGGCGGCGAGCGCCTGTGCGGCCGCATCGGCGCCGAGCACCGGCCACGCGGCGGCGAGCGCGCGCGTCTCGATCCTGGCGGCGCTCTTGAGCGCGCTGCCGAGCTCGTCGACGCTCGGGTAACGCGCCTCCGGATCTTCCTCGGTCGCGCGCGCGGTGATGTCAGCGAGTGCCGCGTGCGTCGCCTCGTCGAGATCGGCGCGGCGTCCCACGAGCGCGTCTTTCAACGTGGCGCCGAGCGCGTAGACCTCACCACGAACGGTGAGCGGCGCTCCCTGGAGCAGCTCCGGCGCGGCATACTTCGGCGTGAGTCCGCGCGCGCGCGCGCCACCTTCGCGCCACGGCGTCGCGAGACCGAGGTCGACGAGCGTACCCGTCCCGTCCCTTCCGACGATGACGTTCGCCGGCTTGATGTCGCCGTGCAGGAGCCCGGCGCGGTGGAGCACGGTGAGCTGGTCGGCGGCGCTCGCGAGTGGGAGGAGCCACTGGCGTGCGCTCTCCTCGCCGGCGCCCGAGCTCGGGCCGTCGGCGATCACCTCTTCGAGACTCTTACCGTCGACGAGCTCACGGACGAGGAAGCGGCGCTGGCTGCCCGGAAGGCGCCCGAACGCGAGCACCTGCGGGACGCCGAGCCCCTCGAGGCCGCTCAGCGTCACCGCCTCGCGGACGAGGGCCATGACTTCGGCCTCGCCGGCGTCCTCGGCAAGGACCTTGAGCGCGAGATCGCGCCCGGTGACCCGATCGCGGACGGCCCACACCTCACCGCCACCACCTTTGCCGAGGAGTGCCATTGGCTCATATCGAGCCGGCATCCTGAACGTCGGTGTGCTCCCCATGGGCTCGGACTTGCGGTCCTGCCCGGCCAGAACGCTGGAAGCGCTCACAGGTGGCATCATACCGTGCCACGGATGTGCCAGGGCCTTTTTGTGCCAGCGCCCCCGGATTGGCCCTGTGCCGTCAGTCTCGCTTCTGCTCGAGGCCGTATTGGCCGTTGATGCCGAACCAGAAGCCGGTGAGGGAGAAGCCCAGACCGACGCGCGCGACGAACTGCTTGATCGGCTTGATGCGGAGGCCGATCTGCGGAATCGAGATCCACGGGAAGATCGCCGGCTTCGAGCCGCCGCTGAACCAGCTCGGCTCCTTGTAGCCGTTCACCTTGTTGACCTCGGAGTTCTGGTGGTCGGCCGGGTTGCAGCCGGACCCCGGGTCGCCGACGGCGTTGCAGCGGCTGTAGCGACGGCCGGTGCTCTCGGCGAGCAGCGGGCCGTTCGGGTCCTCCCTCACCCAGCTGTTCTCGAGATCGCCGAAGACCCCGCCGAGACCGAAGCCCGCGCCGTATTCGAACTCGACGTTCTTCGAGAGCTTCGTCGACCAGAGGAGATCGACCGACGCGTAAACGAGCTTCATTCCGCTGTTCACGACCGAGTAATTGCCCGCGATGTTCGGCGTGTTCTTCTGTTTGAAGAGAATGTCGCCGGTCCCGAGCTCGTGATACGAGAGCGCCGGGATGAGCGAGAAGCCGTCCTTTCGGAGCTCGAACTCCGCGCCGATCATGTTCGTGTAGATGGTCTTTCCCTCCTCCACGAACATGTTGAGCAAGAAGCCCGGGACGATGTTGCCGCGGTAACGGAGGCCGACGAAGAAGTAGCTCCGGCCCGGCAGCTCCTCGACATCGTAGATGTCCCACTGCTCTCGCGGCGGCTCGACGGTCGAGAGGTCCTTCTTGCCCTCGCCTTCTTCCTTCTTGGCTTCGTCGCCGCTTTCTTCGGTCTTCGGGGCGTCTCCGCTCTGCTGCGCAAGCGCAGCGGTGGGAAACGCAAGCACGGCGGCAAGAACGGCACTGAACGAGAGCAGGGTCGTGGATCGCATAGCGAGAGCCTCTAGAGGCAAGAGATCGAAGCTTGGCCGGCAGGTTGCCACGCAAGCTCGGCCAGATGCTACACTGACTCGAAGAACGCAGACAAAATGGGCGTCGAGGTTGGGGGGCCTCCAGCGCGCCACCGGCTACCTGCTCGACGCACGCCTTTGATTCTCTACGGACGCACCCTCGAACAGACGATCGATCGGCACGAACGGGCGACGTTCGTGAAGGAGCTGGTCGTCACCGGGGGACGCGTACCGCTGGCGATGGTCAGGAAGCGCCTCGTCTCGAACGGCGGCGGCACGCGGGCTCCCATCCTGCTCGTCCACGGGTTCGGCCAGAACCGCTACGCATGGCACCTGCCGGCGCGTAGCTTCGCCAATCACCTCGCCCGCGCCGGTTACGACGTCTTCAACTTGGACCTCCGCGGCCACGGGCGCTCGCGGCACTTCGGCGCGCGGACACCCCGTAGCGTCGACGAGTACGTCGTCGAGGACCTGCCGATTGCGATCGAAGAGGTCCTCTCCCATACCGGCAACCGGGCGCCGTTCCTCGTCGGGCATTCGCTCGGCGGTCTCGTCAGCTACGCCGCGGCGCCGAAGCTGAAAGGCGCGGTCGCGGGGATCGCGTCGATCGGCAGTCCGTACCACTTCACTCGTGGCTCGTTCTCGCTCCAGGCAATCGCGCTCGTCTTCGATGCCATGCGGCGGATCGGCGTGCCCCATGTCGGCGTGCCGCTTCCGCTCTATCCGGTCGGCGCGTTCATCCGCAGCATCCGGCGCGTCGCGGACAGCCCGTTCTATCCGATCCCGCTCCGTGGCTGGCATGTCGGCGCGCTCGAGCCGCACGTGCTCGACCAGCACCTCCGCCTCGCGTTCGACCGCGCGGGGATCCAGGAGATGCGCAACATGTTCGAGTGGGGCGCGCAGAAGCGCTTCGGCGGCCACGCGCAGGACTACGTCGAGCGGTTCGAGGAGATGGACCTTCCGCTCTTCGTCCTCGCCGGCATGAACGACGACCTCGCGCCGCCTGCGAGCGTCCGTCCGGCGTTCGAGCGGAGCCGCTCGAAGGACAAGACCTACAAGACGGTGCCGCTCGGCCACATCGATCTGCTCGTCGGACGGGATGCGCCGCTCTCGACGTGGCCCCTCGTCACGAACTGGATCGAGAAGCGTTCCGCCGCCTGAGCGCGCCGGCGGTCGAGACGGCGGCGCGCGCGGCCGGTACTTCTCAGCCCTTCTTCTTCTCGAGGCGCGAGACCTCTTCCTCGAGCCGGCGGATCTGACGCTTCAGGTCCTTCACCTCGTCCTCCGTTGCGAGGCTCATGGCCTTCGCGAGGCGCTCGACCTGATCGTTCGTGAACGTCTGGACCTTGCCGGGCATGCTCATCATCTGCATGACGGCCTTCATGACGCGCTCGTCCTGCATGAGCTTCATGACGCGCGGGTCCGTCATGAGCTTCATTCCCTGCTTCATCAGCGTCTTCTTGATCGAGCTCATTTTCGGCCCAGCATAGCAGGGTGGAGGAGCGGCAAGGCGCCGACTCGCGCGGTCTGCCTGGCAACCGCGAGCGAACGCTCGCATCATGTCGGCTCGGAGGAGTCGGCCCATGACCGCAGCCACAGCCCCGTCGATGCCGGTCAGGCCGCTCCCGCGGCTCTCGGGGCAGCCGCTGCTCGGGCCGCTCGTGTCGTTCCGGAACGACCGGGTCGGCCTGCTCCTCCGGCTCGCCAAGACGCACCCGGACATCGTCGAGACGTCGATGGGGATCGTACGTCGGATGGTGCTGATCAGCTCGCCGTCGCTCGCCAACGAGGTGCTCTCGACGAGGCAGGGCTCGTTCGTGAAGGCGCCGGGCCTCGCGATCTTCCTCCGGCCGGTGCTCGGGGACGGTCTCCTCACGAGCGAGCACGCCGTTCACGAGCGGCAGCGCCGGCTGCTCGCCCCCGCGTTCGCGCACAAGCGGATCGCTTCGTATGCAACGACGATGGCAGAGCGCACCGAGCGGTTCGCCGCGGCGCTCAGTGAGGGCGAGTCGCTCGACGTCGCCGAGGCCATGATGCGCCTCACCTTCGAGATCGTGGGGAAGACGCTCTTCGATACCGAGGTCGTCGGCGACGCCGACGCGGTCGGCGGTGCACTGACCACGGCGATGGAGGTCGCGATGGGCCAGCTCGGCTCCGTCCTTCCGCTCCCGCCGATGATCCCGAGCCCGCAGAACCTGAGGTACAAGCGAGCGGTCGCGCGTCTCGACGACGTCGTCTACAGGATCATCCGCGAACGACGCGCGGAGGGGGCCGATCGCGGCGACGTCCTCAGCATGCTCCTCCACGCCAGGGACGAGGAGGGGGCCTCGATGACCGATCGCCAGGTGCGCGACGAAGCGATGACGCTCGCCCTCGCCGGTCATGAGACGACGGCGAATGCGCTCGCATGGACGTTCTATCTGCTCGCGCGTCATCCCGAGGTGCGCGCGCGGATGGAGTCCGAGATCGACGCGCTCGGGCACGCACCGACCTACGACGACCTGAAGAAGCTCCCGTACACGCTCGCCGTCTTCAAGGAGGCGATGCGCTTGTACCCACCCGCGTACATCCTCGGTCGGCGGCCGATCGAGGACACCTCCATCGGCGAGTATCGGGTGCGGCGAAACTCGATCGTCCTCGTGAGCGTCATGGGCATCCACCGGCGGCCGGACGTCTGGTCCGATCCGGAGAGGTTCGATCCAGAGCGCTTCCTCGGCGAACGGGAAAAGCAGCTCCCACGCTGCGCGTACATGCCCTTCGGGGCGGGGCCGCGCATCTGCATCGGCAACCACTTCGCGCTCATGGAAGGTCACGTCGTGCTCGCGACGATCGCGCGGCGCGTCCGGTTCGACCTTGCGAGTGCAGCGCCGGTCGAGCTCGATCCGCTCGTCACTCTTCGTCCCAAGGGCGGCATGCACATGCGGGCGCGCGTCCGCGAGCACGCCGGTGGAGCGAGAGCGTAATCATCCAGTGACCGAGGAGCCGCGAGCGTTCGGGCGGCTTCCGAGCTACGGTTCACTCCATGCGCTGGGGGCTTGCTCTCGGGATCGGCATCGCGGTGAGTGCGCTCGCATTCGCTGCATGTGACGAGATCGAGCGCGAGCCCACCGACCGCTATTACGTCCCGCCGCCGGTCGAGGGGGGCGCGGACGTCGTCACGGTCGGCGACGCTGGCCCCGCCGACGCGTCGCTGGTCGACGCGGAGCTCGACGCTGGCCTGGACGCCGAAGCGGGGCCGGTCGACGGCGGTCCGACGGGACCGCTGCTCGCGACGGGCTCGGGCTTCCATCCCGACCTCGCCGTCGGAAGCGGGGATCATACATGCGTCGTCACGACCGGCGGGGCCGCGACGGTGTGGTGCTGGGGCGCCAACGATCATGGCCAGCTCGGACTCGGCACGACGGGAGAAGGCACGCCCGCGGCGGACGTCTCGACGGCCACGCGGATTACCGTCGACGAGACCGGCCTGCCGTTCGACGGCATCGAGGAGCTCGCGCTGGCGCCGTGGCACTCCTGTGCACGTCGTCAGGGGATCCTCTTCTGCTGGGGCCAGCGCTTCTCGGGCGCGCAGGCGGAGCCGCCGTCGGCCCTCGGACCGGACCGCACCCGACCTCGCGCGATCGGCAACCTCGACGTCGCGGGGGTCGCGGCGGGAGGGCCTCACACGTGCGTGCTGAAGGCGAACGGCAGGCACGTGTGTTTCGGTCACTCCGCCTTCAGTGAGCTCGGGCGTCCGGTCGCCGCCGATCCCGCGTGCTCCGCGCCGATCTTCTACGCCTACCACGCGCTCGCGAGCCACTCGTGCTCGGGCACGCTGGTCGAGTCGACGGCCATCCCCGGCGCGATGGCTCCGAAGGCGAGCGCGGTCGCCGCCGGCGAGGTGCACTCGTGCGCGCTCGCGGGAGATCGCGTGTTCTGCTGGGGCACGAACCTCGGCGCGCAGCTCGGCCGGCCGGGCACGCAGAGCGGCGAGCCCGTTCCGCAGGCGGTCGTCACCGACGCGAACCTCCTCACGCCGCTCGACAAGGTCACGGCGATCGCCTCCGGCGGCAAGCACACCTGCGCTCTCAGGCAGGGAGCGGTCTTCTGCTGGGGGACGAACGACGCCGGCCAGCTCGGCATCGATCCGGCGACGACGCTGCAGCGCGCCTTCGCGGCGGCGGTGCCGGGGATCGCGAACGTCGCGTCGATCGGCGTCGCGGAGCAGGTCACCTGCGCGGTGCGAACGGACAAGACGGTCTGGTGCTGGGGCGCCGACATCGCGTCGCTTCCGGATGGAGGCGCGATCGTCTCGACGCCGGTGCCCACGCAGATCAAGGGACCGGCTGGGGTGGGCGTGCTGTCGGACGTCGTCGCGGTGGCTCCCGGGCTCCGTCACGTATGCGCGCGCAAGGCCGACAGCACTGTGTGGTGCTGGGGCAAGAACGATCGCGGACAGCTCGGGGACGGAACGACGGTCGACAGCCCGTTCCCGGTGAAGGTCACCGGGCTGCCCTGACGCTCGAGCGCGTCACCGCGACGTAGAGCGCGTTCACGAAGGCCGGGCCCGGCGAGGCGGTGGTCGTGCGGACCGTACATCGGCGTGCCCTCCGGTGGCTCGAGCGTCATGGTGATCTCGAGCGCCCCCGCTCGAAGCGCGCTCAAATGAGACCGCCCTCCCTTCCCCGATGGAAGCTTGCGCGGCGATCGCGACGCAGCGAGGGACGATGCGCACGCTCTCTCAGTCTGCCGCTGGCTGGAGTGCGCGAGAAGCCATGGGTCTCGCCTCGGATGCTCCATCCCGCGAAGGAAGCGCCGTAGAGCATGACGGCTTCAATCTCCACGCGAGCGTCCGCATCGCTGCCGAAGATGATTCTGGTCGTGAGTGGCTCTGCAGATATGGCGCGCGTCCTCCGTTCTCGCTCGAGCGACTCCGGTTGCTTCCCGGTGGCCGTATGGCCTATCGGATCAAGAAGCTCGGTGCTGGTCGAGCGAAGCATCGGGTGATGACGCCCATCGAGCTGCTGGCGCGACTTGCAGCGCTGGTGCCGCCACCGCGCTATCCGCTCGTACGCTATCACGGGGTGCTCGCGCCGCACGCGGCCTGGCGACGCGAGGTCGTGCCCGGCCCGCCGATCGCTTCCGGCACCGTCACCGTCACCGCTGGGGCCGAAGGCAAGAAGAGACCGTGCGGGCCGTCGACTCGTAGGGATGCCGCGCCCACGCACGGCGGAGCGTCGAGCCGACCCGCTGGGCATGCGGGCCACGACCGCGAACCGTCGAGCCGACCCGCTGGGCATTCGGGCCGCGACCTCGAACCGAGTCGAAGGCCTGCGGTCGCGGGAGGGACGGATGCTGTGCCCGGTGCAGTCGCCGAGTGCGATCGAGCACGCCTCACGTGCGACGGTCATGGAGGCAACGCCTTCGTGGAGGTGACGACCCTCGCGCCCAACATTCTGAGCGTCCGGCACTGGTCTCGCGTCCTCGGCGGACTGCTCTACGCCACCTCACCTCGCCTGCCATGGGCGCAGCTCCTCCAGAGAACGTTCGACGTCGATATCCTGGAGTGCCCACAATGCAAGGGCCGCCTTCGGCTCATCGAGACCGTCGTCGAGAAGGGCGCCGCGCGCCAGATTCTGGAACGCCTCGGCCTTCCGGTCGACGCTCCGCAGCTGGTGAGGGCCCGCGATCCGACTACGCTCGACGGCGACGAGCCCGACGCCGCGTAGCGAGCGAGCCCTACGAACCGCTGGCTCGAGCGGGACCGTGCGCCGTTTGGACGTGATCAGCGGGTCGACGTTTCCGCGCTGGCTGAAATTCGCGCTTCGAGCGTTATGTTCACTCCCGATCCGATCGGTCTTGACCTCCGGGAGGGCTTTGCGCTTCCTGTTCGCCGTTCGCCCGATCGAGGAATGATCTCGAAGGGCCGCTCACACACCTGGAGAGCAGTGGCGGCGGCCTCGTGCGCTGCGTCAATGATTCGTCGCTGGGTACCCTCGCTGTCCTAGAGTGCCGTCGCGTACCATCGTGCGTCGAGATGTCGAATCGTTCTTGAGGTTGAGCGCCACGCGCGCGCGTGGACGGACGTTGGCGAGCGCCGTCGGGCTCGCCGTCGGGCTCGTCGTCGCGTCGTGGCCCGCGCCGGCGAACGGCGCGCCCTTCGATCTCGTCTGGTCGGCTCCGGCAGGGTGTCCGTCGCGCGAAGTGATCGTAGCCGCCACGCAGGCGAGCCTTGGCGAGTCTCCCTCGGAGGCGTCGCCGGAGCTGTTCGTGCAAGGTGCTGTTCGGGCGGTGGGCGGAGGATTCGTCGTCAAACTGGGGCTGAAGGATGCATCCGGCCGAGCCCTGGGCGAACGTGAGGTGCGCGTCGGACCGCCGAGCTGCGAGGCGATCGAAGAGCCCGTGTCGCTCGTCCTTGCGATGATGATCGCGGTCGCTCGTCCTCGCTTGGAGGAGCGCGGCGATTCGGCGGAGCGCGCGGAGACGCCGCCTCCCTCGACACCAGCGCCCGCGTCGGTGCGAGGGCCGTCGTCGACACCAGCGCCGCCTCCCTCGACACCAGCGCCCGCGGCGCGCCCCTCGGCGGAGCCGCTCCCTCATCGGCTCGTGGTCGGTGCAGCGGGCGTAGGCTCGCTCGGCGTGCTTCCGAACGTAGGACGCGGCTTCGCGATCCGTGCGATGTACTCGCCGAGATCGATCGTCCTGGTCGGGCTCGAGGCGAGCTTCGAAGCCTGCGGCTCCGTTCGCGTGGAGAGCGGCGAGGTTGGATTTCAGCTCTTCGCCGCCTCCGCGCGCGTGGGCGTGGCGGCGCTCCGCACGGCGCGGTTCGAGCTCATTCCGACAGCCGGCGTTCGGGCCGGGGCGAGTCGCAGCATCCCGACGGGCTTCTCGGTCGTCAAAGACGAAACCCGCGCGTCGCTACTTGCGGGCACCGGTGCGCTCGCACGCGTCGAGCTCGCGCCCCACATCTTCGCCGAGATCCTTCCCGAGCTCGAAGTCGCCCTCATCCGCGATCGACTTCAGATCCGCCACGGCGCCAAGCTCTACAGTGTTCACCGGGCCAGTCTCTTCGGGGCGCGCGTGTCGCTCGGGCTCGGCTACGAATTCCACTGAACGACACAAAGCGACGTGCGTCGTGAGAAAATAGGCCGGACGCGGGCACACAGAAGACGTGCATGCTTCGATCCTTGGCGTCGTCACCGCGCGGGAAGCCGCTGGAGACGTGGCGCCCGTGCCGATGACGATCGAAGCGCTGTTCTCGACGTACGTAGAGTTCGTGTGGCGCAGCCTGCGACACTTCGGAGTGCCGGAGGCGGACCTCGAAGATCAGACGCAGGAGGTCTTCCTCGTGGCCTACCGCCGCCAAGAGGAGTGCGATGTACAGCACCCGCGAGCGTGGCTCTACGGCATCGCGCGCCGCCGCGCGTCGGGATATCGACGGCGGAGTCACCTCCGTCACGAGTGTCCGGTCGAGACGCTTCCTGAACGGATCGATCCGCGCGACCTCTTCGCTCGCACGGAGATCGGGCTTCTGAGCCGCGTCTTCGCCTCGCTCGACGAGGACAAGCAAGCCGTCTTCCTCCTGTACGAGATCGAAGAGATGTCGATGCGCGAAGTCGCCGAAGCCGTCCAATGTCCCCTGAAGACCGCCTACGCCCGATACCATGCTGCGCGCCGCGAGCTCTCACGGGCGCTCGGAGAGGCGACATGAAATCGGATCGCTCGGATCCTCCGCGCATCGACGAGCGAGAGCCCGAAGCCCTGCGCGCGTTCGTGCGCTCGACGCGCCGGGGCGGTCCAGGCGCCGCGGCCATCGAGCGGATGTCGAAGCGGCTCGCGACAGCGGGCGCCCTGCCACCGTCGGCGCCACCAAAGCACTCACCACCGTCCGCGCGATCGATGGGATTCCGCAAGGTCGGCATCGTCGCCTTGGCGGTAGCAGGGGCGGTCTACCTCTCGTGGGGAGTGACGGGCGGCCTCTTCACGACTGCCACGAAGGCTCCGCCAGCCCCTCTCGCGGCGGCTCCGGGGGCAACATCTCCGGTGGCGGCTCCGACCGCGGAGGCCCCTGCCGCGGATGAGTCGAGCGGCTCCACGATGGTCACGATCGTGGTCGGCGACCTTCCGTCCGCGGAGATGGCGTCGGCGCCCGCTTCGGTCCCCACGTCCACCGGGAGCGCCGTTGCGACGCGCGCGAAGCCGTCGGCGACGGAGCTCCAGCTCGTTCAACGTGCGCGAGCGGCGCTCGCCGCGGATCCCGAGCGCGCGCTCTCACTCGCGAGCGAGCACGCACGCGCCTACCCATCTGGCGAGTTCGTCCAGGAACGCGAGGTGATCGCCGTCGAGGCGCTCTCGATGATGGGGCGGAAAGAGGAATCCTTGCAGCGTGCGCGCGCGCTCGTACGGCGCTTTCCGCGCACGCCGTATGCGGCACGACTCGAGGTGACCGTCGGCCATCCCCTACCGTCGATATCGAATTTCGAGGCCCCGGCGAATCCAGAAGCTCCCGGGAGCTCGCGCGTTGCCGCCCCGAATCCGTGAATCCTCCGTGGAGGGATGACCGAGATGCTTCGACGTATCCTGCGCTTCAGCGCACCCATGACTCTGGCGTCGACCACGACGCTCGCGTGGCTCTTCGGCGGTTGTGGGACCGAGGTGACCATCGCCGAGATCCACGACGCCGCGCCGCCCTCTTTCGTGGCTCCAGACGTCGAGGCGACCTCGCTCGAGATCGAAGCTGGGCTGACGTCGTATTGCCCTTCCAACAAGTGCCCTGCGGGATGGACGGAATGCCCGACCTCGCGGTTCCCGTGCGACGTGAACTTGCAGACGGACAGGATGAACTGCGGCGCCTGCGGAGTCGCCTGTCCGAAGGAGACCGGTCGCGAGATCTACGAGTGCACCGAGGGTCGCTGCGTGCCGCAATGCAAGGCCGGGTTCCTGGATTGCGATGGTATTCCCGACAACGGTTGCGAAATCCAGATGAGCGACGAGCATTGCGGTGCATGCGGAAATAAATGTGACGACCCCGCCCGTCCGTGCCTTCAGACGGCCACTGACTACGGCTGCGGCTGCGGTGGCGGAAGAACGTGGTGTCCAACGTCTGGGAACTGCGTCGATACGAATAACTCTGACGCAAACTGCGGCGCTTGCGACAACGCTTGCGATTCGACGGGGGGCGACGGCGCGGCGCAATTTTCAAACATGTATTACGGCTGCTCCGGCAGCCAATGTGGGGCGCTCCAGTGCAGGGTGCCCTTTGGAAACTGCGATGGCGTCCTCTCCAATGGATGCGAGACCTATCTGCTGGATACGGAGAACTGCGGCGCTTGCGGAAACGTTTGCGCGCCCGGCCAGCAGTGCGGAGTCAATCCACTCGGATTCATCCAATGCATGTGCCCCGCGAACAAGACCTTCTGTGGCGCATGCTTCGGTGGCCTTTGCATGGGGGAGTGCGTCGACCTCTCCTCGGATCGCTCGAACTGCGGAAGCTGCGGTTTCAAGTGCACCGACTCCTCTGCCTGCACGTACGGCATGTGCACCCTGCAGTGCTTCGAAGGCTGGGGCGATTGCAACGGGAACGCAGCAGACGGATGCGAGGTGAACACCAACAGCGACCCGAAAAATTGCGGAGCTTGCGGAAGGCTCTGTGACGCGGTTGCTGGTCAGGCCTGTGTCGGCGGCGCGTGTGTGGTCGAGCCATGCGACCAAGTCCAGGACGGCGGAGAGGTCGCGCGATGAGAGCGGGTTGGCTGGTCGTCGTCGCGGGGGTCGCGGCGTGCACTTCGGCGAGCGGGGGTCTGGATCACCACGGCGGCCCCCCAGACGGGGGCGGCGGGCCCGACGCCGCGGCGGAGCCGGACAGCGGTCGCGACACTGGCGCGAGCGACGCGAGGCCATGCGCTGACTGCGAGTACTTCCCCGACACGTGCTCCGCGGATGTTCTCTGTCCTCACGGACTCTTCGATCCCGATAGCCCCAGCGGTGGCCTCGACCCACGAACATCGATCAACGTCATCCGCGGACGTTCCGTCAGCGACGTCTGGGCCGCTGGCGCGGTCGGCGCGGTCGCCCACTTCGACGGTACGTCCTGGACCCGTTCGGATACTGGCAGCCAGGAGACGATGCGGGCTCTCTGGCTGCACGACTCCACGGAGGTCGCCTTTGGGTTTCTCGATCGCGTCTACGTGCGCGGCGTTGACGTGCAGGACGGAGGCGTGCAGCCGTCGGCTGGCGGCTGGACGTTCCACTCTCCGTCCGACGTCTCCGAGGAAGATCCCCCAACGGCGAGGCCTGAGTGGCTTTGGCATCCTGCGGGCGACAGCCTCTGGCGTCTACGTCGATCGCCCTCCGGAGTGTTCGAGGTCCAAGTCGGTGTCCCGAGCAGCGTGTGCAGGGGCGCGGGATGCACGCGGATATCCAGCATCCACGGCTCCTCGGCCAGCGAGCTCTGGGCGGTAGGTGAGGCGGGAGCGACCGTTCGCATCACGGACGCGACCGGCGACGCGCCAAAGGTCGAGGCGTTCAATAGCCGTACACGGAACGCGCTCCGTGGGGTCTGGGAGGCGTCCCCGTCCGAAGCCTGGTCCGTGGGCGCGATGGGGACCATCCGCCACTACGCAGCGGCTACCAGGCGCTGGGATGCCCTCTCGGACGTTCCGACGACAGCCGACCTCAACGCCGTGTGGGGGGCCTCGTCCACCGACGTCTGGGCCGTCGGCAATGGTGGCGTCGTCCTTCACTACGACGGCCATCGCTGGTCGCGCGCGAAGATCGCAGGCCTCGGCGTGGGGCGTCCGAACCTTACCGCCGTCTGGGTCGCTGCCGCGGGGCACGTCTGGATTGGCGGACAGGGCGTGATTCTCTCGCTTGGAGGAAAACCATGAGGGCCTCGCTTCTCCTCGCATGCGGGGCGCTCGCGCTCTCTGCTGCGGGCGCCGTCGCATGCGCCACGTCAGTGAACAACGGGACGGAGCCTCTGCCCGATGGCGGCGGAGGTGAGAGCACGATCCCGGACAGCGGAACGCCAGCAGTCGACGCGGCGGACGCGGGCGACGAGGCCTCCGTCGACGGACCGCCGTGCAGCCAAGCGGGTTGGTGCGTCACGGCGTTGCCGAACGTGGATCTGATGATGAAGGACATCTGGCCCCTTCCCGGTCGTGCCTTCGCTGTCGCGGAGAGCCCGACCCTCGGCGTGAAGGTCCTCGAGTGGGACGAGGCAGAGGCCCACTGGCAATATATCGACGACGGTACGCAGAACGACTCGGGACTCGGCCGGTGGGTAGGAAGACTCTGGGCGCCGAACGAGAACGAAATCTACTACGGCGTGTCTCCCGGCTACGTTTATCACGGCACACGACCTGCGCCCGGGGCGGCTTGGTCGTGGAAACGCTACCGACTCGGAAGCAGCAGCAGCGCCGATCCCAACGACGGAAATCCGCAGTACTGGCAGAGGGACGAGCTCGCGCGCACGCCCGCTTTTGGTGTGTGGGGCACGAGCAGCGGCGACGTCTACGCGTGGTTCAAGGACACCATCTATCACTGGACGAGCGTCGACGGCGGCGCACCTGAGTGGGCTCCCGAGTACGTCGCGGCCGACGTCGACGCTTCGTCGGAACAGCTGTTCTTCCTCGGGGCCGCCGGGACGACGGACGACGTCTGGTTCGCGGGGGCAAGATCGCGCTCCCGCGCGGGGTGCGCGCTCGTTGTCCGCAAGACTCACGCAGGATATCAAAGGATCGCGGACGGGGTCCTTCCGGGCGATTACTACGCCGCCTGCGCCCAGAGAGCCGGAGCTCTGCTGATTGGCGGAACCGAGGGGTGGCTCACGGACATCGAGGCGGTCGCGACGAACCAGTTCATCGCACTCAAGGGGGCCCGCGACGTAGTGAGGATCTCGGTAGAGGGCGACGGCTACTCCATCGCCGTTGCGCCCGTTCCTCAAACGGTCTCATGGAAGGGCTTGAACTCGCTCTCCACCGCGGCAGGCAACCTGTGGCTGGGTGGGGCGGGGCTGGTCGTTCGGGGCACCGACGTCTGGGACGGTGGCGCGTACGAGCTATCGACCATATCGCTGAGCGGAGGACCGCTCGGTCGACCCGTATACCAAGTTCGCGGCGTGTCGAAGACCAACCTATGGGCGATTGGTGTCCACTATGCGCTTCACAAGACGACTCCTTGATTCGTATCGATCCATCGCTCCAAATTCGATGCGTCTGGGCATCCGATCAATCCCACCTTCAGGGGTGGCCCCCGCTCCGCTCCGTCGAGCGAGGCGAGATTACGTCCACGTTGGCTCGACCGTCGCTCTAGCCACCGTCATCAGCTTGGCGACGGGAGGCGCGGCCCTCAGCTGCTCGAGCGACGAGGATGGCAGGCAGGCCGATCCGGACGACGCTGGGCCCGAAGCGTCCACGATGACGGACGGCGCTGCAGCGTTCGACGCTCCGCCGCCACCGCGTGACGCGGCGCCGTTCGATGCCGGGCCACTCCCGGTCGTCTGCGCGTCTTCTCCGTGCGCCACGTCGCTCGTGACGACACAGGGGGCCAACGAGCATTCCGATCATGGCGAGGGCTTCTGCGCGCTGCTCGACGACGGAACGGTGGCATGCTGGGGGGCGAACGCTGCCGGGCAACTCGGTCGTGGTGACGATGCCGGTAGTGCAGACAGCCCTACGGCGGCCCGGCTCTCGGACGTCGCCCAGCTCGATCACACCTGCGCGCTGGACAGGAGCGGTGCCGTCTGGTGCTGGGGGACGGGGCCATTTCTCCGGAACGACGCGGGCGCGGCCACCGCGGAGCGCTCTCCCGTGAAGCTCGCTCTGCCGCCTGCGAAGAGCGTCGGGGTGGGAATCAACGTCGCGTGCGCGTTGGTCGACGATGGCCTTCTCTGCTGGGGACGGAACTCTTACGGCCAAATTGCGCCGTTCGACTCGGCTCCGCACGCGGTGCTCCCTCCACGATGGATCGCCGTTCCTCCCGGCGCGCTGATTCACGACGTCGTCGTCGGCAACGCCGCCTTCGCTCGACGCACGGACGGTGTGACGCTGAGCTGGGGGGCGAATGCTCTGCTCGCACGCGTCTCGTCGCTCGATTTCGATCCGGAGCCTCAGCGCATCGCGCTCGACGGCATCACCTCGATGGACGTGACGGCTGACAGCGCCTGCGCCACGGCTGGGGGCATTGGCTACTGCTGGGGACGCGCCATCGCAGAGCCGTTGTTCAATCGCGACCTTCCGGAGCCAATCGTGACGCCGGAGCCCATCGTTCAGATCGCCACGACGCGCAGCCTGCAGACCACCGGATTCGGCGACGTGATCGTGCAGCCGCAGCGGTGGTGCGCCGTGGGGGCGTCGGGCGACGTATATTGCTGGGGCTACAACGCGAGCGGACAGGCTGGCGACGGGACGCTGGAGCACGCGTTCGACGCCGTGAAGGTGCATGGCCTTCCAGAGCGTGCTGCGCAGGTGAAGACCACGCCCGACGCCACGTGTGCACTCTTGACGAGTGGCAAAGTGTATTGCTGGGGATCGAATTACTACGGACAGCTCGGTAACGGAAAGATCCGAGTGCCGAGCCTCGCTCCGCAAGAGGTGGCGCTGCCATGAACCGTGCACGAGTGACTCACCGCGTGGTCGTCGCCGCGCTAGGTCTCGCCGTCTTTGCCGCGTGCATGAGCGCATGCGGGGATGACAGGGGCGGGTTCGAGCATCGCACGGACACCTTCGACGGCGATGCCTCCATCGACGCTCCGGAGTGCGGGTTCCAGTGCTCACTCGATGGCCGCTCGATCATCGAGGCGTGCACGGGCAGGGTCGTCGAGACGTGCCCGCCCGAGCTCGCTTGCGGCGCCGCGACGTGCCTGGATCCGTGTGCGGCTGCAGCCGCGGATCGAAGCTCGAACGGCTGCGAGTTCTATTTCCAACCGCCGGTCTTCAGCGACATCATCGCCCCTGGCTGTTTCGCCTCATACATCGTCAATACCTCGATCCAACCCGTCGAGCCGTCCCTCGAGCTCGAAGGGAAACCTCTCGACATCTCGAACGCGATGTTCCGCATGACGCCGGGCAGCGCGGCGCTGACTCGGCACACCGGGCCGATCGCTCCCGGGGACAGCGTCGTCGTCTTCCTTTCCGACGCGTCTCCGGAGCTGTCCAGTACGCTTGGGGCGTATCCATTTTATGCCCCTTGTCCGAGCGGAGTGGTCCCGGCCACGTTCAGCGCGTGGCCCTCGGGTGGGACGAAGATCGGCTCGTCGTTCCAGTTGAGGACGAACGTTCCGGTGGCGGTGACCACCATCTATCCATTCGGTGGAGCCTCGAGTCTCGTTCCTTCGGCCACGCTCTTGCTGCCCGTCGCGATGTGGGCGAAGGAGAACATCATCGTCAATGGCTGGGAGGCAAGTCCCGATGACGCGCCGGGGGCTCAGGTCGTCGCGTCCGAGGACGACACGGAGGTGACCATCATCCCGACGCGCGACATCCAAGACGGGGAAGGCGTCAAAGGTAGTCGGGCGCTTCGGCCGGCGACGTATCGCCTCGGCAAGGGACAGCACCTGCAGCTCGTGCAGGGCCAAGAGCTCACAGGGAGCATCGTCTCTTCCAGCAAGCCGACGACCGTCTTCGGCGGGCACGGCTGTGCGGACATTCCGTCGACTGCCTATGCGTGCGATATTCTATTTCAACAGATTCCAGCGTTCGAGAAGTGGGGATTCGAGTACGTTGGCGTGGGATACCGGCCGCGCACGGGCAACGAGCACGAGGCAGTGCCCTACCGCATCGTCGCGGCGCGGGACGGGACGCGCCTCGACTACGATCCTGCGATCCCACCTGGGGCCCCCACGACGATGAATGCCGGGGAGGTGGCGACGTTCCGTTCCGGGACGGGGGATGCCTTCGTCGTTCGAACGCAGGACGCCGAGCATCCGATCTATCTCTCCGCGCACATGACCGGCGGAAGCGGCGATGCTCACGCCGCAAAGGACTTCGCCGACCGAGGCGATCCGGAGTTCGTAAATGTCGTTCCGGCTGGGCAGTACTTGAACTCGTACAGCTTCTTCGCGGATCCGACGTACGCCGAGACGTCGCTCGTCGTCGTGCGAGCGAAGACGGGGAGTGAGTTCAGAGACGTCTGGCTCGAATGCGCCGGCCAGCTGACGGGGTGGAAGCCCGTCGGGACGAGAGGCAGTTACGAGTGGGTCAGAGTCGACCTCTCACGGAACAAGGGCCCCGGCGACACGTTCGGCACGAGCGTTTGCCAGCATGGGCTGCAGCGCATGCGGAGCGAGGGCCCGTTCACGGCCACCGTCTGGGGTTGGGATCGGCACGCCAGCTACGCCTATCCCGGTGGAATGGCCCAGCGGAAGCTCGTCGAGTCGCCGCTGCTGCCCATCCGGTGAGCCGCGCCTTGAATCGAGCCCGTCGTTGGCTCCCGCGGGCCGGGCAGAGCACGAGGGCAAGTCGCACAGAACTGCACCTGACCTTCAATCGTAGTGAGCGGTCGTCTCTGTCGTGGGGCTACTCGTTTGCCCAGACGCCGGTCGTCCGCTCGGCCCTCGCTCAACGGGGCGACGTTTCCGCTCTGGCTGAAATTCGCGCTTCGAGCGTTATGTTCACTCCCGATCCGATCGGTCTTGACCTCCGGGAGGGCTTTGCGCTTCCTGTTCGCCTCGGGCGCGAAGGTCGGGTACGCGACAAGAGGTTCGGCGGAGGTGCTCGGCGGTGTCGAGCTCCGAGGGCTGCAGGCCGGTCTTCGACTTGATGTCGTCCCACCGCTCGCGCAGCACGCCGAGATCGGAGCCGATGTTGAGATAGCCGACGGCGCGTTTGAGCTCGCCGAGCTTCTTGCGGTCGACGAGCCCGCGATGAGCGAGCGGAGTCGCCTCCGAGATGAGCAGCTCGCGGAGCGCGATGCCCTTCTCGACGAGCTGGGGCAGGAGCTCGCTCGGGCCGGACGCGCCGAGGTAGAGGGTCTGGGCGAACGTCATCGCGCGCGCGTAGGTGAGCAGCTTGTCGACCTTCGCGACGTCGAACCTCGCCAGCTCGTGCTGGACCGCCGTGCGGAGCGCGGAGATCTTCGGCCACGCGCCGATCATCACTGTCGCTGCGCCCTGGATATCGAGGTTGATCGGAAGAAGGTCTTCCGTCGAGAGCGTCGGCTCGTTCGTCGGCCGTCGACTAAGGGGCGTCTCGGTAGCTGTGATTGATGGTGACAGCGCTGTTCGACATCGGGTGCCCCCTGGCTCGTGTGTGTGGTGCGTGCGCGTGCTGCGCCGCGTGAGGGCGCGACCCTAGCGCCGAGCAAGCGCGCGAGCACTGCGGCCATTTCGACATCGGCGTCGATTTTTCGGGCGTGTGAGCGCTTGCCGCAACGTGAAGGCTGCGCGATCGCAGCGCGCTGCCCGAGCACCTTATCGTCGCTCCGCGCGGAGCCCTCGGCGTGCACGGACGTCGCTCGTTGCGACGGTTGGCGGGTAGCTGTCTTGCGCCAGGCTGAACGCGAGGCTCGCCAAGTCGCCTCTGGCTGTTTGGCCGCACGCTCCGACGACCGCGCCGATGGCAGCCGGTTGCGGCGTCGCGGTTCACTAGCTCGGACGGGGGGCAGCCAGCTGCTCGCTTTCGGACCTCGGCATCGCTTCGACGTAGCCAGCTGCCCGGGTCTCGGTCCTCGAGCTCGCTCCGAGGCAGCTGGCTGCCCTGGTCTCGGACCTCGGCATCGCTTCGAGGCAGCTGGCTGCTCGATTTCGGTCGGCGCCATACTCAGGAGGCAGGTGGCTTCCTCCTGAGTGGTCACGTATATCCATTCGAGGAGCTGGCTGCCTCCGCGCCCGTAGCATCCACCTTGGAGGTGCGTCGTGATCCGCGCGCACTTCGGTCTCGATCGCCATCCGTTCGCACTCGACTCCGTCGCGCTCCTGCCCCACCAGGCGGAGATTCTCGAGACGCTCCGCGTCCACTGCCAGCAGGGTGGGCTCTGCGTTCTCGTCGGCGAGCCCGGGACCGGCAAGAGCGTCGTGAAGCAGCCGCTCGTCCACCACGATCCGAAGCGCCTCATCACCCCCGTCGTCAACCGCACGCTGCACACGTACTCGAGCGTGCTGCGCATCCTCTGCCAGGCCTTCCAGATCGACGTCGAGGGCCGCGACTTCGGGAGGCCCATCGCATCAATCACGCGGGCAAGATGCTCGCCCCAATCATCGAGGACGCGCACCTCATCGACGTGCGCTCCACCACCATATGGTGCGGGCAATCGGGCGACGTAGCGGTGCAAAATCCCCGGCGTTTCGCCCGTCCTCGGCTCTGACGTTGCCCGCCGGCGAGGCGCGCGCGATGCCGGGCGCGACGCAGGCAAGCGCCTGGCGCGACGGGACAAGCGCGCGGGCGATGGCCCAGGGCCGGGCGGTCGTGGCGCGAGGCCATGGCCGAGCTCGACGCCGTGCACCGGTGACTACGTCGCGAGCCGCCGGCGCAGTGCGTGATTCTGCATCCCGAGGACGCGTGTTCGGATCCCTCTCGAACTCATCCGAAAAAGCCAGGTCATTGGCTTAGTAAATCAATGGCGTATGTGTGCCGGGCGATGGCTGAACTGAGACACGGTTCCGCCTTCTCGATTCGCTGGCGGCGAGCACGGACGCGTGCCGCCAGCGACGAAGTCGAGGGCCGATGTCCGCGGCTGGTGTCGAGTGGGGGAGCGCGCCGGCAGCACACGACATCGCCATCTCGCCGCTCCGGGCTAGCCGATGATTCCGGCCTTCACGCGAGCGTGGTAGTCCGGTGACGACGCGTGATGGAAGAGCGGCGACGATCTCCAAGTGTGACGAAGGATGGAACGGATGTGCTCGGGGGCATGTCCGTCGCGCGCTTCTTGCGCGAGCACTGGCAGAAGAAGCCGCTTCTGGTGCGCGGAGCGTTCCCGCGCTTTCGCGATCCGATCTCGCCCGACGAGCTCGCCGGGCTCTCCTGCGAGGACGGCGTCGAGTCCCGCATCGTTCGAGAGGAGCCCGCCCCGGAGGAGAAGAAGCGCGGAGCGAGGCCCTGGGAAGTGAGCTGGGGTCCACACGAGGAGTCACGCTTCGAGTCGCTCCCCGATCACGGATGGACACTGCTCGTCCAGGAGGTGAACCGCTGGGTCCCCGGCGCAGCGCTCCTCCTCGACCGCTTCTCGTTCGTCCCCAACGTCCGCGTGGACGACGTCATGGTCAGCTTCGCGGCGCCCGGTGGCAGCGTCGGTCCGCATGTCGACAGCTACGACGTCTTCCTCGTGCAGGGGCAGGGCGAGCGTCGATGGCGCTATCACACGAAGCCGACCAAGGACACGCGTCTGGTGCCCGACCTCGACCTCCGCGTGCTCGCGAGCTTCCGTGCCGAGGCCGACGAGGTGCTCGGTCCGGGCGACATGCTCTATCTGCCCCCCGGCTTCGCGCACTACGGCGTCGCCGTCACGCCGTGCCTCACGTACTCGATTGGCTTCCGCTCTCCGAGCGCGGGCGAGGCCTGGGCTTCGTTCGCGGCTGCCGCGTGCGCGAGGCCGGAGGCGGCGCGCCTCCTCGAGGATCCACCGCTCTCTGCAGCCGCGCATCCCGGCGCGATCCCGCCGGCGCTCCTCGCGCGCGTCCGCGAGATGGTGCGCTCGGTCGATACGTCGGACGACGCGATCGACCGCTGGTTCGCCTCCTTCGCGACGCGGCTGAAGCCGGGGCACGCGATCGAGCCGCCGCGCCGCGCGCCGGACGGCGCGGCGATCATGAAGCGGCTCGCGCGTGGTGACACGGTCGCGCGCTCCGAGGAAGGACGCTGGGCGTTTCTCCCGGGCTCGCGCGGCGCACTCCGGCTCTATGTCGGCGGCGAGGAGATCGAGGTAGCCGCGCCGGCCGCAGACCTCGCCCGCACGCTCTCGGCTGCGCGCCGGCACGACGGTCGCGCGCTCCGGAAGATGGTGACGAAGAGCAGCGCCGCGCGCGCGCTCCTCATCCGACTGTTCGCGATGGGCGCGCTTCGCTTCGGGCGGTAGCGACTACCCGCGCCGGGGCTTGCCCTTACCCTGACGCTCGGCCGGCTTCTGCCCGATGAAGAGGTAGTTGAACCCGCGGAGGAAGAAGTTCCCCTCCTCGGCCGCCTTGCGGTAGTTGCCCATCTCGAGCGTCTTGTTGTGCCGAGCGACCGAGACGATGTCGAGGATCGCGAACGACTCGGCGATGCTCATGAAGAGCTGGAAGCCCACCGGTGCGAAGCCGTGCTTCTTCTCGAAGTAGTCGCAGACGTAGAGGCCGAAGACGCCCCCCGGCGCGAGGACGCGGCTCGCCTCGCGGATGGCGCGGTGCATCGCGCGGTAGTAGGCGGGATCGTAGGCGGAGAGCTTCCCGATGCAGTCGGGCTGGTCGGAGTAGTGGATGTGATCGCCGTACGGCGGATCCATGAAGACGAGGTCGACCGTGTTCGAATCGAGCGGGAGCTTGCGTGCGTCGGCGCGCTCGATGTCCGCGCGGTACGGCGAGAGGTCGAAGCCACGCGCTACGCGGCCCGTGTCCTTGGCGACGTCGAGCGTCGTTCCGGATCCGCAGAACGGATCGACGACGAGACCGCCGGGCTTCGTGTAGCGCTGGATGAGGTTCCAGATGACGTACGACGGCGTTGCGCCGACGTAGCGGGAGTCGCCCTGCTGTCCCTCACCGTAGTGCTGTGACGGGTACTCCCAGAGCGTCGTGGGCTGGACGCGGAGCGGGGGCTTGGCGAGTCGGCGTTGCATTGGCGCGCACCATAGCGCGCTCGGGCTGCCGCTGCCGTCAATCGCGAGCGCAGCGCATTCCGGTCTTGCCGTACTTGGTCATGACCGCGAACTGCCAGCGCGTGTAGTTGACCTGATGCACTTCCCAAGAGCCCGCGCGCGACCAGCGGACCATCGCGCCGTACTTGGGATCGGTCCCAGGCTCGCCGGGGTAGGTGACGCCCGGCGAGGCGGTCAGCTCCATCATGATCCCGCCGAGGTCCATGTGGCCGCCGGCGCCCACGTCGGCCGGGAAGCGTCCCGGCGCGCTGATGAAGTAGGCGTAGTCCCACTCCTTCGCGGGGACGCCGCCCGGCGGGTTCTGGTAGTTGCTCGCCCAGTTCATCCGCGTGATGTCACAGCCCGGGCATGGCGCGATGCCCTGACCCTCGACGACGTGAGCCGGGCCGACCTGGGTCCACATGCCGTTCACTTCGCTGAAGCCGCCGGCGACGGGAGCGTTGCCCCACGGATAGTTGCCAGGACCGAACGCCGCCGAGTTCTCCTCCCAAGTCTGGAGTCGACCGCCGTCCCAGGCGCAGAAGGCCGCGGCGAGCGGGTAGGGAACGCAGTTGAGCGGGAGCCGATCGAGGAATGCCTGATCGAACGGGCGGTCCTCGCCCATGAGCGTGTCGGTCCAGTACGTGTGCGCGCCGTTGGCTTGGTCGCCAGCGTTGCCGACGTAACAGCCCTGTGAGGTGCTCGGGCGATCGGGAAGGATGCTCAAGCCGCCGAGCTGGTAGTTGGCGCCGAGCGGGTAGCTCTTGAGGTCGCTCGGCAGGTTCGTCTTGAAGGGCTCGATCTGGTCGCGCGCGGTCTGGGAGAGCGTGCCCTTGGTGGCCTCGTACCAGCCGAGGACGTTGCCATTCACGCGCTCGATGAAGGCGCGCATCCGGCCCGCGGTCGTCTTGTACTTGTCGAGCCGCGTCGCAGAGCCGGGGATCGGCAGCGCGATACAACAGCTCTCGTGCTTCGCGTTTGCGGCGCCGACCTCTCCGCTCCCGCACGTGAGCCCGCCGTTCGTCTGCGTGCAGCTCCGGCTGACGGCGCACTTCTTCTGAACATCGCAGCCGTCGGAGGCGCAGTCCGAGTGCGCGACGCACCCTTTGCCGGCCGCACATCGCGGCGCGCCGGTGCTCGCACCGCCGCAGTCGACGTCGGTCTCGTCGCCGTTCTGGACCTTGTCCGTCGCCGACGGCGCAGCGCACTTCTTCGACGCCGAGCAGACCTTGCTCTCGCAGTCGTCGGCGACGTTGCAGCCCTTGTCCGTGCCGCATCGCGGGGCGTTCGTCTTCGTGCCGCCGCAGTCGATGTCGGTCTCGTCGCCGTTCTTGATCCCGTCGGTGCTCGTCGCGGGAGGGGCGGTCGGAGAGCCCGCGCACTTGCCGCCCGTGCACTCGTTGCTCGTGCAGTCGCTGTCGACCTTGCACGGCTGCCCGCCGGCGCATGTGGGCGCGTCGGGGCCGCCGCAGTCGAGCCCCGTCTCTTGCCCGTTGCGGACTCCGTCCGAGGAGGTCGGTACCGCACACGCGCCGGAGGTGCACACGCCCGACTTGCAGTCGAAGCCCTTCGCGCACGCGGAGCCGTCGTCTTTCCCGTTCGGGTTTCCGGACGGGATGGCGTCCTTGGCGGCGTCATCGACGTCTTCGGTCGAGCAAGCGGCGAAGGTGAGTGAAGCGAGCGCAGCGAGGAGCAAGCCGCCAGCGAATCGACCCATCGCAGATAGAATACGCTCACCGAAGCTCGGCGCCGGCAAATCGAGCGACGTCATCGCGCCCCGGACCCACGCTCGGGGCTGGAATCCGACCTGGCACCCGGATCGCCCGGACCCCGCTCAGCGGTTTCCGAGCCACTTCGATGCGAGCCAGTCGACCGCGCCGTCCGCCTGACGAAGCTCGCGATCGATCACGCGGGCACGCTCGTCCGGCTCGAGGCCGCCCTTCCCGTACGCGCGCGCGTAGAGCACCCAGTTCGAGAGCTCGTAGTGATGAAGGAGCGGCGCAAACCGGTGCTCGTCGAAGCCCTCGAGCACGGCGAGCGCGTCGTCCGCGCCGCTGCATGCCGTGAGGGCCGTGGTCGCATCGAAGAGCAGCTCACGGAGGTCTTCAAAGGCGCGATCCGGATCGTCCGCGATGCCTTGAAGCAGCGCGTCGAAGTCGTCCTCCGACGCGCCGGCTGCGAGCGCGGAGTCCGCCATCGCGGGCACTTGAGTCGCCAGGAAGGACGACTTGGGCGCGTGACCGAGGAGCCGGCCGACCAGGTAGACATCGAACGCGCTTGCGATCGATTCGCCGAGGAACAATGCGTCCGCGGTGAGCGGCACGCCGGGGCCCTCGGCGAGTGCCTTCGCGGCGAGGTGATGCCACGCCGCGTGAGCGACGACGTCGGCGGGCAGGGTGTCGTCGACGAGGACATCACCGCCGGCGTTGGCTCCCCAGAAGGTGAGGTTCAAGAGGAGCGCCCGGTCCCAGCGGCCGGACGAGGCCTCCGGCAAGACGCGGAAGGTGTACTTGTCGCGGCGAAGGACGTCCTTCAGGTCGCCGTAGAGAGCGACGTGACGAAACGACGCCTCGTCCTCGGTCGTCAGCTCGTCGATCGTTCGCACTACGAATCGGGGCGTCGTCATCGGCGGACGCTTACCATGACCGCGCTCGCGCGTGCGAGAACGGCGGCGGGCGCGATGGCAATCCATCACGCCCGCCGCCATCCGCTTGCCGTGCTCTCCGCGCTCTCCGCGCTCGCTCTGTGACTACGCGGTCACTTCGCGAGCTGCGGGGCGTTCACCTGCGGCGCCTTCGTCCGTGCATGCTCCGCCGGCGGTCCCTGCTCGATGCGCGCGGCCAGGGCCTCACGCTGCGCGGGGGTCAGGACCGACGTGATGACCGCGAGGTGGTTCACCCGGTTCATCGCGCCGTCCCGAGGACCTGCGAGCTCCTTCGACGGCGTGACGAAGGCGGTCGCGTCGAACGTGTCGCCCTTGAAGCTCTCGAGCTTCGCCTGCATCTCGGAGCGCATCGACTCGAACTTCGCCTTCATCGCCTCGCGCTGCTCCTCCGTCGGCTTCGCCGGCCGCTGCGCCTCGAGCTTCGTCTTGATGGCGTCCTTCTGCTCCTGCGTCAGGTCGAGGCCCGCGAGGAGGTGCATCGGCATGCCGCCGGGGCCGCCCGGTCCCCGGAAGTGACCCTCGCCACCACGTCGCGGCCCGCGCTCGCCGTGCTCGCCACGTTTTCCACGCTCGCCACCGCGCTTCGCGCCGTGCTCGCCATGCGCCGAGCCGCGCTTGTTGATGCTGTCGACGAGCGCGACGCGCTGCTCGGCGGTGAGCGTGTCGTGGAGCGTTGCGAGTACCTTTGCAGAGGCGGCGATGCGCGCCTCGCGGTGGCTCGCGTCCGGCCTCGGCTGCATCGAGTCGTCGACGGAGTTGCTCCGGATTGCCGCCGCGAGCGTCTTGGCGCGTGCTGCGTCGAAGCGCGGCCTCTCGGGAGCGTTCGCCTTCAGCAGGCCTTCGATCGTCGTCTTCTGCTCGGCCGTGAGGTTGATCGGCGCGCGGAGCGCAGCGTGGACGAGGAAGTCCGGACCTCCGTGCGCGTGGCCACGCGCACGCGGGCCATCGGCCTTCTCGGTCTGCTCGGCTGCGATGCTCGAGCGGGCGTCGTCGACGGACTCGGCGCCGGCCGACGTACCCGCCTCGGCGCTGCAACCGGCGAGGGCGGCGACGAGAGCAAACAGCGGAAGAGTCATCGAACGAAACGCGATCATGGGTGGCTATCTCCTGGTGGGAGGCGCTTCGCATCAGCGCCTGCTTGGGCGGGGCGCTCCGTCGTCCGGAGCATGGTTGACCGTTACGCAAGGCCCTTGCCAGCGCCGCTCGATGGCGCTCGCGCCGATTCTCCCCGCGATTTGCCGTGGTTCGATGGCTGAGCTCGCTGGCCGATCCGGCGGCGGCGAGTGCGGACTGCGGTTTCTGCAGGCGATGGAGTGCGGATTCCGCACTCCGCACTCGTCGGGGCGCGCCCTCGCCGTGCGTTGTCGCTCCGTTCGCGTGCGCGTACGGTGGCACGGGCTTTGGTAGGCACAGGCCGGGTTCGTTTTCGTTCATGAAGAGTCGTCGTCGTTCGTGGTCGGCGTGGGCGCGTGGCGGGAGCATCGCCATGGCTGCCCTCTCGGTCGTCTCGCTGGGCGTGACCGTGATCGCCTCGAAGCGCGCGCTCGCCGATGCATCCGACGTCGTCATCCGCGGAGAGGGCGATCTGTTGCTCGCGGCTCTGGTCTCCGATCTCGCGGAGGAGACCCATCCGGCGTCGGCGGCCGCGCTCTCGCGCGCGCTCGACGCGCACACGGCCGAGGGCCTCCGCTACGTCGCCATCGTCGATCGCGAAGGCAACCCCGTCGCGGAGGCGGGACGTGCGGAGATCGCGGCCGTGATGCAGAAGCCCGGAGAGGCCCGGGTCGAAGGTCGACGCGCGCGCGTCACCGGGCTGCTCACTCCTCCGCGTCGAGGCCCTCGCCCGTCGTCCGTTCCCGGCGTTCCGCCTCCGCATTTCTCGCTGCGGGCCGAGCGTCCGCCGGGCGTGGCGCTCCTCGTCGTCGAGCTCGAGCCTCCCGTAATCGAGACCCTCCGGCGCGATCTGACGCGCATCGCCGTGGTCGCGGCTGTCGCCGGAGGCGTGCTCCTCGCGTTCGCCTTCGCTTGGTCGCGGAGTGCGCGGCGCCTTGCCATGCTCGAGGAGCGCGCCGCGCGCGAGCAGCGTCTCGTTGCCCTCGGCAGCATGTCGTCCGTCATGGCCCACGAGCTCCGCAATCCGCTCGCCTCCCTCAAGGGGCACGCGCAGCTCCTCGTCGAGGATCTCGAGGATGCCGCCGAGAAGAAGAAGCGCGCCAAGGCCGAGCGTGTCGTCGCGGAGGCCGAGCGCCTCGAGTTACTCACGACGACGCTGCTCGACTTCGTGCGTGACGGTCCGATCGAGCGCGCTCGAGTGACGCTGCGCGAGCTCCTGGATCGATCGCTCGACGACGTGGCCAAGGAGCGCGTGAAGCTCGACCTCGACGCTTCGCCGCGCACGGTCGAGGTCGATGCCGGACGCCTCGCCCGCGCGATCCACAACCTCGTCGACAACGCGCTGCAAGCGTCGCCCGACGAATCGGTCGAGGTCAAGGTCGCGACCGAGGGCGCCGACGTCGTCCTCACGGTGCGCGACCGAGGACCCGGGCTTCCGGCCGGCTCCGAGGCGGAGATCTTCGAGCCGTTCGTCACGACCCGTGTGCGCGGTACGGGGCTCGGCCTCGCCGTCGCGCGCCGGATCGCCGAGCAACACGATGGTACCCTGACGGGCGAGACGCACCCCGAAGGTGGCGCGCTCTTCACGCTGAGGCTCCGCGGACAGGCATCATGAAAGAGAAGCGCTCGGGAAGGATCCTCGTCGCGGATGATGAAGAAGGCGTGCGCTCGTTCCTGGCGGAGTCGCTCGAGCGCGACGGCCACGAAGTCGTCGAGGTCGCCGACGGCGCCGCTGCGCTCGCTGCAGCGCGCGAGGAGCCGTTCGACGTCGTGATCACGGACCTCAAGATGCCGAAGCTCGACGGCATGAGCGTCGTCCGCACACTCCGCACGGAGCAGCCGAACGTCGAGCTCATCGTGCTCACCGCCTTCGGTGACGTCTCGACCGCGGTCGAGGCGATGAAGCTCGGTGTGTTCGACTACCTCCAGAAGCCGGTCCAGAGCCCCGCCGCCGTGCGCGAGCTCGTGAAGGGCGCGCTCGGACGCCGCGTGGAGCTGGCCGTCCCTGCCGATGCCCCGCCGTCGCGCTCGACGCTCACGTTCGGCGCGCCCAGCATGGTCCCCGTCGTCGCGGCGCTCGCGAAGGTCGCGAAGAGCGGGGCGACGGTCCTCTTGCAGGGCGAGAGCGGGACAGGCAAGGAGGTCGCGGCGCGCGTGCTCCACGAGACGAGCCCGCGAGCGGACAAGCCGTTCGTCGCGATCAACTGCGCCGTCCTGACGGAGCACCTGCTCGAGAGCGAGCTGTTCGGCCACGAGAAGGGGGCGTTCACCGGCGCGCACGCGCAGCGCCGCGGTCGGATCGAGCTCGCCGACGGAGGGACGTTCTTCCTCGACGAGGTCGGCGAGCTCAAGGCCTCGCTCCAGGCGAAGCTCCTTCGCGTGCTCGAGGAGCGCAGCTTCGAGCGCCTCGGCGGCTCGCAGCTCGTCGAGGTCGACGTACGCTGGGTCGCCGCCACGCATCGCGACCTGCGCGCAATGGTGCGCGAGGGGACGTTTCGCGAGGACCTCTACCACCGGCTCGCGGTGTTCCCGATTCGCCTGCCGCCTCTCCGCGAGCGACGCGAGGACATCGTCCCGCTCGCGAGGGCGCTCGTCGCGGAGCTCTCCACCGCTGCGGGACGCTCGCCGCCCCGGCTCGACGAGGCGCTCGAGCATCAGCTCCGCGAGGAGAGCTGGCCGGGCAACGTCCGCGAGCTTCGCAACGCGCTCGAGCGCGCGATGATCCTGGCGGACGGCGACGTGCTCGGGAGAGCACACCTCTGGCTCGAGTCGACGATGACGGAGGCATCATCGAGTGCGGAGACGAAGCCCGTCGCGGCCGAGCCTGAACGATCCGGCGTGAAGGGCGGCTCGCTTGCCGATCTCGAGCGGCAGACGATCGAGAGCACGCTTCGAGAGGTCGACGGCAACCGCCGCGCCGCCGCCGCGAAGCTCGGCATCGGCCTCCGCACGCTCTACGACAAGCTGAAGAAGTACGGCATCCGTTGACCGAGCGGCGGCGCTCCGGTCAACGGCGCGCTCAGAAGCCGCCGCCCAAGGGGCAGCAAACCGTCATGGGTGCGGTGACGATCTGATTGCCCAGGACCGCGGGCGCGTCCTTCACCTTGCAGCCCTTGCTCCGGGTGTAGCGGTAGCTGGCGGCGTTCGAGAGCGAAGCGCCGTTCGTCGTGCACGAGCCGTCGACGTCCAACGAGCGAATGCTGGTGCTGCAGGTGGCGTCGCTGTACGCGCGGAGCGTTCCGTCGTTGCACGGGCTCGGCTCGCAGGTGCACGTCGCTCCGCACGAGCGCTGGTCGTCGACCGCGGAACCGAGGACGGTGCGCACCGGGAGCTGCGACGGGCACGCGACCTCGCCCTCGTGCATCACGCAGACGGGCTGGCCGAACTGCTTGGCGACGCAGACCTCGTCGTCCTTGCATGCGTCGCTCTGCGTGGTCGTAGGGTTGCCGCAGACGCTCGTGTTGCGAGGGCGCGAGAGGTTGTTCATAGGCGTTCCGGCGCAGGCCGTCGGAGGGCTGGCCGGCTGCGAGCCGAAGGCGATGGGCAGCGCGAACGCGGGGAGGGCAGTCGAGCAGCTCCCGTCACCCGGGATGTCGTGGAGCGTCGGGAGGCCACCGCACGTTGCGCCGTCCTTGCTGGTGATCGTGTCTCCGCACGAGCCGGACGTCGGCGCGCAGTTGCAGCCGCATCCGCCGCCCCCGGTGCCCTTGAATTCGCGTCGCGTCGACCATTCCCCCCCGCAGTTTCCGAACCCGCCGCTGAGCACGGGGACCCACGCGTTCGTGCTCGTGATGCAGAGCCTGTTGATGCCGCACGAGGCGAGCGACGGGGAGATCGGGTCCACGACCAGGAGGCCACCGTCACCACCGTCACCGAGGCCGCCGTCGTCGTCGGCGCCGTTGCCGCCGCCGCCGTCGCCGTCACCGTTTCCGCCGTTGTCTGCCGCGTCCCCGGTGAGCCCACCGTCCGCCGGCGGGTCGGAGGGCGAGCCGGATGCTTCGAGATCCGACGCCCCGGTGATCGCGTTGCACGCCGCGACGGCGAAGATGCCACCGAGCAAGAGGCAGGAAGGGGCCAGCCGGAACGCCATGCCCCGATCCTAGCTGCTGAGCTTCGAGGATTGAAGATCACCGACGAACGGTGCCCTCCGAATCGTTTCTGCTCCGGACTGCAGCGTCGCCCCCCCGGTGCGCCGCGCTCGCGAGTGTGCCTCTCGTATCCGTGTCAGCGGCGGCGACGTCGGTGCGCCGCGATGTGCGAACGATCTGGCAGGGAGACACGGTCACGAAGCGCGCGTGCGGCCCTGGTTCTGCGACGAGTCGGCATCGCGCGCGTAGTCGTCATCCTCGAGGTGCATGGCGCTGGAGAAGGCTTACTGATCTGCCTTGCGCCACACGACGACGGTCGTCGGGAGCTCTTACGAGAAAGGTGATGCCATGGGAGACAAATCTCCGAAGGCGAAGGCCCGCGTGAAGAAGCAGCAGGATCGGTCGAAGAACGAGAGGAAGGCCGCGGCGATCGCGAAGTCGCAGCGGCCGACCGAACCAGAGACGGGGCAGAAAGCGCCCTGAGCCATCGACCTCGAGGCACGTCGACGTACGCGGCGCGTCCTGGCGACGCGCCAAATATCCTCGGCGCTCTGACCTCACCGCCCATGACGGTCGCGACCGTGACTCGGCGTGATCGTCAGCCGTCGGTCGATCGAGCGACTCGGCGCGGAGCGCCCGGCTTCCGCCTCCGTCGTATCGAGGTCGAACGACGGGCAGACCCTCGTTCATGATCGCGCACTCGTGTTCCCGCGCGCGTCGAGCGTGCGCGGGAGCGCGAGAAAGCAAACGGGCCGCCCGGCATTGCCGAGCGGCCCATTCGTTCGACTCGTCGGGCGAGTCGGCGCTATTCCTCTCGCGTCACGCCTCGCGGCGGCGCGACGTGGCAAGGACAGATCGGGCGATCACTCCTTGGCGTCGCCGCGCGCGAAGATCGAGGCGACGTAGTTGAGGACGTCGGTGGCGCTGACCTCGTTGTAACCGAAGTTCTTGATGAGGCGCGCCTTGATGATGTCGATCTTCTCCTGCGTGTCCTTGTCGACGACGGCGGACACGAGCGTCTTCAGCTTGATCGAGTCCTTCTGATCCTCGAACAGCTTCAGCTCGAGGGCGCGGCGGAGGCGATCGTTCGTGCTCCACACGAACTTCTTTCCTTCGACGGCGAGCGCTCCGATGAAGTTCATGATCTCGCGCCGGAAGTCGTCCTTGCGATTCTCGGCGATGTCGATCTTCTCCTCGATCGACCGCATGAGGCGCTCGTCCGGATCCTCGTCCTGGCCGGTGTACCGGTTCTTGACGCGCTCCTTCAGCGTGTACGCCTTGATGTTGTCGATGTAGTTGGCGGCGAGCTTCATGATCGCGTCCTCGTCGGCGCTGATCGCTCGCTGCACCTCGTTCTTCACGATCTCTTCGTACTCGCGTTTGACGAGGCCGATGATCTCCTGGAAGCGCTTGCGCTGCTCGTCGTTGGTGATGAGCGAGTGGTGGCGGAGGCCCTTGTCGAGCTCGTTCATGACCATGAACGGGTTGATGGTGCCTTCGCCCGCCTCGTTGACGAGCGCGTTCGAGATCTTGTCCTGCACGTAGCGCGGAGAGATGCCCTCCATGCCTTCGCGCTTCGCCTCTTTGCGCAGCTCTTTGACGGTGTCCTGCGTGTAGCCGGGCAGGACCTTGCCGTCATAGAGCTTCAGCTTCTGGATCAGCGAGAGATTGTGCTTCTTCGGATCCTCGAGGCGGGTCATGACGGCCCACATCGCGGCGACCTCGAGGGTGTGCGGGGCGATGTGCTTGCCCTTCACCTTCGTCTGCGAGAAGTCCTTCTCGTAGATCTTGATCTCCTCGTGCAGCTTCGTGATGTACGGGATGTCGATCTTGATCGTGCGGTCGCGGAGAGCCTCCATGAACTCGTTGTTCAGGAGCTTCTTGTACTCGGCCTCGTTGGTGTGGCCGATGATGACCTCGTCGATGTCCGTCTGCGCGAACTTCTTCGGCTTGATCTTCTTCTCCTGCGACGCGCCGAGCAGGTCGTAGAGGAAGGCGACATCGAGCTTCAGCATCTCGACGAACTCGACGATGCCGCGGTTCGCGATGTTGAACTCGCCGTCGAAGTTGAAGGCGCGCGGATCGGAGTCGGAGCCGTACTCGGCGATCTTCCGGTAGTTGATGTCGCCGGTGAGCTCGGTCGAGTCCTGGTTCTTCTCGTCCTTCGGCTGGAAGGTGCCGATGCCGACGCGGTCCTTCTCGGAGAGCACGAGGCGGCGGCAGCGGATGTGGTTCCGCATCACCTTGCCCCAGTCGCCCTCGTACTTGGTCATCAGGTTCTTGAAGATGAACCGGCTCGCGGGATCGAGGTCGCCGTCGACGCGGACCTTGTACTGGTCGTTGGAGAGACCGAGCTCCTCGATCGCCTTCGCGCGCCACTCGATCGGGATCAGACGAAGCGGCTCGTCGTTCATCGGGCTGGCGAAGCGCTCGGTCGACGTCCCGGCGAGATCGGTCCCACCGAGGTTGATCCAGTCGAACGAGTAGAGCGCGCCGTCCGGCGTGCGCGAGTAGTGCTCGATGCCCTGCTTCAGGAGACGCGCGATGGTGCTCTTCGACGAGCCGACCGGACCGTGGAGGAGGATGACGCGCTTCTCGGGCCCATATCCCTCGGACGCCGCCTTGAGGACGTGGACGAGGCGCATCAGCGGGATGTCGAGGCCGTAGATGGCATTCGCCCCGCCGTTCAGCTCGTCTTTGAAGAAGTTGTACCGAGTCAGCTTCTTCTTGTTGTCGATGTACTCCTCGGTCCCGAAGCTGATGATCATGTCATAGAGGCGCTGGTACGCATTGCGCGTCACCTGCGGCCTCTCGCGTACGAGCGCGAGGTACTCCTCGAACGAGCCCTCCCAGTGAAGCTCTCGATAGAGCTTGAAATCCTGCATCGCCCCGATGCGATCGATCATCATGCCCGACTTCTCCACCATCTGCGGTCCGCGCCTCCGAGTCATCGAGCCTATCACCGCAACATATGGAGACGAGCGTCGCTTTTTTCTCCGGGGGATCGCGGGTGGGCTAGCGAGATTCTTGCCTTCGCCCATTGCTCGAGGTGAGGCCGATGCTTAGTGACTGGGGGTGCCGATGAGCTCGCCGACGCGCACGCGTGCTCTCGCCGTCCTTGTCGTGCTCGGGGCGCTCGCGATCGGCTGCGGCCGTTCTCCCGCGATGCCTCGCTCATCCGCGACGATGGTCCGCGTCGAGAACGGTCGAGCCGTGACGTGCGACTGCGGAGGTGACGACGACGACGACGACGACGAACTGACGTCGAGGCATCGCAAGCCTGCGGTCGAGTACGTCCACATCTCGGAGTGGCAGGCCCCCGAGTCCGCCCAGCGCGCGGCGTCCGAGGTCGTGCCGCGCGGTGCTGGTACGCCGAGGTACGTCGAGTTCCCGAAGCTCACGCTCCACAAGCCCATCCCCGAGACGACCTTCAGCAGCAGCCGTCGTCGGTCGGCGACGTTTCGGTAGCCGTCGCGCGCGTTCGAGCAGCTCCTCGCCCGCGCCTACGAAAGACGGGCCCGTCGCAAGCTCGGCCGCAGGGCCGCAGCGAGGTGATCACGTGCCGATCGTGACCACGCCTTCACACTCGTGTCGTGGCCTCCGAGCTACTCCGGGCGAGGCCCTTGACGGGTTGTCATCCCAAAGGCGTGAAATTGCCAGAACGTCGGGTGAAACGGAGCCCTTGGGGGCGAAAACGCGCCGAGATTTGCGACGCTCCAGGGGCAGTCGAACGGCTCACCAGTTGCTATGACTGAAGAAGCCATGGGAGAGCGGCTCACGGGGTGGATCTCGTCGTTTGGTGCCGTAGCGGTCGTCGCCGCCGGTCTCCTCTCGGCCGGGTGTGGTGCGTACGAGCCCGAGCCGGAGTACCCGCAGTACCAGTACGTCGCGCCGGCTCCTCCTACGGCCGCGGAGCTCGCCGCTCAGCAGCAGGCGCGCGAGCAGGCGGTTGCCGAGTCTCGCGAGATCCTCATCGGCGCCGACGGCGACGAGTACTCCGATACGGATCCGAGCGCGCTCACCGAGTTCAAGCCTGTGCTCGAGAACCACGGCACGTGGATCGACGACGCGACGTACGGCACCGTCTGGGTCCCGTCGCGCGGGGAAGTGGGTGACGACTTCCAGCCGTACGTGACGGCGGGGCATTGGACGTACAGCGAATCGACCGACTACGTCTGGGTGTCCGACTACTCGTGGGGCTGGGCACCGTTCCACTACGGCCGCTGGGTCCACTTGCCGGGGCATGGCTGGGCGTGGATTCCCGGCCGTCGTTACGCCGGCGCGTGGGTCACCTGGCGCGTCGGCCCTGCCGGTTATGGGTACGTCGGCTGGGCGCCGGCGCCGCCGTCTTGGTACTGGTACCAGGGGGTCGCGTATGGCTGGTCCTACGGCTGGTACGACCACCATCACCATTACGTGTATTGTTCACGCACGTACGTCTACGACCGCTCGGTCTCGACGCACGTCGTCCGCGGTGCAGGTGCTAGCGAGCATCATGGCCGGACGCAGGACTACATCCCTGCGCGGCCCGCTCCCGGCGGTGGCGATCGCGTCGTGGCGAGCCCGAGCGTGAGCGGCGCGGGCGATCGCGTCGTGGCGAGCCCGAGCGTGAACGGCGGGGCGAACCGCATCCCTGCGAGCCCCGGCGTCGGCGCAAAGGGACCGCGGCCGGCCGATCTCGGACTGTCGAGCGATGCGGTCCTCGCGCCGCCCGCGTCGAATCAGGGGCTGAACCGCGCCCAGGCGTTCGCGACGCCTTCGACCGCGATCGCTGCGGGCGCGGCGCCGCCGGCTCACATGCGCTTGGCGCCGACGGTGGAGAACGCGCCGAGCTTCTCGGGCCCGAGCACCCGAGGTCCAGCGTCCCCCGCGTTCGTCGCGGTCGTTCCTGGAGGCTCGCGTGGCATCGCGTCCACGAGCCCGTCGCCGAACCTCGCGGGGAGGGTATCCCCGTCGTTCCAGCCGCCGCCCGTCGCGCAGGGCCCGCAGTCGGTGGCCCGTCCGCCGAGCTTCGGCGCGCCGCCGCCGTCGTTCCACTCGTCGGCGCCCACGGTTCGGTCGACGCCGAGCTTCAGCACGCCGCCGCCGCCGTCGTTCCGTTCGTCGGCGCCTACGGTTCGGTCGACGCCGAGCTTCCGGTCGCCGTCGCCGCCATCGTTCCGTTCGTCGGCGCCCGCGGTTCGGTCGACGCCGAGCTTCCGGTCGCCGTCGCCGCCGTCGTTCCGCTCGTCGGCGCCCGCGGTTCGGTCGACGCCGAGCTTCCGGTCGCCGTCGCCGCCGTCGTTCCGCTCGTCGGCGCCCGCGGTTCGGTCGACGCCGAGCTTTGGCTCGTCTCGCTCTTTCTCGCCGTCGCGGTCGGCCGCACCATCGGTTCGCAGCAGCGGTGGGCTTCGGAAAAAGTAACCTCAGGTGAACGTCATGAAGTCTTCCGCTTCGCTCCTCGTCATCGGACTGGCACTCTCTGGCCTCGGCGGCTGTGTCTACGACAACGAGCCTCCGCGGCGTCTCGCGCCGGAGCGGCAGCCGTACTCGCCTGAGCCCGGCTCGGGGGCGGGAAGCGACGGCAATGCGCCGCCGACCAAGCCGGGCAGCCCCGCGCCGATGCTCGTCGAGGTCGACACCGATCAGACGATGGAAGCCGTCGGCGGCGAGGGCGTCGGCGTCTTCATCGAGTACGCCAAGGGCGGTCACTGGCACCTCTGGTGGACGTGCGACACGGCGCAAACGCGTCAGAGCTGCGACTTCTCCGTGAGCGCTACGGCTGCGTCGGGCAACATCGAGAACCTCGATGCCTCCGAGCTCACCGGCGGGGCCGCCACGTCGCCGACCGCGTCACGCGTCGAGGCGAGCTCCAGCACGACGACCGAGGTGCACGGCATCCGCTTCGACACGAATCCGGGCGCGGTGATCACGGTCGATGCCGCGATCGGTGGCTTCAAGGACGGCGCGTTCTTGTTCTTCGTGCAAGACGGTAAGGTCAACGGCGGCTTCACCGGAAAGCTGACGAACCCGTTGCAGCTCCAGGGCAATTCGCCCTGAGCCCGTCGGCTTCGTGATGCGCGTCGCGATCGGGCTCGGCGCCAACCTCGGCGATCGACTCGCCACGCTGCGTGAGGCAGCGTCGCGGATCGGCCGCCTTGCGTCGATCGTGAGGAGGTCGCACGTCTGGGAGACCGCTCCGGTCGGAGGACCCGAGCAGCCCGACTTCTTCAATGCTGCCCTCCTCGTGGAGTGGCGCGAGACACCCATCGCGCTGCTCGATGCGCTGATGCACATCGAGGCCGATCTCGGTCGTGTGCGCGACATACGGAACGGACCACGAACGATCGATCTCGACGTGCTGTGGATCGAGGGCCTCGTCATCGACGAGCCGCGCCTCGTCGTCCCGCATCCACGCCTTCACCTGCGCGCGTTCGCGCTCGCCCCGATGCTCGAGGTCGCTCCCGATGCCGTCGATCCGCGAAGCGGCGAGCGCTTCGTCGTACCCACCGATCCCGGAGTGCGCCTGCTGACCGACGAGCTGTGACGTCGCCCCCGGCGTTCGGTCGTGCCGATCGACCCGGGCGCGCGCACCGACGCCCGTACTGGGATCTCGTCTGTCGGTCCTCTCGGGCGCCTGTGAGCCCGCGCACGGACGCACGAGCTGTGACGTGACTCTTTTATGGTCGTCGCGCTCCTCCCGCCGTTCGTCGTGGCTTTCGCAGCGCTGCCGACGGATGTGCCACGGCGTGGCGCAGTGGACCTCGTTTGCGCGACGCTGTCGGAGTGCCTTCGCGGTGGTGCCGATCCCGCGCTGCCGGCGAATCGCTCGTGCGGATCGACGCATGCTTCGCTGATGCACGCACGAGGAGGCCGCGATGTTCGAGCTCAACGCTCATGATCCTGGCTCGAGCGGGAAAGCGCGTCGGACCACGAGCGCGCGGCTCCTCACGCTGGCTGGCGGTACGCTCGCGATCTTCGCCTGCACGCGCTCACCGGGCGCGTCGGTGACGTCGGTGACGTCCGGGACGTACGACGTCGAGACGGGCGCGTGCATGTGCCGCCTTCCGCAGGACGAGTTCCTCACGTGCTGCCGGAGCCGAATGGAGCTCACGTGTCGATGCAACCCGAACGGTGCGTGCTTCATGGCCCCGACGGGTCGAACCTGCGGAACGACCCCTCCGACGAAGCTGCCGTGAGCCCTCGCCGGATGAACCCGGCGTGAGATGACACCGAGCGAAGCTGCTGCGGCCCGCGCTGACCGGCGTGACCGTGCCGGACGAAGCGGGCGTGGGGCCGTGCCCGGACAGAGCGCTCACGAGAGGGGGGCGAACGAAGCTGTCACGAGCGCGTGCCGAACGAAGCTGTCACGAGCCCGTGCCGGACGAAGCTGTCGCGAGAGCGGTGGGCGAGGCCGGCGTGAGGCCGTGATGGGCGAAGCTGTCGGGTGACGAGGTCGATTCGAACCGGCGTCGGATGCCCCGCACGCTGTCTCAGTAGAGGCTCATCGAGGGACGCGCCCTCGCGAGGGCAACGGACTGTGATGGACTTGGTGATCCGGTCGGAGTCGATCCATCCCGTCTCCGCTGGAAGCGCCAAGTATCGGATCTCTCGTGAAGAGAGTGCCGTGCGAGTGAAATCCTTCGATGGCACGGGGCATGTACCTACATGTCGCCGGGAGAGAGAAATGTTCCGTAGAGCGTTCCTGCCAGCGTTGTTCGCCACCGTGGTCTCGATGGGTGTTGGTTGCGCGGCGACCGAGGAAGAGGGGGAGGACGTCGACGGCGAGCTCGAAGCGTCGCCTGACGAGATCCGTGAGGTCCTCACCGGGCCGGTCAAGAAGAACACGGACGCCGAGGTGTGGAGCGTCGAGAACGCGTGGGCGGACTCGACGACGCCGGCGGCGCGCAAGGCGGGCATCGCGTGGGGCGAGAACAGCGGCCTCACCTGGGAGCAGAAGTACCAGCAGTGGGCCGCGACCTTCGAGAAGGTCGACGCCATCCGCTGGGGCAAGACGATCCGCATCACGACCCCGTACGGCCGGACGATGGATGGTCCCGTACTCGAGTGCGCGGACGTCGCGACCTGGCTGCGTATGACGTTCGCTGCCTGGTACCACCTGCCGTTCTACATGACCGGCTACCGCAACGGTCAGCCGATCTATTACGGTCACTTCGGCGTCGTGAACCAGAACGGCGATCCGGTCTCGGGCTTCCCGCGCTTCAAGTCGCTCTATCGCGACTACGAGAAGACGTGGAACGCGGGCGCGGCATGGCCGAGCGACGCGAACCTGCGGAAGCGTCACGTCGGAACGGACGACGGCGCCGAGGGCGTGCGCATCGGCGACGACAAGACGCTCAAGGCCGGCGATGGCGCGGGCGCGTACTTCGACGAGCTGTTCCTCAACAAGCGTGCGGGCTACCTCATGATCCTGCTCGACAGCAGCTTCGGTAGCGCGAACCTCGCGGACGGCGCGAACCTCTTCCACATCAAGCCGGAGGCGACGTCGCCCGGCGACGTGCTCGTGGAGCGCTGGCAGAAGAACGGCATCGGTCACGTCCTTCCGGTCATGACGTCGGTGAAGACGCCGGGCGACAAGCTGCGCCTCACCACGGCGAGCGGATCGATGCCTCGTCGCCAGCCGTCTTGGGAGTCCGAGTCGCAGAGCGCGAACTACTTCAAGCTGCAGTACACCGGCGGCCGCGGTACCACCGCGGACGGAACCCCGTACGCGAAGCTCGGCGGCGGCATCCGTCGATGGCGTACCCCGGCGCTGCAGAACGGTCGCTGGAACAACATCGTGCCCCCGCGCGATCAGAGCATCTACATCGAGGATCGCGACCTCGAGGGGATCGCGTCGCGACCGGAGCGCTTCGAGCAGCTCCTCGCCGAGGACACCCCGGAGGCGGAGCGCGATGCCGCCCTCGCCACGATCGAAAGCGCGCGGCAGGCACTCCTCGAGCGCCCCGCGAGCTGCTCCTCGCGCACGAAGCGCGAGGGCGGGTTCGACTCGCTCTACGACGTGATGTCCCGCGCGTTCGGCAAGTCGCGCGCACAGGTCGATGCGGAGTACCGCAAGCACGAAGACTACGTGTTCGCGGAGCTCGAGTACAACCAGTCGAAGACGTGCTGCTGGAACTCGACGACGCCGCAGATGGCGCAGATCGTCCTCGACTACGCCGCGAAGGAGAAGCAGCAGAACGACGCGAATGGCGTCTGCAAGCAGCCGACCCCGTTCAAGTCGTCCGGCGGCGGCAAGTACGACACCTGGAAGAACCACGCGTCGACGATCGGCCGCGCGAGCGACTGGCGCGCCTGGAGCGAAGACGAGCCCTGCACGCAGCGTGACGTCGCCGAAGACACGGTCGGCGCACGCGGTAAGGTCGAGATGTGCAGGTGAAACACGAGGCGACGGCGCTCCTTCAGGAGTAGCCGTCGCCCTCGAGACCGCGTGAGGTCACGACGATCGCGCGCACGAGCAATCGTGCGCGCGATTGTTCATTTCAACGCGGCCAAGTGCCAGAGACACCGCCCGATCAAGCGCCGCGCCGTCGCTGGCGCATGCCGTCGAGCGCGGCGAGGCCGGACCCGCGGGCGGCAATGAGGAGGAAGACGAAGCAATAGAGCGCCGAGAGCTCGCCCTCGTTCACGGTGGGGACCCAGTGCGAATTCGCGAACTGGAACTTGAAGTGGAACTGGAAGTACGCGACCGCCATGGTCCCTGCGGCGAGGAACGCGAGCGGGCGCGTGAAGAGGCCGAGCGCGATGAGGACGCCGCCGACGAGCTCGATCGCACCTCCGATCCAGAGCTGTGAGCCGAACGGCGGCCGGAATTCCGCTGCGAACAGGCCAAGGAGCTTCTGCGCGCCGTGAGTCGCGAACATGAGGCCCGCGATGATCCGCAGCGAAGCAAACGCCAGGTTTTCGAGCTTGTCGAATCGCACCAGGCGACAATAGTTCGAACATGCTCGCCCGAGGAAGCTGCGCGAGCTCGCTCGAACGGCTCACTGCGGACCAGCTAGAATGATGGCAGGGCAAGCTCTGCCATCTCGTCTCCGTTGCAGCATGCGTGGGGACGATCCCGTCGCCGCAGGCATCAACGTCCCGGGCGGCTCGGACGGGCACCGAGAGCTCGAGCGCGACCGCTAGCGCTGCGCTTGCGTCGCGCCGACATCGCTCTCGATCCCCGTCACGGCCGCGGATCAGCCGGCCACGGCGAGGCGCTGCGTGAAGAACGAGAGGATCTCGTCGCGCGCCATGATCGTGGGCTGGCCTTCTTCGTCGACGAGGTGGGCGGTGACGACGCTGTGCGGACAGCCCACCACGTGCTCGAAGAAGGGCGCGGTCTTCGGGTTTGCTGCGCTGTCGGGGAGCACGCGTGCGACGAAGCGGTCGCCGAGAGCCTCCGCATACGCGGCGAATCGCTGTGCGGTGCAGAAGCGATCGCCTTGGAAGCGATAGCCCATGACGGTGAGGTCCTCCCGCTCGAGGCGCTCGCGGACGGTCGCCAGGTCGTCGGGCGCGATCCCCATGCCCGCGGGGGCATCGAACGGGATCGACGGCTGGCACATCACCGGGGCGAGCATCGCCGGCTCGAGCATCATCGTGAGCGCGAAGTTGCCGGTGAAGCACATGCCGATCGCGCCCACGCCCGGGCCACCGCACTCTCCGTGCGCCAGCGTCGCGAGCGCGCGTAGCCAGCGCGTCACCGGGCTCGACTCGTTCGCGCCGAACGCGCGGAACTCGGCGCTGACGCATGCGCGCTGGAGGACGGCCTTGCCTTCCTCGGCTTGCGAGACGGCGCCGTCGCGGCCGAACAGCGACGGCATGAACACCGTGAAGCCTGCATCCTGCACCCAGCGGGCGAAGCGCGCGACCTGCGGGCTGATGCCGGGCATTTCGGTCATGACGATCACCGCAGGCCCGGTGCCGGCGACGTAGACCACCTTCGTGACGTCGTGGAGCGTGATCGAGCGGCGTTCGAAGTCGTCGAGCGGATCGTCCACGTTCAGGTCGCGTTTCACTGTCGTCAGCGCTCGTCTCATGTGCCCGATCATCGGGTCGATCGGACGGCGGCCGCTAGTGGCAGGAACGACGATCGTCGGTCTATTCTTGCCATGTGCCGAGGTACATCACCCAGCTCGTGTTCGACGGGGTCGCCGACGGTCCCGTCGCCGTCGCGCTCGACATCGCGGGCGCGGCGGAGCGCGTCGTCCGGGCGGGGCTCATCGCGCTGCCCGGGAGCAAGCTTCCGGCTCGCATGCGCATCGTGTCGATCGATGGCGCGCCGGTTCGAACCGCGGCGAAGCGCACGCTCCCCGTCGATGGATCGTTCGGGCTGCGCGGGCTCGGGCCGGGTGACGTGCTCGTCCTGCCGGGGCTCGGGATGCCGACGCCACCGGAGATCGCCTCCACGCTCGAGCGTCCCGACGTCGTGCGCGCCACCGAGCTGGTCGCACGCGCGGCCGAGCGAGGCGTGCTGATCGCGGCGTCTTGCTCGGCGACGTTCGTGCTCGCGGCCTCGGGCGTGCTCGACGGCCGTGAGGCGACGACGACGTGGTGGCTCGGGCGCACGTTCGCGCAGCGTTTCCCCCGCGTCACGCTGCGCACGGATCGCATGGTGATCGGGGCGGATGGCGTCTTCACCGCCGGCTCGGCGTTCGCGCACGCGGACCTGATGCTCGCGATCCTGGCGCAGACGGTGAGCCCGTCGCTCGCGCATCTCGTCGCCAGGTACCTGGTGCTCGACGAGCGGCCCTCGCAAGCACGCTACATGGTGATGGAGCACGTCCGCAGCGCGGACCCGGTCGTCCGAACGCTCGAGCGGTTCATCACCTCCAATATCCAGCGGCAGCTCACGCTCCAGGAGATGGCTCGCGCCACGGCGACGTCACCGCGCACGCTCGCCCGCAAGATCGAGAACGCGCTCGGAACTACGCCGCTGCGCTTCGCCCAGCGCCTGCGTGTCGCCCAGGCCGTGCACCTGCTCGAGAGCACGCGTCGCTCCGTCGACGAGGTCGCGGCTCGCGTCGGCTACGCCGATGCGGCGGCGTTCCGACGCGTCTTCCGTCGCGAGACCGGCGAGGCCCCGCGCGCTCGTCGAGCGCCGTCGAACGCGAACGTTCGACGGCGCTGAGCGACCTCGGTGCCGCGGCTTCGTCCCCGCACGTCGTTGCGTGCGCGACCGGGCTTGCCTCGGTGCCGCTCGGCACTATAGTAGATTCGTGTTCGTTATAACGGAACCGTCTTCCGTTCTGGAGGTCCTGCAATGAGTGAGCTTCCCCTCGTCGTCGACGGTTCGTGGCTTCAGGAGCGCCTCGGAGATCCACGGCTTCGCATCGTCGACGCGACCGTCCACCTCAAGCTGCCGGCGGGGGACGGCTATTACACGCTCGCGCCGGGGCGAGAGAGCTACGAGCGAGAGCACATCCCTGGAGCGGTATTCGCCGATCTACTCGGAGAGCTCGCCGATCCGGCGGCGCCGCATCCGATGACGGTCCCGTCGTCTGCGCGCTTTGCCGAGCGCATCGGCGCGCTCGGGGTCGGCGACGACAGCCTCGTCGTCGTCTACGACCAGCTCGATGTCGCTCGCGGGCCCGAGTACTACCAGTTCTGGGCGCCGCGCCTGTGGTGGCATCTCCGGCTCGAGGGCTTCTCCAACGTCGCCGTGCTCGACGGCGGGCTGGGGCGGTGGAAGCGCGAGGGTAGGCCGACGACGAGCGAATCGGCCTCGTACCCGGCGGCGAAGTTCACGCCTCGGAGGCGGCAGGAGCTCCTCGCCCTCGCGGACGACGTGCAGCACGCCATCACCGACGCTCGAAAGGTCCTCGTCAACGTGCTCGATCCCGACACGTTCAGCGGCAAGAAGCAGACGTACGCGCGACGGGGACGCATTCCCAACAGCGCGCACGTGTTCTTCGGGCTCCTGATCGATCCGGAGACGGGTGGCCTGCGGTCGCCCGAGCAGGTGAAGGAGCACTTCGAGCGTGTCGGTGCCCTCGATCCGGCGAAGCGCTCGATCACCTATTGCGGCGGCGGCATCGCTGCGACCGTCGCTGCTCTCCAGCTCGCGCGTCTCGGTCGCGACGATGTGGCCGTCTACGACGGCTCGCTGACGGAGTGGGCCTCCGATCTCAAGCGGCCGCTGGAAGTGTCCCCGTAAGGCGAGCACAACCGCGAACGCGTTGACTGCGTCCATCCGCTCGAGCTTGTTCAGCGGGGCGTTCGTCTCGCAACGCAGCTCGTACGCGCTCGCGGCGAGCGCGTGCTGTCCTATGATCGCGCCGATGGCGACGCCCCTCGGAAGCGTGCTCGAGCGCGATGAGCTCACGACCGGGCCGCACGGACGATTGACCGTCGATGTCCTCGACGCCTGGCTCGCACCCGGCACCGTGCTCGAGGTCGTCGTCCCGGGCCGGCTCGCGTGCGCTCGTTGCGAGGGCGGGGGATGCGACGCGTGCGGGAAGAGCGGCGCGATCCGGCTCGCTGGTGACGAGCAAGAGCGCAGCCTCCGGATCACGCTGTCGGAGTCCGCTCGTCGAGTGCGCCTGGTCCGGCCGCTCGGAGAGGATGCCGGGCTCGATCAGCTCGTGGTCGAGTTGCGGCCTGCGGCCGTGCCCAGCGACTTCTGCCGGCGTGCCCAGGGCGAGAGCGGGAGGAGAGCAATCATTCCTCTTCTCTTCGTCCTGGGGCTCGTCTCGGCGGTGATCGCCGCGCTCGTCCTTCATCGCTGACGCCGTGTGCGTCCGTCTCGCGTGTCGCTCGATGTCATCGAGCCGTCGTGAAGTTGCGCGCTGTGCACGCCGAGCCTTACGGGTGCAGCACGAGGTGCGCCATGCGCTTTCGTGTCGAGATCCGGCGGATGCACGCGGCGAGAAGCGGCGCGATGGACACGATCGTCACCTCCGGATCCGCGATCGACGGGGCGATGCTGTCCGTGAGGTAGAGCCGCTCGACGCCCGCCTCATGGAGGCGATCCATCACTCCGGGCGTGAGGACGGCATGCGTCGCGGCGACGGAGATCTCACTCCGGCTTCCGGCGTCTCGAACAGCGCGTGCCGCCGCCGCCACCGTAGCCCCGGTGCAGAGCATGTCGTCGACCAGGATCGGACGAAGGTTGCGAACGTCACCAGCGATGCGCTCGACCGAGACGTCGGTGCGGCTCGTCCGGATCTTGTGAACGACGACCAGCGGCGATCGCAAGAGATGGGCGTACTCGCGGGCGAGGCTCACGGCGCCGAGATCGGGCGCGACGACGACGACCTCTCGCTTCGGCAGGTCCGCAGCGAGCCTGTCCACGAGCACACGTACGGCGCTCAACGAGTCCATGGGGACGTCGAGGGACGCCGCGAGAACGTCGCTGTGGGGATCCACCGTGACGAGGCGATCGAACGGTATCGTCGCGAGCATCCGGGCCGCGACGCGGACTCCGAGCGGCTTGCCAGGGCGCTCTCGAGCATCCTGCCGTGCGTAGGCGAAGTAGGGCACGATGGCGAAGATGGCGCCCGCCCCGACGCGACGGCATGCGTCTGCGATGAGGAGGAGCTCGAGCAGGGGCTGGCTGCCTCCGTGGGACGTCGGCTGGATGATGGCGACGTCCTGGCCCTCCACCTCGTGATCGTCGATCTCGACGTGGAGCTCCCCATCGGGCGATCGCTCCGTGCGGCAGCGGCCTAGACGCAGGCCGAGCTCGCGCGCAACCGCTTCTCCGAGGACCGGATGAGCCGAGCCCGTCAGCACGATGAGATTCGGGAGCGGGCACTTCGACTCTTGGCCGAGAGTCATGATGGATCGCCGGAGCACGCGACATGCCGCTTTGAGCCCAGCGACGTGATTGATTGCAGTGGGCCTCTGTACCGGGCCCCCTTGGTGGCGAGCGCTGAAGCTCCGGTTTGCGAAGGCGCGATCGAATCACGGCCTCCTGCTCTCGAGATCGGCGTAGCGAGTCGTGCCTTGGCGCTCGGCACGTCGGGTGCACCGCATCTCGCACGAGAAGCCTCGGGAGAGCACCGCCGATGCCCGTCTACTCACTACTCTGCGACAGCTGCGGCAAGACGTTCGACGTCGTCGAACCCATCCGCGATCACGAAGAGCACTTGAACAAACACGACTTGCCGTGCCCCAACTGCGGGAGCACGCGCCTCGTCTCTCAGCTCGGCGTCGTTGCCGTCAAGACGTCGAAGAAGAGCTGATGACGGGGCGGCCCGTCGAAGGCAGACCTACAGGCCGAACGCGCGGAGCTTCTTGTGGAGGCCCTCGCGTGTGATGCCGAGGGACTTCGCGGCGGCCGTCTTGTTGTTGCCGTGCTCGCGGAGGGCTTCGATGAGGAGCCAGCGCTCGACCTGGTCCATCATCTCCTTGAGCGTGCCCTTCGTGGGACGGACGCGCTCGATCATGCCTTCGACCTGGCGGACGCGCGGCGAGAGCATGTCGGGGGTGACGAAGCCGCCGGTGTCGATCTGGATGACGAGGCGCTGGATCTCGTTCTGGAGCTCGCGGACGTTGCCCGGCCAGTCGTAGCTCTGGAGCAGCTCCATCGCTTGCTGCGAGAAGCCGCCAGCCGGCTTGCCGAACTCCGTCGCGAAGCGCTGGAGGAAGTGTGCCCCGATGAGCGGGATGTCCTCGCGGCGCTCGCGGAGCGGCGGCACGCGGAGAGGGAAGACCTTGAGGCGGTAGTAGAGGTCCTCGCGGAAGCGGCCTTCGGCGACCTCCTTCTCGAGGTTCCGGTTCGTCGCGGCGACGATGCGGACGTTGACCTTCTTCTCCTGCGTCGCGCCGATCGGGCGGATCTCGCCCTCCTGCAGCACGCGGAGGAGCTTCGACTGGAGCGACAGCGGCATCTCCGTCACTTCGTCGAGGAAGAGAGTCCCGCCGTCGGCGACCTCGAAGAGGCCGCGCTTGTCTTCGTGCGCGCCGGTGAAGGCGCCCTTCTTGTGACCGAACAGCTCGCTCTCGAGGAGCGTCTCCGGCATCGCCGCGCAGTTCTGACCGACGAAGAGGCGCTCGCGGCGGTTCGAGCGGTAGTGCACGCTCGCCGCGACGAGCTCCTTGCCGACGCCGGTCTCGCCCTCGATGAGGACGGTGACGCGCGTGTTGACGACCTTCTCGAGCTGCTGGAGCAGCTGCTTCATCGGCGTGCTGTTGCCGATGATCTCGGGCGCTCCGTCCTTCTTGCCGCCGGTGCGCCGTTCCTGCTCCTTGCCCTTGAGGAAGGCGTTCTCCTTCTTGAGGCGATCCTCGGCGGCGCGGAGGCGTTTGGCGACGCGCGCGTTCGCGACGGCCAGCGACGCGTTCTGCGCCAGCACCGCCATGATGTCGAGATCGCTCGCCGTGAGCACGCCGGTCGCTTCGCGGTTGTCGACCTGGATGACGCCGAGGATCTCGTCGCCCTTCCAGAGCGGGATGCCGAGGGTCGAGCGGATCTGCGCGCCCATGAGCGACTCGCTCTGGCCGACGTCGCGCGGTGCGTCCGCGGCGACGACGGCGGCGCGCTCGCTCACGACCTTGCGGAAGACCGAGCGCGTGATCGGGATCGCCTGCGAGGGCGGGGCATCCTGCCCGCGCACCCGGGTCATGACCGGCACGTAGCCGGACGCGCCCCTCGCCGCTGCGGAGTCCTCGTCGTCGTCGCGGAGGATGATCGTGACGTGGGTCGCGAGCGGGACGAGGGTGAAGCTCGACTCGCAGATCGCGACGAGCACCTCCGACAGATCCTGCGCGCCGCCGATGCGCTTGAGCGCCTCGTAGAGGATCCGGAGGCGGCCCTCGTCCTTCTCGAGGATCGTCGCGCGCGGGACGAGCTCCTCGATCTTCTTCATCGCGAAGACGCGGGCATCGTCCGCGTCTTCGCGCATGCTCACCGCGACGTGGACGAGGCGATCCTGCGAGCCGAGCTCGATGACGTCGCCGTCCTCGAGCGTGGCCTCGCGGTTGTTCGTGTCGTCGAGCGCTATGCGCACGGGGTCGGCGCCGTTCTCGGCTACCCCGCGGAGGATCGCCGTCCCGTTGGTCGATCGCTGATCGACCAGGACATAGCGGTCCGCGGAGAAGACGATCTTCGCGTGTTCGCTCGACACGTGCGTGTCGGGCACGACGAGGTCGTTCCCTTCGGCGCGTCCGATGCGGACGATGTCCGAGTTGGGCTCGATCGCCGTGCCGACGAGCTGGCCGCGAGTGACCTCGAGCCTGATCACGGCACGCGCGACCGGAGCTTCAGGGCAATGCGGTACATCTCGTCGGTGCCCGCCGCGTTGCCGCCAGCGCGCTCGGTCTCGACGAGCTTCTCGAGCTTGTCGGCCGCGGCGGCGTCACCGTTGGGCGAGAGGGTGTCGATGCCCTCGAGGAGCGCGAGGCGGACGGAGCCGTCCTTCACCTTCTCGACGCGCTCGAGGAGCTTCGCCTTCGTGTCCGGCGAGTGGAGCTCGACGGCCATCCAGACGGCCTTCACGTGGCCCATCTTCGCCGCAGGCGGCGCGGACGGGACCGGGGTGTCGAGGATGCCGAGGTAGCAGGCCGAGTCCTTCTTGCACTTGTCGAGCACCGTGCTGGCGCTCTTGTACATGTCCTTCTCGATCGCCTGGCCGGGGATCTTGTTGACCGCGTCGCCGACGGCCTTCGCCTGCTCGACGGTCATCAGCTTCATCGCGGCGGGGAGCGCCGAGACCGGCATCGCGTCGGCCGCCTCGCCCTTCGCGCTCGCGACCTCCTTCAGGATCCACTCGGTGAGGCTCGGATCGAAGAAGTTCGCCGCGGTGCCCGCGAGGATCGCGTGGCCGTTCGCGCCGCCCATCAGCGGGATTGCCGCGTTCGGCGCGACCTTCGCGTAGGCGTCGGTGAAGGCCTTCACGTTCTTCGGCTCGGTCGGGAAGTACGTGAGGTACGTCGCGAGGATCGTGCGATTCTGATCGTTGTCGGCCTTCACCAGGGCTTCCTGGAGGGCCGCGAGGCCGGCGGGACGCGAGATGTACGCGAGCGGCTCGGCGATGAGGGGCAGGTGCGCCTTCTCGGGGTAGGCCTCGGCCTGCTTCTCGTAGTCGCCCTCACCCTTGAGCGCCTTGATGAGCTCGGGCTCGGCCTCCTTCGGCATCTTGTGGAGCGCGAGGCGGACCGGGAAGGTGAGGTCCTTCTTCGTCGGCGTCATGAGGACCTTCACGAGCGGACCGACGCCGGCGGTGAACTTCGTGTCGCCGATGAGCTGGACGGCGGTGAGCTGCCAGAACTGGAGCTGGTCCATGCCCTGCTCCGGGTTCTTCGGATCGGTGACCGGCGCGTTCAGGAGCGCGACGGCCTTCGGACCCCACGACGGGTGCTTGATCGTCTTGACCGCGCCCTGGAGGTCCTTCACGAGGTTGATCGACTTCGCCTTCGACGGCTGGAACTTCGCGAAGCAGTCCCAGAGCGCATCGATGAGCTGCTGATCGCTGAGCTTGCCGGCGTTCGAGATGCGCGACGTGCCCTGGGACGCGAACTTCACGTCCTCGTCGTTCTTGCCGGGCTCGTAGTCCTTGAACGCCTTCGCGAAGGCCGGTGCTGCGCGCTGATCGCCCATGTCGGCGATCAGCTTCATGAGGTCCTTGCGCGTCTTCTCGTCGAGACCGCCGGCCGTGTAGGTCTTGGCGAGCCCCTCGACCGAGTCGTCGATGACCGCCTTCACCTTCGCTTCTTCGCGGTTGTTGTTCGACGTGCCCATCGCAGCGTTGAACATCTCGTCGAGGCGCTTGATCGCCGGGGCGCGCTGCGCCGGATCGTCGAGGCGCTTCACCCACGTCTTCGGATCGTTCTCGTCGGCGCAGCCGACGACGCTCGTCGCCGCGACGGCGACTGGGACCGCCACCATGCACGTGCGCGAGAGGATCCCGAGGAGGCCCGACGAAAGGGTGCGGGCGAACGCGGTGCGAGGCATCTTCATGACGAGCTCTCCGTCGACGAAGCCGCTCGACGCGCGAGCGGCCGGCAGAAGTGCGGGGACCGAGAAATGAACGGGAATTACCCCGCTTTTCCGAGGCCCACGGTATCGCTCCGGCTCGCGAAGTGTCAACGGTTGTTCACTCCGGCCCGGGCTTCGCCGGGCCCTGCGCCAGGAAGCTCAGCCCGGTGCCTTCGTCGATCGCGCGATCGCGTGCCGAGCGCCGTTTGGTCCCGCGAGGGTGCGCTCGTCACATCGCGGGGTGGAGCCGGGCGGTCGTGACGATGCGGACGAGGATGAGCCCGCCGATGAAGACGAGGAGCCCGCTCACGACGATGAACCCGACGTCCCACGCCAGCTGTCCGGCGCCGGGATGGACATGGTGGAGGCCCAGGAGTTGGTGGTCGATGAGGCCTTCGACGACGTTGAACATGCCCCATCCGACGAGCATCGAGCCCCCGAGCGTCCATGCGATCGGCAGCCGCCGAGGCTCGCCGCCCAGGCCACGCGCGAGGAGCACGACCCCGACGAGCGTCACGGTCCACATCACGGCGTGGAAGAGACCGTCGTAGAGCATGTTCAGCTTGATCGAGACGACGTCCACCGGCGGCACCACGGACGAGATCATCTCGTGCCACTGGAGGATCTGATGGAGGAGGATGCCGTCCACGAAGCCGCCGAATCCGACGCCCAGGATCGTGCCCGAGGTGATCAGGAGCCTGTCGCCGCGGGTCATGACGCATCCTCCGTCTCGAGCGGAGCACCGCGACGGCGCTCGAGCGCCCCGAGCTTGCTCACGAAGAGCCCGATCAGGCCTGCGGTCACGACGAATGGCCCGAGCACGCCGCTGAGGCGCAGCAGGAGGTCGTCCGTGAAGAAGAGCGCCCGCGCCGCTTGTTGCGTCGGACAGCTCGGACACACGACGCCCGCATGATCGAGCAGGGCAGTGAACGCGGCGCTCGCGTGCTCGAGCGTGACGCGAGCGAAGAGCGAAGCGAGCGCGATCGTCATCTCGTCCTCCGGCGCAGCGGGGCGAGGTCGTGCAAGGCGAGCGCCTGGACGCAACGCGAGCGCATCGTCCACGTCTCGTCGAGCAGAGCGCGAGGGCGAGCGCGAACGGAGGCGGGAAGCACCAGGGCTCGGCGGTTCCGCCTGGCTTCTCCGATGGGTGCTCGAGGTCGGAACCGGTCGACGTATGCCTTGACGGGCATATGTCTCGTGGGTTACGTAATGGGTGTGCTGTCGACGTTCGAGATCGTGGCCGAGCCGAATCGTCGTCGTATCCTCGATCTCCTGCGGGTCGAGCGCCGTGCGGTCGGAGATCTCGTCGCGGAGCTCGGTCTCGCGCAGCCGGCGGTGTCGAAGCATCTACGCGTGCTCCGCGACGCTGGTCTCGTCTCGGCCGACGTGGACGGTCAGCGGCGGCTCTATCGCCTGAACGCGGAGCCGCTTCGCGAGCTCGACGCATGGGTCGCGCCCTATCGCCGCCACTGGGCGAAGCACCTCGACGACCTCGAGCGTCACCTCGCGACGATGCCCGACGAGACGCCTCGAGAGCACGGCGTGCCGCAACGAGGGAGGACGAAGCGATGAACGACACCACGAAGAAGGCGGGACGTGTCGCGGCTGGTTCGAAGCGCGGCGTGCTGGAGCTGCTTGGTGAGGTGCGTCGCTTCGAGCGCCGCCTTCCGCACCGGCCCGAGAAGGTCTGGCGCGCGCTCACCGACGCGCGCGAGCTCGCACGGTGGTTCCCCGCGAGCGTCGAGGGAGAACGCGAAGAGGGCGCGTCGCTGCGCTTCGTCTTCCGCGATGGAGAGCCCGATGCCGAGGGGCGCATCACCGAGTGCGAGCCGCCGCGCGTGCTCGCGTACACGATGGGGGCGGAGACGTTGCGCTGGGAGCTCGCCCCGATCCCGGAGGGGACGCTCCTCGTCTTCACGACCGAGGTGAAGGTCGCGAGCGCTCCGGCGAACGACAACGCGATCGCGATGTGCCGCATGGCCGCCTGATCGGCGCGCCATCCGGATCACGATGAGCGTCGCCCCCGAGTGGGGGACGGCGGATGCCCTCGTTCGGACCGCGAACGACGGCCAAAGAAGAGGAGAGAGACATGAAGCGTCCCGAGACGCGCGCGGAGGTCATGAACGTCCTCGAGCGCGCCAAAGACATCCTCGTGCCCACGGTCGTCGAGACGACGCATCGAGGGGAGCGTCACTGGAGCATCTTCGATCGGCTGCTCAAGGATCGGATCGTGTTCCTCGGTCACGAGATCGACGATGTCGTCGCGAACCTCGTGATCGCGCAGCTGCTGTTCCTCGAGGGCGAGGACCCCGACAAGGACGTCGTCCTCTACATCAACTCGCCCGGCGGCGTCGTCTACAGCGGCCTCGCGATCTACGACACGATGAAGTACCTGCGGAGCCCGGTCTCGACGATCTGCGTGGGGATGGCGGCGTCCGCGGCGGCGGTCCTGCTCGCCTCCGGGCAGAAGGGCAAGCGCGTTGCGCTCCCCCATGCGCGGATCATGATCCACCAGCCGCACGGCGGCGCGCGCGGGCAGGCGAGTGACATCGAGATCCAGGCGCGCGAGGTCCGCTACCTGAAGGACACCGTGACGAAGATCCTGGCCGAGTCGTGCGGCAAGTCGCACGAGGTCCTCACGCTCGACATGGACCGCGACAACTACATGAGCGCGATGGCGGCGAAGGAGTACGGCCTCATCGACGAGGTCCTCGCGCCGCGTCGCATGCCCGAACGCGACGCGGCGTAGGCGACGCCGGGCTCAGCGCTTCGCTTCCACCATGCGCGCGAGCTCGGTACCGGTCGCCGCTTCTGCGACCGCGATCGTGCCGTCGATGCCGTAGAACACGCGCTTCGCATCGACGAGCACTGCGCTCTTCTCGCCGAGCGTGCGGCTCCAGCGCTCGGCTCCGGTGGCGGGATCGAGCGCACGGATCTTCTCGCCCTCTCGGACGATCAAGACGCCGTCGACGACTCCCATGAACCCGTCCACGTCCGCCTCGGTCTGCCACTTGGGCTTTCCGGAGGCGCCGAGCGCGACCACCATCTTGCGCTTGGTGCCGTCGTCGGCCTCACAGGCGCGGAAGACGTCCTTGCCGGCGCGGAGCTCGTAGCGGCAGTCGAGCTCGTTGCCCTTCGCCCGCCGCCATCCGCACCACTGGCCAGGGCCGCACTCGAGATCCGTTCCGCGCAGCGTGCAGCTCCCTGGTCCCGTCGCCTTCTTCCCGGTGGCGGCGTCGAAGCGCATCGTGCCCGGGCCGAGCACGGAGACGATGACCTGAGTCTTTCCGACTCCGCATGCGCCTTTGAGGATGCCGCCGGTGTTGTAGAGGTAGACGCCCTTCCTCGCGCCGGCGGCGCTGTCGAAGAACTGGATCTCGGAGTCGGTCACGAACGCGATGCGCTCTCCGCGCGGGATCAGCATCTGGTAGAAGCCGCCGCCGCCGGCCGCGACGAACCCGAACGGCGCCGTCCAGCGCGGCGCGAGGGTCGTGCCGTCGGCCTTCACGATGCTGCTGCCGATCGTCGCCACCACGTCGCCCGACTCGTCGAACGTGAGCGCGCCGAGCCGGCCCCAGGTCTTCGGGGGAGGTGTCGATGGCGCCGGGGGCTGCACGGGCGACGCCGTCACGCTGGGCACCTGCCGCGTCGCGGTCGGTGGCCGACTGGCCGCTCGTCGGACGGTCAACATCGCGATGGCGCCGATGGCGACGAGCGCGAAGACCGCACCCACGACGCCCACGACGACCACGTTCGGCAACGTTGCGGGCGGCATCGGCCGTGGCGGTGCGCCTGCGAAGGGGGCAACCGGCGGAGGTGGGCGTTCGAGGTAGTCCGGGATGCCGTTGCGATTCCGGTCCTCGGCGAGCACGTCACGGACCGCGTCGCGAAGGTCGCCCCGACCGACCGGGCCGTGGTTCACGACGCCGCAGAACGGGCAGATGATGCCCGTCGTTCCCGAAGGCGGAAGTGGCGCCCCGCAACGGGCACAGAGCGAAGGCACGGGCTTGTCGGTCATCGCAGTTCCGGCGGAACGATGGAGCGAGGGCCGAGACGATAGCCGAGTTGATGGACTCGAGCGGTCGAAGATCGATGATGACGATGCGCTCGCCGAACAACTCGTCCTGCTAACGTCGTCGTGTGAGCAAGATTCGCTTCGTTCGCATGGAAGTGGGCATGGTCATTCTCGGCGCTTGCATCGCGACGCTCTCGGTCTCGGTCTCGAGCGCGGGCTGCAGCGATGCCTCGAGCGGCGAGCTCGGCGGCTCGCCCCAGAAGAACAGCGCAGGCAGTGCCGGCGACGACGCCGACGGGATGGATGCCTCGGCGTCATCCCCAGCGGCTGGCGATGCGGCGACGTCGTCGTCGAACGACGCCGGGACGAGCCCCACGAGCGGCTCCGACAAGCCGAGCTGCAAGTACACGGCACACAAGACCGGGCTCACGTCGTTCCAGCAAGCCGGCGGTCTCTCGTTCCACGTCTATGCGCCGACCTCGTACGACTCCAAGGTCGGTCACGCCGTCGTCATCCTCCTCCACGGGCAGGACTCGAACGGCGTTCCGGAGCTCGAGGGGCTGTGGAAGAACATCGCCGACGAAGACGGGCTCGTGCTCGTCGCGCCGAAGGGGTCGCGCGCCGCCACCAATGGAGACCCCGCCGGAGGCAACTGGGCGACCGCCGACCTGAACAAGGTCGTCGATCTCGTGACGGAGATCGACGACTGCTACAACGTCTTCACGAAGAAGCACCTCTTGTGGGGCTTCTCGGCCGGGACGTTCTACGGGTACCTGCTCGGGATCGGCGCCGCCGAGGTGTTCTCCGGTCTCGCCATGGGCGGCGCGAACACCTCGTTCGCACGACAGAACGGCTTTGCTCCCTCGGACGCGAGCTGGAAGATCCCCGTCAGCCACGTTCACGGCGCCCAGGACTTCAACGCCATCAGCGTCACCTACAAGGACCGGACCGACTTCCAGGCCGCGGGGCATACCTTCACGCTCCACGAGCACCCAGGTGGCCACTCGATCACGCCCGCGCAGGTCCGCCGGCAGTACGACGACCTGAAGGGCTCCGTCTCGCCGTAGGAGCCGTCCAAGTATTGGACAACCGGGAGCTCGAGGGGTGAAACCCCTCGAAGAGCGAAGGCCGTCAGTTCTTCTCCCAGCCCACGCCGAGCTTGAGGAGGAGAAAGCCGTCGATCGTGTCGGTGCCGCCGACGAGGTAGTTGAAGTGGGTCGCGCCGCCGAGGCCGAGGCTCATGAACCACCCGTCCCCGCCGTCCTGGTAGCGCGCCGGGACCGACGTGCGAACGCCGAGCTCGGCGTAGGGGCTGATGTTGCCGAAGCTGAGGCGGTCCTTGATCTGGTCGACGTGCGCCGACGTGCCGACGATCGCATAGGGCGAGATTGGTCGTGGCTCCTCGTAGGCGACGATGCCCGTGCCCCAGCCGACCGACTTTCGATCGGGCGCGAGAATGGAGTCGGCGGACATGTGGAGCGCGAGCCGTAGCCCGCTCCCCGTGCCCTTCAGGTACTTCGTGCCGAGCGCGCCGTCGATGGCGGCGTAGCCTCCGCTGGAGCCCTGCCGACCCTGGAGATCCTGGGCTCCGCCGCCTTGCACGCGGGCCCAGCCGGCGCAGCCGGTGAGCAGACCGAGCGCAGCCGCGCCGAAGACGTGAGCCAGGATCCGGGCGAATGTTCTTGCCGGCACCGAGGCGAACATCACGCTCGTGCCTCTTAGCAGGTTGCGCGCCTGCTCGACGCGCTCGGCATTGTCGACATGGAGACGTTGCTTCTCTAGCTCGAGCGTGGACGCGCTCCCGTCGCGACGCTCGGAGCGAACGACGAGCGCGTCATCGTCGAGGGGCACCTGTGGCGCGGGTGCGGGCCCGGTCTAGGGCTCGCACGCTCGGAGCGCGAGGCCGGTCGCGACGGAGATCATCTCGCCGCCCGCTCGGATCTTCTCGCGACCGAACCTCTCGTCGAAGATGCGACGGACCGCCGGAACGAACGACGTGCCGCCGGTCATGAAGACCTGATCGACGCTGCTGGCCGGGACCCCCGTCTTCGCGAGAAGCCGGTCGACGCACTCGGCCATCGCGGTCGTTTCCTCCGCCACCCAGCCATCGAACTCCGCGCGCGTGATCTTCGCCTCGATCTCGAGCGGGTCATCGTGGAACGAGAAGCGCGTCTCGTCCTTCGAGCTCAGCTCGACCTTGGCGCGCTCGATGGCGCGGTAGAGGTGATAGCCGAGGTCGTTGTCGAGGATGTGGAGGAGGGCACGGATCTTCTCCGGCTCGTCGGACTGCGAGGCGATCTCCTCGAGGAGATCGAGGTTCTTCTTCGTCTTGAGGAAGGAGAGATGGTGCCAGCGACGGAGCTTCGAATAGATCCACACCGGCACCTCGAGCTCGCGTCCGAACATCGCGCGATAGGTCGAGCCGAGACCGAGCATCGGCGCCACCACGTGGTGGAGCACCTTCGCGTCGAGCGCGTCGCCCGCGAGGCCGACGCCGTCGGTTCCGAGGATCGCGCTCTTGCCTCCGTCTGCTCGCTTCGCGCGCGACGGCCCCACGTCGATGAGCGTGAAGTCGCTCGTGCCACCGCCGAAGTCCGCGATGAGGACGAGCTCGTCCTGCGTGAGCTGCTTCTCGTAGTAGTACGCCGCGGCGACGGGCTCGTGCTCGAAGACGACGTCGGTCCATCCCACGTTCGCGAACGCCGCGCGGAGGCGCTCGATCGCGAGCGCCTCGTCCTCGGGCGCGCTGGCATGCGCGAAGTGCACTGGCCGTCCGACGACGATCCGTGAACCGAGCGGTCCGAGCTGCTCTTCGGCTCGTGCACGGATGTCGGCGAGGAGAAGCGTGAGGAGATCGACGAGCGAGTGCGTGCGGGAGAAGATGCTCGTCGCCTGGAAGCCGCGGTCGGCGACGTACGACTTCAACGACTGGATGAGGCGGCCCCTGCCGTCGGCCTCCAGGTAGCGGTCGATCGCGCGCGGACCACCGACGGGCTCGTATCGGCCGAGCTTGTCGCGCGCGTCGGGGTGAAAATAGAGGATCGACCGGAACGTGTCGGCGACGCCGTTGGCGTGCTCGAAGCGCGCGAGCTTTACCTCGCCTCCCTCGGCGACGCCGATGGCACTGTTGGTCGTCCCGAAATCGATCCCGACGCTCCTCATGGGGCGGCGCACACTACACGACGGCGCGGCGCTGGGGATGCGAGGAGCGACAGTTCCGCGAGCGAATCAACCTCGACCGTGAGCGCTGCGCTGCGCTCAACCGTGAGGGCGAACGGGGCGCGGACGATGTCTCGGACGCGAGCGAGAGCTCACCCGATGATCATCGACTCGCTGAGGAGCTTGCCTTCCTTGAAGCGACGCAGGTTCCAGCGCTCGAACATCGGCAGGTCGGGAGCGCCCTCGTCCTTCGCGATGTGCTCAGCGATCAGCTTGCCGACGACCGGCGCCATCATAAAGCCGTGCCCCATGAAGCCGGACGCTTGGTAGAAGTGCTCGACGTCGTCGACGCCGCCGACGATCGGGTTCGCGTCGGGGGTGAGGTCGTAACAGCCCGACCACTGGCGCAGCACCTTCACCTTGCCGAGGATGGGGCACGTCGTGACGAGCGCGCGGGCGTAGAGGCCGAGGAACGCGAACGAGCTGTCGTGGTTCACGCCATCGGGGACGCGGTCCTGCCCGATGCCGCCGACGATCTCGCCGCGCGTCGACTGGCTGAAGTAGAGGCCGTTCGTGAGATCGGCGACGAGCGGCTTCAGCCAGGGCTTGAGCGGCTCGGTGGAGCAGATCTCGTGGCGATGCGGTTTGTTCGGGAGCTCGACGCCGAGCATCCGCGCGATCTCCGGTGACCACGCCCCACATGCGTTGACGACCTTGCGGGTCGCGATCCGATGGACCGGCGCGTCGGGAGAGCCGGCTTTTCGCACGCGCACTCCTTCGATCCGCGAGCCGCGCATGTCGAAGCCGACGACCTCGGTGAACGTCGCGATCTCGACGCCGAGCTTCGTCGCCGCCTGCGCGAAGCCCCAGACGAACGGCCACGGGAAGACGACGCCGTCGTCGGGGTTGTAGCTCGCGGCGACGACGCCGTCGGTCGAGAGCTCGGGGACGAGCTTCTGGGCCTCGCGCGGCGAGAGCATGCGCGTCGTCAGCCCGCACTCACGCTGCAGCTTGCAGCTCTCCTCGAGCGCCTTCTTTCGCTCCTCGGTGCGAGCGAGGAAGAGATAGCCGCCCTGGCGGAGCCAGACGTTGATCTTGAACTCGCTCGCGAAGTCCTGGCACATCCGGATGCTCTCTTGCATCAGGCGGACGTTCGCCTCGCTCGACCACTGCGCTCGGATCCCGCCGCCGTTGCGCCCGCTCGCACCGCCGCAGAGGTAGCTTTTGTCGACGACGACGACGTCGGACACGCCGAGGCGTGCGAGGTGATAGGCGATCGACAGGCCCATGATGCCTGCGCCGATGACGACGACCTCGGTACGGTTCTTCATGTCACTTCCGGTACTGTCGCGAAGCGTCGGAGCGCCTCGGCGTGAAGGGTCCGGTTCGCAGCGAGCGTGCCTTCGTTCTGCGCAACCGGACCGCGATAGTCGAACGGACGCCCGCTCGCGTCGGTGTAGATGCCGCCGGCCGCGCGCACGATCGCTTCCGGGGCACACGTGTCCCAGAGCTTCACGAGACCCCTCGACGGGTGGGCGTAGATGTCGAGCGCGCCCGACGCGATGCGCACTCCCTTGATCCCGGCGCTGCCGGTGGGCACGAGCTCCTTCACGCCGAGCGCGGCGAGCTTCGCGTCCACCGACTTGCTGCGATGGAAGCGCGAGACGGCGCAGCGGCACGCTGCGAGGTCGGTCGCGTCCGAGACGTGAATGGGGGTGCGCCCGCCCTTCGTGATCAGGAACGCACCGCTGCCCTGCGCGGCGCCGTACACCTCTCCGAGGGCCGGACAGTCCACGACGCCCACCGTCGCCACCCCGGCTTCGACGAACCCGATCATCACCGCGAACTCGCCTGTCTTCGCGATGAAGTCACGTGTGCCGTCCACCGGATCGACGAAGAGTCCGTAGGGCGCCGAGCCGAAGCCCTCGAAGGTCGCAGGGTCACTCTCCTCCGCGACGATGGGGACGCCCGGGAAGTCACGGGTGAGCATCTCGAGGAGGAGCGCATTGGCCTCCTTGTCGGCGCGGGTCACCGGATCGCCGGGCGCCTTGAGCTCCACGCCGAGGTCGGACTCGGCGTAGACGCGCATCACGACCTTGGCTGCAGCGGCAGCGGCGTCGAGGAGCTTCGCGAGGACGTCTTGGCGATCGATCATCGTGGGGCCGGAGGAGAGGGGGGCGAGTACCGAAGGAGGAGGGTCAGCTGTGGATGCCGACCTTGTCGAGCGCGCGCGGGACCTGGCGCAGGTCGTCATCCGAAAGGTAGCGCGGGCCGCCGCCCGTCTCCCGGACGAGCTGTTCGAGCTGCTCCTTCGTCCGCGGTCCGAGGATCGCGGCGGACACCAGGTGGTTCGCGAGCACGAAGCGCACCGCGGCGCCGCGCAGCGTGTGGACCTCACCCTTGACGAGGAACCGCACGGCGTCGAGCTGGCCGACACGGTGCTCGAGCTCCATCCTCGTCCAGCGCTCGTTCCGATGATCGCCCTCCTCGAAGGTTCGGCCCTTCGCCCACATCCCGCTGAGGAGGCCGTGGCCGAGCACGCTGCGCGCGAGGACGCCGCAGCCGCTCACCATCACGTCACCGGAGATGCGGTGGAGGTCGATCGGATGCGTGAGGCTGTATGCGAGCTCGACGACCTCGGCGCCTCGATCGATCGCGGCGCGGGCGACGTCCTCGTCGCCGGCGGCGACCCCCCAGTGCTCGATCTTGCCCTCTTTCTTGAGGGTCTCCATCGCCTCGACGGCCTCTCCGGTGTGGAGCGTCTCGGGAGTCGGGCAGTGAAGGAGGTAGACCTGGAGCGCGTCCTTGCCGACGCGCTTGCAGGAACGCTCGACGGCGCTGCGGAGGTAGTCCGCCGCGAAGCACTTCCGCGCCGGGTCGGTCGTCCGGTCGATCCCGCCCTTCGTCACGATGACCAGGTCGGGATGGTCCTTGGCGAGCTTCCCTACGAGGCGCTCCATCCGCCCCGCGCCGTACGCGTCCGAGGTGTCGACGAGGGTGAAGCCCATGTCGATCGCGCGCCGCAGAACGGCTTCCGCATCGGCTTCCTCGACCTTTCCGTAGGCGTCGCCGGAGAGGCCCCAGGTGCCGATGGAGAGCTCCGACACGACGAGCCCGGTCTTTCCGAGAGGGCGCTTCCGCATGGGAGGACAGCTTCTAGCACGGTACCGGCGCCTTGACGTGAGGCGGGGAAGGGGCGTACGCAAGGCGGACCACGGCAGCAGTCGAGCTTGTGGGCCCATCGCCCGGAAGCAAAACCAAACGGATCAGGGCGGGGGCTCTCTCTCCAGGAGGAGTGATATGCGAAAGGTGTCGTTTGCTCTTGCCATTGGGTTCGTGCTTGTCGCGTGCGGTGGAGCCGAAGAGAGCCCGGCGCCGAAGACGCCGCAGGCGCCCGTCGTAGCCGCGCCGCCGCCGGCTCCGGCGCCGACCGTCGAGGCTCCGAAGGAGGAGGCCAAGCCGAAGGAGTCGTTCGCCGAGCTCCAGCAGAAGACGTTGAAGGGCGTGATCGAGGCGACGAACGCGCACGACGCGAAGAAGCTCGCCGGCCTCTACGCCGAGGGCGGCATCGTGAAGATCGCGGGCGCGCCCGCCGACGCGAGCGGTCGCGAGGCGATCGCGCAGAGCTACCAGAAGCTCTTCGACGCCTTCAAGGACTACACCACCGCTCCGAGCCGCGTGTTCGTGAAGGGTGATGTCGCGATCGTGGAGTGGGCGTTCAACGGCACGCACACCGGCGATCTCTGGGGCATCAAGGCGAGCGAGAAGAAGGTCGGCGCCCAGGGCGTCGACGTGATGCTCTTCACGCCGGAGGGCCAGATCAAGGAGCACCACGTCTATTACGATGGCGGCACGATCCTCTCGCAGATCGGCCTCTCGAAGCAGAAGGCGCGCGCGATCCCGGCGCTCGCGTCGAGCCCGCAGACGGTGACGTCCAACGCCGCGGCGGAGGAGACGAAGAACGTCGAGGCGATGAACGCCATGGGCGCCGCGATGGACGCCAAGAAAGAGGCGGACTGGCTCGCCGCGATGAGCGACACGGTCGAGTGGGACGACATGACCGAGGCGCAGACCTCGAAGGGCAAGCCCGAGGCGAAGAAGTTCTTCAAGGCGATGACCACGGGGTTCCCGGACGCGAAGACGACCGTCGCTCACGCGTGGGGCATCGGTGACTACGTGATCCTGGAGTCGTCGTGGACCGGGACCCACAAGGGCGCGTTCTTCGGGATCCCCGCGACCAAGAAGTCGGTCACGGCGAAGAGCATCGAGATCGCGCAGTTCAAGGACGGCAAGCTCGTCAAGGGCTGGTCGTACTCGAACGGCGCGGACTTCATGCAGCAGCTCGGCGTGCTGCCGAAGCCCGGCGGTGATGCGAAGGCCGCTCCGGCTGCCGACAAGAAGGCCGCTCCCGCGGGCGACGCGAAGGCCGCCCCGGCCGCCGACAAGAAGGCTGCTCCGGCTGCCGACAAGAAGGCCGCTCCCACGGGCGACGCGAAGGCTGCTCCGAAGAAGTGAGCTCGCCTCACGGACGCGGCCGGTGACGGCCCGCTGACGAGAACACCCGGAGGGACCGCGAGCTCCCTCCGGCGTTTTGTGGGCGCGCTCGTCTCGTGGGCGCGCTCGTCGCGGGCCGGATCAGGGGGCGCCGAACCAGTAGTGGAACGACGCGAACCGTGGGCCGTCGGCGCTCACCTCGATCTCCGTCCGCTCTCCACGGGCATCGGGCGGAATCGCGAACGTGACCTCGACCCAGGGGCCGTCGAGCACGTCGATGCGGGCGACGGGCTTGCCCCCGACGCTCACGCGGAGAGCGGTCTTCGCCGAGGCCTCGACCCGCGCCACGCCAACGAGCGCGCCCTCGGCGGGAAGCTTCACGAAGAAGCGATCGGTGCTGCGGTTGGTGCGCCCGCCATCGAGGACGATCGCCCCATCGGGGGCGTTGCCTTCGTGTGCCGCCTGCTCGCCCTCGCGAGCGCCGAGCAGCTCGTAGCCGTGCGCGGCCTCGCTCTCGAGATCGGCGACGTCGAGCTCGTCGTGGATCGTAGAGAGCGTCGTCCACGGGCGCTCACCGGTGCCGAGATGATCCCAGCGCGCTTCGCTCGCGCGCATCGTCTGTCCGCCGAGGATCGTCGAGTCGGTGACGACCGCCTCGTGGAGCGCCCTTCCGAGCACGGGCTCGAGGGCCATCCATTCGGGGTAGACGATGAAGTGGGTCGGGAGCGAGCTGGGGCTCGATACGAGGAGGCGTTCGTAGTGCTCGAGCCGTGAGGCGGCGCCGGCGACCCAGTAGCGCCCCTCGGTCGGAGTGGTGAGGCCGACGACGTCGAACGTCTTCTTCTCGCCGAAGTACGCAATCGCGCCGGTGTCGTTGACGCCGATGCGCGCGCCGGCAGGAAGGTGCTCCTTCGCCCAGTGTCCGAGCGCCACTTGCTGTCGATCGATCCCGCTCGACGATTGGGCCACGTCCTCGAGCACCCAGTCGAGCCGGACGGCGAACATCCCTGCGAAAACACCCGCGAGCAGCGCGGCGGTCGCTCCGCGTGCGCGGCGATCGACGAGCGACACGAGCAGACCGGCGCGGTCGGCGAGACAGGCGAGCCCGATGATCCAGCCGGAGGCGAACGGCCAGAGGTAACGGAGCCGGTTCCACAGGAAGGTGACGTAGAGACACGGCACGAACATCGACAGGGCGAGGACGATCACGAGCGCCGCGCGGACGTGGCGCTTCGTGGCGGCTCCGCACCAGGCGATCGCTCCGATGCCGAGGCACGCGATCGGCGCGCCGCCCTGTGGCAAGAACTCGGCGCTCCACACCTCGCCGTCGAGGATGGTCGTGACGAGCACCTTCGCGTTGGCGAGCGCAGCATCGGGAAGCGCGTAGTACGGGTTGCCGGGAAGCAGCTTCACCTGAGCGGTGCTCGACCGCGCGCTTCCCGTGAGCAGGAGGAGGAGAAGGGAAGGGAATACCGCGGCGAGGACGAACGCGAACGCCTCGGCGCGCGAGGCGTCTCGACCCTTCACCACGAGTGCGCCGGGGCGCGGATGGATCGCGACGACGAACCCGAGCGCGATCGACGTGATCGCTCCCTCCGGGCGCATCAGTGGGCAGAGCAGGGCGAGCGCGATCAGGACGAACAGGCCACGCCGGGTCCTCGTCTCCGGGTGCTCGGACCATTCGCACGCGCGTCGCGTGGCGAACGCGATGAGCCAGGCGAAGGGCACGACCTCCATGCCGCTGGCGGCTCCCCATGCGAGGCCGCCGAAGGCGAGGACCATCGCCCCGGCGCCGACCGCGGCCGCGCGACCGGCGAGCGGCTTGGCGAGCGCGTACGCCTCGTGGGCGAGGCCGCCGAGCGCGAGGAACGCCAGCAGCCACGCCGGCCACATGATCGACTCGCCGCGGAACCCGAGCGCGTAGAACGGCGCGAGGAGGATGGGCCACAAGAAGCTCGTAGCCCCGGTCGAGATCGGCTCGCCGGCCTGGAATCGGAGCGGGTGTCCCTCGGCGAACGCACGCGCGTACTGGAAATGGATGTACGCGTCGTCGAGTGCCGCGCCGGGATGGCCGAGCTTGCGGAGGACGCCACCGACCGCCCGTGAGGCGAGCAGGGTGGTCGCCAGCACGAGGGGCGCCCAGCGCGCGGCGCGCCGGAGCCGCGCGGCCGTCTGCGGGCGATCTCCGGTGGTAGACGCGGCCTTTGCGGCGCTCATCTCGGGGGGACGTTAACAGACATGGGCGGCCTGGCCGAGAAGTCGCCTTGACCGTGCACGAGGCCGCGTCTAATCGGCGGACGTGGAAAGCGAGCCCTCGACGGAGCAGAAGCGCCGACTCGGACCGTACGCGCACGCGCCCCGCTTGCCCGAGGGCGACGAGGTCGACCTTCGGCACCTCGGCGCCGGTGAGTGGATCGAGCTCGAGATCGGTCCAGGCCCGAAGGCTGGGTTCCTTCTCGAGCGCGCTGCCGCCGCGCCGGAGGCGCTCCTCGTCGGGCTCGAGATCCGTCGCAAGTGGGCGACCGTCGGCGATGAGCGTCTGGCGAAGCACGGCTTCGGCAAGCACGCGCGCGTCTTCTGCGAGGACGCGCGGATCGCGCTCCCGCGACTCCGTCCCGACGGCGGCGTGCGGCGGGTGTTCCTCCACTTCCCCGATCCGTGGTGGAAGAAGCGTCACCAGAAGCGCCTCGTGATGGGGGACGTCTTCTTGACCGAGGTCGCGCGGTTGCTCCAGCCCGGAGGAGAGCTCTACATCCAGACCGACGTCGAAGAGCGCGCCGAGCTCTACGCGAAGGTCGTCGGCGAGTGCGACGCGTTCGTGCCCGCGGGGGACGTCGAGGGCTCGCCGGTCGTCGTCGCGAATCCTTACGGCGCGCGGAGCCCGCGCGAGCATCGCGCGATCGCCGATGGCCTGCCGGTCCATCGGATGACGTGGCGTCGTCGCTGAGCCGACGCTCGAAGAACAATCGCCGTCAACGCGCGTCGCCGGGACCTCCGAGATCGAGCGACCTTCGCTCTCCGGAGCTGCTCTCGTCGGCGAGCACGAGCTCGATGGTCTCCTCGGCGGGATGAGACGGTGGGGCCACGGCGTCCGGACGGAACATCCGCTCCTCGAGCGACCTGCGAAGCGCGTCCACGGCGTCCTTCGCCGTCTTGCCCTCGCCTGCGGCCTCCGACTCCACGCACTCGGCGACGAAGCCGCTCTTGTCGCGGATGAGTCGATAGGAGAACGTCATGGGCATCACGCGCCGCCGCGCTGGATGACGTCGCCGGGCGTCGTCACGGGTTTCTTCGGGTCAGTTCCTTCGTGGATGGGCTGGACCGGAATCGCCGGATGAATGGGGTGGGCCTTCGGGTCCGGATTCACCGGCGACGTCGGCTGCTCTTTCGGCGTCGTCTCGCCGGGCTCTTCCTGCTTGGGCTTCGTCGTGGTCATCCCGAGCGGTGCTGCAGGACGGGTGCCGCCCGCGACAACGTGCGTACGTACGTAGCGCGAGCAGCGCGGATCGCGTTGCGGTGGGGGTGCCCATCTGCCCCGCTGAGGCCAGCTCGCCTCGGAACTGCGGCGCGAGTGTGCGCGGGCCGGGCCCGATCGACGTTTCGGCCGCGGGCACGCTCCTCGCTACGGCCTGACCGAACCAGGAAAGGATCAGTGTCATGCTCTATTGGGCTGCCGTCTTCTTCATCATCGCGCTCGTCGCTGCCGTGCTCGGCTTTGGAGGGATGGCCGCGAGCGCCGCGGGAATCGCGAAGATCCTCTTCTTCGTCTTCCTCATCCTCGGCGCGCTGTCGCTCATCTTCGGTCGCCGCGTCCCGGCGTGATGCACGAGCGACCGCAACGGAACCACCGAGACCTCGGACCGAAGACATGCTCCTCACCGCGTCCGTGACGAAGGCCGAGCTCGTTGCCCTCATCGACGGGCTCACGCCGATGCGCGTCGAGATCGATGAACATCGGGGGCGATCCATCACGCTCGGCCGGCCGGAGGTATCGCTCGTGGCGGGCAGGGGCCTTCGCCTGCGAGGGGACGGGCGCGTCGTGTGGGACGTCGCGGGGGTCGCGATCCCGGTGACCGTCCAGGTCTGGCAGGTCTTGCTCGTTCCCCGAGTCCTGTCGCGTGGGCGCTCGCATCTGCTTTCGCTCGAGCCGGTCATCGAGGAGCTCGACCTGAAGCTCGTCCCGGGCTTTCTCGATTGGAAGATCGCCGACGCCATTCGCGAGGCGATCGCGCAGCATCGGGAGAAGATCGCGTGGGACTTCGCGAGGACGCTCTCGAAGCGGCTCCCGCTGTCGGCACGGATCGACCCGGCCAGCCTGTTCGAGATCGTCGCGACGGACGGCGAGGTGGAGGTCGGCACGAACGAGCTTCGGTTCGGCGTCCGCTTCGAGGCGCGGATCGAGCGGCGCGCCGGCGCGCCCGTGCCGGAGAGCGAGCAAGAGCCGCGCTCCGCGCCCGTCGGATCGGCGCGAGCCGTTGCGCGCTGACGTCGTCGGTCAGAGACGCTCAGACCGGAGCCGGGGTCTCACTCGCGGCCTTCTTCGCGCCGGTTCGATACTGAAGGTCGCACGGCTCGGCCACGCCGATCTTCTCGGCGTGGATCCTGGTCAGCTGGGCGCCGAAGAAGATGACCATGCTCGAGACGTAGATCCACGTCGTGAGCGCGAGGACGCCGCCGGCGACCCCGTAGGCGGAGTAGCTCTTGAGGTGCGCGAAATAGGCCGCGAAGAGCTCCTTCAGCGCGCTGAGCATGACCGTGGTCAGCAGCGCACCGGGGATGACGACGTGCACCGGCGGGCGCGAGCGCGGGATCAGGTGGAAGGCGGCGGTGAACACGGCGCACAGGAGCGTCATCGACAGCGCGAGCTCGGCGCCGCGGCCGACGGCGGGCCAGATCGAGAGCGAGACCTCCTCTTCCGCGCGCGCGACGAGGAACGACAGCAGCGAGCTCGCGACGAGCGACACCAGCAGCGTGAGCCCGAGACCGAGGACGATCGCGAACCCCGAGAGCCTCTCGAGCAAGAAGACGCGGATCGAGCCGAGGAGCCCTTTCGACTCGCGCTCCGGCACGCACCAGATCCGGTTCAACGCTGCATCGAGCTCCACGAACGCGCCGCTCGCACCGAAGAGGAGCGTTCCGACTCCGATCACGGCGGAGACCCCGCGCGCGCTCCGACTCTCCTGCATCGCGGTGAGCGTGCGATCGAGCAAGTCGCGCATCGGGGAGCCCGGTACCGAGAGCACCTCGAGGAGCCGCTCTCGCGCGGAGGCGCTGTCTCCGAGGATGAATCCCACGATCGTGATCGAGAGGAGGAGCAGCGGAAAGATCGAGAACGTGCAGTAGTACGAGAACGCCGCGCCGAGACGGTAGCCCTCGTTGTCCGAGAACCGCTCGGCAGTGGCCGAGAAGAGCTCGATCAGGAAGCGTAGACGGTTGCGAACACCAGGAGCGCTTGCGTCGACCCGGTTCGGCAGGGTGCTCTTCGACGGACTCGGCCCACCGGCGCTCACGTGCGAGGGATCTCCGCCTGGTTGCTCTTCTCGTGGCTCATCACTTGCTCCACCAGACGAGTCTGATGTGCAACGCGCGTTCCGCGCCGGCGCGGCCTACCGTAGGTGCGGGCCTCGTGACTCAGCGGCGATGTCGAACAATGATGTCCCAGCACACACACACTTCTCATTTCCGTCGCCCGAGCCCGAGATCCCTCGGACTCGAGACATAGGTTGACTCGGTGTCGCGTCTTCGGGTCATGACGTACAACGTCCATCGCTGCATCGGGCGCGGCGGATACGACTCGATCGACGACATCACGCGCGTCTGCGCCGATGCACGCCCCGATCTCGTGGCTCTCCAGGAGCTCGACGCGCCGGAGACCGATGACGCCGAGGGGGCGCACCATGCGCGGGATCTCGCGAGCGGCCTGGGGATGACGCTGCTCTTCTGCCGCACGTTCCGTCGCGGCGTCGGCTTCTACGGTCACGCCCTTCTCAGCCGATCGCCGCTCGAGCTCATGCGCGTCACCACGTTTCCTGCGGTCAGTACGCGATCGGAGCCGCGAGGCGCGATCTGGGCACGCACGCGGATCGGGCGGCGAACGGTGGAGATCGTGAGCACCCACCTCGGGGTTGCCCGTCGTGAGCGGCAGCTCCAGTCCGGAGAGCTCTTCGGTCCCGAGTGGCTCGGGAGCCCGAACATGGGTCCGGTGCGCCTGTTCTGCGGCGACCTCAACGCGGTCCCGAATGCCACCACCTACCGGCGCTTCGCTCGGCGCATGCGCGACTCACAGCGACTGGTCCCCGGCCATCGTCCGAAGCCGACGTTCCCGAGCGCACTTCCGTTCTTGCGCCTCGATCATGTCTTCGTCTCGGATGGTGTCCGGGTGCTCGGAGTCACGATCCCGCACGACGCGCGGGCGCGTCGCGCGTCCGATCATCTTCCGCTCATCGTCGACCTGGAGGTCGACTGACCCCGGCGGCTCCCCTCTCTCTTACTCGTGGGTCCACGGCGGGAGAGCTCAGGTGACCGACGGCTCTCCTTCGTCGATGTCCTCGTCTTCGGCCTCTTCTTCGAGCTCTTCGCCGAGCTCCCTGATGAAGTCGCGCGAGATCTTCGCGACCTGACCACGAACCGACTCGCTGAGGAGCGCGCCGGCGGCCGTGAAGAGGAGGATGCGCGAGAGCTTCGAGCCGATGAGAATGCCCACGCCGACGCCGAGGACGCCCGTCGCCACGGGCAGGAGATACGGGCGTTCGTGAAACGCGATCTCCGCGCGGTCGCGCAGATCCTCGACGAGATCACGGGCGTGCTCGATCCGTTCGCGGAGCGCCACCTCGGCGTTCTCGGCTTTTTCCTCGATCGCCCTCGCCGCCCTCGGTTGCGGGATCCCGTGCTTCGTCGGTGTCGGTTCCATCTCGCAGAGCTCCTCTTGTGGCGCTTGTCGCATTTGTCGCATTTGTCGCGTTTATCGCGTTTGACGTGTAGTCTCGAGTGCGGCGAGGAAGCGCCCGGGACCCGGAGGGGCAGCGGCGGCCGCGCGGGCATTGCGTGCAATCGTCACGCCCACCACGACAATCCATGCGCGTGCGGGCGAGGAGAACGCCCGCACGCTGCGCGGATGAGCGTGCGGAGCGAGCGGGGCGCGGCGAGCCGCGCGTCCGTAGCGCGTGGCGCTCGAGTCCCGGGCGTCTTCAGCGGCGCGGCGGCCGGCACCGTAGCGCTTCGCCCCGGTGGGCGCCCGCTGAACAGGGTAAGGTCGCACTGTGATCCGTGGGTGTGTCCCAGTGCGGCATGCGTTCACCGTCGCTGCCTTCGCGCTTGCCCTCGCGACGCCGGGGCCCGCGAGGGCAGACGCCGAGGCGCCTCCGGAGGTCTCGCAGATCGTCCCGCCGCGGCTCGTCCAGTCCGTCGCCGCGCCATATCCGCCGGGCGCGGAGGGCGACGCTGCCGTGATCCTCGCGGTGAGCGTGAATGTGTCCGGCGACGTGGAGGACATCCGCGTCCTCGAGGGCTTCGAGCCGTTCGCCTCCGTCGCGACCGACAGCGTACGCGGCGCGCGCTTCGTCCCAGCAACGCGAGACGGCCGGCCGATCGCCGTCACCGTCCGCTTTCGCCTCGACTTCACGAAGGCCGCCCCGCCCGCTCCCGCTCGCGAGCCCGAACCCGAGCCCGAGCCCGAGCCCGAGCCTGACCAGCCGGCGACACCGTCTCCTGGTCCACGGGGCGCAAAGCGCCCCGACGACGTCATCGTGCGCGGCGGTCGTGCCACGGTGGGGGCAGGCGTGGCCGACTCGCTCGCCCGCACCGAGGTACGTCAGCTCCCCGGCGCCTTCGGCGATCCGTTCCGCGCGATCGAGGCGATGCCCGGAATGACGCCGGTGCTCACCGGCCTGCCGTATTTCTACGTGCGCGGCGCGCCGCCGGGGAACGTCGGCTACTTCTTCGAAGGCGTCCGAGTTCCGTACCTCTTTCACTTCGGGCTCGGCCCGGCCGTCGTGCATCCCGGGCTCATCGCGAAGACCGAGCTCCATCGGGGTGGCTATCCCGCCGCGCTGGGGCGATACGCCGGCGGCATCGTCGAGTCGCAGGCGATGCCGCCCGGGGATCGACTCCACGGCGAAGGGCAGCTCCGGCTGATCGACGCGGGCGGGCTCGTCGAGGCGCCCTTCGCCGGCGGCAAGGGCTCGGCGCTCGCGGCCGCACGTTACTCGTACACGGCGGCGCTCTTCAGCCTGTTGTCCTCGGACACCACGCTCGACTACCGCGACTACCAGGCGCGCGTGTCGTATTCGCTCAGCGATCGCGACACGATCTCGGTCCTCGGATTCGGCTCGTACGACTTCGCGGCTCAGCGCCAGACGCTCGACCCGAGCACGCGTGGGCTCCTCGCCGATCCGAACGCGAGCCCGGTGACTCGCGACGTCACACGCGTCCTCTTCGCGTCCGAGTTCCATCGCGCGGACGTTCGCTGGGATCGCACGCTGCCTCAGGGCGGCCGGCTTCGCGCCGCGACCACGGTCGGCTTCGATCGCACCCGGGTGGATGCGCGCCGAGCCGCGACCGACGTCATGACGGGGGCGCGTGTCGAGCTCACCCAGCCGCTGTCACGGACGGTCGTGCTGCGAACCGGTGCGGATCTCGTCGTCGACTCGTACACCGCGGATTCGCTCCCGGCGTACGCCGATGATGACGACGTCGTCGTCCGCCAGCGCAGCGTCTTCGTCGAGCGCGTCGACTATGCGACCGGCGCGAGGGTGGATGCGGTGCTGACGATGATCCCGAAGATGGAGATCGTCCCCGGCGTTCGCTTCGACGTCTATGGGTCGGGGCCTGCTCGTGCGCTCGCGGTGGACCCTCGGCTGACGGCCCGCTTCGCCGTGAATGATCGCCTGCGGATCATCCATGCGTACGGGGTCGCGAGCCAGCCGCCGTCGACGCCGATCGCGCTGCCGGGGATCACGATCGCGCGCCTCCGTGGCGGGCTCCAGCGCGCCGTCCAGACGAGCGCCGGCGTCGAGGTGGACCTCCCGAGCGACTTCACCGCGACGGGAACGGTATTCCACAATGCGTTCTACGACCTCAACGACGCGCTCGGCACCGCGCAGGTCGAGCTGGTCGACATCGAGCGGAGCGACTCCCTCCTCGGGAAGAGCCGCGGCTCGGCGTTCGGACTCGAGCTCGGCGTTCGCCGGAAGCTCACGCAGCGGATCGCGGGCCTCGCCTCGTACACGCTCTCGCGTTCGATGCGCACCGTGAACGGACAGCGAGTCCTTTCGGCGTACGACCGCCCGCACGTCTTCACCGCCGCGCTCTCGGTGGATCTCGGGAAGCAGTGGCGCGCTGGAGCGCGCTTCGTGACGTACAGTGGCATTCCGATGAGCGCGGCTCAGCCCGCGTTCCCCGAACAGCTCGTCGGCGTTCCGCCGTCGCGTACGCCGGTATTCGTTCGCGCCGACCTGCGCCTCGAGAAGCGATGGCAGATGGGCAGGGACGGCTGGATCGGGGTCGTGCTGGAGGCGCTCAACGCCACGCTATCCCGCGAGGTCACCGGCTATGCGTGCCGGACGGCGCTCGCGTTGCCGGGCAGTACTCCGGCGGTGCCGGGATGCTACGAGCGCGTGATCGGTCCGGTGAGCGTTCCGAGCCTCGGGGTCGAGGGAGGCTTCTGATCCACGCGTCCCCGTCCGGTCTCCCTTGCGCTCGCTCGACGATCGACTGGATTAGTATACGACGTATACTATAACTAGGTCATGAGCGAACGCTGGCTGCTTCGGGGCGCAACGGTGGTGACGTGCGACGACGAGCTCGGGGACCTCCCGAGCGCGGACGTGTTGATCGAAGGGGGAAAGATCGCGGCGATCGGGCCCGGTTTGTCGGTCTCGGACGCGCGCGTCCTCGAGCTCGAGGGCAAGCTCGTGATGCCCGGCCTCGTCGATACCCACCGCCACACCTGGCAGACGCCGCTGCGCGCGCTCGGGGCCGACTGGACGGTGATGGACTATCTCGCGGCCGTTCGCGTCAAGCTATCGCCGCTGTTCCGGCCGGAGGACATCCTCGTGGCCAACCACGCCGGCGCGCTCGAGGCGCTCGATGCCGGCATCACGACCCTCGTCGACTACTCTCACTGCATCTACTCGCCCGATCACGCCGACGCCGCGATCGACGGGCTCGAGGCCGCCGGCGGTCGCGCTCTCTTCGCGTATGGCTATGCCGCCGGGCCGACACCTTCGCCGGATCTCCCGGACCATCGCGCGCGGATCCGCGATGCCGAGCGGCTGCGCCGATCGCGGCTTGCCTCCGACGACCGCCTCGTACGGATGGGCGTGGCGCTCACGGAGATGCAGGTCCCGTGGGAAGTGAGCGTGGACGAGATCCGCTCGGCCCGCGCGCTCGGAGTGCCCATCACGCTGCACTGCTCCGCCTGGCCGGTGAACAAGAGCGAGGTCCAGCTCATGGCGGCCGAAGGCTTGCTCGGAGCCGACATGCTGTACGTGCACTGCACGTTCTCGTCCGAGGACGACCTCCGCGCGATCCGGGACAGCGGCGGCTCGATCTCGGCGACGCCGGAGACGGAGCTTCAGATGGGAATGGGGTTTCCGGTCGTCGGCCGCGCGCTGTGCGCAGGAGTGCGCTGGTCGCTCGGCTGCGACGTCGTCTCGAGCAACGGCGGCGACATGTTCACGGCCATGCGACTCGCCATGCAGGCGGAGCGAGGGGCCGAGAACGCGCGCGTCGGCCTGCCGTCCTCGCTTCCGCTCAAGGCAGCGCGGATGCTCCGGGCGACGACGACCGATGCTGCGGAGGCGATCGGGCTCGGACGTGTAGTCGGCTCGCTGCGGCCGGGAAAGGACGCGGACCTCGTCGTCCTCTCGGCCGACGCTCTCAACCTGACGCCGCTCAACCGGCCGCGTGAGGCGGTCGTGATGCAGGCGCACGCGGGCAACGTGGAGACGGTCATCGTCCGCGGCGTTCCGGTCAAGCTAGGCGGCGTGCTCGTCGGTCAGGATCTCGCGCTCCTCCGCCGGCGGCTCGTCGCCTCGCGCGATGCGCTCGTCGAGCGCGCCGGCGGTGTCGCCTCGCTCCTCGGCGAGGTCCATCGTCTCGAAGAGAGCTGGGACATGGGCGGTGGCAAGAGCGCGACCGGAGACGCCGGCGCGTCAGCCTGAGCCGATCAGCGCTCGCGAGGAGCGGTCCGGCGTTTCTCCCGCCGGGCCTGCTCCCGGGCGATCGTCGCCGCGACGCCGTCGAGCATGAAGTCGAGGCTCAGCTCGAATTCGGCACCGACGTCGTCGCCGGGCATGTGCGGCATCACCTGCGCCAGTCCGGGATAGTCGGATCGAGGCATCTCCGCGGCGATGGCGAGGAACCGGCGGAGCGGGCGCTTTTCTCCGTCCGTACGAGCGGCCCACCTCTCTTCGCGCCGGATGGACGCCGCGAGCCAGGAGAGGAACGTGTTGTGAACGGCGCACGCGGTCTTCCAGCTCATTCCGGCTTCGTGGAGCTTGCGCACGACGCGGTCGAGAATGACCAGCGTGCTCTTCACGACCGGACCTTCCTCGAGGAGGACGTCCATGACGCCGCGGTGCGCTCGGCCGAGGGCCCGGATCCGACGAGCGAGCTCCCGGAGCCACTCGAGCGCGGGGAGCCCCTCCTCGGGGAGTACGAGCTCCGAGAAGATGGCGTCGATCACGAGGAGGGCGAGCTCGTCGCTGTCCCCCACGTGGCGATACAGCGCCATCGGGGTGGCCTCGAGCCGTTCGGCGAGGGCGCGCATCGTGAGCCCCTCGAGCCCTTCGGCACGAACGACGCCGACGGCCGCGTCCACGACGAGCTCGCGTGAGAGACGGGGGGGACGGCCGCGCATGGCCGCAGTCTAGGACAATGGACGGGCGCGTGGAGCTTCGCCCTCGTCGACCGATGTCCTCGTGCCCCCCCGAGATCGAGGAGGACGAGGGGACGATGCGGTCACGCGCGTCGAGCGAATTCGAGAGCGACGTCCTTTTTCGAGATCAAAACGTCCCGGTGCCTGGATATGCGCATACGGCAGCGTGGGGGCTCCGGCGTCACCGCTGACCAGGGAAGGACGAAATGGTTCGCATGCCGGTCTTCCGTTCGCTCGGTGCGCTGGTGCTCTTGTCCGTGCTCGCGATCGCGTCGTGCTCCGATGCCCACGAGGATCCCGCCCCGACGCCCGACGCTGGCCCGGATGCGACGCCGCCGCCCTACGAGGAGCCGACGGACGATGCCGGCAGCCCTGACGCGACGCCCGACGCGCCGCCGGTGACGGAGGGCGATCTCGAGCGCGACTACTGCACTCCGAGCGCGGCGCTCATCTGCTCCCGCGCCCAGGCCTGTGGTTGCGGCACGCTCGTGCCGGGCGGGGCCCTCGATCTAGCTGCCTGTACCGCACGCGTCTCCGCGAAGTGCATGGCTGCGTGGGGCCAGTTCGTGACGGCGGGAGCGAAGATCGACAAGGCCGCGGCGACTGCCTGCGTCGCGAAGCTCGACGTGGCGACGCCGGCGTGCGGAGCTCCGAGTGGCACGGTCGTCTTCGCGTCGTGCGCCCCGTTCGCGATCGACCCGGCGAAGATGGGCGAGACGTGCAAGACGCCGTACTGCGCCGATGGCTCCGGTCGTTGCGTCGCAGGCAAGTGCACCGCTGCAGGCCGTCAGGGGATCGAATGTCAGGACGAGTTCCGCTGCGCCAGCGGCTTCGTCTGCAGCCCGGCCGAGGGAACGTGCGTCCCCCAGGGGGCCGCGGGCACGGCGTGCGAGGTCACGGAAGAGTGCGCGCCGCCGCTCGCATGCCTCGGCGGCTCGTGTGTGGCGCTCGGCGCGATCGGCGCCGCGTGCACCGAAGCCGGTGAGTGCGCCGTCGGCCTCGTCTGCGCCGCTGGGAGCTGCGCTGCACCTCCGCCCACGTGCGCGCAGGCGAGCGACTGCGGGCAGGGCCAGTCGTGCGGCGGGGCCCGCACGTGCGTCGCAAGGCTCGGGGGCGGCGGTGCGTGCGTCGAAGATCGTGACTGCGAGCCCACGCTCTTCTGCGACGACGGCACTCGCGCGTGTACCGCCCGCCCCGCCCAGGACGAGCCGTGTGCACGAGGGACCGTCTGCGCGCCCGGGCTCGGCTGCAACGCCGACAATGGAACGTGCCTCCCGCTCCCGGGCGAGGGACAGCCATGCGCAGCAGCAGAACCGTTCTGCGCCGGCCATCTCGGCTGCAGTGCCGACTTCGTATGCGGAACGCTGCCGGCGCCCGGCGCGCCGTGCACGATCGACAGCCGATGCGGGGACGGACTCGCATGCGACTTCGGCAAGGACGGCTCGGTATGCATCGTCCCCCGCGCCGCGGGCGAGCCGTGCTCGAGCGATCGGAGCTGCGGTGCGGGCCTGCACTGCGGTGGCGCGGGTGTCTGTGAGGCCGATCGACCGGTGGGAGCCGCCTGCACCTCGAGCGCGGAATGCGCCGGCTCGTGCGGGCCCGACAAGAGCGGCGGTCTCTCGTGTCGTCCTGCGCCGGCCGCGGGCGATCCGTGCCTCGTCGGAGACGATTGCCCCGACGCGCTGCGCTGCGCTGCGCTCGCCACGCAGTGCATCGCGCAGGCCTGCCAGGTGCTCTGAGCCGCGCGACCCGAGGCGAAGGTCCGAGCTCACCAGCCGGCTCGTGCCGGCCCGAGACCAGCACGAACCTCCCGCACGTCGTCACCGTCGCGCTCTCGATGGATCTCGGGACGGCGTAGCGGACCGGAGCGCGCTTCGTGACGTACAATGGCGCCCTGATGAGGCCGGTTCAGCCCGCGTTCCCCGAGCAGCTCGTCGCCGTTCCGCCGTCGCGCACGCCGGTGTTCGTTTGCCTCGACCTGTGCTTCGAGAAGCGATGCCCGCTCGGCGCGAGCGGCCGGATCGGGGGCGCGCTCGATGCCACCCTGTCGCCCGAAGTCACCGGCGTCGGGGGACGCTTCTGATGCGCGCTGCTTTCCTCTGCGCATGGCTCGGGCTCGGCGCCCTCGCGGCCTGTGTGCCCGCGGACGAGGCGGTCGGCCTCGGCTCGGTGCAGTTCACCTTTAAGGTCAGCGTGCAGACGCAGGAAGGTGTCACCGAAACGGAGACCCTGGACCGTTGGGCGCTCCGCTTCGATCGCGTCGTGCTCGGCTTCAAGACGATGACCCTCGGTCGGATCGGCGATACCGACATCTGTTCGTTCCGCGGACGCGGCGCGAGGAGCGACGTCGTCTTCGATCCACGCCTTGGCGTCGTCCAGACGTTCAACGGGATCCAGCCCGCCGAGTGCCCCGACGTCGGCATCATCTTCGGACCGCCGGGATCGGAGACGAGCCTCGGGGAGGGGGTGACGTCGAAGGATCTCATCGAGCTCGCCGAAGGCGCTCCCGCGCACGCGATCGTCGAAGCGACGGCGACGAAGCAGACGGAGTTCGCCACGCGGAAGCTCCGCATTCGGCTTCGCTTCGACTCGCTGCGCACCGCGACTCGCTTCGGCGGATGTCGAGCTGCCGCGCGCGGCGTCACGATCCTCGAGAAACGACGCGACGAGGTCTCGGTGCGCTTCGCGGCGGAGAACCTGTTCCGCGAGGCGCTTTCGTCGTCGGCGGGCCTTCGCCTCGACCCCTTCGCGAAGGCTGACCTCGACGGCAACGCCGACGATGTCGTGACGATGGACGAGCTCGACGAGCTACGGCTCTCCAGGCTCGGGCAGTGGGACTTCTACCAGCTCCCGGACGGCACCACCGCCGGCTCCTTCGGTGACTTCGTCCGCGTCCTCTTTCGCTTCTCGTTCTTGTACCGGAGCGAGGGGCTCTGCTTGGGCAACGAGCCCGGCTCCGAGAGTGGAGGCCAGCCGGCGCCCGAATTTTGAGGCGTCAGCGCTTCTTCGCGGGGCGTTCCTGTGCCGGCTTCGCCTCGCCACCCTTCGCGATGTGGAACTCGACGCGGCGGTTGTTCTGCCGTCCGTCTTCCGTGGCATTGCTGTCGATCGGTCGCGTCGAGCCGTAGCCCTTCGCGTCGAAGCGCCTCCTGTCGAGCCCGTAGCTCGTGAGCCACTTCACGACCGCCTCGGCGCGCTGCTGGCTGAGCCGCCTGTTCGCGCCGGCCGATCCGGTGTTGTCGGTGTGGCCCTCGACACGGATCGTCGTGATCTCCGGATGGTCCTTCAACGTCGTCGCGATCGCGAGGAGCGTCGTATCGCTGTCGCGCATGATCTCGGCGCTGGAGGACTTGAACTTCACCTGGTCGACGATCTTGATCTGTCCGTCTTCGATCCGCGCCAGCGGGCAGCCGTTGTGCTTTGGATCGGGAGCGGCCGGGCCGGGCGCGTCGGGGCAGGCGTCTTCGTCGTCGTAGACGCCGTCGTCGTCGCGATCGGGCGGGCAGCCGTTGCGATCGGGATCGGTGCTCGCCGGCCCCGCGGTGTCGGGGCAGGCATCCTTGTCGTCGAGAATTCCGTCGCCGTCGCGATCGGGCGGGCAGCCGTTCCTCTTCGGGTCGTCGCTCTTCGGGCCGGGGGCGTCCGGGCATGCATCGACGAGATCGCCGATTCCGTCGCCGTCGCGATCGGGCGGGCAGCCGTTCTTCTTCGGCTCGTCGCTCTTCACGCCGGCGGCGTCGGGGCATGCGTCGACGGCATCGGCGATCCCGTCGCCATCGCGATCCGACGACGGGGGGATCGTCGCGGTCTTCGGCGGGCAGCCGTTCGTCTTCGGATCGTTCGTGCGCTCGCCGGTGACGGACGGGCAGGCGTCCTCCGCGTCCGGGATCCCGTCGCCGTCCGTGTCCTCGGACCAGCCCGGCGTCCACTCCGCGCTGAGGAAGGCGCGCAGCGATGGCGTCCCCCAGCCACGCGTGAGCCCGGTCCCCATACCGGCTCCGAAGCGGAAATCGGAGACCGTGTAGTGTGCACCGAGCAGCGCCTCGACCGGAGTCCCGCGTCGCTCGAGGAAGGAGCGCGAATCGAGGATCGAGCTGCCATGGACCTCGGGACCGACCACGAGCTTGCGATTGGCGACGCGGACGCCCGCAGCGGCGCCGAAGGTGATCTCGCTTCCGAGAGGATTGCGCTCGAAGGTCTCCGTGAGCGCGCGGTAGTGCCAGCCGAGACGAGCGGAGTACGTGAAGATCCCGATGTCTCCTGCGATGCTCGCACGCGGCAGGACACGGACGTAGCCGTCGCTGGTGTAGTCGTCGCGCGAGCCCGTGGGCAGATGCAGCGCGGCGCCGAGCGCTCCGGTGATCGCTCCGCCGTGCTTGCCGAACAGGCGCACATCGGCGGCGATGCGTAGGTCTCCAGCCGCGCTGCTCGGCGGCGAATACGACTTGGTGCCGATGACGATGGGCTCGCCCGACTGGTAGAGCGCGATCGGCATGCTGAGCGCGGCGCGCACTCGGTTCCAGAGGACGAGCGACGCTCCGGGATGGACGAAGACCTGGTGCTCGACGAGGGACGAGACGTATTTGCCCTCGCCGTCGTAGACGACGAGCGGGTCGTACGCCCAGGTCCCGACCACTCCGGCCGCCGGACGGAGATGACCGCGTAGATCGAGCGAGTCGAGGACGAACCACTCGCTCCCGCGCTCCGACGGATCGAACCGATCGAGGACGAAGCCCTTCTGCGGCTGCGCCGACGCGGTCGACGCGAGCAGGACCAGTCCGGCACCGAGGCCCGCGGAGGTGAGCTTGAGGAGCGCCATTGCCCGCTGCAAGCGTATCGAAGCCGCTGTCGCATGGCCCAGCAGCGCGCGAAACGAAGCGCTACTTCGATAACCCGCGCGCGCGGGGAGCCCGGCTAAAGCGTGAACTTGTAGCGGGCGGTGTCGCCCACCGGCACGGTCACCGTCGCGTCGCGGACCTTCCCGTCCGGCGTGGTGCACGTGAGCTTGTGCGGTCCGGCCGGTAGCTCGAGCCCGGCGACCGGCGTGGCCCCGCGAGCGGCGCCGTCGACGGTGACGTTGCACCAGCCGCCGGATGCACCGACGTTGAGCTTGCCGTTCCCCGCGGGTTGCGGCGCCGGCGCTGCGGGACGGGCGGCGGGAACCGCGCCCCCGTGGCGAGGCTCGGGGAGCTTCTCGAGCGTGATCTCGAGATGCTTGGTCTCGAGCGGCGAGCCGGTGAAGGTGACCGATCCCTCGCTGTAGCCCGGCGCATTGACCGTGAGCTTGTGCGAGACACCGGAGGTCACGCCCTCGATGCGCGGGCCGGTGACCGGCTTGCCATCGATCGCGAAGGTGGGGGTGAGGCCGTTGGGCGTGACCTTGACGTCCGCGATGACGGAGCCCTTCTTCAGCTCCACCTTCACGTCGATCGCCTGGCCCTCCTCGAGAGTGACCTTCTGCTTCGCGTGCTCGAAGCCATCCATCGTGAGCTTCACGTCGAGCGCGACGCCCGTCGGGAGCTCCTTGATCGTGGCGGGCGTGACCTCGGGGCGAAGGTCGCCGTTGATCCAGATCGACGCGCCGACCGGGTCGCTCGTCACCACCAGCGAGCCTTTGGCTGGAGTCGTCGCCCCTAACGAGCTCGGCTCGGTCGCTTCGTTGTTCCTCTTCGCGAGCACGTAGCCCGCGCCGCCGAGCGCGCCGGCGACCACGAGCACCGCCGCCACGAGGCCGACGATGACCATGCCGCTCGTCTTCGGCGGCCGGTTCGCGCTGACGTCCGTGACGGTGCGCGCGGCGGCGGGCATGCTCAGCGTGCTGGTGGCGACGCGCTGCCCGCTGCCGTCGACGTCGAACCCGCCGGAGAGATCGGGGTTGGAGTGCGCGTGCTGCAGCTCGATGATGTCCGCGAGGTGCTTGCCTTGCAGAAGGGCTTCCTTCTGCATCGCGAGCTTCTCCTCGAAGAGCGACTGCATGAACTGGTTGAGCGCGAGGCTCGAGACGGCGATCTGGTGGCGACGAACGAACGCCTCCAGGTCGGCCTGCATCTCGCGGGCGCTCTGGTAACGCTGGTCCGGATCCTTGGCGAGCGCGCGCATCACGATCGTCTCGAGGTCCGGCGGGTAGTCCGGATTGATCGAGCTCGGACGCGGATACTCGCGGTCGCAGATCAGCTTCAGCGTCTCGTACTCGCTCTGTCCCTTGAACAGGCGCTTTCCGGTCGTGAGCTCGAACAGCATCGTGCCGGTGGCGAAGAGATCGCTCCGCGCGTCGATGACCTCGCCGCGAGCTTGCTCGGGCGACATGTACGGGACCTTGCCCTTCAGCTTCCCGCTCTTCGTCTGCTCGCCGGTGCGCGTGTCGCTCTTGGCGATGCCGAAGTCGACGATCTTCACGTCACCCGTGAACGTCACGACGATGTTCTGCGGGGAGATGTCTCGATGGACGATGGAGAGGTGCGTGCCGTCGAGATCGCGCTTGTCGTGGGCGTACGAGAGGCCGGCGCACATGCCGAGGACGATCGCGAGCGCGTGCTCGAGCGGGAACTCGACGACGCCCTTCTTCTTCATCTGGCGGACGATCGAGCGCAGGTCCTCGCCATGGACGTGCTCCATCGCGATGAAGTACTGGCCGTCCGCCTGACCGACGTCGAAGATCTGGACGATGTTCGGATGCGAGAGCGTCGCCGCGATGCGCGCCTCGTGGAGCAGCATCTCGATGAACGCCCTGTCCTGGTTCATCGCAGGCAGGATTCGCTTGATGACGAGCAGCTTCTCGAAGCCCGCGACGCTCTTCTGGATCGCGAGGAACAGCTCCGCCATTCCTCCCATCGCCAGCTTGCGGATGAGGGTGTACTTGCCGAATCGCATCGGCATCCCCTCCATCCCCAAATCACGGTCCGCGCCAGCCGCGTCGGGCGTGGCCGCCCTGGGCGGCAAGGGCACGGGGAGCTGTGACATCCTGGAAAAACCCTAGTCTGGTAGAGGTGACCGGTCAACGCGACGAGGTCTGAAGACCGACGTCGATTCGTGGACCGTTGCCGGGGGTCGGCGCTTTGGTCGACTCCCCTCCATACGCCGCGACGCGTCCGAGCCTGCCCTCGGCCGGACGCGGGCGTGCTGCAACCTCAAGTGCCCGTATTCATTCGCGTGTAGCCCGGCGTTCACCTCGCTGATCGCGCCCGGCAGGAGGCAACGGCGGTGGAAGGAAGGCCGTGTCCACCCTCGTCCATCGTCCTCGGGGCGAGAGTTCTCCACGGGTTCTCCACCGGACCGGGGCGCCCTTGCCGCAGGGCGGATTGCGAAAGGTCGTGGGGCAAGCGTGTGACATCGACCTGGCGATCGTCCGCGCGCGCCGAATCGGCCTCCGGCTCGGTCGTCGTTCCATCACCGAGGCGAGGGCCTCGAGGTCTGCTCCGCACGATCGGTGGTCCCGGCGGCATCGACTTCGTCCACACGAGCGATGCTCGCGTCACGCTGAAGCGAGTCGGTCGACGTCAGCGTGAGCGCTGCACCGAGCACGTTGCTGCTCGGTCGGACGGCGTCACGTTCGCGCTCGCGTCGGTTCGCGGCGGAGCTCGCGAGCGCATTCGACGCCGGTGGCGACGAGCGCGCCGCTTGGCAACGCCGGAGGCTCCGTCGATACTGCGAGCATGGTTCTCTCGCGTTGGTTCGTGACGATTGGCGTTCTGGCTGCGCTCGGCACCGGCGCGTGCACGACGTATCGCGATCAACTCGCGCGCGGGCAGCGCGCCTTCGAGCAGAACGACCATGACCGCACGCTTGCGATCCTGCGGGACCTCGAGCCGGACATGAAGCGGCTCACGATGCCGGAGCAGGCCGAGTACGCGTACCTTCGCGGGATGACCGACTACCGCATCGGCTACAAGTCCGATGCACGGCACTGGCTCTCCGTCGCGAGGACGTACGAGGAGCGGTCGCCCGGCGTCTTGCCGGTCGACTGGAAGACGCGAACCAACGAGGCGCTCGACGAGTTGAACGCCGTCGTCTTCTCGGAGGGGACGGAGGGGCTCACCACATCGCGTCGATCGGAGCTCGACGACGCGAAGGAGCTCGCGGCGAAGGACGCGAAGAAGGGGCGTCACGACGGCTCGAAGGACGCCCCGACCGAATCGAGCTCGTCTCCGGCCCCGCGGAAGTAGCGCGCTGCGCGCGCGCCGACTTCTCGCGTGGCGCCTGACGCTTGGGCGTCTACTTCACTTCTGCCAAACGGTCCTTCAGGGAGAGGCGCATCTTCTTCAGCTCGATCGAGAGCTGACGTTCGGATGGTGTCGGCCTCGGCCGATGATCGAGCCTCTTGATCTGCAGCTCGACGCTGCGGGCCTGAGCTTCGAGATCACTGGCGCTGAGACGTGACAGGTCCATGAATCCTCCGTTGCTGGCACGGTCGCGATTGACGAACGTGCGTTCAGAGACCGGCATGAAGTCAGCGGCTCGGTTCGTCCCCGATGAGAGGCGTTCTCGCTTCGCACTCTCCCCCTGCTGCATGCACCACGAAGCGCCTACGTCGTAACACCGTCGTTCATTCCCGCCAGAGTCGCAGCCGTCTCTTCGCGGTCACTCTCGCTTCGCGCTCGCGATCGAGATCGAGATCGTCCGCAACCCTGACTGCGCGGCGCCAAGAGGTGTGCCAGCGAGAGCTCGTAGAGATTGGAACCAATGGCCTCGACCGACGTCCTATCCTTCCGATGATGACGCATCGCCGTCGCACGCTTCGCCCCTCGCCGTCGCTCGCCGCCGCATGGCTGTGTCTCGCTGCCGCCGCGTGTGGAGGAGCACCGCAGGAGGCTGCCAGGACACCGCAGGCACCTCAGCCGATCGACGCGTCGAACCAGATCATCGGGACACGCGCGGAAGGGACCGCGAAGGAGCTCCAGGCCCGAGGGGAGCGAGCGCTCCTCGCACAGAGCTGGCAGGAGGCGGTCGACGCATTCGAGGCGCTGATCGCCGGCGACCCGAAGGCGGCGGACGATCCGCAGATCATCTACGACCTCGCGCTCGCATACGAAGGGCTCGGCGATCGCGAGAAGGCGCGAGCTCGCTACCGAGAGGTCGTGCGCCGCTTTCCGACCGACCCCAACGCGCGGAGCGCACTCGCGCGCGAGGTGTCACTCGATGCGTACCTCGAGGATTGGATCGCGCTCGGCGAGGTCGGCGAACAGATCCTCGCGCGTCCCGGCATCGAGGTCGCCGACAAGATGCTCGGTCTCGGCGCGCGTGGGCTCGCGCGCATCATCGCCGGTGACGAGACCGGCGCTTCACGCGATGTGAACGACGGGCTCGATCTCGTCGAGGAGACGCGCTTCGGCGCGACTGGCCAGCTGCCCGTCGCCGCCGCGATGCTGAAGTACGCCCAGGGCGAGATCCGCAAGGTGCGCTCGGAGAAGATCGTCCTCAACCCACCGCCGCCCGACTTCGTGCACAAGCTCGAGATGCGCTGCCAGCTCTTGCTCGACGCGCAGTCGTCGTACGCCGACGCGATCCGTTCGGTCGATCTCCACTGGGCGGCGATGAGCGGCTACCGCGTCGGCGAGATGTATCGCTCGCTCCACCAGCACCTGATGATGATCCCGCCGACCGACAAGGCGAAGACGGAGAGCGACAAGCAGCTCTTCTACGGGATCATGCACGTGCGCTACCGCGCGTTGCTCGAGAAGGGCATCGAGATGATGAAGCGCACCCTCGCGCTCGGAGAGCGGACCGGTGTCGCTTCCGCATGGATGAAGCGCGCCGAGAGCGCGAAGGCCGAGATGGACCGCGCGCTCGAGGAGGAGCAGGCGACGATCAAGCGATTCCCCTTCACCGAGGAGACGCTCGAAAAAACGCTCGAGATCATGAAGAAGAAGGCAGCGGACGACGCCGCGAAGGCGAGCAGCGGCGCGGCAACGCGGGCGAAGAAGTGACCGCGGGCAGCGCGGCGAGCACACACGCCGCGCTGCAGCGCGAAGCGCGAGCGCCGTGATTTTAGGCTGTTGTGAGGGCTCTACTGCGTGTGTGCTTGACACCCGGCGCCGTCAATGCGAACCACGGCCCGCTTCGCGCTCCTCGCGAAACGGCGCCGAACAGCGCCCGGACTCAGGAATGCGGTGTCTTTCTTGGCTCTTGTCTTGCTTGCGCGGCTGTCGGCCATGCGCTAACGTCCGCGCCCCCGTCGATTCAGGGCTGAAGCAAAACCTTCATCTCGGACACGGCAGGGTCGCGCTGGCGTAGCTCAATCGGTAGAGCACCTGTTTTGTAAACAGGCGGTTAGGGGTTCAAGTCCCCTCGCTAGCTCGAAGATCGAACAGCAGCGCGTTCGGGTCTTTTTATCGATAGTTTTCGGAGGGTTGCCCGAGTGGCCAAAGGGAGCAGACTGTAAATCTGCCGGCTATGCCTTCGTTGGTTCGAATCCAACACCCTCCACTCCTCATCGGTACGGTTCGGTTCTTGTTTCGCCCTGTTCTGTGACGACGAGGTCTTCTCAGAGACGCATGCGGGAGTAGCTCAGTTGGTAGAGCGTCAGCCTTCCAAGCTGAACGTCGCCGGTTCGAACCCGGTCTCCCGCTCCGCCTCGTCGTCGCATCTTCACTTCACTCACTTCACCTTGCTTCTGACCAACGCCCACCTAGCTCAGTGGTAGAGCACTTCCTTGGTAAGGAAGAGGTCACGGGTTCAAGCCCCGTGGTGGGCTCAATCGTCGGCGCTACGCCCGAAGCCGTCAGCGAGACGGTAGGAGACTGAAATGGCCAAGGAAAAGTTCCAGCGTACGAAGCCCCATGTGAACGTCGGCACCATCGGTCACATCGACCACGGCAAGACGACGCTCACGGCCG
>ERZ778025.121-NODE-121-length-249967-cov-14.208249_pt1 | contig 249967 bp, 195 predicted proteins | sample MGYA00375755_ERZ778025 | MGnify/ENA primary metagenome ERZ778025 (study PRJEB29350, sample SAMN05389825) | bioreactor metagenome | isolation source: Thiocyanate bioreactor | place: South Africa: University of Cape Town | collected 2014-03-17 ...
GACGGGAACCAGATCACCGAGACGCAGTGCGCCTACGGCACGCCGAGCTGCGTCCGGTGCACGGCCGACTGCTCGGCGCCGCTCGTGCTCACAGGCGGCTATTGCGGTGATGGAATCGTGAACGGTCCGGAGGACTGCGACGACGGGAACACCTACGACGGCGACGGCTGCCCGAGCACCTGCGTCTTCCCGCGCTGATTCTGCTTCGTCACGCCCATACCGGGAGCGACTGTCGCGGAGGGCGACGGCCTCACGAAGTTCCTCGTCGGGGGCATTTGCCGTACGTCCCCGATCGCGAATCGCTCGGTGACGTCCGACGTCGCGGTTCGCTCCTGCAACGGGCAACGGCGACGGCATCGGCATGCCGTCGCCGGTCGCGCCGCGTGCACGGGGCACATCGTCAGGCGCGTCTCGAGCACCGCCGATGCGAGGGAGCGGCCCGCGAATCGGAGTGACGGTGCGGACTACTGCATCGTCACGGTGACGCCGGTGGCGGTGCCGTGGCTGCTCGAGCAGCCGCTGAAGCCGGTGTCGGCGCCGAGCGCGTCGAGCACCGCGGTGCTGCCTTCCCACTTGCCGGTCGTCTCCGACTTCTCGACGATCTTGGCGACGATGCACTTGTTGCCCTTGCACACGCGCGCGCTGTCTCCGCACATGCTTCGCGAGAAGTGCGCGCGCGGCACGGCGATCCATGCGCCGTCGTCGACGAACGAGCGCGACGGCGACTCGTCGCAGAAGAACACGACGCGTCCCTTCGAGCGCGAGTACGAGTCGCACCGGACGAGGAAGCTCCAGTTTCCCTGCCAGAGCATCGTCACGCCGGTGAACCTGCGGCCGTTGAACGTGCCGCTCGCGGCCGGCGCGTCGTCGTCACGGGAGCCGTCGGCCAGCTTCAGGTACGCGCCGTGCGCCCACCCGGTCGCTCCGTCGTACGACACCTTGTAGAAGCCGTTCGTCTCGGTGCCGCTGACGGCCGTGACGGTGGCACCGCTCGGGATCGTGTCGACGATGTCGCTGTTCGTCGACGCTGCTTCGCGAAGGTTCACGCGGGTGGTCGTCACGAGCTGCGTGCCCACGGCGATCGGGCCGCTGAGCGCGTCACCCGTCGCGGCGACGTCCTCGGCGGCACCGTCATCGGCGGCGCAGGCGACGAGGCCGATCGGTGCGAGGAGGACGAGGGCGGCGAGGAGGCGTCCAGCGAGCATCGCGGAGGATTTAGCAATGGCCGTGCCGCCGCTTTTCCCGCTTTCGCGTGCAGGATCTTCGGGGTTTTGTTGGGGAAGATCATGGAGTGATCCAGGTGATCAGGGGTGCGGATTATCCAGGTCGTCGTCCTCGCGATGCATCGCGATCGATGGAGGATGGTGGATGGGCACGTGGCCCGAAGCGACGAAGCGGACCGCGCGGCGCTCCACCGCGCGCGCCGTTCATCGTCCGTCCGTTCATCGTCCGTCCGTTGCGCGAGGCGAGTGGCAGCCGACTCGACGCCGAGCTCGAGCACCGCCGTTCGACCGAGCCGTGGCAGAGCTCGGATCGCTCGATCGGCGGTCCTGCATCGGCCGGGGATCGTCTAGAGTCGAGGCGCGATGAAGCGCGCATCCCTCGTCCTTGGGTCCTCGGGTCTCGTAGCTCTGCTCGTCGCGGCGTGCGGAGGCGACCCGCCTTCGCCGAAGACGCCCGAGGGGAAGCCCGGGGTCGCGCTACCGCCGGTGAAGCCGATCCCGGAGGAGACTCATCTCGCCGACGTGAAGCAGCTCACGCTCTCCGGCGAGAACGCCGAGGCCTACTGGGCGTTCGGTGGACGCGAGCTCGTCCTTCAGTCACGCACGGGTGACAATGACTGCGATCGCATCTATCGGATGCCGCTCTCGAGCGTCCTCGGGCTGCCGCAAGGAGGAGGGCGAGAGACCGTGCCGCCGTTCATCCCGGTGTCGAGCGGCAAGGGCGCGACGACGTGCTCGTACTTCATGCCGGGCGACCAGCAGGTCATCTACGCCTCGACCCATCTCGGCGGCGATGCATGTCCGCCGAAGCCCGATCACAGCCAGGGCTACGTCTGGCCGCTCTACGACTCCTACGACATCTTCAAGTCCGACGGCGACGGCAAGAACGTCGTGCGTCTCACCGACACGCCGGGCTACGACGCCGAGGCGACGGTCTGCGGGAAGGACGGCTCGATCGTCTTCACGAGCCTCCGCGACGGCGACATCGAGCTCTATCGGATGGACGCCGACGGCAAGAACGTGAAGCGGCTCACGAACGCGCCGGGCTACGACGGCGGCGCGTTCTTCAATGCGGACTGCTCGAAGATCGTCTGGCGCGCATCGCGGCCGAAGCCGGGCAAGCAGCTCGACGACTACAAGCGGCTGCTCACGCAGAGCCCGCCGCTCGTCCGTCCGTCGAAGCTCGAGCTCTACGTCGCCAATGCCGACGGCAGCGACGCGCAGCAGATCACGTACCTCGACGCGGCTTCGTTCGCTCCCTACTGGCACCCGTCGCAGAAGCGGCTCCTGTTCTCGACGAACTATGGCGACCCGAAGGGCCGCGAGTTCGACATCTGGGGCGTGAACATCGACGGAACGGGCCTCGAGCGCATCACCTACGCGGGTGGCTTCGACGGGTTCCCGATGTTCTCGCCCGACGGGAGCCTGCTCGCGTTCGCATCGAATCGCGCGACCGAGCCGGGCAAGCACGACACGAACGTGTTCCTCGCGAAGTGGGTCGAGAACGCGGGTGAGCCCCGCATCGTCGAGACGGGCGCGGACCGCATCAAGAAGGACGTGTCCTGGTTCGCGGACCCCGCTCGCGAGGGGCGCGGGATCGGCCTCGCAGGGCTCGAGGCGTCGGGCAAGTACATCGAGGATCGGATGAAGGCACTCGGCCTTGCGCCCGCCGGTGATGACCGCGCCGCGGGGGCAACGGAGACCGGCTTCCGTCAGGCGTTCCCCGTCGTGACGAACCTGAAGCAGGAGGACGCGACGGCGCTCGAGGTCGACGGCAAGGCGATCGCGAAGGAGGACTTCGTCGTCCTCGGGTACTCGCCGCAGAAGGCGAACGTCACGGGCGCTCTCGTCTTCGCGGACTACGGCATCGTCGCGAAGGAGCTCGGGCGCTACGACTACGCCAACCTCGACGTGAAGGGGAAGCTCGTCGTCGTGCGTCGCTTCGTCCCCGACGATGCGAAGTTCGCGAGCCCCGACGTGCAGCGCCGCTTCGGCGACATCCGGCGAAAGGCCTTCTGGGCGCGCGAGAAGGGAGCTGCCGGCCTCATCGTGATCGACGATCCCGCTCGTCCCGCGCAGGCGGCTGCAGACTGGAAGCAGCCGGAGGAGGCGAAGCTCCCGTCGCTCCAGCCGGAGGGCTACGCCGACGCCGGGTTGCCCGTGATCGTGCTGAAGCGCTCGGTCGGGCATCCGCTCGTCGAGCGCCTCCAGAAGAAGCAGGCCACGCGCGCGAAGCTCGCCGTCGCGCTCGCGCCGGTGACGTCGCAGGCGTTCAACGTCGCCGGTCGCCTCGTCGCCGAGCCGAAGGACGGCAAGAAGCTGCCGGGCGTCATCGTGATCGGCGCGCACTACGATCACCTCGGCCGCGGCGGGCGTCACTCGCTCGCGCCGCACGCGGACGAGCCCCATGTCGGCGCGGACGACAACGCCTCCGGCGCGGCGACGCTCCTCGAGGTGGCGCGCGAGCTCGCGGCGAAGAAGAGCGAGCTCCGGCGTGACATCGTCTTCGTCGCCTTCTCGGGCGAGGAGTCGGGCGTGCTCGGCTCGGCGCACTTCGTCCAGAAATGGATCGCCGCGGAGAACGCGAACAAGCCGAAGGGCGCGAAGGCCGCCAAGCCGTCGGACAAGGCGACTGGGATCTTCGCGATGCTCAACATGGACATGGTCGGACGCATGCGCGACAACCGGCTCCAGGTACTCGGTGCCGAGACGGCGACGGAGTGGCAGGGGATGATCGCGAGCGCGTGCGAGGAGAGCCGCGTCTCGTGCGCGGCGAGCGGCGACGGCTACGGCCCGAGCGATCAGATCAACTTCTTCTCCGCCGGCGTGCCCGTGCTGCACTTCTTCACGGGGACGCACTCGGACTACCACAAGCCCTCCGACACGGCGGACAAGGTCAACGCCGCGGGCTCGATGCAGACGGGGAAGATCTGCGCGAACATCGCCCTCGCGACGTCGCAGCGCGAGGCGCCCCTCACGTTCAAGTCCGACGCACAGGGCCCCGCGCCGCACGGCGACATGCGCAGCTTCAACGCTTCGCTCGGCACGATCCCCGACTACGGTGGCCCGGGCGCGGGCAAAAAGGGCGTCCTGCTCGCCGGGGTCCGCCCGGGAGGCGCCGCGGAGAAGGCGGGGATGAAGAAGGGTGACATCCTCGTGCGTCTCGGCAAGAGCGAGATCGCGAGCGTCGAGGATCTCATGTTTGTGCTCAACGCGAGCAAGCCTGGCGAGACCGTTCCTGCGATCGTCGTCCGCGATGGCAAGGAGACGAAGCTCGAGGTGACGTTCCAGGAGAGCCAGCGTCCGAAGTGAAAAGCCGTCCAAGAGTTGGACGACGGGGAGCTCGAGGGGGGAAACCCCTCGAACAAACGAGCGCGCTTTCTGGCTCCGATCGATGACGGTCGCGCGTATCGTCCATCGCCGATCAGCCAGGAGGTCGAGTGATGAACGGACCGATTCGAAGCTTCACGTACGCGAGCCTCGTCGCTCTCGGCACTCTCGTCGCTGCCGCGTGCAGTGACGACGACGCGAGCGGTACGAGCAGCGGCAGCTCGGGCTCGACCAGCAGCAGCAGCTCGAGCGGCAGCTCGGGCTCGACCAGCAGCAGCAGCTCGAGCGGGGGCGGTAACGCGTGCGAGCCGGAGGGCACCTACGCGATGGGGAAGGCGACCTGGACGTCGAGCGGCGGGAAGGTCTGTGACGAGCTCGCCGCCGACGCGAACCGGATCTCGAAGGAGAGCGACATCACGCTCACGAAGACGGACGCGACGACCTACGTCTCCGGGGAGCCCGGCGCCACGAACGACACACCCGTCTCGTTCACGCTCGATGCTTCGAAGTGCACGCTCTCCGGTGTCGAGGAGCCGCAGAGCTTCATGGTCGACGACGGCGCCGGCAACGAGGTCGAGATCACGCTCGAGGGGACGGACACGATCGTGATCTCGGGCAAGACACTCACGTTCACCGGGACGGGGCAGGTGACGAGCAAGGCCGCCCTCGACGGTGTCCCCTGCACGATCACCGGAACGCGCACCGGCACGAAGAAGTAGCTCACGGACGAGCGCGGCGACCGCTCGAGCTCACTCGACCGTGAGGCTGGAGCGCGCGGACGCTACGCGGGACACTACCTGTCGGCTCCCGTCGGCTGGTAACGTGGCGGCGCTTTTGCCAAGGAGCGTTTCCATGTCCGATCCGAAGAGCGCCTCTCTGTTCGAGCGCGCCGAGCGTGTCATCCCCGGCGGCGTGAACAGCCCCGTTCGCGCATTCCGCAGCGTCGGCGGCAAGCCCGTGTTCGTCGCGCGTGCCGAGGGCGCCTACCTCTTCGGTGCGGACGGCGCGCGCTACACCGACTACGTCGGCTCGTGGGGGCCGATGATCCTCGGGCATGCGCATCCGGCCGTCGTCGCGGCGATCACCGAGGCAGCGAAGAACGGCACGAGCTACGGCGCGCCGACGGAGCTCGAGATTCGCTTCGCCGAGAAGGTGATCGAGCTCTACCCGTCGATCGAGATGGTGCGCGCGGTGTCGAGCGGCACCGAGGCCTGCATGGCCGCGCTTCGGGTCGCGCGCGGGTTCACCGGGCGTGAGGCGATCGTCAAGTTCGAGGGCTGCTACCACGGCCACGCCGACTTCCTCCTCGTGAAGGCAGGCTCGGGCGCGCTCACGTTCGGTGTCCCCGATTCGGCGGGCGTGCCGGCGCAGACCGCGAAGGCGACGATCACGACGGCCTACAACGACGTGAAGGCGCTCGAGGCGCTCTTCGCCGAGCGCGGCAAGGAGATCGCCGCGGTCATCGTGGAGCCGGTCGTCGGCAACATGGGCGTCGTTCCGCCCGAGCCGGGCTTCCTCGAGGCCATCATCCGCCTCTGCAAGGAACACGGCGCCGTCTCGATCTTCGACGAGGTCATGACGGGGAGCCGCGTCGCGCGCGGTGGCATGCAGGAGCGCGTGAAGCTTCGCCCCGACATGACGTGCCTCGGCAAGATCGTCGGCGGTGGCATGCCCCTCGCGGCCTACGGTGGTCGCCGCGAGATCATGCAGAAGGTCGCGCCGATCGGTCCCGTCTACCAGGCCGGCACGCTCAGCGGTAACCCGATCGCGGTCAGCGCCGCGCTCGCGCTTCTCGAGCGCCTCGACGCCGGCGTCTACGAGAAGCTCGAGGCGCTCGGCGCGCGCCTCGAGCGCGGCTTCGTCGAGGGCGCGAAGAAGGCCAACGTCGAGATCTGCGTCCAGCGCGTCGGCTCGATGATCACTCCGTTCTTCACGACGGGCCCGATCCGATCCTTCGGCGACGCCGTGAAGTCGGACACGACGCGCTTCGGCAAGTGGCACGCCGCGATGCTCTTGCGCGGGCAGTACTGGCCGCCGTCTCAGTACGAGGCCGGTTTCCTCAGCGCGGCGCACTCCGAAGCGGACGTCGACGCGACGATCGCCGCCGCGGCCGAGGCGTTCGCCGTCGTCGCGGCCTGAGGTGCGCGGCGACGCAGCCGCCCATCGAACCCGCTCACGCAGGGGCGGCGGCGGTCGCGGTGGCGCCGTCGCCGCGTGTCTCTGCGTACCAGTCGACGACCGCTCGCATGGTCTCGTCGAGCGGTCGGAACGTGACGCCGAGCTCCCGTTCGGCCTTCGCCGACGTCACCGTGTGCCTCGCCAGGAGGGTCCGCACTCCACGGATCGGCACGGCGGGGACGCCGCCCGTGAGCTTCGCCCACGCCTCGGAAGCATGCGCGAACGCGAGCGCGAGCGGCGCCGGCACGTCGAAACGCAGCGGAGCCTTCCCCGACGCACGGGCTAGCGCGTCGAGCACCTCTCTCAGCGAGCGGTACTGCCCCCCGACGATGAAGCGGTCGCCGTGCGCGCCGCGTGTCAACGTGGCGACCATCGCCCGCGCGACGTCGCGTGCGTCGACGAGGGAGGTGCCTCCCGGCGGAGCGCCGGGGATCTTGCCGGCGGCGAAGTCGAGGTAGAGCTTCCCGGCGGACGTCGGACCGGCGTCGCCGGGGCCCCACATCCAGCCCGGCAGGATCTCGATGACGCTCATGCCGCTGCGCGGACGAAAGGCGGCGATCTTCGCGTCTCCCTCCGCCTTGCTGCGGAAGTAGAGGTTCTCGAGCTGCTCCTCCGAGGGGAGCGTGTTCTCGTCGCCGGGGCTGCCGTCCGCGTTCATGCCGACGGCTCCGCTGCTGCTCACATGAATGAAGCGCCCGACGCCGTGCTGGTCTGCGGCTTCGAGCAGCGCGAGCGTCCCGCGCACGTTGACGCTCTCGAGGGCCTCCTCGTGCGTGCCCTTGGACGCGGGGGAGTAGTACTCGCGAAAGTACGCGGCGGTGTGGAACACGACGTCCGCCCCGGCGATCTCCCCGGCGAAGCCCGCGACGTCGCGCATGTCGCCGAGCACGACGCGTGCGCCGGTCCCGGCGAGCATGCGCTCGGCCTTCTCTCGCGAGCGCGCGAGCGCGACGACGTCGTGTCCCAGCGGGACGAGCGCGCGGACGAGGTTGTTCCCGAGCAGACCGGTACTGCCGGTGACGAAGACACGCATGGATCGTTCTCGTTTCTCTCGCTCTCCGCGCCTTCGGGAGGACGAGGGAGGGGTCGTGAAGGCGCCCGCTCGACCGCGGGCTGCGCTAGAATGTGAATCATCCTTCACGTTCCACAATTCGCTTTCCGAGGTCCCCATGAAGGCTCGTGCGCGCCGCTCGCTGGCCCCTAGAAAACAGCCTCGCCAGCATCGAGCGCAGGCGACCATGGACAGCCTGCTCGAGGCGGCCGCTCAGGTTCTGGAGAGCGAGGGCTTCGAGAAGATGACCACCACGAAGGTGGCTCTCCGCGCAGGCGCGAGCGTGGGATCGCTCTACCAGTACTACCCGTCGAAGGACGCGCTCCTGCACGCGCTCTTCGAGCGCAAGACCGAGCGTCTCCGGGCACGCTTCGCCGCCTCGCTCGCGGCGACGGAGGGCCAGGGCCTCGAGGCTCGTGTGCGCGCGCTCATCGAGACGCTCTTCCTCGAGAAGGCGACCCGCTCGCGGCTCGGCGTCGAGCTCGCGCGTCAGGCGCCGCGGCTCGAGAAGGAACGTCTCATCGAGCGTCTCTCGGAGGACATCCATCGCGCGGTCCACGCGGTCCTCGACGCGCACGCAGACGAGGTCGGCGTCGCCGATCGCGAGCTCGCGAGCTGGCTCGTCGTCCACGGCGTCGTCGGTATCGCCGATGCCGCGATGCTCGGACCGCCGGCGCGCCTTCGCGATCCGGTGTTCATCTCCGCGGTCACCGAGCACGTGCTCGATGCGCTCCGGGTCGCGCGCTTGCCATCGGCGCGCTGACCTCGACGGCATCGCTCAGCGAGGCGACGTCGTCGGTGCGTTCGCTTCGCCGATCACGATCGATCGTGGCGGTGGTTTCGAGAGCCGTCGCCGGCGGTGCCGGCAGGATCCGTGGTGGTGCCGTCTGCGTCGAGCGCTGCGACCGCGCTTCGGAGCGCCGAGACGGAGGCCGAGCGAAGGTAGACCACCGGCGCGTCGTCGGAGACGAGCGCCTTGGCCTGGTCGCGGAGCGAGTGCGAGACCATGCCCACCATGACGACGACGGCGGCGACGCGACCGAGGATGCGGCGCGTTCCGTTCGGGACGCGGTTCTCGAAGTGCCGCAGCTCGAGCCCACGCTCCTCGACGACCTCGCGGTAGCGCTCCGACATGCCGCCGCTTCCGCCGACGACGATCACCGCGCCCTTCGAACCCGTCGTCGGGCTCGCCCCTCCGCCTCGTTCCGTCTCGCTCGTCGTGTTGCGTGCCATGCTCGACCTCGCAGCAAGAGCGGGGCCAGCGTGTGCGCCACGCCTTTCTCTCGGTGATCTCGCATGAGGGCGCCGTATTCCTGCAATCCTGGCAAAGGCGCGGGCACGGGCGAGCCCAGGCGCTGCCAAACTGTCTGCTTGCCGACAGCGGCTCGTCTTGGACCGGACAGTGTCGACGGGGGAGCTGCCGTCGTGAGACGTGGGATCGGAGGGCCGGCGACCGCACCCTGGCGCGCCACGGGGACGTCACTCGACTTCGACGAACGTACGGAGCGGGGCGCCGACGACATCGAGGCGATCGACATGGCAGTGCTTCCCGACGCGACGGAGCCGTAGTGACACGCGCGACCGTCCCACCCGCAGCCTCTCGATCTCGACTCTGCTCATCGCCGAAGGCATCTTCGGATTGCGGATGAAGATGCGCTGGTTGACGCCGTCGACGTGAATGCCCAGCACGGACTGCAAGAGCAGGAACGGCGCTGCTGCGGCCCATGCTTGCGGACTGCAGGCCACCGGATAGCGAACCAAGGTGTTCTCCTCCGACGTCCCGCAGAACAGCTCCGGCAAGCGCCGATCGGGGAATCGTCCCATCGCCGAAGACAGCGCCTCGAAGACTGCGCAGGCGTGGTCCATGAGGTCGTAGTTCGCGAAGCCCTTTGCAATGAGCGCGTTGTCGTGCGGCCACACGGTCCCGTTGTGGTAGCTGAGCGGGTTGTAGACCGCCTGCCCTGCAGCGAGCGTGCGGATGCCGAACGCGGAGAGCGACTCGCGCGCGACGAGCAGGTCCGCCGCCGACTTCGCTCGGTCCGGCCCGGGAACGCGTGACCACAACAGATGACCGATGTTCGAGACGATGGTCGGGAGGGGGACCCCGTGTCCGTCGATCGCGAACGCGTATCGACCGAAGTCGGGCAGGTAGAGCGACCGCTCGACGACGGCGCGGAAGGTCTCGGCGCGCGCGGCGTAGGTCGCCGCGGTCGCGTGGTCTCCCGCGGACTCGAGCAGGCTCGCCCCGCGACGGTAGGCATCGACGCAGTAGCCTTGCACCTCGGAGAGCGCGATCGGCGGCTCTGCGCGGCGGCCGTCGGGGAACGACAGCGCCGCGCGTGAGTCCTTCCAGCCCTGGTTCTCGAGACCGCGAGGGCTGCGCTGCTGGTAGGTCACGAGCTTCGTCCCATCCTCGCTCCGGACGTCGATCCACCGGAGGGCAGCGAGGATCGCGTGCTTCAGATCCGTGAGCAGGTTCTCGTCGCCCGTCACCTTGTGCGTCGCGTGGGCTACCACGACGAAGAGCGGCGTTGCGTCGATCGTCCCGTAGTAGGGCGAGTGCGGGATCTCCTTGCACGTCGCCATCTCGCCCAGGCGGAGCTCGTGCATGATCTTGCCGGGCTCCTCCTCCGTGAAGTCGTCGAACTTCGTTCCCTGGAGCTTCGCGAGCGCTCGCAAGGTGGACGAAGCGAGCTCGGGGTCGAGCATGAGCGCCTCGTAGGCAGTCAGGAGCGTGTCACGCCCGAAGGGGCAGCAGAACCAGGGGATGCCCGCGGCCACCGTGCGCTGGCCCCCCAGCTCGAGTGAGAGCGCGCGAAGGTCCTTGGTCGACTGCTCGAGGACGTTCTCGATGATCGCGTTGTCGCATCGGAAGCGGGTGCAGTCCTCGAAGTATCGAGCGGCGTCGTCTCGCGCAGCGCGCAGAAGCACGTCGAAGTCCGTGCCCTTCACGGAGCTCGCCGGCAGCGAGGTCAGCGGAGCGACGCCGATCTCGAGCTGCGCGGCCTGCCCGGGCTCGACGGTGAGATGGAACGATGCGTCTGCGCTCGACACGCGCGCCGGTGGTGGCGAGAACCAGAGACGCGCCGTGTAGGTCGTCCCGTCGAGCCCGTCGTAGGCGAGCTGCACGGTGCTCTCGTCGACGACTGGCGGGCGAAGTCGCCCGCGGCGCGCGCGCCTTGCGCCCCGGATCTCGAAGACGTCCGCGAAGTCCGCCGCGAACGACACCACGACCTCGATCTGGACCCGGCGTGGCAGGTAGTTGACGATCTCCACCTCCTCCCGGAAGTGGTCGTCGACGAGCTGGCGCCGTCGCACGTGGAGATAGTTCTGCGGATCGTCGAGCAGCGCATCCTCGCTGCCGAGCCCGGAGACCATGAGATCGATCCGATTGCACGCCAGGTCGAAGGAGTCGGACGACAGGTGCACGAGCGCGAGGTCACGTGCCTCGGACCCGTTGCGCTCGGCGTGCCCGTTCAATCGCCGAATGGAGAGCTCGTAGTGGGACAGGTAGCGCGTGTCGTCGAAGAGGAGCCCGAGCTCGCGCGCGCCGGCCGGAGTTACATCTCCCTTCTTGTTCGTGACGATGAACCTCGTGCCGTGCGCGCGGATCAACGTCTCGATGTCACCGGCCGTCGTGAGCTCGAGCGGGGCGTCCTCATCGGTGGAGCTTGGTGAGCGCAGCGCCATGATCGCCTCGCGTATGCAACGTGTGTCCGGCCTCTGTGTTGCTCCAGCGGTCGATCGCCTGTCGGTAGACGGCGGTATAGGCGCGAGCCATCCGTGAGGCGCTCCACCGGGCTCGTGCGCGCGCGCGACACGCCCTCCGATCGAGGTTCTCGGCGTCGCGAAGTCGGCGGCTGAACTCGTCGAGCGAATGGACGAGGAAGCCGGTGACGCCGTCCTCGATGACCTCCGGTGCGGAGCCGCAGGCGAACGCGACGACGGGCGTTCCGACGAGCATGGCCTCGATCATCACGAGCCCGAACGGCTCTTCCCACTGGATCGGAAAGACGAGACATCGGGCGCTCTGGAGGAGCTCCACCTTCGTGTCGTGGTCGGCCTCCCCGATCCATTGCGCGTCCGGACCCAAGCGAGGTGCCACCTCTCGATCGAAGTAGCTGCGGTCGACGGAGTGCGCCTCACCGGCGAGCACGATCGGAAGTCCTGCCCGGCGGGCCACCTCGATCGCGAGATGCGGTGCCTTCTGCACGGCGAAGCGACCGAGGAAGGCGCAACGGTTCCCCCCGCTCCCGAATGGGTAGCGCTCGATGTCGAGGCCGTGGTGGACGGTCGCGCGGAAGGGCACCTCCCACGAGAGCTCTGCTTGGCGTCGCGAGATCGCGACGAAGTCGACATCAGGGTGCGCGGCGTAGTGCGCCAGGAGCGATTCGTCACGGTCGTGGTGGATCGTCGCCACGGTGGGCACCGGAAACAGGGTCGTGAACGGGAGCGCCGCCGCCGAGTTCACGTGCACGACGTCGACATCCTCGAGCCTCGCGATTCGGCTCCAGGCAGCGCAGACGTGCCGAAGCTCCGCCAACGGATCGGGCGGCCAGACGCCGTGATCGAAGAGGGCCTTGCGCGCTCCGGTGCAGGTCGAGTCGCCGGTCGCGAACACCGTCGGGTGGTGTCCGAGCTCCCGAAGCTTGCGCGCGAGCTCGGCGATGATGAGCTCCGTTCCGCCATACGCCTTCGGAGGCGTCGAGAGAGCGCAGGTGGAAACGATCGCGATACGCAGCGAGCCAGCTTCGACGTCTCCGCGCGCCATCGCTCAACCTCGTCGTGTCGCGGGTGCACGCCACGCGCCAGGCGTCCCACGCTTGGGCACCGAAGGCAGAGGCTTGGTGGCTCCCGCGGCGGTGCCCCAACCACCCGCAGCGGTGCGCCTGCGGTTCGCGTCGAGCTCGTGGGTCGGGAATGAAGTCGGCGCGGGCGCTTTACTCCACGATCGGGCCGCGCGGCTCGCGGTCGAGGCGGGATGCGAAGAATGCCGCGACGAGCCTCCAGGCCGTCGAGAGCAGGAGTAAGGTCGAGAGCGAGAGCGATCCCGACAACACTCCGCCGGCGACCGACGAAAGCCCATACGCGACGCCGCTGACGGTCAGGATCGCGGCTGCGAACAGGGGCCGGCGATTGCTCGGGGCCGTCGAGAGCGGCAGAGTGAAGAGCGCGAGCTCTTGTCCGCCGATCAAGAGTCCGCACACCAGTGCGTCGAGCCCGATCAGCCACGGCAGACCGGAGCTCACGCCGACCCACGAGAGGGAGCTCAGCGCAACACCGAAGCTGCACAGCACGAGCACCCGACGACCCCCGACCCGATCGAGCGCTCGCCCCCAGAGCGGCGTCGTCACGATGCGGAGCACAGCTACGGTCACTGCGTAGAACGCGATGCCCGAGAAGCCCAGGCCCAGCGTTCGCAGCGTGAGCACGGCGGCGATGCTCGCGGTGAGCCCGGTCGCGATGCCCCAGGCCGCGCCATAGGCCAGGAGCGTTCGATAGCCTCTGTCGGCGAGCGGCAGGGCGATGTCGGCGAGCCGCGGAGGGTGCTCCACTCGTGGAGGGTCGTGCTGCCGGGCCATGAGCGCGGTCGTCATTGCGCCCGCGATTGAGCGGATCACGAGGACGCCGGCGAGCACCGGTCCGAGCAGCGTGTGCGTACGCCCCGTGTCGAGCGACGACGCGACGGCGACCGTGGCGGCGATCCCCACGGCCGAGCCCATCGCGGCGCGGCGTCCGAAGTACGTGCCGCGGATGCGCTCGGGCACGAGGTCGCCCATCCACGCGAGCCACGCATTGTGCCCGATGACGGACAGGAGCGACGACAACGCGAAGAGCGCGACGAGGAGCGCACGCTTGGCCTCGACCGAGATGTCGACGAACGGTAGGGCCGCGATGGGCAGCGTGACCTGTCGTGCGAGCGCTTGAACCGTGACGGCGACGCGCTTCCTTCCGTAGAACGTCGTCACCCAGGCTGCGGGGAGCTGGAAGACCTGGCCGAAGTGAGGCACCGCCCAGAGGAGACCGAGGAGCAGCGGGCTGGCGCCGAGCTCGATTCCCCAGGCGGTCACGACAGCCGGACCGAAGCATGCTCCGACGACCTCTGCGGCGAGGCCCTCGGCGCTGCACGCCGCGAGCGACTTCCGAAGTCTCTGCGCGCTCGGCGCCGCGTCGTCGACCGACGATCGCGGAGCGAGCGAGAGAGACCGTCGAGCGGTCGAGAGCGGCGTGGGTTGCGTCGCGTTCATTCCGGAGGAGCGCAAGCGGAAGCGCTTGGAGGTACGGTCCGCACGTCGACGGCACGTCGACGAAGGTCGATGCGTGCCCGCGCGTGTCCAAATCCCCACCTTAGCGAAGCGCGCGCAAATCGTGCAGCTGCGTATCACCTGAGATCGCGCGCGCACGACGAGCGCGACCACGCTCGATCGCGTCCGTGAGTCAGACCTTCTTCGTCTTCCACTTGCCCAGCCGGAAGGCGATGCCGCCCGCGATCGCCTGCGCCGAGTAGGACGCGGTGATGGCGATGAAGACCCCATGCGGACCGAGCCCCACGAGCTTCGCGAGCACGTATGCGAGCGGGACCCTCAGCAGCCAGAACGCGCCCAGGTTGATGGCCATCGGCGTGACAGGGTCGCCCGCGCCGTTGAACGCCTGGATCGTCACCATGCCGTGCGCGAACATGACGAAGCCGAGCGCGACGATGCGCAGGCAGTCTGCGCCGTACGCGAGGACCCCCGCGTCACTCGTGAAGACTCCGAGGACCGCCCTCGGCACGAGCGCCAGCGTGGCGCCGACGAGCAGCAGCAGGCCCGTGTTGTAGAGCGCGATCGTGTGCACCGATTGACGCGCTCGCTCCGGCTCCTTCGCGCCGAGGTTCTGTCCCACCAGGGTTGCCGCCGACGTCGCGAGCCCGAGCGCAGGGAGCAGGACGAAGGTCGTGATGCGCATCGCGATCGTGTATCCAGCGACTGCGACGCTTCCGAACATGGCGAGGATGCGCACCAGGCCGAGCCAGCTCACCGTCTCGATGAGCACCTGAAGGGTCGCCGTCCACGCGAGGCGAATGAGCCGGAGCATCACGTGGAGGCGCGGCGCGAGATGACGTGGCTCGAACGGGAGCCGCGGCCGGCGAGGACCGCGCGCCAGAATGCTGACCTGATAGAGGACGCCGACGCCGCGGCTCACCGTCGTCGCCACGGCCGCGCCTAGAACACCCATCCCCTCGATCGGCCCCACGCCGAAGATGAGGATCGGGGCGACGACGATGTTGAGCCCGTTCGCGAGCCAGAGCGACCGCATCGCGATCACGGAGTCACCGGCGCTCCGGAAGATCGCGTTGAACACGAAGAGGAGGAAGATCGTGAGGCTCCCTCCGAGCATCGTGCTCGCGTAGGGCGCTCCGTGCGCGAGGATGCTCTCGCTGGCGCCCATCGCCGACAGGAGCGTGGGGGCGAGCAGAGCTCCTCCAATACCGATCAACACGGCATAGACGAGCGCGACGAGAATGACCTGCCCCGCGGCGGTGGCGGCGCCGTCCGCGTCCTTCTCTCCTGTTCGGCGCGCGATGAGCGCGGTCGCGCCGGCGGAGAGGCCGATCGAGAGCGCGTACACGGGGGAGAGCATCGTCTCGGTGAGCCCGACGGTGGCGACCGCCTCGGAGCCCAGCCGTGAGACGTAGAAGATGTCGACGACCGCGAAGAGCGACTCCATCGACATCTCGAGGACGACCGGGGTGGCGAGCAAGAGGACCGCACGGCGAAGCGGGACCGACGTGAGGTCCGCCTGCGATCCACGGACGGCTTCACGCAGAGTGGACCAGAGCCCGGGGGCAGCGGGGAGGATGCCCTCGGTGCGCGTGCTCGCGACATCTTGCGGTTGATGGGGCAAAGGGCTTCGCCGCGATCGGTAGGGGACGTCGCGGTTCTCGTCCGAGAGCGTGCTCGTGCTCTCGTCGCGCACCGCGCTGGTTCGTCTTGCGACGGCTACGCCAGCATGACGTCGGTCTCGACCGTTGCTCACCGATGCAACGAGCGGCCGAGATTTCGTCGAGAGCTCGGTCCGGCGTTCACCTCGCCGAGCTTCACGGGGCGGAGCGCCCGAGCTCGCAGGCGCGGCGTCGCTCGGGCTCTTCAGGCGCCGAGCGCGAGGAGCGCGTAGGTCGCCAACCAGTGCTCGCCCATGTAGTCGCCCGTCACGTGAGGGAGGCTCGCGGAGAGATGGGTGTCGGCCGCGGCGAGCATGACCGCCTGGCGCGGATCGTCGTCGTCGAGCGCGGCCGCGAGGCTGCGGAAGCACCACGCGCGGCTCAGGTTTAGGCCGTCGAGATGGGCGATCTTGCCGTCGCTGCGGTTGGTCACCCGTGCGGGCGTGAACAGGGTGGCGGGCTCTCCGGCCGCGAGATGCGGAAGGAATCCCGACAGCCACGCGGCGAACTCGTCCGGCGGAAGGACGCGGCGCATGCACTCGGCCTCGATGAGGGTCGGCGAGAGGAAGTCGTCGCCGCTCGGCTCCCACGCCTGGCAGGCGAGGTCGGCCCCGTACCAAGCGATCGCCTTGTCCATCAGCGCCGGCCGGAGGTGCGGGTGAAGGTGCACCGTGGCGTACTCGAGCGCGAGGGCGAGGGCGAACGCCGTGTTGAAGTGCGTGCCGGCGCGGATCGGGTAGGCAGCCTGCGGGAGGTGATCGAGGAAGCGCTCCGCGAACGCATCCGCGAGAGGAGCGAGGGTCTGGTGCCAGCGCTTGCCCTCGGCGCCGCGGTGCTGCGCGAGGTCGGCGGCGAGCTTGAGGAGCCACGCCCAGCCGTACGGGCGCTCGAAGGTCTTGCTCGACGGTCGCGCGAGGTAGGCGAGCTCGACGGCCACGTTGTCCGGCGTGAAGTGGGCATCGACGACGGCGCGGATCTCCTCCGCCTCGGGCAGCTCGGGGAAGCGGCGATGGAGGTGAACGAGGAGCCAGTAGCCGTGCACGCAGGAGTGCCAGTCGAAGCTCCCGTAGAAGATCGGGTGCAGCGCGCGGGGACCCTGCAGGTCCTCCGGACCCTGCAGCACGTGATCGAGCTTGTTCGGGTACTCACGCGTCACGTGTCCGAGGGCGGTGCGCGCGAGCTTGGAGGCGATGGTGGCATCGAGGACGTGTCTCATCGAATGACCTATAGCGGTGCTCACTTGAATTGACCTCCGATTCACGCCCGCCCGTTGGGCGAGCGGGCGTGAATCTCCGGTCAACGCGTGCTCGTGTGAGCCGACCGCTACTAACTTTCAGGATCGGCGCAACTGGGTTGCGCCTTAGCCTCTGGAGTTACACGAGGAGCACGTTCCAGACGAGGACCAAGCGCCGGCGTCCTCGCGCCACCGCATTGTCGAGCTCTACGAGCGGCCGATGCCGAAGCGCGTTAGCCGTCGCGCTCGAGGACCAGGTACCTCAGCCCGCCTTCTCCGGTGCGCTCGTCCACGACGCTGAAGTCGGTGCGATCGAGCTCGAAGAACACGTCCGCGTCCGGGGTCTCCGGGATCTCGGTCAGGAAGATCCGTGTGACGAACGGCATGGCCTCGGCGAAGAGGCGCGCGCCGCCGATGACGAACGGCGCATCGTCGACCTCCCATGCGAGCGCGAGCGCCTCGTCGAGGGTGCGTGCGACGAGAACGCTGGCTTCGTCGCTCGGTCGTGCGAAGGAACGCGAGATGACGACGTTGACGCGGTCGGGGAGGGGACTGCCCTCTTCCTCCCAGGTGCGCCGGCCCATGATGACGGCGTGCCCTCGTGTGGTGCGCTCGAAGTGCGCGCGATCCTCGGGATGGCTCCACGGAAGCTTACCGTCGCGTCCGAGCGCACCGTTACGACCGAGCGCGAGGATCATGGAGAGCGGGCGGCGGGGCATCACGTAGGGCGGAGGGTAAGAGAGGTCCTGCTCGCCGTCGAGCGGGCCGTCTCGCCGGTCGTCACGTTCCGCGTGCGATTCGGCTAAGGCACATAGCCACCCCACGGGGTTCGATATCCATGAGCGCGCGCCGCGCGCCCTCGCCGCTCACGCTGGAAGTTAAGCCGCCGGTCGTCGATCATGAGGCATGGCTCCGTCCCTGAACGCGAAGGTTCGTGCGCTCGCGCTCCTCGCGGCGTCGGCGTGCGCGCGAGAGCTGCCGCTGGTGCAAGCGCCCGTGGCCGCCACGCTGGCGCCCGTCCGGGATGCCTCGCCATCGCCGGTTCCGCCGCCGAGTGACGTCGCGGGGCGGAGCCGGCCGGAGGGGCCGTCGGCCGCGTGCACGTCCGCGCTCCCAGCGCTGGACCTGCTGACCGACAACCTCGCCACGACGCGCATGAGCGCGCTCGGCGAGATCGTCGCGTCGTCGAAGACCGGCCCGGGCGGAAGAGGGCCGGCGCCGACGCGCGGGTATGTGACCTTCCGCTACGAGGTCGAGGTCGTCCGTTGGCTCCGCGGCCAAGGGGCCGATCGCCTCGTCCTCCTCCAGACTGCCGAGGCGGATCTCGAGCCCAAACCTCCTGGCACGCTGCTTTTGTTCAGCGCCTGCACCTCGAGCAGCGGTGACGCGTACGAGCCCGACGTCGGCTACTTCTTCCCGGTCGATCCGTCGTGCCGTGACGATGCCGAGGCGCTCGGCACGACCGCGACGAAACGCGTGCGGCCGTCGACGAACGACGCGAGCGCGTGCAAGCAATGAGCGGCGAAGACGCGTTGCTCCTCCGCAGTGAGAGTCTGGCGGCTCGGTCGAGTGTGGGAGGACGAGGCGGCGCTCTCCGCGTCTTGGCGCGACGCGCGCCCGCTCGCACAGCGCGTCGTCGAACGCGGGCCTGTTCGAGGTGGTGAGCGTGTTGACGCATCGCCTCGAAGCCGAGAACAGCGCAAGCCCCTACCGATGCGCAACGGGGCCGGGACGAAACGGGGCGTACCGCGCCGATCGGCCGTGACGAGCCCGGGCCCATGACGTCGCGGCGCGGGCTGTCCCAACCCGGTACGAAGTTCGCTCGTGACGTACTAGCATCCGGGGCGGTGGCTCGAAGGCGTCGGGATCGCTTTGCCGGAGCGTCGAACGTGCCGTTCTCACGGCGGGTCCTGCGCCTCTTCGAGCTAGCGCGCACATGATGCACAAGGCCTTCATCGAGGCGCCCGCGCGCACTGGCTACGCTCGATGAGCGTCTGGACGGACGCGCCTGTGAGCCGGCGGCTGGTGCGTGGCTCGAGCCGAATCGTACTCGCGATTTCGATGCTTCTTCTCGCCACCGGGTTGGCGTGGGGGGCCGAGGAGGACGAGAGCGGTTGGTCGTTGGATGACCTCGAGCGCCACCTCGTCCTCGATTGGGACGCGCCCGCCGAGTGTCCAAGTGACCGCGCCGTACGCGACAGGATTCGCACGCTCCTCAAAACCAAGGGCGAAGCCGAGCATCAGGTCGTGGCAAAGGCAACGGTCACTCGGACGCCGGCGGGGTATGCGCTCGAGCTCGCCTTCGACGATGGCCCCAAACGCCAGCTGACCAGCGACAACTGCATCGGGCTCGTCGAAGCCACCTCGATCATCATCGCGCTCGACATCGAAACTCACGTGAAGCCCGCGCCTTCGATCGCGGAGTCGACGCCGACTCCGCATCGGCCGCGAGCGGCAAGGTCGACGCGACCTTCTACCCGCCTCCCGTCTTCCGCGGCATCCCCCCTTCGTTTGGCTGTCGGCGCGATGACACTCGGCGACGTGGGCTCCCTGCCCGAGCCCACCGCGGGGTATCGCGCGACGTTCGCGCTTTCGTATCGAGCCGTTCGCGCCGAAGCGGCTGCGACGGTGTTCGCGTCGCGGGACGCGGAGGGGCTACGGGAAGGTACGGGGGTTCGAGTCGATCTCAGGACGGGCGGGCTCCAGCTCTGCCATTCTTGGTCGCTCGATCGCTCCGCCGCGCTCGGCACGTGCCTTGGAAGCGAAGCAGGAAGCTCGACGGTGACAGGCTTCGGTATCACTCGGCCTTCCACGTCGACGGGGCTGTGGATGTCGGTGCTCGCTTCGTCGCAGCTCCGGCTTCGCTCGGTCCGACCGCTGGTCTTCGGCCTCGAAGTCGGCGCGGTGACGAGTCGGGCTCAGGCCATCATCCGTGGACAAGGAACGGTCTTCGATCCGGCTCCTTGGCTTGCGCGCGCTACGGTTGGTCTCGAGTTCGAAATTCTTCCGCGTGCGCGGATGGAATGAGCCGATGCCCCCATAAAGGTTAACGTGGCTCAGGCTCGCGCCGAAGATCGGCTGGCATCGCTGTCGCTCGCCGACCCAGAAGAATCCGCTGCTGGACCCGTGGTAAATCGGCTGAGCTTCGAGGCGACCTACGCCGAGCATTTCCCGTTCATCTGGAACTCCCTGCGTGGGCTCGGGGTGCATCCCACGATGCTCGAGGACGCCGCGCAGGACGTGTTCGTCGTGGTCCACCGACGGCTTCCCGAGTTCCGCGGGCAGGATCACCTGCGGACCTGGCTCTTCGCCATCGCCAGGCGCGTCGCCTCCGACTATCGGCGGCGGCGGCGGCCGTTCGAGGAGCTCTCCGCTGCGGAGACCGTTCTCGACAAGCGACCGAGCCCCCACGACATCACGGCGCACAACGAAGCCGTGCAGCTCCTCGAGCGTGCGCTCGAACGCTTGGACGAGCATCACCGCGTGGTCTTCGTCCTCATGGATGTCGCGGAGCTACGCGCCAACGACGTGTCCGAGATTCTGTCGATCAACATCAACACGGTCTACTCGCGCCTCAATCGGGCGAGGGAACGCTTCAACGAGATCGTGGCTCAGCTCGAGCGCCCGACCCGATGAACCCGAGGTCCGGCCGAACGCCGAAGGGCAGCCCGATGGGCGGATTGAAAGGAAAGCAGTGAGCAAGCTCTCTCCCGAGGCCGCAGCGGTTCTCGCTGCGGCCCGCAAAGATCTGGGCGCATCCGCAGAGGTCGTCGCGCGTGTAAAGAGCGCGGTCGCTGCTCGTGTGAACGCCGAACCTCCGCCTTCCGGCGTGAAGCCCCGCACGGGCTGGTCGACCGTCGGGCGTTTCGGGCACATCGCCGCGTTCGGTCTGCTCGGCGGCGCGTTCGTCGCGGGCTACGTCGCGTCGTCGAGGACGGTGACGCCCAACGCGATCACGGTTCCGTCGGAGTCCTCCGCTGAGGACGCCCGTCCGAGCGAGCCACCGCACGCCGACTCGCCCGACGATGGCACGCCGAGCGAGCTCGCGAATCCCATTCCCACGCTTCCGCTCGCATCGCTGCCGGATCGCCCACTTCCTCGGGCCGAGCGCGCGCCGCGCGTGCGCGAACCTCACGTCCGGCGACCGCCGATCGAGCCAGCGACCGCCGAGGTGAAGCCTAACGCGACGACGGGCGATGACCTCGTAGAGGAGAGCCGGCTCCTGCGGGCGGCGCAGCTCGACCTTCAGGCCCACCGAGCGGCGGCTGCGCAGCGCTCGATCGAGGAGCACGCCCAGCGATTCCCGATGGGCGTCCTGCGCGAGGAGCGCCTCACGCTGCGTGTGCTCGCCCTTTGCGAGGCGGGAGCGGTCGATGCGGCACGACGCGCGCGCGCCGAGCTCGACCGGAGCTTTCCCGCGACGTCCCACGCTTCCCGCCTGGCGACCTCCTGTGCGGCGGCAGATCCGGAAGGAGCCCGGTGATCATGCGATCGTTCATGAAAGCGGTCTTTTCGCTCACGCTTGCGTGCTTCACCGCAGGCGCATGCGCGAACACCCTCGAAGCCGGCGTCGATGACGTCGCGGCGCAGCCCTCGACTGGGCCTTCGTTCACCAACGCAGACGCGGCGGCCGACGACGTTACCGAAGCAAGAGACACCTTCACATCGTATTGCCCGTCCAACAAATGCCCGGCGGGATACACGACATGTCCAAACTCGGACTTCCCGTGCGACGTGAACCTGCTGGCCGACCGACAGAATTGCGGAGCGTGCGGGGTGGTCTGTCCAGAGAGTCAAGAGACGCCAAGTCGAGAGCGGTACGAGTGTGTCGAGGGACGCTGCGTACTGATGTGCAGCCGCAATCCCAAAACGATGGACTGCGATGGTCTTCCCGACAACGGTTGTGAGGCGAGCGCAGCCTGGGATACCTCCTGCGGGGCATGCGGGGTCGTCTGCTCGGACCCGGCCAAGCCCTGCATGCATCAAGGGGGAGACGTCGCCACCGACTACGCATGCGGCTGCAAGGACGGCCTACAGCTCTGTCAAGGTCGATGTGTCGACATGAAAGACGACGACCTGCATTGCGGCGCATGCCGTAATGTATGTCCGAAAACCGGAGATGGCGGCCCGCTCGATCCGGAGCTGCATCTTTACTACGGGTGCGTGGACGAGGTCTGCGGTCGTCGCAAATGTGAACCCACCTGGAGCGATTGCGACGGCAATCCCCACAACGGTTGCGAAGCTTCCATGTTGTCGAACGACAACTGCGGTGCTTGCGGGAACGCCTGCTCTGCAGGTCAACGCTGCCAAAAAGATGTTTACGGCGGTATTCAATGCATGTGTCCGGATGGACAGTCTTACTGCTCCAGGGGCACGAGCGCAGGCTCATGCCACGATTTCGACTCGGACCCGGACAACTGCGGTGGTTGCAATTTTACGTGCAGGCGCTTCGACTTCTACACGTCGGTCGGGGTCTGCGTGAAAGGCGTATGCAAACTGGAGTGCCTTACCGGGCAGGCCGACTGCAACGGGAATCAGAGCGACGGTTGCGAGGTCAATGTCAGCAGCGATCCGCGCAATTGCGGCGGCTGCGGTATCGTCTGTGATGCAATTGCCGGCCAGGCGTGCGTACAAGGCCGGTGCGTGGTCGAGCCGTGCGCTCCGGACGAAGACGCCGGGAGGGGGCCGCAATGAACATCCGATGGATCGTATTCACTTTCGCCGCCGCAGCGTGCGCTTCGACGGAGTCCGCTGTCGACCCGGCCGTCCCGGATGACTCTGCCGCCGTTCCCTCGCCTCCGGAGCCGGACGGCGGGCTCGACGCGGCTCCGGATTTGGACGCGGGACCGTGTACCGACTGCGAGTATTTCCCCGCTGCCTGCTCCGCCGACACGCTCTGCCCCAACGGACTGTTCGATTCGAATCCCCACGGCAGCGGCTACGACCCGCGCGTGACGGTGAACGTCATTCGGGGGCGCTCGCCGACGGACGTCTGGGCCGTTGGATCGACCGGATCGATCGCCCGTTTCGACGGCACCTCATGGACGCGATTGGATCTGGGCAAGAATGAGACCGTGCGAGGGCTCTGGCTACGTGACTCCGATGAAGTCGCGCTCGTCTCGTGGTGGAGCACCTATTTGCGCGGTGTCGCCGTTCCCGATGCCGGCGCAGTCCCCTCGGCCGACGGCTGGACCTTCACCCGGCCGCTACTCTCGCCCGCCTTGCCGGAACTGGTGCGCCTGAACCTGATCGATGCCGTGTTCACTTATGCGTGGAGCGGTCCGGGGTCGTCATCACTTTGGTGTACGTCTGCGGCCAAACCGAACGACGGGCTGAACGGGTTTACCGGACTGTGGCGTATACGTCGGTTGCCATCCAACGAGCTCGAGCTCCACGCCGCCGTGCCTGGCCCGGTGTGCAGGGACAATGGATGTATGCAAATGAAGAGCGTCCATGGCGCTTCGGCGGACGATCTGTGGGCGGTCGGGGAGGTGGGCACCGCGGTGCGCATTCTCGATGCCGACGGTGACACGCCGAGTGTCAAGCCGGCAAACACCCAGACCTCGAATGCATTGAACGGAGTTTGGGTTGCGTCCACGTCGGACGCCTGGGCGGTCGGTGCGAACGGTACCATCCGGCACTATACGGGTGACCCCGTGCTATGGGACGTGGTCTCGGATGTCCCGACGCAGGGCGTGCTCCGAGCCGTTTGGGGTTCCTCCTCGACGGACATCTGGGCCGTCGGCGATGCCGGCGTCGTCCTTCATTACGACGGAAAGAGCTGGTCGCGTGTGAAGATCGCTGGACTCGGGACGCGGCGCCCGAATCTCACGACGGTCTGGGTCCCGGCGCCGGGGCATGTCTGGGTCGGAGGGCATGGCGTCATTCTCTCGCTCGGAGGAAAGCCATGAGAGCGACGATTCTCGTCTACTTCGGATGGATCGCACTCGGAAGCATTTCGTCGCTCGTGGCGTGCTCGTCGAGTGAACCCGAGCCTCCGATGACGAGCCCGCCGGACTCCGGAGGAATCGCGCTCGGCCCTGAAGACGCCGGACAGCGCGACCCCGAGGACTCCGGGCGGAGCGGAGCCGAGGCGGGCCCCGGCACGGAGGTCCAGGCACCGAAGTGCACTGACGCCGGCTGGTGTGAAACGTCATTGCCCGACGAGGACCTCGTCCTGAAGGACGTCTGGCCGCTCGACGGTCGTGCGTTCGCGATCGCGTACAGCCTCACCCTCGGCGTCAAGGTTCTCGAGTGGAAAGAGAGCGACGCCGCGTGGAGCTACATCGACGACGGCACGCAGAACGAGGATTTCGCGCAGTACGTCGGGAGGATCTGGGCGCCCAACGAGAACGAGGTCTACTATGGAGTGGACCCGGGCTACATCTATCACGGTACGCGACCGACGCCGCCTGCGACGAAGTGGTCCTGGACACGGCAAAGGCTCAAAGACAATAGCCATGCGGACATCGTTCATCCGCAGGACGGCTACCCGAAGTATTTTCAGTTGAATGCAAACTACCCGACGCTGGGCATCTGGGGCACGAGCGTCGACGATGTCTACGCGTGGTTCACAGATACCATCTATCGCCGCACGAAGTTCGATGGCGATACGTTCGAGTGGGTGCCTGAGTACATCGCAAACGATGCTTCCGGAGCGGCGGAGCACATGTACTTCGTCGCGGCCACCGGGAGCGGGCCCGACGACCTTTGGTTCTCGGGTACGAGGACGAGGTCCCCTTCGCTCGCCGCCTGCGCCGTCCTCGTGCACAGGACAGGAGGGGACTATCTGCGAATCGCGGACGGCGTCCTCTCCAGCAACACGGGCAGATGCGCTGCGAAGCCTGGATACCTATCGATCGGGGGCGCCGAGGGCTGGCTGACCGACATACATATGCGGTCTGTGAACGAGATCGTCGGCCTCAAGGGCGCTCGTGACGTCGTGAAGGTCTCGATCGCAGAGGGAGGGTATTCGGTCTCCGTCGCCACCGTCCCTATGGCCCTGGATCAAGAGCCTTTGAGCTCGTTGTGGGCAGATCCCGGCAGTCTCTGGCTGAGCGGCTTCGGGACCGTCGTTCGAGCGAGCGGCGACGTTTGGGACGGAGGGGCGTTCCAGCTCTCTTCCGTCGCGGTAACGGGGGCGCCGCTCGGTCGACATCTCTACCAGGTTCGCGGCACGTCCAACACCAACCTCTGGGCCATCGGTGTCCGCAATGCGCTCCACAAGACGACTCCTTGATCGATATCCACTCGGCGCGGTCCTGCTTTTGTTCGCATGCGGCGCCGCGGCGAGCTGCTCCAGCGCCGACGACGAAAGGGAGCTTGGTCCTGCGGATGCCGGGCCGGAAGCGTTCGCGCCCACCGACGATGCCGCGCCGTCCGACGCCGGAGGAGGCGATGTGACGGCGCCTGACGCGGCGCCAGCGCCGTTCGACGGAGGGCCTCTCCCGGTCGTCTGTAGCTCCGATCCATGCGCGACGGCACTCGTGACGACGCTCGCGCTCGACGACTCGCAACCCAGCGAGGGCTATTGTGCGCTTCTCCGCGACGGTACGGTGGCGTGCTGGGGCGCGAACGAAGTAGGACAGCTCGGTCGCGGCGACGACGCGGGGACGTCGAACAGCGCGGTAGCCGGGCGCGTCGTCGGTCTCTCCGAGGTCGAGGAGCTCGACCACACGTGTGCCGTCGACAAAAGCGGAGGCATCTGGTGTTGGGGCACCGGCCCCTACCTTCGCGATGGGACGGGCGCGCGCACGACCGAGCGCGCGCCCATCAAGCTGCCGCTTGCACCCGCGAAACACGTGGGGGTCGGAACGGACGTCGCGTGTGCGTCGAACGACGACGGGCTGCTCTGCTGGGGAAAGAATACGAACGGAACGTTCGCGCCGCTCACCACGATGCCCGCAGATACGCTCGTCGCACCACGACCGATCGACCTTCCCAGCGGGCCGCCCATCCGCGAAATCCGCGTGCGTCAGGCTTCATTCGTTCTCCGAGAGGACGGCGCGACGCTGAGCTGGGGCGCAAATCCTCCGCTCGGCCGCGTCTCCTCCTACACTCCCGATCCGTACCCGCTACCGATCCCTCTCACCGGTGTCTCTTCGATCGACCTCGCGAGCGAGAGTGGGTGTGCTACCGCGGGCGGCGTCGGTTACTGCTGGGGGCGTCTCAATCTCCGCGATGTTTCGGCCGTGACGCCGCCCGTTCGGACACTTCCCGAGCCGGTCGTGGCACCGGAGCCGCTCGTTCAGATCGCCACCACGAGCCTATGGGTCGACAAGAGCCTCGGGACCCCGACCGTCCGACGGCAGCGATGGTGCGCCGTCGGCGCCTCGGGCGCCGTCTACTGCTGGGGACCGAACGCGAACGGTCAGGCGGGCGACGGGACGAAGGAGTTCGCCCACCGCGCGGTCAAGGTGGAGGGCCTCCCGAAGGCCGCTGCGCGCGTAAAGACGATGCCCGAGTCCACGTGTGCGCTGCTCACGAACGGTAAAGTCTATTGCTGGGGATCGAATTACTACGGACAACTGGGCAACGGTAAGCCCCGAGCTCGGACCCTCGTGCCCGAAGAAGTGGTGCTCCCATGAAATTGACCACGAAAGGGTGGTTCAGCCAACGACCGATGACCCGCTGGGGGCTCGCCGCAGTCGTCGGCTTCACGTTCGCCGCGGCTTGCATCGGGGCGTGTTCGGCCGATCGCGGTGGATTCGTCCCCGATACGCATTCAACCTTCCCCGAAGCGTCGGTTGAGGAGGACGGCCCGGTCTGCCACCACCAGTGTTCCCTCGACGGTCGCTCGGTCATCGACGATTGCACGGGCCGCGTCGTCGAGACGTGCGCCGAGACTCTCGCGTGCGGGGCCGGAGAGTGCCAGGAGCAGTGCGCTGCAGCGGCAGCGGACCGAAGCTCGAACGGCTGCAACTTCTACTTCCAGATGCCGCGTATGTCCAAGAAGTATCCTCACGGTTGCAATGCTGCATTCGTCGTCAATACGTCGACGCAACCGGTGGACATGACGCTCGAGCGCGACGGGAGGCAGATCGACATTTCGAAGTCGGTCTTTCGCACCATCCCGGGCAGCGCGAAGCTCGTCTCTCACGCCGGCGCCATCCCACCGGGAGAGAGCGTCGTTCTCTTTCTCTCGGACTCTCCGCCGGGGTTTGTCGGTAAAGACTACATCCCATGTCCAGACGGGGTGACGCCTGCCACCACCGACGATCCGGTTCCAGGTAGGACCGGGTTCGGCTCGTCTTTCCGACTGAGCACCGATATGCCGGTGGCGTTGACATCGATGTACCCGTTCGGCGGGGCCAAGTCCTACTACCCTACGGCCACGCTCGTTCTCCCGGTGGCAACATGGGGAAAAGAGCACGTCATCGTCAACGGGTGGGCAGCGAGTACGGCGGGATTTCCGGCCGTGCAGATCGTCGCTTCGGAAGACGATACCGAAGTGACCATTCTGCCGAACAAGGATATTCAGGATGGTAGCGAAGTTGTCGGCAGTCTCGCGCACGAGCGGGCGAAGTATCGGCTCTCTCGAGGACAATTTCTGCAGATCGTCCAGCCCGAAGAGCTCTCCGGGAGCATGGTGACTTCGGACAAGCCGACGACCCTCTTCGGCGGGAATTCCTGTGCGTTCATTCCGTCGAGCGCTCCGTGGTGCGATATTCTGTGGCAGCAAATTCCGCCGTTTGCGCAGTGGGGCTCGGAATATGTCGGCGTGGGCTATCGACCGCGCGCAGGCAACGAACACGAGCCGGTGCCGTATCGGCTCGTTGCGGCGAGGGACGGGACTCGGCTCGAATACGAGCCTGATATCCCGCCCGGCGCGCCCACCACGATGAAGGCGGGCGAGGTAGCCGAGTTCCGCTACGGAACAGGGGATGCCTTCGTCGTGCGTACGCAGGATGCCGAGCACCCCATCTACGTCTCCGCGCACATGACCGGCAGCGCCGGCGCCGGCGGCAATGACTCGGTCGGTGCCCCGAATTACATGGGCGCCGGCGACGCGGAGTTCGTGAACGTCGTCCCGACAGCGCAGTACTTGAACTCGTACAGCTTCTATGCGGATCCCTCGTTTGCGGAGACCTCGCTCACGATCGTTCGACGGCAGACGAGCGGCGCATTCAAGGACGTGTGGCTCGAGTGCGCGGGGAAGCTGACGCGATGGAAGCCCGTCGGAGCTCGGGGCGAGTACGAGTATACGCGGGTCGATCTGTCGCGCGGTGGCAAGCCCGGCGACACGTTCGGGGAGGGCGACGAGGCCACGGTTTGCCGGACGGGCCTGCAACGCATGCGGAGCGAAGGTCCGTTCACCGCCACGGTGTGGGGCTGGGATAAGGATGCGAGCTACGCATATCCCGGTGGAACGGCCCTGCGGAAGCTCGTGGAGACGCCGCTCGCGCCCGTGAACTGAGGTCGGCGCGTAGAGGAGGTTGAACGGCTGGCGCGCAATGCAGAGGCGCTCGCCGGGGAGCTCGGTGTTGCTCAGCGAGGCATGAGCACGAGTTGAGATGACCTGCAGCGGGAAGCTGAGTGAGGCAGTCATGAAAACATCACGAGTGGTAAGAGCGGCTTGGCCGGCCTCTGCGATCACAGTCATCCTTCTGGTCGGCGCCTGTGGTGATCAGGTTTCGAGCCAGGATCATGGCAGTCCCGACGGCGGAAGCGCGCCCAGGACCTGTGGAGACGGGATCTGGGACGACAATGGGTGCGTCCCGTGGTCAACGTGCGAGCCGGGCACGTACGTCACGAATGCGCCCTCGGCCACCTCCGACCGTACATGCGCGGTCTGCGGGAGCGGGACCTTCAGCGCGACGGAAAACGCTGAGAGCTGCACTCCCTGGACCACGTGCTCGCCGGGCAACCACGTGAGCAGTCCCGGCAGCAGTATCGCCGATCGACAGTGCGCTCCTTGTGTAGACGGCACATACGCTTGGTCGCCGAACCAGAGCACGTGTCTGCCGGCCGGCGCGTGCCCTGCGGGTACGGTGCAAACTAGAGCGGGAATGGCGACGTCGGCGCCCGTATGCGAGTCCTGTGAGGTCGGGACCCATTGCGCCGGAGGCACTGCACCCAAGGACCCCTGCGCGAGCGGCACCTGGGATCACGACGACGATTCAGCGACGGCCTGCGTCGCGTGGACCGAGTGCGTGGCCGGACAGTCCGGTGCCAACGGAACTGCGACGACCAATCAGACGTGCACGGCATGCGCGAGCGGGACCTTCAGCTCGACGGTCAACGCCGCGTCGTGCGCCCCGTGGTCCAACTGCGTGGCCGGACAGTCCGTCACCGCCGACGGAACTGCGACGACCGATCGGACATGCACGGCATGCGCGAGCGGGACCTTCAGCTCGACGGTCAACGCCGCGTCGTGCGCCCCGTGGTCCAACTGCGTGGCCGGACAGTCCTTCATCGCGGACGGAACTCCGACGACGAATCGGACGTGCGCGGCATGCGCGAGCGGGACCTTCAGCTCGGCCGCCAACGCCGCGTCCTGCGCGGCTTGGAGCAACTGTTCGCCTGGCGACTTCGTGAGCACGAGCGGGACCGCTGTCGTGGATCGCCAGTGCACGGTCTGCCCCGCGGGACAGACGACCTCGGTCGCGAACGTCCCGGCGTGCACGGGCGCGGGGGGGCCGGCCGACTTCGGGCTCGCCGTGGGCGGTAGTCATACGTGCGCGCGCCTCTCCGACGGCTCCGTCCGCTGCTGGGGGCGGAACCTGCAGGGCCAGCTCGGCGACGGAACGCTGGCGGACAGGGTCTACCCCGCCGCCGTCCCCAATCTCTCCGGGGTCGAACAGGTCGTCGCGGGCAGTGCTCACACCTGCGCGGTCCTCACTGGCGGCTCCGTCAGCTGTTGGGGCGCCAACGCCGCCGGCCAGCTCGGTGACGGAACGACGACGGACAGGCTCACCCCGATTGCCGTCCCCAACCTCTCCGGGGTCGAACAGCTCGTCGCAGGCAGTGCTCACACCTGCGCGGTCCTCACCGGAGGCTCCGTCAGCTGCTGGGGGAACAACTCCAGCGGCCAGTTCGGCGACGGAACGACGACGGACAGTCTTACCCCCAATGCCGTCGCCAACCTCTCCGGCGTCGTACAGCTCGTCATGGGCAATGCTCACGCCTGCGCGCGCCTTACCGACGACTCCGTCAGCTGCTGGGCGAACAACTTCCACGGCCAGCTCGGCGACGGAACGACGACGGAAAGGCTGACCCCCGCGGTCATCCCCGACCTCTCCGGCGTCAAAGAGCTTGCCGCGGGCGGCGGCCACACCTGCGCGCGCCTCGCCAGCGGTTCCGTCAGCTGCTGGGGGGGCAACTCCAGCGGCCAGCTCGGCGACGGAACGACGACGGGCAGGCGTACCCCCACCGCCGTCCCCAACCTCTCCGGCGTCACGAAGCTCGCCGCAGGTGGTAACCGAACCTGCGCGCGCCTCACCGGCGGCTCCGTCAGCTGCTGGGGAGTCAACAACCAAGGGCAGGTCGGCGACGGAACGACGACGATGAGGCTCAGCCCGACGGCCATCCCCGACCTCTCCGGCGTCGCGGAGCTCGCCGCGGGTGGTTCCCACGCCTGCGTGTTCGTCGACGACGGCTCCGCCCGCTGCTGGGGAGTCAACGCCCAAGGCCAGCTCGGCGACCGAACGACGACGCGAAGTCTCTCGCCGGCGCTCGTCATTTGGTAGCGGCCTGAAGACTCTCGGCGGCATGTCCTGAGCGTCGATGCTCAGCATCGACGCTCGGACCTGCGAATCGCGGGGGTATCGGAGGACGGCCGCTATCCAGGCGTCCGCTCGTTTCCCGATCATCCATCCTCGATTGCCTCTGTACGTGCCGCGACTGGTCGGCGGGCACGAGCCGACCGTCGACAGCGGCCGCGGCTCGTCGCGTCTTCTCGATTGACGCTATCGCCGCACCCGCACTTTACTGGCTTTCATGGCCCTGGCTTCTCGTACGACCGTCGTGGCATGCGTCGGCTCGCTGATGGTCTGTTTTGGTCTTGCCTGCGGAGGTGACGACTCCGGCTCGGACGGTACGGGCGGCGGAGGCGTCGACGGCGGCACCTCCGACGACATCGACGCGGGCGACGGCGGAGCAGGTCCGGACGCTGACGCGGCAGGAGATGCGGGCCCCGGCTTACCGCTTCCGCCTTACCGCTTCGACGCGCCGGTCAACGCGGTCCTCCACGCCGGCGGCGCGCTCTTCGTGGGCGGGGACTTCACGCGCCTCTCGCCGCACGGCGCATCGCGCTTCATCACGGTGGAGACGAGCGGCGAGACGAGCTCATGCGTCTCCGGCGCAGGATTCGACGGCCGGGTGTTCGCATCGCTTCAGGTCGGGAACGCGATCTACATCGGCGGCGACTTCGACGCGTACCGCGATCAGCCCGTCGGACACCTCGTGAAGATCGACGCGACGACGTGCGCGCTCGATCCGACGTTCGTGCCGGCGACGAACCCGGGCTTCGACGGCAGCGTCCATGCGCTCGCAGTGCTGGGGACGTCCCTCTACGTCGGCGGCGACTTCACGACGTACCGGGACCTCGGCGCGGACTCCGCCCGACGGATCGCGAAGCTCGATCTGACGACCGGCGCGCTCGACGAGACGTTCAGCCCGATCGGGGATTCGAACAACGGATTCGACGGCCGCGTCAACGCCCTCGCGGTCTCCGGGACGTCGCTCTACGTCGGCGGCGCGTTCGGCTCCTATCGCGACGCAGGGATCGCGGCGAACGCCGTCCGGAACATCGCAAAGCTGGACGTCTCGACCGGCGCGCTCGACACGACGTTCAGCGTCGGGAGCAGCGGGTTCGACGCTGAGGTTCGCGCGTTGACGGTGTCGGCGAGCGGCGTCTACGCGGCCGGCGACTTCACGACCTATCGGGGCTCGCTCCCGGCCAACCGCATCGCCAAGGTCGATCCGGCGAGCGGCGAGCTCGACACGACGTTCAGCCCGCCGTCGGCCAACGGCTTCGACGGGCCGGTCTTCGCGCTCGCCTCGTCGGGCGCCGCGCTCTACGCCGGCGGTGACTTCACCCGCTACCGCGGCACGACGCAGACGCCGCGGATCGCCAAGCTCGACCTCGTCACCGGCGCTGCCGACACGACGTTCAGCCCACAGGCTTCGCCGAAGGCCTTCGACGGTTCGGTGCGGGCTCTGGCCATGGCCGGCACGAGCCTCTTCGTCGGCGGCACGTTCACGACCTACGGCGCCGCGACCGGCGTGAACCGCATCGCCAAGCTGAACGCGGCGACCGGCGTGATCGAAGCGTTCAGGCCGGGCGGCGAGACCGTCTCGGGCGTCGACGGCGACGTCACCTCGCTTACGGTGGTCGGCTCGACCCTCCTCGTGGGCGGCGACTTCTCGATGTACGCCGGGTACCGCGCCGAGGGCTTGGCGAAGCTCGACGATCGGACCTTCGCCGTCGACACCGCGTTCAGCCCTGCAGACCAACCCGGCTTCAGCTACGGAAGTGTCTTCGCGCTCGCCGCGAGCGCCACCTCTCTCTACGTCGGCGGCATGTTCGACACGTACCGCGACCGTCCAGCCGTGAACATCGCCAAGCTCGATCTCGTGACCGGTGCGCTCGACACCGCCTATCAGCCGGCGGTCGATGGAGGCTTCGATAGTCGTGTGTCGTCGCTCGCGATCGCGGGCGGAGCGCTCTACGCCACCGGTTACTTCAGCTCCTACCGCGGCGTCGCCGACTCGGCGATGGCGCTCGCCAAGCTCGACCTCGTGACCGGCGTGCTCGACAAGACGTTTAGTCCGCCCGCGAACAACGGCTTCTCCGGGATCGGCTGCTCGCTCGCGATCGCGGGGACGTCGCTCTATGTGGGCGGCAGCTTCGATGACTACCGAGGCGCATCGGCCAACAACATCGCGAAGCTCGACCTCGTGACCGGCGCGCTCGACACGACGTTCAGCCCGCCTACGAACAACGGCTTCGACGATCGCGTGTGCATGCTCGCCGCTTCGATGACCTCACTCTACGTCACGGGCAACTTCACCGAGTACCGGGGGGACTCGGCCAATCGCGTCGCGAAGCTCGATCTCGTGACCGGGGCGCTCGACACGACGTTCAGCCCGCCCGCGAACAACGGCTTCGACGGTAGCGGCGACGCGATCGCCGTCGCCGGCGGCGCGGTCTTCGTGAGCGGCACGTTCAACGAGTATCGCGGTGTCGCGTTCTCCGCGAAGAACTTCGCGAAGCTCGACGCGGTCACGGGCACGCTCGACACGACGTTCGGTCCCATCGGCGAGAACGTCAACGGAGTCGACGGCGCGGTCTTCGCCATCGCGCCGTGGGGCTCGTCGGTCATCGTCGGCGGGGTCTTCGAGCGCTACCGCGGCGGCGTCTTCGGCAACGCGCTGTTGAAGCTGAACGCCGCCTCGGGCGCGCTCGAATGACCGATGTCCGCCCTCGTCGCGGGGCGCGCTTCGGAGCTCGTGCGAAGGCTAGCCGCTGACTCCATTCGAGGTCGAGCTGGTCGAGTCGGCGCGGCCGGACCGAAGCGCAGAGACCGCGATCTTCGAAGCCAACGCGCGGTGGTTTCGGTAGGCTCGCCGATTTGGAATGACGAGACGTCGGTGGTGGCCCTCCGCATGGGTCGGGCTCGTCGTGGCCCATGCCTTTCCATGCGCGGGCTACGCGGCGGAATCACGCCCTGTCGGTGTCCGGCTCTCCGAGACGCTCCACGCGGAATGCCCCACGGAACCGCCCCTCTTCGAACGCCTGAAGGCGCAGCTTCCGCACGCCTACCGGGCGTCCCCGGACGAACCGGCGTTCGACCTCGGGGTTCGGATCGAGCTTCGCGACGGTCTCAGCCACGGCACGCTCACCTTGCTCGTCGGGGACTTCAGCGAGGAGCGAGAGGCGTCGTCGTCTTCGTGTGGTGACGTCCTCGCAGCTCTCACGATGATGGCGGCGATCATCATCGGCGAAGAGGAGGCGCACCTCCAAGCCCCCGAGCCTCCGAAGCCGCTTCGTCCGAACCGAGCGCCACGGAAGAAGCTGCCGTCAGGTCCGGCGCGCCGGGGCGAGCGCGTTTCTTGGGCTCTCGGCGCGGGTGGGGAGAGCGACGGCACGCGCGGTCGGCTCATGCTCGCAAGATGGTTCGTGCAGGTCGGCTTTCCGGGAGCGCTCGAGCCAGCGCTGCGATTGGGGCTTGCTCGAAGCACGCGGACAGAGCTGACCTCGCCGAACGGCGTGGTCTCGACGCGATGGAGTGAGGTCACCTTCGCGTCGTGCGCGACCATGCATCGGAGAGGGGCGTTGCGCGTTGCGCCATGCATCGAGCTCGCGGTCGGAACGCTTCAGGCGAGCGTCAATGCCCCGCCGCCGGTCCGCAGCTTCTCTTATCCGTGGCTCTCCGCAGGGGCCTCGGCAACGCTCGCGTGGCGGGTGGTCGGCCCCCTCTCTGTCGAAGGATCCGTCGGCGTGCGGGTCCCTTTCATCCGAGACGAGCTGTTCTTCGAGCCGGACATGGTCGTCCACCGGGTCCCACTGTTCATTCCTTTCGGCGCCGCCGGGATCGTCGTCGACCTCCCTTGAGGCTGAGCTCGATAAATTCGTCGAGGAGGGGCTCTTTTCCGGATAAGCGGGCTGCGAGCGAGCATTGCTCCGATACTCCCGTGCTCGTCGCCTCCGCCGCAAAACCCTCGCCCAGTGGGAACGAGGTCGAGAACGAGGACGACGACGTCCGTCGCAACGAGCAAGGTTCGCTGCGAGAGCGCCTCCGCCGCATTGCAGCGGAGGAGTATGAGTTCATCTGGCGATCGCTGCGGAGACTCGGGGTTCGGCCGCCGGAGACCGATGACGCTGCGCAGCAAGTCTTCGTCATCCTCTCGCCCAAACTGGCGAGTGTCGAACCCGGCAAGGAGCGAAGCTACCTCTTCAGCATCGTCATGCGCGTGGCGAGCGGATATCGACGGCGTCAGGCGAAGCGCCGTGAGGTGTCCGACGAAGCGACCGACTCTTTCCCGGTCGCCCTTCCCTCGCCGGAGGTCGACCTCGATCGGGCATTCGGCCGAGCGATCCTCGACGACATCTTGGCGAGGATGTCCGACGAGCGCCGAGCGGCGTTCGTCCTCGTCGAGCTCGAAGAGCTGACGCTCGCCGCGGCGGCCGAAATCTTGAACGCCCCGATCGGGACGGTGGCGTCGCGAGTGGCCCGTGCGCGGGAGGAACTACGCGCGGCCATCGTTCGACTGCACGCACGTGGGCAGGGAGTCTAACGTGACCGAAGAAGACATCCAGCGGCTAGCACGCGGCGAGCTCGATGGTGCGGAGCTCGACCGGCTCGAGCGCTTCGTGATCGATACGGCGCGAGACGACGTCGCCCCTTCGGCAGCCAAGGCTCGTCTCCTCGCATCTCCAGAGATGATGGGGAGCGAGCCGCCGCGCGAGCCACCGATTGGCCGCATGCTTGCCGGTCGCACCGGTCACCTCGTCGGTCTCTCGCTGCTCGTCGGTGTCGCGCTCGTCGGCTCCACGATGACCACACCCTCCGGCCGGGACGACGCACACTCCGAAGCGTCGCCGCTCCGTTCGCCGCCCACGCCGTCGACCCAGGAGAGTGCACCGGCCGAGCCCTCTTTGCCCGCTCCCCCGGTGGCCACTACTCCGCAGGTGCAGGAAGCGTCGAAGCAGGAGCCGGCCGTCGTGAGGAAGGTCGCGAATGGCCGGTCGCCAACGCGCGGGCCGGCCGAGCCGTCGATGGTTACGCCCTCTCCCGCGTCGTCGGCCTCTCTGCATCCCGATGAGCTTGCGCCGTCGACGCTCGATCGTGAGGTCGCTCGGATGACGTCCGTGCGCGCGGCGCTGGCGGCCGGCGAAGCCGAGCGCGCGCTGCAGGGACTGGCCGCGTACGAGGCCGAGTTCCCTGCCGGCGCGTTCACGATCGAGGTCTCGGTCCTGAGAATCGAAGCACTCGTCCGGAGTGGACGAGCGGCTGAAGCGCGCGACCTCGGGGCGCGCTTCCTCGCGCAGCATCCATCCGGCGCGTCTGCACGTCGAGTGACGCTCTCCTTGCAGAGCATCACGCCAATGGATTGACGATTTCATCCTGATCCCGCCACGGAGTGCAAGCTCCGACATCTCCCAAGGAGGCTTCGTGAGAGGTCGTACGCTCGGGCCCGCGCTGGCCCTCCCCATCCTATTCCTGATCGCGCCATCGTGCGTCAGCCCGCGGTCTCTCGGCACTGGTTACGACCAAGACGCGGGGGCCTCGCCAAGCGATTCGTTCACCGCGGCAGACGCCGGCCCCGACGCGAACGCCGACGCGAAGAATAACCTCACGACGTATTGCCCTTCCGACACGTGCCCCGCGGGATGGACGACCTGTTCCTCATCCCGTTTTCCCTGCGACGTGAATCTCAACATCGATCCAGCAAACTGTGGAGAGTGCGGCGCCCTCTGTCCTGAAGGAGGTGACGGCACCTGGTACACCTGTGTCGGCGGGAAGTGCACCATCAGCTGTCAGTACGCTCCGCGGCACCTCGACTGCGACGGGCTGCCAGACAACGGATGCGAGATCCTCGCGAGCACCAACCAGAACTGCGGTGCTTGCGGACTGACATGTTTGGACCCGGACAAGCCGTGCGTCGCACAACCCCACACGGACGGCGACTTTCGCTGTGGATGTCCGCCGCCCTTCATTTTCTGTGCAGCTCCGTGGCCCCGCTGCGTCGACCCGCGTTCGGACGACATGAACTGCGGAGCATGTGGAAATCGATGCGATCTGAGCGGAGGCGGTTTGCCCTCGTACGAAAACACCACCTACGGATGCGTGGGGGGTGCATGCGACAAACTTCGCTGTGAGATGAACTGGGCCGACTGCGACCAGGACATCACGACCGGATGTGAGACCTTCGCGGTCACGACGGAGAACTGCGGGGCATGCGGACTGAAGTGCGGCGCGGGCCAAGAGTGCCTAATCAACGAGATGGGTATGCCCGAATGCATGTGCGGCCCAGGAAAGACCGTTTGCAACAAATTTTGCATCGGCGACAGCTGTAGGGGCGAGTGCCGCGACCTGACCTCGGACCCCTACCATTGCGGGGCCTGCAACTTTTCGTGCCACTCTAACAACGGCCCATACAGCACGGCAGTCTGCTCGTTTGGCACGTGCCAGCGCAAGTGCATTCAAGGACGCGCCGATTGCAATGGAAACGTCGCGGACGACTGTGAGGTCGACACGAACAGTGACCCACGGAACTGCGGTGCGTGCGGACGCGTATGTGATGCCATTGCCGGCCAGGCGTGCGTTGCGGGCGAATGCGTGCTCGAACCGTGTGACCCGGACCAAGACGGCGGACCGGTGGCGCGATGAAGCACCGTGAATACGTCCTCATCGCCTTGGGAATCATGGCGTGTGCATCCTCGGAGCAACAGGCGGACGCCGTCGATGACGCGTCGCGAGTTCCCGTCACCGCGCCCGACGCGGGCGAGATCCTCGACGCCGGGGACGCTGGCGACGACGTCGTCGATGGCCCCGCGTGCAGCGACTGCGAATACTTCCCCGAGACCTGCTCCGACGACGTTCTCTGTTCGAACGGTCTGTTCGGCCCCAAGGGTAGCGACAGCTTCGATCCTCGCACACAGATCAACGTGATTCGCGGCCGCTCCCCGAACGACGTGTGGATTGCCGGGGCAATGGGGGCGATCGCTCACTTCGACGGAACATCCTGGGTCCGCTCGGACCCGGGCCATCCAGAGACGATGCGCGCTCTCTGGCTCGGCGACTTCGGCGAAGTTTCGCTCGGGATGCTGGACCGCATCTACCTGCACGACGAAAATGGCTGGACCGCCCAATACCTGATTGGACATACAATTTCGCGACAAAGCTGGATGACATCGGCCTGGACCGCCCCAGGCTCGTCGTCGCTCTGGTGTGCGACCGTGGCCAGGGACCTTGGCGAGACCACGGGGCTCTGGCGTCTGAGTCATTCGCCATCGACGGGGTTCGCTCTTCGCCCCGGAATTCCGAACGAAGTTTGCCGTGTCGCTGGATGTTCTCAGATGCTCGCGATTCATGGGCCGTCGGCGAATGATCTCTGGGCCGTGGGGATGGGAGGCTCGATCGTCCGCATCATCGATGCCGAGAGCGAGGAGCCGAATGCCGTGGGGCACAACAGCCAGACATGGAACTCGCTCAATGGAGTGTGGGCCGCCTCTGAGTCCGAGGCGTGGGCCGTTGGTGTCATGGGCACGATTCGTCACTTCACGGGTGCGAAGCTCTGGGAAATCGTGCCGAGCCCGACCACGGCTCGGCTGAACGCGATATGGGGCACGTCGGCGTCCGACGTTTGGGCGGTCGGCGAGGGTGCGATCGTTCTCCACTACGACGGCAAGAGCTGGTCACGTGCGAAGATCGGAGGTCTTGGAATGCAGCGCCCGAATCTCACGGCCGTATGGGCCGCGGCGCCCGGACGTGTCTGGATCGGTGGAGAAGGCGTGCTTCTTTCCCTCGGAGGGAAACCATGAGGGGCGCATTCGTGCTCGCCGGAGGTGTCGTCTCGCTCGCCATGCTCAGCGCGGCCGCCTGCGCGGAATCGACATCGGACGAGGCCCTCGCCTCGGACGCAGGCGAGAGTGACAGTGCACTCAGTGTCCCCGAGGGAGACAGCGCACCTCCGGACGCCGAGGCCGGAATCGACGCTGCCGTCAATCCATCAAGGTGCAGTGCAGCCGGATGGTGCGAGACGACCTTGCCGGACACGGATCTCGTGATGAGAGATCTGTGGCCGCTGCAGAATCGAGCCTTCGCCATTGCGGAGAGCCCCACGCTCGGCGTGAAAGTCCTCGAATGGGACGATGCGAACGAAACGTGGGAGTACATCGATGACCACACGCAGAACGCGCCGGGGATGGGGGCCTACGCCGGCAAGATATGGGCACCGAACGACGACGAGGTCTACTACGGCGTCGCGCCGGGCTACATCTACCACGGTACTCGTCCCGTCCCGCCTGCGAAGGCCTGGTCATGGACTCGACAAGCACTCCCCGACAACGCTCGCCCGCCAACGCCGTCGCAGCCGAGAAACGGGTATCCGCCCTACGAGGCCATGGGGATCAACTATCCGGCCCTCGGCGTGTGGGGCACGAGTCGCGACGACGTTTACGCGTGGTTCACGAACACCATCTTCCATTGGAAGAGCGTCGACGGCGCCGCACCGACGTGGGTCGCAGAGTACATCATCGACGACGTCAGCAGCACTGCGGAGCGCGCGTTCATTCTCGGAGCCTCGGGTATCGGTCCTGACGACATTTGGTTCGCCGGCGGCAGGAGCCGTTCCACCGCCCCCGGGTGCGGGATCGCCGTGCGAAAGATGTCGGGCGTCTATCGGCGCGTCGCAGATGCCGCCTTGCCGAGCAACCTGTGCGTCGCAAAAGAAGGGCACTTGCTGATCGAAGGTGGGCGGCAGAAGGCGTTCCTGACGGATATCCAGCTCGTCGCACCGAACGAGGTCGTCGCGCTCAAGGGAGCTCGTGACATCGTCAAGATCTCGGTGAACGGAGACAGCTACTCGCTCGCGACCTCGAATGTTCCGCGAGAGGTCGCGGCGACCGAAACCTTCTATTCGCTCTGGGCTCGCGACGGCTCCACCTGGCTGAGCGGGCCAAGCCGGATCGTCCGCGGGACGGATGTGTGGGAGGACGGAGGCTATCAAATTTCGACCATTTGGGCGGACGGTACGCCGGTCAACCTGCCGCTCTACAAGGTCCGCGGCACGTCAAACGAAAACCTCTGGGCAATTGGTGTCCGATATGCGCTCCACAAGACGACTCCTTGACCGATACGCCATGGCGCCCGGCATGAGCCGGCTCCTCGCGCGCGTCACGTTCGTCGCCGGCACGTGCTGCGCGACGGCCTGCGCGGTCGCAAGTTGCACGAGCGACGAAGGCAGCGAACCTCCGCCGGAGGCCGACGCTGGGAACGAAGAAGCACCGCCCCCCACGACGACGGAGCCGGTCGATGCCGGCGTGCACGTGGAGCATCCTGACGCGGCGCCGTTCGACGGCGGCCCCCGCGACGTCGTGTGCGAGTCGTCTCGTTGCGCCACGGCGCTCGTGACGACGCTCGGCGCGAACGCGAACGATCGAGCCGAAGGCTTCTGCGCTCTCTTGAACGATGGAACGGTGGCGTGCTGGGGCGCGAACGGGGGCGGGCAGCTCGGCCGAGGCGACGACGCCGGGAGCCTCGACGGTCCGTCGGCGGAGCGCGTCGTCGGGATCGAGGGCGCGACGCGGCTCGACCATACGTGCGCGCTCGACAAGACTGGCGCGGTTCGTTGTTGGGGAACGGGTCCGCACCTTCGCGACGGCGGCGGCACGATCACCACGGACCGAACTCCGGTGACGCTCCCTCTCGCTCCGGTCGCGACCATGGGGATCGGCGCGGAGGTCGGATGTGCCGTCGTCGACGAAGGCATCGTCTGCTGGGGAAGGAACTTCCACGGGCAAGTCGCTCCGTTCACCTCGTCCGCTCCTGGCACGGCGCTCGCACCGGCGCCGGTCGATCTTCCACTCGGAGCGCCGATCCGGGCGCTCGTCGTGTCGAAGGCATCGTTCGTACTCCGCGAAGACGGCACCCTCGTGAGCTGGGGCGCAAACCCTCCCCTGGGCCGGCTCTCGTCGCTCTTTCCCGATCCGACTCCGACGCCGATCGACCTTGCTGGAGTCTCGTCGTTGGACTCGAGCTACGAGAGCGCGTGCGCGACGGTGGCTGGTATTGGCTATTGCTGGGGCGATATCGTGGAGAGGCTTCACGAATACGTGAATCCAGCCGCTCCGCGCATCGACCGAGCGCTTCCGGAGCCCGTCGTCACACCCGAGCCGATCGTACGAATTGCCACGACGCGTAGCATGTACACGAGGGGGACATACGGCATCATGTTCACCACTCCCCAGCGGTGGTGCGCGGTCGGCGCGAGCGGTGCCATCTACTGTTGGGGCTTCAACGAGAGCGGTCAGGCGGGGGATGGGACGAAGCTCGACGTCTTGTCCGATGCCGTCAAGGTCCAGGGGCTTCCCGGACCAGCGGCCGACGTGAAGACGACGCCGAACGCCACATGCGCCCTCCTGACGAGCGGCAAAGTGTACTGCTGGGGGTCGAACTACTACGGACAGCTCGGCAGCGGGAATCTCAAAGTGCCGAGCCTCACGCCACAGGAGGTGGCCCTGCCATGAGGAGTCTCAAGCTAGCGGCGGGCGTGATGGCCGCCGGTCTCGCGGTCACGCTCGCGACGATGACGATGGGAGCCTGCAGCGGAGAACGTTCCGAGTTCGACACTCGAAACGAGAGCTTCCTCAACGACGCCTCTCCGGACGCACCAGCGCCCGGCCCGGGCTGTGGGCACCAATGTTCGCTCGACGGACGTTCGGTCATCAACACCTGCACGGGGGAGACGGTCCAAACCTGCGCGGCGGACCTCGCGTGTGGCGCCGGGGTTTGCCAGCCCCCATGTGCTGCAGCGGCGGCGGATAAGAGCTCGAACGGCTGCGACTTCTACTTCCAGGAACCTCGGTTCGAATACACCACCATCAGTCAGAGTTGCTACGCAGCGTACGTCGTCAATACGTCGATGCAGCCCGTCGAGGTGTCGATGGAACTCGAGGGAAAGCCGCTCGATCTGTCGCGCGCACTCTATCGCGCCGAGCCTGGGAGCGCGGAGATGACGCCGCTCGTCGGACCGATCCCACCGGGTGAGAGTGCCATTCTGTTCATCTCGGACAAGTCACCCGACACGCCCCTCACCCCGCTCGAGAGCGCTTATCTCGGTTGTCCCGAAGGCGTCGTCCCTGCGTCGTACGTCGGAGGCACTCCGTGGGGGACCGGCTACGGCGTCGCCTTTCACCTGACGACCAACGCACCGGTCAGCCTGGCGGCCGTTTTCCCGTTCGGCGGCGCGTCATCCGCTTACTCGTCCGCCACGCTCCTGCTTCCCGTCCCGACGTGGGCGAAGCAGCACATGATCGTCAACGCCTGGGAAATGTTTCGGGACGGCTTCGGTCCTGGCGCGCAGATCTTCGCTGCCGAGGACGACACCGAAGTGACGATCGTTCCGTCTCGCCCGATTCAGAGCGGGAAGGGCGTCACCGGGGCCCCCGCGCGCGTTCCCGTCACGTATCACCTCGACAAAGGGCAGCTGCTGCAGATCGCGCAGAACGAAGAGCTCACCGGAAGCCTCGTCTCGTCGACCAAACCGACGGCCATCGTCGGCGGACACGCGTGCGCGAATGTTCCGACACACGTCACGACCTGTGATGTCCTGGCTCAGCAAATCCCGGCGCTCGAGCAATGGGGACACGAATACGTCGGCGTTGGCTACGCGCCACGAATGGGCGGCGAGGACGAATTGATGATGTATCGGATCATTGCGGCGCGAGATGGGACGCGCCTCGACTATGATCCGGCGCTTCCCGCTGGCGCGCCGGTCACGATGTCCGCGGGTGAACACGTGTCGTTCCCCGCCGGTGTCGGCGAAGCATTCGTCGTTCGAACGCAGGACGCCGATCACCCCATTTACCTTGCCGCATACATGCCCGGGCACGGCGCTGCTGGTGGTATTTGGACGGGGTCAGACGGCCGTGGCGATCCGGACTTCGTCAACGTCGTTCCCGCGGGCCAATACATGAGCTCGTACTCGTTTTATGCGGACCCAACGTTTGCGGACACGTCGCTCGTTCTCGTTCGAGCCAAAACGAACGGGGAGTTCAAGGACGTCTCGCTCGAGTGCGCCGGCACTCTGACGGATTGGAAGCCGGTCGGGACCCGCGGCGACTACGAGTTCACCAGAGTCATCCTCTCACGGAACTACCGGCCGGGGGACTCGTTCGATGGCGGCGGCACGTGTCAGTACGGGCTCCAGCGTACCAAGAGCGATGGCCCATTCACCGCGACGATCTGGGGAACGGCCTACTGCGTCAGCTACGGGTACACGGGCGGAATGGCGTTGCGGAAGCTCGTCGAGATCCCGCTCGACGTCCCTCACTGATCGAGCGGCGGCCTCGGTCGCGCTCGAATGACCGATGTTCGCCGTAGTCGCGAGGCGCGTTTCGGAGCTCGTGCGAAGGCTAGAGCAGGTTGCAGTCTCGAACCGGATTCGACGCGATGCGAGATCGACCGCGATCGTGCCCACCGAAAGCGCAGAAGACGCGAAGCGCTAATTCATGGCGCTCCCGAGCCGGAACACTAACATTCGACGCGATGCCGGAGCTTCCCGAGGTCGAGTTCACTCGCAAGAACCTAGCGCGCTGGATGCTTCACGCGCGCGTCGCGAGCGTGAAGACGAACGACACACGCATCGTTCGCCCTGAGAAGCCGCGCGCGTTCGTTCGGGCGCTCACCGGCCGGACCGTCGATCGGATCGAGCGCCGAGGAAAGTGGATGAAGGTCACGCTCGATGACGGCCGATACCTGTTCGCGCATCTGGGGATGAGCGGCTGGTTCGAGCATGTCGGCTCGGGTGAGGCGCCTCTTCGCTTCGAGCGTGTGAGCTTCGAGGTCGAGAAGCGCGGAACGCGCTCCCGCGTCGTGTATGTCGATTCTCGGCGATGGGGCCGCATGATCCTCGCAGGCGAAGACATTGCGACGTGGAGGGCGCTGGGGCCTGACCCGCTCGACGACGGCGTCGATCTCGAGCGGCTCGCGCAAAAGCTGACACGTCGGAAGCGAAGCTCGATCAAGGAAGCGCTGATGGATCAGACCATCCTTGCCGGCGTCGGCAACATCCAGGCGATCGAGGCGCTATGGAAGGCCGGCATCGATCCGTGCTCCACGGCGAGCGCGATCTCGACGAGCGACCTCGAGGAGATCGCGTCGGGGCTGCGCTGGACGATTCAGCGAACGCTCGAAGACCTCGAGAAGAGCGGCCTCGTCACCGAGAACCTGTTCTGCATCTATGGACGGCAGGGGGAGCCGTGTCCGCGCTGCGGTCATACGCTCGAGCGTGTCGTGCTCGGCGGTCGTGCGACGACGTTCTGTCCGGGGTGCCAGCAGCGCCGAGAATGACGTCGGCGCGTACCTGGGGACGAGGTGTCAGGTGTGCGCGTACGACGGCGCAATCGAGCGTGGAGGCTCGAAGCGGTGGACTACCTGGCCTTGATGCCTCGGCGCATACGGCATGTCAGTCGTCATAGTCTGGGCTCGCGACCAATCTCTCCCCGAGCTCGTTCGTGCTCCTCGACACCGACAACGACGCGAAGCCTGACCTGCTCTACAGCGCGGACGATCGAGGCGGCACCAGCGGCGGCATCTACAAGTGGATCTCGGCCGACGGCGCGACATCGCTAAGCGACGCTCAGGGCGTCTTCCGATCCCTGACGAACATCTCGCGCCAACGCCGGCTGTCCCAGTCGCAGGACGAGAGCGTGAAGCGCGCGTCCGTGAGGTGGGCGACGGCGAAGGTGTGGGCGGCGTTCTTCACCGCCCCGGGCTTCCACACGTCGATGCCGCGCCATCGATGGTGTTCCGTCGCATGGTGGTGGCCGTGGAAGATGCCCACCACGTCGTGGCGAGCGATCGTCGCGAACAGGCGCTCCTTGTAGTCGCCGTCGGCGAACCAGTTTCCGTTCGACCACGGCCCCTCGAGCGCGAGGTGGAAGTAGAGAACGACGGGGACGTCGGGATCGACGTTTGCGAGATCACGGGCGAGGAAGGAGAGCCCCTCGTCGTCCGGCGCCTCGCCGAGCGCAACGACGTGGAGATCGTCCCAGTCCCACGAATGGAACCGGCCGCCGTGACGGCTCGCGACCCCTTCGAGACGGATGCCGCGCGCGTGTCGTCAGCATCAGGGGTGCGAGGGCGCGGTCGAGCCGGCGTTCGGATTGTCGAAGCGGAAGCCTTGCTGGGCTTCCACCCACTCGATCGTCGTCCCTCTGACCAGGGGTACGCTCTTCGCGTCGACGACGATCGGGATGCCCCGTGACGAGGTCCGGACGATCGCGTCTTCGGCAGGAAGGTCGCTCCGCGCCTTTGCGCCGAGGACGTGATTCACGCCGGAGGCCCCTTCGCGGCTGGCCGACACCCACAGAACGTCGTCCTTGCCCAGCATCGTCCCGATGCGTTGGGCGGCGCTTTCGGTCAGCTCGAGCAGCGGCGCGGCTGCGCTGTCCGTCGACTTCGGCGCCGAGCCGACCGTGGAGTCCGAGACCACGACGCTGCCGACCAGCGCTCTCCCGATGGTGTCGGTTGCGTCGACGTCCGAGCTGTTCGCCCGATCGAGGGAGAGGCTCACGACACGGAAGCCGCCGTTCGCCGTCTTCCGACCGACGACCGAGAAGAAGACCGCCGAGGAGGCGCCATCGGGCGCGGTGGCGACCCCGCGGTAGCAGGCGATCGCGACATCGCCCCGGTGCTCCCAGCGAACGGGCTCGAGCGAGGCCTTCAAGACGCGCTCGGTCGTGCTCCGGACGTTGTCGACGACATAGGAGAGGAGGTTGTCGAGCGTGGAGCCCACGGTGGGCGGGTAGGGGATCTCCTCGATCGAGAGCGTCATGCCGCTGCTCCGATCGGCCAGCTCGACGCCGCTCGCCGCGGGCCGCTCTTCCCAGTCGGCGGGGACGTCGAGGGTGACGAACGGCTTCGTCACCCTGCGGGGCTTCCCCGTCAGCGCGCGTCCCGAGCACGCTCGATCGCTCGGCGCTGCATCGATCGTCTCGGCTGCGCTCGAGGCGGACGGCTCCGGGGTCGGCGGAGGCGGCGTCGACGTTGGACGGCGCGTGAGCCAGACGAACGCTCCCACCACCGCGAGGGCGAGGAGCGCGAGGAAGAGCGACCGCCGGTTCATGTTCCGCCACTCTTTAGCAGCGTTGGCGCGCGACGGGCGAGGCACACCATCGCTCTCCGTGCAGAGCTCAGGAGACCCCTGGTCGTCGTCGCGCTGGGCTCGTCGTCGCCACCGCCTCCTCGAACCAGGACGTGTCCGGGGGCGCGGTGATCGTCGGTGCGGAGCGCACTGACGGGACCGAGCTCCTCGATGGAAACGTCGCCGAGATCCTCGTCTGCGGCGGCCTCTCGGACGCGGAGCGCGCGAGCGTGACGAAGTACCTGAGCCGCGCCACGCGATCGTCGCTCAGTAGGTCAGGCGCGTGCCGCGGAGCGGAAGCTCGGAGTCGAGCGGAGGCGCAGCCATGCGCCAACCGCTCGATCATCAGATCAGTTCGGGCAGCGCGCGATGTCGATCCGCTGCATGTGCACGTCGGTGTTCGGCTTGTCGGACCTGTTGCGCGGCACGGACGCGATGGCGACTGCCGTCTTCGTCTCGCACTTGCCGAACACGTTGTAGTCGGCCGCCGGTCCCCTGCCGACGACGATGTAGAACTGGCTGCCGTTCGGCTCCGTGCTCGCCGCCATGGCGAGCGTTCCGCGCGGCTCGTCGACGTGGTTCTCTTCGACGAGAGTGTAGCCCGGCCCGCCCGTTCCGGTCCCGCGCGGGTCGCCGCCCTGGATGACGAAGTTCGGGATCACGCGATGCCAGATGAGGCCATCGTAGAAGCGGCCGACCTTCCACTTGGTTCCGGTCTTGTACGGACGCGTTCCGCGTGCGAGGCCGACGAAGTTCGCTACCGTGATCGGTGCCGCGGTCTCGTCGAGCTCGCAGCGGATCGTTCCCTTGTCGGTCGTGATGAGCGCCGTCAGCACTCCCGTCGATGCGGGGTAGCCGGCGAGCGCCTGCGCGAGCGTGAACTTCTCTGCGCCACCGATCGGATCGGTCGCCGCCTTGGAATCGACCTCGATCTCCGGGGGGCCGGGATCCTGAGGACATCCCGGGAGCGGATTCGGAAGCGAGGGACCGGCGTCGGTGTCGCCGTCGACCTGCTCATCGTCGCCGTTCACCAAGGGCGCTCCCGTCGACGAGGAAGATGAGGAACACGCAAACATCAACGCGCCGCCGCCGACGATGGCGGCGATGTACCGGATGAACATGAGCATCGCTCGTTAGCAGTTCCGGATCGCGGTCCCCACATGCATTCGGTCACCTGCAGAAATTTGCTTGCGTGATGCGGGCACGAAGGTGCGTCGAGCTGCGAGAGCGTGTGATGACCGACTCGAGTGGTTGAAGCCCGACCGTTCCGAGCGAGCGCTGACGAACGCGGTTCAATCGGTCGCGACTCGCGGCTCGTTTCATTTGCTGTCAGCGGCGCTCGCAAGAGCGGGCCCGCATGCTGGGCGTGTGGAAGCCGTCATCGTCGGAGCTGGGGCCTCGGGAGTCCTCCACGCGCTTGCGCTGCGCGCTGCGGGCGTGCGGATCGCGGCGATCTACGACCCGGATGGCGAGCGTGCGCGCGCCCTCGCCGAGTTGTGTGAGGCGCGTGTCGTCGACTCGCTCGCTTCTGCGGCCTCCGTGGACGCGGTCATCGCGGCGGTCTGCAGCCCGCCGAGCGCGCACGTCGCGCAGGCCGAGGTGCTCTCCGCGTCTGCCTCCGATCGAGTCGTGCTCGTGGAGAAGCCCGTGGCGACGACGCGCGCCGAGCTCGACCGGCTCTGCGCCCTGCCGACCTGCGTTCCGGTCCTCCAGTGGCGCGCGGGGAGGGCACTCCGGGCGCTCCGTCGTGCCGTGGTGCACGGTGAGCTCGGTCCTGCGCCCGTCGTCTCGTGCGACCTCGCGTGGTCGCGGGACGATGACTACTTCGCGGCTCGCCGCGGGTGGGGCTGCGGCGCGCTTCTCTCGATCGGGATTCATGCCGTCGACGCGATCGCCTGGGCGCTCGGGCGCGCGATCGAGGGCGCGGCTGGGCTGACGTCGACGCGCCGCGGCGTCGATCACGAAGGGCCGTCAGCGATCGAGGGAGATACCTCCGCCGTCGGTGTCCTTCGGCTCTCGGACGGAGCGATGGCTTCGCTCCGGATCTCACTCGACGGCGCCGCCGACACGACCCGCATCACGATGTGCGGCGGCGGGACGAGCGTGTCGCTCGAAGGTGGTGAGGCCGATCCCACCTCGGGACGGCTCCGCTGGCAGGCGAAGAGCGCGCGTGTGCTCGAGCGTCTCGTCGCGCTCGAGCGCGACACACCGGGGGCCCTCGGTTCGCCGTTGCTCGTCCCCTATCTCGGCGCTGCGATCGCGGCCGTGCGCGACGGCGAGGCGCCCGGCGAGACCCAGCGCCTCCCGTCGATCGCCGACACGTTCGGCGCCCATGCAGCGGTGATCGCCATCGCCGCGCCGCTCGCCGGCGTGCTCGGGGCCCAAAGTGCTTCGCGAGCCCGGGACGACGCCGGGATGCAGGCGCGGTGAGCGGGCTCGTGCTCGATCAGGGCTGGACGCCGATGGAGCCGACGATGCCGCTGACGCCGTCGAACGTCACCTTCTTCCCGAGATCGGTGATGGTGCCGTCGTCCGCGAATGCGAGCTGCCGGATCATCTGGAGCTCCGCCACGAGGACGCGTCCTTTCAGCGCGCCGCGATCGATCACCGACGCGAGGGTGGGCAGCTCGGTCTTGCCGCTCGTGTACGTGATCTCGCCTCCGACCGTGAACGGCTTCGTGGCGTTGGCCGGATCGTAGGTGACGGCGACGAGGGCGTCCTCGCCGTCGGACTGGAGCAGCAGCGCTGCGTTGCCGAAGGGCGACATCACCACCGCGGCGGGGGCCGGGACCTCGATCGTCGCCGTCGCCTTCATCGTGTCGAGCGCGACGGCGGCCATGCGGTTGCCCTTCACGATGCCGTTGTCGGTCACGAGCGCCCACTTGCCGTCAGGCGTCACCGCCACCGAGGACGCGATCGCGTCGCCGTCGCCGAAGACCGCGCCGCCCGCGAGTCGCGCCGGCCTGGCCGGGGCGAGATCGAGCAGGTGCGCATAGTCCGTTGCCGCCGAATCGAATGCCGCGCCTGCGACGAGGACGGCGCGGTCGGGGTTGGTCGGGAGGAGCGTCATCGCGTGCGCCCGCCCGCCGGGCACGGCGAGGCCGACGTACGTGAGGGTGCCGTCGCAGCCGATCGCGACCTCGTGGACGCCGCCCCCGTTGTCTGCCGTGTTCGGATCGACCACGAACGCGCGAGCGCCGTCGCGCGAGACGACGACGTGGTCCGCGTAGAAGTCTCCCTTGAACGCGGCGTGGACGACGCGCACCTTGCCGGCGGTGTCGAACGTGAACACGCCGATCGACCCGTCGTCTTGCGCGACGAGGCCGACCTCGCCGTCGGGCGTGAAGGCGATCTCGGTGAGCCCTCGATCCATCTCGAAGGTCTCGTTCGTGGGCGTGAGCTCACCGGTGGTCGACAGCTCGAGCACCTTGTAGATCTTCGTCTTCGCCCCACCCTCGCCGAATGGATGCGAGACGACGACCTTGCGCGTCCGATCGGCCGGCTTGGCGACGCGCGGACACGCCGATGCCGGGGGATCGCCCCCGTCTTCCGTCGGAGAGGTCTTCGAATCCGGCTTCGCCGACGCATCCGGGGCGGTCGCGCCGCTCGGCGGGTCATCCGCGCTGGAGCAGGCGGCCGTGACGACCGGAGCAGTGGCGGCGAGCGCGATGAGGGCGACGAGCGAAGCGGAGCGCATGAGCTTGTTCTCGCCGTGCGCGTTGCCCGCGTCAACCCGCTGGGGGGAGACGGGGCGGCGACGCTCGATGGGGGGGCTTCAGTTCAACTCCCGATCGGGCGCGGTCACGGGCTCCGGCTCGGATCAGAGGATCCATTTTCTCGCTGCCTGCGACTTCACGGGAACGAGATGCTGCCGTTCCATTGCGTGGCGCTGGGCCAGCTCGGTGACGGTGGCGGTGGCGCCGGCGGCAGCCGCGCGGGGCCGACGCCGCAGATCGAGGGCGTGAGCGGGTGGCCGCTCTCCTGCGCGAGCAGGCAGCGATCAGAAGGCGTCGGAGTCCACGTCGCGACCCGGCCGCCGACGGAGATCGAGGCACCGAAGTCGACGACCCAACCCGCCGCTGCCGTGCCTCCGGGCAGGCGTCCCCAAGGATCGACCGGGAGCGACTGGTTGCCGGTCTGCACGAGGATGCCGGGAGGACACGTGCCCGTGCGCTCCGGGACGCCTTGAACGATGTCCTGCCTGACGTCCTCGCGCGACGGGGCGAAAATCGCGTACCCCGCCGCGAAGAGCGCGTCGGCCTGGAGAATGGCGGCGCCGGTCCAAGACGCGGCATCCCCCGTCTCGACGGCATGACGGCCGGGGAACATGATCATGATCGCCGTCTCGGCGACGGCCATGAACCCGACAACGGTGCGCTGCGCGCCGTCGAACGTCGCCTGCTTCGTCCGCGCCATTCGCGGCACGACCGTCTCCGTATCGCAAACGACCCGCAGCGGGGCGCTCGCCAACGTGTAGCGGGCGCTCGTTTGCGGCGGCGCGAGAGGCACGTAGCCGATTGAAGTCTCGTTGTGCGCCCGGAGGAAGGGAATGTCTGCCGGATAGGATGCGAGGATCGAGACCCCGCAACCCGCGTTCGAGAGCGCCAGGAGGATCGAGCGAATGCGCGCACGGAACATGCCGAGCCCCCCGAGGGAGCGCCTTCATTGTACCTGCGGACGGGCTCGACGCACCTACGGAAGAGCTCGACGATCGGATACGGATCGTCGGACGCGATGGCGAGCCGAGGCTCGCTTCAGCACCCGCAGAGGCGATGGCTCGGGAGGTGCCCGTCCTCGATGGCCCGCGCTTGGCGCCAATTGCGCCAACGTCGGGCTCGGTTCACGTCCGAGGCGGCGTCGTCGCCGCCCCGGCCATCCCGTCTGTTCCCTGTTCAGATTCCGTCTCTGCTCGTCCGAACCGTATTGGCCCGAGGCCGGCACCGACTCTCAGGCCGTGCCGCCTCCGGACGTGACCGAGGCGCGCCCCTTCCGGTGCGAGACCTCAGCTTGCGCCGCGGCGAGGCGGGCGATCGTGACGCGGAAGGGAGAGCACGACACGTAATCGAGCTTGGCGTCGCGGAAGAAGCGGATGCTCTCCGGATCGCCGCCGTGCTCGCCGCAGATCCCGAGCTTGATCGTGCTCTTCGTCTGGCGACCGCGCTCGACCGCGAGGCGCACCAGCGCGCCGACGCCGTCGACGTCGATCGACACGAAGGGATCCTTCGGGAGGATGCCGCTCTCGACGTACGCCGGGAGGAACTTGCCGGCGTCGTCGCGGGAGAGGCCCAGCGTGCACTGGGTGAGGTCGTTCGTGCCGAACGAGAAGAAGTCGACGTTCTGCGCGATCTCACCAGCGCGGAGCGCTGCACGCGGAAGCTCGATCATGGTGCCGAACGTGAACGGCACCTTGGGGCGCGTCGCGAAGACCTCGTTCGCGACGTCGTCGACGATCTGTCGCATCCGGGCGAGCTCCTCGCGCGTCATCGCGAGCGGGATCATGATCTCGGGCTGCACCGCCGCTCCCTCGGCGTCGACGTCGGCAGCGGCCCGGAGGATCGCGCGGACCTGCATCGCGTAGATCTCCGGGTACGTGATCGCGAGGCGACAGCCGCGGTGGCCGAGCATCGGGTTGAACTCGTGGAGGTCCTTGATCCGCTGCTCGAGCCGGGCAACGGAGACGCCGAGGAGCCCGGCGAGCTCTTCGATCTGCTTCCTCTCGGTCGGAAGGAACTCGTGAAGCGGCGGATCGAGGAGGCGGATCGTGACCGGGAGACCGCGCATCTCGCGGAAGATCTCGACGAAGTCCCGCTCCTGGTGCGGCAGGAGCTTCGCGAGCGCGGCCTCGCGGCCCTTTACGTCCTCCGCGAGGATCATCTCGCGGACGGCGCGGATGCGCTCCTCGTCGAAGAACATGTGCTCGGTGCGGCAGAGCCCGATGCCCTCGGCGCCGAAGCTTCGCGCGGTGCGGGCGTCGAGCGGGGTGTCGGCGTTCGCGCGCACCTTCATCGTGCGGACGTTGTCGGCCCAGCTCATCAGCTCGCCGAACTCGCCGGTGAGCGCGGCGCTCACCGTGGGGATCGCGCCCTGGTAGACGTGGCCGGCGCCGCCGTCGATCGTGATGACGTCGCCCTTCTTGACCGTGACCGTCTCGGTCGGCCGGCCGGCGTCGTCGTATTGGGTGATCGTCACCATCTGCTCGGCGTAGCTCACGGCGAGCGCGGAGCAGCCGGCGACGCAGGGCTTGCCCATCCCACGCGCGACGACCGCAGCGTGGCTCGTCATGCCTCCACGTGCCGTGAGGATGCCGCGCGCGGCCTTCATGCCGTGGATGTCCTCCGGTGAGGTCTCGACGCGCACGAGGATGACGGCCTCGCCCTGGCCGGCTCGGCGCTCCGCCTCGTCGGCGCTGAAGACGACCTTGCCCTGGGCCGCGCCCGGGCTTGCAGCGAGGCCGCGCGCGAGGAGCTTCTTCGGCGCGCTCGGGTCGAGGGTCGGGTGGAGGAGCTGATCGAGAGACGCGGGGTCGACACGGCAGACGGCCTCGTCGTGCGTGATCAGGCCTTCCTTCGCCATCTCGACGGCGGCGCGGACGGCGGCCGGGCTCGTGCGCTTCGCGGAGCGGCACTGGAGCATGTAGAGGTGGCCTTCCTGGATGGTGAACTCCAGGTCCTGCATGTCGCGGAAGTGCTTCTCGAGCCGCGCGCCGATCGACACGAGCGTCTTGAACGCCTCGGGCATGCGGCGCTCGAGCGACTCGTCGTCGTTCTTGCCGGTCACGCGGATCGGCATCGGCGTGCGGATCCCCGCGACGACGTCCTCACCCTGCGCGTTCGGGAGCCACTCGCCGTAGAGGACGCGCTCGCCGGTCGATGGATCGCGCGTGAAGGCGACGCCGGTCGCGCTCGTCTCGCCGAGGTTGCCGAAGACCATCGCCTGAATGTTGCAGGCGGTCCCCCAGCTCTCGGGGATGTCGTGCATTTTGCGGTAGACGATCGCGCGCTGATTCATCCACGAGTTGAAGACCGCGCGGATCGCCCACCAGAGCTGCTCCTTCGGGTCGTCGGGGAAGTCCTTCTTCGTCTTGTCCTTGACGATCGCCTTGAACGTCCCGACGAGCTCCTCGAGCGCATCTGCCGGGATGTCGGCGTCGGTGACCTTCCGGCGAAGCTCCTCGCCGTTGAGGCGCGTCGCGTCGATGCCGCGGTCCTTCGCGATCCGCGCGCGGACCTCGTCGAGGGCGTGCTCGAAGTACTCGCGGGAGACGCCGAGCGCGACGTCGGCGTACATGGCGACGAAGCGGCGGTAGGCGTCGAAGACGAAGCGCTTGTTGCCGGTGCGCTCCACGAGGCCCTTGGCCGTGGCGTCGTTGAGGCCGAGGTTGAGGATCGTGTCCATCATGCCCGGCATCGACGCGCGCGCGCCGGAGCGGACGCTGACGAGCAGCGGGGCGTTCGGGTCGCCGAAGCGCATGCCGATGCGCTTCTCGAGCGCGACGAGCGCATCGTCGACCTCGGGCCCGAGCTCAGCCGGCATGGCGCCCGTCGCCGTGAAGCTGCGGCAGGCCTCCGTCGAGATCGTGAAGCCGGGAGGAACCGGGAGTCCGAGCGAGGTCATCTCGGCCAGCCCGGCGCCTTTTCCGCCGAGCAAGTCGCGACGTGTGGGATCCCCCTCGGCCTTGCCGTCACCGAACGAAAACACGAGCTTCATGGCTCGTGACTCTACACAAGATGAGGGCCGCTGAAAGGGCGTTGCTCGGGCTGTTTGCAGCTCCTCAGACGAGGCGCGAGAAGTCGCCGATGCGCAGCATGCACTTCGCGCCGTGCGAGAGGAGCTCGAGGCGCTTCGGGGTGCGCGCGTCGTTCGGATCGTTGACGAGCGTGCGGTTGAATACGTCATCGAGCCGCGCCGCGAGGTCCTCGGCTCCGGCGAGAGCAGCCGTCACGGCATCCTCGGTTTCGAGCGCCTTCGTCGAGGCGTCGACCTTCACGATGACGTCGACGATCGCGTGGTCGTCCGCCTTCTCGAAGATGTCCTTGCCGTGGAGCACCGGCTTCGCTTCCTTGGAGATACCGCTGAGCCGCTTTGCGACCGTGCGCGCCTTCTCGAGCCACGCGCGGCCCTCGGTGAGCGCAGTGTGGAGCGCCTTCGCGCGCGCGAGCACATGGGCGGGGCGATCGAGATCGCCGCCCGCACACGCGGCATCCGCAGCCGCGTTCGAGGTCTGCGTCGCGATGACGCCGCGGAGGCGCTCGTGGGTGAAGTCGCGGAGCTTCTTGACCGTCTCCTCCAGCGAGAGGTCGAGCTTCTTCCCGGCCAGCCCCTCGTAAGCCCAAGCGAAGAGATCGCTCAGCGCGAGTGCCGCGTACGCGGGGTTCCGCTTGGAGCTCTCGAGGAGCGTGCGCAGCGTGGCGATGCATGCGCGCCGGAGCGCGAACGGATCGGCGGCGCCGGTGGGGGAGAGGCCGACGGCGAAGCAGCCGACGAGCGAGTCGAGGCGATCGGCGAGCGCGACGCAGGCGGAGATGTCGTCCTCGGCGACGGGGCCTTCGGCGCCGATCGGGCGGTAGTGGTCACGAACGGCGTTCGCGACCTCGGCCGGCTCCTTCGCATGCAGGGCGTACTCACGCCCCATCTCGCCCTGCAGCTCGGGGAACTCGCCGACCATGAGCGAGACGAGGTCGAACTTGCAGATGTGCGCGGCGCGACGCACGAGCGCGATCTGGTCGTCCGTCAGACCGATCGCGGATGCGATCTTGGTCGCGAGCGCCTCCATGCGCGTGACCTTCTCGCGCACCGTGCCGAGGCGGTTGTGGAAGACGATGCCCTGGAGCTTCTCGACGCGGTCTTCGACCTTCGCGCGCCGATCCTCCTCGTAGAAGAACTTCCCGTCCGCGAGGCGCGAGCGCATGACGCGGTCGTTGCCCTTCGCGATGCGCGCCGGATCGAGGGCCGTGTTCACGACCGTGAGGTAGTGCGGCAAGAGCTCATCCGTGGCACCCGCCTTCGCCACGCAGAAGTACTTCTGGTGGCCGCGAGCGACGGCGCGGATCACGGACGCGGGGAGGCCGAGGTACTCCTTCTCGAAGGAGCCCGTGACGACGTGGGGATCCTCGACGAGGGACGCGTTCTCGTCGACGAGGTACGGATCGGGATCGTGGACGCCCCCGACCGCCTTCGCCGCGTCGGCGACGCGCTCCATCATCGTCTTCTCTCGCTCATCGCGGTCGACGAGCACGTTCGCGGCGCGCATCGCCTCGACGTAGGCCGACGCCTCCGCGATCTCGAGCTTGCCGGGCGAGAGGAACCGGTGCCCATGCGACGTCCGGCCTGATCGAACCCCGGCGAACGTGACGTCGACGGTGTCCGCCCCGGAGAGCGCCACGAGCCACTGCACCGGACGGCCGAAGGTGGCGTCGCCCGCGCCCCACCGCATCGACTTGCGGAACGGGATCTCCGCGCAGATCTCGGCGAGCGCCTTGCCGAGGAGCTCGCGTGCGTCGCGACCGCGCTCCTGACGCCGGCCGGAGAGGTAGCGTCCGGCCTTCTGCTTGCCGGAGGCGGCCCGCTCGACCACCGAGAGCTCGTCCAGCGAGATCCCGAGCTTCGTCGCGAAGGCTTCCGCTGCCTTCGTGGGCTTGCCGTCCTTGTACGACGCCGACTCGGGCGGTCCGATGACCTCCTCGTCGAGGTCGGGCTGCTTTTCGGCAACGTCGTCGACGAGGAGCGCCAGACGGCGCGGAGTACCGAGCGCGCGGACGTTGCCGTGCGTCAGTCTGAGCGCCTCCAGCTTCGTGCGGGCGAGGCCCGGAAGCGCCGCGAGCGCGGCGTCGACAAAAGAGGAGGGGAGCTCCTCGGTTCCGATCTCGAGCAGGAGGGCGTTTCCCATCGTGGCCGCGCGACGCTAGCAGAAACCGGGCCCGTTGTTCACGCTCCTCCTCTTGTGCCGGATGGCCTCGAACAGCGATAGCCTCAGCTCTGGCTGCTCGCTCGCATGAGCGCACACGGCTTCGACGTCGAGGCCAGGAAGGCCGCGGGGTAGGGGATGCGTCTCGAAGGTCGCGCTGGTCGAATGCTCCTCGTCGTGGCCCTGGCGGCTCCAGCGTCAACGCTTGGGCTTGCCTGCCGCGACAACATGTTCACGGGGAGCCTCACGCCCGTCCCGCCGGTGCACCGGCTGCCACCGGACGTGGCAGGCGCGGTGATCCTGCTCGACACCGATCCGGTCATCGAGACGAAGGACCCGAGCCATGTCGTTCGCGCGAACGAGCAGGGCGTACCTCGAGGCTATCGCGAGGCGATGGCGAAGGCGCTCGAGCTCGGCGGCTTCAAGGTCACCGCGAAGGCGAGCGACCGTCACGATCTCGTCGCCCGGCTCGCGATTGCCGTGAGCGAGGACGGCGACGACGTCCGGCAGGTCTATCGCTGCGGGCTCGTCGCGCCCGGTACAGGATCGATGCTCGTCGCCCAGATCGACTGGTCCTGGCCGAAGGGCACTTACGTCGAGACGCTTTCGGTCTTCGACTTCGCGACCCACAACGTGGCGACGGAGGTCGTGACGTCGCCTCGGGTCCTCGATCATCTGCGTAGCGCGCGTAGCAGCGTGACTCGGATGTCGGACGGATCCGACGCACGAGACCACTGAGCGCGTCTCGATAGCGTATCGATATCGTCGAAAGGCCCGAAATCACGGGTGTCGCGTTGCGTGTCGATGACAGTGGAGCTAGGAACCCCGCGCTCAGATGAGTCATCCGCTCACGATTCGCCGCACGCTTGCTTGCGTCCTCTTTGGTTCAATCACCGCCTTCGCCCTGCAGGCAGGTTGCGGCGATACGACCGGGGCCACCTATACGTTCCCCGAAGAGGAGTTCGACGGCTCCACCGGGCCGACCCCGCCCGGGTTCGAGAACGGCGATGGATCGAGCGGCAACATCGGCAATCCCGACGCGACGGGCATCCTCGACGTCACGCCCGCCACCGCGACGATCAACGTCACGATCGTGAACGGCGTCGTCACCGCCCCGAAGCAGACGTTCACCGCGTCGTACAACGGCCAGCCGGTGACCGGCGTCACCTGGCTCTTCGACCGCGGTGAGCTCGGCGACATCAGCAAGGCCGGCGTGTTCACCGCGAGCGGTACGAACGTCGGCGAGGGCGTCGTCACGGCCCGCTACGGCGCGCGTGAGGGCACGGCGACGGTCAAGATCGTCGTCAACTCCACGCAGAACGGCGCGCCCACCGGCGCCGACGCGGGTGGCGGCTCGGGCGGCATCGGCGGCGTCGGCGGTGAGCCGCTCGGCGCGGACGTCGCGGCGAACATCGTGACGAGGCTGAAGACGCAGTCGAACCCGCCGGCCAGCGCCGCGGAGCTCGGCTTCCTCTACCCGTACGACAAGACCGTCTGGCCGCGTGGGCTCCTCCCGCCGCTCCTCATGTGGCAGTCGACGCGCGAGGCGTCCGCCGTCTACGTGAAGCTCTCGCAGGGCAACTACACCTTCGAGGGGACGTACTCGCTCGCGCAGTTCCCCGCGGGCAGCGACGCTCGCAGGCGCGTGCGCCTCGAGGAGTCGGCGTGGAAGACGGCGACGCAGGGCAACACCGGCGACGACCTGAAGCTCGAGGTGAAGATCTATTCGTCGGCGGACGACAAGGTCTACGGCCCGATCTCGCGCACGTGGAAGGTCGCCCCGGGCGTGCTGAAGGGCACGGTCTATTACAACTCCTACGACTCGTCCCTCACCGCGGGCGGTGGCGCCGAGATGGGCGGCGTCATCAAGATCCGCCCGCGGTCGCCCGATCCCGAGCTCGCGCTCCCGAACATGGCGGGCAAGTGCCACGTCTGCCACAGCGTCTCGGCCGACGGCTCGACGCTGTGGGTGCAGGACGCGACCGGTCCGGTGGGCACGGAGACCGAATACGCGAACGGCGCGTCGTGGAACCTGAAGAACGCCAGCAAGGTCGCCGACTACAAGGCCGTCGGCGCCGGCGGGAACATCGCCAACGACCACAAGTTCACGTGGTCGGCGCCCTATCCCGACGGCTCGTTCGCGCTCGCAAGCGCCTACTACGCACGCGAGGCGTACACGCGCGGCGACTCGAAGCTCTTCAAGCGCTCGGACGGTAACGAGCTCGCGACCTCCGGCTTCACGAACACCGTGAAGAGCGCGGTGACGCCGGCATTCGCTCCGGACGGCCGGAAGGTCGTGTTCAACTTCTGGGAGGGCCCCGGTGGCGGCGGCGTCACGGCCGGCGCGGGTCGCTCGCTCGCGGTGATGGACTTCAGCTGCGGCGCGGCCGCGGGCTCGATCACCTGCGCGCCGAACGCGACGAACCAGTTCTCGAACCTCCGCGAGATCTACCGGGACAACGCGCGCTGGCCGGCGTGGCCGACCTTCCTCCCCGACAACTCCGCGGTCGTGTTCCACAACACGAAGCACGGCGGCGAGTGCGCCCCGGCTGCGCCGAACAACACGAAGGACGGCTCGAACGAGTACATCCCGTACAAGCCGAGCACGAGGAACTGCCAGCTCACGACCTGGTACGGCGCGACGTCCGAGCTCTGGGTCGCCTCCGCGGGCGCGACGAAGAGCGCGCGCCGGCTCGACGCGGCGAACGGCAACGGTCTCGACCTGCCGACGAACGCCGACCACCCGAACGACACGCTCTTCAACTACCAGCCGACGGTGAACCCCGTCGCGTCCGGCGGTTACTTCTGGGTCGTCTTCACCTCGCGCCGCATCTACGGCAACCTCCTCACGGGCAAGCCGTGGGGCGACAACAACGGCGACGGCGGCGGTCCGCAGAAGAAGCTCTGGGTCGCGGCGATCGACATCAACAACCCCAACGCGGGCGCCGACCCGAGCCACCCGGCCTTCTACCTCCCGGGCCAGGAGCTCGACGCGGGCAACTCGCGCGGCTTCTGGGTCGTGGATCCGTGCAAGGCCAACGGGAACAGCTGCGAGACCGGCGACGAGTGCTGCAACGGCTTCTGCCGCAAGGACGACAAGAGCGGCGGGCTCGTCTGCATGGACAAGCCGCCGGGCGCCCAGTGCGTGCAGGAGTTCGAGAAGTGCACCGTGGACGCGGACTGCTGCGATCCCAAGTACGAGTGCATCGCGAACAAGTGCACGCGTCCTGATCCGAACGTGAAGTGATCACGTCGTCGTCGCGCGTCGCGTCTTCCGGCGCGACGCGGCGACGGTCCGATCCTCACCGGATCGGATCGCGGATGACGGGGCCGATCCTCACGGGATCGGACCGCGCATGAACATCGTTTCGAGCCTCAGCGTCGCGCCGGCGCGGAGGAGAGCCTCGGCGAGGTCGGGCTGATCTTCGACCATGACGACGACGGACGCGTGCTCCGGCAGCGCGAACGGTCGGAGGGCGCGGAGGAGCGACAGCGCGTGCGCGAGGTCGGGCGTCCGGAATGGGCGGATACTGGGGAACCCGACGTCGAATACCCCGAGCGCCGTCCGCCCCGGCTCGGTCGTGATCGCTCGGAGCACGCACCCCCGCGCCCGCCTGCCTGCGAGGTTGCCGCGCTGCACCCCGCACTCCGCTTCGAGGACCGCATCCTCGTCGGGCGCGATCTCGCGCGCGTGGGCCGCGAGCGGTGCCGCGCTCTCGGGCTGGCGATCCACGATCGCCCATTCCATCCGCAGGCTGTGGTTCGTGTGCGAGCGCGTGAGGCCGAAGCTCTCGTAGAGGCGGATCGCGGGTGCGTTGTCCGGGCGGACGTTGAGGGTCATCTGAGTGCATCCCGCGTCACGCGCCCGGCGGACGACCTCGGCCATCAGCGCGCGGCCGACACCGTCGCCTCGCGCCTCCGGAGCCGTGACGATGTGCGAGAGGTGCACGACCTCGTTCAGCGGATTGAAGAACGCGTAGCCCTGCGCTTGCCCATCGCGTTCGGCGATCAGCGTCGTCGGCATCATCAAGGCGATGAACCGCTCGAGCGGATAAATCGGATCGTCGACGCCGAGCTCGAGGCAGAGCTTCGCGTAGGTGCCGTGATCGGTCGGGGTGGCGCTTCGGATTGTGCTCGCGCTCATCGGCGACGAATGTCGCGCGAGGCTTTCGGGAGGGCAACACGAAGGAAGACCCGGAAGAGACGTGGCCGCGTCGGGGCCCTGAGAGGCTTCCTATCAGCCAGATCCGCGAGATTTGCCGATAAATCTCGGCCAGAGCCGGGCGGATACGCGCTTGTCGGGCGCGTTTTGGCCATGGTATTCCTTCGGCCCCATGAAGCCCTGGCGTTTCGGACTGGCCCTCACTGTCCTCGTCGTCGGTTGTTCCAACGGCTCCGACGAGCCGTACAAGCCGGCCCCGGCGTGGTCCGGCAGCAAGCCGAACCTGCCGGCCCCGCCGACGCTCAGCTCGGCGCCGATCAAGGTTGGCGACGCGTACACCATCCACGGTGCTTCGCATCACCTTCGCAGCCGCATCCACGAGACGGACGTGACGAAGGCGCCGATCACGATCACCGGCTACATCGTCGAGGAGAACATCACCGACGCGCCGGGCTGCGCGCTTCACAAGACGGGCAAGGCCGATCCGGAGAACTGCCCCGGTGCAGGGCAGCCGCCGCTCGAGATCCCCTCGTTCTGGATCGCGGACGAGAAGGGCGCCGGCAAGGACAAGCCGCGCATCCGCGTCCTCGGCTGGGCGAAGAACTACGCCACGGTCTACGAGGCGTTCGAGAAGTACAAGAACCTGAAAGAGATCAAGAACCCGGAGAAGGATCTCGTGAAGGACGAGATCTGGAGCGTCGACGTTCCGTACCCGCTCCCCGCGGTCGGCGCGAAGGTGAAGATCACCGGCAAGTACGGCTTCGTCTTCTCGAAGTCGTCGACGGGCCTCGTCTCCGATCCGGTCAACGGCGTCATGACGTACGAGAAGCTCGAGTACGTCGAGCCGGCGACCGACACGATCAAGTTCAAGAACAAGCCCGGCAGCAAGTGAGCTCCCCGAACGCCGATCGTCGCGCTCACTCGAGCCGCTAACTTAGGACGATCGGCGTCGGCCTCAGCGCGCTCCTCAGCCAAGCAGCGCCTTCACCTCTCGCGCCGCCGCCGACTGCGCGGCGGGCGCGAGGACGTGCAAGATCGCGCGGCGTTCGGCTTCGTTGAAGCCTCCGCCGGTCTGCGCGATCCAGTGGCTCGCGACGAGCGCGCCCGCGCCGATCGCGAAGGCCGCGTCGTTCTGCTCGGGGCCGATCGCGAGCGGCTCGGGCTCGTCCTTCCCGACGAGCCGTGCGCTCGCGGCCATCAGCGCCCGATCGCGCAGGAGGTCGACGGCGACGAACAGCGCGCGGACTGCCTTCGCGGCGAAGAGCTGCTTCGTTGCACGGCCGAGCGCGGTGTCGACGGCTCGCTGCGAGAGGAGCCCGAGGGCGCGGCCCACCATCGTGCGTCCGCCCTGCGTGGCGGCGAGCGCGAGGCTCTCGCGCGTCCAGAGGAACACGGGCGCCGATCGCGTCACCGTCGCGAGATCGGTGAGCGGTGTCTTCTCGAGGAACGCCGCGGTGACCATGGTGAACCGCTGCACGTCGACCGCCGAGCCGCTGCTCGGGAGGTCCATCAGCGGCCGCGGGGTGCGCGTCTCGCTCACGCGCCTGAGCTCGGGCCATGCCGTGAGACGCCTCGGCGGCTCGGTGCCGAGGAAGCGCTCGGAGCCCGTCCACCACTGGAGGTCGATGTCCGTCCGTGCGAGCTCGAACATCCGCGAGAACCAGGTGTGGCGCGAGAGCGCGTCGCCGACGCTCGCCGGAGGCGGGATTCGCTCGAGCGTCTTCTCGATCACGTCGAGGATGCGCTTCGGTCCGCTACGGCGGAAGAGGGCGTCGAAGCCGGGATGCGTCGACTGCACCAGGTCGTGGAGGCAGGCGGCGAGGGCCCACTCGTTGCCGCTCGGCGCTTGGTCGAGCGTGTCGATCGGCGCGAGCTTTCGCGCGACGCGCACGCGCGTGAGCTCCGAGCGCGACAGCAGATCGACATCGCTGGGCTGGCGATGGTTTCCGATCGAGAGCGCGCCCTTTCCACCGAACAGCTTTCCGGGGAGCATCGTCCCTCCGACCACGAGTGGTCCGAGGAACGTCGAGAAGAGCCGCTCGCAGAGGGTTTGCGGATCGTCCTTGGCCATCGGTCGTCAGCGCGGCGGTTGAGTCCCTGGAGGTAGCTGCGGGACGCCCGGCTGCGGTTCTTCGGGTTGCGCCGGCGGCTGGACCTGACTGAGCGCGAACACGCCGAGAGGCTCGAGCTTGAGATCCACCGGCGCCTCCTCGAGCGCACGATGGATCTCCTCGGCGACGAGCGGCTCCCATGCCTGCGCCTCGAGCAGCGCCGTCTCGAGAGGAGAGAACGCGCTCTCCTCCACCGCGATCGCGTGCGCGGCGGTATTGATGAAGAGGACCTGCGACGCCGACGCTCCGAGCGCCCGATAGAGGACCTCGGGCGCGACGGCGGGCGTCACGTCGTAGCCCGCGGGGATGTAGAGGTTCGGATGGATCTCGACGAAGAACGTCCCGAGCGGGATCGCCTCGATGCCCTGGTTCGAGCGCAGGAAGGCGCCTCGCTCCGTCAGCGCCACCTGCGTTCGGAGGATCGTCTGGTGCGGGAGCGCGTAGGCGATGCGCCGTAGCAGCGAGAGCTGCTGCGGGGGGATCCACGTTGCGGTGACGTTGCGCCACGGGGCCGGGGAGGGGACCACGCGCAGCGGGACGCGCACCGGCTCCGGGAGCCTCGTCGCGCTCGCCTTCAGCACGTCGGCCCCGCCCTCACTGCGCAGCTCGACGCGAGCGAAGGCCCGGAGGTCGCCCATCTGCGGCATCTTCTCGAGCGTCCACGGCTCGTCGCCACGGCCGCGAATGAGAACGAGGCCGTTCGGATCGAAGACGGGACAAGCGCGGAGCGCGACGGGATGGCGATAGCCCATCTCGACCGCGACGCCGGGACCTGCGGGCAAGAACGTGGTGAGCCCCGGCGTCCGCGCCATCAGCGGGCGCATGCGCTTCGGCAGGTCCGGGATGCGCATCACGTAGCGGCGCACCGGTCCTTCATCGAACGCGCTCTCCGGCGGCCATTCACCGACCGCCACTTCTCCCTCCACGCGCGAGCGGACGAAGTAGTGGATCAACGCCGGGCCGAGGCCCTGCTCCGCGACGATGAATCGTGGGCCGCCGTCCTCGACCGTCGACGGATCGACGTGCGGCATGAGGCGAAGGAGGAGCGACCTGAGCCCGACCTCCTTCTCCGTGGCGTAAACCTGGGTGAAGCGATCGTGGTAGAGGACGAGCGGCGCATCCGTCGAGATGAGCTGCGTCGCGTCGTAGCCGAAGGGCGCCGCCGCGTCCCGGTACTGGACGAAGTGGCGACTGGTCCCGGTGAACGTGAAGCCACCGACGAGGCGCGCGGTCTCCGCGACGCGATCCATGCGATCGCTCGACTCCGCCGCGAACGAGAGCGTGATCTCCTTCGTCCCGAGCTTGCTCTGGACGATCTCGATCACGAGGCTCGGCATCAGATCCTCGAGCGAGTGCTCGCGCGTGTACACGCTGAGCCACGCCACGAGACGGTCGAGCGAGGGAAGGAGCACCAGGCCCTTCGCCCCGAGCGCCACCCCCTTGCCCTCGAGGCCGAGGCCCGGGGTCCGGAGGCGGGTCTGGTGGAGCGCGATGCGTTCGAGCATACGGGCGTCCCAGCATACACCGCCCTAGGCCGTCGCCGGGCTGGTGCGCCAGTGCACCGGTAGAAGAAGATGCCAGGGGTGGATCGGCCAGGGCTCGAAATCGGTGCGCACGCCGAGCCGGTGCCCCCGCCATCCCAGCGGCGCTCGCCGACCGAACCGCGAAATTGCAGTCGAATTCGGGCATCGGCCCGCAACGTCCCGAGCACTCGCCGCCGTGGTCCTTCGGCCGGCGTCCGATTTCGCGGATCGCGTCAGTGGCACCATGTGTGCACGAGTGGGCGCCAGCTTTCCGGCTCGGAGGACTTCGATGATCCCGTTCGCTCGTTGGTTCGCGCTTGCTGCTCTTCCCCTCGCGATGACGACGCTCGTTGGTTGCGCGGCGCAGGAGGAGGATGACGAAGACGTGAGCGAGGAGGGAGACGTCACCGAAGAGCAGCTGCGCAAAGGCGCCGCCGAGCAGTGGGTCTACAACGGGACGATGCCGCATCTCGAGAAGCCGGCGATCACCGTCTCGCTGACGGCGCACACGGCGCGCGTCACGGGCTACGTCCCCGAGGGCTGGAACCAGCCGTTGCCGTATTACGCCGACACGCTCGTCGAGAACGGACGCACGAAGGTCGCCATCGTCTATCCGATCGCGACGGGCGCGAGCGTCAACTCTCAGGGCACGAGCTACTCGATCAGCCGCGTGTCTCCGTGGGTCCCGACGAACTCGGCGGCGGCGTGGGGCGGCTTCCCGTTCATCCCGTACAACCGCGGGATCGCGTTCCACGGTCCGATCACCGCCTCCGACGGCGAGTGGAAGCTGGTCCGCGGCCCGGTCTCGCACGGCTGCAACCGCATGCAGGGCGAGCACGTCACCGAGCTCGCGCACCTCATCGGCGTCGACATGACGACGACGGTTCACCGCGGCGACGCCGCGACCGGCTTCGACGTTCCCGTGACCGTCATCCGCAAGCCGGACGAGTGGAAGGGCCAGCAGGTCGACGTGAACTACCCGGCTCAGCGCGGCGTCGCGCGGCCAACCGGCCCGAACGTGAAGATGTTCCCCTCGTGGACCGCCGACAAGCTCGCCGCCTTCGTGTGCCCGCTCAACAAGGGGGAGCTCAAGGGCGCGCGTACGATCCCGGCCAACTACTGCTCGCGTCGCTATCAGAACGCGTTCGACCCCGCCATCGGCCCGCGCTGATCGTCGGCTCGCACGCGCGTCGAGCAGACGTGAGGTGAGATCGCCGGGCGCGGCTCCTGCTGCGGCGGAGCGGTTCTTGTCGTCTGCATGGAGCGAAGGCATAGCCGCGTCATGCGCATGCTCTCTCGCCGCTCGGCCGTGCTCGCTTCGCTCGGAGTCGCTGCCTTCGCTCTTTCTTGTGGAGGCGAGGCCAAGCCGCCCGCGACGCCGGCGCATGCCTCGCACACGGCGGACTCGGCGAAGTCGTCCGGCAATCCGTCGGGGGTCGAGAAGTCGGCGCTCGATCCCTCCACGTCGCCGTGTGACGACTTCTACCAGTACGCATGCGGCGGCTGGATCAAGACGACGGAGATCCCGGGCGACGAGGCGTCGTGGTACCGGAGCTTCAGCGTCATCCACGAACGCAACGAGGAGATCCTCCGCCAGATCCTCGAGGGCTACGCGAAGGGCGAGAACGCGGGCGAACCCTACGCGAAGGCGCTCGGCGACTACTACGGCTCGTGCATGGACGAGGCTGCCATCGAGAAGGCGGGGATCCAGCCGCTCCACCCGTGGCTCGAGGCGATCGACGCCATCAAGGACACGGCCTCGCTGACGAAGCTCCTCGGGCGGATGCAGTACGAGCTCGGAACCGGGATCGTCTTCGAGCAGAGCGCGGCGCAGGACTTCGGTGACGCCACCCAGGTCGTCGGCATGATCTGGCAGGCGGGGCTCGGGATGCCCGAGCGCGAGTACTACCTCGAGAGCACGCCGAAGATGACGGAGCTCCGGAACAAGTACGAGGCGCACGTCGCCGCGATGATGGAGCTCGCCGGAGAGCCCGCGGCCAAGGCGAAGGCGAGCGCGAAGAAGGTCCTTCAGATCGAGACCGCGCTCGCCAAGGCGTGGATGTCGAAGGAGGACCGTCGGGAGCCGAAGAAGATCGACCACCGCGTGTCGAAGGCCGATCTCGGGAAGGTCGCGCCCGGCATCGGTTGGGATGCGTGGCTCGACGGCGCGCGCGCGAAGGACGTCGCCACCTTCAACGTCGCCCAGCCCGAGTACATGAAGACGCTCGGGGCGATGCTGAACGGCGCCGCTTCGACGTCGCCGAAGGTCTCGACCGCAGACTGGAAGACGTACCTCCGCTGGCACCTCTTCCGCGTCAGCGGCAACGAGCTCGGGCAGAAGTTCGTCGACGAGAAGTTCCGCTGGCGGCAGGCGCTCACCGGCGCCGAGAAGCTCCCCGCCCGCTGGAAGCGCTGCGTGCGGACGATCGATGCGTCGATGGGCGAGGCGCTCGGGCAGCCCTTCGTGAAGAAGACGCTAGGCAGCGAGGGCAAGCAGACGGTCGTCACGATGGTCCAGGCGATCGAACGTGCGATGCACGAGAACCTCGAGAAGCTCGCGTGGATGGACGAGCCGACGCGGAAGGCCGCGTTCGGCAAGCTCGGGAAGATCGCGAACAAGATCGCCTACCCGGACAAGTGGCGGAGCTACGACAAGCTCGAGATCTCGCGCGACCGCTACCTCCTCAACACGCAGCGGAGCGCGGCGTTCGAGCACGCCCGGCAGCTGGCGAAGATCGGCAAGCCGGTCGACCGCAGCGAGTGGCAGATGAGCCCGCCGACGGTCAACGCCTACTACGACGCACAGCTCAACGAGATGGTGTTCCCCGCGGGCATCCTGCAGCCGCCGTTCTACTCGAACGAGGCGCCCCGCTCGACCAACTACGGCGCGATCGGCATGGTCATGGGGCACGAGCTCACGCACGGCTTCGACGACGAGGGCCGCCAGTTCGATCTCGACGGCAACCTCGTGGACTGGTGGTCGAAGGGCGTGAACGAGGAGTTCGAGCGCCGAGCCGAGTGTGTGAAGAACCAGTACGACTCGTTCGTCGTGCTCGGGGACGTCCACGTGAACGGCAAGCTCACGCTCGGCGAAAACATCGCGGACCTCGGCGGCATCAAGCTCGCTTACAAGGCGTTCGCCGCCCAGAACGCGCCGGCCGCAGGCGGGAGCGTGAGGTCCGAGTTCACCCCCGAGCAGGAGCTCTTCATCGGCTTCGCGCAAGGCTGGTGCGGCAAGCTACGTGACGAAGCGCTCCGTCACCTCGTAGCGACGAACCCGCACTCGCCTCCGAGCTTCCGCGTGAACGGGCCGCTGTCGAACTTCCCCGAGTTCGCAAAGGCCTTCCGCTGCGAGCCCGACGCGAAGATGGTGAAGAAGGACCGCTGCGAGGTGTGGTGAGCGAGGCCCGCGGAGAGCGGACCTCCGGCTCTTCGACGTCGAGCTCGTGAACGACACACGGCCCGCCGGCGAGGAGGTTCGCCAACGGGCCGCGTCATGGCCACTCGGAACGGCGGCGCCGCGAGCTTCTACGCTCGCGGCGATCGTCGCTCAGGCGGCTTTTGCGGGGAGCGAGTCGTCCGAATCCATCTGCTCGTGCGCCGGTCGGAGCTCGATGATGCCGAGCCACGCAAAGATGCGGATGACCTGCCACGTCGGATCGATCTCGAACCAGCGCACGCCGAAGTTCGGGCGCATCGCGTGGCGGTGATGGTTGTTCTGGAACAGCTCGCCCCACGTGACGAAGTCGAAGACCAGCGTATTGCGCGAGACGTCGTCGCTGTCGAAGTTGCGGTAGCCGTAGCGGTGGCCGCACCAGTTGACGATCGCGCCGTGGATCGGGCCCATGATGAAGTGCGCCGGCAGGAGCAGCCACATCCACCAGTGCGTCGCGAACGCCACGTAGAAGAGCGTGTAGCCGGTGAGCCAGACGATCCGCGCGAGCCACGACTGGCTCAGACGATCGAGCGCCGGCCAGTCCGGGATCCCCTTCGCGAAGCGCGCCTCGGGCTCCTCGCGGCGGTACGCGAAGGCGTCGTAGCGCTTCTTCGTCGCCAACATCATCGTGAAGAGGTTCGAGTGGTTCTCGGGCGAGTGCGGATCCTTGGGCCCATCGCTGTACGCGTGGTGCATCCGGTGGAGGATCGCGTAGCCGCGCGAGCTCAGGAAGCTCGACCCCTGCGTGAGATAGGTGCAGATGTGGAAGAACCGTTCCCAGCCCTTCGACATCGTGAACTGCTTGTGAGCGCCGTAGCGGTGGAGGAAGAAGGTCTGGAAGAAGACCGACGAAACCCAGTGCCCGACGAAGAAGATCGCGATCGCCATCGTTCGGGGGGGACTCTACGGTCGGCGGCTCGGCGCGCGAGCCATCGTTCGGTCAGGTTTGGGCCTTTGCGTCACGAAACAGTCATGGTCGATGCGCGACGGTCGCGCTCGATGTGCTCTAGCTAGAGCCAGGTTCGAGCAGAGCCGCTCTCTACGTGACAGAATGCCCGCCGGCATGGCGGTCTCGCGTCACTCCGTTTTCCTTCGCAGGCTCGCCTGGCTCGGCGCCGCGCGCGGACCGTTCTGGGTCCTCCGTTACACCCCGCCGCTCGTCGGTTGGACCGCCGCCGTCCTCTCGAAGGACGCGCGCCGTCGGGTCGTCGAGAACCTCCACCGCGTTCGGGGGTCGGCGCCGGCATGGCGCGACACGATCGAAACGATGCAGACGTTCGCGAGCTTCGCCGGCGCCCTAGGCGAGTCGCTGGCGACGGGCTCGAAGAACGACCGGCCGCTCGAGCCGAGCATCGAGGGGGAGGAGCACCTGCGCGCGGTGCTCGGCGGCGGGTTCATCATCGGCACCATCCACTCCGGCGGATGGGACGTCCTCGGAGCACTGCTCACGGGCGAGCTCGAGCTCGACATGGTCGTCGTGATGGCGCACGAGGCCGACCCCGACGCGCAGCGTCTTCAAGACGACGTGCGCGGCAAGATCCGTGTGCGTGTCGTCCATGTCGGAAGCGACGCGCTCGAGGCGCTGCCGCTCCTCGGTCAGCTCCGCCGCGGCGGGGTCGTCGCGATGCAGCTCGATCGAACGCCGCCGGGGATGCGCACCGTGCCCGTTCGTCTCTTCGACGCCGATGGTGCGCTCCCCGAAGGACCGTTTCGGCTCGCCCGGCTCGCGCGGGTCCCGATCCTCCCGATCTTCTGCGCGCGGGTCGGCTTCCGGCGCTACCGCGTCGTCATTCATCCGCCGGTGTGGATCCAGCGCGAGGACCCGCCCGAGGCTACGCTGGCGGCCGCGCAGTCGATCGCCGACCGCATGACCGCGTTCCTCCGCGAGCATCCGTCGCAGTGGTTCAACTTCTGACGAAGGCTCGAGCACACGACGCGGAGATACTCGGGCTCTGCGTCCGAGCGAGGTGAGCTCGACATCGTCGCGGAGGACGCGAGGTCGGCGGTCTCGCTCGGTCGAGGTTCGATGCGGGTCGAGCTCACCGATGCGACATGTGATCCTTCGCTACGCGTGCGTTCGCCTGACTCGTCGAGAAGCGCTATCGACGGTGCATCGCAGAGGGCGCATGACCGCCTTTGCGGGTGGTTTGGGCGCGAGCCCGAGTTCAACGAGGTGATGAGTGACGCGGCCCAGGTGGACGATGTGGCTTCCCGCGACCTTCGCGGTGGTGATTCTGAGTTTTCTTGCGGCGACCGTCGTTGGGCAATGGCAATCGTTCGCGACGGACCGTGCCGCTCGCGAGATTGCGTACAACACGGCTCCCAGCATCGAGCGCCTCACGTCGGTGCGCGGCGAGCTTCGCAACCTGCACCTCGTCCTTCGTGACGAGCTCGATCGCGTGGCGCGAGGTCAGAAACCCGACCCGAGCCCGGTGAACCGAGCGCGCAATGCGATTCAGCAAGAGATGGACGCGTACCTCGCGCTTCCCACCTGGTCCGATGAGCTGGTGCTGGCGGGCAATGTCCTCCGTACGCAGGGGCAGCTCGGAGAGACGGTCTCGCGCTTCCAGGACGAGATCGCGCGAGGTGACATCCCAGCAGCGACGACGACACTGACGCTCGACTTCAACACCGCAGCAACGAACCTCAACGCGGCGGTCATGGATGTGACCGAGCTCAACGCCGCTCATGCGCACGACCTCGCGCTCGAGATCCAGCGGATCCGAAGCAAGGCGACGTACGCGGCGTTCGGCCTCGACGTGGTGGCGACGGCGATCGCCATCGCCGGCGCAGTGATGCTCCGCCGTGTCATCCGAGACCACGCCGACCTCGTCGAGCGCCACCGCAGGCTCGAGGAGGAACGCGCCTGCGAGCTCGAGCAGTTCGCGGGCCGCGTGGCCCACGACATCCTCAGCCCGCTCGGCGCGGTGTCGTTCTCACTCCAGCTCATGAACCAGCCCGATCAGAGCGACGCGAAGCGGGCGCAGATCGCCGAGCGGGGCACGTCGGCGCTCTCCCGGGTCAAGCGGCTCGTCAACGGCCTCCTCGACTTCGCGCGCGCGGGCGCGACCCCGGATCCCGACGCTCGCGCCGAGCTCCGATCGACGCTGATGGACGTCGCGAGCGAGCTCCAGCCGCTCGCGGATGAGCGAGCCATCGAGCTCGGGATCAAGGAGGACGGCGTCTGCTACGCCCGGTGCAACGCGGGCGTGTTGACGAGCCTGGTCGCGAACCTCGCTCACAACGCGATCAAGTACATCGGCGACGGTCCGGTCCGACGCATCGAGATCCGCACCCGCCACAGCGCGCAGGTCGTGCGGGTGGAGGTGGAGGACAGCGGGCCGGGGCTCCCGCCCGATATCGAGCCGCGCATTTTCCAACCCTACGCGCGGTCGAAGGGCTCGATGGAGCCTGGAATCGGTCTCGGGCTCGCGACGGTGAAGCGGTTGGCGGAGGCCCATGGCGGGCGTGTCGGCGTGCGCTCGATCACCGGATGCGGATGCATCTTCTGGTTCGAGCTGCCTGCCGTGGAGGCCATGGCGGGCGTCTACGAGAGCGTCCCGGCGCCGGCCTGAGATCAGCCGCTCGAGAGCACGCGGACGGCGCCGAGGACCGCGGCCGCGACGGTCTCGGTGCGAAGGATGAACGAGCCGAGCGAAACGGGAAGGAATCCGCTCGCGGTCGCGCTCTCGATCTCGGGGGCGGACAGCCCGCCCTCCGGGCCGATCGCGAAGGCGATCGACGCGCCTCGCTCGATCGCGGGCGCGAGCGCTCCGCCGAGCGCGTGGACCGCGCGTGGATCGAGGCAGAAGCGGGCCTCGCAGTCGGCGGCGCGCTCGAGCGCCTCGGGCCAGTCGAACACACCCTCGATCGCCGGCGGATCGGCGCGACCACATTGCCTGGCAGCTTGCTCGGCGATCCGCCGCCAGCGATCCAGCTTGTCCTTCATTCGGTCGCCCGAGGCCTTCACGACCGCGCGCTCCGTTCGCGTGACGATGACGCGCGTCGCTCCGAGCTCCGTCGCGTCGCGAACGACGTCGTCGACCTTGTCGCCTTTCGCGAGCGCATAGACGAGGACGACGTCGCTGCCTGCGACCACGCGAGCCGGGCGAAGCGGGCCGACGCTCACGCGTGCGGCGTCGGCCTTTGCATCGAGGATCGTCGCGTCGGCCTCGGTGCGCGCGTCCGGATCGAAGGCGACGAAGACGTCGCCGGGAGCGAGGCGCCGGACGCGGCAGAGGTAGCGTGAGGTTTCGCCGGAGAGAATGCGCTCGCCCTCCGCGAGGTCGGAGACCGGCGCGCGTACGGTCACGCTTCGCGCTTCCGGAGCGCGAGCAGCGTCCACTCTCCCATCTCGGGAGCCGCGAGGAGGTCGAAGCCGGGGTAAGCCGCGCGCACGTCTTCCTTCTGCGGGACGAGGATGCCGGAGAGGAGGAGGAGACCGCGGTCCGCGACATGCCGGCCGAGCTCCGCCGCCATCGGGATGAGGATCCGCGCCTCGATGTTCGCCACGACCACCGGCGACACGAGCGTCGTCTCCTCGAGCGGCGTGGTGCTCGCGTCGATGCGGTCGGTCATGGCGTTGCGCGCGGCGTTCTCGCGCGTGACGTCGATCGACTCGGAGTCGATGTCCACGCCGACGGCGCGCGAAGCGCCGAGCGAGAGCGCGATGAGAGCGAGCACGCCGCTCCCGCAGCCGACGTCGAACACGGTCACTCCGTCGAGCTCGCTCGCGTGATCGGCGAGGGCCTGCGCGACGAGGCGCGTCGTCTCGTGGAGGCCGGTGCCGAACGCGCGTCCGGGCTCGAGCTCGAGGACGTGCTCGCCGGGCTTCGCCTCGTGGGTCTCCCACGGCGGCCGGACGACGACTGCGCGGCCGTCCGCGGTGCGCGCGATCGTGAAGGGGCGGTAGTGTTCCTTCCACGCGTCCCTCCAGGCGTCGCCGACGATCTCTTCGTAACGAGCGCCGAGCTCGGCGCCGAGCTCCGCGATCGCCTGCTCGGCGTCCGCGCGGGTCGGGAACGCGGCGACGAGGGTGACCTTGCCGCTCGCCGCGGTCTTCGCGAGCGTTCCTTCGTCGCGCTCCTCGACGCCCTCGGCGCCCAGCTCGAAGAGGTATGCGCTCGTCTCGTCCACCATCTCGGGCGTGACGTCGACGTGGACAAACGGATAACGCGGCTCACTCACGATCTCACCATTCGATCTCGTACAGCTCGATGACTGTGCGGAAAAAACTCAGAAGCGAAGTCCCGCCTCACCGACGTTGACGGTCACCGTCGAGGTGCCGCGACCTGCCGGAGGGGCCGAGCTCTTGAAGACACCCGCGAGCGCGAGACCGCCGACGATCGCTGCCGCTCCGAGAATGCCGCCGCCGATCGCGAGGGGGAGGACCCAGCCGGAGCCTTCGCCGTCGGGCACCGCGATGCGCAGCGGCGCCTGGGAGTCGCCGCGCGACGCGATCATCGCGCCGGTGATGTCGTGCACCTCGAAGTAGTAGTCCATGAGCGGCGGCTTGACGGCGGAGGCGGGGATCTGCGCCCGCACGTTCTCCCCCTCGACCTCGGCCAACGTCTCCGTGAACTCCCCGCGCGATCCCGTGCGGTAGTAGAGCTTCACGGTGCCGGTGCGCCCGCTCCGATCCTCGAGCTTCGCGCGGAGATCGATCGGCTTGTCGCTCTCGGCCGAAGAGGGGGAGCCGTGTCGGAGGACGACAGGATGCTCGATCGGCTTCTCCTTCACGAAGCCGGGGCGGCCTTCGGCTTCCCACTTCGCGCGCGACTCCTTGAAGAAGTCACGGAAGCGCGGGGACTCGTTTGCGGGCAGCTGGTAGTCGGGCTCGGCGACGAGGAGGCCGCGCACGGCATTGTCGGCCTCGTCCTTGCGCCCGAGGGTGATGTAGTTGAGCGCGAGGAGGCGGTAGATCTCGACCTTCTGCTCCTTCGTGTTGCTCGGGCGAAGGAGCGCGGCGGAGAGCGTCTGGATCGAGTCCTCGTACTGCTGATCCTCGAAGAGCATCTGGCCCTTTGCGATCAGGTCCTGAGGCTGCTGCTGCGGAGGAGGCGTGGCCGTTGCGCCCGGCTTCGCCGGCGCGGTCTTCGGCTGGGCGAACGAGAGCGTGCTCGACAGAGACAGTTGCACGCAAAGGACGAGCGAAATCCACGCCGACAGCTGTTTCCGCAGGCCCCGCATCATGTCGAGCGACATTAGCGCGCGGCCCGTCGCGAGTCACCAGGGGAGCGCTCGGCCGATCCGTCAGGCCGACGTCGCCGGGGCGAACCAGACCTTGCGTGCCGGCTGTGAGACGAGGACCTCCCGCCGGGCGGCGATCGCGCGGGGGACCCGCTGGCCCTCCTCGAGCACCATCGCCGTGAGCCGCCCGCCGTAGACGCAGCCCGTGTCGAGCCCGGTGGCCCAGTCGTGGAGCTGGAGGCCGGGCGCTGCATTGTGACCGAACACGATGTGAGGTGGTCCGGAGTAGCGCGTCCCCCACAGCACGTAGCGCTCGCCGCGTGTGCCCCCGGGGGCGAGCACCGTGCGGATCCGCATCAACGTGTCGGGCTTTTGCTGCTCGAACGGCAGGTCCGGATCGACCCCGGCATGGACGACGCGGACGCCGTGCTCGGGCAGGTCGAGCCAGACCTTGGAGCTCTGCAGGAGCGACCAGTCGACGGGGCGAAGGGCACGCGCCAGATCGCGATGCATCTTTCCGATCGGCGGCTTCGCCTCCTCCTCACCGTGGAGCCATCGATCGCGCGCCTCGAACCAGTCGAGGACCTTCTGCTCGTGATTGCCGCGGACGACGATGGCGCCGGTCGTACGCGCGATGTCGAGGACCCCGAGCGAATCGGGCCCGCGCGCGATCAGGTCCCCGACGAAGACGAGCCGGTCGCCGCTCACGAAGGCGACCGCGTCGAGGAGCGAGTCGAGCTCGCTCGCGCAGCCGTGAACGTCGCCTACGATGACCGTGCGCAACGACCCTCCTCGCCTCGACTTCGCCGAGGGTGCCGGTGCTCTATAGCCTCCACATCTTCTCGTCGTCGAGCTTCGCGCGCTTCGGGATGACGACGAGGCCGCTCTCGGTCACGAAGAAGCGCTTGCGGTCCGCCTCGAGGTTGAAGCCCACCTCGACGCCGGGGGGCACCTCGACGTCCTTGTCGATGATGCAGCGCCGGAGCTTCGCATGGCGACCGACGCGTACACGCTCGTAGAGGATGCTCTCTTCGATCTCCGCGAACGAGTTCACGCGGCAGCCGACGCTGAGGACACTCCGGTGGATGCGGCCTCCGGAGATGATGCACCCGTGGCTGACCATCGAGTCGGTCGCGATGCCGACGCGCGCGTGCGCCTCGTCGCGGAAGACGAACTTCGCCGGCGGGTCGTGGGTGACACCGGTGCGGATCGGCCAGCGGTCGTTGTAGAGGTTGAAGAGGGGATGGATCGCGATCAGATCCATCTGCGCTTCCCAGTACGCCTCGATCGTCCCCACGTCGCGCCAGTAGCCGCGGGCGCGCTCCTCCTCGCCCGGCACGACGTTCTGGGCGAAGTCGTAGACGTAGACGTCCTGTCCGTCCGCCACCATGCGCGGAAGGATGTCGTGACCGAAGTCGTGCTTGCTCGTCTCGACCGCGGCGTCACGATTGAGCTCGCGGATGAGGTCGTCCTTGCGGAAGACGTAATTCCCCATCGACGCGAGGCACAGGTCGGTCGAGCCCGGCATCGTCGGCGGGTTCTTCACCTTCTCGTGGAAGGCGATGATGCGGCCGTTCTGGTCGATCTCGAGGACGCCGAAGTCGCTCGCTTCCCGCTTCGGAACGGGGATCGCGGCGACGGTGGCGGCCGCGTTCCGCGCCACGTGTGCATTGATCATCTGGCGCACGTCCATCTTGTAGACGTGGTCTCCGCCGAAGATGGCGACGATGTCCGGTCGCTCGTCGGTGATGACGTGCTGGCACTGGTAGACGGCGTCGGCCGATCCCTTGAACCAGGAGAGGCCCGTGCGTTGCTGGGCCGGGATCGCCTCGATGAACTGGTCGAGCATCGGCGACAGACGCCACACGCGGGCGATGTGCTCCTCGAGCGACGCGCTCTTGTACTGCGTGAGCACCTTGATCCGCGCGAGGCCCGAGTTGACGAAGTTCGAGAGGACGATGTCGATGATGCGGTAGCGCCCGGCGAACGGCACCGCAGGCTTCGCCCGATCGAGCGTGAGCGGATAGAGCCGTTTGCCCTCGCCCCCGGCGAGGATCATCACGAGCACCTGGCTGGGATCGTAGCTGGGACCGAGGACAGCCATGAGAGGGCTCGAAGGATAAGGCGAACTCTCGGCGTTCGGGAGGTAGAATGATGCTCGATGAGTACGCGCCGCGGATCGGACGTCGAGAGGCCCGCCGTGTTGTCGCTCGTGCCGCAGCGTTCGCGGGAAGCGCCGCAGGGTTCGCGGGAAGCGCCGCCGTCCTCCGACATCGCCGTGACGGACGCCATTTCGACCGAGCTCTTGCCGGTCCCCTCACCGGGGGATGCGTCGGCCGTGCTCGCCGCCGCCGCGGCCGGGGCCCGGCGGGGCGTCGCCGCTGCGATGGCGACGGTGCTCGAGCGGCACGGATCCGCCCCCGGCACGCCGGGGCAGAAGCTGTACCTCGCCGCGGCCGGCTCGTGCATCGGGACGGTCGGCGGCGGCGCCGTCGAGAGAGCCGTGCTCGAGTCGCTCGTCGCGATGGTGAGGGATGCGGGCGCGAAGCATGAGGTGCGCACGTTCAAGCTCGGCGCCGAGCTCGGTATGTGCTGCGGGGGACGCCTCGTGGTCCTCGTCGAGCCGATCGCCGCTCTCGTTCCGTCCCTCGTCGTCGGCGCCGGTCACATCGCCACCGCGGTCGCTCCGCTGCTCGCGAAGGTTGGCTTTGCGGTCACGGTCGTCGACGCGCGCGAAACGTGGGGCGAAGAGGGGCGCATCGAAGGCGTTCGCTGCGTCGCCGGCGAATACGACGAGGTCGGCCGCGACGTCGATCCGAGCGGCGTCTGTCTCGTGATGACCCACGACCACGCGCTCGATCAGCGCGCGATCGAGTGGGCGCTCAGGCGAGGATTCGCCTACGTCGGCGGCGTCGGAAGCCGAGCGAAGGCGGAGCGCACCCGCCAGCGCCTCGAGGCGAAGGGCTTCGCCGAGGCCGACCGCGCGCGCGTGAGGATGCCCATCGGCGTGGACATCGGCGCGCGCACGCCCGACGAGATCGCCGTCGCGATAGCGGCGGAGCTGATCGCCTGGCGCAAGCAGCGCTGACTCGAGGTCTCGAACAAGGCGCAACAGACCCCGGTGAAGGATCAGGGCCCGCGCGGCACGTGCACTGCGTTCGCGTCCGTCGGTGCGCTCGAGGCGCGAGCGAAGCGCGCGGGCGCAACGAAGGACCTCTCCGAGAACCACGCCTTCCAGCTGTTCATGGCTGCCGGGAACCAGACGTGCACGATGAACGGCGGCTACCTGACGTGGCAGACCGGGCCGGTCCTGTCCGAGCGCGGCGTCTGCTCGGAGAGCGTCATGCCCTATACGCCGAACGCCTGCCCCTCCGCCCAGGTGCCGCTACTCTGCCAGGCCGGCGGCAACGCGCGCTTCACGTCCACGACCCACTTCTTCACTCCGACGTTCGGCGGGACGGGCTCGCTGCGCGCGGACAACACGAACCTCCTCGAGTCGTTCATCAAGGCGGGCTACGACATCGTCTACGGCCTGAACGTGGCGGGGAGCGACTGGACCGACGGCGACGGCATCATCGACGTCCAGGTCGACAGCGCCGGCAACCCGGCGCCGTCCGTCGGTGGCCACGCCATGCTGATCGTCGGCTACAACCGCACGGCCAACTACTTCATCGTGAAGAACAGCTGGGGCACGGGCTGGGGCCACGACGGCTACGCGCATATCTCGTACGAGTACCTGCAGACGTACGGCAAGTACGGCTACGCGGTTCTGGACGCGACGGTGCCTTGACGAAATGAGATCGCTTCGTGTTGCAGCCTCCGCACGGGGGCCGCAGCGCGTTCGTTCGCCGTGACATCGCCGACGGGCGTATCATCGGCGGATGGCTCGCTCGTCCTCCTTCGAGCTCGTGGTCAACGGCCGTGCCGCGATCGTCGAGAACGTTCCGTCCAACACGACCCTTCTCCAGTGGCTTCGCGCCACCGGCAGGACGGGCACCAAGGAGGGATGCGCCGAAGGTGACTGCGGGGCGTGCACCGTTGCCGTCGTGGACGTCGACGCCCGGGGCGAGCGCACTTACCGCGCCGTCAACTCCTGCATCACGCTCCTGCCGATGGTCGCGGGAAGGGAGATCGTCACCGTCGAGGGCGTCGCGATGCCCGACGGTCTCCACCCCGTCCAGCAGGCCATGGTGGAGCGGTATGGCTCGCAGTGCGGCTACTGCACGCCGGGCTTCGTCATGTCGATGTTCGAGGGCTACTACCGTCGCGACCTTGCCGATGCAGGCGGCGACGCACGTGCGAAGATCGGCGATCAGCTGAATGGCAACCTATGCCGCTGCACGGGATACCGCCCGATCCGCGACGCGATGCTCGACGCGCTCGAGGAGAAGGAGCGGCGCGCCTCGTCCCCCGCTTCGCGCGAGGACCTGTTCCAGCTCCGTCTCTCGAAGTCGGCGCCGATCGAGAAGGGGGTGCCGGCCGTCGACTACGCGGCCGGCGGGCAAGCGTTCCTCCGCCCCACTTCGCTCGAGGAGCTCTACGCGATCAAGGCCGATCACGGAGGGAGCGCGGAGCTCGTCGCAGGGGCGACCGAGATCGGCGTCTACATCAACAAGCAGCATCGCCGTTATCCGCTCCTCGTCTCGACCGACGGCGTGCGCGCGCTCGCCGCGATCGAGAAGGACGACGCCGTCTGGCGCGTCGGCGGCAACGCCACGCTCACCTCGCTCGAGGAGGCGCTCGCGGGCGAATATCCGATGATCGACAAGATGCTTTGGGCCTTCGCGTCCAGGCAGATTCGGAATCGCGCGACGCTCGCGGGCAACATCGTCACTGCGTCGCCGATCGGCGACATGCCGCCGATCCTCCTCGCCCTCGATGCGGAGGTCGTGCTGGAGAGGCGGGGAGGGGCGCGGACCGTCCCGATCGCGGAGTTCTTCGCCGGCTATCGCAAGTCGGTGATCGCCGCGGACGAGGTCGTCCGATGGGTGGTCTTCCCGCGCAACGAGGCGCCGATCGGCGCGACGCGCCGGATGGACTCGTACAAGGTCAGCAAGCGTCGCGAGCTCGACATCAGCATCACCGCGGCGGCGTTCGTGGTCGACACCGACGCGAGCGGCGTGGTCACCCATGCGCGCCTCGCCTTCGGCGGCGTTGCCGCGACGCCTGCGCGCGCGAAGAAGACCGAGGCGTATCTCCTCGGCAAGAAATGGGACGCGCGAACGATCGCCGGCGCGTCGGAGATCCTCGCCGGCGAGTTCACGCCGCTCGACGATCACCGCTCGGGCGCCGCGTACCGGCGCGACCTCGTCGTGAGCCTCTTCGAGAAGTTCTTCCGCGGTGAGCGCTCGAACCCGCAGGACGAGCTCCTCGTCTTCGAGCCGACGCCGCGGAGCACGTGCGCGGTCGACGACGCGAGTCGGGCGCTCGAGCACGAGAGCGCCGTCGGTCACGTCACGGGCAACGCGCTCTACATCGACGACGTCGCCGCGCGTCGCGACATGCTCGAGATCTGGCCGGTGAGCTCTCCGCACGCGCGCGCACGGGTGATCTCGATCGATACGAGCGAGGCCGCGAAGGCGCCGGGGGTCGTCCTCGTGCTGACGGCAAAGGACGTCCCGGGGATGAACGACGTCGGCGCCATCCGCCACGACGAGCCGCTCTTCGCGGCGGAAGGGGCGGAGGCGAGCTTTCGCGGGCATGTCGTGGCGATGGTCGTGGGCACCTCGTACGAGGCGTGCCGCCTCGCCGCCGAGAAGGTGAAGGTCGAGTACGAGCCGCTGCCGCCGGTGATCGGCGTTCGCGATGCGATGGCGAAGCACAGCTTCCACACCGAACCGCACGTCATCCGTCGCGGCGACTGCGAGGGAGCGCTCGCCCGGAGCCCGCATCGCTTCTCCGGCGAGCTCGAGATCGGCGGGCAGGAGCACTTCTACCTCGAGTCCCACGCCTGCTGGGCGGAGCCGGGCGAGGAAGGAGAGGTCTTCGTCTCCTCGTCGACGCAGCATCCGTCCGAGGTGCAGGCCGTCGTCTCCCACGTGCTCGATCTTCCGCGCAACAAGGTGACGGTGCAGTCGCCGCGCATGGGCGGCGGCTTCGGCGGCAAGGAGACGCAAGGCAACTCGTGGGCGGCGTTCGTCGCGCTGGCGGCGACGAAGACGGGCAAGGCGGTCCGCGTCCAGCTCGATCGCGACATCGACATGGCGCTCACGGGCAAGCGGCATCCATTCTTCGCGCGCTTCGACGTCGGTCACGACGACGACGGTCGGCTCACGGCTGCCCGCATCGCGCTCGTGTCCGACGGCGGGTGGGCGCTCGACCTCTCGGAGTCGATCACCGACCGCGGCCTCTTCCACCTCGACAACTCCTACTACGTGCCGGTCTGCGACTTCTCCGGTCGGGTCGCGAAGACGAACGTGGTCTCGCACACGGCATTCCGCGGCTTCGGCGGCCCGCAGGGCATGGTGGTGATCGAGGAGATCCTCGACCGCGTCGCCCGCCGTCTCGGAATCTCGCCCGCGGAGGTCCGCGAGAAGAACCTCTATCGCGGCAAGGGCGAGTCGAACACGACGCATTATGGTCAGCCGCTCGACGACGAGCGCATCCCGGCGATCTGGTCTCGGCTACTCGAGACTTCTCGGTTCGCCGAACGCCGCCGCGAGATCGACGCGTTCAACGCCGAGAGCGGCGTCCGCGCGAAACGGGGACTCGCGATCACTCCGGTGAAGTTCGGTATCTCGTTCACTGCGACGTGGCTCAACCAGGCCGGCGCGCTCGTTCTCGTCTATCGCGACGGCACCGTGCAGGTGAACCACGGCGGCACCGAAATGGGCCAGGGCCTCTACACGAAGATGCGCGGTGTCGCGATGCGCGAGCTCGGCGTGCCGGCCGATGCCGTGCGCGTGATGCGGACGCAGACGGACAAGGTCCCGAACACGTCGGCGACCGCGGCTTCGAGCGGCTCCGATCTCAACGGCCAAGCCGTACGCGCGGCGTGCGAGACGATCCGCGAGCGCCTCGCGCCCGTCGCGGCGGAGCTCCTCTCGACGAAGTCGTCGATGCCCGTGCCGGGGTCGGCGGTCGTCTTCGAGCACGGGCTCGCGCGGGCGCCGCAGCTCCCCGGCGTCGAGGTCACGTTCGCAGAGGTCGTCGAGCGCGCGTACTTGAAGCAGGTGCAGCTCTCGGCGTCGGGCTTCTATCGAACGCCGGGCATCGGGTACGACCGCTCGAAGGGAAGGGGACGGCCCTTCTACTACTTCGCCTACGGCGCCGCCGTGACCGAGGTCGAGGTCGACGGCTACACCGGGATGAAGCGCGTCCGCGCGGTGGACATCCTCCACGACGTCGGCGACTCACTGAACCCCGGCATCGACCGCGGTCAGATCGAGGGTGCGTTCGTGCAAGGCATGGGCTGGCTCACGGGGGAGGAGCTTCGCTGGAGCAAAGACGGCAAGCTCCTCTCGCACTCGGCGAGCACGTATCAGATCCCGTCGATCGGCGACGCGCCCGAGCGCTTCGCGGTCGAGCTCCTCGCGAACGCGGCGCAGCCCGGCGTCATCCATGGCAGCAAGGCGGTGGGCGAGCCGCCGCTCATGCTCGCGATCAGCGTGCGCGAAGCGATCCGCGACGCCGTCGCCGCCTTCGGGGCACCCGGCGGCGAGATCCCGCTCGCGTCGCCGGCGACCCACGAAGCGATCCGGGCGGCGATCAAGGCGCGTCTCGATCGCTCGGCAGGCACCTCCTCGCCGGCGCGAGCGGCGGAGTAGTCGACGCGACCTCACCGGCGAGGCGCGTCGAGCTCCCGGACCGGTGTCCGGGGGCAGGAGGGCACTCCACTCCGTACGCCTCGTCTCGCGCGCCGACCGCTGGGATCGGTGTCACGCGTCGCGAGAGCATCCTGCGCCGCCCGTGCCGGGGGCGCTCCTTCCCGGCAGTCCCCGAACGGGGCCCGAGGTCGTCCCCGCTCGTCGATGTGGACGAGGACGTGACGTCGCCGCTCCGGGCGCCGGGTGGCGGTGCCGGTATCCAGAGACGGGTTCCGTCTTTTTCAGCGTTACCGTAATTTACCGTGGTTTACCACAGTAAACGTCGAAAACGTCGTAACGGTCGTTACCGGCGAGCCGAGGTGCTCGTCGTGGGATTCGGTGACGAGGCTGGCCGCTCCGTCACCTCGCACGCGTGATCGCCCGCGACGATGAACGCGCGACGGCAGACGACGACGTAACGGCCGCGTTTTACGAGGTCGTACTCGATCCGCTCCTCGAGCATTCCGCGGTCGCCACGGAGCGATTCGACCTTGCAGTCGTCGCCGCAACCAGCCGCCAAATTGACGGTGTTCCGCGCCTTCGCACGGATGTCAGCATCGTCGGACAACACGTTCGCGTAGGCCGTCCAGACGCAGAGCACGAGAACGAGGATCGTGAACCACTGGAAGGCTTGCCTTCGCCGCACGCGTTGGACCCTACGACGAACAATTCGCGCGCGCCAGCATCCCGCTGCAAACGTCGCGAACATCACGTCGAGGAGACGCCGCCGACAACCTCAGCCGAGACCTCGAACGATGCACGCTGCGAGTCGCGATCGACACTGCACGCTGAGACGTTCGCGATCCATGCGGGGCTGATGCGGATAGCGAGTCGCCATCGTGTGGACTGCGCGTCACGACGTTCCCGCCTTCCGCGATCGTCTTCAGAACGTCTTTACGTAGCCGTCCTTGTCGACGTGCGCGGAGCTCGCTCCGCGAGGCGCGGCTGGAGTGGCCGCCTTCGCTGACGACGTCGCCGCGGCGGCTGTGGTCGAGTGCGCCGGCGGAGGAGGAGCGGGAGGAGGCGCCGCGTGGCGGGGCATCGAAGGACCGCCGCCTTTCGCATTGGCGGTCGCTGTAGTGATGGCTCCAGCCATCGTCGTCGCTGGGGCTGCGGATGAAGCGCCGGCCGGCGCGCTTGCCGTCGCGGATGGTGTTGCGACGGAAGACGCGGTCGATGGATCGATCGCCGGCGCCGTCGACATGCCGCTCGAGCTTGCAGACGCGGTCGAGCTCGGGAGCGGGGTCGCGCTTGCGGTCGTGGTGCTCGAGCTCGCGCCGTCGTCGGTGCTGCCCTTCTTTCGCATCACCACCGCGCCGCCGATCAGGACGAGCGCGAGCAGGACCGCACCCCCCGCGGCGACGAGCACGCCCCAAGGCGTTCGCGTCGGCAGGCGGGTCGACGGCACGGACTGGTTGTCGACCGTCGCGTAGACACCTGGGGACGTCGACGTCTCCCCCGTGACTGCCGGCGCTCCGGGGACCGAGTCGTTCGTGGCCGGACGCACCGGCAACGTCGACGCGAAGAGCTGGTTCCTTGGTCCCGGGTGAGGTGCTCCGGTCGTGAACCCGGGCGGAGGCATCGCTGCAGCTTGCGCGTGCCCTCCGCTCGGAAACCCCGCTCCCTGCGGAAAGGCCGGTGACGACGAGAGGCGTTGAGGCGCTCCGGACGGCATGCCTGGATGCGCACCCGTCCCGGAGGGGGCGGGCATCATGCCGGTTGCAGGTACTCCGGGCCCCGTCGCGTTCGCGCCGGGATGAGGAGGAGACGAGACGCGCGGTGGCGCAACTCCTGCGCCGGGCATCGTCGGCTGAACCGGCTGCGCGTTCGACGGAGCTCCTGCAGATGCTTGGATTGGTCCTGCCGCGGGCTGCCCTGCCGCCGGCCTCGGGGCAGCGGGCCCGCTGGCGCCGGGCTCTCCCGTCGGGGAGGCCAGCGTCGCCTCGAATGCAGCGCGGTCGTCGGAGGGCACGCGACCGGGAGCGCCCGCCATCACGGGAGTCGGCGGGACGGCGGTGGCTCCCATCGCGATGCTCGCGTTCGGTCCGAGGGAAGGGTCGGGGGTCGGCAGCCGGCCTGCTGCGGGCCGCGGCGGTCCATGGTCGACGGGCGCCATGTGCCGGAGCAGGTCGTCGACCTCGGCGCGGATCGCCTCGTCCTCCACCGCACCGGGGGCGGCCTTCAGCGCGGCGCAGACCTTCCGCAGCTCCGCCGCGAGCTCGCTGGCCGTCGGCCGCCGCGCGGGATCCGTCTCGAGCGCGCGTGCGACGACCTCGTCCAGCTCGCGCGGCGCTGTCGGAACGAGCTCGGTGAGCAGCGGCGCGGGCTTGAAGCACCGGGAGAGCCCGACGCCGGGATCGTCGTCGAAGGGTCCCTTGCCAGCGAGCAGCTCGAACAGCACGAGCCCTGCCGCGTAGACGTCGTTCGGCGGTCCCGCTGCCTTGCCCTGCATCTGTTCGGGCGCCGCGTAGTAGAGCGTTCCGACGAACCCACCCGTCTTCGTGATGCGGCCCTGCGAGACGCGCCCGTCGCTGTCGAAGATGTGGACGATGCCGAAGTCGAGCACCTTCGTCACCGCGCCGTGCGGCTGTTCGGCGAGGAAGATGTTCTCGGGCTTGATGTCCCGGTGGACCATCCCGCGGGCATGCACGTAGGCCAGCGCCTCGAGCACGTCGGCGACGATTTCGAGCGATCGCACGCGTCGCACGCCGTGCCGCTTCATCGTCTGGCGGAGGTCGACTCCCTCCAGCTTCTCCATGACGAAGTAGCTCACGCCATCCGGGGTCGTCCCCACGTCGTGGACCTGAACGATGTTCGGATGACTGATCGCAGCGAGCACCTGGGCCTCGCGCTCCATCCGTTTGGCTGCGCCTTCGTCGTGGCGGATCTGCTCGTGAATGACCTTCGCGACGTACCGCTTCTTCAGGCGAATGTGCTCGATCTCGTAGACGACACCCATGCCGCCCGCGCCGATCTCGCGCACGACCTGATAACTCGTCCCCTCGAGCAACTGGCCCGGGCTGAGCGCCCCCATAGTGGAGAGCAGGCTAGCAGAAGCGGCGCCGCAGCGCGCGGAGTGACCGTGGTTTTGACGGCTTAGCCGTTTGGTCGTGCGAACGTAATCTCGGATTGTGATCCAAATCGCATATCGCCGTAGGCGCTCCGGGACGAGGGATGGCCGTCACATGGACGGGCAATCGTCGGCGTCGCCGTTGTATCGTCGGGAATGTGAAGAGGGGACGATGGGCGCTGCTCGCGCTCTGGCTGCTTTCGTCGGTCGGTGCGGCCTCGTGTGGCGACAGCGACTGTGCGGCGACGGCTACGTGCGTGGCTGCAAACGATGACGCTGGAATGACGGACGGCTATCCCGAGGTTCCACCGCCGCCCGGCTGCGATCCTGGTGCCGATTCGAATGGCTCGGCGGCGTGTGTCGATGATTCGTATGCGCTGTTCGTCGACCCGAAGAACGGGAACGACACCAACGCGGGAACGAAGGCTGCGCCGCTCCGAACACTCGCGGCGGCGACCAGCGTCGACAAGCTCGCCGGGCGACCGCGGATCTACGTCTGCGGCACCGCTGCCATCGCCGAGACGGTGCGCTTGCCGCCGAACGTCAGCCTCGTCGGTGGGTTCGACTGCCAAGCCTGGCAATATTCAGGAGTGCTCGTTCGGATCGCTCCGACCGAGCCGGGGATCGTGCTCCACGTGGATGGGTCGACGAAAGAGATCGTCGTCTCGGACGTCGAGCTCATCGCCAGGGACGGCGAAGGCGACGGTGCGTCGAGCGTGGCGCTCTTCATCAACGGATCGAAGGCGACGCTTCGTCGTGTCACCGCGCAGGCGGGCGCCGGTGCGAGCGCCAGCCAGCCCCCGACGCCCTCGAACCGATCGAGCTCGTCGCTCGACGGAAACGGCACCACCAACGACGTCGCTGCCGACGGGAAGACATGCTCGTGCTCGAAGCAGGGGGCGAGCATCGGCGGTAAGGGCGGCGGCCTCGGCGCTGCGGGAGCTCCGGGCGGCGTCGATCCACCGACGCAGGGCGGTGGCACTGCTGGTGCGGCCGGGTGTACCGACGGCGGTCGGGGAGCCAACGGCGCGAAGGGCGGCGCTGGCGGGAAACGCGCAGCCGCGCTCGGTGTCCTCACCGCTGCAGGGTGGAAGCCCGGACGCGGCGGTGACGGCACGTTCGGTGATCCTGGCGCGGGTGGCGGGGGCGCCGGAGGCAACGCAGCATTCGCGGGTGGTGGCGGCGCCTGTGGAGGCTGCGGCGGTCACGGCGGGACGGGCGGCGAGGGCGGCGGCGCGAGCATCGCGCTGGCGCTCCTGATGTCGGACGTGAAGGTCGTCGGCGGTCGCTATTCGGCCGCCCAAGCAGGCGCGGGGGCATGGGGAGGGCAGGGAGAGTCCGGTGCTTCGGGCGGCGCACGAGGCAGCAGTGCCTGCTTCGGAGGAGCTGGTGGGCACGGAGCTGGAGGCGGCGGCGGTGCCGGCGGCGCAGGTGGCGTCTCGACCGCGGTGCTTCGCACTGGCGGCACGTTCCTGCAGGACGACGCGGCGGTGCTCGCGTCGGGCAAGGGTGGCGCCCATGGGCCGGCGGGCATCCCCGGCGGTGGCGCCGGTGTTCCTGGCGAGGCAGGTGAAGACGGCCTCGAGCTGCTCGACGCAGCTCCCGTGCTCGAGATCCCTTGAGCTCCCGCGATTGATCGCTCGAGCCCCCGCGCTCGCGTGACGGGGCGCCGAGCTCGACTCGCTCAGAAGCGGCCGATGACGGCGATGCCTGCGTCTCGTGACGAGGCGAAGGGGATCACGCGAGGGCCGCCGCGTGTCGGCTCGCTCTTCGGCGACGAGACGAGGAAGAGGACGGCGCCTCCCACCACGAGCACGCCGCCGCCGATGAAGAGGCCGGTGCGGATGTCGTTCCGCATGTTCTGGTTGTCGATTTCCACGCGCAGCTTCGTGCACGTGACCTCGTTCCCGGGAACGTTGCACGCCGACGAGCGCGGCTCGGGGAGCGAGCCACGGAGCGCATTCACGTTCTTCTCGGACTGCTCCGCAGCCATGTGGAAGCCAACGCCGGCCCCGAGCCCGATGAGGCCTCCGCCGAAGACGCCGAGGCCCGCGATCCGTCCGGGCGTCCAGAAGCCGGCTTGCTCCTCCGCGGGCGGCGATGTCGTCGTGCTGTCGCTCTTGCTCCCGCTCTTGCTCCCGCTCTTGCTCCCGCTCTTGCTCCCGCTCTTGCTCCCGCTCTTGCTCCCGCTCCCGCTCCCGTTGTTGCTCTCCGTCGAGGCGTTGCGAGGCGGTGGAGACGCGGCTGGGCCGACGCTGGCGGACTCGATCAGCTTTGCCTTGGTGATCGTGCCGACCGTGCATTCGACGGTGACGCTCTTCACCTTGCCGTCGAAGACCGCCTCGACGACGTGCTTGCCCGGCGTGACAGGCACGGGATCGGTAGTGCCGGCTTCGACCGCGCGACCGTCGACCGTGATGCGTGCGCCCGTCGGCGCCTCGATCTCGATCTGACCGACCTTCTTCGCGAGCTCGGCGATGTTCTCCGCCGCGCGCTGGCGCTGGACGTCCGTGACCTTCGGATCGGGCGGCGTCTTCGCGAACTGCCGGTAGTGCTCGAGTGCCTCGACGGGATGATTGGTGAGCTGCTCGGAGCGCGCGAGATTGAAGAGGATCGCGGGGCTCTTGAAAAGCGCCCATGCCTGGCTGAACTTGAGGCGAGCGCTCTCGTGCTCGCCGGCCTCGGCCAGCTTGATGCCCTCCTCGAACCGCGCGCGCGCCTCGGCCGTAGCGCTGTCCTGCGCGCTCGTGGACGGCGTCGGCTTGGCAGGCTGTGCGTACGACGGCTCGGTCGTCGCAAAGGACACGAGCACGATGGCGCCGGCGACGGCTCCGGCGAGATCTCGAGCAGACGTACGACGCGTGGTCATGACCAGGCGAACCCTCCCTCGTCCATCGAATCCCTCATATCACGTCATTGATTGCCAATTGCGCCGTTCTTGGAAGACGCGCGAAATCGAACGGCGGCTCAGGGCCAGAATCGAGCGGTCACCATCTTCCCGTTCGTCCCGGCGACGATGACCCGCCCGAGCGCATCGATGGCCATGGCCTTCGTCGTGGACGGCAATCCTCCTGCCTTCAACGTGACGTAGCCTTTGCCGGCGAACGTCACGGTTCCATGCTCGGCGCAGTCCGCGGAGCTACACGACGGCGACGTCACCGCGTCGAGCACGAAGGCCGTCGCCCACTCACCGATGCCCCACCGCACGGCGCCCAGTGTAACTGCCGCTGGCTGTGACGACGAGCATGTCGCGCCGGCATCGCTCGGCACTCATCGCCGGTGTTTGGCGCGCGTCGCTGCGTGCTTGGCAGCCAGGCCGGTCTCCTGACGCGAGTCGTGCATCTCGCGTTCGACGAGCCTCAGAGGTGGCGGATCAGATCGACGGACGGCGTCGCGCTCGGCGCCGAGGAGGCGGAGGGGGCCGTCTCGGGCATCGGATTGGAGGACGCAGGGGCGGCGCCGCGTGCCGTCGTCACGGCCGGCGCGACGTTCGGCGCGGCGGTCTTCGTCGTTGCAACCGGGCTCGTCGGATTCGGACGTGTCGCTGGAACAGCACTGGGACCGAGATCGGGATCGGGAGAGGCCGTCGCGATCGCTTCGGCGGTGCTCGGCGGCGGAGGCGGAATGTCTCGCGCAGGGCCGGTCGTCGGATCGATGGCGGGTGAGCCGGAAGCGAGCGTCGTCGTCACGGTCGGGACGGGGCCCGTCGACATTCCAGCGTTCGTCGCGTTCGACGAGCCGGCGTTGGGCGGACCAGCGAGCATGGCGGCAACGAGGACACCGCCGCCCGACATCGCGGCGAGCGCCGCCGCCCACGGCACCCACGCGGGGAGCTTGCGCTTGTGCGCGGGGATGATCGCCGTCGGGAGATCGCGGCGAGCCCGATCGGCAGCGAGGCCGGGCGATCGCGGAGCCGGCTTCGATTGCCCCTTGTCGAGGTGGTAGTCGACGAAGTCGCGCTGCACCGGCGGCACCCGCGGCGTGCGCCCGGGCCGGTCGAAGCCAGCGAGGAGATCTTCAGTCTCCTTCAGCTCGGCCGCCACGCGTCCCGCGCGCTCGTCGTTCTTCGCTCCGTCGGATGCCATCGTTCGCAAGCCGACAGCGTAGCCCACGCCGCCCGCCCCGGCAGCTTTCCAGCCCGCGCGGTTCGGTGAATCGACGGCGAGCCGTTCGGTCGCACCGTGCCGATGAGGAGCGCGCCATGCACTCTTCATCACGGCCGCGAGGAGGCGGACGTCGCTACACACAAGGAGGAGCTAGCAGCGGCCTTCGGGTTGAGTGCGCCGAGCGTGAAGCACCTTCATGACGTCTAGGATTTTGATCGGGCGCTGCTTACGGCGCTTCGACGCTCTCGCCTTCGAGACCGTCGGGCCCGTCGTTCTCGGGAGATTTGCCTCCCTCGCCGAAGGCGCCTTTCGCGCCGTGCTTCAGCGAGGAGCCCTCGTTGAGCGGAGCGCCGCCCTTGTGAAGGATCGCTGCCGAGACGCCGCCCGCGCCGCCGGCTCCGGCTCCGCCTTTTCCGCCGTTGCCTCCGTTCCCCCCAGCGCAGGCGGAGTTGCCTCCATTTCCTCGCGTGCCCCCGCTTGCGCCAGCGCCGCCATCCCTCCCTTGTGCTCCGTTGCCGGCCAGCGCCGCCGAGAGCGTCGATGCCTTCAGTGTCACCGGGGAGCTGAACGCGAGGAGCGCGATGCTTGCGCCGCCCCCCTTTCCGCCATCGCCGCCCCCTCCGCCGCAGCCGCCGCAGGCTCCGCCGCCCCCACCACCGTTCTGACCAGCTGCGCCAATTGTGTAACTGCCCCCGCCTCCCCCGCCTTGGCCGGGAACGCCGTTCGTTCCCTTGGCCCCGTCTCCCGGGTGCCAGCCGGTTGAATCGAGAGAGCCAACGGCGGGCCTGGCCGCGAACGCAGCAGCTGGTGCATCGGAGCCGCGCTTTCCGTTGCCGGTGCCTCCTTCGCACTCCGCTCGTGGGCTTCCTGCGCCGGTCGCGGTGCTTGGTACTGGCGGTGCGATCGATGGCTTTCCGCTCTCGCCCCCAATATCCGTACCTTGAGTATTCCCGCCCCTCCCGCCGGTTGTCGAGCTGCCGAACGAGCAAGAACATGTTTTCGCGTCACCCCCTGCCGTCGCGCTGCCGTTGTTCCCGTTCGGGTCCTGATTTGGTTGCCCCATGGTGCCCGAGTTCCCCGGCGCACTCGTGAACCCAGCACTCGCTTTCAGCTCTACACGCTTGAGGGTCACGTTTGGCGAGCTCGCCACGAATGCGGCGATGCTCGACGGCGATGCATCCGTGCCCGGGACCGACTCAAAACCGATATCTTCGAACCGAACTGCCGCCGTGACTCCGTCGACGTGGAGCGCGTAACCCGTGTCGGTTGGCGCCACCTTGGTCTTGATGCCAGGATCTGGTGCCCACGAGCTGCAGCTGAACCCACCGAAGACGTTGGCGGCTGTCGTGACCTTTACGTGCTCGGCGTAGGGGCCTTCACCGCAAACGTAGATGCGGCGCTTCCCGGCCGAGGGAACCTTCGCGATCGCGGCGGAGATCGTCTTGAACGGCTTCGCCTTCGTTCCATCGTTCGTGTCGTCGCCGGTCGCGCCGTCGACGAAGAGCGCGAACGAATCGACGATGCAGCCCTTCGCTTCGGGCGAGCTCGCGTCGGCCTTCTCGTTGCAGTCGTCCGGCGCGACCGCGTCGGGCGCGTCTGCATCGCGTCCGTCGCTGCTGCCGCCGTCGCCCGTGTTGCCGCCTGGGATGCACGCGCCGTCGGTGCATCGATCGTCGAGTGACGCTGGGCATGCGGCCAGCGCGGTTGCGATACCCATCAGGCCAATGAGGATCCCCGAGTCTCTCAATTGCTTCATGGTGGTCACGCTCAGAAGTGAAGCTGGAGGGAGGCGCCGGCGGCTCGCGGGCAAACCTGCGGTGTGCTTCCGTTTAGGAACGCGGTAGTGCTCGATGTCTTCGACGTCGTAGCCGGTCTTCTGTTCGGTGCTCGCGAGGGGGAAGACGATCGCCGGTTCCTTCAGAGCCCCAATGCCTGAAGATGCTCGAGGTGTGCCGGCTCCGGTGCTTCGCCGATTCCGGTGAGGCGACCATCGGAGCCGTCAGGCGCAGGAAGGCTCCCACTCTCGCGAACGATTGTCACCTATGCGGACTGAGCGGTGCGAGAGCTGCCGGGAAGCCAAGTCGCGCGGTCCCGCCGTCGGCGCGGGGGGGCGCGGGAAGCTACTTGATCTCGAGCGTCGGCGCGGAGGCCCCGTCGATGCCGGCGTTGCCTGGTCCGTTGCCGGGACCACCCTTCGTGCCGGCGTTGATGCCGGCCGTCGTGGCCGTGTCGAGAGTGGGCGCCGATCCCTTGTAGACCACACCGACGGAGACGCCGCCGGCGCCGCCACCCCCCGGAGCGCCATCTCCACCCTTGCCGCCGTTCCCACCGTTGCATGACGTGCCGCTGCCAGTGCCGCGACTGCCACCGGGAGTCTGACCGGGTTGGCCGGCGACGCCGTCGCCGCCCGCGCCCGCGGTGGAGGAGGTGAGGGAGGATGCTTCGAATGTCATGGAGGATTGGAACGACACGAGGGCGATGCTCGCGCCGCCGCCTTGTCCGCCGCCGCCGCCAGCGCCGCCGCATCCTCCAGCGCCGCCGCCGCCGCCGGCACCGCCAACCAGACCCGCTCCGCCGCCCCCTCCTTGGCCGGCTCCGCCGTTTGAGCCATTGACTCCTGGGGCGGGGTGCCAGCCGTCAGGGGCGAGCATTCCAATGACGGAGGCACCAGCTGCCGGTGGTGGCGCCGCACCAGCAGCCCCGTTTCCTCCGCCCTTGTTCTCGGAATCGCACTGAGCCACGGAGCCCTTGTTTGATTGTCCGGGGGTCCCATCCCCGCCAGGGGCGCCGCTCACGCCGCCGTTGCCGCCCTTCGTGCTGACGGTTCCAACGGGGTCGGCGGGGCATCGAACCGGCTTCTCTGCGCCGCCATCCAAACTGGTGGCGCTGTTTCCGTTGAGATCGGCGGGAAAGGTGAATGGCGAGAGGACGCCGTTGTCGCCTTTGGCGCCATTGCTCGCGGTGAGGGAGACGCGCTTGAAGGTGACGTCGGAGTTGGCGACGAACGCGGCGATGCTGGAGGCGCCGGGGGACGTTGCGTCCTTGGCGACGAATGCGATGTCGGCGATGGCGACGCCAGTGGCGCCGGTGATCTTCAGCGCGAGGGCGGTGTTTCCGAACTTGGGCCTGTTCTTGGAGGTGCTCCAGTCGCAGGTGAAGCCGCCGAAGAGGCTCGCTCCCGCATGTTTCGCTTCGAGGACGACGTCCTCGGGGTAGTCGCCTTCGCAGATGTAGATGCGTCGCTTGGTGTCGGAGACCTTGTCGAGGACCGACGTGACGGACTTGAAGGGCTTGGCCTTGGAGCCGTCGCCGGTCGCGTCGTTGCCCTTCGACGATGAGACGAAGAAGGCCTTCGACTCGTCGAGGCACTCGGGCGCGTCGGGCTTGTTCAGGCACTCGTCGACGGGCGTGGCGTCGTGGCCGCCGTCCCTGGGGGGCGCCTCGCCGTCGTTGCCGACTTGCGGGCCGCTGCACATACCGAAGTCGCAGTCAGAGCCGACACTACACGCGGCGACGCCGAGCACGACGGCGACCGCGGCATACGCACTCGAGTACAAGAAGAAGCGACGCATCCCAACCTCCCTTAGAAGCGTCCAACCAAGCTGAATCCACCGTAGCCCGGCGCGGTCACTGGCACCACTCGGGCCGAGCGCTCGGAGCTGGTCGGCCAGAAGACCGCGGCAGCCACGGCGCCCGCTGCGAAGACGGCTCCGCCAACGAGAGAGACAGTGCTCAGCGTGACATTCGAATCGCGGTCGTCCTTGAGCTGTCGCGCGATCGTACAGTCCGTGCTCGTGACGCCGATGCAGCTTCCGCCCTGGAGGCGCGTCTTCGCTTCGTCGACGTTGTCCTGCGCGTTGCTTCGGAAGACGAGCGACAGCACCCCACCCGTGACCGCCACGGCCGCGAGGCCACTCACGGTGACGATGCGTGCAGTCGACCAGCCGCCGCCGCTGCCGGTTTCCGGTGGGGCGTAGGTTCCGTCGGTGGCGTTGTCGAAGTCGAGTTTCGCCTTCACGACCTGGCCGAGAGGGGCGTCGACCGTGACGCTTTTCACCTTGCCGCTGAAGGCGGCCTCGATGGTGTGTTTGCCTGGGGTGACGGGGACGGGGTCCTTCGGCCACTCTTCGAGCGGCTTGCCGTCGACGCTGAGCTTGGCGCCGTCGGGGGCGTCGATGTCGACTTGGCCGACCTTTGGCAGAAGAGCGGCGATGTTCTGCTTGGCCTTGTCGCGCATCGCGTCGGTGATGCGCGTGTCGTTGGTGCTTCCCTTGAGGAAGGCGCGGTAGTGCTCGATGGCTTCGACGTCGTGGCCGGTCTTCTGCTCGGTGCTCGCGAGATTGAAGAGGACCGCCGGTGCCTTCAGTACTGCGAACGCCTGGAGGAACTTCAGACGCGCCTCCTCGAACTTTGCGTTGTCCGCGAGCTGCAAGCCTTCGTTGAAGCGCGCCTGCGCCTCGGCCATTGCCGCGTCATCGGCGTGAGCAAGCGTCGCGAACGCGAGCGCAGATACAACGCATGCTGCCTGGACGTACCGTCGCATCGTCATCATCTCTCGAAAATTCTGGGTTCCCGCCCCGAGCCGTGAAAATCGGCTCGCGCAGGCTACCGCACGCTCCCGTTCGAGGCATCGTTTTGCGAGCCCCTCCCGCCAGCGCATCGAGCCAGGCTCCTCCGCGGGGAGGGGAAGGCAGTCCGCAAGTCCCTGAGTCGGGGGACCTCATCGAGTCACTGTGCTCGATGAGGTCGTCACCTCGAGCTAACGACCTCGCCGAGGGGCAGCGCCGATCGGGCGACGGTGTCCGACGAGGTCGTTGAAGCCGAGTTAAGGATCTCAGGGGCGCCGCCGAGCGGGCAATGGTGTCCGCGGCGGTCGTTAAGCTGAGTTAACGACCTCTGGAGGCGGCGCCGCCGAGCGGGCGATGTGTCCGCGGCGGTCGTTAAGCCGAGTTAAGGACCTCGGGGAGGAACGCTGCCGAGGGGGCGATGGTCTCCGCGGAGCTCGTCACGTCGAGTCGGCGACCTCGTGGAGCGGAGGGGCGCCGCAGGATGGAGCCGAGCACACCGTGACGGGCTGTTGAGGTCGTTAACTCGAGTTAGCGACCTCGCGGGGGCGCCGCCGGAGGTGACGGTGCTCCACGAGTCATCGAGTCTGCGGGGGACTCGTCGAGGAGTGCTGCCGTCTGGGCCGTGGCCGTCGGCTGACGGTTTTCCACTAGGTCGTCACGCAGCGGCAGCTGACCTCGTCGAGGGACGATGCCATCACATCAAGCCGCGGAGGGCGTGCATGAGCTCGCGTCGCATCGCGTCGACGATCTTGTGGCGGATGGTCGCAGCCGGCACGCTCGAGCTCGAAGGTTACGTGCCATATTCGCGTCGGCGTCGTGCGCGACGCGAGCGTGCGCCTCCGGTCAGAAGTGGCGAATGAAGTCGCCGGAGGCCGTTCCGTTCGGTGCCGGGGTTGCGCGGTTGCCCGCCGGCGAGGACGCCGGCGTAGCGTTGCCGGTCGGAGAGGTCGTCGCTGGAGCGCCCGCCGGCGTAGCGCCTGCCGTTGGAGCACCCTTTGCCGGAGCACCTGTTGCGGAAGCACTTGTTGCTGGAGCGCCCGCCGGCGTAGCGCCCGCCGTCTTCCCGGCGGCGCTCGGCTTGTGACCCGGCTTCGTCGCAGCGGCTTGCGCTGTCGTCGTCGCGGGCGCGAGCTCGCTCTCCGGCGGCATGGTCGGCTCTGCTGCCGACGCCGCCGTTGCGGGCGCGGTCGTGGTCGTGGTCGTGGTCGGTACGGCTACGGTCTCTGCCGTCGGCGGGGGCGCCGCGACGTGGTTCGCGGTGGTCATGGTGCTCGCGTTGCTGCTCGAGCCACGCACGACGACGACCGTCGCCGTGACGAGGCCGATCAGGACCAGCGCGCCGGCGAGCACGAACAGACCGGTGCGCGATCGCGGGAGCGCACGGCGCGCGTCGGACGACTGGGACGAGAACGTGTCGCGCGCCGCCGGCGCTGGCACCTCGTCGAGCGTGACGGCGGTCCCTGCATGCGCCTGGGCACGAGGGAGCACGCGCGGCGCCGTGCGGGCATCTTCGTCTTGCGGCGAGCTCGCGTGCCGGCCGGCCTTGATGACGACCTGCCCCGGGCGCGGTGACATCTCGGCGTCCGGGTTCGACTCACGCTCGCGCTTCGACGGAGGCTTGCCACCCACTACGCCGAGGCCCGCGAGCAGCGCGTCGGCGTCGGGTGAGGTGTGCTCGCGCCCGCCGACGCCTCGCCACGTCGGGCCCGAGCGCACCGACTCGGGTGGTACGCCGATGAGCGGCACGTCGCCCAGGCGATCGGTCGCTGGCGACGCCGCGGCCATGTTCTTGCTCGGGGCTCGCGATGTCGAGGTGATCGTGCTCAGCACCTTCGAGAGCGGTCCGTTCCCTCCGACCTCGATCGGGCCGAGGCCCGCGCGGGCGGCGGCTGCGGCTCCGGCGATGGCAGCGCCGGCTGCGGCGGCGGCTCCGACTCCGCGCTGCGGGGGCGCATCGAGCGAGGGCCCTTCGGCGGTCAGGTCGTGCGGGTCTTTGCCGTCGCTCGCCCACTCGAGCTCGAAGAGGCGCTCGGCGAACGCATACGCGTCGTGCGGGCGAACGCGCGGATCCTTCGCGAGCGCCGACTGGATGAGCGTGACGATGGATGCCGGCACCCACGGCGCGAACTTCGAGACCGGCGCCGGGATCTCTTCGAGCTGCGCCTTCGAGACCCTCGTCCAGTCGTCGTAGTGGTCGAACGGACCGACGCCGGCGAGCATCTCGTAGAGGACGAGGCCGACGGCGTAGAGGTCGGAGGCGGGCGTCGGTTTGGCGCCGCGGATCTGCTCCGGCGACGCGTAGCTCCATGTGCCGACGAAGGCGCCGTCGTGTTTGCGATCGGCGACGGCGGAGACGCCGAAGTCGATCAGCTTCACCACCGGTTCGCCGTGGCGAGGGGCGTGGAGGAAGATGTTCTCCGGCTTGATGTCGCGATGGATGACCGGCACCTCGTTGGTGTGCGCGGCCTGGAGCGCCTCGAGGAGCTGGCGCGTGATCTCGTAGGCGACCCGCGGCGGGACGCGGCCCATCGTGTAGATGACGTCGCGTACCGTGCGGCCGGTCAGGAGCTCCATCACGTAGAACGGCGAGCCGTCCGGGAGCGAGTCGTAGTCGAACACCTTGACGATGTTCGGGTGGTCGAGCTGCGCGAGGATCCGCACCTCGTCGAGGAAGCGCATCCTGTGCTCCTCGTGCTGCGTGAGCTCGGTGCTCATCAGCTTGAGGACGCCCTGGATGTTCGGCGGCTTGACGACCTGATAGACGACGCCCATCCCGCCGGCGCCGAGCGGCTTCACCACCTGATACTTGGTGCCGGGGATGGTCGCGCCGACCTCGAGCTCGGGGCCTTTCGCAGACATCAGTAGTACCCCTGCATCCTCTCCCACAGCCGGCTCGCCGCGGGCCGCGCTCGGCCGATGAGCGCGCGCTCGTCGACGTTGACGAGCGCGCGGTCGCGAACGACGAACCGTCCCCCGACGATGGTGTGGCGCACGCTGGCCGTCGACCAGCCACGCACCAGGTGCTCGATCACGTTCGACTGGTTCATCGGCGTGAGCGGATTGTAATCGAGGATTGCGAGATCGGCGCGTGCTCCTGCTGCGATGCGTGGCGGAGCGGGATCGGCGAAGAGATGGCCCGCCATCACCTGGCCTGCCGCGATCCGGGCGCCGATCTCGCGGCCTAGGCCGTCCTTCGCCTCGTCGTGGCGGAAGCCGTAGGCGCGGGCCTCGGCGAGGATGTCACCGTCGAGCCCGTCCGTGCCGAGCACGACGTGGTCACCGGAGCCGCCGAAGAGGCCGACGCCGTGACGCATGTTCGAGCGCGGGTTGGTCGCGACGAAGGCACCCGCCCGCGCGAGCTGCTGCACGACGTCGGGCGTGAGCTCGTTCGCCTGCGCGATGACCGAGTCGGTGCGCGCGATGCCGAGCCGCTCGAGGCGCTGCTCGAGGCGTGTCCGCTTGTTGAGCTCGGCGTCCAGCGCGTCGGTCGCGTCCTCGGCGACGTGGAGGTGGAGGCCGACTCCGAACTCGTCGGCGATGGCGCGGAGCGCGTCGAGCGTGTCGTCGTTGAGGGAGAGCATCGCGTGCGCGCCGACGAGCGCGCGGTGCTGCGTCGTGCCCGCGCGCACCTTCTTCAGGAAGCGACGGTTCTCGCTGAGCGCGGCGTCGCGGCGCGCCCGTCCCTCGCGATCGCTCGTCTCGTACGCGAGCACGCCCCGGATGCCGACCTCGTCGAGCGCGGCCTCGATCCGATCGAGCGAGCCGTCGATCGCGCGCGGCGACGAGTGGAGGTCGACGACGCACGCGGCGCCAGCCTTCGCCGCCATCGCTGCGCCCGCCAGCGCGGACGCATGCACGAGGTCGTCGTCGAGTGCCTTGTCGAGCGGCCACCAGATCCACTGGAGGTGATCGGTCAGCGTCTGCGGCGTCGACGCAGGTGGAGGCATCCCGCACGTGAGCGCCATGTAGAGATGCGTGTGGCCGACGACGAAGGCGGGCGTGACGATGCAGTCGTGCACGTCGACGCGCGGGAGCCCGTCCGGGATCTTCCCGCCGACCTGGACGATCTGCGACCCGCGGATCACGACGTCCGCCTGTCCCATCCGCGTCGGATGAAGCTCGAGGAGCGTGCCGCCTGCGAGCACGATCGCCTGCTCGGTGATCCGCGCGACCTCGTCTGCGCCGACGGTGGGCGCAGCCGAGCGGAGCGTGCTCTCCGAGGGCAACATGACCCGACTGAGTATAGGCCACTCGCCCCGAGCGATCCCACCTCGAGTGCCGGCGGGGGCCGGGCAGCTCTGGGGCGCATCCCGATTCTCGACGCGGACGACGATCGAGCGAGATAGGCTCGGTCGCCATGAGCGTCGATCTCGTTGTCCGCGGCCAGCGTGTCTTCACTCCCGTCGGCGAGCGACCGGCCGCCGTTCATGTCGACCGCAAACGAGGCACGATCGTTGCCGTCACCGAGCTCGAAGCGGCGCCGTCCGGCGTGGAGACGATCGACGCGGGCATGATGTGCGTCCTTCCCGGCCTCGTCGACACGCACGTCCACATCAACGATCCCGGGCGTACCGACTGGGAGGGCTTCGAGACGGCGACGCGCGCGGCAGCCGCCGGTGGCGTGACGACGCTCGTGGACATGCCGCTCAACAGCATTCCCCCGACGACGACGCTCGACGGGCTCGCGGCGAAGCTACGCGCGCTCGAGGCGAAGGCTCACGTCGACGTCGCGCTGTGCGGCGGGCTCGTGCCGTCGAACCCGGCCGGTCTCGCGGACCTCCATGCCGAGGGCGTGCTCGCGTTCAAATGTTTCCTCGCCGAGAGCGGCGTCGGCGAGTTCTCGTACGTCCACGAGAACGAGCTCCGCGCCGGAATGAAGGAGCTAGCGCGCATCGACGCGCCGCTCTTCGTCCACGCCGAGCTGCCCGAGCCGCTCGCCGAAGGCGAGAAGGCGGCGATGGGGCTCGACCCGCGCCGCTACGCGACCTACCTCGCCTCGCGGCCGCGCCGCGCGGAGGACGCCGCGATCGAGCTCGTGCTCCGTCTCGCCCGTGAGACCGGCGCCCGCGCGCACGTGGTGCACCTGTCGTCGTCCGATGCGCTCGGCCTCTTCCGCCAGGCGCGCGACGAGAAGACCCGGCTCACGGTCGAGACCTGCCCGCATTACCTCACGTTTGCCGCCGAGGAGATCGAGGACGGCGCGACGGAGTACAAGTGCGCGCCGCCGATCCGTGAGCGCAACAACCGCGAGAAGCTGTGGGACGCGCTCCGCGAAGGCCTCGTCGATCAGGTCGTCACCGATCACTCTCCGTCCACTGCCGAGCTGAAGTGCTCCGGCTCCGGTGACTTCATGAAGGCGTGGGGAGGTATCTCGTCATTGCAGCTCGGCCTCGCCGCCTTCTGGACCGAGGCGAGGGCACGCGGACGTTCGGTCCGCGATCTCGTCGAGTGGATGAGCGCCGCTCCCGCGCGTCTCGCCGGCATCCACGGCAAGAAGGGGGCGATCGCCGCCGGCTTCGATGCCGACCTCGTCATCTGGGATCCCGACGCCGACTTCACCGTCGACGCCTCGACGCTCCAGCACCGGAACAAGATCACGCCCTACCACGCGCGCAGCCTGAAGGGCGCGACGCTCCGGACCATCCTCCGGGGCGAGACGATCTACGAGCGCGATCGCGCCGGCGGCGCGTTCGCCGAGCGTCGCGGCCGCTGGCTCCGTCGGGCCTGACGATCACATCGCGCCGAATGAAACGGCTTTCTTGGTTTCCACGGAGCCGAGGCGTCGGGGTATCCTCGTCGAGCCAATTCGGGCCGGAGGAGAGAGAGCGTTGGGGATCGAGCAGCCGAGGAAGACGCAGCAATACCTGAGTCGCGGGATGAGGTCCCCGCTCCGCCTTCCGATCGTCGGGCTCGTCGGCGCAGTCGTGGTGCTCCTCTCGCTCGGATGGGTGACGAACCGCGAGACCCGGGAAGAGGAAGCGGCTGCCTCGCTCGTCGAGCACACGCATCTCGTCATCGAGGAGCTCCGGCGGATCCCCTCCGGAATCGCCGTGGCGGAGAGCAGCCTCCGCGGCTACGCGCTTCAGCGCGACGAGGGGATGCTCGACGAATTCGAGCCGGCGATCCGCGAAGTCGAGGAGGGGCTGAGGTCGGCGCGCGCGCTCGTCCTCGACAACGAGCTCCAGGTGCGACGCCTCGAGGCGGTCGAGCCGAAGACCAGGCGGCGCATCGATCTGTTGCGCGAGCGCCTCCAGGTACTCCGGACGACCGGCAGCACGGACATCCTCCCCGAGGCGCGGCACCTGACGCTCGACATCCGCGCGATCGCCACCGAGATGGAGCAGCACGAGCTGATGCTGCTCGAGCGGCGAACGACCTCGCGAGAGGAGCGCATCCGGCGCATGCGCATCGTCTCGCCGCTCGGGATCTTCACCAGCATCAGCCTCGTCGCCGGCGCCTTTCTCCTCGTCTACGGAGAGGTGAGGCACCGGCGGCGCGCGGAGCAGGCAAGCGAGATGCAGGGCGCGCGGCTCCGGGAGCTCGTTCGTGAGACGGCGCTGATGCTCCAGATGGGAGAGCTCCTCAGCGCTTGCCGCTCCGTCGACGAAGCGACCGAGGTCGTCCGGCGGCTTGCCCCGCAGTTCTTCACTCGGGAGTCGGGCGCGATCTGCATCCTCAACGAGTCACAGAACTTCCTCGAGGCTCAGGTCGCGTGGGGAGGGAACCCCGTCCTCTCAGGGAAGACCTTCGGTCCCGACGCCTGCTGGGCGCTTCGGCGCGGAAAGCCACATCGGACGCAGCAGGGCGACGCGAGCGTGCGGTGCGAGCACTCGAGCGAGAGCAAGTCTGCGATGCTCTGTCTGCCGCTGCTGGCGCACGGGCAGGTGGTCGGGACGCTCCACGTCGCCGAGAACGGGGATGCCGAGCAGGTCGAGCGCCGGGCGATGGTCGTCGGTGAGCAGGTGGGGATGGCGCTCTCGAACCTGCGCCTGCGCGAGAGCCTGCGGAACCAGTCGATCCGCGATGCGCTCACCGGTCTCTACAATCGCCGCTACACCGACGAGACGCTCGAGCGAGAGATCCAACGCGGGGCGCGTGAGTCGACGACGATCGGCGTGCTCGTGATGGACGTCGACTTCTTCAAGAAGTTCAACGACTCGTTCGGCCATCAAGCGGGCGATCGCGTCCTCTCGGCGATCGGGAGCCTCCTCCGCAAGAAGACGCGCGGTGCCGACGTCGCGAGTCGGATGGGCGGTGAGGAGCTCGCGCTCGTGCTCCCGGGCGCATCCCGCGAGGACGCCGCGAAGCGAGCCGAGGAGATCCGTGAGGCGGTCGCGCAGATGGACGTGACGTACGACGGCCGGAACATCGGTCCGGTGACGCTCTCGATCGGCGTCGCGGTGTTCCCGCAGCACGGCAATACCGCGGACGACGTCGTCCGCGTGGCCGACGCCGCGCTCTATCGGGCGAAGCGAGAGGGCCGCAATCGCGTGATCGTCGCAGACTGACACGTCGCCGCTGGCGACGGCACGAACGGAGACGTGATCGTCGCGCGACGGCCGAATACGTCTGTCGTAGTCTCCCCGGATCGACATGGCGGACTTCAACGAGCTCATCGATCTCGCAGCGGAGCGCCTCGGCGGCTTCGTGCTCTGGGGAAGCGACGATTTCTTCGCCGAGAAGGAGAACCTCCTCAAGCCGGAGGAGGCGATCTTCATCGCCGGCAAATTCACCGACCGCGGCAAGTGGATGGACGGCTGGGAGTCGCGGCGCAAGCGGCAGTACGCCGAGTCCTCCCGCGCTTACCCCGATCACGACACCTGCATCATCCGCCTCGGCCTCTCCGGCGTGGTGCGCGGCTTCGTCGTGGACACCGCGCACTTCAAGGGCAACTACCCGAAGGAGTGCTCGATCGAAGGCGCGAGCATCGAGGGCCACCCTGACGTCACGACGCTCCTGTCGAGCGACGTGAAATGGACCGAGATTCTCCCGCGCACCGCCCTCGCGGGCGACACGAAGAACCGCTTCGAGGTCGAAGTCCCGCAGCGATTCACCCATCTGCGCTTCCACATCTACCCGGACGGCGGCGTTGCACGGCTCCGCGTGCACGGCGACGTGATGCCGGGGGCGCGCTGGATGGGCCGGCGCGACCGTCCTCAGCTCGTCGATCTCGCGGCGGCGGAGCACGGCGGTCTCGTCGTTTCGTGCAACGACATGTTCTTCGGCTCGCGCCACAACCTGATCATGCCCGGCCGCGGCGTGAACATGGGTGACGGTTGGGAGACGAAGCGCGGGCGCCGGCCGGGCCCCGACTGGGTCGTCGTCCGCCTCGCGACGGAGGGAGCGATCGAACGCGCAATCGTGGACACGCTGCACTTCCAGGGCAACGCACCCGACTTCTGCGCCATCGACGTCGCCTCGAGTCCGGACGCCGATCCCGACGGTTCGAGGGACGACGGCTGGCGACCGCTCCTCGCAAAGAAGAGCCTCCAGCCGCACACGGCGCACGTCTTCGAGGACGAGCTCCTCGCCGCAGGGGACGCGACCCACGCGCGCGTTCGGATCTGGCCCGACGGCGGCGTGAGTCGGCTGCGCCTCTTCGGGATCGCGAGCGACGCGGGACGCGAGCGCTCCGGGATGCGCTACCTCCGCGCGATGCCGGAGCCCGAGCTCGAGAGCGCGCTCCGCTCATGCTGCGGGTCGAGCGCGTGGGTGCGTGCGATGGCCGACGAGCGAAGGAAGAACGCAGCCTCGTTCGCGAGCCTCGAGGCGCTCAAGAAGGTGGCCGCCGATCGTTGGAACGCGCTTGGTTCGAGCGACTGGGACGAGGCCTTCAAGGCGCATCCGCGCATCGGCGAGAAGAAGGCGGACGGACCGCAGAGCAAGGTCGCTCATGGCTGGTCCACGAAGGAGCAGGCCAAGGTCTCCGAAGCGAGCCAGGCGGTACTCGAGGAGCTCCGCGCGACGAACAAGGCCTATGAGGAGCGCTTCGGCCGCATCTACATCGTCTGCGCGACGGGCAAGTCCGCCGAGGAGATGCTCGGCATCGCGAAGGAGCGGATGCAGAGCGCTGCCGAGACCGAAGTTCGCCGTGCCGCCGAGGAGCAACGCAAGATCACCGAGCTCCGGCTCGAGAAGCTGGTGATGGGATGAAATCCGTTTCCACCCACGTCCTCGACATCCACCGCGGCCGCCCCGCGGCGGGAGTGCCCGTCACCCTCGAGCGCAAGGACGGTGACGCGTTCACGCGCATCAAGGCCGCGGCGACCGACGCCGACGGCCGCGTGAAGGAGCTCGTCCCCGAAGGGCAGCTCACGAGCGGCACGTACCGCATCACGTTCGACACCGGCGCCTACTTCGCCGCGCAGAACGTCGAGGGCTTCTACCCGGAGGCGAGCATCGTGTTCGTCATCCGCGATGACGCCGCGCACTACCACGTGCCGCTCCTCTTGAGCGCGCACGGCTACTCGACCTACCGCGGCAGCTGAGCGGGGGCGGTCCGTCACGCGTCATCACGCGGTCGTCGATCGCGTTGGGGCCTCGTGGAGCAGAGCGAGACGAACGCGCGGCGCTTCGGAGCCGGTGGCCCCTTTCGCGGTCGTTTACTCGCTACACGACCACTTCGAGGCGCCCGTCTCCTCGCCCTCGACGAATCGGTACCTGGATGGACGGACGGACGCCGCCGGTGACGGAGCATCTCCGTCGAGCCGGCGGCGCGTAAGCTCTCAGCCGAGAGCGTCAGTCGACGGTGTGGCAGCCCGCGCAGCCGAAGCCCTTGTGCGTGGCGGGATCGTACGGCTTCTCGTTGAGGGCCTCGGCCATCGCCGGCACGACCTTCTCGCCCATGAACTTCATCATCTCGGGCTGCGCCTTCGCGAGCTTCTCGAAGCCGCCGTTCGAGAGCGTGAGCTTCGGGAGGACCTTGCGCGGGTCGTCCTTCTTCTGCGGGCCGTGGCAGGTAGCGCAGCCGAACTTCTCGAACTTCTTGCCGTCATGCTCCTTGAAGAGCTTCCCGACGTTCGGGACGACCTTCGCCGACATGACCTCGATCTTCTTCTCCATCGGGAGGTCGTCGAAGCTCGGGCCTTCGTGCGCGGCGTGGGCGGTCTCTCCGCCGGTGCCGGCATCGCCGGTCTCGGTGTTCGCGTCGGCGGCCTCGGTCGGGGCCGACGGCGGGTTGGCCGCGGGCTGCGAGCCTCCGCAGGCGAGGAGGGAAGCGGTCGCGACGGCGAGGAAAACGAGAAGGTGGCTACGCATCTGTGCGGCGCCCGCTTTAATCCGCCCGCCGCCGGGATGCCAGTTTCCAGCTCCGGAAGAGCTGATCAATGGACCTTACGCTCGAGCTGATTCATATTCGGAGGCCGATGAGCCCGGCGTTCGTCACGGAGTGGTTGAATCTTTCCGTCCGCTGGATCCACGTCATTGCGGGGATCATGTGGATTGGCAGCTCGTTGTTCTTCAACTGGCTCGATGCACGCATCGAGAAGAACGAGCGCACCAAGGAGAAGGGCATCGAGGGCGAGCTCTGGATGGTGCACTCCGGCGGGTTCTACGACGTCGAGAAGACGCTCGTCGCGCCGAAGGTGATGCCCAAGCACCTCCACTGGTTCAAGTGGGAGGCGATGTTCACGATGCTGTCGGGCTGGCTCCTGCTCGACATCGTGTTCTTCCAGGGCGGCGCCGTCACGCTCGTCGATCCGAACGTCTCGGACATCTCGCCCGCTGCCGCGGTCGCGCTGTCGATCGGGACGCTCATCGGATCGTGGTTCGTCTACGACATCCTCTGGCGCTCGCCGCTCACGAAGAGCGTGCCCGTCGGCGCGGCGATCACGTACGGCCTGATCGTCGGCGTCCTCTTCTTCCTGTCCCACAAGGTCAGCGGACGCGCCGCGTTCCTCCTCACGGGCGGAATGATGGGAACGTGGATGGCGACCAACGTCTGGGTGCACATCATCCCGGCGCAGAAGGGGCTGGTGAAGGCGGTCACCGCGGGAAAGTCGCCGGATCCGAAGCTCGCGAAGCACGCCAAGACGCGCTCTCGGCACAACAACTACATGACCTATCCGGTGGTGCTCATCATGCTGAGCAACCACTTCCCGGGCGTGTACGGCCACAAGCACGCGTGGCTCGTCCTCGCCGGTCTCATCCTCGTCGGCTCGGCGATCCGGCACCTGCAGAACGTGAAGAAGGAGCTCGCTCCGGGCGTGCTCATCGCCGTCCTCCTCGTGCTCCTCACGGTCGCGCACTCCTCGCTCACGTCTGCTCCGGCGAGCGCGGGCAGCGCGGGCGGCGACTCGAAGACCCCGCTCACGGCGACGACTCCCGAGACCAAGGGCGGTCCGGAGAAGGTCGCGAACGAGTCGGTCGTCGGCGTCGTGAAGGGCACGGTGAACCTCGTGGGCACGCCGCCGCCGAACAAGGAGCTCAACGTCGGAACCTGCACGAGCGACGTGACGGGCCCGGTGATGTCCGATGCGGTCCTCGCGAAGGGGGGCAAGCTCCAGAACGCGTTCGTCTGGATCAAGGGCGGCCTCGACTCGTACAAGGCGCCGGCTGCGCCGAGCGAGCCTGTCGTGGTCGACCAGAAGGGGTGCATGTACAACCCTCATGTCGTCGGCGCGCGCGTCGGGCAGAAGGTCATCTTCCTCAACAGCGACCCCGTGCTTCACAACGTGCGTGCCGTCGCGGAGACCAACGCGACGTTCAACGACATGATGCCGACGAAGGACATGCGCCTCGAGAAGGTCTTCGACAAGACCGAGGTTCCGGTGCGCGCGAAGTGTGACGTCCACCCGTGGATGAGCGCCTTCGTCGGTGTCGTCCCGCATCCGTTCTTCGCGGTGAGCGGCGTCGCGGGCGAGTTCTCGCTCGTGAACGTCCCCGAGGGCACCTACGAGATCGAGGCCTGGCACGAGGTCTTCGGGCGACAGACGCAGAAGATCGAGGTCAAGGCGCGCGAGACCGCCGAGCTCGCGCTGACGTTCCGCGCGGAATAGCCCGACGTGGAGACTTTTTGGCTCGACCGGGATAGCGGCTGATATGGTGCGGCGATGAAGGCGGTGGCGCTCGTCGGAGCGATTCTATGCTGCGCTGCAGTCGCGGCATGCTCGCTGGCGATGGCGTCGGAGCTCGATGACGCGCGCGAGCCGGTCCCTGCGCCGTTGCCCGGCCAGCCGGACGCCGACAGCGGCTCGGCGAGCCTCTTCGACGGTGGCGCGGACCCCGGTGCTGACGCTGCCGTCCGTAAGCGGGGATGTCGCGAGCTCGATCCGCCTCCTCAGTTCTGCGAGGACTTCGACGACGGGGAGCTCGGCGAGAACTGGGACGCGCTCGAGGATGCCGGTGGCACGATCGCGTTCGACTCCCTGGCGTATTCGGCGCCCCGTTCGGCGCGGATCAGCCTCGTCGAGGCGCCGAGCTGCTCGAGCGCGTTCTTCCAACGGGGCTTCTCGGGCATCGGGACCAACGTCGTCGACGTTCGCGTTCAAATGCGTCCGAGCTCGCCGTGGAACGCTGAATATACGCCGCTCGCCATCGTCTTTTCCTCCGATTGCGTCGTGTTCATCAACGCGCGTCCGGTCGCCTCGGGAGCCATCGGGTCGACCGTCGCCGCCATCCTTCATCCGAACAGCTCCGATACGGGCGGCTTCCGGTCGCTCGCTGGTGGTCTGCGCGTCGACGAGTGGACCGACGTGCGGATCTCGGCGGTGCGTCAGGGCTCGGGAGCGGCGATCACCTTCGCGTTCGAGCGCGCCGATGGAACGCTGAGCGAGACGACCGAGAGCGTTGCGGAGTGCACGCTTGGCGGCGATCTCATGCTCGGTGTTGGCTACCAGTGCGGTGCCGGCACCAGCGAGACGCGATACGACGACGTGCGGGTGTACTGGAAGTAGAGCGCGCCGCCGAGATCCTCTGCGACTGACGGTAGAGCCAACAGGACCGGACCGGAGCTGGCTTCCTCGAACGAGACGAGCCGCGGAACGGCTGACGCGCAGCAGGCTCCGCGTTCCTCGACGGCATCTACCCAGCGCCCATGGTCGGAACGTCGGCTCGAGGCGGCCCGCGCGCAGCGCGTGACGCGCGCTGCTTCCTCTCCGTGCCGCTCGGCGTGAATCCGGTCGAAGATCCATCGTCTCACGAAGGATGTCGTCTCTGGGCCAAGGTCCAGTTCTGCTCCAGCTGCGCGGTGCTCGACCGATTCCGGTCGGGCACCGTGTCGAGGTGCGCGTGTTCTTCGCCGCCGGAGGCAGCGGTTTCTTCGGCACGGGCGCGCCGGCGCCGGACTTCGAGAGCCCTCTCATCACGGATCTCGAGACGGGCATTGGCTACGGCGCGTTCGAGCATTTCCATCCTCCGGTCTCGATGTACACGACGGGCCAGACGTTTCCGTTCTCGCACACGCCGATCGCGGGGCTTCGGGAGCACTCCCGGTGGCTCGGGAAGGTCCTCGTCTGCAACGTCGTTTTTACCGGGAAGGAGAGGAACGAAATCCAGACGACGCTGCTGATCGAGCCGATGGCGTCGACTCCAGGCTACCGGTGAGCCCCCGCATCCCGAGCCCCCGTGAATGATACGGGCTAGCGCTTGGCGAGCGGGAGCACGACGCTCGACGGCAGATAGCCGTCCGCGCCGCCGACGATGACGTGGCTGAAGCCGCCCGTCTCTTCGACGATGCGCGCGCGCGCGCCTTCCGCGACCGGAGCGATGCCGTCGATCGCGAGATGACGAGCATCGAGCAGGCGTGCGTTCGGCGCGATCACGACGCCCTCTCGCAGGTGGAGGCGCGCATCGCGAGCGGCCCACGCGAGCACCGACGTGACGAGGAGGAGCGCGCCTGCGATCGCGCCCGAGGTCGTCGCGGCGACCTTGGCGCGAGGCTGCGTCAGAAGGCGGCGGGCGAGGATCGCGCCCGAGAGCACGAGCGCCATGATCGCGGCGATGGCAGCCCAGACGTTCTCGGGCAGGAGATCGACGATGGATCGTCCGAGAGAGAACCCATGCCCGATCTCGACCGACTCGCCTGCGCGCGAGCGACGGTGCGCGACCTCGGAGCGCACGGACGCGAGCGCGGTGGTGGCGTCGGCGATGAGCGAAGGATCGCGGGTGAGCTCGCGTGTCTCTTCGAAACCGTGCGCCGCGCGTCCGAGATCACCCGGCTGCTCGGCCCCCGCGCGCACGCGCGCAGCGTAGGCGAGCCCGCGATCGAAGCTGATGACTGCATCGATGACGCCACGATCCGCGAGTGCCTCGAGCTTGGCGATCGCCTCGCCGGGGCGATCCGCGACGAGCGCTTCGTGCGCGCCGAGGAAGAGCGCGGTCGGATCCATCTCCTCGTGCGGAGCGTCCTCGTCGGCGCGGGCCGTGGTGGCGAGCGCGACACACGCGAGGAGCACGGGGAACGAGACGCGCGATCTCACTCGGAGCTCCTCCGGCTCGAGGGAGGCGCCGAGTCGGTCGGCTGCAGCGAAGCGCGCTTGCTCGAGTGAGTGGCGACGGCGCCCATCGCCTCCTTCGCGCGCTTCCAGAGTGAGTGCGCCGTATCCATCGTCACGCCGCCCGGGGAGAACCGTGCGCCCTCGCACTCGGAGAGGATCTGCATCGCGGACTTTGCCGTGGTCTCGGAGACGCCGGCGTCGGCTAGCTCGCGGACCGCGCCGTCGCCGGACGTGCCGCGGATGTTCACGCCGGTGCTCGCGAGGATCTCTGCCTCGACCGCACGGGCGATGGCTGCGATCGTGGCCTTACCGTCGTCGCCCTTCAGTGCGGACTCGGCCTCGTTGCGCCGGTCGCGTGCGATGCGCTCCGGCGAGGGAGCGGCGTTGGCTCGCCGCTCGCGCGCTCGACGGACTGCACCGCCGAGTGCGATCATGGAGACGCAAGCGAGGGGCGAGCCGAAGAGCGCGCCCCAGTACACCGGCCACTCGGTGAGGAAGGTCTCGCTCTGCTTGCCTTCGAGCGCGGCGCGCGGCTTCGGCAAGTCGGGGAGGGGTGTCTCCGCGACCTCCGGGCCGGCGTCCGGCTTGTCCACCTTCGCGACCTGGACGATGCCGAGCGAGGTGCGTGCGATCTCGTACTTTCGCGTCTGAGGATCGAAGTACGGGAGGCGGATCTCGCCGAGATCGACCGCGCCTTCCTTGTGGATCAGGACCACGTAGGAGAACGTCCTCGTCCCGCCGAACTTGTCGTTCGACACGGGCCCGAGGCTGTCGCGTGTCTGCGGCTCGAGCCATTCGACGCCGGCGATCTCCGGAGTCGGGAGCTTCGCGGGCATGTTCCCGCTGCCGCGCAGCTCGACGGTGACGCCGACGGCGCCATGCTGATCGATGTTCCGCGGCGTGGTCGATGCGGAGAGGGAGAAGTCGCCGGTGTCGCCGATCTGGTAGCCCGCCGGGCGGTTCGCGACCGGCGGCTCGCTCACGTCGACGAAGAGCGTCTCGCTCTCGCGCAGGCCGACACGTGCCTGCGACAGCGTGAGCGACATCGGCGAGATCGTGAGCCTGCCCGTCTTGATGGGGAAGAGCGCGTTCTTGCGAACGAGCTTCACCGCCCACGGCCGTCCGCCGACCATCGCATTGCCGACGTGGACCGCGCGCGTCTCGTCCTGGACGAGCGAGCGCTTCACGAAGTCGGTCGCCGTCGCCTCGTGGACGTCGGAGGGGCGGCCCTGCCGCGCGCGGATGTCCTCGTAGAGGTAGACGTTGAGCGTGACCTGCTCGCCGACGACCGCGCGCGTCTTGTCGATCGTGGCGTGGAGGAACGCGATCGGCGCGCGCGGGGCGTCGAGCGCGAGCTTCGGATCGGCGCTCACGCCGCCGAAGGGATCCTGGGCGGCGCTGTCGTCGTCGGTGCCCGGGAAGAGTCCCTTGAACGGATCGAACGGCGAGCCGCCGCCGAAGGGATCGAACGGCGAGCCGCCGAAGGGATCGAACGGCTGTCGCCCTGGCCGCCGAGGCTTCGGCTTGCCCTGTCCCGGCGGGACCACGGTCACGCGGGCAGTCGGTCCGTTCCGGCGCGATCCGCCGAACGCGACGCTTCCCGGACCGATCGTGAAGGTGCCGAGCCTGCCGGCGCTCAGTCGCCAGGTCGCGGTGAGACCGTGCTTGTCGGTCCGTTGACCGTTGATGATCGACACCATGTGCGTCGGCGACGACCCGGTATCGACGACGGTGAATGCCGCGGGCGGGGTGAGCCTCGGGTCGGACGGCGCTTCGCTCGTGGTGGAGGTCGCCTGGAGCACGTACGTGACCGTGTCGCCGAGCTCGATCTCGTTCGCGTCGATGCTGCCGGTGACGTCGATGCCCTGCGCCCGCGCCGGTGCCGTCCACGCGAGCGCGGGGGCGAGCGTCGCGAGCGTGAGCCCGATGAAGCGCGCGCGTACTCCTATACGGTGAGCTCGAGTCATGAACGGCGCAGTGCACGGGGCGTTCATTTGTCCGCCATCCCGCGCACGCGGCGCGCCTTGCCCTGCTTCTTCGCGGCCTCTTGCTGAACCGTCGGTGCGTTCTCGAGCTGGTCGAGGATGCGCTCGTCCTGGCTCTGGCGCGAGGGCGGCGGGGGCTGTTCGGGCTCGTCCTTCTGGTCCTGCTTCGGCGGAGGCTTGTTCTGATCGTCGCCGCCGTCCGAGTCCTTGCCGGCGTCCTGATCCTGATCGCCGCTGCCCGAGTCCTTGCCGGCGTCCTGATCGTCGTTGTTCCCGCCGTCCGGCTGGTTCTTGTCGTTCCCGCCGTCGGGCTGGTTCTGTTCGTCGTCGTTCCCGCCGTCGCCGCCGTCGGGGGGCGATGCGTCCGGGCCGGCGTCCTTCTTGTCTTCGATGCGGCGGAGCGCGATCGCGCGGTTCCACGCGGCGTCGCGGCCGACGGGATCGACGGCGTAGGTCACCTTGCCGGCGTCGGTGTTCGTCCCGATCGGTCCGGCGTCGCCCATCGCGGGCACGAGCTCGAGGGCGTGATCGTAGGCGGTGACCGCCTCCTTGTAGGCGGCGGTCAAGAAGAGGAGGTTGCCCTCGAGGTAGCGCGCGCGGGCGCGAAGCGAGACGGGCTGCGTGGGATCCTCCGAGATCGCACGCACGACGCGGAGCGCGCACTCGACCTGGCCGGCGCGCATGCCCTTGAGGTTCGGGTCGAGGAGGCCGGCGTCGTTCTCCTCGTCGCCGAAGCGGTGACCGTACGTCTCGGCGAGCTTGAAGAGCGCGAGGCCGAGGTCGAACGATCCGTTCGGTCGTTCGCGCACGCGGAGCGGCGTGCCGATGTTGCCCTCCGAGCAGGCGCCGGTGGTGAGGTAGTCCTGGAGGAGCGTCGCGGCTGTTCCGGCTTCACCGGCGTCGTAGTGGCCGAGCGCCTCGTTCACCTGAGGAGCTTCGCGCTCGAACGGGCGCGTCGGATCCCATCCGCATGCCGCGACGAGGACGGCGAGCGCCATCGACGCGACGGAGAGGCGACGGAAGCGCCGCACGGCACGGGACGCGCCGCTCATGCCGCCCTCGCTTTCTTCTTCGGCTTCTTGCCGGCGCCGTCGTCGGGCTTGTCTCGTTCGTCGCGGTTGTCGTCCTTCCGCTTCTTCCGCCTCCAGCCTCCGGGCGCGAGCCTCATGCCCGGCGGGAGCGCCCCGGCGACACCGAAGGCGAGCCGCGGGAGCGGCGCCTCCGGGATGAGGCCCTCGGCGATCAGGAGGAGGATCGCGATCCCGAGCGGCCACATGTACTCCTCGTCGAACGCGGTCTCGACGCGTTCGGCCAGCTCTTCGCGCATCATCTTCTTGAGCGCGCGCGCGACCTCGTCGATGCCGGTCTCGCCCTTCTCGGCGCGGACGATCGCGCCGCCGGTCGCCTTCGCGATGTCGGCGAGCTGCGCCTCACCCTCGGCGGTGAGCTCCGTGGTGAGCGTCCGGCCGTTCTCGTCCTTGCGGAAGCCCAGCGTGCGCCCGTCGGGACCGACATCCGGGATCGGCTCCGGCGCGCGCCCCCCGATCTGGACGACGTCGATGCGCGTGTTCTCGCCTGCGGCTTGCCTCGCGACGCCGACGGGATCGCCTTCGAGGTCCTCGCCATCGGTGACGAGGACGATCACGCGCACGTGGTCCTTCGACTTCGGATCGCGGGCGAGCACCTCACGCGCGCGCTCGAGCGCCCGGCCGATCGCGGTGCCACCGATCGGCATGTCGTTCGGCTCGAGCTGGCGGAAGAATTGCGCGATGGCCGCCGAGTCACTCGTGAGCGGGAAGCTCATCGGCTCTCCGGCGAAGGCTACGGCGCCGAAGCGCGCGCCCGGAAGCTCGCGCACGAGCTTGCCGATCTCGGCCTTCGCGCGCGCGATCCGGCTCGGGGCGACGTCGCGCGCGTACATGCTCTTCGAGTAGTCGAGCACGATGACCACGTCGAGGTTGGTTGCCGGCACGAGCTTCGTGCCGCGGCCCCACTGCGGCCGCGCGAGCGCGAGGAACGCCGACGTGAGCGCGACGACGAGCAGCACGCCCTTGAGGGCGCGGCGGCCGGCGGCATCGAACGTCTCGAGGCGCATCACGAGCTTCGGATCGCCGAAGACCGTCGTCGCACGTCCGCGACGGATCGACGCGAGGACGAGCGAGGTCGCGAAGAGCGCGACGAGCAGCCCGCACCCGAGCGCCGCGAGCAGGTAGGGCATCGCGGTGAGGTCGTAGGCGAACCTCATGGAAACCTCCGCACGATGACGAGTCGCACGAGCGCCTCGAGCGCGATGAGAGCGACCGCGGGGAAGAGGAGGAGCCCGAAGAGATCCTCCATCGTCGCGGCTTGCGCCTCGAACCGCGTCTTCTCGAGCTTGTCGAGGATCGCATGCATGCTCTGCTCGAGGCCCTTCTTGTCGGTCGCGATGAAGGCGTCGCCGCCGGTGGTGCTCGCGATGCGGCGGAGCAGCTCCGGGTTGACCGGGAAATGCTCCCGCACGAACTTCGGCTGCCCGAAGAGATCGACGCCGTCCTGCACGTCGACGTCGTCACCGTTGCCGATCTGCACGGTGAAGACCTTCACGCCTTGTGCCTGTGCGAGGTGCGCGGCGTAGTCCGGCGCGATCGAGCCGGCGTTCGAGTCGCCGTCGGTGAGCAGGATGATCGCCTTCGATCGCGCGGTGGAGCGTCGGAGGCGCGCGACCGCCGTGCCGACGGCGTCGCCGATCGCGGTGCCGTTGCCGTCGATGAGCCCGAGCTCCATCCTGCTGACGAGCATCGAGAGGAGCGACTTGTCGAGCGTCGGAGGCGAGAGGATGTAAGCCGTCCGTCCGAAGACGACGACGCCGATGCGATCGTTCTTTCGCCGCGAGACGAATTCGAGGATGACCTCCTTTGCGGTCTCGAGGCGCGTGAGGCGCTGGGCCGGTGCGCGCGGCGCGCGGGTCTGCTCCGGCGTCTCCGCGTCCATCAGCGCGCGCATCGAGCCGGAGAGGTCGAGCACGACGACCATGTCGATGCCCTTCTCGTCGGCGTCCTCGCCGCGGAGGACGTTCTGCGGCCGGCCGAGCGCGAGGATCGCGAGGACGAGCGCAGCGCCGCGGAGCATCCCGGGCAAGTCGCGCAGGCGCGTCCGTAGCCCGCGCGGCCCGGTGAGGAGCGGCGCGATCGCGGCGATGCGCATGCGCGGCGTCCGCGCGTCGGCGGCGAGGGTCATCCGCCATACGACGACCCCTGCGATGATCACCGCCGCGCCGCCGAGCACCGGCAGACGCGCCGAGGGCGGGAGGAGCGAGAGCACGGGCACGGTCCACACCGCGGAGAGCCAGGCCTCGCCGCGCATGAGGATCGGATAGAGGAGCGCGGCGGTGACGAGGAGGAGCGTGCCGAGGACGACGGCGATCGCGCGGCTCGTGCGCGTCATGTCTCGCCTCCTTCCGGGGGCTCACGGCGCGGAGGTCTTGACGACGTCGTCGGCTCGCGCTCGCCCTTGCCCTCGCCGGCCTTCGCGTCGGGCTCGGATGCCGAGGCGGTGCCCGATGAGGTCGCGTCGTCCCCGGTCTCGCTCGCGCGCTGCTCGGGTGCGGGGGCCGGCTCGTCCGGATCGGGCGGCTCGTAAGGAGAGCGGACGCGTGCGCGCGGCGCTTCCTCCGGCTGCGTGAACGGGGCCCGCAGCTGTGCGGCGGCGACCGGATCGACCTCCGGCTCCGGCTCCTCGAGCACGGTGCGGGCGCCGGTCGACGTCGGCATCGTCCCTCGCACGATCGCCTCACCGGTGGCGATCGACGTCGCGCACTGCTGCTGCGTCGGCGTGAGGTTTGCGAACTTCACGAGGTCGCACTCGCGGAGAAAGCTCGCGACGCGATCGAAGGAGATCCCGGGCGCGGGCGCCAGGCTCGTCCGCGACGACGCGTCGGGGGAAGGCCGATCGAAGCGGATGAAGCCGCCCGCCTGCTTCTTGAGCGCGGCGAGGATCTCGTCGGTCGTCGACTCGAGGCCGTCGAAGCCGAAGCGCGCGCCGAGGTAGCGCCGGAGCGCGTCGCTCGTTCGGTCGAAGTACTCGCCGTAGCGTTCGTTCTCCAGGAGGCCGGCGTGGCGGACCTCGTCGAGCTCTTCGAGGGCGACCTCCCACGGAGGACGCGGCGGCGGAGGTGGCGGCGCGGGCTTCGGCTGATTGAGCTTCCGCCAGAGGAGCACCGCGAGGATCGCTCCGACGACCAGACCGAGCGCCGCCCATCCGAGCGCCTTCTTCAGCGCCGTCCATTCCTCGCGCTGCGGGAGCCCGCCGGGATTTTCCTTCGGCATCGCGTCCGGCGTGTTCGCGATCGGGTCCTCGACGACGATCGGATGATCGTGCGTGCACACCGTCGCGATCTCTCCGTTCGCGCGGGCGACCGCGACGGGGAGCGGCGGGAGCATCATCACGTTGCGGCCCGGGTTCGGCGGCAGGAGGACGACCGGGAGCTCGAGGTGCGTCGTCGCTCCCGGCTTGTCGCCCTGGTCGGGCTCGGTCCAGATCTGCGCGCCGGCGCCACCGTCCTGATCGGGGATCGCGAAGCCCGCCTGCTTGAGCACCTTCTTCGCCTCGACCGCGCTCGAGAGATCGAGCCCGGAGGGAAGGACGCGCTCGCCCTTGCCGTGACGCACGGTGATCGAGAGCGTCGCCGCCCAGCCGCTCGTGCCGCGCTGCGGGAAGGTGTCGACGACGACAGGACGCTGCGCGCCCTTCGGCACGCTCTCGACGCAGCCGTAGGTCGACTCGCCGGCACCGGCACCGGCGTCGGGCGTGGCCGGAGGAGGCGGCGTCGGTCCCTGCGCGCGTGAGGCTCCCGCTCCGCCGAGCAAGAGCGAGGCGGTCACCAGCAGGCCGAGGAGGCTGAAACCGAGCGAGCGCGCGGGGCGACTCATCGCGTACTGACCCTCCGCGCGCGGCGGGCGAACAGATCGCGGATCGGGCGGACGAACGAGCCGCCCGTGTCGATCTCGACGGAGTCGAGCCCGAGCTTGAAGAACAGCTGGCGGCGCGCGTCGCGAATGCGCTGCATCTCGCGCTTGAAGTGCGCGCGGACGCTCGCGTCCGACGTGTCGACGACGACCATCTCGCCGCTCTCGAGGTCCTCGAAGGTCGCGAGGCCGACGTCGGGCAGCTCGAAGTCGCGCTTGTCGACGAGGACGACGGGGATGACGTCGTGCTTCGCGCTCGCGAGCGACAGCGCACGCTCGTAGCCGGCGGTGAAGAAGTCCGACACGACGAATGCGACGCTCCGGCGACGGGCGACGTGCGCGAGCGCCTCCAGCGTTGCTTTGAGGTCGGTCGCGGCGCCGAGCTCCGGGTACGGCGCGGGCGCGAGCCGGCTCATGCGCCCTTCGCCGTCGCCGAGACCTCGCACCGGGCGATGCGCCACCTTCTTCTTCACACGCATGTCGGTCGAGCGTGCCCCGGCGGCCTCGGGCGCCTCGAAGCCGAGGATCTCGCGCACGACGCGCATGACGTGCTTCTCGCCCTTCTTCGGCGGCACGATGCGTTCGACCTTGCTCGTCGAGAGGATGAGCCCCACGCGATCGTTGTTGCGGATCGCGCTGAACGCGAGGAGCGCCGCGACCTCCGAGGCGACCCGCGCCTTCGGGGCGCGCTGCGTCCCGAAGCGCTCGCTCGCCGAGAGGTCGACCGCCAGCATGACGGTCATCTCGCGCTCCTCGACGAAGACCTTCACGAAGCTCTCGTTCATCCGCGCGGAGACGTTCCAGTCGATCGTGCGGATGTCGTCGCCCGCCTGGTACGGACGTACCTCGCGGAACGCGAGCCCCTGCCCTTTGAAGCTGGACTTGTACGTCCCCGAGAGCTGCTCGTTCGCGAGCCGCGCGGTGTGAATCTCGATCGTGCGGAGGGCCGCGAGGATCTCTCGGGGAATCATGGCGCGCACGCTCCCGCGGAGGTCAGGGGACCTCGACCACCTCGAAGACGCGGCGGACGACCTGTTCGGACGTCACTTCCTCCGCGTCCGCTTCGTACGTGAGCACCACGCGATGGCGGAGGACGTCGGGACCGACCGCCTTCACGTCTTCGGGGGTCACGTAGCCGCGATGGCGAAGGAATGCGTGCGCGCGCGCCGCGAGGTTCAGCGCGATCGACGCGCGGGGTGAGGCGCCGAACTCGATCAGCGGCGCGAGGTCCTTCAGGCCGTGCTTCTGCGGCTCGCGCGTGGCGAAGACGACATCGACGATGTAGTCCTTCACCTTCTCGGCGACGTAGATCTGGCCGATGATCTTGCGCGCCTCGAGCAGCTGCGCCGGTGTGACGACGGGCTCCGCCGCGAGCGGCACCATCGCCGTCATGCGGTCCATGATCTTCCGCTCGTCCTCGCGCGTCGGGTAGCCGACCTTGCACATGAGCATGAAGCGATCGACCTGCGCCTCGGGCAGCGGGTAGGTGCCTTCCTGCTCGATCGGGTTCTGCGTCGCCATGACGATGAATGGCGAGGGCAGGGGATACGTCTTGTCGCCGATCGTGACCTGCCGCTCCTGCATCGCCTCGAGGAGCGCGCTCTGCACCTTCGCGGGCGCGCGGTTGATCTCGTCGGCGAGCACGAGGTTCGCGAAGACGGGCCCGAGCTTCGAGGTGAACTCGCCCTTCTGCTGGTTGTAGATCACCGTGCCGATGACGTCGGCCGGGAGGAGGTCGGGCGTGAACTGGATGCGCGCGAACTTCGCGTTGATGGCGTCGCAGAGCGTGCGGACGGTGAGCGTCTTCGCGAGACCAGGGACGCCTTCGAGCAGAACGTGACCACCGGCGAGCAGGCCGATGAGCACGCGCTCGATCATGTACGTCTGGCCGACGATGACCTTGCCGACCTCGCTCTGGATGCGGTCCACGAACGCGCTCTCGCGCGCGACGATCTCGTTGAGCTCTCGGGCGTCTAGCATCGGTCGGTTTTCCTACCACGAATGGGGCGGGGAGCCTGCAGCCTCCGCGCCCGCACGTGCGCATCGACGGCCGCGAGACGATGCCTCGCGACGACCGCGGAAACCACTGGCCCGCGCAGCACATTCCCCGGTCGCGCTGGCTACTGCTGCGGAGGCGCTTTGGCGAGGCGCGAGATGCCGCGCACGATCCAGATGACCCCGACGATCATCGCGCCGTACCAGACGACCGCGTTCGAGAAGAGCGTCACGGCGACGCCCGCACCGAGCAGCGCCACCCCGGCGATGATCCAGCCAACTCCCGGTCGCATGCTCGTTCCCCCGTCGTTTCGCGTCTGGTCGCGGCAGCGCGTTCGCGCGTCGATCGCAGGGATCGACCCTAACAGAACGCGGCGCTCGGGCTAGAGCCGGCTAGACACGCGCGCGCTGCGCGAGCGAGATGCCGCCCTTCGCGCCGACCATCGAGCCGAGCGTGATCGCGAGCCACCAGTAGTTGAGGTCCGTGAGCTTCAGCGCCAGGATCCCGAGGATAATCAGACCGATTCCAAGGAAAATCTCTGCCGTGCCACGCTGCATGATGCTCGCTTCGTACCGCAGTTTGGCGCGCTTTCCAACCGGAAGTCGCTATGGTCTGGTCTGGATGACCGCCCTCCCTTCGATCGATGAGCTCGCGCGCTTCGCGCACCGCCTCGCGGATGCCTCCGGCGAGGTGATCCGGCCGTGGTTTCGCGCCACCCTCGACGTGACCGACAAGGGGACCGGCAGGGCCGGCTTCGATCCGGTGACCGAGGCGGATCGCGAGGGAGAGGTCACTCTCCGTCGGCTCATCAAGGCGACCTATCCGCGGCACGGCATCCTGGGCGAGGAGCACGGCCACGAGGCGGGCGAAGAGCCGTTCACCTGGGTCCTCGATCCCATCGACGGGACGCGTGCGTTCATCTGCGGGATGCCGCAGTGGGGCACCTTGATCGCGCTGAACGACGGCACGCGGCCGATCCTCGGGGTCCTCGATCAGCCCGTCACCGGCGAGCGATGGATCGGGCACTCGGGCCAGGCCGAGCTCGTCACGTCCGCGAAGACCACGCGGATCAGGACGCGTCCCTGCGCGGATCTCGCGTCGGCGGTGATCACGACGACGCACCCGACCTCGTACTTCACGAAGCCGGAGCAGGACGCGTTCCAGGAGCTCGCCGGCGCCGCGAAGATGACGCGCTTCGGAGGCGACTGCTACGCGTACGCGCTCCTCGCGATGGGCTTCATCGACCTCGTCGTGGAGTCGGCGCTCAAGCCGTGGGACGTCCAAGCGCTCATCCCGATCGTCGAGGGCGCCGGCGGCCTCATCACGTCGTGGGACGGCAAGGACGCGCAGGAAGGCGGCCGCGTCGTCGCCGCAGGGGACCCGCGCATCCATGCGCTGGCGCTCGAGGTCCTGCGGAGAGTCGACTGACGCGGCACGCCTCTCGCGAAGTGCGCGCCGACCTTCAGTAGTGGCCCTTCGTCTTGCGAGCCGCGTCGCGATCGCGGTCGCGTGAGCGATCCTTCGCCTTGTTCTTCCGGCGTCGATCGCGCGCCGCGCCCTCCTCGTTGCCCTTGATCGACGCGAGCGGCCAGAGCGTGTGCTCGACGCGCGCGAGCCCCGCCGCGACGACCGCGGAGACGACCTCCTCGGCGCTCTTGTAGCAGTGGCTCGACTCGTCGAGCGGGACGCGACCGTCGAGGTTCACGAGGATGTCGTCGCGACGGTACTGCTCGTCGACCTTGCGCTGATCGAGCTGGCGCATGGCCTCGCCGCGCGAGAGCCGGCGGCCCGCGCCGTGGTTCACGGAGAAGCCGCTCTTGTGCGCGCCGGCTTCCGGCATGAGGACGTAGCTGTAGTCGCGGTTCGATCCGGGGATGAGCACGGGGTGGCCCGTCTCCGCCCAGCGGGTACCGGCGAGCGCGGGGTGACCGCCGGGGAACGCGCGGGTCGCGCCCTTGCGATGCACCCAGACCTCGGCGAAGTCGGGGTGCTCCTCCGCCTGCACGAGGTTGTGGCTGATCTCGTAGACGAGCTCGAGGTCCTCCTTGAAGACCTTGCGGAACGCGTCGGCGATCTGCTCGTAGATGACGAGACGGTTCAGGATGGCGTAGTTGCCGCCCGCGGCGACCGCGTTGAGGTACGAGCCGAAGTGCTTGGACTCGGGCGTGAAGAAGCCGAGATCGAGATCGGTGAGCGGCTCGCCCTTCGCGGCGCGCTCGTCCTTCGCCATCTCGAAGTAGTTCGTCGCGAGGCCATGGCCGAAGCCGCGGCTGCCCGTGTGGACCTGGACGAAGAGCGTGCCGGTCTCCTCGCAGCGCTGCAGCTCGATGAAGTGGTTGCCTCCACCGAGCGAGCCGAGCTGAGCGAGGCCGCGCTCGGGCGAGCCCTTGCCGCCCCACGGGATGTCCCAGCGGTCGTCGACCGGGATGCGATGGCGCTCGGCGCGGCTCCGGTCGAAGGTCGCGCCGTACTTGTCGACGTAGTGCTCGGCGCCGCCGCGCACGAGCTCCTGGAGCTCCTTCTCGGACAGCGTGCCGAGCTTCACGCTCTTGCCGCCCGCGCCGAGGCTCACGCGATTCGAGACCTCGCGGTTGAACGCGAGCTTCCGGTCGGGCGTTGCGAGCTCGGCGGGGACGTTGCTCCGCGCGCTCATCATTCCGCATCCGATGTCGAACCCGACGGGACCCATCGCGATGGAGCCCTCGTTGCGATCGGTGAGGATGACGCAACCGACGGGCACGCCGTAGCCGTAGTGGACGTCCGGCGTGACGCACACGAGCTTCACGCCCGGGAAGCGCGTCGCGTTGACGACCTGCCGATAGAGCGTGGGCTCGGCCTCGCCGAGGAGCTTCGGCGTGACGAAGAGACGAACCGGCACCTCGCCGGTGTCGGCGGTCTCGAGGCGGAAGTAGCCGCCCTCCGCGCCGTCCACCCACTCGGCGCGCCGCTTCCAGTCGTTCTCGTTTTCGAGGAGAGCGCGTGCCTTGGACATGGCGGGTCAACATAGGTCGCCCATCGCGCCGCGCAACGGCCGTCGCCGTGATGGTTTCTCGTGGCAACGGCCATGGGATGCACGAGGTCGTCATCCCATGCGAACGCTTGCCTGTGCCCTCCTCGTGTCGTCGTCGTTGGTCGTCGCTTGCGGCGGAACGATCGACGGCGAGACCGCGTCCATCCCGTCGTCGGCGGAGGCGGAGCTCGCTCCGTCCGGCCCCGAGGACGGCGAGTGGGGCACGTGGCAGCTCCTCTCCGTCGACGGACCGGACGGCCGGCGCCAGTACGATCCGCCGTTCGTCGAGCTCGATCTCCACCCGAGCGGAGCGGCCTTCATGTGGACATGCTCCGTGGGGCCGCGGACGGGCCAGGGGGAACGGTGTCCCTTCTACGCGCGCCATGGCTGCCTGGTCGGGACGATCGCGCTCGAGGGGGACGTCTGGCGCGTCCACTTCCCGACCAAGGACGGGATGCGGACCGCTGCGCGTGGCGACGTCGTCGACGAGCCGAGCGGCGACATCACGGTGAAGGGCGAGGGCGCGCTTCATCCCGGCGGTCACTACCGGCGTGTCGGAGCAGCGACCCGCGAGGGCTGCGCTCCCTGACGCCGGGCGTCCTCTGCGCGTGGTTGGGGCGCGAGCCCGAAATTCAAAGCGGGCCGCAGGCGTTGTCGCCAGCGACGACGGCCGTCGCTCTGGCTCGCCGAGCTCGGCGGCTACACCGGCAAGTCGTCGGGCGGACCACCGGGCGCAACGACGAGCTCACGCGAGTTGTTCAAGCTCCGAGCAGCGGCCGATGCGACCGCCGCCTTCCTCGCAAAGGACGACCACGAGAACGGATGCATGGTCAGAAAAATGAGTGCGATCGTGTGGAATCGACGTTTCCAGGTATGTCGTTATTATCGTGCTTGACTGGAAAGACGAAAACCTTCACATCTCGTCGCTGCTGCGCTCGGCGCAGGGTCTTTGTTCGCGCCGCACACCACGTTAGAAGGGGGCTTCCCTGGCGAAGCGTAAGCCGAACGCTGCTGCTCCACCCGTTGCGCGTTCGACTTTGCACGGATTTTCATAACGAAGCCCGCTCCGCAGAGCGAGAACGCGAGAACGCGAGAAGTTCGCGTTCTTGCGCTCTTCCGGGATCAGGGTACTGCCTTCGGTGTGAACCGCTGAGATGACGAGACGGACCGTGAAAACCCGGATCACCGTCAGCGCGACCACGGTGTTGCTGGCGTTCGGCGCTGCCTGTACAGCCTGTCCGGCGGACCCCGCTCGTCCGTCGGGACTTAGCGCGACCTCGGAGCCTCCCTGCGGAGCGTCACTCGATACGTATGACATGCTTGGAAAGCGTATTGCGGGTGCCGGCGATGCGGGCTGCTGCAAGAGCACCTTCGACGTTGCAGCTGACTGTCACCACCCCACGGTGAACAAGGACTGTCGGGACGGCTGGTGCCGGGTCCCAGCTGGCTGCTTCGTCATGGGAAGCCCCCAGTGTGCGTGGGGGCGCGGGCGGCACGGCGAGCCGGAGACTCAAGTGACTCTGACCCACGCCTTCGAAATCCAACAGTACGAGATGACTCAAGCGCAGTGGATGTCGTTGGGATTCGAGAATCCAGGCGGAGCCAAGGATGGCTTCAGCGATTGCATCGCTCCCAACTGCCCCGTGGGAAACGTCACGCTGTTCGACGCGCTCGAGGCGGCCAACCGTCTGTCCGCCGCGCACGATCCGCCGTTGCCAGCCTGTTACACCCTTCGGGACTGTAGCGGCACCGCAGGCAACAAGATGGTGTGCGAGGCCATCGGCCAGACGGTCGCATCGCTTTACGACTGCACCGGATACCGTTTGCCGACGGAAGCGGAGTGGGAATACGCGGCGCGAGCCGGTACGCGCACCGCCTTCTACTCGGGGGACATCAGGCCCGTCGATGGCTGCAAGCGGGACGAGAATCTGGAGCGCATCGGCTGGTACTGCTTCAACGCCAATCGCTCGACCCATCCTGTCGGGAAGAAGGAGCCCAACGCGTGGGGCTTGCACGACATGGCAGGCAACGTGGAGGAATGGGTCAGCGGTACGTTCAATGGCTTGGGGTACGGTCCGAGCCCACAGGTAGATCCAGGGGCTGTTCTTCATCCCACCTCGGGAAGCCGCATCCTTCGAGGCGGCGTCTTCTATGCGCAATCGCAGGTGTGTCGTTCCTCCAAGCGCGGTCAGTCCGGCGGGCACATCACGTTGCCTGGCGTCGGGCTGCGCCTCGTTCGCACTGTCTTCTAGGGCATGGGGGAGTGCGCGTTCCTAGCTTGAGCAAGTCATGAATGGCCCGGTTCCATTTGTACGATCCTCTACTGCACTGGGTTCTGCAAATCGCCGAATCAGCCCCCCGAGCTCGAGGAGTCTTGGTGTTGGTGGCCTTCGGCTCTGCCTGTACGGCCTGTCCGGCGGACCCAGCTGGTCCGCCGGGAGGTAGCACTACTGCGGAGCCTGCCTGCGGAGCGTCACTCGATACTCGCTGACGTCGACACCACCGACGGGATAGATCGAGCGTTGGAGAAGGTGAAGGCCTGGGGGGTGGAACATCCGAGGCTTCGCGGCGAAGCGCGCAAGCAACGTGCTCGCCGACGGACAGTCTGTCGCCGGTCGACGCGCGCGTGCCGCCGCTCCGTGAGGAGCGGCGGTCTTTTCTTGGACGGGCGGTTCGGGCGGTGCGCGGGTGCGGGCTCGTGGTCGTGTTCTGCGACGTCTGCTCGTCCGATCACGCCCGGTGGGCGGGCTGCGCACGGCTCGGGCGGCTCGAGACGCACCGGACCGCCAACCGGCGCTGGGCGACGTTGCGGCCGATGCGATCGCCGCTTTCCTCGCAAAGGACGACCACGAGAACGGATGCATCGTGAGGTGGGTGGGCGCGAGCCCCAAATTCGTTTCATCAGATAAAGACGTGAAGACGGCTCTTAACGTTCTTCCCGTTCGCGCGGGGACCATCTAGTGTCGCCCGCTCGCCGTGCCAGACTGGAAGTCGATCTCGCTCTCGGTCCTCTCTGGCCTCGTGCTGACCACCGCGGTGCGCTCGAGCCATGCGGACGAGCCGCTTCGTGCCCGTGCCACGCTCGGCGTGTCCCATGCCGTCGGCGCGCCGCAGTACCGGGAGTTCGGCTTCGGCGGCGCGGGCTCGGCATCGCTCGAGCTCCCGCTCGGCAGGGCCCTCGGGATCGAGGGGAAGATCGGCGGCATCCTCCTCGCCGAGGGCGCGGCTCCGCGCGATCCCGCGCTCGCCAAGCCGGGCACGGGCACCGTGTTCTTCGGAACGGCCGGCCTTCGGGTGCATCCGTTCGCGGCACCCGGCGGCCCCTGGACGTCGGCAGGTTTCGGCGTCGCGCAGACGGGGAGCCGCACGCGTCCTGGTGTCGACGTCGCTCTCGGGTGGGACTTCCGTGTGGGGAGCGAAGGGCGTTGGGACGTCGGGCCGTTCGCTGGCTACACGTTGGTGATCCAGCCCGACGACACGCTCCGCCCGAACGATGCGCACATCGTCTCGCTCGGAATCCAGGTCGGCCTCGGGGCGAGGGAACGTGCGCGCGGCGATCGTGACGGCGACACGGTCTTCGACGACGAGGACGCGTGCCCCGACGTGCCCGGCATTCGCACGGGCGATCCGAAGACGAACGGCTGCCCGCGCGGCGACCGCGACAACGACACGGTCTTCGACGACGAGGATGCGTGCCCCGACGTCCCGGGCCGTCGCACGGACGATCCGAAGACGAACGGCTGCCCGCGAGGCGACCGCGACAACGACACGGTCTTCGATGACGAGGACGCGTGCCCCGACGTGCCCGGCGTTCGTTCCGCCGATCCGAGCACGAACGGCTGCCCGCCGAAGGATCGCGATCAGGACGGCGTTCCGGACACCGAAGACGCGTGCCCCGACGTCGCCGGCGTTCGCACGCAGGATCCCTCCACGAACGGCTGTCCGCCGGCGAGCGAGAGCATTCGTGTCGAGAACGACAGGATCCTCCTCGACGAGGTCATCCTCTTCGATCTCAACAGTCCGCGCGTGCGTCACGCGAGCTGGGGCATCGTGCGGAAGCTGGCCGAGTTCATCAACGCGACGCCCGACATCCTCTCGATCAGCATCGAGGGCCACGCCGATGCGACTGGCACCGAGCGACACAACCTCGTCCTCTCGCGCGAACGCGCCGAGAGCGTGCGCCGTCTGCTCGTCCGGTTCGGGGTCGACCAGAGTCGTCTCGAGGCCGAGGCCTTCGGCCGATCCCGCCTGAAGGTGCAGACCAAGCGAGCCGAGGCCGCGAACCGGCGCGTCGAGTTCTGGATCACGCGGACGCGCACGGCACCCTCCGTGCAGTCGCCCGCTCCCGCGCAGGAAACACCATGATGGGCGGACGGACGGCTGCGATGATGGTGAACGTTCGCACGCGGCTCGTCGCCGTTGCGCTGGCGAGCGTCTCGGTTCTCGTGACGGTGCAGGGCTGTCGATCGGAGAACTCCGTCGTCGACGGCTCGTGTGCGGAGGGCTACTCCGAGTGCGGTCGCCGCTGCGTCGACACGTCGAGCGATCCCGAGCACTGCGGCGGATGCTCGGTGCGCTGCACGCCCGGTGAGGCGTGTATCGGCGGCGTGTGCGGAGGAGCGATCGACGGCTCGCTCGACGGGAGCGTCGACGGCTCGCTCGACGGTGGGTTGCTCGAGGGGGGCGGTGACGTCGACGGCTCGCTCGGTGACGGCGGCGACGCCTGTCCGCCGCCGCCGTACGTGACCGCCGCCGCCTGCGGTGCGTGCGGGATCGTCTGCACGGCGCCCAACTCGCGTTGCGTCGATCAAGGCGGCACGTTCGTCTGCGGCCCGCCGTGCGCCGCGCCCCTCGTGGAGTGCAACGGCGCGTGCGTCGATCTAGAGAACGATCCGGTCAACTGCGGTGCTTGCGGCAAGTTCTGTCCGTCGAACATCTGCGTGGCCGGTGTCTGCCAGGGCTCGACCCCCGGCGACATCGTCGTCATCGGGCACGACTACAGCACCGGCGCCGCCGCCTCCTCGCAGGCGAAGGTGCTGACGAACGCGGTCTTCATTCCGCGTTCCAACCCGCTGCGCATCCTCTCCTACGAGCAGTTCGCCGACGCCGCGGCCGTCGCGAACGTCAAAGGCATCCTTCAGAGCGCCGCCTCCGGTCGTACCCTCGCGGTCTCGGTCGCCACGAACCCTGCGGCTCTCCAGAGCGCCACCCTCTCGCAGTCCTACGACGTCGTCATCATCCACGATCAGCAAGGCGGCGCGCCGACCACGCTCGCGACGATGGGCGCGGGCTGGGCACCGGCCCTCGAGACGTTCGCGAAGGCCGGAGGCGTCATCGTCACGCTCGACGGAGCCGGCGGGCAGGGCGGGATGCCGTCTCTCCTCACGAGCGCGAACCTGCTCGCTCTCGCTTCGCACCAGTCGATCCCCGCCGGGTCGCTGATCGGGATCGTGGCGCCATCCGATTCCGTGGGCTCGCTCGTGATCGGGCCCTACGGTGCCTACAACCGGACGGTGACGCTTCAGCCGAACGAGCCGAACGGCGGCAACGTCACGTACGTCGCCAGACACATCGTCGCCGGGAATCCGGCCGACCCGGTCGTCGTGCACAAGGTCGTGCCCTGACGGGGCAGGAGGCCCTGCTTCGCACAGTGCCGATCGCGCGACACTCGGTGGAACCGGGGCGCGGTCTCCGGCGTTCCGTTGCTCCACCACGAGGTCGTTAACTTCGGTTAACGACCTCGTAGAGCATGGGCGGCGTGCCATCAAGACTCGGCCGCCGCACCGGGGGCTCGGCCTGCGAGCTCGCGGAATCAGGCGTGTCGGACCTGGCCTGAGGTCGGGGCTGGGCACAACCACCCGTCCGGCGATGCGATTCCCCAGCACGACCGAGGTCCCGGCGCGAGCAGCATCGCCGGTGGCGGCCCGTCAGTTCATCCAATCGGCCTGGTCTCTAAGGGGCGGGCAGGAGCTCCGGGAGCGCGCGGCGGAGCGCTTCGGGCACAATCGCCGAATGCGCCGTCCGAGCGGGCGTGAGCTCGATCTCTTCGATCGCGCAGCTCTCGCACGCGCTCGAGAGTGCCTCGATCGGTCGTGCCCATGCCTTCTGCCAGTAGAACCGGACGCGCGTGGATGCCGCCGTCGCGGCGAGCTCGGGGATGACGCGATCGTCGACGCAGGTGTCGATCGCGAGGATCGCCATCGCCTTCGAGGTGCGCACGCGGTCGCCGAGGACGCCGCCTTCGACGTTGCAGCCCGCTGCGCTGTGGCCGACGACGATGACGCGTTCGCGATCGACGTGCGCGAGGCCGTCGAGTGCGCGCTCGGTCGCGTCGAGGAAGTCGCCGAGGTCGAAGCGCGGCCACATCACCGTCGCGCCGGTCGCGAAGCGTGTTTGAGTGGGGGCGGCGAGGATGAACGGCGCGACGCTGCCCGAGGAGACCAGCGGCTCGACGACGGTTCGCAGATCGCCGTAGGGCGAGTTGAACCACGGATGCATCTGCCCGTCGGCGTTCATCCCGTGGAGGAACACCACCACGGGAAGGCTCGCGCCGCGCTCGACCTCTGCCGACGTCACGTAGGCGAGGCCGCCGTTCCCGTGACGGGAATGGAGCAAGCGCCGCTGTTCGTAAGGGAACGTGATCGTCGTGCCCGGCGCTCGCGGCGCGGTCTGCACCGGCTTCGCATGACCACCAGCTCCCACGAGGAGCGATGCGATCACGAGCGTGGCACCGAGAGCGAACCGGGACATCGGCAATCGTTTCCAACATACGGCATCGCCCGAAGGCCCTTCAACGGGGCCTCGCGGACGAGGTCGCTCCGCCCCGCTGCGGCTGAGGTCCATCGGCGTCGAGGCGACGCCGAGGGAAACGGGCGTGGGGCGTGGGGCGTGGTCTGCCGCTCAGTCGACTGCGAGGACGATCTTGCCGAAGACCTTGCGCTCCTCGAGGAGACGATGAGCTTCGACCGCGCTCCAGAGGGGCATCACCCGATCGACCACGGGGCGGAGGCGGCCGTCCTCCACGTGGCGGAGGATGCCGAAGAGATCGCCCTTCGGTCCCATCGTCGACCCCACGATCGCGACCTGGCGGAAGAAGACGTGACGGAGATCGATCTGCGGGGTGAAGCCCGTGGTCGCGCCGCAGGTGACGATGCGCCCGCCCCAGGCGGCCGCGAGGATGCTCTTCGCGAGGACCTCGCCGCCGACGTGCTCGATGATGACGTCGGCGCCCTTCTTGTTCGTGAGCCGCTTGGTCTCCGCTACGAAGTCCTGCGTCGAGTAGACGATCACCTCGTCGGCGCCGAGCTCGCGTGCGCGCTTGGCCTTCTCTTCGGTCCCCGTCGTGGCGATGACACGTGCGCCGTGCATCTTCGCGATCTGGATCGCCGCGCTCGACACGCCGCTGCCTGCTGCCTGGACGAGGACGGTCTGGCCCGGGCGCACCTCGCCCTTGCGGACGACCATCTGCCAGGCGGTGAGGAAGCAGAGCGGGATCGCGGAGGCCTCCTCGAACGACAGGTTCGTCGGCATGGGGAGGAGGTTCGCGTCGGGAACGACGACGTGGCGCGAGTAGCCGCCTTGCGTGTTCTCGCCGAGGATGCGGTAGCTCCGACAGAACGTGTCTTCGCCGAGGAGGCAGCGCTCGCAGGCGCCGCACGACAGGCCCGGATTGACGACGACCTTGTCGCCGATCTTCGCGCCGGTCGCGCCGGGGCCGAGCGCCTCGATCTCGCCCGCGATGTCCGCGCCGAGGCGGTGCGGGAACTCGTACTTGAAGTGCGGGAGGCCGCGACGGCCCCAGATGTCGATGTGGTTCAGCGCGACCGCACGAACACGGATGCGGACCTCTCGCGGTCCGGGCTCACGCAGCTCGATCGTCTTCCGCTCGAGGACCTCGGGCCCGCCCGTGGCCATCATCACCATCGCTTCGGTCTGCATGGGGCGCACGCTAGACGGGGGCGCTTCGCCTGTCACGGCTCGCCGCCGCGCCGAGCTCCCCCGACGGCACGCGCTGCTTACGCAGCTCGTCGTCGGGAAAACGAACCGCTACGAGCTAGCCGTCGAGGCTCAGGCCAGCATTTCGCGCGGTCGCGTCCCGCTGGTCGATGCGACCGCGTGGGACAGCGCCAGCGTCTGGACGAGGATGTTGCGATAGACGACGTGCACGTCGTCGACGTCGACGTCGCGGGTGTCGGCTTCGTCGGGCTCGAGCGCGGCGTCGACGTGCTCGTTCACGAAGGCGAGGACTCCGGGCTGCTCGATCGCCATCACGTCCTCGAGCTCCAGCGGCTCGCGGGCGTTGCTCGCGCGGAGCTGCTCCTCGAGCTCGAGCGCGGCCTCGGCTGCGTTACGTTCGTCCTCCGAGACCTCGGCGAGGCGCCCGCCGAACGCTCGCTCGAACGCGAGCCACACGGCGATCGTGAGGAAATAGCCTAGCGCCAGCGCGGTCTCGTCGAGCGGTCGCGCCAGGATGTCTGCCGCGCGTTGCGCGAGCGCGGGCTGGGTCCGCTCGAAGCGCTCGAAGGCGTCATCGAGCTCGGACTTCGCTCCGAGCCCGCCGTCGGCCAGCTCCTCCTCGACACGCTCGAGGATCTCGCGACTGACGACCGCGTACGGAGGCACCGGACGAATTGCCGCGCCGCGAACCCACATCGTGACGATCTCATAGCACACACGCCCCCCTCGAAGGGGCGGGGCGCTCGCCACGCCCTCGTTCGATCGTCAGTGCGCGCGCGGCGCTCGGAGGACGTGCGCGCTCCATCCGTAGCCGGCGAGGAGCGCCACCCAGCTCAGGAGGACGCCTCGGCCGAGCGGCGATTGGCCCAGGGGCACGACGCCGAAGCCGGCGTGGTACTGCGCGAACGAGGCGCTGACGGACAGGCGGCCCGCCGCGACGATGCACGCAACGACGAGGAGGGCGCCGAGGACGGCGCCGACCTTGAGGAGGGCGGAGCCCCGCTTCGCGATCGCCCATGGGCTCGCCAGGGCGAAGCTGAGCGGAACCTGGGCCGCGGCGAGGCAGACGAGTGCGAGGTCGACGGCCGACGGGATCCGGCTGAACCGTACGAGGTACAGGTAGGCCCAGTCGCCGTGCATCGTGACGAAGTACGCGAGCACCGGTGCGTGGACGAGCGCCCCTAGCCCAGCCGCGACGAGGAATGGGCGGGTGAGCACCAGGGGGACTTCGGATCGGGCGAGCTCGACCCGCGCGAGCCAGGCCAGGCTCATCCCGATGAGCAGGCTGATGGGCAGGGCAAGCGGCAAGGGCATGGCGCGACACTTATAGCTTGGGCTAAGACAACCGCGTGGACGAAGCTCGCCTGACCGAACTGCTCAACCGTGTCCGAAGTGGTGGGACGCAGGTCGCCGACGCGGTCGCGGAGCTGCGGCAGCTCCCTTTCGCTGATCTCGGTTTTGCCGTCGTCGATCATCACCGCGCCCTGCGGCAGGGCGTGCCGGAGGTGATCCTCGGCGAGGGCAAGACGGCCGAACAGATCATCGCGATCGCCCACGAGCTCGCGCGTACCGGACAGAACGTCCTGATCACCCGCATCGAGGACGAGAAGGCCAACGCGCTCATGCGCGACATGCCCGCGGTGCGCCACAACGCCATCGGGCGGACCTGTACGCTCGAGAGCTCGCCCATCACCGTGCTGTCGGAGCAGAAGGTCGCCCTGGTCAGCGCCGGGACGAGCGACATGCCCGTCGCCGAGGAGTGCGCAGAGACCATGCGCATGCTCGGGATCGGCTTCGAGCGCATCTTCGACGTAGGTGTCGCCGGCATCCATCGTCTGCTCCACAAGCGGCCGATGCTCGAGGACGCCTCGGTGATCATCGTCATCGCCGGAATGGAGGGCGCGCTCGCGAGCGTCGTGGGCGGCCTCATCGACGTGCCCGTGATCGCGGTCCCCACGTCGATCGGCTACGGCGCGGCGCAGCAGGGCATGACGGCGCTCTTCGGCATGCTGACGAGCTGCGCGTCGGGGATCACCGTGGTGAACATCGACAACGGGTTCGGAGCGGCATTCGCGGCGGCCCGGATCCTGCGGATGCGGAAGAAGGCGTGACGTGAGCGCACGAAAGAAGGCCGAGGCGAAGAAGGGGACTGCGAAGAAGGCCGCGGCGAAGAAGGTGGCTTCGAAGAAGGCCGAGGCGAAGAAAGTGGCCGCGAAGAAGGTGGCCGCAAAGAAGGTGGCTTCGAAGAAGGCCCACGCCCACCGTCACGCGCATCCTCACGCCCACCGTCATGCTCATCCGCACGGGCACGGGCACGGGCACGGGCACGAACACGAGCACGCCCACCCGCACGAGCACGAGCACGACCATCCGCACGAGCACGAGCACGCCCACCCGCACGAGCACGGGCACGAGCACGCCCACCCGCACGAGCACGGGCACGAGCACGAGCACCCGCACGATCACCCGCACGATCACGACCACGATCACGACCACGATCACGACCACGCCCACCCGCATGCCCACACGCGCGGGCCGGCGCAGGCGCCGCTCCCGCGCGGGGCGGGGAAGGGAAAGATCCTCTTCTTCGACGCTCCGTCAGGACTGGCGGGCGACATGGTCATCGCCGCGCTCGTGGATCTCGGCGTGCCCGAGTCCGTCATCGAGGACGCCGTCGAGCGTCTGAAGCTCACCGGCTTCCACCTGCATTTCGGGACGCGCGAGCGGAGCGGGATCGTCGCGACGTCGTTCGACGTGCACCTCGACTCGAAGCAGCCGGAGCGGACCTGGGGCGCGATCCGCAAGATGATCCAGGCGGCGAAGCTGCCTTCCGGCGTGGCCTCGCGCGCGATCGCGACCTTCGAGAGGCTCGCGGCCTCGGAGGCGAGGGTGCACCGCATGCCGATCGACGAGGTGCACTTCCACGAGGTCGGCGGGGTCGACGCGATCGTCGACGTCGTCGGCAGTGCGGCCGCGCTCGATTACCTCGGGGCGCGCCTGATCGTGTCGCCTCTCCCGATGGGACACGGCCGGACGAAGGCGAGGCACGGCGTGTTGCCGTTGCCGGCGCCTGCGGTCGTCGAGTGCTTGAAAGGGCTTCCGACCTACGACGGAGGGATCGCCTTCGAGCTCGTCACGCCGACCGGAGCGGCGATCGTCGGCGCGCATGCGACGGAGTCGGCGCGCTGGCCAGCGATGAGACCCGAGCGAACCGGGTGGGGGGCCGGCACCGCCGACCTGGCCGATCGACCGAACCTCCTCCGCGTCGTGCTCGGGGAGCCGACCGAGAGCGCGTCTCGACTGGGAGAGCGCGGATCGCACGTCGTCCTCGAGGCCAACCTCGACGACGCGACCGGCGAGCTCCTCGGGACGTGCATCGAGTCGATCCTCGCGGCCGGGGCCCTCGACGTCTGGACCGCGCCGCTCACGATGAAGAAGGGGCGGCCGGGACAACTGCTCGGTGCGCTCGTCGAGGCGTCGCGCGCCGACGAGATCGCTGCCGTCATCCTTCGCGAGTCGACGACGCTCGGCGTTCGTCGTCATCTCGTCGACCGGGTCGAGCGGCCGCGACGCATCGAGGAAGTCTCGACGCCGTTCGGCGCGATCCCGGTCAAGATCGCAGGCGGTCCCTTCGGTCCTCCGCAGCGGAAGCCCGAGCTCGACGCCTGCGTCGCCGCAGCTCGAGCGCACGACGTCCCGGTCCGGCAGGTCATCGAGGCCGCGGTGATCGCGAGCGCGTCACTTCGATAAGCTCGATCGAGGCGCTGACCTCCTCATCGAGGGTGGTCGCCCTCAACGGGAGGCCCCACCGGCGTGACCCGGCGCGCCCCCCCCGCGTCGCTCGCGGGGGCCATTTCAATTCTCTTTTTTCCCGGTTGTCCGACCGATATGCTTCTCGGCGCACGACGACACGCTCGCGTGCACGGAGACATCGACGATGAACCCCTGTCCGCAGTGCGGCGCGATCCCTCAACCGTCGGACAAGTTTTGCAACATCTGCGGTACGCCCGTGGTGATGGGCGCACCGCAAGGCTTCGGCGCTCCGCCTCCGCAGCAAGGAGGCTTCGGCGCTCCGCCTCCGCAGCAGGGAGGTTTCGGCGCTCCGCCGCCCAACGCGTACGGTGCACCGCCCGGACAGGGCGCATCGCTTCGCTGCCAGATGGGCCACGACATCGCGCCGGGCGCGAGCTACTGCCCGCACGGCCATCCCATCGCCCTCGACGCGATGCCGTTCGCCAACGATCAGTACGGCGGCGGTTACGGCCCGCAGCCGGGCGGCTTCGGCGCTCCGCCTCCGCAGCACGGCGGCTTCGGCGGTCAGCCGCAGTTCGGAGCCCCGGCAGGTCCCGGCGGTTTCGGCGCTCCGCCTCCGCAGCCGGGCTTCGGCCCCGATCCCAACGCGGGGTACGGCCAGCCCTATCAGGATCCCAACGCGCAGTTCGGCGGTGGCTACGGCCAGCAGCCGGGCTTCGGCGCTCCGCCTCCGCAGCAGGGCGGCTTCGGTGGCTCTGGCGGTTACGCTCCGCCTCCGCCTCCGCAGCAGGGCTTCGGTGCACCGCCGCCACCAGCCCCAGGATTCCCGCCCCCGCAGCCCGGTGGGTTCCCCGGCGCTCCGGCGCCCGAGGCGCAGGCCGCTCCGGCACCTCAGCCGCCGCTGAACCTCCCGCCGAACGCGCTCCGCGGCTTCCTCATCTCCTACCAGTCCAACACCCAGGGCGACTTCTGGGCGCTCAGCGGCGGGCGCAAGACGGTCGGTCGCGCGAACTCCGGTGAGCAGGTCGACATCCCGCTCTCGGACGCGACGATCTCCTCGCGTCACGCGGCGTTCGTCATCGACGGCGTCGCGGGCACGGTCCAGATCGAGGACACCGGGTCGACGAACGGTACCTTCGTCAACGAGGAGCACATCGGCTTCAACGGGAAGCGCGAGCTCCGCGACGGCGACAAGGTTCGCTTCGGCGGCTACACGACGATCGTCAAAGTGATCGGTCGCGTCTAGTACTGCGACGCGCGCCGGAGCTTCGGTTCCGCTCCCGCTCGGCTTCGCCGGGCGGGATGAGCGTCGCTGCGCCGTCCGCGAAAAGGCGCGATTATTCCGGGCGATTTTTGAACGACGGGCGTAACGGCCACAGCGCCATTGCGCCCGATGTGTAGTAGGCTCGCGCGCGTGAGACGCTCCATGGGCTCGAGGCTGTTCGCCTGGATCACGTTACTCGCGATCCTGCTCTTCGCTCAGACGTCGTTCGCGGCGCCGGAGGCACATATCCTCCGGATCGATCCGCGCGCAGGCGTCCAGGACGGTCAACCGATCCTGACCACCGTCATCGAGCTCGTTCAGTTCACGCCGATGAGCGAGGTGGTGACGAACGCGGGTTGCGGCTCGCAGCGCGGAGATGCGCTGCTCGACTGCATCTCCAACGCGGTCGAGCAGAAGAACGTGATGTGGAAGGCGTTCCAGTTCCCGGATCCGGGCGCTCGCCTCCTCGTTCGCGTCGACGGCGGTGAGAACCCCGCCAAGCTCCACTCGAAGGCCACGTGGGGAGCCTCGACCAAGGATCCTCTCGTCGGCACGGCGTGGCTGATCGCGCTCGACGCGTCGAGCCTGATGGGCCCGCGCTACACGGACGCGCGCGAAGTCGCGAACCAGATCATCAACGCGCTCGGCCCGAACGACATCGCGAAGCTGATCATCTTCGACGATCGCATCAGCCCCTACGTTGCGAACTCGCCGTGGGTGCCCGCCGCGCAGAAGGCGCAGCTCGTCAAGATCCTCCAGGCGAATCCGTCGCCGTCGCCGTCGCACCAGCGCGCGCGCCCGCTGTTCAACCAGCTCAAGAACATCACCAAGTCGTTCGGCGATCTCGGTAACACCGACTCGATCCAGAACATCCCGATGCACCAGGCGATGGTGCTGCTCTCGAACGGCTCCGGCCGCGAGGACGCGGCGAGCGCCGCGATCAGCGCGGAGGGCCTCAAGCAGTACTTCAACAAGGGGCGCTTCCCCGAGGACAACCCCCTCGCGCCGAAGACGCCGCTGCCGGTCATTTCGATCTTCTTCCCCAACGCGAAGGGGTTCACCAACGACGTCTACGCGATGAACGACCTGCAGTTCATGCAGGACATCGCGAACCCGGAGATCGGCGGCTTCTTCGACATCGTCCGCGCGGGGCAGGGCGTCTCGAAAGCGACGACGATCCTGTCGCTCATCAAGGCGCGCTTCAACGCGATGTGGGTCGTGAAGTGGCGCCTCTCGTGCCTCGCATCCACGGCCGAGCAGACGTTCAACCTCGTCTTCCAGGGCTCGACCCCGATAAAGCCGGACGGCTCCTTCAGGGACGTCCCAATCGGCATCGATCCGACGTCGTGGCCGCTCGACATCAACATGGCGCAGACGAAGGCCGAGGCGGAGGCGAACCCGGTCCATCCGGGCGGCACGTTCCGCGTCTACGGTGACTTCTGCTGGGGCGGCGACAAGAACCGCGCAGAGGCGTACTTCGTCCCCGCGGGTACCAACCCCAACCAGAGCATCAACAAGAACGACCCCGACGTCGCGAAGAAGGCGATCCAGCACCTCGTCGCACAGAACATGCGCGGCGGGTCGGTCGAGGCTGGCGACACCTTCGTCGTCCTCAACGTCCCCGACGAGGAGAAGATCCTCGAGGGCGAGGGCGAGAACATGATCACGCGCCTCGTCGTCTACGACAACAAGGCGAAGCGCGGCAGCGGCGTCACCGCGGAGACCGTGATCACGCTCAAGGCGAGCAAGAAGCCGTTCAACCTTCCGCTCATCCTCGGCGCGGCGGGCATCGTCGTCGTCATCCTGCTCCTCGTCGTCGTGCTCCTTCGCGGTGGCGGCGGCGGTGGGAAAGGCAAGCGCTCGAACCAGCCGCCGCCCGCGCCGATCATCGCCGGCGGTGGTGGCCCTCCCTACGGCGGTGGCGCGCCTCCCTACGGCGGTGCACCTCCGTACGGCGGAGGCGGTGGCAACTATCCGCCTGCTGGTGGCGGGTACGGCGCGGCGCCGGAGAACATCGCTCCGCAGGCGTACGTCGCTCCTGCAGCCGCTCCTGCAGCACCTCCCGTGTTAGCGGCGGGCCCCCCGCCACCCGAGCCTAGGCCAGCCGAACCGGGAGGAGGTGGCTACCCTTTAGCATCAGCGGGGGGCGCACCGATCGAGGTGCGCTGCCCCGCATGCAGCATGACGACGCTCGCGATGCCGGGGCAGGCATCGGTGTGCTTCTCGTGCGGTCAGCCGCTCCCGAAGGACATCGCCACGGCAGCGCTCGCCGCCGCACCAGCCGCGACGTCCGCGGCGCCGGGCGGGCAAGGCAGCGCCCCCGCGTTTCCACTCACGAGCGCCCTGCAAGCGCAGCAGCTCGAGCCTCCTCCTAATCCGTACGGCACCACGCCGACATCGGCGACGATCGTCGGCGCGGCGGGCCAGTTCGCCATTCGCAGCGGGGTCGAGGTCCGAGTCGGCCGTGACCCCGCGGCGTGCCCGATTACATTGACCGAGCCACGCGTGAGCGGTGTGCATGCCACGCTTCAGTTCGAAGGCGGCCAGCTCAGCGTTCGCGATGAGGGCTCGAACAACGGGACGTACGTCTCCGGCACCCGCATCCCTGCGCACGTCTGGACACCGGTGTTCGCCGGCGCAAGCCTTCGGTTTGGGCCTGTCGAGTTCACCGTGAAGATCGACTGAGAAGTACCGAGCGTCGAGATGAGCACGAGCTCCAAGATCCCCGCCGTCGAGATCGCCGTTCGCACGGATCCCGGGCGCGATCCGGACAAGCAGGTCAACGAGGACTCCTCGATCCAGAAGGAGACGTCGCTCGGCCTGCTCGCGGTCGTGTGCGACGGGATGGGCGGACACGCGGGAGGCAAGGAGGCCTCCGAGCTCGCCATCTCCACGATCGTGGAGATCATCGAGGCCGCGCCCGCAGCGACCAACCCCGGCGTCGCGCTGAAGCGAGCGATCGAGGAGGCGAACGCGCGCATCTGGTCGATGCCGACCGCCGAGGCGGGCTACCGGCCAGGCTCGACGGTCGTCGCCGTCCTCGCGCACGAGGCAGGCGCCGAGGTCGCGCACGTCGGAGACAGCCGGCTCTATCTCGTGCACGCAGGCACCATCTCGCAGGTCACGCGCGACCACTCGATGGTCCAGGAGATGGTCGATCGGAAACTGATCCGCGCCGAAGACGCGGCGCAGCACCCCGACGCGAACAAGATCCTGCGCGCGCTCGGGATCGCGAAGGACGTCGACGTCGATCTCCGAGCCGAGCCGCTCGTCTACGTCACGGGTGACGTGCTCGTCCTCTGCTCGGACGGCCTGAGCGATCTCGTCGAGCCCGCCGAGATCCTCGAGATCGCCGGCTCACATTCTCCCGCCCAGGCCGCCGGGCGGTTCGTCGATCTCGCGAACGCGCGCGGCGGTCACGACAACATCACCGCGATGGTCCTCCGGATGAAGGCCAGCGCGACTCCGGGCGACGCGCCGACGCTGCTCAAGACGGTCGCCTTCACGGCGCACGCGCCTCTCGCGGAGCCGACGGAGAAGAGTGCCGGGCCGACCGGCACCTTGGTGTCGCCGCCGATGGCTCCTCCGCCCGGCGTGGCGCCCACGATGCTCGAGGCGCTGCCGGCGCCTCCGGCCGGTGCGGTCCCGCGGCCACCGCCGTCGGGACAGTCGGTCGCGATCCCGCCTGCGCCGCCGTCAGCGCAGCCTCATGGTCGTGCGCGCACGCCGATGCTCGTGCTCGGCCTCGTGCTCGCGGTCATCGCCGTCGGGATCCTCGCCGCCGTCGTCGTCCTCGCGAATCGTCCCGGACGTCATCGCGCGGTCCCGCTCATCGAGGAGGAGCCGCGCGAGGCGGCGGCCCCGCTCGAGGATGACGGCGGGCCCGATCCGGTCGAGCCGACCGTCGCTCCCGCGCCGCCGCTGGAGCCGACCTCGAAGCCGGGGCACCGCGACGGCGGCACGTCGGATCCGTGTGGTGCGCTCCGGCGCTTGCGTGACGCCGATGCGTCGGCGCGCGTGCTCACGCATCTCGAAGAGCGTTGCCGCGCAAGCGGCGGCACGCCCTGAGCGACGAGACCGAGCGACGGCGAGCTCGACGGGCAGAGCCCCTCGTACGCAACCGAGGCTCAACCGTGCCGTCCGTTCGTCGGAAAAGCCCGAGATCGCCTGCAGCGCGGGCCGAAGCCCTGTAGGATGGCGAGCCCATGATTCCCGGCTTCGGCAAGGAGCAGCTTACGCTCGGCAGTGCACCCGACAACGACGTCGTCCTTCAGGGACCCGGCGTCGCGCCGCATCACGCGCGGCTCGTCAAGCAGGGTGCGAACCTGACGTTCATCGACAACGGCGCGGCCCCTTCGTTCGCGAACGGCGCTCCGGTGCAGCCGAACACGCCGGTGCCGTTCGACTTCCGGACGCAGTTCTCGCTCGGTCAGGTGCAGGTCCCGCTCTCGCACCCCGCGATCGTGATGATGATCATGTCGCGCGGTCAGGCGAACGGCCCGCCCGGGCACATCCTCGTCGGACGCGAGCCCTCGACGTCGTCGCTCGTGATCGGCAGCGGCTCCGTCAGCTCGACGCACGCGACCGTGATGATGGACCGGATGATGGTCCAGGACTCCGGCTCGACGAGCGGTACGTATGTCGGAGGCTCGCGTATCCCTCCGAACGCGCTCGTTCCGGTCGATCCGAACGGCGTCGTCGCGTTCGGTCCGATCCCGATTCCCGTCTCGCTTCTCGGTCAGATCGCGCAGGCGCTCGGCGGCGGCGCGCCTGCAGGCGCGAGCGCGCAGGGGCCGGCGGGGCAGGCGCCTCCGGGAGCCACCGGCGGCGGTGGTGCTCGGAAGCACCGCACCGTCATCGGCGAGCTCGATCTCAAGCAGCTCCAGGGCGGCACCATCTCGATCGGCCGAACGCCGGACAACAAGATCGTCGTCCCGCACCCGCAGGTCTCGGCGCGGCACGCGCAGATCATCGACCAGGGCGGGAACCTCTTCCTCGAGGATCTCGGCAGCGGCAACGGCACGTTCGTCCGCGGCCAGCGCCTCGCGCGCGGTCAGCGCGTCCCGGTGCAGAACGGCGAGAAGGTCTACATCGGCCCGATGCCCCTGGTGATCCAGATCGCCGGGCAGCAGGTCAACGTCGTCGTCGAGGACCAACAGGCCTCGTGGGCGGGCAAGCCGCTCTACGAGATCGAAGCGTGGGACCTCTTCCTCGAGGTGCCCGATCGCGACGACAAGGCCAAGATGAAGGTCTTGCTCGACCACGTGTCGTTCAAGGCGCTTCCCGGCGACATGATCGCCCTCATGGGGCCGTCGGGAGCAGGCAAGACGACGCTCCTGATGACGCTGAACGGGTACCTGCCGCCGACGAGCGGTCAGGTCCGGATCAACGGCGAGGACCTCTACGCGATCTACGACGCGCTCCGCGGTGTCATCGGGTACGTCCCGCAGGACGACATCGTCCATCCCGAGCTCACCGTCTTCGAGGCGGTGAAGTACTCGGCGCGCTTCCGCCTCCCGAACGACTACTCCGAGGCCGAGATCGACGCGCGCGTCGAGCAGACGCTGAAGGACCTCGGGCTCGAGGGAGTGAAGAACCTCCAGATCGGAAAGCCGGAGAAGAAGGTGCTCTCCGGCGGTCAGCGCAAGCGCGTGAACATCGCGCTCGAGCTCGTCACCGACCCGGTCATCCTCTTCCTCGACGAGCCCACCTCCGGCCTCGCCGCTGACGACACGACCGCGCTGATCAACCTCTTGCACGATCTCACCAAGAAGACCGGCAAGACGATCATCATGACGATCCACCAGCCCGCGAAGGACGAATACGAGAAGTTCAATCTCGCGTTCATCATGGGCTACGGCGGCATCCCGACGTACTACGGCCCCACCGGGACGCCGAGCTACCGGTTCTTCGCGTCGCTGATCGAGAACCCGAACAGCCCGTACCGGAACAACCCCACCGCGCAGAACCGCGTCATCGACAACCCACGCGACATGTTCGACATGCTGAACATGCGCGAGCGCGGCGTGCACGAACAGATGAAGCAGCGGGACCCGAACGTCCCGCGCAATCTGGCGCGCCTCGAGGCGGCGAAGCAGTGGCGCGGCGAGTTCATGCACCAGGGCAACCCGGTGTTCCAGCAGATGTTCTCCGGCCGGCGCGCGGTCGGTACGGACCCTGCTGCGCGCGGCGTTCCGAGCCGGCCCAACGTCGCCCTCTTCACGCAGCTCAAGCTCCTGATGAGCCGCTACTGGAAGGTGAAGATCCGCGACCGTGCCGGCGCGATGATCATGTTCCTCCAGGCGCCGATCATCGGCGTGATGCTCGCGTTCGTCTTCGCAGGGCAGCAGAAGGCGGTGCCGTTCTGGTGTCTCGGCGCGCTCCAGGAGCTCGGGAAGAAGGTCCAGAGCTCCGAGGGCTCGAGCGATCTGCTCGCGCGCATGGTCCCCACGAGCGACAACACCGCGGCGATGTTCTTCGTCGTCGTCTCCGCGGTCTGGTTCGGGACCTCGAACTCGGCGCGCGAGATCGTCACCGAGCGCGCGGTCTACCTCCGAGAGCGAATGGTCAACCTCTCGCTCTTCAACTACGTCTTCTCGAAGTACATCATCCTGAGCCTCGTCTGCATCTTCCAGTGCACCGTGCTGCACGGGATCGTGTTCTTCACGCTCGGCTTCAACGGCGGGATCCCCGCGTTCCTGATGGAGCTGGCCGTCATCATCTCGGTGGCGATGAACGCGACCGCGCTCGGCCTCCTGCTCTCGACGGCGGTGACCTCGGCGGAAGCGGCAATGTCGCTCACTCCGATCGCGCTCATCCCGCAGGTCGTCCTCGGCGGTCTGATGGTGCCGATGACCACGAACCCGATGCTCAAGCCGCTCATGTACATCATGCCGGCGCGCTGGGGCTTCGAGGGATCGATCGCGCACGAGCGCCTCGCGATCGCGAAGGATCCGGCGTGGTTCATCAATCTCCAGAACGCGTCGCTCAACAGCCCGCCCGACTACGTGTTCGGCGGCTACTTCCAGTGCGCGATCGCCCAGATGGGATCGGAGACGCTCAAGGGCGCGTGGGGCTTCTCCTCCTACGCGGACTTCTGGCTCCCGATCGCGGTCCTCCTCGGAATGACCGCGGTGATGCTCGGTCTCCTCCTCATCCTCTTGAAGCGGCGCGACCCGGTCTGATCCAACGGATCAGCTCGTCGACTCTCGTGCGCACACATCCGCGCACGAGAGTTCGATGAACGTGTCTTTTTCCTCAACAAAGCAACGAAACGCGGTCATGTATCAGGCAGAGGCTTGCTTGATATGTCTTCGATTCACGACCGTGTGACGCGCGTGCAAACGGGCGAGGGGGCACCGCCGAAGGCTGAGCACCCGACGACGGCCCCGAACGAGGGCTGGCTTACCTTCGAGGCGTATGTTGCGTGGGTGGCGACCTCATCCGGAGTGTCGTCGATCGCACTCTCGACGCCGTCGTCGATGGATGGCGAACGCGAGATCGAAGATCAGCGCTCGACGATCCGCTCCCTCTCGCGTCGGCAGACGCGCAGGATCTCGCGCGGCCACCGGCGCTCGCTGGCGGCGTTGCGGCGGGTGTTGTCGAAGACCGGCTGAGCTCGTTGCGCTCGGACGGGTGACGCTACTTCCAGACCTTGAGCGGGCCGGCGAGGTCGCCCGTGGTGCCTGTCGTCGAGCCGGCCGGCGGGCTGGGGACTACCGGACGAGCTTGCGCGCCCGGAGCGGCGGCCTGGGGCGAACGCTTCGGCTTGGGTTTGTTGGTGCGCTGCCCGGGCGTGCCTTCGTCGAGGTCGCCCATGTCGATGATCGGCGTCGTCGTCGAGATACCGCTCGGCACGAGAACGGTCGCGGTTGGTGAAGGCAGCGGGGGCTCGTCGATTGCGGCCGCGGTCTCGCGCACGGTCGGCTTGCGGTTCGTCGGCGCGTCCCGCACGAGCAGCGCGGCGACGATCCCGAGCACTCCGACGAACGCTGCTGCCGCCAGGATGAAGCGCCACGCTCCCGTGTTCCCTGCCTGTCCGCGCTGCTGGCGCGTGCCTTTGGGCGCGTCGTCGGGCAACGAGGACTGCCGCGCGGGGATCGATCCGGCGGGCATCGCGAAGGCGAGCGGCGGCGGGGGCTGCGAGGCGCCCGGGGAGCGGACCTGCGTGGCGATGTCAGCCTCCTCGATCGGCGCGAGCGGAAGCTGGCGTGCCGAGGTGAACTCTTCGTGCTCGTCCCGAGGATCGAACCACGCGAGGCACTCGGCGACGTGGGCATGCGTGTCCGGCTGCCCGAGCTCGACGAGCGCGAGCTCGATCGCCTCGTGCATCTCCTCTGCGTCCGCGAAGCGGTTCTCCGGACGGCGCGCGAGCGCGCGGCGCAAGATCCACTGCACCGGCTCGGGCAGGTCCTCCGGAACGAATACGGGATTCGTCGAGAGCAGCGCGTTGATGACCGCGAGCTCGTTCGGACCTTCGAACGGCGCTCGTCCCGTGAGGAGCTGATACGTGATCGCCCCGACGCTGAAGAGATCGGCGCGCCGATCGATCGGCTTCTCGAGCGCCTGCTCCGGTGCCATGTAGCGGACCTTGCCCTTGAGGCCGCCGCAGATGGACTGGTCGCTGCCGGTGGCGAGGTCGCGTGCCTTCGCGACGCCGAAGTCGATCAACTTGGCGATCCCCTCGCGTGTGACGAGCACGTTGTGTGGAGACACGTCGCGATGGACGAGGCCGAGCGGCACCCCTTCTTCGTCGCGGAGCTCGTGCGCAGCGTGGAGGCCGGCGCAGAGATCGCTCGCGATCCGGAGCGCGATGCCCGGCGGAACTCGCTCGCCGCTCTCGGCGACGGTCCGGGCGACGTTGCGGAGCGAGAACCCGTCGATCCACTCCATGACGAAGAAGGGGACGTCGTTCTCGAGGCCCACGTCGTACAGGCGCACGACGTTCGGGTGATCGATCGCAGCGGCGAGCCTCGCCTCCTTCACGAACATCGTGCAGACGCGCGGGTCGGCGGCGTATTGCGCCGACACCGTCTTCACTGCGTAGAGCTGCTCGGGAGCGTCGTAGGGGTGCGCGAGCCAGACCGTGCCCATGCCCCCCTCGCCGAGGACCTGCACGAGCTCGTACCGGCCGACGCGCTGCCCGCGCGCGCTCGCACCCATCTCTAGACGATGACCTGTTACACGAGGCACGCCAAGTCCCGATCCCACACCACCTACCGGTTACCGGCAGATGGACCGCAATCTTACGCCCTCTTCGGACACAGGGCGATGGCGCGAGCCCGCACGGATGGATCGCCGCTCGTCCATCACTACACCGCAGTGACCGGAGCGTCCTTCAGGGCGGCGCGAGTCGACCGATCGGGTCGTCGGCGAGATCTCGGCAGAACGTAGCTGCCTGCGATCGCGCCTCGGGGACGTCGAACACGACGAAGTGACCGTCGCTGCCGTTCCTCGGCGGGTACTGAGCAAGTGCACCGGTCGCGCGACCTCCGGCGAGGTTTCCGCGCACGCCGCTCGCGGAGAGCGAGACGTCGGCGAGGTTCGCCCACTGGGCCTCCGGGATGAGACGGACGCCGGGAGCGACGCGCGGCAGGCTCATCGAGACCGCGAGCGCTTCGATGCCGCGCGGCGGGGCATAGGTGTCACCCGTGCCGTCGGCGGCGATGCCCTCCGTCTGGAAGACGCTCTTCGGCGCGAAGCCCGCGCGCGGAGTCGTGGTGATGAACGCGCCGTAGTGGATCGGGTCGGTCGCATCGACGATCGTCTGCGTGAGCGCGAGCCCGGGGTGGAACACGTTCAGCTCCTTGGCGCGCTCCTCGTCGGCGAGGCCGAGCAGGACCCGGACCGCGCCCGCGACGTCGACCGGCTTCGTCTTCTCGAGCAGGGCGACGACGAGCATGCTGCCCGCTCCCGAGAGGACGCCGCCTCGCGCGAGATCGCTCGCCGCGAGGAAGAGCGGACCGTTGAGCCCGCCCTGCGAGTGGCCGAAGAAGAGGACGCGACCGGGGTCGAAGCCGATCTCGCCTGCCGTGCGGGAGACGTTCGCCGGCACCTTCACCTTCGTCTCGGTGAAGAGGCGCGCCTGCTGGACGACGTCGATCGCCGATTGGCGATTGTTCGTGCGTGCGGCGAATGCGTTGTCGAAGTTGAAGAAGAGCAGCTGGATCTTCGAGTCGCGCTGTGGGTCGTTCGGCGCCGGTGAACCGGGGCGGGTGCCGTGGAAGATCTGGTCGACGCCCATCGAGGCGAGGCATCGCTGCGCGAGCGCGCGGCCGGTGCCGTCGTCGAGGAAGGAGCGGTAGTCGCCGCCGGTGCCGTGCGCGTAGAGCACGACGGGGTATCCGCCCGGCGGGGCAGGGCACTTGTCCCCCTTCGGGACCGCGAGCGCGAAGCGGAGATCGAACGTGCCCTGGAGCTTCGGCTTGCCGTCCTCGAACACGAAGCCGCCGCCGTCCGGTGGCTTGCGGTACGGCGTCGTGCCTCCCTGGTAGTTCGGCGATGGGCCGTAGCTCCCTTCGTAGACGTCGTAGTCGGCGTTCGAGTCCTTCGCCGTCCAGTCGGTTGCGGTCGGAGGCGTCACGTTCGCCTTCACGTCATCCGCGATCGCGAAGAGCTCGGCGGTGGGATCGTTCGTGGTGAAGACGGTGAGGTGGACGATGTCGTTCGCCGAGATGCCGGCGCTCGCGAGCTCGCCGAGCGCGGGCGCGAACAGGTCCTTCGTCTTCTGCGTTCGCGGGCTCGCCGGTCTCGTTCCGAGCACCTCCTCGAGATCGGAGCTCCTCGCGATCGTACCGCCGCCCTTCGCGCGGACCTTGTTCGTGACGACGACCGCGTAGCGCGTCTTCGGCCGGAGAGGACGCCCGAGGATCGGCATCACCGCCAGCGTGTTCGGCTGCCAGTACGAGCCGTCGGTCACCGCCTCCTGCCAGTGGAGCTGCACGAGGCGGCGCTGCCCCTTTTCGGGTGAGGCAGGATCGACGTCGACCACCTGAACGGAGGCGTCCGCCGCGATCGAAGCGGGAGGATCTTTCGGCAGCGACGTCGGCTCGATCGGGCCCGTGAAGCGGAGGTACGCCGGGGCCGCGGGCGAGAACCCATCCAGGAGGTGATCGGTGCTCTTCGTGTACTCGCCGATGAGGACGTTCTGGAATGGGTTCGGCCAGCCGGTGAAGCGTGCGCTACCGTCGGCCTCGCGCCTCAGGTCGCTCGGGAACGGGTGCTCGAAGAACGTCTCTTCGCGCAGCTCGTCGAGCGAGGTCGGAACGACGAAGAGCGACGCGGTATTCGTGCTCGCCGCGGCCGACGGAGCGTCGTCACTGCACGACGGGAGCAGCGCGAGCGTCAGGAGGGAAGCGGCCGTAGCGAGCTGGAATCCGCGCACCATCGTCCGTGGATATAGCATCGATGCGGGCGGGGCCCGGCCGGCGGCCGAGGCTTCGGTCGAGCCAACGAGCCGCGCGGGGTGCCGTCGCTTGCGATCGTCTCGACGGGAGCGGCTTCGGCGCGCGATCCCTGGGCGTCGGTTCCGACGGTCACGTCGCATGTCGTCCCTGCGCGCGCCGTCTTGGGCGGCCTTGCTCTGCATCGCCGGGAAGGGCGCCATTGCTCGGACGTCGCGGTCGGGCGCGGCGCGGCTGACGCGTGTCGGTGGATTGGGGCTCCGAGGAGGAGCCAGACGTGTCGAGCGCCGTGCGCTCGTCGTCGCCATCGTGCGCTCTTCGGACGCGTCCGCCTCGAGAATCGAGTCCTCGAGCTGCGATTCGGCGAGCAGCTTCTCGCCGCGTGTCGTCCGAGGACGACGGCGGAGCGCCGATGCCCCGGCCATCGGAAAGGGGGGACGTGTCGCCGTAGCTTCTTCTCTCAGTTGATTCCCGCAGTCGATGGATCGCTCGAGCGGTCGTCCAAAACCGCACGCAGTGACGACGGTGGGCAGGCCATGACGCACGCTATTTGCTGTAGAGCTTGAGTCGCGGCAGTGATCGGAGCTCTTCTGCAGTCGTCGTCGTCGTCGTCGTCGCCTTCGCCCGAAGCCGGCTCGGCCGTGCGCGTAGCCGTAGCGACGCGCGCGAGAGCCCGGTAGCCTCGGTTCGTCGTGGCACGACCGTTTCTTTCGCGCTACGCGACGACCAGACGGGGAGGGCGGAGGTTCCCTCATTCTGACCGCCCTTCCCGCACTCTTGCGCTCCGGTCGAACAACCGCCGCCGGTAGAGCGAGCAGCGATCGGGTAGCTTCATTGGTCCTTCGCCACACCCGGGCCGCATGCCTCGCCGGATTGAGCATCGCGCTCTTCGCGGCCGACGTACGTGCGGACGAGACCGGCAGCGAGGCGTCACCGGACACCGCGCTCCGCCTCGTCTACGAGGCCCCGTCGGAGTGTGTGGATGCTCTTGGCGTACGCGCGCGTGTGCTTTCGCTGGTGCGAACACCGCCGGAGAAGTGGAAGAGCCCGGTCGAGGTCCGGATCCGCATCGAGCGACACGACCATCTGTACATCGGGCGCCTCGGCGTCGTGCAGCTCGATCCGCTCGATCATCCAGCGGCCGAACGGGAGCTTCGGGCAACGGCGTGCCTTTCCGTCGTCGATGCGCTCACCGTCTCGGCAGCGATTGCCGTCGACGACGCCCTCGCCGAGGCGGAAAGGGCCGCCATCACGAGCTCGTCCTCACCGCCCGGCGAGGAGCCGGTCGCCGCTCCCGCCCCCGAGTCCTCGACTCCGGCGCCAGCTCCCGCGAGCGCGCACGCCAAGATCTCAGTGCGTCCGCCTCCGGTGCGCCCGAGCAAAACATCGCGCATCGGGCCGATGGAGCTTCGCGTAGGAGACAGCATCGCACTCCGGCGAGGGATCGTCCCCGAACCGGTCTGGATGCAGTCCGCGTGGCTTTCGGCGGCTCGTCGGAACAGTTGGTATCCGATGCTCCGCGCCGAGCTGGCTTACGGCGCGAGCGGGATCGCCCGGACGGGCGTCGGCGCCTACCGTGCACGACTCCTCGAGGGCGGCCTCGCCGCGTGCACCCCCTTGCGCGACGGCGTCCTCTCGATCCTCGCCGTGTGCACCGGAGTGAACGGCGGCACGCTGATGAGCTCGTCGTTCGAGGTCATCCGTTCCGCGGACCGAGTACGGCCCTGGTTCGCGGCGTTTGCGGCACCCCGCATCGCGCTACCTCTGCTCGAAGGGATCGCCTTCGTCGTCGAGGGACGCATCGCCGTCCCGTTCATGCGCGAACGGTTGAGGTTCCATCCTGGGGTTACGGTGTACGAAGCTCCGCCCGCCGTCGCCCAGGTGGGCGTGGGCCTCGAAGTGAGGCTTCCGCCGTCGCGGCTGTAAGATCGAGCGATCCATCCGAAGGGGTCAGGACATGTTCCTTTCACCACGGACGGATGGCGATGCGCGCAGAAGCGAAACATGATTTTTCCGCGCGATTTCTTCCCCCAGAAAACGTCTGGCGGCGCCGTGACCGGCCCGAGCCGGACGCGCCGTCGGGCCAACCCGGAATGACTGAGCTCGGCGCCGCCGGCCTTCATCGGCTCTCCACCGTATTTCGCCGCGAGGCGCGATGGGTCTTCGCGCTGCTGCGCCGTTTCGGTTTGGAGCGTGGCGACGCCGAGGACGTGACCCAAGAAGTGTTCCTCGTCTTCCGGGCGCGAATCGAAGACGTCACGCCGGGCGAAGAGCGGAGGTTTCTCTTCCGAACGGCGGCTTACCTCGCGGCCAACGCGCGACGTGCCGCGCGGCGCCGGGAGGTTGCCCTGCCAGACGCCGCACACGAGCTGAGCACGCCGCACACCGCCGAGCGTGAGCTTGCCGAACGCGACGAGCTCGAGCTCTTGCAGAAGATCCTCGACGCGATGTCGGAGGATCTGCGGATGACGTTCGTTCTCTACGAGATCGAAGAAATGACGTTGCCCGAGATCGCCGACGTCCTCGCCATCCCGCTCGGAACGGTGAAGTCCCGCCTTCTTCGTGCACGACGCGCGTTCGAGCGCGAAGCACGGCGACACGGCATCAAACCAGACTCGGCCGGCGGTGCCGCGAGGAGTACGTGATGACACTTCGTCGACTGACCGACGACTACGACTCTACGAATCCCCGTCTCGGTGCCATGCTGCGCAAGGCACGCGAGGAGTCGCTCTCGGCCGATGCCGAGCATCGCATCGCGGCGGTCGTCCTCGCGCCCACGGCCGTGGTCCCGCCCGCTCCACCGTCCTCCCCCCGAGGTCTTCTCGTCAAGGGAGCGCTCGGCCTCTCCGCCCTGGCTGTCGTCGCGACGTTCGCGGCGTCGATCGTGTCGAGCGACGGGGATCGATCGGGGCGATCGCATACCGATACGGTGAGCTCGCGACAGGACGAGGGGGCGCACCCTTCCGCGGAGCCCGTGCAGACACATGACGTGGGGCTGTCCGTCCACGATCTCCCTGCCGTGACGCCAACGACGAGAGAGCTGCATGATGCGCCTCCCGTCGCGAGCGCGAAGCCGGAGAGCACGCCGACGACGTCGAGCCACGGACCTCGCACGACGGCAGCGGCAGCAGCGCCCGTCGACAACCTCGGTGAGGAGGCTGCGCGTCTGCGCTCGGTGCGTGAAGAGCTCTCCGCTGGCAGGACACAGCAAGCACTTCGCAAGCTCGATCAGTACGACGACCGCTTCCGCAGCAACGGCGCGATGCGTGAGGAAGCTGCCGTCATGCGCGTGGAAGGGCTACTTCAGGCGGGCCGCACGAGCGAAGCCCATGCGCTGGGCTCGCGCCTTCTCGTCGAGCGCCCGAACGGTGCGTTCGCGCGCAAGCTCCGATCGCTCCTCGCGTCACCTGCCGCTCCGTCGTCGGCAAGCGAGCCCGCCTCGCAACGCTGATCGTGTCGATCGAGCGATCCAAACGTCTGCCCTCGAACATTGTTCGGTAAGAAGATGAGCCGCCTACGACGCACGCTCGGCCAACTGCTGGCCCTCGCAACGCTCACGGTCGTACTCCCTCACTGCACGCGCGACGTCACCCTCGACGCACCGCCGCTTCAGTCAGGCCCTGACGCGGGGACCGGCGTCTTCGCCCCGGCGGACGACGCGGGCCCCTCCTCCTCCCATTCCGATGGAGGAGGACTCGACAACGTACCCATGTGCGCGAGCAGCACGTGCGCGGAGCCGTATGCAACCTGCTCGACGTCGAAATACCTCTGCGACATCGACCTCGACACCGACTCCAACAACTGCGGATCGTGTGGAAATAAGTGTCCGAACGACCAGTGGCGGGTGACCAACCTGCGCGCCAGTTGGATCTGCGTCGGCGGCGGCTGCACGATGGTGTGCAATCCGAGTAGCTTCTACGCCGATTGCAACGGCATGATCGAGGACGGCTGCGAGACGTCGATTACGGGCCCGGAGAACTGCGGCTCCTGCGGCAACAAGTGCGCGGACGATCAGATCTGTTCCGGCGGGAAGTGCGTCGGTTGCAAGGCGAACGAAGTGCTGTGTGGCACGCAGTGCGTGGACCTGATGGGCAACGACTCCCACTGCAGCGCGTGCAACAACGCTTGCTCGCCATTCCCGGCAGGCTTCCCCTCCGCTGGGGCGAATGCGTATTGGGGCTGCAAGGAGGGAGAGTGCAACAATCGCAAGTGCCGTCAGCCGTGGGCCGATTGCAACAACGACACCGTCGACGGTTGTGAAATCAACCTGGAAAGGGACCGCCTGAATTGTGGTCAGTGCGGGAAGGCGTGCGCTCCCGGAGAGATGTGCGCCAATGGCATTTGTCAGTGCAATCCGGGCCCGAGCGGGTGCGATTGCAACGACGATTTCGAAGCCGACTTGATGAACTGCGGGGCGTGCGGGAACCGATGTTTGGACCGGACCAACGCCCCCGCGACATGCAAGTTCGGACGATGTGGAAATGTCTGCAACGCCGGCTTCGGCGATTGCAACACGGACATGTTTGACGGCTGCGAGATCGACCTCATGAGGGACCCACAGAACTGCGGAACGTGCGGAAACAGGTGCGCGACAGGACAAGCGTGCATCGATGGCAAGTGTGCCGTCGAGCCGTGCCCGGACGGAGTGATTCAATGACGCGGCAAGGCTTGTCGCAGACGCTTCCCATGAAGCTCTCGCTATTGGTCGTCCTCACGCTCGGCGTGCGCGGGGCGGCGGGATGCGCGGCTTCGTCCGTGGATGACCAATCGGCCCCGAGCAGCGACCTCGACGGTGGCCGCACCGAGACCATCCCCGGCATCGACGGCTCGAGCGACGCGAGCGTGGAGGCGTCGATCGAAGACGGCTCGGCGCCGACGTCGGACGAGTGCAGCTCCGACGGCTGGTGCGTCGTCCCCCTCGAGCTTCGCGGAGTCGCCGTCTACTCCGTCTGGGGCAGTGGTCCGAACGACGTGTGGGCCGTCGGATCATGGGGCACCGTCCTCCACTACGACGGAAAGAAATGGTCGACGTCCCGCGTCCTCACGGACGCAGGGCAGCCGAAGACGCTCATCTCGGTCTGGGGGAGTGGTCCGAACGACGTGTGGATCGCGAGCGTCGACGACATTCGGCACTGCGACGGCTGGAAAGAAGATGGTCCAGACTGGTCGGCGGCTCAGATCCTCACGAAGGTCGACGCGTTGCCTTCCCAGCTCCTCGGAGTCTGGGGAACGGGCGCAAAGGACGTCTGGGTGCTCCACGGCGCGAACCTCCTGTCGGTCGGGCTAGTCACCAAGGTCTTGCACTCCGAGGGATGGGTCGATGGCTCGCCCTCGCTCAAGCCCGCGTTCGACCACGTGACGAGCGGGACTACCTCCAACATCAGCGGGATCTGGGCAAGCAGCCCAAGCGATGTCTGGGTCGTCGGAGACAGAGGCCGCATCTTCCGCTCGAACGGTTTCTGGGGCGGGATGGCCTCCTGGAAACAGGTCAACAGCAACACGCACTCTCACTTGCGTGCCGTCTGGGGATCCGCGTCGGACGACATCTGGGCCGTCGGCGACCTCGGAACGATCCGGCACTACACGCACAACGAGGGCGGGGAGCTCGTCTGGAGCTACGTGTCGTCACCCACCGGGAGCAAGCTCGGCTCGGTCTGGGGCTCGAGTGGCTCCGACGTTTGGGCTGTCGGAGAAGGCGGCACGATCGTGCACGGCGACGGCACGACCTGGACGACATCGAGTGTTCCGAAGGCCGCGACGAATATTCCGCTCTACGGCGTTTGGGGCAGCGGTCCGAACGACGTGTGGATCGTCGGAGAGCGCCTGATTCTTCATCGCGGACCAGCCGGAGTAACGAAGTGATGAGCTTCCGTCGCCATGGACTAGGAGTGACGGCCGTAGTCACCGTCCTCGCGGGCTTCGCCGCCTGCGCGGAGGCCGAGGGGGATGCGGCCATGCCCGAGCTCGATTTCGATGCAGGGATGGCGGACTCCCCCATCCCCACGCCCACCGACGATGTCGAAGGTGGCTCGTCGGACGAAGACGCGGGCGCACGCTCCGACAGCTCCACCGAAGTCGAAGCAGGGCTTCCCGCGTGCACGGTCGATTGGTGTGACACGGCACTGCCGATTCCCGACGGCGGCTCGCTTCGACTCATGGATGTCTGGGTCGGGTCGAGCACGAACGTGTGGAGTGTCAGCGCCGAGGGCAAGGTCCTTCACTGGGACGGCACGACGTGGTCGGTCGTTTGGAGCACCGACAAGACGCTCTACGGCGTGTGGGGCGATCAGGACGGCACGATCTGGGTGGTCGGCGCAGCAGGAACGATCTTCCGCGGCCCGAACGGCGCGAACTTTACGGCCGTCCCGAACGGCGGCGTCACGCTCGATCTCGTCGGGATCTGCGAGGGCCCACGGGACGCCGAGCACGCGCGCAGTCTCGCCATCGTGGGCGCCGGAAACCGCGTCCTCCAATGGAACGGGACGACAGCCGAGAATGGCGATCCCGTTTGGGACGTGTCGACCTTCGCCCCGACCTCGGGTCGAGAGGCGGCTTTTCACGCGATCACGTGCGTGGGGCACGACGTCTGGATCTCCGGCATGTGGAATGAGCCCTCCGACACCGGTGGGCGCATCTTCGTTCGATACGACGGCGAGCCGTCGTGGACGCGCATCCGGCCGATGCCGACCGATCTCGGCGCCGCGAACGAGGGGGCGTACTGGGCCATCTGGGCTGCCGGCCCCGAACACGTTTGGGTTCGCGGGAGCCAGAACATCATCTACGCGACGCCGAACACGGATGGCGGTGCGCCTCTCTGGCGGTCCGAGACCTCCGCCACGGGACTCACGACGACGACCGATCGGCGCCGCGCGGCCGCGTGGGGCTCGAATCCGAGCGACGTCTGGATCGCCTCGAATAGTGGGCGGATCCACCACTGGAATGGGTCCAAGCTCTCGATCACTGCGACCGCGAAGACCTGGGACGTTCTCTCGAGCAATCTTCACGGCGTGCACGGAAGCGGACCGAACGAGGTTTGGGTCGTCGGTGACAACGTGGCTCTCCGACGTAATCAGGACGCAGGTACGAAGTGATGTCGAGGCTCAACCTTGTCGTGCATTCGGGATGGCTGTTCGCCGCCGCCTTCACCGCGAGCACGCTCAGTCAAGGCTGCTCGGACGGCGAAGCCGACGCCACGTTGCCGTCTCCTCCATCGCCAACCGAGGATGCCGGCGTCGACGCCGCCTCGGACGCCACGACCGAAGAAGACGGCGGGGGACCTGCCCCAGCCTCCTTCTCGGGTGAAGTCACGTGTGGCGCGTCCGGCCCGTGCGTCGTCGGGATCGCCGCAACTGCCGGACACCACATCTGCGCGCTTCTCGCGGACAAGACGGTTCGTTGCTGGGGTCAGAACGACCGCGGTCAGCTCGGTGTCGCGCCGACGGAGAGCGAGGAGCCCGGCGTCCTACCTCACTCTCCCAAGCCGGTTCGCCCCGACGGACTGTCGAACGTGACGCAGATCAGCGTGAACGGGACCGCCGGCGGCACGAGCTGCGCACGCGTCGAAGATGGCCGCGCTCTCTGCTGGGGCTCGAACTCCGCGGGCCAGCTCGGCCTCGACGCCAACGCGGTGATCCGTGACGCGAACGCGCACCCGACGCCGACCGCGGTCGAGGGCGTGTCGTACGCAAGCCGCATCGACCTCGCCAGTGGATTCGCCTGCGCCGTCGGGCGCCTCGGAGAAGGCGACATCGAGGGCGACGGTGGAGGTCTCTCCTGCTGGGGAGCCAACGACGCGCTGCAACTCGGGCGCGGTCACCTTCCGACCGCTTGGGGAACGGCAGGCGCCGCGGACCTTCGGTTCCGAAAGGTCCTGAGCGCCGCCGGAACGTCACGCGTCGGCTTCGCCGTCCGGGACACGGGCCAGCTCCTTTCTTGGGGCGGCAATGAGTGGCAGAATCAGTCCTTCCCAGGCGTCGTCAACCTTCGTGATGCCCTCGGGCGCGAGAGCTCGTTCTCGCCCGATCCGGTTCCGTACGAGCTCCCCGTGATCGGCGACGTCACGGATCTCGCAGCGTCGACCAAACACGCCTGCATCGTGGCCGGCGGCGCCGTGCACTGCTGGGGTGTGAACGATACGGGAGCCGTGGGCAACAGCTCACGCGTCGACGACCGCTGGCCCTTCGCGGTCACGGTCCAGGGCGCTCGACCGATCCGCAACCTGTCCGTCAGCGACAAAACGACGTGCGCCGCCAGCATCGACGGCAAAGCCTACTGCTGGGGCGACAACACCAAGGGACAGCTCGGACCCGGCAACGCCGACTTCTCCTTCGAGCCGATGTCCGTGAGCGGCCTCGGCGGGCGCGTCGTGCGGCTTGCGACGATGGACGAGACGACGTGTGCGCTCATCGAAGATGGCACCGTCGAGTGCTGGGGCTCGAACGCGCGAGGTCAGCTCGGCATCGGGACGCGTGACGACGACGAGCACCTCCAGCCGACGAAGGTGGTCTTTTGAGCGTCGGTCCCGCCAAGCGCGCCACGTCTTGGGCGAAGGTCGGCGCACTCACGACCACGACGGTGGCCTTCGCCGTCGTGGTCGCCTGCGGCTCCGATCGTCACGGGTTCGAGCGCGTTCCCGCGGTCGATGATGCCGGCGTGTTCGCGACGGCAGACGACGGCGGAACGACGTGCGGCGTCGTCTGCTCGCGGGACCTTCACTCGGTCCGAGACGGCTGCGACGGCACCCTCGTCGAAGAGTGCCGATCGGACCTGGGCTGCGCCGATGGGACCTGCGTATCGGCATGCAGAAGCGCCGAACGCAATCAGGGGACCGTCGGATGCTCGTTCTGGACGATCCCATCCGTCGCCATCGGGGGCGGTGCGCCTTCGGAGGCTCCCCTGCAAGACTATCGCAACTCCTGCTTTGCGGCGTTCGTCGCGAATACATGGAGCGAACCGGTCAACATCCACGTCGAATACGAGGGGAAACCCCTCGACGTCTCGAAGAGCACTGCCATCCCTCGAATGAAAAATGGCGAGCTCGGTCACGAGGTGCTCGAGGGGCCGCTGCCGCCTGGCGAGGTCGCGATCATCTTCCTCCACGATGGGGAGAAGCCGCCGATGGAGAAGTTCGGGTTACACGTGCGCTGTCCGATCACCCCGGCCATCGTCTCGGAGGAATTCCGCGTCCCCATGTTCTCGGGGACCACGGAGGCGTTTCATATCTCGACGGACTTCCCTGTCAGCGCATACTCGATTTACCCCTACGGCGGCGCACTGAGCTATCTCCCGTCGGCAACGGTGCTCCTGCCCACGTCATCGTGGGACAAATCGTATCTCGTGGTCAATGCGTGGCCGGCCATCGACAATCGCTACACGGGCATGAAGCCTACGCTTCAGATCGTGGCCAACGAGGACGACACGGAGGTGCGCATCCGCCCGAACAACGATCAGGTCATTTTGCCGGATGCGACGCCCTCTTCGGACGGAAAATCGGGGATCTACAACCTGTCCAAAGGACAGACCCTCCAGATCACGGTGGCGAAGGAGTTCGTGGGAAGTCCCATCGAAGCTACGAAGCCGGTCGGAGTCTTCGGCGGAGCAACGTGCCTGAAGTTCCCGACGGAACCTTTTGCGGGGGCCTGCGACGTGGCTCAGCAACAGATCCCCCCCCTGCGTGCGTGGGGCACCGAGTACATCGCCGCGAGTCACGAGAGCCGATGGGTTCTCCGCGGCGGCGAACAGGCAAACCCCGCGCGCCGCGAGGAAAGGGTGCCCTGGCGGTTGATTGGTGCTGCGGACGGCACCCAGCTCTCCTACGTGCCGAAGCGCCCGGATGGAGCTCCGCAGTCACTCCAGATGGGAGAGTCCGCCGTCTTCTGGACCAGGGATTCGTTCGTCGTGCGAAGTCAGGATAGCGAGCATCCATTCTATCTCGCCGCCTACATGTCGAGCGCCAGCTTCGGGGAAGTGCACGGTCCGGACTACATGAAGGACATCGGGGATCCGGAGTTCGTCAATGTCGTCCCCGTGCAGCAGTACCTGGACTCGTACGTGTTCTTCACCGACATGACCTACGGGTACACGACGCTCGTCGTCACGCGGCACGACAGTGGAAACGGCTTCAAGGACGTGGATCTCGACTGCTCGGGACCGATCACCGAGTGGAAGAACATCGATGAAGCGGGGCGCTATCAGTACGCCCGCGTGACCCTCGTGCGTGAGTTCAAGCCCCAATCGTTTCCGCGTGGCACGTGTGAAAACGGTCGACACGAAATTCGAAGCGACGAGCCCTTCGCGCTCACCGTGTGGGGGCTCGATTCCTATGCAAGCTATGGCTACCCCGGCGGCGCGGGTCTCCGTGAGATCACCTCTGCCGCCGTCTCCGTTCCGCGATAGACGAACGACATTCCAGCGAGCGTGATGCATGAACATGTCGAAGTTGAAGGTCCTCTCCGTCTCATGCGCTTTCGTCCGGCTGCTCGCACTCGCAGGTTGCGCCGACGAGACGGGTGCAGTCGAGGTGCCGGACACGTCGGCGGACGCTGGCGCGTCGACCGATGGGGACGGTGGTTCGCCCCCCTTCGAGACGGAGCAGGACGGTGGTGCTTCGGACGCTGACGCCGCTCCCGACCGGCGGATCTCGTGGGACAGTGGGGCGGATGAGCGACAGCCGATCGTCCAGGATGCGTGGACGCGAAGCGGCGTCTATTGCGCGCGCGTGCAGCGAGGGCAGGACGTCACGACGAAATGCTGGGGCAGCAATCGCAATGGTGAGCTCGGCCGGGGGGTCGTGTCGACGTTCGGCACGACCTACGCTCCGCAGCCCATTCAATCGCCGGATGCCCCGCACTTCACGATGGTGAAGCCCGATATCTCGTTGAAGGGCGTGGTTTGCGGCGTCCTCGACACGAACGACCTCAAGTGCTGGGGCGTGGGCTATGCCACGGGCTCCCCCGCCGTGCCGAGCGTCCCGGCGACGCCTTTCCTGCAGGACGTGAGGGCCGTGGACGTCGGCGCGAACCACGCATGCGCGATCAAGACCGACGGCAAGCTTCTGTGCTGGGGCGGAAATAGGGACGGACAGCTCGGAATCGGCAAACAGGACAGCGTCACCTATCCGACTCCCGAAGAGGTCCCCGGCATCACCGTGGATCAGGTCGTGACGGGCCCAAGGGCAACGTGTGCCGTGTCGAACGGCGAGGTGTGGTGCTGGGGATACAAGCCGCTCACGGGAACGGGATCCGGGGGCGGGTTCGTCACATCGCCGACGCGGGCGGGAACACTCACGAACATCAAGAAGGTTCACGTAAACCAGAGCTACGCCTACGCGATCGGCAACGACGGCAGCGTTTGGTTCTGGGGAGTCCTCGGCTCGAAGGTCTCGTATACGCCCGCCCCTTTCAGTGACCCGACGCCGGAGGACCCGGCGCGTTCGATGACGGGCGTGGTCGACGGCATCGACGACTGCTTCCTGTTCGAGAGCGGCAAAGTTCGGTGCGTCGAGACGACCGGCGGATACCGTCTGACCGAGGTCTTGCGCGTCGACCGCGCCAAGAAGCTCACCGGAAAGTGCGTCGTCTCGAAGGACGACGAGCTTCTCTGCTGGGGGAACAACACCGCTGGTGTCCTGGCCGAGTCTCCGACGCTGCTCGGATCCGCAAGCGGGGCGATCAAAATCGACCTCTGATTCTCCCTTCCGCATGGCGAGCGCATCGCACCCCAACGGTGCGCTCGACTGTCTAGGAGCCGACGGCCGTCAGTCGACGTGCTCGACCTTCGGGACGAGCTTCGCCGGAGGGGCCGCGTTTCCCTCCGGACCGTCGTGTGCGATCCACCACGCCGTGAGGAAGACGAGGAGCGCGGCGGTGATGAGGAAGAGCTTCTTCGACGTCGGGTCCGGCTCGATGCGCTCGCGGAGGATGCGCGCCGCGTGCTTGACCTCGTCGTCATCGGTCTCGGCCGCGAGCTTCGGAGCTCCTTCACGGACCGTCGCGTAGTCGCCGCGAGTGAACGCGGCGACGAGGGCGTCGAGCTCGGGGTGATGCGGGAAGTCCTTCGCGAAGCGCGGGAAACCCCAGGACGCGCGGACGTCGTCGGCGCTCGGCTTCACGGCGCTCTCGTCCTTCGTCTTCGTTCCCGCGGGTGTCGTTTCTGTTTCGGTCACGCGATGGCCTGCACGCTTTCGGCCGGCGACCTTCCGGTGCGGGCTGCTGGACGAGCGATCTCGCCGTGCGTGATCGCGTGATGGAGGATCGTCGGAGACAGACCGGGCGCGAGGAGGCTCGGGGTCACCTCGCTCGAGGAGAACATCTGGACGAAGGCCGGAGCGCGACGCACGCGATCGACGATCGTGCGCTCGAGGACCATCGACGTGTATTGCACGGCGCCGAGCTCGGGCGTGTTGGCGTTGAGGACGATGTCGAGGTCCTGCTTCTTGCACATGGATGCGAGCCCGCGGATGCGGCTCTCCAGCGGCGACCAGTTGTCGGCGCAGGTGCCGTTCTCGCTGATACCCCAGATGCCGGACTCGGTGGCGAGGAACAGCGTCTGGTTGCCGGACGTGTGGCCGGGCGTCCGGAGGAGCATCACGCCGTCTCCGAGCGCGAGGTCGCCTTCGGTGAGGATGATGTTCTCCGTGTGCACGCCGAGCTTGCCGTCGCGGACGAACCACGCGCGCTGGAGAGGATGAAGATCGTCCCAGTCCTCCCATTCGTTCTTCGGCGCGAGGAGCTTCGCGTTCGGGAATCGAGCCGGCCGTGAGCCACCGGCCGTTCCGAGGAGCCCGCGAAGGTCCTGCGTGTGGAAGTGATCGAACGCGACGTAGTCGATGTCCTCCGGCTTGATGCCATGGCGCGCGAGCTGGGCCTCGAGCGGCTCGAAGCGCGTGGCCACGAGGTCGCTCAAGCGTTGGCCGAGCTGCTCGATCATCCGCGCGAAGAAGGGCGTGGCGCGGGCGCCGTCGATGTCGGTCGGGTTGAAGAGGAGGTTCTTGAGCTCTCCCTTCTGGAAGAACTGCACGAGCACGCACCGGTGCGTCAGCATCACGAACGGCGCCGGCGTGAACGCGGCCGTCCAGAACGCGTAACGTGTCGGGTAGGCGAGCGTCGTCAGCGGCAGGGTCCGCACGGCGATGCAGCGAGGCCCTTGCGCGAGCCGCTCGCGGACCTGCTCGGCCGCGCGCCGGACGGCCCGCAGCTGAGCGCCGCGGTGCGTCTCCGCCCACGCCTTGTCGAGATCGACGATGCGCTCGGCTCCCGGGATCATGGTGGAGCGAAGGGTAGACCAACGCCGCCGATTGTCGAACGCCCGATGCTCGCGTCGGTGCGGCTCGGGTGCTCCGCGACGCGGCGGGCTGCCTACTGGCAGTGCCCGAGCTTGGTGCCGCCCTGCATCGGGGCGTCCGCGCCGTAGACGTCCACGCACCGTTCGAGCAGGCCGCAGTCGCTGTTCGTGCCGACGCGGCACCAGCGCTCGCATTCGTAGCCCCAGAGCGGGTTGTACGCGCAAGCCAGGCCCGGCTTGCAGTCGTTGTACTTCGTGCACGTGTCGTAGAGCGCCTTCGTGCCGGCCGCGTCGCAGTCGGTGGCCTTCACGCTGCCGTCCCAGATGCACGTGTTCGATCCGCAGGCGGCGCTCGGGTTGCGGAGGTCGCAGGTGATCGTGCAGACCTTCGCGTTCGGGACGGCGGTGCCGGGCGGGTCGTAGTACTGGCCGCAGATGCCGAGGCCGGCGCCGGTGCAGGCGCTGTTCTCCGTCTCGCAATGCGGGCGGCACGCGCCGTAGGCGCAGGTGAGGCCGACCGCGCACTGCGAGCTCGTGGTGCAGAGCGATCCCTGAGGACCGCCGCCCGCGAGGATGCAGCTGACCGCGCCGTTCGTCTTGTCGGTGACGTCGCAGGTCTGATTGGACGCGCATCCACACTGAGGAGCGAGCCCGCAGACGTTGCTCGGCGGGACCTTGGCGCACGATCCGGCGTCCGGGGTACCGCTCGAGCCGCTGCTGCTCGATCCGCCATCGGGCTTGCCGCTCGATCCGCCGTCGGGCTTGCTGTTCGACCCGCCGCTGCTGCTCGTGTCGTCGTCGTCGGTCGAGTCGCCGTCGTCCCCCGGCGGGAGCGTCACGCTCTCGTCTGCCGGCTCGGTCGGCTCCTTCGACTGCTTCGGCTCGACGAGGTCCGTCGCAGTGGACGTCGAGCCCTCCGCGCACGCACCGGCGGCCGCGAGGGTCCCGAGGAGGAAGAGCGAAACGAACGACTGCGAGGGCTTCATGACGACGCCATGCTTCTAACATCGCGCACGAAGGCCGCGATGACGGCGCAAACGCGTAGACGCACCCGAGACGCGCGCCCGAGCGGTGGCCGTTCATCGGCGAGGTCCCGGCCTACCTGGTGCGATAGCGCGTCGCCGCTTGGTGGGCAGTGCCGTTCGGCCAAGCAGAGACGGCTTAAGAACAGGGGGACGACAGGGAAGCGGGAACAAGCTGGATTTCGCCGTTTTCGTTCAAGCTTCCCGGCTTCGGCCTCCGGCATGCGTTCGCGCCTATCCCGAATGGTGTTGCATCCGGAGGGGCGGGCCCGTTTGTCGCCCGGCGGCGATGGAGCTCAGCAATGATCTCCGCGGAGAGAGCGGTTGCGCTTTTTCTCGCGTCATTTCGGGGCGTGTCGCGTAGGTTCCCGTCGATGCCGAAGCGGCACCGGCCTGGCGTGAGCGCAGCGAGCGTCCTCCGTCATGTCGAGGAGGTCGTCATCGCGACGAGCGGTGAGGATGCCTTCGAGATCGTCTTCGCCGTCGCCGCCGCGCGGATCGCCGTCGAGGCAGGCCTTCCGCTTCGTCGCGCGATCGACGAGGCCGTACGCCGGCATCCCATGCTCGAGGTGGATCCGGTGAGCGAGGCGAGCGATGCGCTTCTCATGCAGGTCGACGAGCTCCTCGCGCGGGCGCTGCCGGACGAGGGCACCCTCGATGCCGTCTTCGAGTCGCTCGTCCCTCGCGTCTCGAAGTCGGACAAGGGGCAGTTCTTCACGCCGCGTCACGTCGTCGATTTCGTCGTGAGGATGCTCGCGCCCTCGGAGCACGAGGTCGTCGTCGATCCCGCGTGCGGATCGGGAGCGTTCCTCTCGCATGCGCGCGCAGCAGGCGCGCAGGCGCACGGAAGTGACGTGGACGTCCGCGCCGTCCGGGTTGCGCGGCTGCTCGCGCTCGCGGCCTCCGCCGATCCGCGGACGGTTCAACGAGCCGACGGGTTGCGCGGGGCCGAGCTTCCCGTTGCCGACGTCGTAGCGACGAACCCGCCGTTCGCCGGCCGGGCGGCGTCGGACGGCTTCGAGGTCGCGGGCTTCGTGAGGAATCCCGAGCGTGACGTGCTCTTCCTCGAGCGCGCGCTCGCGCTGCTGCGTCCGGGCGGGAGGCTCGGCATCGTGCTTCCGTACAACAAGGCGAGCGGTGCGGCGTTCGCGTCGCTCCGCCGCTGGCTCGTCGAGCGCGCGCGCGTCCTCGCGATCGTCGGTCTGCCGCGCGAGACGTTCCTCCCGCACACGTCGCAGCGGACGTTCGTCCTCTTCGCGCAGAAGCGGCCACACGTCGAGAGGCCCGTCGCGCCGAGCCCTGACGAGCTGACGATGTTCGTCATCAGCGAGCGCGCGGGGAAGGACACCGGGGGCGAGCCGATCCTCCGGAGCGACGGCGAGCTCGATCACGATCTCGACGACGTTGCGTCGACGCTCCGTCCGTTCCTGGAAGGGGAGGGGTTCGCGTGAAGCTCACGGTGCGTGCTCTCTCCGAGCTCGGCGATGACGTCGTCCTCGCGCCCGAGCGATGGGTCGCAGCCGCCGACGTCGGCGAAGGAGTCCCGCTCGGCGAGCTGGTCGTCGAGCGGCGCGAGCGGGCGGAGGCGATCGAGCGCGCGGTCATCCTCGACACGACCCACGCTCGCGACGGTCTGCTCGACATCCCGACGGCGCTCCGCGCGGCGCCCTCGGCGAAGAGCGCGAAGAAGAGCGTGTCTGCGGGGGACCTCGTCGTGTCGCGTCTGCGCCCGTACCTGAGGCAGGTCGCGCTCGTTCATCCCCGGGCGCTCGAGGCCGCGGCGGGACGGCCGCTCGCGCTCTCGACCGAGTTCTACGTCCTCGCGCCGCGCCGTCCGAACGACGACCTCGCGTTCCTCCTGCCGTTTCTTCTCGGCGAACAAGCGCAGTCCGTGCTCGCTGCCGCGCAGGAAGGAGGCCATCACCCCCGCGTGCCGCGATCGTCGCTCTTCGCGCTGCGTGTCCCCGAAGCGATCGTGGAGGCGCGCGTTCGGCTCTCCCGCGAGGTGAACGCGTCGCTCGACGCGCTCTACGAAGCCACCGCGCGGTATCACGCGCTGCTCGGCAAATAGCCGTTCAGGTGTGGGGCGGCCGGGCAGGCGCGCCCGGAGCGAGGCACTCCCGGTTGATCTCCTGCGCGCGATCATGGAGGCGCTCGTTGCCGGGATCGAGCTGCTGCGCGCGCTTCATCGCGCGGTCGGCCTCCTCGCATTGTCCGGCGCGCGCGGCGCGGCTCGCAGCGTTGAGCCGCTCGTCGACGTTCATGAAGAGGTACGGATCGGTCCGGTTCCGCACGTAGACGGTGAGCCCCGCGGTGATCATCACCGCGATGCATACGCCGACGATGATCCGCTGCATCCGCTCCGTGTAGGTCACCCCACGACGCCAGGTGGCGGCGATGATCACGCCGCCGAACGCACCGCCGATGTGTGCCGCGTTGTCGACCTGCACCATCCCGCCTTGCAGGTTCTTCGCGAGACCGAGGACGAAGAGGAACGCGAGCCATCCGGCCATCTGTCGCGCGAGAGGTCCGCGCCAGCCTTGCGTTCGCGCGCCGAGGACGAGCATCGCCCCGATGAGCCCGCAGATCGCGCCCGATGCGCCGATGCTCAGCGAGGCACCGAAGAGACGGCCCGCGATCGCGCTGAACGCGCTGCCGATGATCCCCGCGCCGAGGTAGAGCGGCAGGAAGCGTGCGCGACCGATCGCGCGCTCGAGGAACGGGCCGACCTGCCAGAGGACGAGGAGGTTGAAGCCGAGATGGAGGATCGACCCGTGGAGGAAGCACGAGGTCACGAGCGTCTCGAGGCGCGTGTCGGCGATCGTGAAGGTCGAGTCGTTGCCGCCGAGCCAGCGGAGCACGGCGTTCCACAGCGTGTGATCGCGCTGATCGGCGCCGCCGAGCGCGAAGCGCAGGTTCCCTGCGAGCGAGACCTGCGCAGCGAAGACGCCGGCGTTCGCGGCGAGGAGCGCCCCGGTGATCGGCGCGCCGCGCAGCACCCCGGTCTCCTCCACGGCTGCGTCGCCGGGCCTGGCCTCGCGTTGCGTCGCCTCGGTCACCAGGGAGTTCTACGCATGTCGCGACGGCGATGCACGCTCTCCGGCGTGGCCCGGAACGAAAATTTCCACGCGGGCCGTTGGGAGGGGCGGCTCGGTCGGGCTGTCAAACAAGTTGCCGAGTTCGCCGTTCCTTTGGCCCCGCCATTCGCGCCCTGATACCGACGACGAGGCTCGTGCAGTTCGCACGCGGTACCTCGCCCCGAAGGTTCGGATAAGTGGACTCGCTCGTTCGTGCGACGCTCCTCGTTCGCCGCCTCGCCCGCTCCGGCTATGGGCTCATTGCGACCTGCGTGCTGGCGGGATGGGTGGTCGCGGGAGGCCCCACCGCTCCGCTCGGACCGGTTCCCGTCCTCGCGGCCGTCGTCTGGACCTTCCTCCTCGGCAAGCGGCTGAGGTCGAAGCTCCGCCTCACGGGTGATGCGCCCTTCCTCCTCGATTTCGAGCTCGGCGCGCTCCTCGCGGTCGGGCTCGACGCCGTACTCTTGCGGTTCGACGGCACGCTCGCCGGACGCTTCTCCCCGGCGACGTACGTGCTCGTGGCGCTCGTTGCCTCGTTCGGGCGGCCGGTGGCCGGCCTCGCCGTCGTCGGCTGGGTCGTCATCCTCGATGCGCTCATCCGCTACAAGACGCTCGGCGAGGCGAGCCTCGAGGCCCTGGCGACCCAGGCGGGCTTCGCGTCCGCGTTCGCTCTCCTGAACCTGCTGCTGCTCCGGGCCGAGGTCGCGCGCATTCGTGTGACCGCCCGCTCGCGTGTCGAGCGCGAGCTCGAACGTCTCCGCGAGGATGCGCGCAGCTATCGGCTCCTCGGCGCAGGGGAGGCGGCTGCCAATTCCAAGAAGGAGGATGCGGAAGAGCGACTGGCGCGCTCGAGCGTCGAGGAGATCCACCAGTCGGTCCACTACGCGCTCGAGCTGCTCCGTCGCTCGCTCGACCTCCACACCGCCGTCCTCCTCTGGCGCACCGACTCGGGCACCCATCTCCGGATCAGCGAGCTGTCGACGGCGTCGGACGAGATCCACGACGCGCCGTTCTCGATCGGCGACGGCGTCTGCGCGGCGGTCATCGCGAAGAAGGAGGCGGTGCTGCTCGAGAACCTCCGGCCGTCCTACAAGATCCCGTACTACGCGGGGCCGTGCCCGATCCGCGCGCTCGCGGCGATCCCCGTCATCGAGGACGGCGTCGTCCGCGGCGTGCTCGCGCTCGACCGCGTCGAGAGCAAGGCTTTCACCCCGCACGAGCACGACCTCGCCGCGCAGGCCGCGCGTTACTGTCTCCGCGCGATCCAGAACGAGCGGGTCTTCGTGCAGCTCGAGCGCGCGAAGGTGGAACAGGGCAAGCTCTACCGCGCGGCGCAAGCGCTCGGCGGGGCGCTCAGCGAGCGCGACGTCGTCGAGGCGGGGGTGCGCGCCGCCCGCGAGATCGCGAGCTTCGACCTCGCCGCCGTCACCGTCTGGGACGAGACCTCGCGCATGCACGAGGTCTGTGCGGCGACGAGCAACGGCGGTGAGATCGACAACCTCGTCGGGCAGCGCTTCAAGCACAACACCGGCCTCGTCTCGATGGTCGTCACGAACCGCTTCCCGCTCCCGTACAAGGGCGAATACGACGCGGCTCACCAGATCGTCCTGACGAAGCGCCTCTCCTGGCCGTCCGTCCCCTCGCTCCTCGTCCTGCCGCTCCTGCACCACAATCGCGTCCTCGGGACGCTGATCCTCGGAGCGCGCCGCCGCCACGCGTTCGGCGACACCGTGCGTCCGACGCTCGAGGTCCTCGCGAGCCACCTCGCCGTCAGCCTCTCCAACGCGCGCATGGTCCACAAGCTGGAGACCATGGCGACGACCGACGGCATGACCGGTCTCCTCAACAAGCGGGCGATGCTCGATGCCGCCGCGCAGAAGGTCGCCTCCGCGCATCGCTTCAGCCGCAAGCTCAGCGTGCTCGTCACCGACATCGACTGGTTCAAGAAGGTCAACGACACCTACGGTCACGACGTCGGCGACATCGTCATCAAGGGCCTCGGCGAGATCCTCAAGCGCGTGAAGCGGACGACGGACATCGTTGCTCGCTTCGGCGGTGAGGAGTTCGTCGTCCTCTGCGAGCAGACGGACGAGCAGGGCGCGCTCCTCCTCGGAGAGCGTATCCGCGAGGAGCTGGCGAAGACCGTGTTCCACACGCCGAACGGCCCGCTCTCGGTGACGTGCTCCGTCGGCGCGGCCACGTTCCCGGCCGCCGGCGAGAAATGGGACGATCTCTTCAAGGCCGCCGACGAGGCGCTCTACGCCAGCAAGCGCGGCGGACGCGATCGCGTCACGCTCCACGTGCCATCGCCCGCCTCGAGCGCCCGCGTGCGGAGCGCCTGACCTGAACCGGGCGGCCCTCCGCGCCGGCCGTTCGCCGGGGCGCGCCGCCGGCGGCACGGTGGAGCTAGCGAGGGTGGACAGAGTGCCCGCGGGTGGCCATCATCGGGCAGATGAGCGACGACAAGCCGAAGCCGGTGGACGATCTGAAGGAAGGGCTGGGGCTGCTCTTCCGCGCCGCGAAGGGCGCGGTCGAGAGGCTCCCCACCGACAAGCTCGAAGACGTCGCGAAGGACGCGGTCAAGGAGGTCGGCCGCGCGTTCGAGTCGATCGGCACCGAGATCGAGAAGGTGGTCGGCAAGGTCTCGGGCTCGCCCCAGCCGCCGCCGCCCGCGCCGCCCCCCGGCTACGCGCCGCCGCCCGCGGAGGGAGCGGAGGCGAAGAAGGACGAAGCGCCGCCGCCCGCGGAGCCGCCGAAGTACGACGACGGCTACGCGCCGGAGCCGCCGAAGGGCCCCCGCGTCGGCTGAGCCACCCGCCCCGCGCTCGCGCATCGACCGCGAGCGAGTGCGCTCGCGCGAAGACATACGTGTCGGCTTTCGCAGGGACATCAAAACACGCTAAACAGAAGCGTGGACGGTCAATTTCCCCGGTACCGACGCTTTCGTGTTTTGGGTCTGGGCTTGGGTCTGTGGGTCAGCCTCGCTGCTCCCATCCTTACCTTCTTGGCCTGCACGGGAGAGGATCCCCCCTTCTTTCCGGAGACGCCCGACGCGAATGCGATCGACGCCGCGCCGACTCCGGACGGAGGGACGTCGTCGGACGCGGCCTCCGGTCCGACGTGCGACGGCGGAGCGGTCGACCTCGAAAGCGACGGTGTGAACTGCGGCGCGTGCGGTCGCACCTGCGTGGGGGGGGCGTGCGTTGACGGTCGATGCGAGCCGGTGACGATTGCCGATCGTCTGGCGCATCCGTACGGGGTGACCGTTGGTGGCGCGAGCGTGATCTGGGTCCGTGCCGAAGGTGACGCCGGTGCGGTCGAGAACTGTCCGCTCGCGGGCTGCAGCGACGCCGGACCGACCGTCATCACGAACAAGGTGATCGCGCCGTACGCGGAGGCCGTCCCGCTCGGAGGCGCGGCGATCGTGAGCGATGGGCTCACGGTCGAATGGATCGCTCGCCGTTCCGACGAGTCGGCGGCGCGCTACGATCGCACCTTCAGCTGCAACATCACGCTCTGCAGCTCCCCGCGGGAACAGGCCCCGGCCTTTCCCACCACCACGGTCGGTCAACTCGCTCTGGCAGGCTCGAACGCCTTCTATCGGCTCGCCAACGGTCACGTGTACGGCGCTCAGCTGGGGAAGAGCCAGGGCCCGAACGACACGAGCATCATCGGGGCCGCCGCGATGAGCCGTGGCCTCGCGCTCACGAACGATCGGGCGTTTTACGGCACGATCTTCGGCAACCCGCCCAACGTCGTCTTCTCCTGCGTGCGGAGCGGCCTCGAGAGCTGCACGAACCACCAGCCCATGTTCAACACGGGGGACGACCGGGTCTCGTTCATTGGCGTTGCCGGCGCGAACGTCTACACGGTGGCCGGCAGCCACCTCTACCGCTGCGGAGTGGGCGGTTGCTCGAACCTGCCCGCCACCCTCGTCTCCGACCTCCCGCCGGTGGCGGCATTCGCGCTCGACGAACAGAATGCCTTCTTCGCCATTGCCGGTGACCCGGCCGGGGCGACCGGAGAGATCCGCGCCTGCGCGTTGCCCGACTGCGCCGGCGGCCCGCGTCTCGTGGTGACGGGCCTCGCCTCTCCCACGTCGATGGCAGTCGCCGACGGCGTACTCTACTGGGCGAATGCCGGAAGCACGAGCGGCTCCGGCTCGGTGCAGAAGATCCGTCCCTGAGCCTGAGCGCCATCCTCGCTGCTCGTCAACCGCGAGGCGAGCCTGGCAATCCAGCGATGACGAACAGTCCGGCCCGACGCCGCTCCGCCGGACGACGAGCCACGACTGGGAGGGGAACCGCCGAGCCATTGAGCTCATGTGTTCGTCCGGGAAGGACGGCGGACGCGGACGGAAAGGATGCGCACGGATGCACCTTTTCGGCCGGGCGCGCGGTATTGGTTTTGGGCGATGGCGATCCCGACCCTGGACGACGAACAGGTCCGAACTTGGACGCGGAGGCAGAAAGACCTCTGGTGGCTGGAGAACGTGTACCGCGGGAGCATGCCCCAGCTCACGCTCCGCTCGGCGCTCACTGGGTTCGTGCTCGGCGGCCTGCTCACGGCGACCAACCTTTACGTTGGCGCCAAGACGGGCTGGACGCTCGGCGTCGGTCTGACCTCGGTGATCCTCGCGTTCTCGATGTTCAAGGTCATGACGCGCTTCGGCGTCAAGGACATGACCATCCTCGAGAACAACGCGATGCAGTCGATCGCCACCGCCGCCGGCTACATGACGAGCCCGCTGGTCGCGGGCTTCACCGCGTACATGTGGATCGAGAACAGGCCCGTGCCGTGGCTCCACATGACGGCGTTCCTCGTGGTGCTCTCGGTGCTCGGCGTGCTCGTCGCCTTCCCCATGAAGCGGCGCTTCATCAACGATGAGCAGCAGCCGTTCCCAGAGGGACGCGCGTGCGGCGTCGTGCTCGACACGCTCTACAGTTCGCAAGCCGCAGTTGGCCTGTTCAAGGCCAAAGCGCTCGCGGTCGCCGCGGCGGTCGGCGGCGGCCTCACGTTCATCTCGGGCGAAGCATCGATGCAGCTCATTCAGGAGCGCCTCCTTCGACTGAAGAAGGCGTGGCATCTGCCGCACAATCTCGACGCTTGGTACTACTGGCTGGTCGAGAAGGGGTGGGCGCCGATCCCGCGCCTCGGCGGCGTCGACGTACGGCAGCTCGGCTTGAGCCCGAGCCTCGACCTGGCCATGATCGGCGCTGGCGGCCTGATGGGGATTCGCACGGCCACGAGCATGCTGATCGGCATGCTCGTCAACTTCGTGGTCGTCGTGCCCGTCATGATCTCCATGGGCGAGATCGCACCGCGCTCCGGTTCATTGGCGGACGGCACCGCCATCTTCGGGCGCGCGTACATCCTCAACACGTGGGCTTTGTGGTGGGGGATCTCCATCATGGTGGTCGCGTCGTTGGTCTCGCTCTTCTCGAAGCCGCAGGTGTTCATCGACGCCTTCAGCGGCCTCTTCCGCAAGAAGCAGGACCAAGACGAGGACGTCCTCCGCCACATCGAGCTTCCCCTGTGGATCTCGTGGGTGGGCGTTCCGGTGGTCGGCGCCATCGGCGTGTGGATGGCGCACGAGTGGTTCGGCGTAAGCTGGGCGTTCGGCGCGATGGCGCTGCCGCTCATCTTGGTGCTCACGCTCATCGCCGCGAGCAGCACCGCGCTCACCGGCATCACCCCCACCGGCTCACTCTCGAAGATCCCGCAGTTTCTCTTCGGCGCGCTCGACCCGAAGCACCCGCCGACCAACCTGATGACTGGCGTGATGTGCGTCGAGGTCGCGGGCAACGCCTCCAACCTGCTGATGGACATCAAGCCGGGCTACATGCTCGGCGGCAAGCCGCGGCACCAGGCGATCGGCCACATCATCGGCATCATCGCCGGCGCCCTCGCCGCGACGCCGCTCTTCTACGTGCTCTTCCTGTCGGGCTACAAGCCGGGCGAAAACATGCAGGCGGCGATGGCGCCCGACGGAGGCGCATTCACCTTCCCCGGCGCCATGCAGTGGAAGGGCGTGTCCGACCTGGTCACGTCGATCTTCGGGGAGGGGACGGGCACGCTCCTCACGAAGTCGATCGTCGTATCGATGATCCTTGCGGCCATCGCCGGCATGGCGATGGAGCTTGCGCGCATCTTCACGAAGAACCGCTTTCCGCTGAGCCCGCTCGCCATCGGTCTCGGCGTCGTCGTCCCGCCGGACTCGACGCTCGCGATGTTCGCCGGCGCGCTCTTCTTTTGGCTCATGCAGCGTCGCTACGGGAAGGCGACCGAGTCGCGCGGCTTCAAGCTGTGGGTGGACACGCAAGAGCCGATCTGCGCCGGTCTCATCGCCGGCGCAGCGCTCATCGGCATCACCGACATCCTCATCAAGGTGTTCGTCCTGAGCTGACGGTGCAGATCTGCTGACGCGCAGGAGGCAACGCGGCGCGCGTTCCCGCCGCGAGCGACGAACTGAGCTCGTTCGAGAGGCTCAGCGGCGGAACACGAGCAGATACATGAGGACGGTGTTGCCGAGCAGCAGGAGGAGCGCGGTCGGTGCTTGCGCCCGGATGACACCGTTCTTGTCCGGCAGCTCGAGCAGCGCCGCGGGGACGATGTTGAAGTTCGCGGCCATCGGCGTGAGCAGCGTCCCGCAGAAGCCGGAGAGCATCCCGATGGCGGCCATCACCGCCGGATCGCCACCGAGCCGGTGCACGATGATCGGGAGCCCGACGGCGGCAGTCATCACCGGGAACGCCGCGAAGGCGTTGCCCATCACAATCGTGAACAGCGCCATGCCGATCGTGTAAGCGGCGACGACCGCAAGCCGGTTGTCCCACGGGACGACGTGGCCGAGGAGCTCCGCGATGCGGTCGCCGACGCCCGCGGCGGCGAACAGCGCGCCGAGCGCGGCGAGCATCTGCGGGAGCACGGCGGCCCAGCCGACGAGATCCATCAGGCGGCGACACTCGCGCGGCGGCGCGCCGAGCGGCTGCCGCAGCATGACCATCGCGACGGCGAGCGCGAGCATGGCCGAGAACGCGAGCGCGACGAGCGAGACGTTCTTTGGATCGACGAGCGGCGCTTCGCCGACGTGGACGTGCTTGAGAATGAGCGTCGCGGCGAGCGTGCAGCTGGGGACGAGCAACGCCGGCACGAAGAGGCGGTTCCCCCAGCGGAGGGCGCTCTCGGCGCGTTCCTCGTGCGTGGTCGTCTTCGGCTCACCGCGTCCGAGGCCGCCGATCCCGGCGACGAGCACGATCACGATCACGAGACAGCCGTTGACGAAGTCCGGCAGATACGAACCGAAGAGCAACGACAGCGCGTAGGCGCCCCAGAAGATGGCGTTCCGCCATCGCTTCGGGTTCGTCGGATCGCGCAGGTTCAGGAGCGCGACGATCGCGACGACGACGCCCGCGAGGCGGTAGACGACCTCGAGGCCGATCATCGACGGCCTTCCTCTGACGAGAGCGTCGCGAGCTTTTGGTCGAGGCGGAAGAGCCGCGCGCCGTGGACGAGGAGCGCAAGGACGGCCGTCGGTATCGCCCACACCGCGAACGCGAGCGGCTCGATGTCGAAGCCGTTCTGCGCGAGGAAGCCCTTCATGAGGAGGATCGATCCGATCGCGATGAAGATGTCCTCGCCGAAGAACAGGCCGATGTTGTCGGCCGCGGCGGCGTGCGCGCGGAGCCAGAAGCGCAGGCTGGGCGGCAGCGGCTGGTCGAGCTGCCGCTCGGCCGCGGCTTCGGCCATGGGGGCGACGAGCGGACGGACCATCTGCGGGTGACCGCCGAGCGAGGTCATGCCGAGCGCGGCGGCGATCTGGCGGATGGCGAAGTAGGCGAGGAGGACCCGTCCCGCGGTCGCGACGCGGATCGAGCGGACGAGCTGCTCGGCGCGCTCCCGGAGCCCGGCGCGCTCGAGGACTCCGATGACGGGAAGGACGAGCCATCCGACCGCCATGTAGCGGTTCGACGTGAACGCCTTGCCGATCGCGGCGACGACCCCGACGACGTCCATCCCGCTCGCGATACCGGTGACGAGGCCAGCCGTCAGGACCACGAGCAGCGGATTCAGTCGGAGGGCGAAGCCGACCACGACGACCAGCACGCCGAGCAGGGTGAGCATGGCGTGCCACCCTAGCGCTCGCGCGTGACGAACACACTCGCGAGGTGGTCACTCGCCGTGCGCGCGCCCGAGCACGACGGAACGAGCCGGGTCTAGAACGTCCGCCCGGGGTTGCAGAGGTTCTCCGGGCCCTTCGCGTAGTTGTCGCGGACGAAGGCCTCGAGCGTCGGCATGTCCACGCACGCGGCCTGATAGGTCTTGCCCCAGGCAGCGGCGGCGACCTTCGTCGTGATCGTCGCGCTCGGCGCGATGATGATGCGCTTGCCTCCGTTCACGCAGAGCGGGTCGGCCGCGGCGTTGTCGCGGACCTTCACGAGCTGCTCGACGATCTCCGGGCATCCCGGCGGAGCGCACTTGTAGAGGAGGACCACCGCGCCGTGCTCCATGCTGTGGACGAGGTACGGCCATTCGACCGGCGCGGAGTACTCCTGGTACGCGGCCCACACGGGATAGTGGTTGCCGCTCGAGGGCGGGTTCGAGCAGTAGGCGATCGCCGTTCCTTCGGGCACGTGCGTCGCGCCGCTGATCGGCGGGGACTCGATCGTCACATCGCAGGACGCGGCCGGCTTCTCCGGCGCAGGCGTCGTTGCACACACCGGAGCCGCCGCTTCGCCGCCACCACCGCCGCCGTCGGCCGAGCTGACGGCAGACGAGTCGTCATCGCCGCAGGCGACCGACAGGAGTGTGAGGGCGGCGAGGGAAGCACTGAAGAAGACGCGAGCGTTCACGACGACACCATAGCCGGGAACCGCTCCGGGGAAAGCCAGCTTCTCGTCCTTGCCGGCGCGAGAGGCCACGACGAGCGCGAGCGCGCGACGAAGTATGCGGGAGAATGCAGGGATCGTGTCCGTTTGACGCCGTTCGAGAAACACTTTCTTCTCTGTGGGCGTGACGCAGACCGAGGGCACCTCGAGAGCAGATGGCGTCGGGCCGCTCGATCGATCGAGCGGCCCGACCGACGATGCGACGGAGCCGATGCGGCCCTCGCAGCTCGTTCTGCCCGACGATGCGACGGAGCCGATGCGGCCCTCGCACCTCGTTCCGCTCACCGGTGACGTGCTGCATCCGCGCGGGCGAATCCGCCCGCGGCTCTCCTCGAAGGCTCCACCCGAGCGCCGCCTGCTGCGTACGCTCGTTCGGCTCGGCCAGGGCCTGGACTATCACGGCGCCTTTCGCGCGGCGCCGGCGATGGCGTTTCACTTCTTCCTCAGCCTGCTGCCGCTCCTCGCCTTCATCGGCTACGTGCTCGGTCTCGTCGCGCGACGCCGGGGTGTCAGCAGCGTCCTCGGTCTCCTGCTCGACAACCTCCCGTCGACGACCGAGGCGGTGCTCAAGAACGAGGTGACTCACCTCGCGAGCGCCGATCGTCTCGGCCCGATCGCGGCCGTGGGCTTTCTCTGGGTCGCCTCCGGCGGATTGCACGGCCTGATGGACGCCGTCGAGGCGGTGGTGGGCGCGCCGCGGCGCACTTGGTGGAAGAAGCGTCTCTATGCGATCGGCTGGGTGCTCGCGACGCTTGCGGCGTTCGGCGTCGCGGCGTTCGGGATCATCGAGTGGGACAACGTCGTTCACGCCGGTCCCACCGTCACCGCTCCTGCAGAGCGCATCTCGGGGATCGCCAGGGACGAACCGGCACAGGCGCGTCACACGAGCTCAGGTGCGGAAGCCAGTTCGCCATCGCAGACCGGAGGAACGCTGACGCCCAAGCGTGCGCGCAAGATCCTTCGGAGCGGAGGCGAGCGTGTCGTGACGCTCGCGTTCTCGCTCGCGGTGGCGGTCGGCGGCTTGTGTGCCTTCTATCGGTTCGCCGTCTCCCACGCGCGTCGGGTGCGCCGTCGGGTGCTCCCGGGCGCGGTCGTCGCGGTCGCGCTCTGGATCGTCGTCTCGTGGTGCTTCGGTGTCTACCTGCGCACGCTCGCGAGCTACACGGTCTACTACGGCAGTCTTGCGGCGGTCGCCGTCCTCCTCATCTGGCTCTGGTTGATGAGCCTCGCGATCCTCGTCGGCGCCGAGCTCAACGCGCAGCTCGAAGGGCTACGCGACGAGCTGGAGCCGGATCCGAGCGTGTGACTCGCGACACGCTCGCGCTCACCGCGCGCGCGTATGCCGACGTGTTCGTCCCGGCGACGCGGGTGCGCGTGCGGCAGAGCAGAGACGAGCAAGAACGACCTCGAGCGGGGCACTCTGCAACCATGCGCGAAGGTGTGGAGTCGCACACCGTGTAGGCCTGTTTTTGCGAACTATTTTGTGCGTCTCAGGCTCGCGAAGAACGAGGCGATCGTGCAAGCTGAGTGATGGGTGTGAGGCAGTCTTGAACGTGACTCAGCCTCTTGCCGTTTCACCCCTCAGACATGACGCACGTACTCGGTCGCGCCCTCGGTTCTAGGTCGACAACGCTCGCCTCGGTGCTGCTCGTGCTCCTCGGAGCAGGGTGCGTTCGTCGCCAGCAACAGCCGGACGATCGGATGTTGCGCGCGGTCGAACAGGAAGCATCGTCCGGCGTTGTCGCGATCGCGACGACGATGACCGACGCCGCTTCGCACATCACGTTGTGCAGCGGAGCGCTCGTCGCGCCGAACCTGGTCCTCACGGCTCGCCACTGCGTCTCGCGCGCCGTGACGGCGACGCCGTCGTGCGATGCGCGTGGGCGTTCGCACAACGGCGATCACCTCGCCGAAGACGTCGACCCGGCGGCGATTGCAATCTACACGGGTACGCATGTCCGTCCCGACGTCGATGCTCCGGTCGCGCGCGCCGTGCGCACGCTCCACCCGACGGGACAGATCCTGTGCGACGCCGACGTCGCGTTCCTCGTGCTCGATCGTCCGGTCCTCAACTCGACCATCCTCTCGATGCGCCTGCATGCACCGGTGGAGACGGGTGACATCGTCGTCCCGGTCGGGTTTGGCGGCGGACCGCTCAACATCGTCGGCCACAAGGTCGCGCGCTCGAAGAGCACCGTCCTCGCGACGGGGCCGAGCGCGAACGCGGCGACGGGCGCGGTGCTCGGACCGCGCGAGTTCGAGGTCGACCGCGCGACTTGCCGTGGTGACTCCGGCGGTCCGGCGATCGACGTGAGCTCCGGCGAGATCGTCGGCGTCGTCTCGCGCGGCGGGAGCTGCTCGGCGCACGGCAATCACGTCTACACCCGCGTCGACGCGTACAACCGTCTCGCGACGGCGGCATTCGCCGCGGCGGACCGTGAGGCGAAGTTCGCAGCGCGTGAGGTGCCCGCGGTTCCGGATCGCGAGCGCGAGCGTACCGAGCGCTGATTCAGCGCGCGGGCTTCGAGAGCCCGAGCTCCTTCATCACCGCCTGCAGGTCCTCCCACGCCTGGCGCTTGGCCTCGGACTGCTGCGGGCTCGGGCGGAGCAGGTACGACGGATGGTACGTCGGCATCACGGGGATCTTGCCGCGATACAGCTTCCACGTACCGCGTACCCGCGTGATCCCGACCGTGGTCCCGAGCAGCGTGCCGACGGACGTGTTGCCGAGCGCGACGATGACCTTCGGATCGACCTGCGCGATCTGTTCGTGCAGGTACGGGATGCACATCGCGACCTCGTCGGGCTCGGGCCGGCGGTTGTTCGGTGGACGGCACTTGATGATGTTGCAGACGTAGACGTCCTTCTCGGGGTCGAGGCCCATCGCCTTGATCATCTTGTCGAGGAGCTGACCGGCGCGGCCGACGAAGGGGAGCCCCTGCGCGTCCTCGTCTGCTCCCGGTGCTTCGCCGACGAAGCAGAGCTTCGCCTCGGGGTTGCCGCGCGAGAAGACCGTGTTCGTCCGCGTCTCGTGGAGGCCGCACTTCGTGCACGACGAGACCTCGGAGAGGAGCACGGGCAGGGGACGCGGCGGCGCGACCGCTGTCTGCACCGGCGGCGGCGCCGCGGGCTTGGCCCGCACGGCCGGTGCCGGCATGGTGCTCTCGGCGAGCATGATCGGCGGGAGTGTGCCCGGCGTGAACGAGTCCGGGACGTCGCTCGGCGGAGCCGGGGAACGGACGTTCGAGGATGGTGAAGCCAACGGCGGCGCGGGCGGATCGTCCTTCTCCGCGATCGTCGGCTCGGGCGCTGAAGTGACTACGCCAGGGGTCGTCGGCTGGACGGCGACGGCCGCCGCGCGCGCCTCGCGGGGACGCCGCGGGATCCCCGAGCTCCCGCAGTCGACTTGCCACTCGAGGTACGCGCGAAGCGAAGCAGCGATGCTGGCCAGCTCTTCACGCGGCTCGAGGATCGACATCCACTTTCACATAGCCAGAACGATTCACCGCCGCAACGCTCGCGGGGGAGAGCGCGACGGCAGCATCCGAACCGGGCGCGCGCGGAAGGGGTTGGCTTCTCCCTCGAAGCCGCTCGTCGTCAGCGTTCGAATCTGACGCGGAAGGGCTTCGTCGTTCCGCCGATCGCGTTGCCGTCGGGATCGAGGCCGTTCGTGTACTTCTTCCGCATGGCGCACTTGCGTGCTTCGCGTCCGAAGCCGTGCCCGGGATCCTGGACGACGGTCACGTTCTCGGGCGAGCCGTCCGGCTTCACCTTGACCTGGATCGTGACGAGGGCCGTATCGATCTGCTCCGCATCGGCTTCGCCGGGGAAGGGGCAGTCGGTCCAGTCGGTCGAGCCGTGGAGACCGGGGGCGCGCGACTTGTCCTCTTTGCGGACCGTCACGGGGGGCGCGGGCGCGGTACCGGTGCCACCCGGAACGCCGGTCGGCGCAGCAGCGGGGTTGTAGACCGCCGTCTTGCTCGTCCCGTCGGATGACGTGGTCCCGCCCGCATAGGTGCTGCCCGAGCCGGTCACGAACGTGTTCGTGAGGTCGACGGGGCCCTCGTTCGGAGTGGGATCGGAGGTGAGCACCTTCGCGGCCTCGGCGGGCTGGGGAGGTGGCGCCGGCGCCGCCTCCTTCACCGGCTTCGCTTCTTGGACGACCGGCTCCGGCGGCGCCTCGGGCTCCGGCTCCGGCTGGGGCTCCGGCTCGGGCTCCGGGGGCGGCGCCTCCTTGATGATCTCCACCTCGTACTGCGAGAGGCGAAAGCTGACGACGTCGCGGACGTTGCGGTGGAACGTGAAGATCTCGTCGAACAGCGCCGCCGCGTTGGCGGCGCCGGCCATGCCGACGTGGAGGAGGATCGCGGCGGCGATCGTCACCGAGGCGGGGAGCCGGGGGCCGGTCGCTAGGACCTTCGACATCGGGTCCGTCGCCGGCGTCCCGAGGACGCGCGGCCGCTTCATCGTTCCCGCCACGGCGGGAGCAGACGCACGCGAGGTGGTCTGTTTGCGGGCCCCCGCCGATGCTCCGTTCAACTTACCCATCGATCGCTTGCCCCAGCAAAGAGTCTGCCTACTGCGTCGGCGCCGGTGCGGGCGTGCCCGGAGCCACGCCGGGCGCTCCGGGTTGCACTCCGAAGGCGATCTTGGAGACCTGCGCCTGCTTCAGCAGATCGAGCACGTGGATCACGCGGCCGTGCGGGACCGTCGTGTCGGCCTTGATGACGGCCCGGAGGTCCGCGTTCTTCTCGTGCGCCGCCTTGGCCAGCGAGAGGATGCTGTCGTCGCTCGGCACCGTCTTGCTGTCGACCTGGGTCGTGCCGTCGGCCGCGAGGACGACGCTGAAGACGGTCTGGATGTCCGATCCGGTCGCCGCCTTGGGAAGGTCGAGCGGGACCGACTGCGAGACGATGAGCTTTGCCGTCACCATGAAGATGATGAGGAGAACGAGGACGATGTCGACGAGGGGGGTGATGTTAATCCCCGTGATCGCCTCGTCGCTCTCTTGAGCGCCGCCGCCCATGGTGCGTTACTCCGCTTCCTTGGCAGAGGAACGACCGCCGCTCTTGCTGGGACGGTCCGCGCTGCGAGCCGCGGTCTCGATGGCGTCCTCGACCGAGGTGCCCGTGTCCCCCGTCGCCTTCAGGTGCGCGAGCAGGACGTGGCTGAGGGCCTCGGTGTTGGAGAGCGTCGTGCGGACGACGCGCTGGAACATGTTGAACGCAGCGACCGCCGGGATCGCGACGAGGAGACCGACCGCCGTGGCGACGAGCGCCTCGGCGATGTTGCTCATCACGGCCTCGGGCGCGACCTGCGCGGCGCCGCCCAGCGTGGAGGTCTTCACCTTTCCGAGCTCGTCGAAGGCGCCGACGATGCCGATGACGGTCCCGAGCAGACCGATGAATGGTGCGTTGTTTCCCACTGTGCCGAGGAACGTGAGGCGCTTCTCGAGCTTCAGTTTCTGGAGGGCGCTCGCGCCTGCCATGGCCTCCTCGGCCGCCTCGTGCCCCATCTTCGCCTCGACGATGCCCGCGATCACGACGGCGGCCTCCGCGCTGGGAGACGTCTCGAGGCGGCGACGCGCGCCTTCGAGATCGCCGCCGCGGAGGAGGCGCCCCAGATCGCGCATCAGCGCGGCCGCATCGTCACGCAGGGACCAGTAGAGCCACGCACGTTCGAGCATGATGGCGAGCGAGACGACGCTCAATACCACCATGAGCAGGAGGACCCAGGTGGCCCCCAAACCGACCATCGCGCTCTTTACTCGCTCGATCATTCTTCCTCGGTAAGTGTTGCGAGCTGTCGCTCTTCTCGTTCGTATGGCCGCTCACTCGAGCCGCTGGGTCGACCGGCGTCCAAGACCGCGAACGCATTCGAGAGAACCGTCGTCGCGTAGGCACCTTTGGGTAGCACGAATCGCACCGTCATGGCGCATACACCTGGGGACCCGGAAACGTCCGGCGACGAGCCCGCTTCATGAAGTGACGAATCGACGAGCGTATGCGACAGCTCCGCAACACGAAGCCGTAGCGGTCGTCGAGTGCCCTCTCCTAGAGAGCGCGCGCGGCGGAGGTCGATTCCTTCGATGAGCGGCAAGGTGATCCGTTGCTCGAGATCGAACGCTTCAGCTTCGGGCTGCCTCATGCGATCCCCCACGATGGGTCCGGTTGGACACACCTCCCCCCTCTTCGCGCGTTCACGATCGAGCTGAACGTCCGTGCAGACGAAGAGCCCTCCCGTGTCCTCCTTCTTCAGGAGGTCGCCCAGGATCGGGACGTTCCAGGTCCCGTCCTCGACGCGGTGGTCGAGGACGGCGTTGAAGATGGCCGACTGCAGAGCGGAGAAGTGGAACCGGCGGAGGCGCGGGTCGCCCGGCGCGCGCTCCTTTCCGGTGAGCCATGCGCGGGCGCGCTCGTGGGTGTCGCCGTCATAGCCGAAGCGCTGGGAGCCGAACGCGTTGGGGACACCCTCGGTTCCGATGCGCTCGAGGGCGGTCACGACCTCGCCGGCGCGAGCCTGGTCGATGTCGCGGACGACGATCGTGAAGCGGTTGCCGTCGAGGTGCCCAGTCTTGAGCTTGTTCCGGTGGCGCCGCTGCTCGAGGAGCTCGACGCCGTCGAGCGCGAGCGTGGCGACCCGCTCGTCGAGCGTCGTGTCCTCGGCGAGGATGCTGATCCATTGCGTCGTGACACCGACCTTGTCCTTGAGGCCGGCGACGCCGATGTCCCGACGGTCGACGCGGAGCGCGCGCGCGAACGCCTTCACGACCTCGTCCGTCGTCAGGTTCGTCTTCTTGAACCGAACGTAAAGATGTGGGCCCTCTCCGCTCGGCTCGTACGCGGGGATCTCGTCCACGACGAAGTCCTCGGGTCTCAGCTTGATCGTTCCCTGCGGGAGTCCTCGGCTCACCCGAGCGGCTTACGTCGGGGGCGCGGTCGCGTCTACATCCCGATCTCCCGAGGCGGCATGCACCGTCCGGCAATGTCCGACGGTGACGCCGGTCTCGTCCGGGCGGCGAGCCCCGAGCCGGCATGCGTGGTGCAGCCGCTTTCGCCCGATCGGAGGCGAACCATGAGAGCCAGCGGCATGTGTTTGCTCGCGCTCGCGCTCGCAGGAGCGACCGCGTGCGAGCGGAAGGAACCGACGGTAACGGAGGAGCAGAAGGCGGCCGAAGAGCAGAAGACCGTCGAGCGGCAGCAGCAAGAACAGGCGCAACAGCAGGCGCAGCAGCCCCGCGAGACGGCGAAGACCGAGGGCGAGAAGGCAACCGAGCGCGGCAAGAAGGAGCTCGAGGCCGCGAAGGAAAAGCTCGAACCCAAGATGACGCCGGCCGAGAAGAAGGTGAAGGCGGCGGAGGAGAAGGGCGAGCAGCTGAAGAAGGAAGCCAACGCGAAGGCCGAGCAGCTGATGAAGCAGGCCGACACGCAAGGCGACCATCTGAAGAAGGAAGCCGATGCGAGGGCCGAGCATCTGAAGAAGGAAGCCGACACGAAGGCCGAGCATCTGAAGAAGACGGCCGCGACGGAAGGTGAACGGCTGAAGAAGGCGGCCGCGACCCGGGCCGACCAGCTCAAGAAGGCGGCCGAGAAGGGCGCGCCCGGCGCGGCAAAGGAGACGCCCAGCCACCGTGGGAAGCTGGCGAAGACCGCCGAGGAGACGAAAGAGAAGAAGGAGGGGGAGAAGAAGGAAGCCAAGAAGGCCGAGCCCGTCGGAAGAACGACGATCACGGCCGTCGAGGTCGAGGTCACTCCGCCCGCACCCCCCGAGGGGGCTGCGCCGAGCGGTGAGGGCTACGTCAACCACTCGACGGTGTTCGGTGACGGCACGTCGGGCACGTACACCGATGGTCAAGGGACCTACGGCGGACGTGCGACGTGGGGAACAGGCAGCGGCGCCCCGCCGTATCCGCCGTCCACGCGCCCGTGACGACCGATGGCGCTGCTAGACGCCGATCTCGTGAGCCATCACGTCACGAGGTGATCGGAATGCCTGCTGCGGCGAGTACGAGAGGAAGTTCGATACGCGCGAGGTGTAGAGGCAGGCGTAGTCGTCGACCTGCTTGCCGAAGCTCGATTGCTCCGCGCCCTCTTTGAGGAGCGAGCCCCAGTACGGATGGAAGCGGAGATCGCTCCGGCGTTCGAGCGCGGCGATCTCGGCCTCGATCTGCCGGAGCTTGCCGCGGATGCGCTCCACGGCACGCTTGAATCGCATCCGATCGGCCTCGAGCGCGGCGGCGCTGACGCCGTGCGAGCCGCCGTTCGCGGCCTCGCGCGCGCCGCGGTGATCGAGCTGGCGCGTGAGCTCCTTGATGCGCGCCTGGTAGTAGCGGAGGTCGTCCTCGAGGCCTTCGCGCTGCTCGTCGAGCGTCTCGATCGTCGCGAAGTCGTCGCGGCACGACTCGTAGGCGCCGATCTCCGTCTCGAGCTCCTGCATGATCATCGCGGTGCGCCAGGCGCTGTCCTTCTTCGACCGCAGGATGTCGCCGTAGATGTGATCGCCGACGTAGAGGACCTCGTCCCCGGTGACCCCGAGGGCGCGCTCGAGGTCCTGGAGGTTGCCGCCCTCGTAGATCTTGCCGCGCTCGAGCGGCGGGACCGCAGGCCGAACCGTCTCGCCGTCGCGTTCGAGGAGCGGACGCTTCTCGGTGAAGAAGATGGGCTTCGTCGCCGCGACGATGACGACGTCGAAGAAGTTCCTCCACGTCGGGTACTCGCTCATCGCGCCCCCGAGCAGGTAGGTCATCATCTTCTCGGTGTAGGCCCAGCGCGAGTTGGTGAGGAGGAAGAGCTTCTTCCCCGCGCTGCGAAGCTTGTGGAGGGTGGGCGCGAGGTTCGGATCGCGATGGACGAAGTGGGGGAGGTTCGCCGCGACCTCGTCGAGGATCGTCCCGTCGCGGTGCGCCTCGTCGATGCACTCGCGGATATCGGTGAAGAGTCGCGCGTAGTCGACCGCGTAACCCTTCTTCTCCATCGCGTCGACGAGCGCCGCGTAGGTCGCCACCTCGGAGAGGGCGTAGAGCGTGTCGATCCAGTGGTAGCGCGGCGTGGCCGGGCGGATCTTCTTCGAGTGGTAGAGCGCGCGCAGCTCCTCTTTCGTGAGCTCGCGGAAGCCGTGGTAGCCCTTGTGGACGTGCTTGTAGCGGTCCATCTTCAGCACGTGGCCGAAGCGCTTGTCGATGAGCAGCCCGCGCACCGGGAACTGCGTCGATACGGGCACCGTCTCGATGAAGTCGGGGTAGCCGCGCTTGATCAGCTTGCTGATCGTGGCGCGGATCGAGAGGTCGTCCATCGCCGGCTGGTCGTAGATCGCCAGCGTGTAGTCCATGTCGAAGCCGACCCAGCTGATGCCGGACATCTTCAGGTTGCGATTGCAGAAGACGCGATTCGGCCTGGGAATGCCGGGCCCGCGCGCGTCGCGTGACGCGAAATCATCGAGCGGCAAGTTGAGCTGCTGAGTGTCCGGAGGCGCTTCGCTCTGCGACGTCACGAGATCAAAAGTCTTTCACGCCCAAGTGGGATGTCGCAACCAGTCTGTAACTTGGGGGCCGCGCCCCAACCACCGCAATGGTCGAGGCCGCAGTCTCCTCCAGCGTCGGTTGGAAAAGGGGCCGACCTGGGTTCGATGCCGCATGGCATTGGGGAGCGTCTCTCGGAGCGAGCGGTCGCGGCCGGCGCAGCGAGCGCTACCTGGCGGCCATGGTCTCCGCCAGCCCTGCGGGCGCCGCGCGGACGGGGGCGTCCGGGCGGCGGCGGCGCGGCATCGAGCGCGAGCGTCGGGGGGGGACGCGCGCGCCGCGTCACTTCACGCCGGGGAATCCCTTGCACGCATCGGTGAACGTCTTCAGCGCCGCCTGGAGGCCTTGGGTGAGATCTCCGTCGCAGATCGAGTGGAAGACGCCATTCTTGCCGGTCGTCGTGATGAACTGCTTCAGGCGCACGGCGTCGGCCGCCTTGCCGAGCGGCGACTCGCATCCACGATCGCCGGCGATGACGGCGGCGGCCCAGCGGCCGCGGAACATCTTCACCTTGTCGAAGTCGCTGGCGTAGAGCGCGGCTTCCTTGAGCGGCGCGGGTGTGACCTCGCCGCCGTTGGCGCTCCCCTCGTCCTCGTCGGTGAGGATGACGAATGCGAGGAGCGCGTCCTCGCGGATGAACGACGTCGTGCCGCCGAGCATGTTCGAGCCGTCGTCGATGCGCGCGGTCACCGAGAGCTTCGCCGCCTCGAGCGGTCGCTCCGTGTTCGAGCCGAGCGTGCCCACCTGCGCGCGGCAGGAGAAGAAGCTCGAGATCTCGGCGTCGCTGCGCTCGAGCCACGGATTGTTGTTCGGCCCCGGGTTGCATGTCTGGTCCGCGCCCTGGCCGCGGCCCTTGCGGAACTTGCCCTTGTCGGCGCCGTCGTCGGTCGTCGTGATCGCGACGCGGTAGTCGAGCGAGTCTCCCGCCTCGGTCTTGTAGTCGTTGATGACCTTGATGAAGTCCGGGAAGTTCTTCGCGAGGTTCTCCTGCTCTTCCTTCATCGACTGCGAGTTGTCGACGACGAAGACGATATCCATCTTCTTGCACTCGACCGCAGGAGGCGGCGGGCCGGCGTCGGTGTCGCCCAACGATCCGGACGAGCTCGCGCCGCCGTTGCTGCTGCTGTTGCTGCCGCTCGCACCGCTCGAGGTTCCGAACTCGCTCGAGGGCTCCGAGCCACACGCGACGACGACGAGGACTCCGACGAGACCGACCGCGAGATTTCGGAGCATGCTCGAATCTAGCATGCGAGCGCGACCGTACGACCGTACCGATCGGCGCACGGGGCAGCAGCATTCGCGTGCGTGCTAGCCGTCTCATGGAACCTCGATGATCCACTCGGTCCGAGGGTGCGGCATGGTGTAGAACTCACTCTCGTGAAGCTTCTCGTCCTCCGCGCGGGTGACGCCGCAGCGCCGGTCGCAGCTCGCCGTGGCGAGTTCTTTTCGTGGATCCGTCGCGAGGCGGAGCAGGTGTGGGGTGGCGCGTGGGAGGAGCACGACGTCCGCAACATGGACGTTGCGCTGCCACGGCCCGGCGACGCCGACGGCTTCGTCATCACCGGATCCAGCAGCAGCGTGACCGAGCGCGCCGATTGGATGCTCCGCGCCGAGGCGTTGATCCGCGAGGTCCACGGCGCGAAGGTGCCGCTCTTCGGGATCTGCTTCGGGCACCAGCTGATCGGCCAGGCCCTCGGCGGCATGGTCGCGAAGAACTCGAAGGGCCGCGAGATCGGCACCGTCGAGGTGCGCGTGCGCGAAGGCGGGCACCACGATCCGATTCTCGACGGTCTACCGAAGACGTTCGACGCCAACGCGACCCATGTCGACAGCGTCGTCACGTTGCCGCCGGGCGCGACGCTGCTCGCCGAGACCGATCTCGAGGCACATGCGATCTTCGCCGTGGGCGAGACGACCAAGTGCGTCCAGTTCCATCCCGAGATCGACGGTGATGCGATGCGCGGGTACGTCGACGCGCGCGCGCATCTCGTCTCCGCGGAGGGCCTCGACGCGCAGGCGATCCGCGAGCGATCCATCGACGCCCCTCACGGCGCGGAGACGCTCCGGAACTTCGTCCGCTTCGTCCGCCGGTTCCGACGATGACGGCACAGTCGTGCGTGGTGCGTGAGGTGCGCGCGGAATGAGCTGGCTCGGGGGGGCGAGGGGAATCGTCGCGCTCTTGTCGTTCGGCTGCGCGCTTGCGCCCGCGAGTGGCTGCTCCGATGCCAGCCTCCATCTCGAGCCGGAGCCGTTCGCGATCGGCGAGGGGCGCTTCCGCCTCGAGGTCGCGGGGAGCGGCAGCGAGATCCGGCTCACGCGCGATGGCCTCACCCTGCTCACGCTCGATCGAAGCGCGTTCCAGCTCGGCGTCGTCGAGGAGCTCCTCCCCGATCGAAGCTGGGATCCGTGGGAGATCGAGCGCCGCGGCGACGAGGACTCGGGGGTGAGCTACCGCGCGCCGCGGGCCTGGTCGGCGACGCCCGGCTCGGTCGAGCGCGAGACGGAGCTCGATCTCGACTACGGCAACGGCATCTCGGCGAAGGTGAAGATCGGCGTCGCGGGCGTCTCTCGCTTCACGTTCACGTTCATCCCGGCGGAGACGCCGCCCGGCCGGCCTGCGGTCGCGCTCGCGCGGGTCCGCCTCCGCACGAGCGGCGATCCACGCGAGGGCTTCTACGGGCTCGGCGAGCAGGTCGACACCGTCGACAACCGCGGCAAGCTCCGGGCGATGCAGATGGAGGCCGACGGGGAGGTCGAGAGCGTGAGCAACGAAGCGCACGTCCCCGTTCCCATGCTCGTCGGGACGCGCGGCTGGGGCGTGTTCGTACCGACGATGCGAGTCGGCACGTTCGACGTCGCGCGCAAGGACGGCGCGATCGTCGAGGCGACGTTCGCGGTCGCGGCGCTCGATGCGAGCACGCGTGCCGAGCGGCTCCGTTTCGATCTCTTCGCCGGCGATGCGCCGCTCGATCTCTATCGCGAGTACTTCGCCGCGTCCGGGCCGCCCCGTCTTCCGCCGTCGTGGGCGCTCGGTCCGTGGATCTGGCGGAACGAGAGCCGCGATCAAGCCGAGGTCGAAGACGACATCGCGAAGATCCGCGAGCTCGATCTCGCCACGTCCGGGATCTGGATCGATCGACCGTATGCGAGTGCGGTCAACACGTTCGACTTCGAGCCTGCGCGCTTCCCCGAGCCGCGAAAGATGATCGATCGCGCGCACGCGGCGGGGCTGCGGGTCGCGCTCTGGAGCACGCCCTACCTCGAGCGCGCGGCCGAGCCGATGGCGACGGAGGCCGCGGCGCGCGGCTTCTATCCGCTCGAGTCGTGGATCCCGCTGAACCAGTGGGGCTTGCCGGTCGACTTCACGGGCCCCGACGCGGCGAAGTTCTGGTCCTCGCTCGTCGAGCGCTACGTCGAGATCGGGATCGACGGCTTCAAGCTCGACTACGGAGAAGATTTCGTCCCGTCGCTCGGCGGCAGGCGCAACGTGTGGAAGCTCGCCGACGGCTCGGACGAGCGGACGATGCACCATCGCTATTCGGGGCTCTACCATCGCGTCTACGCCGAGCCGTTCGAGACGGAGCCGCCGTTCCTCCTCGTGCGCGCGGCGCACTGGGGCGAGCAGAGCCTCGGCGTCGTCGTGTGGCCGGGCGACATGGACGCGACGTTCACGCAGCACAAGGAGAAGCTCGTCACGCGGAGCGGCGAGGAGGTCGTCGGCGTCGGCGGACTTCCGGCGACCGTCGTGATGGGGCTCTCGCTCTCCGCGTCCGGGTTTCCGTTCTTCGCTGCGGACACGGGCGGCTACCGTCACAGCCCGCCGGACAAGGAGCTCTTCGTCCGTTGGGTCGAGCAGACGGCGCTGTCGACGGTGATGGAGGTCGGCGACGCGTCGAGCCAACCGCCGTGGCTCTCGACGCCCGAGAACGGTCGCGATGCGGAGTCGCTCGACATCTACCGGACGTACGCACGCCTCCATGCGCGACTCTTCCCCTACGAGTGGACGTTCGCCGTGCGGATGCTCGCCGACGGGCGGCCGATCCAGCGCCCGCTCGGGCTCGCGTACCCGGAGCTCGGCGTGCATCCGAGTGACGCGTACATGTTCGGCGACGAGCTGCTCGTCGCGCCGATCCTCGCGCGCGGGCAGACGCGCCGGCGCGTCGTCGTTCCGCCCGGGACGTGGATCGACTTCTGGGACGGCACGCCGATGCTGCCGGACGCGCGCGGCGAGATCGAGGTGGACGCACCGCTCGCGAAGTTGCCGCTGCTTCTCCGCGAGGGAGCGATCGTGCCGATGCTCCGTCCGTCGATCGACACGCTCGCGCATGCGTCGGACGTTGCGGTCGACTCGTTCGCGCGGGACGCCGGGCCGCTCTGGGCCCTCATCGCGCCGGGACCGCCGCGGGCCTTCGACCTCTGGGACGGGGCTCGCGTCGCGCGTCTGAACGACGGAAGGCTCGAGGTGAAGAGCGGCGCCACGTTCGATCGCGGCTTCGTCCTCGAGCTGATCGTCGCGCGTGAGCCCGCGCGGGTCGTCCGTGAGGACGGGATCGTCCCCCACGTCGCGTCGCCCGAGCTCCTCGAGAGCGTGGAGCAGGGCTGGACGTGGACGCCCGCGCGGCGCGGCACGCTCCTCATCAAGCTCCCGAACGGGGACGCGCACGTCACCGTCCTCTGATGATCGGCGCGCGGTGGCCGCGCTCTGACGAGGAACGCTACTGCGCGCTTCGGAGGTAGCCGCGGCAGAGGAAGCCGTAGATCTCGTCGACGATGCGATCCTCGGGGTAGTCGAGCCCGCGCATCGTGACCTGGTACATGATCTCCTTCAGCGCGCCGAGCGTCATGAGCGCGAACATGCGCGTGTCGCCCGGCGCGACGATGCCGCGCTCCTGACCGTCCGCGAGCGACGACTCGAGGAGCTTGCCGGTCTCCTCGTAGAAGGAGATGAGCTTCCGATCGAAGGCGGGATCGAGCCCGACCGCATCGGAGAGGAGGATCTTCGTCGTTGCCGGATCCTCGAGCAGCGCGTGGACGATCGCGCGGATGTTGTCGCGGATCTGATCGCCGACGGTACGGTTCGGGTGTTCGGTGTCGACGCGAACGATCGACATCCCGAGGCGTGCGAACGTGCGGTCGACGATCTCTTCGAAGATGGCGCGCTTGTCCTCGAAGTACAGGTAGAAGGTGCCCCGGGCGACACCGGCGGCCGCGACGATGTCGTCGATCTTCGCCGCGTGATAGCCATGCTTCGCAAAGACATCGCGAGCATTGAGCAGGATTTGCTGGCGGCGTTCGGCTTTGTCCACGACGCCCCCGAGTATCACACAGCGCCCACCGCGGGCTCCAGCCTGGGCAATGGAAGAGCCGATCCTCATGGATCGGACCGTATCCATGGACGCCGGCCGAGCGCTGCCCGTCGGGTGAGCCGGGTCCGGGCAGGAGCGAGCTCGGGTGCCTGAAATCACGGTCGAGCCCCGGCCTCCCGAAGCGGATGCACGTCCAGAGCGACAGGACGGATGGGAACGCGTATGCTCGACCCGTCGGGCAGGACACTGGCGTGTTTTGTGCTGACTGTAATTTTCGTGATGGCGATGGCGGAGCCGGGAACGCCGAAGTCAGCTCGTCAGGATTCAATCCCCCCGAGGGAGGGAGCGGGGAGACTCGTCTCGCCTCCCGCCGGAGCTCGCGCCATTCCCGCTCGCAATCCGAAGGCCCCGCTTCCACCCCGTGTCTCGCTGCCCGATGCGCGCGAGGCCGCGGGCGGCGTGATCGAACCCATCCGCCCGATCGTGATCGAGGCCGAGCCGCCGAGGTCGACGACCGCCGCTCCTTCGCGGAGCTCGGGCAGCGTACCGCCGCGCCCGCCGGCATTCGGTCGCTCGGATGCGAAGCCGTCCGCCCCGCCGCCGCCGCTGCCACCGGCGGCGGTCGATCCCGCGCTGGCGCTCGCCCAGCTGCAGCGGCAGCGCGAGAACGGCGCGCCCGCGCCGCCTGCCCCTGCGAGCCGGCCCGCGCTCGGGGGCGCGCCCGAGACGCAGCGGTTTGGTGGGGATGCGCGCTTCCCGAACATGCCGCCTGGCATGATGAACGCGCCGTCGGTGGAGGCCCTTCCGCCCCCGCCGATCCAGCCCTTCGCTCCCGCGCCGAACACTCCGCCGGTCGGCGTGCTCAACCTCAAGCCCGGGACGGCGTCGCTCGCGGCAGGGCGCACGCCGGCGCCGAACGCGATCGTCGGAGGCTCGTCGCTCCGGATCAACGCTGGCCCCGAGAGGCCGATGCCGAGCCGGCCGTCCACGCACGACGGGTTCGTTCCACCGGCCCTCGCGACCGGGGCGTATCCGGCGCCGCCGCCGACCATGCAGGGCGTCGCACCGGCGGCGGTCCCGCCGGTCGCGTCTTCGAGCCGCCCGAGCACGGCGGCGAAGCCCTTCTCCCCACCGGTGGGCGGCCCGCCAGCCGCGGGTGGTCCGCCGGCGTCGTACGAGCGCGCGTTCCGCCAGTGGTCCTCTCCCTCGATCACGACGGCGGAGGATTCGGCGGGCGGCCCGGTCACGTTCCAGGTTTACACCGCGCGGGACATCAGCACCGGCCGCGGCCCGATGCGCAGCATTCCGCCGCCCGCGCCCGCGCCGAAGAAGGCGAGCCTCGGCCTTCGCATCGCGATGGCCGTCGGTGGCGGCCTCGTCGTCCTCCTCACCGCCGCGGCCGTGATCGCGGTGTCGACCGAAGAGCCGAAGCGGCCGATGCCGAGCGCGAACGCGGAGCCGACGGTCGAAGTCGCGCCCGTGGCCACGAGCGAACCCGCGCCGGTGCCCTCGACGATCTCGATCGGCGACCCGCTCGACGACGACGCTCCGACCACGCCGGTGACGACTCCGGCTCCCGCTCCCGTCGTCGCGAAAGCGAAGCCGAAGGTGACGGCGACCGCGACCGCGACGACCACGTCTGCCCCCTCGGGGCTGAAGGCGATCGCGCCGCCACCGAACCCGTACGGGAACAAGTAGCGCGCTCCTCACGGCGCGACGTCGATCAGCGGCACCTCGAGCCGCTTGCCGATCCGCGCGCGTCGCGAGGTCGCGGGGACGACGAGGATGTCTCCCTCCGCCGTGTGGTGGGTCCACAGCGGGATGGCGCTTGCCTCCTCGACGCGAACGACACCGTCTTCGCCTCGCGCCACGGCCACGCGAAGGACGGCGGCGTCGCGGGTGTCGCCGTCGGCCTCCCGTCCGACGCTCGGATCGAACGCGAAGGCTTGGTTGGAGAGGAGGTTCCCGAGCGAGTATGCGATCAGCGCTTCGCGTCCGTCGCGCGCACGCATCCGCTCCACGCGTTGCAGGACATGGGGGTGATGGCCGATCACGAGATCGGCGCCGGCCTCGACGATCCGATGTGCCGCTTCGATCTGGTCGCGACGCGGTGCGCGTTCGTACTCGTTGCCCCAGTGGAGCGAGGCGATCACGAGGTCGGCGCCATCGCGGCGTGCGGCGCGGACGTGCTGCTTCAGCGGCCCCTCGGCGAGCATACAGACCGCGGGCTTCCCCGCATCCGCGGGCTCGGGGAAGTTCATGACCAGCGTCCGCGCGAGGAAGGCGACCTTGATCCCACGGCGCTCGACGAAGCGCGGCTCGCACGCGGCGCGCATCGTCGCTCCGGCGCCCACCGCGACGAGGCCATGCCGCTCCACTGCGCTGAGCGTGTCGGTGAGGCCGACGCGTCCTTGATCGAACGCGTGGTTGTTCGCGAGTGACAGCACGTGGAAGCCCGCGCCGGCGATCGCCGCGAGGAGCGGCTCTTCGCCCTGGAAGATCATCCCGCCCCGACGCCGCCGGTGCGGGGTGACCGGCGACTCGAGGTTCGCGAACGCGATGTCGACGCCTCGCACCGCAGCCTCCACCGCGCCGACGAGCGCACCGTAGCCGGACGCGTTGAGCGACGTCCCGTCGGCGTCCCGCCGATCGGCGCGCGCCGCCGCGCCGCGCAGCGCTTCGTGCGCGATGACGTCGCCGCCGAACGCGAGCACGAGGCCGGCAGGAGCCGCGGGCGGAGGCGAGGGCGCAGGGGCGTCGACGCCTTCGTGCGCGTGAGCGGCGTGCATCTCGCGCGGCGACGGTGCGCTCGGCGCCGTCGCGCGTTCGCTCGCGCACCCGGCGGCGAGCGCACCCGCGAGGACGCAGAGCGCCAGCCCGGCGCGCGATGCACGCGCGTGAAAACGGAGAGCAGCGTCGATCAACGCTTCAGCGTTGCACGGGCACGCGAGCGCGCGCAACGACCGTCACTTCAGGGAAGCGCGAGAGCCGCCGCCGATGTCGAAGTCGACGCCGCCGCCGAGCGCGGGGCCCCAGAAGGTGGAGCCGCCGTAGACCTCGTAGCCGCCGTCGATCGCGGCGCGCGCGAACAGCGTGAAGCCTTCGGCCTGGATGACGTCGACGCGCGCGCTCGCCGACAGGGCGGGGCCCCAGCTCAGGATCGTCTCTTCGCGCACCGCACGGCTGACGCCGACGACGAAGAGGTGGAGTCCACCGCCGATGCGGAAGCGATCGAAGACGGCCTCGACCTCTCCGCCGACACGGAACGAAAAGACACTGAGGCCGTTCTCGGTGCTGCCGAGAAAGAGGCGGGTCGACCCCCAGAACGCCGCGTGACGGTAAGGCTGCGCGCCCGCGGCGAGCCCCATGTCGGCGCCGACGACGGGAAGGGAGAGGAGCTCGCGTCGGGAGTATCCGCCGTCGAGACGGACGCCGATCACGGGCGCGGGCTTCGGCGCCGGCGCGGTCGCGGCCGCGAGACCGGGCGCTTCCGCGGCGCTCGCTTGCGGCTGCGTCGCCGGGCTCGGCTGCATGGCAGGGGGCGCCGTCGCTTCGCCATCGCCCGAGGAGCCGAAGGGACCGTCTGCGTATGCAACGCGCGAGAGCGCGAGCGACGCGAGCACGAAGAGAGAGGCGAGGTGGCGGCTCATGGGCACACCAGTCCGCGTGGCGGCGTCGACGTCGACCCGCTGGTCCCCGAGCTGCTCGAGGTCGTCCCTCCAACCACGCCACTGCTCGATGACGAGCTCGACGACAGATCCCTGCTCGTCTGGGACGAGCGCGCGGCGCCGTTCTGCTCGGCGCGCGTGCACACGCCTCCTGCGACGAGGGCATCGCACGAGGTGTCGTGGATGCAGCGGCTCTCGTCCTTCGTGAAGGCGGGATCGATTCGAGTCGTCGTCGCCGTCTGGCAGCCCTCGTTGTACGAGTAGTAGAAGCGGCACTCGACCTTCATCGCGTCGAAGCCGGGGCAACATCGCTCGAGGCGCGCGACCGCCTCCTCGCACCAGATCACGTCTTCGCGGAACTGGTTGTCGTCCTCCTCGTCGTTCCCGTTGTTGCAAGCGAGGACGAGCGCGACGCCGAGCGCGAAGAAGACCCCGGCGGCGGGCAGGCTCGCCGTCCGCCGCGGGCTGCGAAGAAGAGAAGCCTCGAGCACGCGAGCTGCCTGAGCAGGACGCGTGCCGGGAGGTCAGCCGTTACGAGGGACGGGGTTCCTCGGGCGATCTCATCCCGGTCGATCGGGCGAGGTCGCCTCCACGTCTGGCAGCGCTGTCGGTCTCTGTTGCGCTCAATCACAGGCCGCCGTGGGGGCGCGCGCGCGCATCTCTTGCGTCAGCGTCGGGCGGGGACAATCGGCGTCTCACCCCGGTGTCGCGGCTGTGCTTCGGGTTCAAGTCTCCGAAAATATTGTTGTTTGTCGGCTGCGTTTCGCTCAGGAAATGCTTTTCCTCGCTGCAAGAAGTTCGATAACCTCCCTGAACTGACGTGTCAGTTCAGTCCGTGCCGGCCTCTGCCGGTGCTCCCTGATCCTTCGTGGACGTCGTCTCGTCGACGAAGGGTCACTCGCGCTTCTGTTTGCTGGAGACCTTCAGATGTCCAACGCCACGGCGAAGCCTTTTCTCGCGATCGGAATGGATGTCGGCTCGACCACGGTGAAGGCCACGGTCGTCGACCCCGAGAGCAAGGCGATCCTCTGGAGCGACTACCAGCGCCACCACACGAAGCAGCCGGAGAAGGTGCTCGAGCTCCTCGAGACGATCCTCGCGGCGTTCCCGAACCATCCGAAGGACGGCTGGCGCATCTTCCTCACGGGCTCCGGCTCGGCGCCGCTCGCCGACTCGACCGGTGGCAAGTTCGTCCAGGAAGTGAACGCGGTCACGCTCGCCGTCGAGCACCTGCACCCCGATGTCCTCTCGGTCATCGAGCTCGGTGGGCAGGACGCCAAGATCATCATGTTCAAGGCGGACGAGAAGACCGGCGACAAGACGGCGATGGCGTCGATGAACGACAAGTGCGCTTCGGGCACGGGCGCCACCATCGATAAGTGCTTCCTCAAGGTGAACGCGCCGCCGGAGCTCGTCACGACGATGCGCTTCGACGACTCGAAGCTCCATCACGTCGCCGCGAAGTGTGGCGTGTTCGCCGAGACGGACATCGTCAACCTGATCAAGAGCGGCATCCCTTCGACCGAGGTCCTCTGCTCGCTCGCCGACGCGATCGTCATGCAGAACCTGTCGGTCCTCACGCGTGGCAACACGCTGAAGGCGCGCGTGCTCCTCCTCGGCGGACCGAACACGTACCTTCCGTTCCTCCAGGACTGCTGGCGTCTTCGCATCCCGCAGATCTGGGAGGAGCGCGGCTACGACTACCCGAAGGACATCCCGATCGAGGAGCTCGTCTTCGTCCCGGAGAACGCGCAGTACTACGCCGCGTTCGGCGCGGTGCTCTACGGCCTCCACGAGCCGTCTCACGTCGGCTGGATGAAGGGCACCGCCGACCTGGTCGAGTTCATCACGACGGGTCGCAAGGCGCGCCTCGGCGAGACCGCCGGTCCGCCGCTCTCGAAGGACGAGCAGGAGCTCGTCGACTTCCGTGAGCTGTACAAGATTCCGAAGTTCGCTCCCGCGACGTTCACGCCGGGGCAGAAGGTGAAGGCCGTCATCGGCCTCGACGGCGGGTCGACTTCGAGCAAGGCCGTCATCGTCGACTACGAGGACGGCAAGATCCTCGGTAAGGCCTACCAGCTCTCGAAGGGCAACCCGATCCAGGACACCAAGGAGCTCCTCGCGCAGCTCAAGGGCTTCGTCACCGGACAGGGCGCCGAGCTCGAGGTGATGGGCTTCGGCGCGACCGGCTACGCGGCCGACGTGCTCGAAGAGTGCGTGAAGAGCGACGTGAACATCGTCGAGACCGTGGCGCACATGCTCTCGTCGGTTCACTTCTTCGGTGACGTCGACGTCATCTGCGACATCGGCGGGCAGGACATCAAGGTCCTGTTCATGAAGAACGGGGACATCGCGAACTTCCGTCTGTCGAACTCCTGCTCGGCCGGCAACGGCACGCTGCTCCAGGCGACGGCCGACTCCTTCGGCGTCGCGGTCACGGACTTCGCCGACGTCGCGTTCAAGGCCGACCTCGCGCCGAAGTTCTCGTACGGGTGCGCCGTCTTCCTCGAGACCGATCGCGTGAACTTCCAGAAGGAGGGCTTCTCGAAGGAAGAGATGCTCGCCGGTCTGGCGCAGGTCCTCCCGAAGAACGTCTGGCAGTACGTCGTCCAGATCCCGCGCCTCGCGTCGCTCGGGCGCAAGTTCGTCCTCCAGGGCGGAACGCAATACAACCTCGCGGCCGTGAAGGCGCAGGTCGACTACATCAAGGAGCGCGTCCCGAACGCCGAGGTCTTCGTCCACCCGCACACGGGCGAGGCCGGCGCGATCGGCGCGGCGATGGAGACCCTGCGCGTCGTCAAGCGCAAGGGCGGCTCGAGCTTCATCGGGCTCGATCAGGCGATCGCGCTCGAGTACACGACGAAGAACGACGAGGAGACCGTCTGTCACTTCTGTCCGAACGAGTGCAAGCGCACGTTCATCGACACGAAGACGGAGGACGGGCGCACGAGTCGCTACATCGCGGGCTTCTCCTGCGAGAAGGGGACCGTCGAGAGCAAGGAAGCGATGCTCGCTCTCGTCGCCGATCGGAAGAAGACGGCGCAGCAGTTCCCCAACATGGTCGACTACGAGGCCAAGCGCTGCTTCATGCATTTCTACAATGCAGCGCCGCAGCCCGAAGAGGGCTCGCCGATCAAGGACATCGAGCTAAGGAAGGGCGTCTTCGGTCAACGCCGCGTCGAGATCACGCGTCCCTTCAAGCGCTCTTCGAAGGAGTCGCAAGAGAAGCGTCGTCGCACGCGGATCGGCATCCCGCGCGTGCTGAACCTCTACTCGACCGCGCCGTTCTTCCGGACCTACTTCGAGGCGCTCGGTATCCCGAAGCAGAACGTCGTCTTCTCCGACGAGACGACCGAGGAGATGTGGGTCGAGGGCGGCAAGTACGGCTCGATCGACCCGTGCTACCCGTCGAAGGTCGCGCAGGCGCACATCCACAATCTGATCTTCAACCAGCACACCGAGAAGAAGCCGCTCAAGTACCTCTTCTTCCCGATCCTCACGCACGTGACGAACTTCGTCGCGGACACGATGGACAACGCCTGCTGTCCGATCGTCGCCGGTGCGCCGGAGGTCATGAAGGCCGCGTTCACGAAGGAGGTCGACTTCTTCGCCCAGCGCGGGATCGAGTACGTCGATCCCGCGGTGTCGTTCGTCGAGCCGAACCTGATGGCGAAGCGCCTCTTCGAGGTCTGGGGCCCTCGCCTCGGCATCACCGAGGACGAGAACGACCACGCCTGCCGTGAGGGCTGGAAGGCGCTCACGATCTTCGAGAACGACGTCCAGGAGAAGGGCCGGGCGATCCTCGAGACCGTCGAGGCCGAGGACCGCGTCGCGATCCTCCTCCTCGGTCGCCCGTACCACTCCGACCCGGGGCTCAACCACGGCATCCCGGAGGAGTTCCAGGTCCGGGGGTACCCGATCCTCTCGCTCCGCTCGATCCCGAAGTCGCGCGAGTACCTCGATCGCTACTTCAAGGAGGAGCTCGAGAGCGGGCAGTTCAAGTCGCCGCTCGAGCTGAACCACGTGTGGCCGGAGAACTACTCGGTCAACAGCGCGCAGAAGGTCTGGGGCGCCGTCTTCGCCGCGCATCACCCGAACGTCGTCGTGCTCGACCTCTCGTCGTTCAAGTGCGGTCACGACGCGCCGGTCTACGGCTTGATCGACTCGATCATCGAGAAGTCGAAGACGCCGTACGCGGCGCTCCACGACATCGACGCGAACAAGCCCGCAGGCTCGATCAAGATCCGCGTCAAGACGTACACCCACGCGCTCAAGCTTCACGAGGAGCGCCTCGAGGACGCGAGCAAGCGTCGTCACGAGCTGGAGCACGCGATCGACAACAAGCGCCTCGAGCTCCTCGAGCTCAAGGCCAAGCAGATGGCCGAGCGCCGCGTGCAGGACGCCGGGCTCGTCGCCCAGATCGAGGAGCTCCGCGCGAAGCTCCAGGCCTACGTGCCCCACGCGGGGCGCCCGATGGAGCCCGAGGTCCAGAAGGGGATCGTGAAGCTCGGGAAAAAGACCAAGGACGGGAAGATCGTTCCCGCCCGCAATGCTGCAAACGACGCGACCAACGCCGCTGAGTGAAGGAAGAGACGGAGAACACCATGAGCAACCAGACCAGCACCGTCACCACCGCAGCGAAAAAGAAGCTCCCAATCGCCGGGCAGCTGCTCGACATCGACGCCGAGCTCAAGAAGTTCGAGGAAGAGGAGCGCAAGCGCCTCGGCCTCGACGGCAAGGTCGACCAGTGGGTCGAGGACATGGTGGGCCTCGGCTTCAAGAAGTCGGAGCGCGCGAAGGTCACGCTCCTCATCGGTGGTCTCACCGTCGCGCAGGACTACCTGATCGAAGGCGGTCTCAAGGGCATCGGCTACCAGGTCCAGATGCTCGACTGCCCGACGACGGAGGGTTTCCAGACCGGCAAGGAGTTCGGCAACCGCGGTCAGTGCAACCCGACGTACTTCACGGTCGGAAACCTCGTTCAGTACCTCATCACGCTGCGCGACAAGCACGGGATGACGTCGGAGGAGATCGTCGACAAGTTCGTCTTCCTCACCGCGGGTGCCTGCGGTCCCTGCCGCTTCGGCATGTACGTCACCGAGTACCGGAAGGCGCTCCGTGACGCCGGCTTCGACGGCTTCCGCGTCATGCTCTTCCAGCAGACAGGCGGCCTCAAGCAGGCGACCGGCGACGACGTCGGTCTCGAGCTGAACCCGACGTTCTTCTGGTCGATCGTGAAGGGCATGTTCGCCGGCGACGTGCTCAACGCCATCGGCTACCGCCTCCGCCCCTACGAGAAGGTGCCTGGCGCGACGAACGAGGCCCTCGATAAGGCGAAGAAGCTCGTCTACGAAGCGCTCGAGACCAAGAGCAACATCATGGCGGCACTCTGGAAGTGCAAGCCGATCTTCGCGGCGGTCGAGGTCGACAAGACGCGCGTGAAGCCGAAGGTCAGCATCATCGGCGAGTTCTGGGCGATGACGACCGAGGGCGACGGCAACTACCAGCTCCAGCAGTTCCTCGAGCAGGAAGGCGCCGAGTGCGACATCCAGCTTCTCGCGGCGTGGCTCCTCTACACGCTCTGGGAAGTGAAGAACGACACGAAGGAGCGCGCCGACCTTCGCGAGTGGGACACCGCGAAGTACGGCCTCGGCGGCGGCGGCCCGATGGCCGTCTTCCAGAAGCTCGCCATCGGCTACGCCGGTGACTTCGGCGTCCGCCTCCTCTTCCAGTCGTTCGCGCACGCGGCCGGCCTCTACGGCTTCAAGCTCCCGGACATGGAGAAGATCGCCGAGGTCAGCCACGGCTACTACAACAACGATCTCCGTGGCGGCGAAGGCCACATGGAAGTCGGCAAGCTGATCATGAACGTCGTGCACCAGAAGGCGCACATGACCCTCAGCGTGAAGCCCTTCGGCTGCATGCCGAGCGCGGGTGTGTCGGACGGCGTGCAGTCGGCGATCACCGAGAAGTTCCCCGGCACGATCTTCTGCCCGGTCGAGACCAGCGGCGACGGCCGCGTGAACTTCTACTCGCGCGTCCAGATGTACCTCTTCAAGGCGAAGCAGGCGGCGCAGGCCGAGTACGATCGCGCGCTCGAAGAGAACGGCGTCACGCGCGAGCAGGTCGCCGCCTACCTCGACGCGAACCCGAAGTTCCGGAGCCCGCTCTACAAGGCCGCGCACGTGTATTGCGGCAACAACGCGGACGTCGTGGCCGCCGTCGCGCCGTACATCACGAAGACGCGGGCTCAGCGCTGGAGGGACCGCCTCACCGCGTTCGCGACCGGCGGCAAGAAGGCGATCCAGAACACGCCGCATCTCGCCGTCAGCCTCGTTCAGGCGGTGAAGGAAGCTCCGAAGGTTGCCGAGCGCGTGAAGGAAGACATCACGATCCTTCGCGAGATCCGCGCCCTCAAGAAGAAGGCGGCCAACGGTGCACGCGCCGAGTCGATGCTCGACGCGGCCGCCGAGGAGTGACGTCGCGAGGGTGACCGTCAGGTCACGACGACGCGGCGCTGGAGGTACGACCTTCAGCGCCGCTCGTCATTTTGTCCTCGGGCATCGTCTCGCGATGGCGAGCGGCTCGCCGTCAGTTAGCATTGTTGGAATACTCATGCGCATTCGGTCCGCGCGTTCGGTCCTGCTGCTCGCCCTCGTCGTTGCCGTCGGATGTGGAGCATCCGACGACGACCTTCCTCCCGGCGCCGCGTCGAGCGACGTCGATGGTGGCTCGAACGGCGGAGGAGGCGGAGGGGAGGGCGGGACATCGCCCGCGGAGCCGGAACGATGCGCGGCGCCGCCCTGCGCGGACGGGGAGCGATGCAAGGACCGCGTCGACTGCGCGTCGGGGGTCTGTGTAGACCGCACCTGTTTTCCGCCCGGCGCCGGCGACGGCATCAAGAACGGCGGCGAGACGGATGTCGACTGCGGTGGCCCTCCAGCGGGTGCGCCTCGCTGCGCGGACGGCAAGACCTGCCTGGTGGGCAGCGACTGCACGAGCCTCTCGTGCGAAGGCGGCGTCTGCCAGCCGCCGACGAAGACGGACGGGATCAAGAACGGCACCGAGACGGACGTCGACTGCGGAGGTGGCGCACCGACGAACGCTCCGCGTTGTGAGACTGGCAAGAGCTGCGTCGAGACCGGCGACTGCGACGCCGTCCTGTGCACGGGTGGCGTCTGCCAGTCGCCGACGAAGACGGACGGGATCAAGAACGGTACCGAGACGGACGTCGACTGCGGAGGCGGCGCCCCGACGAACGCTCCCAAGTGCGAGACCGGCAAGAGCTGCGTCGAGACCGGCGACTGCAACAACGTCGCGTGCAGCGGGAGCGTCTGCCAGCCGCCGACGAAGACGGACGGTATCAAGAACGGCAGCGAGACGGACGTCGACTGCGGAGGCGGCGCGCCGACGAACGCCCCGCGCTGCGCGGTCGACAAGACGTGCACCGATCATGGCGACTGCGCCTCGAGCGCGTGCGCGATGAGCGGCCCGAAGGCGGGGCGATGCGTGCCGTTCAAGAGCTGCGTGCAGAACAACGGCGGCTTCACCTGCGGTCGGAACGACTCGGACTTCGGAGATAACGTCGCTGCGCTCGAGAGTTGCTGCGAGACGGCCGCGCTCGCGGGGACGCCCACGAAGCTGAATCGCTTCGCCATCACCGCGGGACGCATGCGTGCCTTCATCGAGCGGCTCAACGGGAACGTGCGCGGCTGGGTGCAGGCGCCCGCGACCAAGCCCGCGGGCTGGAGCTCGGCCTGGGACGTCCTCGTTCCGAGCACCGTCACCGAGGCGGAGATGATGCTCGGGCAGTACTGGAACAACGCGCCGAACGATCCGAACACGACCACCGAGAGGCCGCACTCGAAGCGCTCCTGCGGCAACGATAGCTCCAACGGTCACACTTACTTCGTGAACGGAGAGGCGGGGCAGGTCTACTCGCAAGCGCAGCTCGATCCGAAGGTCCTCAACTGCGTCGGGTGGCATCTCGTCACCGCGTTCTGCGCCTGGGACGGCGGGCGCCTCGCGACCCAGGCCGAGCTGCGGAACGCATTCTCGAACGGCGGGACCACCACCTGGCCGTGGGGGTATCCGGGGAGCCCCTACAACGGCGCGTACAACAAGGACGTCCAGGACGCCCGGCTCAATCACAAGTACAACTACGGCTTTCCTGGGGGGACGCCCGCCACCAACCGCATCACCTGGTGGCTGTCGCCGCCGGGCCGCTTCTGGCGCGGCTGGAACGCGAACAAGATCGAGATTGCGGGCAACGTCCTCGAGTGGACGAGCGACCAGCAGTACAACTTCGCCTGGAACATGTCCTTCGAGAACCACGAAGGAACGATGAACAACGGGGGCGATTGGCGGACGCCGAACGATCGAAGCGACGTTCCGAACGGCTACTACGCGCTCGGCGCACGCTGCGCCTATCCGTGAGCTCGCCGCGGCGGTGAAGCTTCGGCTTCGCCGCCACTCGAGCCCGGTAGGTCAGTGCCCGAGGTCGACCCCGGGAGCCGTCCGACGATGACGATGCTCATCGTCGCGTCGCGTGGTTCGTCGGGCAGCGATGAGGCCTCGGCGGTAGCGCCGGTCGCCTTCTCGGGCATCGGCCTTCGTACTGCTCGCGCGGCGGCTCGGTTCGCGTGTCGATCTGCTAGCGTCGCGGCGTGACGCCCGACCAGTACATCGCCAAAACTCCGGAGCCGAAGCGCTCCGAGCTCGCGCAGCTGCACGCGCTCATCCGCCGCGCCGTCCCGTCGTTCGAGCCGTACGTGGCCGGCAGCATGATTGGGTACGGTAAGTACCACTACCGCTACGAGAGCGGTCGCGAGGGTACCTCGTGTCGCGTTGGGCTCGCCGGAAACAAGACCGGCATCAGCGTCTACGTCACGTGCGTGGACGCGGGCGGCTGGCTCGCCGAACAGTGGAGGGACCGCCTCGGAAAAGCCGCTGTCGGCAAGTCGTGCATCCGCTTCAAGCGCCTCTCGGACATCGACCTCGGCGCTCTGACGAAGATTCTCGCGATCGCGAAGAAGCTCCCTGCGCCGGGCGAGGTCGGAGCGGCCGCGAAACAGGCGCGCACGAAGAAGGCTGCGTCGAAGACCGGCGGCGCGAAGAACGCCACGACGAAAGCCGTGGCGCGCAACGCTGGCGGATCGAAGTTGAAGGAGGCGGCCTCGTCGAAGAAGGCCTCGTCGAAGAAGGCTTCCTCGAAGAAGGCCTCCTCGAAGAAGGCCTCCTCGAAGAAGCGATCGGCTCGCTGAGCTCCTCGCGAGTGGCAGGTCGGTGCCTTCGCCTGCGGCGATTGCCGCCTCGAGCACGGCTGCAGATCGCCGGTATCGCCTCCGAGTCTCCGTGATCGCCGTCATCCAACGGCCCCGGCGCCGCCTCGCCGCTGGCGGGCGGCGCGCCGTCGGGGCGGGCAGACACCTGTCCTGAGGAGCATCTCGTTGCGCCGCCGCCGGTGAGTTGTAGCCGTACTCGCGCGGCTACGAACGTTAGGTCTTGCAGTCCGGTCGGAGGCGGCTATCTGGGGAAGACTCGAGTATCGCGAGCCATCACTTGGTCGCGAACCGAGGCTCCGTGGGCGCCGGGAAGGCAAGCGTGTCGAAGCGAACTCAGGTCGCGCGTGGACTTTGCGGTCTCGTACTGGTCTCGTGCGGCCTGCTCTGCTCCGACGCCAGCGCCGACGAGCCGGAGCCCCCGTCGTACCGCCTGCTCTGGATCCGAGAAGACGACGCCGGCTCGTGTCCGGGCCCGTCCTCGATCGCTCGCGGGGTACGAGAGAGGCTGGACTACGACCCATTTCGCGACGATGCGCGAGCGACCGTCGAGGCCCGTATCGACCGTTCCGGGGGTGTCTGGACGGTGTCGCTTCGATTCTCCGACGGCACGAGGGAAGCGACGAAGCGGTTCCAGAGTCCTTCCGCCGACTGCACAGCGGTCGCGCAAGCTGCAGAGCTTGCGATCAGCCTTGCCATTCAAGGGAACGAGCTTGCCCGAGCGGAGCGGGCGGACGGTCCTGCCGTACCCGAGCCGGAGGCTGGCCGAGCACCCAGTGGCCTCCCGAGCACCGGAGGCGATGCCGCGCGCACGAGCCCACCGCGCGCCGATGCGAAGCCCGGTCCGCTTCCGGCTCCGAAGCCTTCGCCGCCACCCTTTGCAGGGATGTTGGCCATCTCCGGCGTGGGAACGGTCGGGCTCTTGCCTCGCCCAGCGGTCGGTCTCGACGTTCACGGCTTGGTCCGGGTCCGGAGGGGGGTGTCCCTGTCGCTCGGCATGGCGCACGTCCCGGAGGTGCGCGCCGATGACCCGCTTTTCCGCCTGGGGTCGACCCTCGGGCGCGTCGGCGCCTGCGTCGACCCGACGGGCTCTGCGCGGCCTCGCCTCGTCGGATGCGTCCACGTCGAGCTCGGCAGTACAGTGGTCGTGGTGCGGGACCTCACGCCGCTCGCCCCGGGCTCGAAGGTCTTTGGCGGCTTCTCCGCCGGGCTCCTGTTCGTCCAGCCCTGGGAGCCGTTCGCCCTGCTGGTGGAAGCGGCAGCGATGGTGCCTGTGCCCGCCTACGACTTCTCGGTCTCGGGCACGGGGCGCACCATCTACTCGTCCCCGTTGGTCAACGGCGTTCTCCGCGTCGGCGTGGGGTTTGGAGCCTTCTGACGGAACGCGAAAGATTTTTTCGTCGCCGGAGCGACATCCCGACACCCAGCAGGATGTGAGCGAGCTCGGCGACGCCTTGGCCATGGAGCAATTCCCGCCGCGGGCGCAGGAGCTGGACGTCACCGTGATCTACAAGGAGCACGGGGCCTTCGTCTGGGCTTCGCTGTCGCGCCTCAGCGTGCGCGATGCCGACCTCGAAGACATGCTCCAGGAGGTCTTCGTCATCGCTCACGCGAAGCTCGCGTCCTTTCGCGGCGACGCTCACGTTCGGACGTGGCTGTTCGAGATCTGCAGGCGCGTGGCGCGCAACTATCGCCGGAAGGCAAGTCATCGCCGCGAGACACAGTCGAGCGACGCCGTCGAGGTGGAGTCGCTCGAGAGGAACCCGGAGCAAGCGTTCGTACAGAGAGAAGAGCAGCGGCGTGTCGAAGAGATCCTCTGGAACATGGATGTCGACAAGCGGGCCATCTTCGTCATGTTCGAGGCGGAGCACCTGCGGGCCGAGGAGATCGCCGAGATGCTCGGCGTCCCGCCCAGCACGGTGAGATCGCGCATCGCCGCTGCGCGGAAGGAATTCGGAAAAGAGGCGCGCAGGCTGCACCTCCTCAACGAGAGTCGAGAGAAGAGAACGTGAGCAGACTTCGTCCCTACACGACGAGCGACCCTTCGAGCGAGGAGGCCCGCCTCGTACGCCTCATCCCGTCCCCGCCTCCGATGTCGTCCGCGCAGGCGGCGCGGTGCAAAGAGCGTGTGTCGGACCTCGCGCGAGCGCCTCGGGTCACGCCGAAGCCGTGGCCTGCGTTCACGGCTATCGGCGCTGTCGTCGCGGTGGCGATTGCCGGCGGTAGCCTCGTCGTGAACCGAACGACCGCCTCGACCGCCCCGTCCGAGGCTGCAGAGGTGCAGACGCTTCCGCCGCCCGTGGCCGAGCCCCGCGCGCCGGAGCAGAGCGAAGCGGTTCACTCCGTGAGCATCGAATCGCTGCCGAGCGTCGGTCTGCCTGCCGCTCGCGTACCAAAGCGCGAAGCCGTACCCGCCGCTCCCCTGGCGGTGACTCCCTCACGAGCGGAGGCTCCCGAGAGCGAGGGCGGCGCCGATGCGCTCACGCGAGAGCTCCGCCTCGTCGACGGAGCGCGCGTCGAGCTCGCGGTTCGCCCGAGCCACGCCTACGATCTGTTGGTCCGTCACGCCGCCGAGTTCCCGGGGGGACAGCTCGCGTCCGAGCGAGAAGTGCTTCTCGTCGACGCGCTCATCCGAACGGGCCGCCGTGCCGAGGCAGAGGCTCGTGCACGTGCGCTCGGCGCGCGTGAACCGGGGTCTCCTTACGCGCAGCGCGTCGACGCGCTCCTTTCATCGGCCGCTTCGAAGTCCGAGAGGAAATAGTCATGGGACGGTCCACTAGCCCGATCGTCGTGTCGGGTCTCCTCGGCATGCTGCTGCTTCAATGCCGGGTCGACGAGCGCATCGCGTACGAGCCGCCGGAGAGCCAGCCGGAGCTCGTCAACCCATCGGCGGTCGGGGATGCGGGCCTCGTCGGGTATTGCCCCTCGGACAAGTGCCCCGAGGCCTTCACGAGCTGTCCTGGCTCGCGATTCCTTTGCGACGTGAACCTGAAGACGGATCCGAACAATTGCGGCGCCTGCGGAGTGCAGTGCCCGAAGACCGAGCGCCCGGCGAACGGGATCTTCACCGATCCCCACGATTTCGCGCGCTCGTGGAGCTGCGTCGACGGTCGCTGCGTTCTCGCGTGCAACGGCACGACCGCGATGGACTGCGACGGCTTCGTCGACAACGGCTGCGAGACACTGCCGTCCAAGAATGACAGCTGCGGGGCCTGCGGAAACGTTTGTGCGGATCCCGCGAAGCCGTGTCTCAGCCAGCCTTCGGGCGAGTACGCCTGCGGTTGTCCACCAGGATGGGACTCATGTGGTCTCCCGCTCTGCCTACCGTTGCTCGACGACGATCTCCACTGCGGGGCGTGCTCCAACCGCTGCAATCCGAACGGCGACGCCGGCGCTCCTCCCGCCAATGCCTATTACGGCTGTGCGGGAGGGGAGTGCGGACACCTCAAGTGCGTCGCGGGAATGGGCAATTGCGACGACGACTCAGCGAACGGATGCGAGACGCCGCTCACGACGAACCAGAATTGCGGCGCGTGCGACAATGCCTGTGCTGCCGGCCAGACGTGCCTCTTCGACAAGGTCGCCAACGGGTACAGATGCCTCTGCCCGCCCGGCTTGACGTACTGCGACCGGCAATGCGTCGACCTCTCGTCGGATGACAGCAACTGCGGAACGTGCGGCAACATCTGCGGTGTCCCCGGCTCGAAGGTGCATGTTGGCCTCTGCTCCTACGGGACGTGCGCCTTCTCGTGCTCGACGGGCTGGGCGGACTGCAACGGCAACCCGCGAGACGGCTGCGAGGTCAACACGATGAGCGACCCGCAGAACTGCGGCGGCTGCGGCGTCATTTGCGACGGCATCGCCGGTCAGGCCTGCGCCGGCGGGCGTTGTGTGGTCGAGCCCTGCGATCAGGACGGAGGCGTGACCGCTCGATGAGCACAAGAACCTTGGCACTTGTTTCCTTCGCTTGCCTGTCTGGATTGGCGGTGCTCGCCGCGTGCGCGACCGACGGAAGCGCCCCTGTCGCCTCCGCCGGCGACGAGGAGAGCAAGGTCCCGTCCGCCGACGCCGCGATCGACGTGCTCTCGGATGCCGGCGACGCGGGCACCTGCGAGGATTGCGAGTACTTCCCGGCGACGTGCTCCGCGGACGTCCTCTGTCCGAATGAGCTCTTCGCCGCGAGCGGCAGCTTCGATCCCCGGAGCGCGGTGAACGTCATCCGAGGGCGTTCCGAGAACGATGTCTGGCTTGGAGCATCGGTCGGTGCAGTTGCCCACTTCGACGGAGCCGGGTGGACGCGCGCGGACGTCGAACGGGAATCGATCCGCGCGTTCTGGCTCCGTGAAGACGGGGAGATATCGTTCGCGACGCTCGAACGGCTGTTCAGCCGTGTCCTCGACGACGGAGACGGCGGCGCTCCCTCGACGGATTGGGCTCCTCGCGCGACGGCGAGCTCGGCGACCGAGTACGGCTGGTGGCGGAGGTTGCTCAACGCGACATGGGCGAACCCCGGCTCGGAGTGGAGCTGGGCCGCGACGGAGGTGCTCTCGTGCGCGAACTTCTCATGTCAGGTCAACCCTGACCTTCGGACGAGCGGGCTCTGGCGCCTCCGGCGGTCGCCTTCCGGTGCGTTCGAGATCACGAGGGTCATCTCCCCCGAGGTGTGTCAGGCGACCTCCTGCGAGGGCATGACGGGCCTTCACGCCTCCTCGGCGAACGATCTCTGGGCGGTCGGTCACACGGGCGCTGCGATTCGAATTACCGATCCCGACAGCGACACGCCCGCGCTCCGTCGGTTCAACACGCAGACCTGGCTCTCGCTCTACGGAGTGTGGGCGGCCTCCGAGACGGACGCCTGGGCTGTCGGAGCGCACGGAGTCGTTCGCCACTACACGGGGCACTCCGTGATCTGGGACATCGTCTCGGATGTCCCGACCACGCAGGATCTCAATGCGGTTTGGGGATCGTCACCGTCCGACGTCTGGGCCGTCGGCGATGCCGGGACCGTCCTCCACTACGACGGGAAGGCATGGTCGCGCGTGAAGATCGCGGGCCTCGGCGCGCGCCGGCCGAAGCTCACCACCGTGTGGCTCGGTTCGCCGGGGCACGTCTGGATCGGCGGTCAGGGCGTCGTTCTCTCTCTCGGAGGTAAGCCGTGAAGCGCAAGCTCGTTTTCACCTGCGGTGCGTTCCTGCTCGTGGCGGGGGCGGCGTGCGCCGTGTCCGAAGAAGATCGTGCCGCGTCCGCGTCCGATTCCGGCACCCCCCTCGGCGACGGGGCGTCGCCGGACGAGACCGTCGACGACGCGGCGGTCCTCGGACCGGATGGCTGCAGTGCGGCCGGATGGTGCGTCACGCAGCTCCCGGACGCGGACCTGACGCTGAAGGACGTCTGGCCGCTCCCCGGCCACGCGTTCGCCATCGCAGAGAGCCCGACGCGCGGAGTGAAGGTCCTCGAGTGGACCGAGCTCGACGCGAAATGGGTCTATATCGACGACAATTCGCAGAACCGATCGACGACTGAGCTGTATGCAGGCAGGGTCTGGGCGCCGAGTGCCGATGAAGTGTATTTCACGGTAGCGCCGCGGGCGATCTATCACGGCAAGAGGCAGAATCGACCCGGCTCCAGCTGGACTTGGGCTCATCAGCAGCTCGAAGACCGCACGCCGCCGTACGCGACGTCGTACGGTGATCACTACCGCGGCCGACCGACGTTCGCCGCGACGAAGACGACGTACACCTCACTCGGAGTCTTTGGGACCGGCGTCGACGATGTGTATGCGTGGTACGCGAATGCCATCTACCGGGCGACGAAAGACCGAGACGGAAACGAGTCATGGGCGGTCGAATACGTCGCTGACGATCGCGATGACGACAATGAACAGCTGTTCTTCGTCGGCGCGAGCGCGACGAGCAAGGACGACGTCTGGTTTGCTGGGGGCAGGGGGGGGCCTCCTGGGCAGAACGGGTGTCCCGTGCTCGTGCACAAGACCGCCGCGGGCTATCGGCGCGTCGCCGACGGTGCCCTGGGATCAGGAAGCGCGCCCGACGGTGGCGGCATCGGGTTCCCGCCGCCCGATGGCGGCATCGTGTTGCCGCCGCCCGATGGCGGCATCGGGTTCCCGCCGCCCGACGGGGGCATCGGGTTCCCGCCGCCCGATGGCGGCATCGTGTTGCCGCCGCCCGATGGGGGCATCGGGTTCCCGCCGCCCGATGGGGGCATCGGGTTCCCGCCGCCAGGCGACGGTGGCATCGGGATCCCGCCGCTGATCGACGGCGGCATCGGCTTGCCGAACGACGGTGGGCTCGGCTTGCCAATCGACGGCGGTTTCATTCCTCTCGATGGGGGCCTCTTCATCGACGGTGGCATCACCCTTGATGGAGGCGGCGGGATCGGCGTCGGCGGCTCCTCGATGTGCAAAGCCAGAGCCGGGCGCCTTCTGCTCGGGGCCGCGATGGGATGGCTCGGCAGCGTCGAAGCGATCGCGCCGCAGCGGGTCGTCCTGTTGAAGGGAGGCCGCGAGGTCGTGAAGGTCGCGGCGAGCGGCGACGACTACACGGCCGAGGTGGCGGAGCTCCCGTACAAGCCTTCCAACAGGAACTTCGTCTCGCTCTGGACGGCGCCGAACGACTCCATCTGGCTCGGCGGACCCAACATCATCCTGCGAGGGAACCAGGACCTCACCGACGGCGGCACGTACGACGTCTCGACGATCGCCCTCAAGGGTGCGTGGCTCGAGACGCCCATCTACCAGATTCGAGGCTCTTCCCATGTCGATCGCTGGGCGGTCGGAGCGCGCTATGCACTTCACAAGACGACTCCTTGAGCGACGCACGCAGGCGGCGTTCATCATCCTCGTGTGCGTGGCCGGTCTGGCTGGAGCAGCGAGCTGCTCGAGCACCGAAGCGGACCCCGAACGAGACGGCATCGCCGTGGACGGTGGGCCCGACAGCTCGGGCTCGACCGGCGACGCCGCCCCGAACGTGCCGGTGCGTGACGCTGCTCCGTTCGACGGCGGCCCGCTCCCCGTCGTCTGCGAGTCGGCTCCCTGTGCCACTGCGCTCGTGACGACGCGAGGCGGGCGCGCCTCGGACCGCGGCGAGGGGTTCTGCGCGCTCCTGCAAGACGGCACCGTCGCCTGCTGGGGTGCGGGCGGCGCTGGCCAGCTCGGTCGCGGCGACGATGCAGGTACGACCGACAGCGCAACGCCAGCGCGTGTCGTCGGCCTCCACGACATCGTCTCGCTCGATCATACCTGCGCCGTCGACGCCACCGGCGCCGCCTACTGCTGGGGCACCGGTCCGTTCCTCCGCGACCCGCTCGCAGCCACGACGACGGAGCGCACGCCGGTCAAGCTCGCCATCGCGCCGGCGACGAAGGTGGCTGTGGGCGCGAGCGTCGGCTGTGCGCTCGTCGAGAACGGCGTCGTCTGCTGGGGAGCGAACCAGCGCGGGCAGGTCGCCCCGTTCGAGACGGCTTCGTTCTCCGCCGTCCTCGCGGCGCGACGGATCGACGTCCCTTCGGGAGCTCCGTTCCGGGATCTCGTCGTCGGCGACGCGACGTTCGCCATTCGTACCGACGGGACCGTGGTGAGCTGGGGAGCGAATCCTCCGCTCGGTCGCGAGTCGTCGCTCTTCCCCGATCCCTATCCAATGCCCGCCGCGGTCCACGACATCACGACGCTCGACGTCGCCGAGAACAATGCGTGCGCCACCAGCGGCGGGGTGGCGTACTGCTGGGGGACCGTCATCCAAGATCCCAATCAGCTGGTGTACAAGGTGCCGCCCCTCTCGCGCGCCCGTCCCACTCCAGTCGCCACGCCGGAGCCGGTCGTCCAGATCGCGACCACGCCCGCGATCGAGTTTGCGAAGCCACAGCGCTGGTGCGCATGCGCGGCGAGCGGCAGCGTGTACTGCTGGGGCGATAACCAAGGCGGGCAGGCCGGCGACGGCACGAAGGAGTACGCCACCGCTCCGGTCAAGGTGAAGGGGCTCCCCGGGCCGGCCGCAGCGGTGCGGACGACGACCGAGGCCACGTGCGCGCTGCTCACGAGCGGCAAGGTCTACTGCTGGGGGACGAACTTCTACGGACAGCTCGGTAGCGGCAACATCCGCGAGCCGAGCCTCACACCACAGGAAGTGGTGCTGCCATGAGCTCTCGTCGATGGGTTTGGATTGCGGGCGTCACCGGGAGCGTCGCCGCCCTGGGCAGCGGCGCCTGCGCGAGCAAGAGGGACTCCTTCGAGTCCGACCGCAACTTCGTGCTCGAGGCCGGAGCGGACGCGCCCGCCTGCGAGTATCAGTGCTCGATCGACGGGCGCGCCATCGTCTCGACGTGCACCGGTGAAGTCGTCGAGACGTGCGCCCCCGAGCAAGCCTGCGGCGCTGCGCGTTGCCAGGAGCCGTGCGCAGCCGCCGCTGCGGGCGAGCGCTCCGACGGGTGCGAGTTCTTCTTCCAGACGCCGCGCTACCGGAAAGACCTCCCCCAGTCTTGCTTCGCCGTGTACGTCGTCAACACGTCGAACGGTCCCGTCGATCTCGGCCTCGAGCTCGAGGGAACGCGCCTCGACATCTCGAACGCGGTCTACCGAACGAATGCGGGCGACGCGACGCTCGTCCCGCATACGGGCTCGCTCGCCCCTGGAGACAGCGCCATCGTCTTCGTCTCGGATCGCGCGCCGGACGCTCCGATTCCGCAAGGCACTGGAACGATCCTCGCGCCGTGCCCGGACGGTGTCGTGCCCGCCTCCGTCGCCGATCCGTTGCCGAACGGAAACGGGTTCGGCTCGGCGTTCCACCTGAAATCGACCGCGCCCGTCGCGGCGACGTCGATCTACCCGTTCGGTGGAGCCAGGAGCTATTTGCCGTCTGCGACCCTGCTTCTTCCCGTCTCGACCTGGTCGAAGGAGCACATGATCGTCAACGGCTGGGAGCACGGGCCGAGCGGAGTGCCCGGCGCGCAGATCATTGCTTCGGAGGACGACACCGAGGTTACGCTCATCCCGAAGCGCGACATCCAGGATGGTCGCACGATGGTCGGTTCGGCTGCGAACATCCCCGTCACCTATCGGCTCGCGAGAGGACAGATCCTCCAGCTCGCGCAGAACGAGGAGCTCTCCGGAAGCGTCGTCACCTCGACGAAGCCGACGACGACCTTCGGCGGACATTCCTGCGCGTTCGTCCCGAGCAGCGGAGCCTATTGCGATACGTTGAACCAGCAGATCCCCGGTTTCGAGCGCTGGGGCGCCAAATACGTCGGCGTCGGGTATCGCCCGCGACTCGACAACGAGAACGAGCTCGTTGCCTATCGGATCGTCGCCGCGCGCGACGGGACGGTCCTCGACTACGACCCTGCGCCTCCCGTCGGCGCGCCTCTGACGATGTCCGCCGGCGAAGTGGCGCTGTTCGTCCAGCCGATCCGCGATCCATTCGTCGTCCGAACGCAGGACGTCGACCATCCGGTCTACCTCGCCGCGTACATGAGCGGCGCGCAGCTTGGCTTCGAGGCGCTGCGAGCGACGACCGGCCCCTCGTTCGGATCGCAAGGCGATCCCGAGTTCGTGAACGTCGTACCCGCGGACCAGTACCTGAACGCCTACAGCTTCTACGCCGATCCCTCTTACGGGAATACGTCGCTCGTCATCGTGAGGGCCAAGACCGGCGACGCGTTCAAGGACGTCTGGCTCGAGTGTGCGGGCTACCTCACCGGCTTCCGCCCCGTCGGGACGAGTGGCGAATACGAGTACGTCCGCGTCGATCTCGCGCGCGATGGCAAGCCAGGGGCGACGTTCGACGGCGGGGCCTGCGGTAACGGCCTCCATCGATTGCGGAGCGACGGCCCGTTCACCGCGACCTTGTGGGGCTGGGACAAGCATGCGAGCTACGCGTATCCGGGAGGGCTGGCCCAGCGGAAGCTCGTGACCACTCCGCTCGTCGACGTCAAATGAGCGCGAGCGTTGCGCCGGGGCGCGCTCGCTACCCGACAGCGCCGTGATGGCGCTCCTCGATCAGCCGGGGGATTTCGCGCATCGGAAGCCGCCTTCGGCGAAGCGGTAGTGCGGATCGAAACCCACGCGGGCATACGTGCGGAGCGCGCGGACGTCGTACATGAAGGAGCCGCCACGCATCACGTGTCCGCTCTTGTTCTTCGGTGAGCTCGCGAGCTTCGGATTCATGCTCGGGCCGTTCTCGTAGAAGTCCTCTTCGTACGCGTCCTCGCACCACTCCCAGACGTTTCCGGCGAGATCGAGGAGGCCGTACGGCGACGCGCCGTCGGGAAACGCGCCCACGGTCGTCGTCCCGTCTCGGCTCCGTCCGAAATTGGCGTGGGAGGGCTTCGGCTCGACGCGTCCCCATGGGTAGCGGCGGCCGTCGGTTCCGCGCGCCGCCTTCTCCCACTCCGCCTCGGTCGGGAGGCGCTGACCGGCCCAGGTCGCGTAGGCGCGGGCGTCGAACCACGACACGAAGGCGACGGGGTGTTTCTCCTCACCGCGGTTCGGCTTGCCGTTCCGCCAATGGGCGAGGAAGCGCTTCGCGCCCGCGTCGGCGGGCTTGTACTGCGTCGCATCGAGGAACACGGCGAACTGTGCGTTCGTCACGGGGAGGCGATCCATGTAGAACGCATCGAGGTGCACCTCGCGACGCGTGGAGCCCATCGCGAAGGTCCCGCCGGGGATGAGCACCATCTCGTGGCCGCTCGTGTCGCGGATCGTCGGCGGGAGCGGGACCGACGAGACTTGCGAGGTCTCGAGTTGCTCGTGGCTCGGGGGGATCGCATCGAGGAGCCGCTCGCGGAAGACGGCGCACGAGGGAGGCCTCTTGTCAGGCGTCTTCGCGAGCGCATCGAGGATCAGTCGCTCGAGCGCCGGCGGCACGTCGGGCCGGAGCTTCGAGGGCGCTCGCGGCGCGTTGGTCACGTGCGCCATCATCACGCTGAAGTGACTGCCGTCGAACGGAGGGCGTCCGGTCACCAGCTCGTAGAGCGTGATCCCGAGCGAGTAGATGTCCGACCGGTGATCGGCCAGGCTCGGCGTCTTCACTTGCTCCGGCGACATGTACCGGCAGGTGCCGAGCAGCGCGCCACTCACCGTGTAGGTCGTGCCCTCGAGCACCTTGGCGATGCCGAAATCGGCGACCTTCGGGCGAAGGCGGCCGCCGTCGTTCCGGACGAGGACGTTGTCGGGCTTGAGGTCGCGATGGACGACCCCGTTCGCGTGGGCGTCATCCATCGCGAGGAGGATGTCGCCGATGACGGTCCGGATCTGGTCGAACGGCATCTTCCCGCGCCAGCGAGCGAGGTGCTGCGCGAGGTTCTCGCCCTCGACGAGCTCCATCACGATCGCGAGCACGTGCTCGTGCTCGATGAAGTCGTGGATCCCGACCGCGCCCGGATGGCTCCACGTGCGAAGGACCCGCGCCTCGCGGACGAAGCGCCCCCGCACCTCGGGGTCGCTGGCGAGGTTCATGTGGAGGCACTTGAGGGCGACGTCGCGGCCGAGCGCCATGTCCCGCGCACGGTAGACGACGCCCATACCCCCTTCTCCGATCACGGACTCGATGCGGTAGACGGAGAGCGTCGTCCCCGCGGGGAGGCGCATCGGCGGGAGGCCGCCGGCGATCCGAGCGCCGGGCACGGGCGCTTCGGCGAGCTCGGTGGAGGCGAGCTCGGTGTCCGGGCGTGCGTCGACCTCTTCGGCGGCGGAGGCGTGGGATGCCGGCAGCGCCTGCCCGCACGAATGACAGAAGCGCGCTCCCGTCGCGAGCGGCGTCCTGCAGGACGGGCACATGCTCTCCGAGGCCTCCGCCATCGGGCGCATTCTACTCCGGCGGCGCCTCGGTGGTGGAGCACGAGGGGCTCATCGTCACGCGTGCGCATGACGAGGGCCGGTTCGCTCGAGCTCGTCAGTCGATCCGGAGGAGGCGTGCCGCGTTCCCCCAGAGGATCTTGTGGCGGATCTCGGGCCGGTCCTCGGTCGCGATCAGCACCTTCGCGACGCTGATCGCCGGGTGGTAGAAGGGCCAGTCCGAGCCGTGGACGATGCGATTGGGGTCGGCCTCGAGCACCATCCGGCGCACGTTCGAGAGCGACTGCGAGGAGGTCTCCAGCCACACGTTCGGGTAAGCCCGCTGGAGCAGGAGCGCCTCTTCGAACTGCCGCGCGCCGGAGTGGCCGAGGATGAACGTCGTCTTCGGGTTCTCGCGGATCGGCGCCTCGTAGAACTTCACCTGGTTCAGGTACTGGCCGAGCTTCGGCTCGATGCCCGCCGGTCCGCAGTGCCAGAACACGAACATGTCGCGGTCGCCGCACATCTTGTAGAGCGATCGCGCGCGCCTCGCGTCGGGTCGTACGAGCTGCACCGACGGGTGCATCTTCACGCCGCGCGCGCCCTTCGCCAGCTGCGCGTCGAGGCGGCTCTCCGGATCGCGCGCGTACGGGTGCACTGAACCGGCCGAGAGGAGCTTCGACGTCGACTTCGCCGCGGTGAGCGCGACGCTCGCGTTGTCAGAGAGGACGGGGAAGTCGATCGGGAGGAGCACCGAGGCGCGGACCCCGGTCTCGTCCATCTCGCGGGTGAGGTTCGGGATCGTGTGCGTCGCGCGCATCCCCCGCGGGCCGAGGCTTCGCCACGTGAGATCGCGCGTGAGCTCCTTCACGATCTCCGGCGACATGTTCTTGTTCACGTAGACGTCGAGGTCGAGCGCGCAGCACGAAGGCAGATAGTGCTGGGTCTCCGGATGGAGCGCGCCGTAGTCGACGCTCGGCGGACGCACGTAGGCGAGCGCGAGGTGGGTGTGGAAGTCGGCGATCGGTCCGACGCTCTTGTCGGTCATCACGAGCCGCGGCTTCTGTCCGGAGGCGGGATCCTCCGTCAGCGAGAACCACGGGAGCCGCGCGAGATCGAGGAGCGACGTGAAGCGGCGGGGATGGACGTTCGTCATCATGTGCTCGGCGCGTCGAAGCTGTCCATCAGCTCGAGGAGAGCATCGCGGACGATGGCGCGATCGGGCAGCGAGCCGAGCATCCCGTAGAGCGCGGCCTTGCCTTGCGGCTGCTCCTTCGACGCGCGGGTCTCTTCGACGCATGCGTGGAGGTCGGCGAGGAACTCGCTCGCGATCGCCTCGTGCGCGGGGCTGACGGTGAGGTGGAGGCTCGGCGGGGCCTGGCCGCGGTCGAAGAACCATCCGCGTGCCTGCATCAGGTCGCCGATGACGTAGATGTCGAGCGGCCGCTCGTCGCCGCTCGCGCGCGTGCCGATCGCGATCGCGCTCATCACGGGCTCGCCGAGGATCTCGAGCCCGGGGATCGCCCGCACGCCGCTCGCGATCGTCTGGGTGGCGTTCATCGCGCGCTTCGCCAGATCGAGGTAGCCCTCCTCGCCGAGGTAGTTGAGGACGGCCCACGCCGCCGCGATCGCGCCGCCCGGTCGCGTGCCGAGGACGCTCGGGCTGACGAAGAGGCCGCCGGGCCAGTCGGCGTGGACGTAGAACTGATGACGACGGAGCGCGCGGGTCCGGTAGAGGACCGTCGAGGCGCCCTTGGCGGCGTAGCCGTACTTGTGGAGGTCGGCGGAGATCGACGTGACGCCCGGCACGCGGAAGTCGAACGGCGGCACCGGATGGCCGAGCTTCTCGACCCACGGAAGCATGAAGCCGCCGAAGCACGCGTCGACGTGGCAGAGGATGCCGCGTTCCTTCGCGATCGCGGCGAGCTCCTCGATCGGATCGACGATGCCGTGCGGGTACTGGGGCGCCGAGCCGACGATCAGGATCGTGTCGTCGGTGACGAGGCTTCGCGCGGCCGCCGCGTCTGCGCCGAGCCCGGGCGTCGTCGGTACGACGACCACGCGGAGGTCGAGCAGGTGCGCCGCCTTGAAGAGCGCGGGGTGCGCGGTGACGGGGAGGAGTACCTCCGGCCGCGTGACGTTGGGGCGCTCGGCGCGTGCCCAGTCGCGGGCCGTCTTCAGGGCGAGCAGGAGGCTCTCGCTTCCGCCGCTCGTCATCGATCCCGCCGCGCCCTCGGGCGCGTTCAAGAGCGAGAGCGTCATCGCGATGACCTCGGTCTCCATCCGGCGGAGGCTCGGGAACGCCATCGGGTTCAGCGCGTTCTCGGAGAAGAACGACGTGAAGGCCTCCTTCGCGACCTCGAGCACGTCCGGTCGCGTTGCATAGACGAGGCTGAAGAGCCGCGCGCGCGCCGCGTCGGCGTCCGTATCGCGGTAGGCGCGCATCGCCTTGGTGATCTCGTCCCGTGCGGTACCCTTCTGGGGAATTTTCATGGCGACTTCTCCGTTACGGCCTCATGCTGCGCGCCTCGAGATGGAGGCGCGGGTGTCGATGTTTGCGGCCTTGGCCGTGGCTCCGAGATGAGCAGGCGAGGGAGCGAGGCACGCGAGGCGATGGGGAGCTCCGAGCAGGAGGCCTCGCGAGAGAGGCGCACGGGCGCCCTGCTCGTGGTGGCGGCCGCCGCGCTGTGGAGCACCGGCGGCGTCGGTGTGAAAGTCGCCGATGCCGAGCCGCTCGTCATCGCCGGGCTTCGCAGCGCCTTCGCGCTCGCATTCATGCTGGTCGTGATCGCGGTGCAGCTCCGCGGGAACCTCGCCGTGGTCGGGCGCTTGCTGAAGCGTCCGCTCGTGTGGGGCGCGGCCGCGAGCTACGCGCTCATGGTCGTCACCTTCGTGCTCGCCGCGCGCCGGACGACGGCGGCGAACGCGATCTTCATCCAGTACACGGCTCCGATCTACGTCGCGCTCCTGTCCGGCCCGCTCCTCGGCGAGAAGCCGGCCCGGAGCGACCTGTTCGCGACCGCGGGATGCGTGGTCGGGATGGCGCTCACGTTCGGCGGTGAGATCGGTGGCGGGCGCGCGGCCGGAAACCTGCTCGCGATCCTCTCGAGCTTCGGATTCGCGGGGCTTCCGCTTCTTCTCCGCGTCGATCAGAAGCGGCTCGATCCGGCGCTCGCCGCGCGCGCACCGCTCGTTGCGATGTCGCTCGGGAACGCGATCGCCGCGGCCGTGGCTCTGCCGGCGATCATCCAGCACCCACCGAGCGGCCCGGCGCAGGCGCGCACGCTCGTGGTCCTCTTCCTGCTCGGGACCTTGCAGATCGGTCTGCCGTACGTCTTCTACGGCGTCGCGGTACGGCGGCTCCGTGCGCTCGAGAGCTCGCTCCTCGCCACGATCGAGCCGGTCCTCAGTCCGATCTGGGTCCTCCTCGCGACCGGCGAGCAGCCGAGCGTGATGGCTGCCGCCGGCTGCGCGGTGATCGTGGCGGCGGTCGTCTTCCAGACGGCCGGTCGCCGCCGGAGCTGACTCAGGGACCGGCATCGGCACCTCGCCGCTCGGGCGGCCGGGGGACGTTCGGCGGCACGCGGTCGTCGGGGAGCCGCACCGCAGATATCGATCCCTTGCCGGCGCCGAGTGGATTGGTCCCGAGCCGGACGACGTCGGCTGTGAGGCTGCCGGTCGCGCGCACGAGCCCGTCCGCTCCAGGTGCGAAGCTGGCGGTCATCGTGAGGCCTTCGACCGTCACCGCCGGGCTCTGGACGACCATCGTCGCGGGAGCGGTGAGGATACCGCTCGCCGTCTCGTCGTCGACGGCACATCCCTGGACGACGAACGAGTAGCCGGTCGGAGGCGGCGCGTTCGGGACGAAGTCGGGCCACTCGTCGACCGTGCCTGCGCGTGTCGACGGAGCGACGCACTCCGGAGCGGGGAGGAGCCGGCAGACGTCGGTCGACGGACAAGCCGTCGGGCACTTCTGCTCGGGGTTGCGATCCGCGTTCGTGAACTGGCCGACGAGCCCGCCGGTCTTCGGATCGACGTCGATGTACGCGAGGAGCTGGATCTGCGTCCCGAGCGGTTGCTCGACGTCGAGGAGGACGAAGTAGGTGCCGCTTGCGAACGACGACGCCCCTTCGGCGCACTTCACGACGTACGAGAACGGGATCTTCACGCGGTGGCGCGAGACGGTGCCGGTCGGGGAGCGGAGGTTGCCCTCCACGATGAGCACGAGCTTCGGGCCGACGGGGAGTGCGGAGTCGAGCACGAGGGTCAAGCGGCCGCCGGCGGCGTCGATGTCCGCCTGCGCGCCGAGATCGCCCTCGTTCAGATCGCGCCGCACGAGCACGCGGAGCTCCGTCTCCGGATCGTCGTCCTCGTCGGCCAGGTTGCCTTCGACGTCTTGATCGAGGAGCGCGATCTTGACGAAGAGCGTATTGGGATCGATCGACGTGCCGAAGTCGATCACGATCGGCGCCCGCGGGTTGTCGAGGACGCCGGACACGAGGCCCTGGATCGTCGGACGCGGCGGCGCCTCGTAACGCTCGCAGGAGGCCGCGGTCGCGATCATGATCGCGGTGGCGAACATCGGGGCGACGACGTGTTTGAGCGCTTTCATCGGGAGCCTCAGAAGAAGAACGTTCCGCGGGCCTGCCCGAGCCAGCTTCGGACGGCGTCGCCGTTTGCGTCCTGGAGCGCGTCGCCGGGGAAGAGGACGGCGCCTTCGAGGTCCGCGATGAAGTGATCGTACATGCGGTACTGCACCCGCATGTCGATCTCGGTGCCGTAGTAGCGGCCTGGCCGGCCGCCGACGAAGTTGACGAGGTCGTCATCGAGGCGGTTGCCGTCCCGCCGCTGGAGCGACGCGATCGGATCGATGACCCTCGCCGGGGCCCACGCCATGAGGAGGCCGCCGCGGACGAGGAAGTTGTCGAACGGGCGCACGTCGACCTGCGGGAAGATCGCTGCTGCGTTGGTGAACGCGCCGCGCGTCGCGACCTGCTCGAGCGGGTAGGAGGGCGCGCCGAGGTCGCGGAGGACGGAGACGCCTGCCGCGGCGGCGCGTGCGCTCTGATACGCGACGACGTGCTTGAAGAGGAGGAGGCCGACGTTCGTGTCGTCGGCGAAGCGGAACTGCGTGAGCGGCGTGCGCGTCTGCGGGTCGGAGTCGCCGGACGCGTAGTCGCCCTCGAGGTAGAGCGAGTAGTAGCGCTGGTCCCACTTGATCGTCGCGCGTGCGCCGAGCTGGCGGATGTCCTGCACGACGGAGGGATCGTTCGAGATGACGCGGACGGCGTCGCCGACCTCGCGCGTCGCTCCGGTGATGTACGACCCTTCGATGCCGGCGTGGAAGTCGTTGCCGAGCTTCGACATCAAGCGGCCGCCGAACGCGGAGACGCCGGTGTCGTTGTCCTTGCTCCAGCGGTAGGCGTGGAAGACGCGCGCCTCGAAGTCACCGCCGAGGCGATGGGTCGGCTCGAGCCAGCGAACGGCCGTGATCCAGCCGTGGAGATCGTCGGCGAAGCGCTGCACGTTGTCGGTGACGAGGCGGTCGTACGCGAGGATGAGGAAGGTGCCGCGCGTCTCGGACTTGTCGCGTTCGGCCTTCGGCTTGAAGGCCTCGAGCGGCTTCGTTGCGAAGAGGATGCGGTCGGCGCTGTTGCCCTGACGAGCGAAGCCGAAGCGGTTGCGCCGGCCGTCGCCGTCGTTGACGGAGACCGACGCGCCCTCGGTGAAGGCCTGTCGTCCGATGCGGAAGAGGCCGACCGGCGTGACGAGGTCGCCGTAGAGGCGGCGGACGGTGAGCGGGCTGGCCGAGCAGAGGCCGTAGTGGTAGCTCGACGGATCGGAGGCGAGCTCGCCCGGTCGGAGCGCGACGCACGGGGCTGCCGTGTTCGGGTTGAGGGCGCCGACGTTCGCGCCGTTCGTCGGCGTGACCGCGTCGTCGCGGGTGCCGTTGTCGCCCCACAGGACTCCGTCGAGCACGTCGACGGAGGTGACGAGGCGGACCTTGTCCTCCCAGTCGATGCCGGCGTCGAGGCGGAGGCGGTGCTCGATGACGCCGTAGTTGCGCTCGCGAACGCTGTTGAGATCGAGCGGACGGATGGCGGTGGCGTTCGCGCGGTACTCGGCGCCGCCGCGGAAGCCGGTCGACGCTCCGAGCGGGAATCGCGTGGGCGGTCCTTGTGGATCGGCGTCGGACCAGGGTTCGACGGCGCGTGCGGGCGACGTGGTCCCGAGCAGCCCCGCGCCGAGCGCAGCGGCGAAGAGCGCATGTTTCGAGCTTCGCAAAGATCGTTTCAGCTGGCCGCTCAAGGTGACTCCCGCGTTCTTTTACACTGTAAAATCGACCGCGCAACTTCGGGGCCGCCGATTCTTCTCGACCAACCGCGTCATGCCCGCGCCTTGCGTGGCGCGGCAGCGGTCTTCTTCCCCGCGCTTGCGGGTTTTGCGGCCTTCGCGGCCTTCGGAGCCTTTGCCGCCTTCGGCGCCGAGGGCAGGCTTCCCGCCAGCTGCCGCGTCGACTGCTCCCGCAGCGCGGTGAGCAGGAGCTCGAGGCCGAACGAGAAGACGTCCTCGTAGTGCTGGGGCGCGAGCCACTCGAAGACGCTCGCGAGCCGAGGGCGCGCTGCACGGACCTCCGTGGCGTCGTGCCGAGTCTCGAGCTCGCGGATCCCGGCGAGCTCGTCGAGCGCGATGCCGCTGCAATAGCTCGCGACGAGGCGGTAGAACCGTGCCGTCGTGCGGGCGTCGAGGCCGTGCCGCTCCGCGAGCATGAACAGGTCGTCGAGGAAGCGATGCGCGCCGTCGGTCGCGAAGCGGCGCGTGGCGAGGAGAGGGAACGCGTTCGGATACGCGTGGGCGAGCCCGCGGTACGCGTGTGCGAGCTTGCGGAGCGCATCGATGAAGTCGCCGGGCGCCTTCTCGCCCGCCTTCGCGGGGGCGCCGAGCTTCGACACGAGCGTCTCGACGACCGCGTCGAGGAGCGCGTCCTTGCTCGGGTAGTACCAGTAGATCGCCATCGCCTCGACGCCGAGGGCGCGACCGAGCTTGCGCGTGCTGAACGCCTCGAGCCCCTCCGCTTCGATGAGCCGCAGCGCCTCGTCGCGGATTCGCTCCGACGTGAGGTGTGGCTGCGCGCGGGTCTTCTTCTTTCGGGCCCCTGCCATCGCGCGTACCTCTACCGCCGCGGAGGATCCCAGGTCACCGCGGCCATGGGAAGTATCATTGTGGTCGCGCTCGTTCGGTGGTGCCCCGTTCGCGGCCAGGAGCGTGCGCTGCCTCGGCGGCGGCGTGGTAAGTGAGCGCCGTGCGCGTCATCGGCGTAATCCTCTTTTTCCTCGGCCTACTCGCGGTCGTCGTCGGGGGCTTCAACGGCTACGGGACCCTCTTCTCCTGGAATGGCCGCCACCCCGTCGACGTGATCGCACTCGGCGAGGGCAGGGTCGTCGAGAAGCTCACGCCGGTACCCGGGCGGCGCTACACCGTCAGCGTCCAGGTGAGGTTCGAGCGTGAGGGCCTGGAGCACCGTGAAGGCATCACGGTCGTGGAGGCGAAGATGCCCCTCGCCGTGCGGGTGAAGGACCCCGCCGGCACGACGCGTGCGGAGGTGGTCGGCTGGCTCGATCCCGCCGAGCCGCCCAACGTGCTCTACGGTCATTCGGTGCAGGAGCCGCGGCGTCTCCCGCGTCCGGCCGGGAGCACCGCGACCTCCCGCTGGGGCAGGAGCAGCCAGGCGACGCCAGAGCTTGCCGTCGAGCGCCTCGTCGGACCGTTCGCGGCGTCGAGCGATGCACCCCTCTCGATCGAGGTCGATCTGGGGCCGGATCGGGTCGGCCGCGCGCGAATCGCCGAGCGCCGGCTGGTCATCTACGACGACGCGCTTCCGCCGAAGGTCTGGAACGCATTCCTCCTCGCAGGGGGAGGCGGCGCGCTCCTCGTCGCGGGGCTCGTGCTCCTCGTCGCCGGTTGGTTCAGGCGACGCGGCAGTCGACGGAAACGGGGTGGTATTCCAGCCCCCAACGTCGTTTAATGCGCGCCATGCCCTTTCGTTTTCTGCGTTCGGCGGTCGCCGAGCCTCGTCTTTCCCTGCGGACCCTTCTGAGCGCGCCGGGCCTCGCCCGTGCTGCCTGCTCGAGCCGCGCGATGTGTGTTGCAGCAATGTCTTTCGTGCTCGCGTTGGGGGCTGGCGAGGGCGAGGCGTTCGCGCAACAGACGCCTCCGACGCAAGAGCAGAAGGACAAAGCAGGGGCCGCCGAGGGGACGAGCGAGGAAGAGCAGAAGAAGGAAGAGCAGAAGACCGAGGAAGAGCAGAAGACCGAGGAAGCGACGGAGGAGGCTGCCGCGCCGCCGAAGCAGGCGATCGACACGAGCGTCGAGTCGCCCAAGGCGATTTTCTTCTCGGGCGACTTCGCCTTCACGCGCTCCGACCTCGGACTCATCTCGGACAAGACGGGCTTCGACAAGACCGGCGCGAACGGTCTGCTCTACGGTCTGTCCGCGGGACTTCGCCTCAAGGACGTCCGCCTCGGCGCACGCTGGCGCGTCTACGACACGACGGAGTCCACGCTCTGGTCGTTCGCGCTCTCCGCCGGTTACGGCCTGCCGATTCGCCCGATCTCCCCGGTCTTCTCCGCGCACGTCGGCTACGTCTTCGACCAGCACATCGAGGAGGCGCTGTACCGGAGGTCGCTCCCGCCCGGCACGCTGATGCCGCCGAACGTCGAGATGCGCGGTCTCCTCGTCGGCGTCGACGTCAACGCGAGCTACTGGGTCACTCAGTTCCTTCGCATCGGCGCCTTCATCGGAGCGGACGTCATGTTCCTCCATCGCGACCAGGCGACGCTCCCGCGCTCGATCTACGGCATTCCGTCGGAGTTCGTGTCGAACCCGCTCTACACCGGCTCGGGAAGCTCGATCGGTCTGAACCTCAACGCCGGCCTCCGCGGCGCCTTCGACATCGCCTTCAAGTGATCGTCCGCTGACAGGCCCGCCGACCGGTCGCCCCGACGCGCACCGGAAGGCGGGCTTGCGCGTTTTCGGCCTCCCGCCCGACGCGCGCGGGAATGCGCAGATGTGGGTGGGTGCAGGTGGGCAGTGGATCCACCATGACCTCTCGGGATGCTCCAGGGAGGTCGCGGAATCCTGAGTGATTCTGGGTGTAGGTGTCCTGGTGACCTCGGCACACCCTTCGCAATTGTCCTTCGCGCGGCTGGATCGCCGTCGGAGGAAGACATGGACCTGCTCGGTAAGTCTCGTTGGTTGTCGCTCGCGTCGATGCTCGCTCTTGCCACGCTCGGCGCGGCGGGCTGCGCGGCCGACACCCAGGACGACCACGCCGTCAGCGGCGAGGACGAGTCGTCGAAGGACGACATCACGCAGGTCAGCCACACGAAGGTGAAGCGCCAGTCGATCGGCAACTGCTGGCTGTACGCGACGGCGAGCTGGCTCGAGGCGCTCAATCAGGGCGCGGGGAACCCGGAGGCGAACACGTCCGAGTCCTGGCTCACCTACTGGCACTGGTTCGAGCAGCTCGCGAACGGCGGTGCCCGCGACGAGATCTCGACGGGCGGAAGTTACGGCACCGCGGCGGACCTCATCGCGCGCTACGGCCTCATGAACGAGGGCGACTTCATCCCGAACGAAGCGAGTTCGGAGATGTCGAACCGCCAGAGCTCCGCGCTCAACGCGATCAACGCATCGCTCAAGACCGGCGCGCTCAAGGATCCGGCCGTCCGTCGCGACCGCAAGGCGGTCCGCAAGGAGCTCGATCGCGCTTGGGGGCTCGACGCGGCGCAGAGCGCTCGGATCGACGAGGTGTTCGGTCCCGGGGTCGAGCGGACGCTCGATCGCTCCGGCGTCGCGACCAGCGCCGCGCCCGCGAACAAGGTCATCGCCGCGAAGGACTTCAAGGTGCGGCTCAAGGATCCCGAGAGCGGCCAGTTCGTGACCGGGACCCTCGCCGACGCGCTCGGCAGGAGCAATGGCTGGTGGGCCCCGCGGCAGGGCAAGTTCGCATGGAACGAGGTGAACTATCCCTCCGACCCGACGAGCCGTCGCGCGTTCTGGAAGCGCGTGCAGAAGGCGCTTCACGACGGGCAGCCCGTCATCACCTCGTGGAAGGTCGACTTCAACGCGCTCACGCGTGATTCGCGCTTCTCGAAGCAGACGCTCGATCGCCTCGGACCGGGCCGTCAGGGCGGTCACATGACCGTCATGCACGACTACCAGGCCCAGGTGCCGGGGGTCGGTCTGCTCAAGGCCGGCAAGCAGGCGACCAAGCGCCAGATGGAGAAGGCGCTCGCCGACGGCACCAAGATCGAGTTCGTTCGCGTGAAGAACTCGTGGGGTGGCATCCGTCCCGATCGCTGGGACGATGCCGTGCTCCCCGGCTACCACGACCTCGAGCTCGCGTACCTCGACGGGCCGATCAAGGAGTGCAGCGAGGACGCGAGCGGCAACACCGATCCGACGCGCTGCTCGCGCGAGGTCACGCCGCTCTGGGACGTCGTGCTCCCGGCTGGCTACTGAGATCGCGTTTGGCCCCACGCTGACCTTCGCAGAGCGAGCTCGACCGTGCGGGTCGGGCTCGCTCGCGCCGTCTCTCGGTGACGAGGCGTGTCGGTGCGCGACTGCAGACCTGCACGCGACCTCGTTTCGTGCGAGGATTGGGGGACTTTGGTCCATCAAGACAACGTGCTCCGGGCCATCACGGACGACGGAGCGTTTCGCGTGATCGCGGCGGATACGACCGCGACGGTACGAGGCGCCCTGGAGGCGCAGAAGCCCGAGGGGCTCGAGCTCGTCCGTATGTTTGCCGATCTCCTCACCGGCGCCATCCTCGTTCGCGAGAGCATGGCCCCGGACAATCGCCTCCAGGCCATCCTGCAGGGCGACAATCCGAGGATGCGGATGATCGCCGATACCCATCCGGACGGCTCGACGCGCGGCCTCGTTCAGCTCCCGCCGAACACGAAGACGATGCCGCTCGGGCAGCGGGGCGTCCTCCAGGTCGCGCGCACGCTCCACAATGGCCAGCTCCACCAGGGCGTCGTGCAGGTGCCTCAGGGGAAGCCGACGATCTCGTCCGCGTACATGGCCTACATGCAGGACTCCGAGCAGGTCGTGACGGTGATGGCCGTCGGCTGTCACCTCGCCGCGGGTGAGGTCGTCGCCGCGGGCGGCTACATGGTCCAGCTCCTCCCCGAGGTTGCCGAGGGCCCGCTCATGGTGATGACGGAGCGGCTCAAGGACTTCGAGGACATCGTCCCGCTCCTCGCACGCGGCGCAGCAGCACCGGAGGCGCTCCTCGCGGAGACGCTCTACGGAATGCCGTACACGAAGGTCGGCGATCGCACGGTGCAGTTCGGGTGCCGGTGCAGTCCCGAGCGCCTCGCTGGCAGCCTTGCCTCGCTCCCGCGTGCGGACATCGAGTCGCTCATGGAGGGCGGTAAGACGCTCGAGATCCAGTGCGACTACTGTCGCAAGAACTACGAGTTCACGATGGACCAGCTCCGGAACCTCCTCGCGCCGGCGAACTGATCGGCAGCTCGCGACCGGCGGGGTCAGCGCTCGAACAGCGCCGCCTGAACCGCGTCGTCCTCGAGCGTCGTGAACGTGCGGTGAGCGCCGCACGCCGCGAGCTCTGCGAGCCCGTAGCCGCCGGTGCCGACGGCGATGCAGGGCGCGCCGAGTCCCTTTGCGGCGGCGACGTCCTTCGGGGTGTCGCCGATGACGACGACGCGGCAGCTCTCGAGCGACGCGCCGAGCAGCTCGGCGCCGCGTCGCGCTCCGGCGCGGAGGAGCTCGACGCGGTCTTCGGCATCGCAACCGAAGCCGCCGAATCCGAACGCGCCGTCGAGGCCGCCTCGCGCGAGCTTCGCGTACGCGCCTCGCCGCACGTTGCCGGTGCCGAGCCCGATCGCGACGTCGGGCAACCCCGTGATCGACTCGAGGAGCTTCGTCACGCCGGGCAGGACGCGGTACGTCTCCGCCTTGGCGAGCTCGACCTCGAGGAGGGCGAGGTACGCGTCGAGCGCGCGATCGATCTCGGCTTCGGTGACCTCGGCGACGACGTCGCGCAGACCCTGACGAGCGATCGCGCGGTCGGTCATGCCCGCGAAGGAGGTTCCCTCGAACACGTCGTGCTTGCCGTGGAGGTTCGTGAAGGCCCCGACCATGGCGCGCCGCCCGGCGCCTCCGGTCGAGACGAGCGTACCGTCGATGTCGAAGAGCAAGACCGTCCGCATCGAGCCTTACGCTAGCATCACGAACGCCATGACGTACCTCTTCGAGACCGAGGAGCACGCACAGCTTCGCGAGACGGTGAAGCGCTTCTCGGTGAAGCACATCGCTCCGCACGCCCACGCATGGGAAGAGGCCGAAGAGTTTCCGCGCGAGCTCTACGAGCAGGCCGCCGAAGCCGGACTGCTCGGGATCTCGTACCCGGAGGAGGACGGCGGAGCCGGCGGCGACATCACGCACGCGCTCGTCGCCGCCGAGGAGATGGTGCTTCATGGCCACTCCGTCGGGACCTGCGTCAGCCTGAACAGTCACGCGATCGCGCTTCCGCCCATCGTCCGGCTCGGCACGGCGGAGCAGCGGAAGCGCTTCGTCGCGCCCGTGCTCGCGGGCGAGAAGGTGAGCGCGCTCGCGATCACCGAGCCCGGCGGCGGCAGTGACGTCGCCAGCTCGAGGACGAAGGCGGTGCGTGACGGTGACTACTGGGTCGTCAACGGCGCCAAGACGTTCATCACGTCGGGCTGCCGAGCCGACATCGTCACCACCGCCGTGCGCACGGGCGGGGAGGGGCACGCGGGGATCTCGCTCCTCGTCATCGAGCGAGGAACGCCTGGCTTCTCGGTGAGCAAGAAGCTCCAGAAGACGGGCTGGTGGGCGAGCGACACCGCGGAGCTCGCGTTCGAGGACTGCCGCGTTCCGGCCGCGAACCTCATCGGCGAGGAGAACCAGGGCTTCCTCGCGATCATGATCAACTTCGCGAACGAGCGGCTCTACCTCGCCGGGCAGTGCGTCGCCATCGCCGAGCTCGCCTACCGCGAATCGGTGCGGTACGCGCGCGACCGGAGCGCGTTCGGCAAGACGCTCATGGGCCACCAGGTCATCCGGCACAAGCTCGCCGACATGGCGACGCGCATCGCCGCCGCTCGCTCGCTGGTGGGCGAGTGCGCCACGCGCGTGGCGCGCGGTGAGCAGGCCGCCGGCCTCGCGGCGATGACGAAGAACACGGCCACGGACATGTGCTCGTTCGTCGTGGATCAGGCCGTGCAAATCCATGGCGGCAACGGCTACATGCGCGAATTCCTGGTCGAGCGGCTCTACCGTGACGCTCGGCTCTACCCCATCGGCGGAGGCACACGGGAGATCATGAACGAGATCATCTCCAAGACCGAGGGGTACTGATGAAGCCCGGTCCTCCGGAGCTGGTTGACATCGCTGCCACGCATCCGCAGGGTGAGTCGCCCGTCGCCCCTGCCGTTTTGCGAGACTTCACATGACCGCGTTCGATCTCTCTCTCGTACCGAAGGACGTCTTCACCATCGTCGACAAGCTCCGTGCGGCCGGCCGCTACGCGTGGATCGTCGGGGGCTGCGTCCGCGACTCGCTCCTCGGCAAGCCGGTAGCGGACTGGGACGTCGCGACGGAAGCGCAGCCGAAGGAGCTCATGAAGATCTTCCCGCGCGCGATCCCAACGGGGCTCCAGCACGGGACGGTCACGCTCGTCATGGGCGGGCATCACTACGAGGTGACGACGCTGCGCGGCGAGACGTCCTACTCCGACGGTCGCCGTCCCGATGCCGTCCACTTCGTCGAGGAGATCGAGTCCGACCTCGCGCGTCGCGACTTCACCATCAACGCCATCGCGGTCGACCCGACGAATGGCGCTCTCATCGATCCGTTCGGTGGCCGGGAGGACCTCGACGCGAAGACGATCCGCGCCGTCGGCAAGGCGGTGGAACGCTTCTCCGAGGACGGCCTCCGCGTGCTCCGCGCGGCGCGCTTCTCGGCGACCCTCGAGTTCGATCTCGCTCCCGATACGTTCTCCGCCATCCAGCCCACGCTCGACACCTTCCGCAAGGTGAGCGCCGAGCGCGTACGCGACGAGTGGATGAAGACGATGAAGGCGAAGCGTCCCTCGCGCGCGTTCGAGGTGATGCGAGAGACGGGGATCCTCGGCGTCTCCTGCCCCGAGCTCCTCGAAGGCGTCGGGATGGAGCAGAACAAGTGGCACACGTTCGACGTGTGGAGCCACGGCATGGCCTGCATGGATGCGTGCGTCGGCGATCCGGTGCTCCGGATCGCGGCGCTCCTCCACGACGTCGGCAAGCCGCGCTCGCGCGCGTTCAGCGACAAGACGAAGGACTGGACCTTCTACGATCACGATCGCATCGGCGCCGAGATCGCCGACCCGATCTGCACGCGCCTCCGCTTCTCGACCGACGAGCGACAGCGCATCGTCGCGCTCGTGCGTCACCACCTCTTCCACTACGACCAGTGGACCGACGCGCACGTGCGCCGGTGGATCCGCCGAGTCGGTCAGGACCGCCTCGAGGACCTCTACGCGCTGAGCGAGGCGGACATCCGCGGCAAGGCGCCGTCGATCGACCCCACGCTTCTGGTGCCCCTCACGGCGCTGAGGGCGCACGTCGAGCGGATCCTCGCCGAGGGCGCTGCGCTCTCGACGCGCGATCTCGCGATCGATGGCCACGGCTTGATGAAGGAGCTCGCGCTGAAGCCCGGACGCATCATCGGGGAGATCCTCGAGAGCCTCCTGGAAGATGTCATCGCCGATCCCTCCGTCAACGAGCGGGCCACGCTGCTCGAGAAGGCCCGCGCGTTCGTCGCAGCGCGGACGGGAGGCGCCTGAGGGGCCACGATTTCTGCCGGCGGTCGTGATAGCTTCACCGCGGAATGCGCCGCGCGGCTTGCTCCGGGTCGACGTCTGCTCCGCGGACCTCCGTGGGTGACGCATCGCGCGGCGGGCTCGCTAAGACGTCGAGGCTGCGTCGCTTGCGCGGCGTCGCCGCCGTTGCGAGGTGCGGGGTGCGGTTCGGGCTTGGTGTCGGGCTCGCCCTGCTCCTCGCGGCGGCCCCAGCCGCGGCACAGTCACCGCCGCCCGCACCCGAGAAGCTGAACGTCGGCGATTGGCAGCTCTCGCCGCTGCTCGAGGTGCGCGTGCGCGGCGAGTACCGTCGCGATGCACCGGACCTCGGCGGCCTCGACTTCTTCGGTCGTCAGACCTCGCGGGTGCGCGATCAGTGGGTCGTCCTCGAGCGCTCGCGTCTCGGCCTCGGAGCGGAGCGCGGCGCCGTGCGCGCACAGATCACGCTGCAGGATGCGCGCGCGCTCGGCTCGCCGGCGCCGACGGCGAGGTTCGCGGGCGCACGCGGGCTCGGGCGCTTCGAGCCCTACGAGGCGTTCGCGGAGATGCGCTCGAGCGGCGCTCGTCCTCACTACTTGCGCCTCGGTCGCCAGGCTGTCGTGTGGGGCGAGGGCCGCCTCGTCGGCAGCGCGGACTTCTCTCCCGCGGGGCGCTCGCTCGACGCTGCGCGAGGCCATCTCGCCCTCGGCGACTTCGACTTCGAAGCGCTCGCTGCGATCCTCGAGGTGCCCGGAACGCTCGGCTCCGCCTTCTCCGATACCGCCGGTGCTTCGACGTCCGGTGTTCAGCTCTACGGGCTCACCGCGAAGTGGACGATCGATCCGCTCCTGAAGATCGAGGCGTTCGGTCTCGCGCGCGTGTCGCGCAGCAATGGCGCCGAGCTCGACGGGTCGCGCTTTGCGGCGAGCCGGCTCGCGGGCGAGCGCTTCACCACCGCGCTCCGCGTCTCCGGCGACGCGAAGGGATGGAACTACGGCGCCGAGGGCGCCTACCAGTTCGGGGCTGCCTCCTCGATCGCGATCGGTGGGACGGAGATCTCCGCCTGGGCGGCGGCGGCGCACGTCGCGAAGACGGTCGACCAGCTCGTCCTCACCCCGACGTTCCGCGTCGCGGGCTCGTACGCGTCGGGCGACGATCGGAAGGGCGTCTACAAGCAGTTCGACCCGCTCCTCGCCGATCCCCAGCGCTTCCACGGCCAGATGGATCTCTTCGGCTGGTCGAACATGATGGACATCGCCGGCCGTGCGGAGGTCGTGCCCTGGACCGACACGTCCATCGCGCTCGAGTACCGCTGGGCGCGTCTCGCCCAAGGACGCGGCGAGTGGATCGGGAGCTACCTCACCGCCGTGGGCAGCGCGGCGCGGCCGCCTCTCGTCTCCACCACGCCCGCGCCGACGCGTCCGACGGGCAACGAGACGGATCTCGGGCACGAGCTCGATATCGTCCTCAGGTACCGGCCCTGGCTCCCGCTCGAGCTGCGCGCCGGCTGGTCGGGGCTTCTCCTCGGCGACGGCGCGAAGGCGACGATGGTCGCGCATGCGCGCGGCTCGACGCTGCCGAACACGGCGATCTCGCCGGCGAACATCGCGCAGTACGCGTACCTGCAGGCGACGCTGACCGTGCCGTGAGCGGTCGCGCGGCGATCCGCGCGCAGGGACGCCTTCGACGCGCGTGACGGGGCGCTCACGACGGCGTGAGCGACGAACGGCGTCCGGATCGATCGTGGTCGAGTCGCGCGCGGTTCAGCCGCCCCAGCGGCGGAGTCGGCCGACGTCCGCGTGCACGAACCAATCGGTGGAGAGCGTGTACACGCCGACGCCTCCCTCCCAGCCGAGCTCGCGGATCTCCTTCTCGAGGAGGCGTGGGTCGATCCCGCGGGTCCCCGGCTCGGCCACGACCCGGAAGTCGACGGCATGCCCGAGCGAGTGCTGGCTGTGGGACGCGACGTTGCGGCCCTTCTTCCGCAGCATCTCGTTCAGCTTCGGGCTCCGATAGCCGCTCACGAGCTCGAAGCGCGCTCCGGGATGGCGGCGCGCGATCGAGCGGAGGAGCTCGAGCAGCCTCGGATCGAGCTCGCGGCTGTCGCCGGTGACGCGATCGCCGAGGAGGCGCGCGAACCGCGCGGCCGTCGGAGAGCGATCGTCGAGCGGGACGCGCTCGTTCGTGTGCGTCTGCACGAGCGTGCCGAGGAGGGCAGGCGGCTCCTCGGGTGCCGCCGATGACGGAACGGCGTCGACCTCCGCGGCCCGCGCAGCGCTCGTCGCGTGAGGTCCCTTCTTCGATGCGAGCCCACTCGAGCGCGCGACGGTCGCGTCCACCGCGGACGGGGACGCGACGAGGGCCGCTCCCAGCGCGGCGGCCAAGCCTGCGACGAAACGGTGCATCGAGGATGATGCTAGCTGGTAACTGGACCGACCTCCCAATCGGAGAGCGCTCGAGGAACGCGAGCGTGGCTAGCCGACGAGGCGCCCGCGAGAGCTCGACGAACGAGGGCCGAAAGGCCGCCGTTTGCGGGCGAAGTCCTTGACGCGAGCACCCCGGACAGCCGACGCTCATCAGCTGATGTCGGAAGGGCGCGCAGACGCGGATCTCCTCAGGCTGGTCGCCGAGGGGAACGTCCGCGCCGTGGGCGAGCTCTACGATCGCTACGCGTCGACGCTGTTCCCGATCGCCCTGCGCATCGTCCGCGAGCGCTCCGAGGCGGAGGATGTCCTCCACGACGCGTTCGTCGTCGTGAGCGAGCGCGCGACCCAGTACGCCGTCGACCGAGGGTCGGTCGTGGCATGGCTCGTCACGCTGGTGCGCAACCTCAGCATCGACCGCGCACGCCGGCGGGAGCGGCGCGGGGCGCTCACGCGCGAGCTCCTTTCGCACGAGCCACCCGCCTCGGTACGCGATCCGGAGCGATTGACCTCCGAGGCGAGTGAGCGCGCGAAGATCCGACGAGCCCTCGCGAGCTTGCCCGAGGCAGGGCGGCAGACACTCGAGGTCGCCTTCTTCGAGGGGCTCAGTTATCCCGAGATCGCCGCGCGGGAGAACGTGCCGGTCGGGACGATCAAGTCGCGCGCGGCGCGCGCGCTTGCGGCGCTTCGCGAGGCGCTCATGACGGAAGGCGTCGTGCTGGAGACGGCGGCCTTCGGATCAGGACAAGGACCAGGGAAGCACCGATGAGCATCGAGCTCGACGAAGGGACTCTCGGAAAGCGCGCCGTCAGCGGGCCCGACCTCTATTACGCGTCGGCGATGCCGTCTGGTGGGGTGAAGGCCGTCCTCGGGATCATCCACGGCTACGCCGATCACGGCGCCCGCTATCGCCACGTGATGGGAGCGCTCGCCGAGCACGGCATCGGCTCGATCGCGATCGACATGCGCGGCCACGGGCGCGCGCTCGGTCCACGCGGGTTCTGCAACCGCTTCGACGAATTCCTCGACGACGCCCGCGAGCTCCGTCGTCTCGTCGACGAGCGCGCGCGCGGGCGCGGCGACACCCCGGCGCCGACGTTCCTGTTCGGTCACAGCTTCGGCGGCCTCGTCGCGACGTCGAGCATCCTCGAGAACCCGGGCAGCTTCAAAGGGCTCGTCCTCTCGGCCCCGTTCTTCGGGCTCGCGCTCGAGGTGCCGCAGGTGAAGGTGGTCGCAGGCAAGCTCGCCTCGCGGCTCTTTCCGCGCCTCGGGCTGCCGAGTGGCCTCATGGGAAAGGACATGACGCACGATCCGGCGAAGGCGCGTGCGTACGACGCCGATCCGCTCGTGTTCCCGAAGGCGACCGCACGGTGGTTCACCGAGACCGTCGGTGCGCAGGAGCGCGCGCTCGCGAACGCGTCACGCCTGACGCTGCCGCTCTACGTGGCGTTCGGGACCGCCGACAAGGTCGCGAGCATCTCGGCCGCCAAGCGCATCTTCGCCGCCGCCGGCAGCGCCGACAAGACGTGGGACGCGCGCGAAGGGCTCTATCACGAGGTGCTCAACGAGCCGTCGTGGAAGGACCTCGCCGAGACGATCGCGCGCTGGATCCTCGCGCACGCCTAGCTGGCTCGCACCGAAAGCGCGCGTCGTGAGCGGGAGCTCCCGCCGAGGTCGCTCTTGTTGTTCTCCCACCGAGCAGCAGACAGCCTCGAAAACGGCGAAGGCCGGCGCCACGAATCTCGTGGCACCGGCCTCCTTCGTTCGAGTTGACGGGTGTTACTTGCAGATGCCCGTGAAGCGGTTCGCAAGCTTGAAGGGGTGGCACGTCGTACCGTTCGGGCACTCGGCATCGCTCGTGCAAAGCGTCAGCTCGCCCGAGTTGCAGCCGTTCGCGCGGCATCGGCTTCCACCGACGAAGTACCCCTGATCGCCGTTGAAGAAGGTACCGCAGCCAGGGAAGTCCTTATCGGGCTGCGCCGTCGGCGCTTGTCCGCCGGTGCCCGTGATCACGCAGCAGGCCTCGCCGGAGTTCGGGCAGTGCTTCGACTCCGTGCAATGCCATTCGCGACCGCCCGCATCCGGCGGGAAGTTGCACGAGCCGGCCTGGTAGCCTTCCCCGGAGGCCGTCGCGACCGCGCACCTTGCCTTGACGAACTGACCGGTCGCCGGGTCCTTCGAATCCGCACAGCAGACCTTGTCGTCGGCGGGGTCACACACGCCGGCGTCGTTGGAGCCCTCTCCACCGAAGCAGAAGACGCCCTTGTTCGAGCGGAGCTTCGGAGCGGCGGAGCAGTCGGCGCCGGCGTCGCTGCCGCCGGGGTTGTCGTCGTCGTCGTCGTCGGCCTTGTCGCCGCTGTCCTTCTTCGTGTCCCGGCCGGAGTCGGGGTTGCCCTGTCCGGGGAGCGGCGTCGTCCCGTTATCGGTGCTGCACGCCGCGAGGAACCCCACGGTGGCGAGAAGGGAGCCGCCAAGGAGCATGGCAAGACGACGGGTACGCTGCTGCATCGCGAGTTCCTCCAAGAAAGCGCGCCGAGCCTGAGGCGGCTTGTGACGAAACGTGGCCTCGAACGACCAGGCGCCCGAGGAGGATTGCTCTAGCACGACTTTGAGCCGGAGTCCGCCAGCCGCCTCGCCGAGCAGGAGAAAGTCACCGTGTTGTCGCTAACTTGGCTCGTTGTGGCGGGGCGACGCTGCCCTTGTGTTCCGCGTCGGCGAGCTCGGCCGTGATGCAGCGCAGGCGCGGGACGGCGCTCGACCACGCGTCGTGGCGGGGGCGACTCTGGCGACCTGCACGCGCATCCGCGAGCTCGGCCGTGATGCTGCGCGGGCGCGGGCGCGGGACGGCGCTCGACCGCGCGCCGTGACGGGGCGCTGCGAGGGCGTGCGGGACTTGCGTTCCGTGGCGACGGGCTCGCCGCCGGAGCGCGCTCAGTATTCGTTCTGTGCGCGAACGATGACCTTGCCCGCGCCCGCGCGGAGCTTCGCGCAGCAGGCGAGCCGGTACTTCGGCGGCTTCGAGCACACGGCGTCGAGCACGTCGAGCTCCTCCTCTTCGGGCGGGAGGAGCGCGTCCGCACCTTCGATCACCTCGATGTGGCAGGTCGCGCAGCTCGCGCTCCGGCACGAGAAGGGGATCGGCGCGGCGTGGTCATCGCAGAGGTCCGCGAGGGCGCCACCTTCGGGCGCGTTCACCGTCTTCTTCTGGGAGCCGTCGCTCGACTCGAAGGTGATCTCCGGCATGAGGCGTCACCTCTTAGTCTGGGTGACGCATTCCGCGCAAGTCAGCGTTCCGTCAGGCGGTGCCTGGATTTCAACGAGGGTCGAAGGCCCACCTCTGCGGGGGGGGGCGCGATCGCCGAGCTCTTCGGCTGGTGCGCGTCAGGCGCGCCGGAGCATGAGCGCATGTTCGAAGCGTGGGCGACCTTCGAACGCGCGCTGGGTCGGCCCGTGGAAGTGCGGACGCGCTTGGGATGCCCGCGCGATCGGCACGAGCTCGCGGCCGTGCTCGGCGACGCGCGCGACGACTTCGTCGGCACGGATGGGCTCGGCCCGCTCGCCGCCCGGGCCTCGACTTGCGGCGGAGTCCGCGATCAGGAGCACGAGCGGTGCGTCCTTCTTCATCACGCGCGCCAGCGAATGGAAGAGCTTGGCGAGCTCGTGCTCCCACGACGCGACCGCGTCGCGTGGAGACAGGCGTTCGTAGCGGCGGCGAGCCCCGATCTCCCCACGTGCGAGCTTGCGTGGATCGAGATCGAGCCAGCGCATGCGGAGCTCGTGGTGCTGGAGGTAGTCGTACGTCGCGACGTACGGCGGAGAGGTGATGACCGCGTCGACGGACGCGTCCTCCACACGCTTCAGCACGTTCGCGTCGTCCTCCCAGACGCGCGCTCGCGGCGGAGGCGCGCCCTCCGCAGCAGCGTTGCGGAGGAGCATCGCGAAGTCGTCGAAGCGGCGCGCGAGCTCTTCGGCCTTCCGCACGAAGAGGCGCGATGGATAGCCCGCGGCGATGCGCTTCTCGGTCTCTTCTTCCGAGGTGTCGCCGCGGCGCGGGCTCAGCTTCACGAGGATCGACGACAGGACGAGCGAGAGATCCGGCCGAGTCTCGGGCGGAGCCTCGGCGATGCCCGCGCGAAGGCCGTCGAGCTCGAGGAGCACGTGGGGAGGGAAGAGCGAGACGTCTTCCTGCGGAAGGCGACGCGATGCGCCCGTCTTCGCCTTCCGGCGAGCATCGGCATGTTCGGCCACGCCGCGTGCTGCCTCGACGAGCGCCTTCGTCTTCTCCGGCGTGCGCGGATACGTCTTCGCGCGCGCGAGCATCACCGCGATCGGGTTGAGGTCCGATCCGATCGTCGCGCGGCCGGCGAGCATCGCCTCCACGGGGACCGTCCCCGATCCGCAAAACGGATCGAGCACCGTGCCGCCCTCCGGCACGAGGTCCTCGATGAGCCGACGCACCGTCACCGGATGCGCGCGGGCGGGGTACGCGTGGAAGCCATGGACGTGCGCACGGTCCTCGGCGGCTTCGTCCATGTTGGGCGCGACGTCGATCGCGCGTGCGAGCAGCTGCGCCGTCGCACGGTCGCCGCTCGTCTCGATCTCTCCACCGACGTTGGTCAGTGACCGGCGACGCGGCGGCGGCTCGGAGCTCGGGATGACGCCGAGCGCCGGCTCGGTGCTCGGCGTCTCGACATCGTGTGCCGCGCCGGCGTGCTCGCGTGCAGGACGCGCGCGCTCGTGAGCCCAGGCGGGCTTCGACCCAGTCCGGTCCGGCGCTCGCCGGCGATCCGGGCTGCGCGAGTCGGTCCGAGGATCGCCCCGGCGCTCGTCGCCGTACCTGCCACCACGGGGGCTCTGGGGAGCACGAGCGTTCGCTTCGCGGGAGGCACCACGGGCGCTCGATTTCTCGGGCGGGCCACGGCGGCTGTTCCTATCGCTCTGGCCCTGCTTCTTCGGGTGGCCCTGCCGGCTGGGTCGATCTTCGCTCATCGGACGCGGCCCTCACGGTCGGCCGGCGTTGCATCACCGGCGAGCTCGTCCTCGGCCGGCATCTCCTCACCGACGCGGATGTGCGTGTCGGTCCCCACCGTGTAGCGCACCTCGGCGTCGTCGCCGACCTGGATTCGCGTTCGGTCGTTGACGGCGAGCGCAGTGAGGAGCTTCTCGGCGTGTTCGGGCGGGATGCCCAGCGTCTTCGCGAGCGCCGGCGCCGTCGTCCCGTCCTTCGCCCGCCCGGCGACGTTCTCGGCGGCGGCCTGCCATGCACGCTCGCCGGCATGCTTCGCATTCTCGCGCGCGGCCGTCGCCCGTGTGCGTGAGCGGAGCGCGAGCACGAGGGGTACGACCGCGAGCGCGAAGACGATGGCCTTGCCGGCGATCGATGCCGGGAGGAGGGCAAGCCCGATGAGCGTGGCAACGGTTGCGACGACGCCCTGGATGACCGTCGCCACAGAGGCTGCTTGCGCGTTCGCGAGCGCCTTCTTCTGCTCGCGGAGGGCGCTCAGCGCGGCTTCACCGCCGAGGTTCCCGGGGATCCGAGGTCCGCCGCACACCGCGCAGACGGACGCGAGCCCAACGCCGTCGATCCGCGCCAGGGCGTTGCAGTGAGGGCAGCGGCTCGACTCGCCCGAGGTGTACCCGCAGCGGGAGCACTGGCCGGCGCCACCGCTCTTTCCGCCCTCTCCGCTCCCCGCGACGGCAACGAACGCGTCCGCGCCGCACGCGGGGCAGGTGGAGGTGGGCACGCCGTCCCAATCAGGGCTTGATGACCTGCGTGCCGGGGGGCGGAACGAGCTTGAAGGTCGCGTCGCTCACCTGCACGTTCACCTTCGGGTCGACGAAGTCGAAGCGGTTGCGGTTGCCCTGCGCGTCGACGATGAGCGCGCGGCGAACGTGGAACGTAGAGGTGTCGACGTAGAAGAGGACCTTCGTGTAGGCCGCGTTCTCCTTCTTCGGCGTGCCCACGAGGACGTTGCCGCCCGGGAAGTTCATCGTCGCGCCGGGGTACATCACGAACGTGAACGAGTCGCTCAGCTTGCCCGTGCCCGTGAGAAACGAGAGGGCCGCGGGGTACTGCGACTTGTCGATGTTCTGCTCGAACATCTGCTTGTTCGCGGCCTCGTAGACCTTGAGCACCGAGCCGTCCGACACGACGCGGTTGCCCGCCGGGGTTTCGTAGTCCCAGGCCATCTTGCCGGGCTTCGCGAAGGTCACCTTGCCCTTCGACTCCTTCCGGACGTTGTGCGACTTGACGAAGAACTCCTGCGTGAAGCCGCTGAGGAAGGACGTGGTCGAGTCGTAGAAGGCCTGCACCTTGGCGACCGTCTGCGCGGTGGCCTCGGCGGACGCCGGTTGAGCGGAGGCTGCGGGCGCCGGCGCCGACTGTGCGCTCGCGTCCGAGACGAGGAGCGGAGCAGCGGCGATCAGGAGCGCAGCGACGGCAAACGGTGCGAGGCGAGGCATGAGACGGATTCTCCGATGGAACGTGGGGTCGGTGGTCTGCTTACTGCCGAGCCCGGGGTCTATCTATTGGACGGGGGACCCGCGCGCAATATTGAGCGTAAGTACGCATCAAATCAGCGCTAACCCAGCACCGACGTTGAATAACGGGCAAGCACGGAACTTCCTTCCGCATCCGGTTGCCCGACGGATGCCCCACGGATGCGCCCGAGCGGAATAGGACCGGGCCGCCGCGGTGGAGCTCCAAGGAGCCGACCCGGCGGTCGGGACCGTCGGCCGTCAGCGTAGGGCGGCGGGTCGTTTGGGCGCGGGCGCGGGCAGGCGTGAGCCCTGGAGGTGGGTCACTGCGATCGCGAGGGCGTCGGCGGCGTCGCTCCGAGGGATCTCGGTGAGCCCGAGCACGACGCGGATCATCTGCGCTACCTGAGCCTTGTCGGCCCGGCCGGCGCCCGCGACGGTCCGCTTCACCCGCGTCGGCGCATACTCGAACGACGGGAGCCCGGCCCGGGCGCAGACGAGGAGCGCGACCCCGCGTGCGTGACCGAGCTTCGCGGCGGCCTGGGCGTCCTTCGCGAAGAAGAGCGACTCGATGCTCGCTTGGTCCGGCCTGTACTCGCGGACGACCTCGACGAGCCGGGACTCGATCGCGACGAGGCGATCGCCGAGCTCGCCTTCGCGCTCGACGTCGAGCACTCCGTGAGCGATGTGCGAGAGTCGCGTTCCCACGCGACGCACGACTCCCCAGCCGAAGTGGCGTGTCCCGGGATCGAGTCCGAGGACGACCGTCACGAGAGGCGCTGGAGCTCCTCGTCGGAGACGTCGAAGTCGGCGTACACGTTCGCGACGTCGTCGTGGTCGTCGAGGACTTCGGCGAGATTCAGGAGCACCTCGGCGTCGCGACCGGTGACGGCCTTCTTCGTCTTCGGAACGAACGCGAGTTGCGAGGCCTTCGTCGCGACGTTCGCCTTCTCGAGCGCGTCGAGCACGGTGTTGAGCGCGTCCGGCGGCGTCGTCACGGTCCAGACCTCTCCGTCGTCCGCGTAGTCCTCGGCGCCGGCACCCACCGCGACGTCCATGAGCTGGTCTTCGTTCGTGGCGGCCTTCTCGAGCGTGATGAGGCCCTTCCGATCGAACGCCCACGCGGCCACACCCGCGCCACCGAGGTTTCCGTTGTTCTTCTCGAAGATCTTCCGGATCTCCGCGACGGTGCGGTTGCGATTGTCCGTCTGCCCCTCGACCAGGAAGAGGGTGCCCGACGGGCCGGTGCCCTCGTAGAGCACGTCCTCGTACGCAGCGCCCTCGATCTCGCCCGTGCCGCGCTTCACCGCGTTCTTGATCGTGTCGCCCGGCATCGACTGCGCCTTGGCGTCGGCGATCGCCTTCCGGAGGCGAGGGTTGTTGGCCGGCTCACCGCCGCCCATCCGCGCGGCGACGGTCAGCTCCTTGATGAGCTTGGTGAAGAGCTTGCCGCGCTTGGCGTCGACCGCGCCCTTCTTGTGCTTGATCGTCGCCCATTTCGAGTGGCCGCTCATCGTCGCCTCACCGTGAGAGTTCGCCGAAACCGTAATTAAAACCGAGCCCCGCATCAATGCGCTTCCGCCTTCATCGCGTCCACTTTGGTGGCTCGCGCACCCCGCGCCGCGCGGCGGTTCGAAGTGCGAAGCGTAGTTCGCAGGTGATCGGAGGGGCGATGGCTCCGGCGCGAGCCGCCTCACGGTCCTGCCTCGTGGCGCTTGGGAGGCGAAATCCACGACCTGGCGCAGAACTTTGCCGCGCCCAGTGCCCGGGACAGAGCGGACGCGTGGATGCCCGAGTCGTCGGCGGGCCGTGACGCTGCGCTGATGGCAGCGTTGCTTGCTTGCGCCGTCGCCCCTTCGAGATCACCGGCAGCGGTGACCCAAAAAGCGAGACGCCGATCGCGAGCGCGTCCGTCGCGGCCGACGTGATCGAGGGGCCGATCCTCGAGCCAACGCCAGAGTCGTTGCCGTCGCGCGTCGTGCTCGTCACGATCGACGGCGTGCGCTGGCGAAGACGTCTTCGCCGGGGCGACCGACGAGAGGGCGCCGGACTCCGAGCCGATCCTGCCGAGCCTGCACCGGTTGGTGGGCGAGCGCGTGCGGCGCTCGGAGGACCGGGTGCGCTCACGATGTACGTGAGAGCGGTCCGAGCGTCGTCTCGTTGCCGGGCGACCTGGAGACTCTCACCGGCAAAGCCACCGGGTGTGCGCACAAGGCCTGTCCTACCGTCGATAGCATGACGGTGGCCGACGAGGTCCGCGCGGCCGTCGATCGAGATGCCGACGTGGCGGTGTCGCGTCGTGGGGCAAGTCCACCCGCGCGGTTGCGCGTGCTCGGAAGGGCGATCGTCCTCTCCGCAGGCGCGCGCGCGACGTTGGCCGACGCAACGAAGGAGGACACGGAGCTGCGCTCGTCGCTCGAAGAGGGCGCGAGGTTCGCCGGCTATCCCGGGTGGGGCGACTACCGGCCAGATATGCGTACTGCACGGATTGCGTTGCGGTGCCTGGAGACGAGAGCGCCTCGAATGCTCGTCGCAGGGCTCGGAGATGCGGACGAGCACGCTCACCGCGGCGACATCGCCGGCTACCGGCGCGCGATCCGTCACTCCGACGACTTTCTCGCCGAGCTCGACCGCACGCATGGGCGCTGCGCGGCGGGAGATGGCAGTGCTCGTCATCACCGACTACGGACGCTCGCATTCGATGCACGCACATGGGCCAGGCTTTCCCGAGTCGCCGCGCGTGTTCTTTGCGGCGTTCGGTGCGGGGATCGCACGTCGCGGTGTCACGTGCGCGCCCTCGCCGTTCCCTCTCGCCCACCTCGCTGGAGCGGTGCGGGCGTTGTTCGCGCTCGCAATTGATGTCGAGCCGGGCCCGGTTGCGGGCGAGATCATCGACCGCCGAGCGCGGCTCACACGAACTGATCTGGGCGCTGGCAGCCACGGCGATCCGGGGCAGTCTCGAGCGCGCGGCCGGTCGCTCGCCCGGAGGACGCGCGGCCTTTGCCGTCCTGGGCGGATGACGCCAGCCGCGTGAGGCTGCTGCTCGGAGGAGGCGTCGAGCTTCGCCGCTGGCTGGACGCCATGGGGTTGGCGAGGCTTGGCTCGCGAGGAGCTCTGCCTTGCAGTTGCCGGTGAAGCCGAGTGCGTTGCGCACTGCGCGTCGGCTGCCAGTCCGCGCTAGCATTCGCGCCCGTGGCTGACGGCCTCCTGATCGACCAGCGCTTTCGGCTCGGGCGTGTCGTCCGCGAGTCCGGCGTTGCCATCGTGTACGAGGCAAAACACCGGAACGGGGCCGAGGCCTGGATCAAGGTTCCTCGCGGTCGGGAGCACGCAGCGGCCCTCCTCCACGAGGCACGGGTCGCCAACGCGCTCGGCACGCGGGCGGTGAACGTCCGCGACGACGGGCAGACGGATGACGGCCTCCCGTATCTGGTCCTCGAGCCCGTTACCGGCCAGCGACTCGACCGCTGGCGTGCCTCGTCGGGTGGGCGTGCGCCGGCCAACGAGGCGATGGGGCTCGGCGACGAGCTCTGTCAGGCGATCGGAACGATGCATGGCGCGGGGTTCTCGGTCGGCCTCCTTCGTACGGACGCGATCCTCGTGTTGCCGAAGGGAGGCATGTGCCTTCTCGAGCTCGAGCACGCGAGGGCAGCAACGGCGGGTACCGTGAAGGAGGACGTCGCGCGCGTCGGGCGTGTTCTCTACGAGTTGTTGTCCGGCATGCCGTGCCTGGCGCACTCTCCGCCTCTGCACGTTGCGGCGCCGGAGTTGCCCCGCGCGATGACATCGACGGTCGACGATGCCGCGCGCGGCCGTTTCGAGACGATCGAGGAGCTTCGCGCGTCGCTGCGCAGCTCGATGCCGGAGGAGCTGGGGCCGCCGCGCCGCCCGATGCCGAGCATGACGCAGGAGGCGGTCGGGAGCGGCTCGGTCTCGGACCTTGACGCGTTCGTGCTGCCGCGCGCGTCGAAGCCGCTCTTCGATCCGCGTGATCTCGTGGACAGCTCGCGCGATGTTGCGAGCATCAGCACAGACAGCGCGCCGCGTCGCGCAACCTCGATGGACCGCGCCGCAGCACGGGGCGCGGCATCCAAGTGGAGCGAGCAGCTAGCGCGACCGCCCAAGCGTCGAGGGGGCGGTCGCGTCGTTGCCAGTGTGGCCGCGAGCACGATCTTTGCGGCGGCGATTGCCATCGCCATCGTGGTGTTCGTCCTGAACAAGGATCGGGACAAGCTGCGCGAGCCCGCGACGCCGGTGGCGACGTTCGCCGTGGCGAACGAACCTGCGGATCCGCCCAGCGAGGTGGAGTCGCCGTCCGCGAACGCGATGGTGTCAACCGGCAGTCTCGACGAGGTCATCGAGGTCGACGCGGTCGATGCGGTCGATGCGGGGCCGTCCGACGATGCGGCGGTTGACGTTGCCGAGGGGAACACCGTCGCCGGTAGCGGCGAGACGACGTTCCGTTTCGAGGGCGATCTTTCACCGCGCCTCGTCATCGTCGACGGGATCGTCGTCGGCGTGACGACGAAGGAGCTCCGCACTCGCTGCGGCCGACACTCCGTGAAGATCGGCGGAAAAGGGGTCGCTCGCTCCCTCGACCTCCCATGCGACGGCGAACAGGGAATCCTCATCGAGCGGAACGGCTCCTGGCAAGCCCAGTAAAGGCGGCCATCCCCCCTCTCCGACGTTGCCGTGTGCTCCTCTCGGCAGCTGCCCCAACCGCTCCGGCTGGACCCACTCCGACGTTGCGGCTGGACCCACTCCGACGTTGCAATGCGCAGCGCTAGCTGACCTGTCAGTGATGCCTTGTCATCCACCCCTCTGGCATGGGCCAGGCCCGCGGTGACCCGGGCCAGCTGCTGACGCTCAGAATGCGCGAGAGGATTGAGCCGTCGGCTGGCATGGCCGGTGCTCGTGGCGGCTCGTGGCTCGACGAACGTTCGCGAATCTCTGGAGGCGGCGATGACGGCTCCGCGGCGGATCCTGCCTGGCAAGGTTGCGATGCTCACTCGGCGGAGCACGCAGCGCCAATACCTCCTGCGTCCCGATGAACTCACGAACGAGATCTTCGAGTACTGCCTCGCGGAAGCAGCCAAGCGATTCGATATAGGGCTCATCGCGTGGCTGGCGATGTCGAATCACTACCATGCGGTCGTCTACGACGCGAAAGGCCAGCTCCCCGCGTTTCTCGAGCACTTTCACAAGATGCTGGCGAAGGTTCTCAACGTCCGTTGGAATCGCTGGGAGAACCTCTGGTCCACGGAGGAGACATGCATCACCTACTTGCCAACGTACGATGACGTGCTGCGGAAGGTCGTCTACACGCTCTCGAATCCCGTCAATGACGACATCGTCGACCGTATCGCCGATTGGCCCGGAGCGAGCTCGCTCGAGCACCTCCGCGGCAAACGGACGACCGTCCGGCGGCCGACCCTGTTTTTCAGTCGTGCCGGCGTGATGCCGGAGACCGTGGAGCTCGAGACGATGCTTCCGCCGATCGTCTCGGGCCGGGAGAGTCGGGAGTCGTGGGCGGCGCGCGTCTTCGAGGAGCTGCAAGCGAAGGAGCGCAGCATGCGAGAGATGCGGCAACGTGACGGACGGCGCGTGCTTGGGCGCAAGGCGGTTCTCGAGGCTTCTCCCTTCGACTCGCCCTCCACCTTCCAGCGACGGCGCGGGCTACGGCCGGTGCTGGCGGCACGTGATCCCAAAGTGCGCGCCGTCGAGCTTCGCCGTCTCCACGATTTCTGGGTCGCGCACGAGTCCGCGCGTCTCCGGTTCATCCGAGGTGAGCGGGATGTCGAGTTCCCAGCCGGCACCTATCGAATGCGCCTGTGGGGCGCTCGCTGCGAGGCGGTACCAATAGCTGCCTGATTGTCGGCGCCACGCCGCCGATGCATCGATCCGTCTTCGGTCCGCTGGGCGCGTATGCGAGGACTTCGTGCGCGGTGTATGCCGCGCACGAAGTCACGGTGTCGGAGGCTTCACCCGCGTACTTGCGCGAAACGCATCGTCGGTGTGATGCGCCGACGTCACGAATGCATCGTACCTATCGCGCGGGACCGTGCCGGTCGTGACGTCGAGCGTGAAGTCTTCTTCGATCGATGCTCCCGCGACGGAGATCTTCCTCGAAGCGCTAAGCAGTGGCCCCTTACTCTCGAATGGACCTGGAAGGCGCGCGATCTGCGCCTTCGCCGGCAACTCGACACGACGGCGCACGTGGTACTGGGTTGCGTGGTTGATCGCGAGTGCGCTCTCTCTCGCCGCCTGTGAGGCGTACGTAGAGCTCAGAGTGGTCACGAACGGTCGCGGGAAGACGTAGTGCACGGGATCCATCCCGGGCAGGATCCAGACCCGTGATTCCGGCTTCGTCCCTTCGACCTGGGCGTATGCAGGAGCCGTGAGGTCGGCGCGCATCGCGACCTGCCAGCTCCCCTCGCTCGACGAGAGCTCCACCTTCTCGACGGTTGCGAAGGGAACCCAGCCGAGCGCGATTCCGCGGAGTGCTCGTTGCCGCTCGAGCCCGACGAGCCGCACGAGTGCCTCGGCGAGATCCTGGGCGGCGTGTCCGCGTAGGAGCACGGTGATTGTGCCCTTCGCGTCACCCTTATCGTCGACGACGAGGCGGATATCGATCTCGTCACGCTCCGCGTCGCCGAACGCCGCCGGAAGCGGGGCGATCCGACCGTCCGGGTAGAGCGCATTGCGGCCGCGCAACTCTGGCGAGATACGACCTGCGGGAAGGGGAGGGCCAGGAACATCCGCGTCGATCCACACGTCGTTCACGACGCCCGGCTTCGCGGGATCGGGTACCCGCGCAATCGCGAGAGGGTGCATGAAGCGCCCGAAATGCGGAGGGAACGAGGCGCTGTCCGAGAACGGATCGTTCTCAGCAACCGCAACGTCGGTCCGGATTCCGAGCTCGCGGAGTGCCTGGACAATCAGCCATGTACGGCTGCCTTCGTGAGTTGCGAGGATCCCGCGGGCCGTCATGCCATGCCCGCCTGCACGCCCGACGTCGAGGTCGGAGAGCACGATCCCCGAAGCCTCCTTCACGGCCTGGCCCGAGGCTGCGACGACCTTGTCGACGAGCTCCCGGGAGATCGGGCGTCCGCCTGAAGCCTCGCGCGCCCAGTTCGTCACCTCGGGACTCGCGGCCTCGAGAGATGCGAGCGTCTCACGAAGCCCGCGCGCTACATCCCCCCATTTTGCCGTCGAAAAGCTTATTCCGACGTTGCGATCCATCTTTGCGACGCCGGGTTCTAGGCGGCGGACGGGGCGGTCTTTGACGCGCCAGGTCAGGATGCGCTTTGCGTTGGTGGTGGTGGTGGCAACCTCGGAGCGCTCGTCGGCCTTGCCGAGGATGGGGTGGCTCCAGAGGGATGCCTCGAGAGCTGCGGGGATCGCGAGCTCGATGGTCGCCTCGCGGACCGCGGTGCGCTCGGGCATCAGGTCGGGGGAATCGATACCGATGCTGCCCGTTTCGTTCGGAAGGCCCCATCCTTCGTAGATCGCCTCGACCGCGTCGCCGGCCTCGAGCTGGGAAAGGTCGGCGTGGGACTGGGCGGCGTTCGGGGTCCGATCCGGCAGGACGACGCGGCCGTCCTTCTTGAAGATGCGCCGGCGCAGGACGCGGAGCGTGTCCTTGCCGAAGAGCATCGGTGCCGCGGCCTGAGCGTTCGCCTCGACGTCGGTCGTGCCCATCACCCGACGGACGTCGAGCATGGTGAAGTGAACGAGCCCCGAGGGCTCGACGTCGTAGCGCTCGCGATGGGCGAGAATCGCGGTCGCCGCGTTGGCGATCAATGGACCGACGTTGGGATCGTGGACCACTTTCTCGGCCACGCCCTCGAACTGCGCGATCGGATCGTCGCCGGCGTCGCGGAGCAGCGATGGGAGCGCGGACGGAGCGTCACGCGCCGTCGTCGCGAGGCGGAGGAGCTCCGGCACCGCAGCCTTGCCCTTCGCCGCGTACAGCACCGACAGCGGGCGATCGCCCGGGTTCATCGCATCGAGGAGCTTCTGCGCCCGGCCGAGGTCGCCCGTTTCGATCGCGCTCCGAGACGAGAGCGAGAGATACAGCTGCGGCGTGCCGGCCAGGGCCCGGAGACGCTCGAGCTCCTTCTCCGCGCCTTCGCGATCTCCGACGGCTCTGAGCGCATGGTGACAGGCGAGGCTCGTGCGATCGGCAACCTTGTCGCTGCAGTCGAACGCCACGAGGTCTCGCCCCGTTCGCTCGAAGACGATGCGCTCCGTCTCGGAGAGAAGCGAGGTGTTCGCGAGCGACGACGACTTGAGCCGCTCGAACGCGGAACGCGCGCGATCGTAGAGGCGCTCGCGGCCTGCCGTCTGCGCCTCGAACGCGTCGAGAAGCGCTGTCTGAGAGGTCTTCGTCTTCGCGCGGATCGCATCGAGGTCCGCGAGCGCCTCGATGTGCGCCTCCGCTCGACCTCGCCGCGCGCCCGCGAGCACGGCGTGCTCGACCCCCGCTTCCCACGACGCCGGCCAGGCCTCGAGCACCCGGTCGTACGCTGCTCGTGCCCGCTCCTGCGCCTTCACGGCTGGGAGATCGCGCGCATCACGGACGGCGCGGGCGTAGACGAGGAGGAGCTCCGGCGGTGCGTCGGCTCGTGCTACCTGCGGCGAGAGGAGGTTCTCCGCGAGTCGCGTATCGTTCGCGGCGAGCGCCCCGAGCGCGACCGCAACGCGCTCGGGATCCGTGTGCGGATCCGGCGGAGCCACCGTCACCGCACGCTTCATCGTCGCGCTCGCCGTCGATCCCGGTGCCGGTGCGTGCGCCCGGAGCGGCTTGCCCCCCGCATCCCACGCACCGATCTCGACGGACGAGAAGTCCTGATCCATGCCGACGCGAACGACGAGCCGAAGCGTCCCCGCCGATGTCTCCACCCGCGCGTGTCGAGGCACCGATCGCAAGCCGGCGGCGTGCGGCCGCTCGATCGCGATCTGGCCGCCGACCCGCATCACCGCGGCTGCCGAGGAGCGAAGGCCGACGCCGATCCATCCGGCCTTCGGAACGTCGACGTCGACCGCGACCTCACGCACGCCCGGCGTGCTCGTCTCGGCGTAGAGCGGCAAGCGGCAGCCGAATCCGCTCACCTTCATCGGTCTGAGCTTCGGCGTGAACGGACCAGGGCCGGGCACTTCTTTCGGCATCGGCGCGGCGGAGCTGTCGAGGAGCGCCGCTTCACGCACGCCGCTCACGGTCATCCACGCCACCGGACCGATCACCGCTGCTTCACGCGCGCAGCCCGTCGCCGCACGGAGGTCGGCCGCCGCCTTCGCGTCGCCACGTCGTTCCGCGAGCGTCAGTCGAGCGTTCGCGATCAGCGCCGGCACGAAGGGGCCCTCGGCGCTGGAAGCGACCTTTGCCAGGCGCTCGTCGACGGTCCCACCGCTCTTCTTCAGCACGGAAGGATCGACGCGATCCACGAGCGCGCTCGACGTCGTGGCCTCGGCGAACGCCGTGAAATCGTGATGGACCAGCGCGTCGAGTGATGCCGTCGCGATCGCGATGCTCGACGGATTGTCCGGCGACGCTGCCGCGGCCGACAGCGCCTTCATGTAAAGGTCGACGGCCTTCACCGGATCCCCGATGGCATCCTCTCGGAATGCGGCGGCAAGCGGCGTCGAGAGATCAGCGAGCCCCCCCGGCGCTCTGACCTGCGCGTTACCGCCACCACAAGCGGCGAGCGCAGCGGCGAGGAGGAGGAGCGTCGTCGGAGCGAGAGCCTTCTTCATACCGGGCGCCTTCATCACTTCGCCTCCACGAGGCGCACTTCCTTGTGCATCAGCGCATCCACCTGCTGGACCCAAGTCCGCCAGGACGTGTACTTCTCGACGGGGATGAGGTGCTGGTCGAACACCACGCTCCGCTTGATGATCAGCGCCCGCGGATCTCGCGGATCGCGGGCGATCTCGAGGTGCGCCTTGCCGAACTCGCCGCCGTTCGCGTCGCCGCCGGGCGGGAGCTCGCCCCACGTCATCCCCGGAGGCGCGACGGCGCGCACGGTACGGTTCTGATGGCTCGGCGCGAAGTATGACGGGAGGAGGACCGGCAACGTCCGCGTCGGCAGCGGCGCGATCTGTGAGCCATAGGTCGCCGCGGGCGAGAGCGGGAGCACGAGGTCCTTGCCCTCCCGCCGCGCCATCGCGCGCGAGCGAGCCTTGTACTTCACGAGCGCCTGTCCTTTCGGGAGGTCGCCTCTGAAGTCGATCGTCTTGTCGAGATCGATGCTGGAGAACCAGGGCGCCACGAGCACGTCCTCGACGTACTGAGCGCGCGCCTCGGCTTGGGAGAGGTTCGTACGAAGCCAGAACGCCCCGTCGCCCGAGTGACGCTCCTCGCCGGTGAGCTCGCCTGAGCCGTCCGAGGCGATCGAGAGCTGCCAGCTCACATCCGCGCCGTGATCGTCGGGTGAGCTCGGCGGAAGCTGGACGATCTCGGCGGGGCCGTTGTCCATCCGGAGCGCGACCGCACGTGCATCCATCGACGGGATCGGGCCGAGGCGCGACTGCGGGCTCGTCGCGTCGAGGTATTGCCCGCCGTTCGGTCCGGGGAGGAACGCGATCCCGTGATCGAACATCGGCACGGCGGCGTTCTTCGCGAGGAGCACGGAGGGCTGGCCCGTCATGCGCGTCTGCACCATGACCTCCTGCGCCTCGATTCCGATCGACCGAAGGAGCGTGATGAGGAGGATCGCCTTGTCGTCGCAGTCGCCTTCGCGACGCGCGAGTAGTTGCTGCGGTCGGTTCGGAAGCCACCACTCTCCGGAGACGTAGTTCACGTAGCGGATGTCGTCGGCGACGAACTCGAAGAGCGCGCGGAGCTTCTCCTCACGAGTCCGCTTCCCCTTCGTGAGCTCGGCCGCGATCCGGCGCACCTCCTCATCGGGCTCGGTGAATCCGCGGATCGCCTCCGAGTACCACTTGCGGAAGTCGGCCCACGTCTTGAAGGTCGAGCCGACGATGACGGGCGCGATCTCGGATGTGTGCGGGGCGAGCGGCTCTTCGGGCAGGATCAGCGGCTTGTCCCAGATCAACTGGAGGACGTGGACGCCGCGCTCCTTGTCTTCCTTCTCGATGCGCTTGTACGGAGCGAGCTTGTCGTTGAGGACGTCGACGTAGAGCGGATGCCCCGGCATCGTCTCGACGATGACCTCGTTGTAGAGGAGCGGGTGGCTGGCCGGCGAGCCTGCGTAGTCCAGGAAGTAGAACGGCGCGTCGCCTCGGCCACCGACGGCGGTGCTCGTCCACTGTCGGATCGCGACCTCGACGGTGTCGCCGGGCTCGAGCTCCGGCCAGCGGATCCGGGGGCGAGAGCCGTCGTTGTGCTCTTCGACCGGGAACGCGACGCCGCCGTCTTTGCGATGAACGCGCGCCTTGAGGATCTCGGTGAGATCGCCCTCCGGGGGGATCGGCTCGAACAGCTCCTGCTGGTTGCGCGGCGCGATCACGATCTCGCGGGCGTAGTGGATCAGCTGCGAGACGCGATTGTCCGCGTGCATGCGAACGGCCCGGAGCCAGTGGAGCTCCCGGTCGGCGACGTCGGGCGCTCCGGTCGGGACTCCCTTGCGACGAGCGAGGATCGTCTCGCTCTTCGCGAGGTAGCGCTCGTCGTCGCGTGCCTCCGCAGGGCTCGCGGGGCCCTTGCCGGCGGCCGCCTTGGCGCGCATCGCGAGCTCGGCGCGGTACTTCGCGTCTCCCGGGGAGAGCTCGCGCGCGCGTCGGAGCGCGACGAGCACGAGCTCCTTGTCCTTCGGATCCTTCGAGGCCGCGGCGACCTCACGTGCGAGCCCGGCCCACGCCTCCGGACGGTTCGGTGCCCACTTGCAGATCGTGCGATAGAGCTGTGCTGCGAGCTCATGGCCGCCCGCCTCGACGACGTGGCGCACGACGCTCAGCGCTTCGTCCGCGTCGTCCATCCCGCCGGCGAAGGCGTCCTTCGCAGCGGCCTCGACCTCGTTCCGGCTTCGTGAGCCCATGGCATCGACGAGGACCTCGCCGCGAATGCCGCGTCGTGACAGCTCTTCGGTGACCGAGACCCACGTGGTCACGTCGCTCGAGCGGGCCGAGGAGGCGAGCTCGAACATGAGCGCGAGCGGCAGCTTCTCCTTGCCGGCCTTGAACGCGGTCGCCATGTCGCGCATCGCGCGGACACCGAGCGCGTCGACCCGGAGCGCGCGCGCGATCCGGGCGGAGAGGAGGAGCGCTTCACCATCGCTCTTGCCGTCGATCTTCGCGCCTCGCAAGGTCGCGATCGCCCAGTCGGGGGTCTCGGACTCGAGGTGCTGGTCGACGAGGCGTCGGTCGATGAACGCCTTCGTCACCGCGTCGCCGGCCTTCTCGGCCGCGGTTCGGGCGCGGTAGAGCCGAGCGCTGCGGTTGGCGGCAGAGGAGGTGACCCATGCCGCCATCGCGAGGCGATCGGGATCGAGGTCCTTGTTCTGGAGCAGGGCGTCGAGCTGTCCCGGAGCGCGCGGGCTTTTCTCGTCATCGGCGCCGCTCAGCGTGCGGACGGTCGCAGCTGCGAGGAGCGCATCGGCCGAGCCTTTCCCATTGGCGGCCTGGATCAGCGGAGTGACCAGCTTCACCGGCTTCACCGCTCCCCACGCGATGGTCTGCCCGGGCGCGAGTGACAGGTCGGCGCTCGCCTTGACGTCGACCGGCTGGTGCTTGTCGTCGGTGATGCGGAGGCGGACGCGGCCGGAGTCGTCGAGCGCTCCACTGCAGACCTTCGCGGCGACGATGTGCGGACCGGCCGAGGCATCGACTTTCGCGGCGAGGCGATCGAAGCGCATCATCTCGTGGACGTCGTCGCTCTTGTCGACGTCGACTCCGTCGAAGACGAGGCGCGCAGTGCCAGCTGCTGCGAGGCGCACGATGATGGGCGTCTTGGCGTCGAGCGTGATCTTCGACGCGATCCAGGTGCAGCTTTCCTTGCGGGGGTGGACGAAGAGATCGAGGGGGACGCCGCGCGCCTGCGCGAAAGTCTCCGGGATCTGGCGCCAGGCGACCTCGACCGTGCCCCACGAGTAGATCGCTTTCGGATCGACGAACGCCGCGGCGCTCTTCTGTGTCTCGGGGCCGTCGTGAGCGTCGAGACCGCCGCCGGTATCGCGGAAGGGACCGAGGACGGAGACTGCCGTGACGATGCCTGCCTCGGAGCGAGCGCTGCTCGCGCCCGCGACGGTGCCCTCGTTCGGCTCGTATGCCCGCGCTAGCGCGGCGGCCTCGCCACGGACCTCGGAGATCGGGGGGAGGGTCGCGATCAGCTCTCTCGTCGCCTGGAGGGGAGCACCATGGCTGGCGCGATCCGATAGCGATGCGATGACGCTGAGCGCGGCGACCCGATCCGCGTCGCTCGTCGCGGCGCTCGCTCGCTTCTTCTGAGCGTCGATCGTCGCGTCGGGCGTCTCGCCCGTGTAGCGGCTCACCGCGTTTGCAGCTGCCGTCCCACGTCCGGACGGCGCCGTCGTTCTGCCCGACGCTTGCCCTCGGGCGATCGACGCGCCCGGAAGGATGCTCATCGCGACGAGCGACGCGAGGACGAATGCCCCTGCACGGGTCGAGCCCCGAGCCCTGCGAGCCGGCCTCCCGCTTGCGGGGGGGATGGCCGGCCGGGACGACGTAGGGCGGGGAGGGGGCCAGAACATGTGGCGGTACTCTAGGGGCTTTCCGAGCATTTACCGAGATCGAATGGGGCGTCTTGCAAGCTCCGACGTTGCGGCCGAGATGGGCTCTGACCGTTTCGGCCCCACAAGCTCCGACGTTGCGAATGGGGCGCCTTGCAAGCTCCGACGTTGCGGCCGAGATGGGCTCCGACCGTTTCGGCCCCACAAGCTCCGACGTTGCGGTGGAGAGGCATCCGCGCCGGTCCGACGTTGCGCGGTGGTCGAAGTCGAATGCCTCGAAGCTGCTCCGACGTTGCGGTCGAAGTCCCCGACGTTACGGTCGAACTCGCGCGCCGACGTTGCGGGGAGCGAGGGCTTCGAAGCTTCTCCGACGTTGCGGGGACGAGGACTTCGAAGCTGCTCCGACGTTGTTGTCGGAGTCGAAGGGGACTCGAAGCCGGAAGCGCTTCGGAGCGTCTCCGACGTTGCGTTGCGGTCACGTTGCGTTGTGGTCGAAGGCCGCGACGTCACGGTCGAAGTCGAGCTCCGACGCTGCTGGGACGAGCGGGGGGCGAAACGGCTCCGACGTTGAACGCGGCCGAAGTCGAGCGCCGAAAGCAGTTCCGACGTTGCCCGGCGGCCGCACTCGAATGGGCCTCGAAGGCGGAAGTGCTCGAAGCGGTTCCGACGTCGGTCGTCGCGGTCGAAGTCCCCGACGTTGCAGTCGAAGTCCGGCTCCGACGTTGCGGCTCGAAGCTTCTCCGACGTTGCGTTCGAAGGCCGAGGGTTGCGGTGGAAAGCCGCGGCGATGCGGCTCGGGGGGAGGCGCGGCGCGGAGAGAGCCCTTGCGTATCCGCGTTGATGGGCCAAACTGCCTTCCGGTCCGGGGAGCACATTGAACCACAGCGGTTTCAGGCCTACGAGCGGCGAGAGCACGGAGGGGTCTGACGCCCGAGCCTTGCCGCAGTTCCGACTGCCGGGCGAAATCGTCGATCCGAGCGATGCCGCCGAGACCCTCGAGCGACCGGCGGTCCGCCTCCGTCCCGGTCGGTCGACGGCGCAGCGAATGCCGGGCGCTCCTGGTCTCGACGGGGCGCCGCTGCCGATCACGGCGGAGGTCGAAGCTCAGGACGTCCTGATCGAGACGTATGCGGAACCGGCGTGCTCCGCACGTTCCGCGGCTCACGCTCCTCCGCTTGCCCCGTCTGCGCACACGACATTGTGGTCGTGGTCGCGGTCGCGGTCGTCGCTTCCGCCGCCGAACCCGCCTGGACCTCGGCTGTCGCGCTCGTCGTCGTCGTGGAACGCAGTGGGGCGTCCGCCGACCGTCCCCGCTCCGTCGCCGCCGCCGCCGCGCACCTCGAGACCGTCCGTCCCTTCGGTGCGTCCGCCCGCTCCGTGCTCGCGCTCTTCGACCCCTTCTCCGCTGCCCCGCCTCGAGCGCGAGATGGAGGCGTTCGACGTTACGTCGATTGGGGCGCCGGCGCCGCGTCGGCGCGAGATGGATGTGTTCGACATCTCGTCGATCGCTCGAAGCGGGGACCGCGCGCCCGCGCCGGTGGACATCTCCAAGCCTTCGGGCCGCGCACCAGCGCCAGTGGCGCTCGCGGTGCCCGCGGTGTCCGAAAACATGCAGCCGTTTGCAGTGATGCCTTCGTTGCCCGTCACGCAGCCGATGATCGCGCCGGAGCACGCAAAGCATGGTGCGCTTGCACCGACGGCGCACCGTCCCTCGGCTCGCTCGCCGTCTCCGCCGACGGGCTCGCCTCTGTCCACGTTCGAGACGGCGTCGAGCCTCGCTCCTGTCGCGATGCTCAGCTCGCCCGCACGCGCGCCCCGTTACGCCGCCGACCCGACGATGCAGCTCCGCCCGCAGCGACGCTCTCCTGCGCTTGCCGTCGGGCTGGGCCTCGTTGCGGCGCTCTTCGCAGGCGTCGCTGCGGGCGGCATCGCGATCGGGCCTGACGCGCTCGCTCGTGGTCCCGCTGCGCTCTACGAGCGCCTGCGTGGTCACGTCCAAGCCGACGATGCCAACGTCGCCACCACGGCATCGCCGGTGATGCCAGTGTCGTCCCCTGCCGAGCCACCAGTGGCGTCGCATCCGTTCGCGGTCTCTACGGAGACGCCCGCATCCGTGCCGGTCTCGGTCGCTCCGCAGGCGTCGGCGTCGCCGCGGGCACTCCCTCCGCACGCGTCGTCGAGCTCGCAGCCCGTCCCGGTGGTTGCCATCGATGCGCTCCCGAAGTCGAACGTCGAGCCGAACATGACGCTCGTGACGCTCCCACGGTCCGCGAAGGGCCACCGGATCTTCGTCGACGGCCGTGTCGTCGGCAACGGCGCCGGGCCACTGAAGGTCGCGTGCGGCACGCGCAAGATCAAGATCGGCTCCGGGGGCAAGCTGCAGGTCCGTGATCTCCCGTGTGGCGGAGAGCTCGCGCTCGACTGACGAACGCCTCCGTTGAGGCATTGCGTGACGTGCCGGTTTAGAGATCGATCTCACTCTCGACCTCGACGACGCCCCTGCGTACCCGTGCTCCCGGCGGAGCGCTTCGTCGAAGCCGGAGGCCTCTTCGCGCTCGTGTCCTCCCGGGACGCTCGACTCATCGAGCGTCGACACGTTTCGCATCGTCGCGCGCAGCGCTGTTCCATCGGCTCGAGGTCCTCGACGGTCGGGATGCGTCCGCCGACGCGAGCCTCGCGTTGGTCGAGCGCCTCGGCCTCGACCCCTGCGCGGTCACACCACCGCAGCGCTCGTCTCGGCCCCCACACAAACCCGCGCTGCGTGCTTGGTGGTGTCGCGGGCCGCGCGAGGCCCGGGCCTCGCGTTCTTCGGCTCGGCCTTCTTGGGCGCGCTCGCCTTTGCGCGCTTCGACGGAGCAGGCTCGCTCTTCTTCTTCTCGAGCTTCGCCGTCGCGTGCGACGCGTGATGGTGAGCCGCCGCTCGCGGAGTCGCGCGCACGGCTGTTCCTCTCGCGCCGCCTCCCGCGCTCGCGCGTGTCGGAGTCCTGCTCGCCGCTCCCACGCTGGCGCGTGTCGCCGCCCCGCTCGCGCCGGCGTCGGCGTCGGCGCTGGCACGTGTCGACACTTCGTTCGCCGCTCTCGCGCCGCCTCCCGCGCTCGCGCGTGTCGGAGTCCTGCTCGCCGCTCCCACGCTGGCGCGTGTCGCCGCCCCGCTCGCGCTGGCGTCGGCGCTCGCACGCGTCGACGCTTCGTTCGCCGCTCTCGCGCCGCCGTCGGAGCTGGCGCGTGTCGGCGTCCTGCTCGCCGCTCCCACGCTGGCGCGTGCCGATGCCTCGTTCGCCGATTTCGCGCCGCCATCGGCACTCGCGCGCGTCGCCGCCTCGTTCGCCGCTCTCGTGCCACCGTCGGCGC